>BNJS01000546.1_pt1 | contig 505461 bp, 466 predicted proteins | sample 8540461 | NCBI WGS metagenome assembly BNJS01 (sample SAMD00202454, study PRJDB9452) | human saliva metagenome | isolation source: human saliva | place: Japan
ATTGGAGTTTACAAATTGGGATTAGATGTTAGAGGTTAGATATTAGACGTTAGAGGATCCGCGACCTTAGAAAAAAACGTGATAGAATGATGTAGATAAAAAATAAAGACTTACCTTTGTAGCACATCCCCCTTAGGTGGAAAAAACTAAGGCTCGCCACTTCAGTAATGGGGTGGCTTATTATATAGTTTTCAAATCACAAGGACTTCGAGGCAAGAGGAACGCAGTGCAGCCGCAGCCGAGCAGAAAGGGTCCGCAACTCTCTGCGACCCTCTAACGATCATCATTATGAAAATCAGCATCACAAAAGCCATGCTTCATGGACTATGCGCCCTGAGCATCAGTCTGGGACTATGGAGCGCAATAGCGTGTCAAAGCAATAGCCCCAAAAACTCCGTGGAGAGCTCTGTCAGTTCCTCATCCATCGAAGAGGAACCCGACAGCCTGTGGAGATTTGCCATCCAACCCCAAACCGCCCTCTACAACACCCCCGACAGCACCCAAACGCCCTTCGCACACATCCCCTACGGCACACTGCTTGCTCTAGTGGAGCAAAAAGACAACTGGACACTGGTCAAATGTGACATTGAAGTGGAACCGACGGAAGATGCCAAAACTTATCAACTGTGGGTGCCCTCGCACCACGTGGCAACGCTCCGCCAACTCGCACTCACCCCTGGTCTGGTGCAGCAAGAGGAGTCCCCTCGCCGAGGCACAAAGGCTACGGCGTCTGCCTACGAAGTACAGCTCATCGACAAAGCCACCTTCGACAAAGCCAAACAAGACACCCTTCCTCGACTACGAGGCAAAAAGTGGAACAAGTTTCCCCTCACCATTCGCCGACACAGCGACACCACCCATATCACTGCCGAAGAAGCCAAAAACATGGAATATGGCGTCGGTTGCATCCAAGAACTCAACCTCTTCTATACCCGATTCCGCAGCCGTAACCGCTACTTTTGGTCGCTCTATCCAGCACACAAAGATATAGAAAAAGACTACATGTGCACCGACCAACCGCTATGCACGCCCGATAAGCAATGGATTTTCGATGAATTCTGGGAGTCGGGGGAGGTGTCCGCGAACCACATTGCCGAAGGGGAGGTGACGCAAAGCATCTCTACCGTGTTTCCCTGCTGGCGAGGGCTTCAAGATCTCTATGCTAATGGTGGAGTTGCCTTTATGGACGCCAAAGGCTGGATCTATCTGCAGGTGTGGCTCAACGTGCTCACCAAGGGCATTGGAGATGACGAACTGCCCCACTATTACCTTCGCCTCCGCCTTAGGGATCTGACATAATTCATCTATTTCAATCCACGACAGCCTCCTTTTATTTCTTTTATCGCTCACCTCTTCTTAGGTAAACAAAACAAATCCCCACTCATCTTTTGCAGGTGAGTGGGGATTTTCTTGTTCTAGACATTAGACGTTAGAGATTAGACGTTAGAGATTAGAAGGCTAGCGCGGTTGGGATTTTCTCCGCAAGGCTCTAACATCTAATGTCTAATCTGCCCGAGCCACTTTGTGGCGAGCATAAAAGGGTCTGCGACCCTTTAACGTCTATCACTGATGCCACAAAAAGACAAAGTGAAATGCCACAAAAACGCAAAGTGAAACACCACAAAAAGACAAAGTGAAATGTCACAAAAACGCAAAGTAAAACACCACAAAAAGACAAAGTCTCTTGCTCCGATGCGGCAAAGAGCCCAACCGCGCTAGCCCGAGGCAAGCGGAACGCAGTGCAGCCGCAGCCGAGCGAAAACGGGTCTGCGACCCCGAGCAGAAAGGGTCTGCGACCCCGAACGAAAACGGGTCCGCGACCCCGAACGAAAACGGGTCCGCGCCCCCGAGCGAAAACGGGTCTGCGACCCCGAGCGAAAACGGGTCCGTGACCCTCTACCCTCTAATATCTAATACGATAAAACTTTCGGGAAACTTCTTTTACTATAAATATTTTTTGTATATTTGCCCTGCCGAACGGTGTTTATTGTTCAGGCAAATGCTCAAGGTGATACAGACCACCCTGACAGACTGAGCATGTTTCCACACAATGTCCATGATTTTATCTTTTGGAAATGCGCCACAAAGACCAAAACACCGAACAAACAATACTATTCGTTTAGACACTATGCCATCTCAAAGTTCCACCCCCACCACCCGTCGGAAGCGAAATGCTGCCATTGCCACAATCGCCAGCACCGACCCCGAATTCATGACTCCTGCACAACTCCACCTGCGACAAATGATCGTAGACAGTGCCGAGGAGGCGTTCCGACAACATGGCATCAAAAAAGTCACCATGGACGAAGTGGCTAAAAATATACACATGTCGAAACGAACTCTCTACCAGTTTTTCCGCGATAAGGAAGAACTCGTCTTGGCATGCGTGAAAAGCACCCTCGACCGCGAACAAGAGTTTGCCAATCAGGCGGCTATGCGCTGCGAAAATGCCCTCCAACTCATCTTAGACTTGATGCAATATCGCATGACAGACTCTGCCACCACCAGCGAATACTACCTCCGAGACATCACGATCTATCCCACTGTGACGCAGTATTTTAAGATGCGTCGTGCACAAATCACTGCGCGTTTCATCGAACTCCTCCACATCGGGGTGGAGCAAGGGCTGTTTGTCGATACCATCAATTTTGAAGTCTTCGGAGGGTGTATGTCGCTCATCTCCGAACACGTGCTCCAGCGCAAAAGCGACCTCGAAAATGTGTCCTTCACTGACTATGTTCGTCACTTCGTCATCACGCTCTTCCGCGGATGCACCACCGAAAAAGGACGCAGCATCATCGACGATTTTTGCCAAAATCATTTCCCGAATTAGAGGGTCGCATACCCTTTTATACTCGGGGTCGCAGACCCGTTTTCGCTCGGGGTCGCGGACCCGTTTTCGCTCGCCACGGAGTGGCTCGTTAGACGTTAGACGTTAGAGGGCTAGCTCAGTTGGACTAGAATCTCTAGAAAAACTAGAAACATTAGAATCTCTAGAAAAAAACTAGAAACATTAGAATCTCTAGAAAAACTAGAAACATTAGAATCTCTAGAAAAACTAGAAACATTAGAATCTCTAGAAAAACTAGAAAGCCTAGAATCTCTAGAAAGCCTAGTCCTCCGAGGAACCGAGCCACTTGTGGCGAGCGAAAAAAGAACTGCGATTCTTTTTTTGTATAGAAACTGTGGTTTCCTGCCTTTTTTTTGTATTTTTAATTTTTTCGAGTTCGATTTTCTTGTTGCGTTTTCACGCGAAAATCCTCGTGCGCGGATTATTTTTTTACGCACATTTCTCGAAAAATCTCCCACGTTTTTGGGAAAAAAAGTCCATCGTTTTTTTGGGAAAATGTCCATCATTTTTTTGGGAATAACTCCCACGTTTTTGGAGGAAGCTCCGACATGCTTTGCAAAAGCCTTGCACCTCAAGAAAACAAAAAATAATACTGGAACTGTTTGTTTCTTGCGATAAATTCGTAACTTTGCAGTGCGCTGAGAAGCGTTATCGCAGAAAAACACCTGTCGTGGCAGAAAAAATCTACCGCAACAGAAAAAACGGTCGCAGAAAACACTTGTCGCAGTAAAATGCTAGCTGCGGCAGAAAATAGCCGTCGCAGCAGAAACTAGCTGTCGCAGCAAAATGCTAGCCGTAGCAACGCAACAACCTAAAAATCTAACGCCTTATGAAAAAGACAGACTCCTACAACAAGTATGTGCCGCTTTTTATCGACAACTATGCCGAACAGCGGTCTGCCAAACTCCGGGCTCGCATGGGCTGGGCTGGATATGGCATCTATCTCGCTATCCTACAGAGACTTCGTTCTGAAAAAGAGTGCGTGCTCGAACTCGACTATGAGTCGCTCGCTTTCTCCTTCTGGACGGACGAAGAGACCCTGCGCACCATCATCGAAGACTTCGGACTCTTCACCATCAACCGCGAAAAAAGGTGCTTCTTCTCTCCGCTGCTCGACGAAATGTTGCTCTCCATCGACCCTGCACTCGCCAAGGCAAGGAATAAGAAATATACTGTGCAAGTTCCTGCAAATGAAGAACTTGCATCTTGTTTTTCGGCAAGTGCAGCAGAAAAGGGCTGTAAAGTGGCTGAAAAGGGTGTGCAAGTTCCTGCAAATGAAGAACTTGCATCTTGTTTTACAGCAATTGCAGCAGAAAATGGCTGTAAAGTGCCTGAAAAGGGTGTGCAAGTTCCTGCAAATGAAGAACTTGCATCGTGTTTTACAGCAAGTGCAGCAGAAAACGGCTGTAAAGTGGCTGAAAAGGGTGTGCAAGTTCCTGCAAATGAAGAACTTGCATCTTGTTTTTCGGCAAGTGCAGCAGAAAACGGCTGTAAAGTGGCTGAAAATGGCGTGCAAGTTCCTGCAAATGAAGAACTTGCAAGTAGTTCTCACGCGTGCGTGCGCGTTAACAAACAAACAAACGAACAAACAAACGAACGAACAAACGAACAAGAGAAAGAAGAGAGAAGAAAAACATCTTCTCTCCTCGTCACCAAGAAAGGGGAGGGTAGGGGAGCGAAGGTGCAAAGAATGACGAGCGATGAAGAGAATATCTGCGAGGAATTAAGTCTTTTCGCAAAATCTTGCGATGTTCGCAGTGCGAAAAAGGAGAGCAAAGCGAAAACCTCCGCAAATCAGTCCGTGCGACGCAAACGTGCCAGTGTGAGAGGGCATCTTTTGCGCACCCCCGTCTATCTCAATCCTCCCACGGTGGAAGAGGTGGCAGCCTATGCCAAGTATTTGGGGTATACCGACTTTCAAGCCGATCGCTTTGTGGCGTACTATGCTGCCAATGGGTGGAAAACCACGCGTCACGACATGATGAACTGGCACGCAGCAGTGAGCACGTGGCACCTCAACCAGTGCCGATATGCCGAAGAACGAGCACAGCAAGCGCAGCAAAAGGTGCAGGAAAAAGAGCGCAGAGAACTTCAATATCAGCAGGATAGGGAATGGCGCAATCGGGTATTTCTCGAGCGTAATGCTTCGCAAGAGCAGCAAGATCGGCTTTTCCATCAACAGCGACAGCAGTTCCTCCAGCAGCAGGTGGTGGCAGCCGTCACCAGTGTGCGTGACAAATATGAACTCCCTCCCGAAGTGCCGTTCTAATTCCCCCGAACGTCTGTTGCTCCATGCTTGCACGTCTGTTTATAAGTCCTAGCATCTCAGCTGGATGCACCGCAAGGGCTGTTGGTAAGTTCTTGATTGTCTGTTGCTCCATGCTTGCACGTCTGTTTATAAGTCCTAGCATCTCAGCTGGATGCATCGCAAGGGCTGTTGGTAAATCCTTGATCGTCAGTTGGTCAATCCTTGCACGTCTGATAGCCAGTCCTAGCATCGCTGCTGGATGAACTTGAATTTTTATTGATTGCAAACCTTCTTTCCAAATATCTATTCACCATGAAACTCACACCTTGTCTTTTGTCCGCACCGTCTTCATCGGACGATGCTCTGCTTTTTTCCGAAATGGAAATCCTCACTTCGCAACAATCCGCTATTGCACCTCCGCCTTCGCCAGTAGGGCAGGGGGAAGTAGCTTCGATTTCGCAACTTCTCCGCGCTTCCTCCGCATCTCCCGAGTCTGTGCTTGCCAGTTCCACTGCCGTAGCCCAGCAGGAGTGCCAGCAGATGCCGACTTCCGTGGCACAAAGGGGCAGCGCAGTAGCCCCGATTTCCTCCTCCCCAGCCCCGATGCAAGTGCCCACCGCAGTAGCCCAGCAGGAGTGTCAGCAGATGCCGACTTCCGTGGCACAAAGGGACAGCACAGCCCTCACCGCATCCAATGGCAGTTCCTCAGCCCTCATGGCAGCAGCACAGCAGGAGAAGCAGCGCGAACGAACGGCATTTCTCGAACGCTACAATCCGCAGGTGTGTCGCCTCATGGCACTCGATGCCGACCGTTGTTTTCGTGGTAATGCACCGTCTCTGGTACGTGTGAAACGCGACTATGGCGTGCAGACTGCCGTGACGTGGATGACCATCCAACTGAGCGAGACGGCACGACTGTGGGGCAGTAGCGACAAGATTTCGGGAGAGATGTTGGAGGCTGTAGCAGAGTCGTTTGTGGGCGAATACAGTCATCTGAACTTGGCAGAGATTGGGCTCTATCTTTCGCGTCTCCGTGCTGGAGTGTATGGTAAGGTGGCGTACGGCAAACTCACGCCTGACCACATGGTGAGCCATGTGCAGACGTTTGGCGCAGCGTTCGCGCGAGATTGATGTTTTCCGTCGCGAACAGGAGCGCATCGACCGCCAGCGTGAGCGCAAACGCTGGGCTTCCCGTGCTGTGAGCCACGAGGAGGCGAAACGCCGCTATGCCGAAGCGCTTGCCCTCTGCAACAACGATCCCGACCGCGCGATTGAATATATGAAGAGAGTTAGACGTTAGAGGGTCGCAGACCCTCTAATCTCTAACGTCTAATACATATTTTCCGCTGGAAATTTGTTGGTATGGGAAAAATGTTTTACTTTTGCAGAAGTTTCCAGGGGAAAATAATAGAGAACTCCGCGAGAAGCTCATTAAGAGCATCAGAGAAATAATAGTTTCTTTCCCTTGCGAAACTAGGTAAACAGATTGTATCACAACAAATTTCAGCATTATGAAAGCTAAAGAAATCACGACCGACTATTTCAAACAACACGTATTTGACTATGTAGCCTCTCCCAATGAGTGGAAGTTTATCGGACAACGTCCTGCCATCATTGACTTTATGCCAAATGGTGCGGACCCTGCAAAGGGATGGCGCCGCATTTGGACCAAATAGCAGAAGAATTTGAAGGAAAACTCGATGTCTATAAGGTGGATGTCGACCAAGAAGTGGAACTTACCGAGGTGTTTGGCGTGCGCTCTATGCCCACGTTGCTCTTTGTGCCCCAAGAAGGTTTGCCCCAAAAGGCGGTGGGCGCCATGACCTATGGACAACTCAAAGAGGTGATCGAAGATATCCTCCTGCCTAAGGCGTAAGTGCTCCAGCTGCTAACGATGGAGCCGCAATGAAATGCTCTCTTCGTTGTTCAGTGAATGATTTATTGACATTTTCTTCCCCGTTTATGGACCATTTTTGTCTTTGTCGCATCCGCGATCTCTATCGTGCCATCCTCAATTTTGAGCAGTATTTCGAGCAGCATTATGATTTGAATCTCAATGAGGCGATGTTGCTGTGCACCCTCAGTGCGCGCTCCTCACAGACGGCTGGGGAGGTGGCAGAAGCCCTTGGACTCACGAACTCCAATGCCTCCAAGGTGATTGCTTCTGCCGAGGCTCTCAAGCTCATCAAACGGCAGATGTGCAAGGACGACAAGCGGAGAATGCGCTTTTCGCTCACTGCGCTCGGTGAGGAGCGGTTGGCACGCTTGCAGGCTGACGATATAGAAGTGCCCGAAATTTGCGATGAGGAGGGTGCTGATGCTCCCTCGTCTTGAGCGAATTCCCCCTCGTCTTGAGCGAATCTCCCCTCGTTTTGAGCGATGCCGATGAGCATCTTTGAGATGGTCTGCCCCGAAACACGTTGAATAGTCCCCTCTGCACCTGATGCGGAGGGGATTTTTGTGGGTGGACGACGGAGGTTTTGAGCGAAAGGGACGGAGATGTTTTGCCCCTTAAGGCAGATATTTCGAGAAAGTGTATTGTTTGAGCGAAAACGATGGAGATTTTACGAAAAATGAGGGTGAAAATCGCTGGATGGTGAGAGATGGTGGTGGGGAAGTGGCGACGGATTTGCAAGGATGCAGTGCGCAATTTACAAGGAAATAGCGCAGAATTGGCAAGTGTAGAAAGCAAAAATAGGGGTAGGTGAAAAAAAAAGTGCAGTTTTTCTCGATTTTTTATCACTTTGGGGTCATATCCTCCCATATATATATAGGGACGCTTCTCAACGAGAGCCTGCGGGGCGCAGCACTCGAGCGGAGACGTCCACGCCCCATCCCAACCTTCGGTCTGATGGAAAGTTCTCTCTATGACAAACACACGCACCAATTTCTTGCTGTTTACACTTTTTATTTATTCCCAAAAGGAGTGTGACGAAGCATCTCGCCAGATGTAGTGGTGAGACGGCATACAGCGGTGTGGTATTGCCGAACCTGCAGCATCTGGTGCTGCGATTTGCTGCAGCAGAACGTTTTCGTTAAGGCAAATGAGCAGAACCGAGCTTGCTCGAGTTATGCCATGGCGAGAAAACGAAGGATGAAATCCAACGATTTCATCGTCCTATTATTCACTTATTAAATCTATATTACTATGATTCGTTACAAGATTGTTAAGCGCAAGAACCCCACCACCAAGGCGGAAAAGTTCCACCCTGCTATCGTGGCTCCCGCACCCATTGATAGCCAGAAAATCATCGGTCGCATCGAGAAGAAGTGCACCTTGGCTTCGAGCGACATCAAGGCGGTGGTCGATGCTTTGGAAGTGGAGCTCATCGATGCGCTGCTCGAAGGTAATGCCGTTCGCCTTGGTGACCTCGGTTCGTTCCGTCCCTCTCTCCGTTCTACGGGTGTGGAGAAGAAGGAAGAGGTGAACGCTTCTCTCATCACTCGTATGCACGTGGTGTTCGTGCCTGCGCTCCGTGTGAAACGCGCCCTCGATGTGAAGACGGGACATCTCCAGTTCGCCAAAACTGAGGCGGTGCCTGTGGTGAAAAAGAAAAAGAAGGCGGAGCCCAATAGCGCACCACAAGGGTAGTAGACGTTAGAGGGGGTCACGGATCCTTTCTGCTCGGCTGCGTCTTCGCTAGGGGTCACGGACCCTTTCAGCTTGGCTGCGTCTTCGCTTGCCTCGGGCTCGCGCGGTTGGACTTTCCTCCGTGCGAGCCCTTGTTTTTTTTAGTACTAATATATAACATCTAATGTCTAATATCTAACGCCTAATGTCTAAATACTATGAAACACTTATCGAAATGGGAACTTCAGGAATGGAGTGCAATAGCGATGCTCATGGTGGGCACGCTGTTAGTTATGTTAGGTTTTTGGTGTCCTCCTCGCGGAGCGATACACGAAAGCGTGTTGTGGTTTTCGGGCAATGCCTCGTCTATGCCGGTTCCGTGCTAGGAGTCGCCAGCTATATCTCGGTTAGACGTTAGAGGGTCACGGACCCTTTCTGCTCGCCACGCACACGTGGCTCGGGATTAGATATTAGAGCTTCTGGCTTAGGCTAGAGGCTCTTTTGGGGCTGCGTTCCTGCGTTTTCCCGAAAGGATGGGGAAGATGTCAAAATTTATTGCTACATTTGTATGAGTAATTAGACGTTAGAGATTAGACGTTAGAAGTTAGAGATTAGAGGCTCGCGCGATTGGGCTAGTCTTTCTAGTTCTTCTAGAATCTCTAGTCCCTCTAACGTCTAATACCCGAGCCACTCTGTGGCGAGCATAAAAGGGTCTGCGACCCTCTAACGTCTATTGTCTACAACGCCCGAGCCACGCGTGCGTGGCGAGCATAAAAGGGTCTGTGACCCTCTACCCTTTAATGTCTATTATGTTTCAATCATCACTATATCATCAGTTGCAAAGCCAGTGGAGGAGTGGGAGATTGCCCCACGCCATTCTCCTCGATGGACCTGAAGGCGCGGGACACATGGCAGTGGCGCTAGACTTTGCGCGCCTGCTACTCTGTGAAACACCGCAACAGCAATCTCCACAAGACGGACTTTCTTCTCAAAATGACGGACTTTCTTCTCCACAAGATGAAGCTCACGATCAGCAGGGAGTAACGGTTGCTTGTGGTGCTTGCCCAGGATGTGCCATGACGCACAAATGGGCACACCCCGATTTGCACTTTGTCTTCCCCGTCATTCGCCCCAAGAGTGCTTCGAGCACCACGCGCGTGGTGAGCGACCTCTGGATCAAGGAATGGAGGGAGATGCTCAAAAAGACCACGCATTTCGACCTCGAACTCTGGGAGAAGGAGATGGGCATCGAGAATCAGCAACCGCAGATCTTCGCTGATGAGAGTGACGAACTGGTGCGCAAACTGGCGCTGACGCCTTCGCAAGGGGGGCTGGCGCGTGGTGGTGGTGTGGCTGCCCGAACTCATGAACACCGCGTGTGCCAATAAGCTCCTTAAGCTCCTCGAAGAACCGCCCACACAGACGGTGTTTCTCCTCGTGAGTCATCGCGCGGAGGGTATTTTGCCCACCATCCTCTCGCGTACACAGCGACTGGCAGTGCGTGCCATTCCCGAAGCGGAGATAGCGGAGCACCTGCAGCGCGAACGCGGCATTTCGCCCCAAGATGCGGCTTATGTGGCGCACACGGCGCAGGGCAACTATGTGCGTGCGCTGCGTTTGCTCTCTGTGGGGCACGACGAACAGGAGTTTCTCGACATGTTTGCGCTCTTGATGCGCAAGTGCTATCTGCGCGACATCAAGGAGATGCACGCGTGGAGTGAGCGCATGGCAGGGTGGGGACGCGAGCGTCAGAAGGCGTTTTTGGACTATTCGCTCCGCATGGTGCGCGAGAATTTCATCATGAACTTCCACCGCCCTGAATTAAACTATATGACACGCGCGGAGGAGGAGTTTTTCTCGCCGCTTTTCGCCTTTCATCAATGAGCGCAATGTGCTGGGCATCTCCGACGAACTAGCCCTTGCCCGTCGCGACATCGCGCAGAATGTGAACGCTAAAAATGGTGTTTTTTTCGATTTTGCCCTCAAAATGATTGTGCTGTTGATACAATAGAGGTCGCAGACCCTTTTTATGCTCGGCTTCGTCTGCACTGCGTTTCGCTCGCCTCGGGCTGGCGCGGTAGTCTTTTTCTCCGCAGGACTCTAAAGTTTACTTTCTCACGTCTAACGTATAAGCAGTGCCCGAACCACGAAGTGGCGAGCAGAAAGGGTCTGCGACCCTCTAAACCTAGACTTATGTTTTTAAGACTTATTATTTTTCTCCTGTGCTCAGGGATGTTTTTTCCTCTGATGGCGCAAAGTGGAGTGGTGAAAGGTCGTGTGGTCAATGTGCGCAACAACGAACCCCTCGTAGGAGCTATCGTGCGACTCGAAAACCAAGCGGCAGCCACCGTCACCGACTCCGTGGGCAACTATGTGCTCAAGCAGGTGAAACCTGGATTTTACCACATCATCGTGAGCCTCCTGGGCTATGAAAAGAAACGCTCCGAAGAGTTGCAGGTGATGGGCAACCAAACCACCTTCGTCGATGTGGCGATGAACGAAAGTGAGGTGTCGCTCACCGAAGCCATCGTCAGACCGCGCACCGAGGAAACCCGCGCTGAGAGTCCGCTCTCTGTGCAAACCCTCGAAGTGCGGCAGATCGAAAAGAGTGCCGGTGTGAACCGCGATGTGTCGAAACTCGTGCAAACCTTGCCCGGCGTAGCTGCCACCGCTGCCAACCGCAACGACCTTTTGGTGCGAGGCGGAGGACCAGCCGAAAATGTGTTTTACCTCGATGGCATTGAATTGCCCGTCATCAACCACTTCACCACGCAAGGAGCAGCAGGCGGAGCGGTGGGCATCCTTAATCCCGATTTTATCAGTGCCGTGGACTTCTACACCGGAGCCTTTCCTGCCAATCGTCCCAACGCCTTGAGTTCGGTGATGGACATCCGCATGAAAGACGGCAGCCGGGATCGCCTTCATGCCAAGCTCTCTCTGGGAGCATCGGATGCCTCGCTCACCCTCGATGGACCTGTCAATTCGCGTTCCACCTTCATCTTCTCTGCCCGACAGTCCTATTTGCAGATGCTCTTCAAGTGGCTAGAACTGGCCTTCCTGCCCACCTATCATGATTTTCAACTCAAATATGACTATCGCATCAGCGAGCGGCGCAACCTCTCTATCATTGGACTGGGCTCTATCGACAAGACGCGCCTGAACACCGACTTGGGAGCCAACGCCAGCGAATACAGTCGATTTGTGCTCAACATGCTCCCCGTCTACGACCAATGGCACTACACCGTGGGAGCCGTCTACAAGGTGCTGGGCGAGAAGCACACCGACCGCTGGGTGCTGAGTCGCAACATGCTCGACAATGGCAGTTATAAGCACGTGGGCAATCAGGAACAGTTGCCCAAAATCTTCGACTACCAGTCGCAAGAGTCGGAAATAAACTCCGCTTCGAGCGCATCTTCTGGGGATTGCCCTTCAAACTCCATGTCGGAGCTGGCGTGCAGCATGCGCACTATTTCAATCGCACTGCTCGTCGCCGCATCATCGCAGGGGTGCCCACTCTCGACAACTATGAGAGCAGTCTTGACTTCTTTTCTTACACCGCTTTTGGGCAAGCCTCGAAAGAGTGGTGGAATCAGCAGTTAAAGCTCTCCTTTGGCTTGAGTTTGACAGGCAACAACTACAATACTGCTATGCGCAACCCCTTGCCTCAGTTGTCGCCTCGCCTCTCCATCACCTATGCGCTGAGCGATCGCACCGATGTGAGTGCCAATGTGGGGCGATATGCCAAATTGCCCTCCTACACCACTTTGGGTTATCGTAATGCCGAGGGGGAGTTGGCGAACCGCGATGAGTTGAAATACATCATTTCTAATCATCTGGTGGTGGGTGTGAGACATCGTCCCATAGAGGGCGTGTCGCTTGTTGCCGAGGCTTTCTATAAGACCTATGAGCACTATCCCGTTTCTCTTGCAGAAGATGTGAGTCTGGCGAGCAAGGGTGCGGGATTTGGTGCTGTGGGAGATGAGGCAGTGACGGCTTCGGGCTTAGGTCGTGCCTATGGTGTGGAGACGGTGGCGCGCTGGCAACTGCCACAAGGAGCCATGTTCTCTGCCACCTACACGCTCTTCCGCAGTGAGTTTACCAACCGCGCAGGGCAGTATCAGCCCTCTTCGTGGGACACGCGCCATATTCTGAACGTCATCGCTAGTTGTCCCCTCGGCAGGAATTGGAATTTCGCAGCCCGTTGGCGTTGGTTGGGTGGTGCGCCCTATAGTCCCATCGACTACGCGCTCTCTTCGCAAAAGGCTGCTTGGGACATCCGTAATATGGCGTATATGGACTATTCGCGGTTCAACACTCTCCGCCTGTCGTCTGCTCACCAACTGGATGTGCGGATAGACCGCGAATTCTATTTCCCGAAATGGGTGCTCAATCTTTATTTGGATGTGCAGAACGTCTACAAGGCTGCGTATCCTATGGAACCAATCTACACGAACCTCGACGCGCAAGGTCAACCTGTGACGGACCTGCCGATCCGTCTCGATATGTGTTGCGCGAAATCCCCAGCATGGTCGGCACGCTGGTGCCCACCATGGGATTGATGGTGAAGCTCTAGAGGTTAGACGTTAGACGTTAGAGATTAGACGTTAGAGATTAGACGTTTGACGTTAGAGAATAGAATAAGAGCAGAGGACATTGCGCCCTCTGCTCTTTTCGTGGCTAGTGGTTCTAGATGTTCTAGTAGTACTAGTCTAATCTCTAATGTCTAACGTCTAAAAAGGGTCTGCGACCCTCTAACATCTATTTATACTTGAGCATCGTGGCAGTATGCGTCTTCGGCTTCCACTTCCACGGTGCCACGTTTCACGTTGCCTTCGTAGGTGACAAAATAGATGCCTTTGGCAGGAGTCCATTCCATGCAGAAGAGTTCAGCAGGACTGTTAAAGCCATTTCGCTTGATGTTGTGCAAAGCCCAAGTCTTGGTTCTGCCACTGCGTTCAAGACCGCTCTCTACAAATTCGCCATTGTTGACAATGAGGAAAGACTCAGACGTTTTCTCGGGAGGAAGAACCGTCACTGCACCATTAGTCTCGAAGAGCACATCTTCCACATCAAACATCGAGAAGATGCCTTTCTGTCGGAGGAGCAAACGAAATTGTTCCATCTCTAGGCTATTGCGCTTGAAGTTTTTGAAATTGATAATCCCATCTTTGACGAGAAACACGCTTCTCTCCTTTGATCAAATGTCTCAAGCGTGCCGAGCGCATGGCAAAGCGCACGAGCATGTTGAAGCACGTCCACACCGCCAAAGCAAAGAGGATGTGCCACATGGACATGTCGGGATTGTACAAGACACCACCGACCAAAGCACCAATCACGAAGGCGCTCACGGTGTCGAGGGGAGTGATTTGTGCCATTTGTGCCTTGCCAGCGAGGCGCAGAAAGACCAAAATGCCAATCATGCCCGTGACAAGTTTAAGGGCAATGCTGAGGTAGGGAGTCAAGATTTCCATCATAATAAAATCATTTTAGAAAATAGAAAGCTGTGGAATGAACGATATAAGTTTACTGTGCTGCAAAAGTACAATTATATTCTTGTTTTCACAACGATTCTTGGTAGAAATATCCAATGCGACAACATCTTATTCAGCACGCGAATGAATGCTTAGTCTTGGGCTTGCCAGTGTGTAGATTATTGCGTACTTTTGCAGCTGAAAATTAATAAATCTCTCAGAAAAGTTATTCCCTCTTACAGAACTTCCCCTTGATGAAAAAAATACTACCCCTTTTGTTGGGCTTTTCCGCCTATCTTCCCATCCACTCGCAGATGCTGTTTTCAGAGAATCTCACGATGAACATAGATAGCACAAAGACCATCCAAGGTTCTTTGTTTCCTGTGTTGGATTTCAAAACAGAGAAAGAGAATGTGTTGACCATCAAAAACACTGCCAATCTCAACATCTTGATCAATCACAATCGCGTCATCAACTTCATCAACAAACTCGAATTTTCGACTTACGGAGATAAAGTGACGATGAGTGGAGGCTATGTGCATCTTGAATATCGTTATCTCTTGAATCATGCCTTCGAGGTCTATCCTTATGCCGAGTCACAATGGGCAGGGAGCCGCGGAATGGCATACAAGGTATCGAGTGGACTGTTGTCACGAGTACGAATGATCAATAGTGAGAAAGTGTTGATGTTTGCTTCGGCTGGTGTCTTCTATGAGTTTGAAAAGTGGGAAAATCCTACTCCTCATGCTAGTCGTCCTTATGTCTTTGACCGAAATGTGAAGAGTCATCTGTCGGTGAGCCTCAAACAACGCATCGGCGAAAGTTGGGAACTCACGACAACTGCGATTCATCAAGCCAGACCCGATCGTTTTTTGAAGGCTGCACGATGGGGCGGAGCTGTGGACCTCAAATATAACATCACTCCCAGAATAGGGCTCAATGGGACTTATCGTCTCATTTATGACACCGACCCGATTGTGCCTATCCGAAAGGACTATAATAACGTAGAGGCTGGTGTGAGCATCTCCTTCTAGTAGGGCAGCTGGACTTAGAGGTCTAACGTCTAATGTCTAACGTCTAACGTCTAAAAAGGGTCTAGCCTTCTCTGTTGCGAAGCCGAGGCAAGCGAAACGCAGTGTAGCCGCAGCCGAGCAGAAGGGGTCTGCGACCCTCTAACGTCTAATAACACCAAATCCCCACTCATCCAGATTGGAAGAGTGGGGATTTTCTTTAGGAATAATGTTTAGAACGTCTTGCCAGTTTTGGAAATCTTCAAGCCCTTGTGGTCTTGGCTCACCTTGCGACCAGAGAGGTCGAAGAGTTGAGGAGCAGATGCAGACTTTGCTGCAGCAGACTTGATAGCTGTTGCCAAACCTACTGGGCGAATGCGCCAGTGAGAAGGAGCAGAGTTTTTACCTTCCCAGCAAACGAGTTTCTGATCGCCAGCCAAATGGAGATAAGGGTGAGCGGGGTTCTTGGCATTCACGCAACGGATGAGCGATTCGCCATTGCCCAAGTGCTCAAGCACATAAACACCAGCCTTTTCTTGCTTGTCGGTTGTGAGCACTTCCTGATTATCGTTTTGGAGAGGAAGGAGAAAAGCACTCCAGCTGTCGTTGTAGATGTAGTAGTGACCAGGCTTGTTGGGCACCTTGTAGAAGATGAAGTACTGCTTTTCGTCAGTGTCATCGTAAGCATCTACGCCTTTTGGCTTTTGGTTCTCGTCAAACTGGAGGTAGTAGCTCTTGTTCTCTTTGGTCTTGTAACCATCATTTTGGAGGTAGTAGAATTGTTTATCCGTCACCTCATTGACAGGAGCAGATTGCAAAGCAACGTTGAGCGCTTCGTAAACTTGGTCAGAAGGCTTTTGTTGGTAAGCTGCTGCCACTTGGTCAAACAGTCCTGCCACTTCTGCAGGATATTGTCCGATGCCTGTGCCCACGTGTTGTTTCGCTTCTGCCACACGAGCGTCTACCACTTTCTTTGTGAGTGCCTTTGCCACAGTCATATCGTCGTCTGCCGCATAACTGTAAGCACCGTCGGTGATTTGCTCGATGGTGTAGTTCTTGTAGACTTGCGTATAACCAGGGTGAGCCACTTCGGGATCTTCTTCATACATGAAGGCGAGGGTGTTGTTCTTTTGCCAAGCCATCACAGAGTAAGCCGAACCATATTGAGAAGCCTTGTGAGCACCGTCCCATTGTTTTGCGAAGTTCGCTGAAGAACTAAAGTCACTAGCATCTGCCAATTCCTTGTAGTTGATGCCCACATTGGTGCGACCAGGACCGAAAGGAATGGATTGCAATGCGAGATACATCTTTTCGTTGGTAGCCTTTTTCACTACTGGCACGATGAGGAGTTCACCATTGCAAGCATTGTCAGAGGCCTTAACCAATGGACTGTGTGCCATCTCTTCCCAGTAACCTTCGCCCTTGGCAGAGTCGGTGAAGCGGAACACGTTGAACCAGCGACCATAGGTACGGCGAGAAGAAACCACGATAGAGCCATCGGGCAATTCTTCGCACTTAGGTTCGTCGGCAGAGTGAGGAATAGCAGGCGTCATGGCATCGCCGAGGATTTTCCAGTTCTTACCGAAGTCATCGGAATACATCACCCAGTTGGCAATGTTTTGAGGATTAACATTGAGTCCGCTCAACACGGCATAGATGCGATAGTGCGTGCCCACCTTGATGCGACGACTTTGGGTGATGCGTCCGCTACCGAAGAACATAGATTCTATCTTGCCACGAGGTGTGGTGTTGTCAAACTGTTTGTAGATGTGGTCGGTGATGTCTTCGTGTGGTGTGAAAGTCTTACCGCCATCATTGGAGAACCAGCGTGCCACAGCATTAGTGTTTCGCGGCGAGCAGCAAAGAAGTTGGTGAAGCCCGACACACTCATTACCAATACGTCGTCGCTTTCGCGGTCAGCCACCACAGCAGGGTCACCATAACCAGCGGTGCGGCTCTTGTTGGGATCACCTCCCACCATTCTGCCATCACCTTGTGCCACGGGACGACCTTGTGCATCTTTCATCACTTCGGGAGTGCTCCACGTTTTACCATTATCTTCCGAACGACTCACAACGAGGTCTACACGTCCGTTACCGATGTCGCTTGCACCTGGAGTGTAGCGCGCATCGCTAAATGCCACCACTGCACCCGATTTGCCCGTTACGGCAATGGCAGGAATGCGATATCCTTCGCGAGTGTCAGCTTTATAATCAAAGACGTTCACTTGTGACTCAGGGGTAACGTTCACGCGTTCCACCACCACTTTGGCGTTCATAAACTTCACGGGAACATTTCTCCAGAGAGCAAGAAAGTAGCCGCATTCTCAGTGCCTGCAATCTTGGCAGAGAAATGTTGCACATCACCCGACACCTTAAAGCGTTGTCCGTAACCTTCGATGTTGACTTCCTTGTCTGTGGCTTTGCCGAGTTGGAAATCAAATTCAATGCTCTTCACAGCATAGCCCACAGGCACAGAAAAGACATAGTTGCAACGTTTAGAAGAACCAGCGTGGAGCTGAAGAATGTCATTCACCACATTCATGTTGTTGGCACCTGCATCGAGGGTGAGGGGCACTGCAGAGTTGCTCGACCAAAGTTTTTGTACGAACTACTGGGATTGCTAGACGTTAGTGCACCTGTGCTAGGAGAAACGGTGACTTCGCCACCTTCACCCGCTTCTTTCAAAGTGTTCACCACAAACGAGCTACCGTGGTCTGCACCATCCGTCCAGAAAGCAAGTTTATCATTGCGGTTGTTGAGCTTCCAACTGTTGTGGTCCTTCACATTGAGATAGAAAGCGCGCTTACCCGTCAAATCATTACTGGTGGAGAGTATCCACAAATCGGTGTAACCATCGAGTTGTTTGGCATCTTTGAGCACAGCAAACGATTCGCCGCCATTGCCCGTCACAACACTAGGCGCAGCGAGCACCTTACCCGCACCAGCAGCTTTGTTGTAGATGCGATAACCATCGGTGTTGTTGCCCACGAAGCACCAAAGATATTTGTCGCTCACTTCACGAATGCGTGAACGATTGAGGGCAATGAAATTTTCGCCTTCGGGGTTGCTGAGATAGAAACCTTTCTGTCCGTTTGGAAGGTGTACCACACCGTGTTGGCGGCAAAGTCGTTGCCAGTGGTGATGGTGGTAGGCACGAAAGGAGGAGCGTCTGCCGCCAAAGCATGGGGGGCATAGAGGGTTGCCGCAAAGAGCAACGCGGTGAGTGTTTGTTTGAACATTATGCGTAGAATTTGTTCGTTAATATACAGGCTTTATTGGTTTGTTTTATGGGTTTGGTGAAATCTATGCAAAAACCTTGCAGACCACAGCCACGAGTGCCATAGTTTGCAAGGTTAAACTAGTGTTGTGGCATCTCAACGTTTGCAAGATGCAGAGATTTCGAGAGAAAGCATGAGCCATGCTGTTGCACTTTCTGTAAAGCGACAGCAGAGCGCACAGCTTTCAGGCTTATCAAGCTCCTTGAATCAAAGCGAGGGTGTCGCTGGCAATGAGCAACTCTTCATCTGTGGGCACCACCACCACTTTCACGCGGCTGTTGGGCGTTGAGATGATTTCTTCCTCACCAAAGTTGGCTTTGTTTTTGTCGTAGTCCACTTCGATGCCGAGGAATTCGAGGTCTTTGAGAGCATTGTAGCGCACATCCCATTGGTGCTCGCCCACTCCAGCGGTGAAGACGATGGTGTCCACACCACCCATGGCAGCAGCATAAGCACCGACGTATTTCTTGATGCGATAGTTGTACATGTCGAGTGCCAACTTGGCGCGCTCGTTGCCTTCTTTCACGCCGTTTTCCACGTCGCGCATGTCGCTTCCCAAACCAGAGATGCCGAGAAGACCCGACTTCTTGTTGAGCAAATCTTGCATCTCATCGGGGGTCTTGCCTTCCTTCTTCATGATGGCGAGCACCACAGAAGCATCGAGGTCGCCTGTGCGTGTACCCATCATGAGACCTTCGAGAGGAGTGAGTCCCATGGAGGTGTCGATGCACTTGCCGTGGTCTACTGCCGAAACAGAAGCTCCGTTGCCGATGTGGCAGGTGATGATTTTCTGATTTTCAGGTTGGGTGCCCAACACTTCGCACACACGTTGGGTGACGAAGCGGTGACTGGTGCCGTGTGCGCCCCAACGACGGATGTTCATTTCCTCGTAGTAGTGGTAAGGCACGGCATACATATAGGCGTGGGCTGGCATGGTTTGGTGGAAAGAGGTGTCAAACACAAAGACGTTGGGCATATGTTCCACCACAGCTTTCACCGCGTTGTAACCTTTGAGGGCAGGTGGGTTGTGGAGGGGCGCAAGGTCCATATAGGTTTTCCACTCTTCGAGCATTTCGTCAGTGACCAGACGGCTTTCTGCGAAGCGTCCGCCTGCGACGATGCGGTGACCAGCGGCTGCGATTTCGTCCAAACTCTTGATGGCGCCATATTGGGGGTGCATCAAGGTGTCGAACATCATTTTGATGCCTTCAGTGTGTGAGGGGCAGTCGAAGTCGAGTTGGATTTTCTCACCGTTGTGGTCGGTGGTTTTGAGGAAAGCTCCTTGTTGTCCCACACGCTCAATGCCGCCAGCAGCGAGCACTTCGCGAGTGTCCATTTCATAGAGCTTATATTTGATAGAACTGCTTCCGCAGTTGATGACGAGAATTTTCATTTTTGTCTTTTGAAATAAGCCATTAGTGCGTGCGGAGAAGCCTATTGTTCATTCCGCTTGTGCAAATAGGGCTATAACGAGAGGACGTTTATTTCCGCAAGGCAGTAATCTTCAAGGCTCGAGGCGAGCGAAGACGAAGCCGAGCGGAAAGGGTCTGCGACCCTCTAACGTCTAATGTCTAATTTCTAAATCAATTTTGCTTAGCAGCGATAGCTTGGTTAGCGGTGATGGCGACCATCTTGTAAATATCATCTACGGAGCAACCGCGAGAGAGGTCGTTCACGGGGCGCGCAATACCTTGGAGGATTGGTCCGATGGCTTCGGCATGACCGAGACGCTCCACGAGTTTGTAACCAATGTTGCCCACTTCCAAACGAGGCACCACCAACACATTCGCCTGACCAGCCACAGGGCTACCTGCTGCCTTCAAGTGAGCCACAGAAGGCACGAGGGCAGCGTCCGCTTGGAGTTCGCCATCAATGTCGAGATCAGGGCGGAGTTCCTTGGCGCGTTCAAAAGCCGTGCGCACCTTGTCTACATCTTCGTGCTTCGCAGAACCATAGGTGGAGAAAGAAAGCATAGCCACCTTGGGTTCGATGCAAGCCACCGCACGCGCAGTGTCGGCAGAGCAAATGGCAATCTGTGCCAACTGCTCAGCATCGGGCACTGGTGTCACTGCCACGTCGCCCATCACGATGACACCGTTCGTGCCATATTCGTGCGCTTGCGTGAGGAGCAACATCGCACCACTCACCACAGAGATGCCAGGAGCCGTCTTGATGATTTGGAGCGCAGGACGAAGCACATCGCCCGTCGTGTTGCGTGCACCTGCCAACTGTCCGTCAGCATCGCCAGCTTTGATGATCAAGCAACCGAGGTAGAGGGGATTTTCCACGATGGAGCGTGCCGTGTCGATGGTCACACCCTTCTTCGCGCGGAGTTGTGCCAAGAGTTGTGCATATTCCTCCTTCTTGTCGTGCGACAGCGGATTGATGATGGTGGCTTTCTCGATGTGCGAAAGACCATTCTTTTGAGCGAGAGCCTTGATTTCGGCAGGGTCGCCAATGAGGATAAGGTCAGCCACCTCGTCAGCGAGGATGCGGTCGGCTGCTTTGAGTGTGCGTTCTTCCGTTCCTTCGGGGAGAACGATGCGTTGCTTGTTGGCTTTTGCGCGAGCAACGAGCTGTTCGATAAGTGCCATTATTAAGATTTAGATTATGAAGCGTTGTTTGGGGCTTTTCCGCTTGTCCGATCCTTGGGTGGAAGGACTACGGCGAGAAGAGTCCGAATTGGGAGCTGTTGCAATCCTTGTTTTTGCAGCATCTCCTTTGGTGCTTCATAAAGGGATAAAATGCAAGGCATTGAGATTGAGGCTGAAGGGAGCGTACTGGAGTACGTGACCAAAGCTGAATATCGAAAATAACGCAGCAGTTTGCCCTTAATGAAACACCTTGCTGCAAATTTACGAAAAAAAGGCGGATAAGTCACACGATAAGCCCCCTATTTTCTATCTTTATTTAGCAAATAGGGGGCATTTGTGCCTTTCGGGCTATTTTCTTTTGGGTAAAGTCACCTTAAATTCGGGCACATTGGGCGCGGTGTGCTCCTTGTAGATGATGTCTACCATCTGTTTCACCACATCGGGGTGTTGCGCTGCCACATCGTGGTCTTCGTGGAGGTCCTTGCTCAAGTCGTAGAGACGGCAGTTGCCGCGCTCCACCACCAGTTTCCAGTCGCCCATGCGCACGCCCATCATGTCGGTTTCGTGAAATTCCCAATAAAGATGATCGTGCTTCTGCTGCTGGTCGTTCTTGCCCACGAGGGTGTTGTAGAACGAGAGTCCGTCGTAGAGGTCCTTGTCGTTGCGCTGATAGGCTTTTGGGAAATCCTTGATGCCTGCCACATCGCAGAAGGTGGGCAACACGTCGTAGAACGCCAGTTGGTGGTCGTTCACTTCGCCTGCTGCCACCTTGCCGGGCCAGCGCACGATGAAGGGGATGCGGATGCCCCCCTCGTGGGTGGAGCGTTTCAAGCCCTTGAGCAGCCCATCGCGGTTGAAGAAGGTGGGATCGGCACCGCCCTCTTCGTGAGGACCATTGTCGGAGGTGAAGATCACGATGGTGTTTTCGTCCATGCCCTTCGCTTTGAGTTTCGCGATGATTTCGCCCACCATGAAGTCCAAGCGCGTGATCATAGCGGCAAACTGAGCGTGTGCCTGTTCGGTGCCGTGATAGCGGTTGCCCACTTGACTGCGGAAGATGTGCTCTTGGCAGAAGTGGTTTTGATACGCCTGCAACAGGCTGTCGTTGGGCTGTTGCAATTCGGCGTGGGGCAGGGTATAGGTGAAGATGCCCAAGAAGGGTTGATCTTTGGTCTGTTTGTCGAGCCAAGCCATCGCCTTTTGGTGGATGAGGTCGGCAGAATACTGAGGACGTTTCAAGTAGTCGTCGCTGCCGGGCATACCATATTTAATGTTCTCCTCGAGCGTCACGCGGTGCGTTTTTTTGTCGCCTCTCGAACGGCTAAATTCGTTCAAGAAATTGGGATAATAGGCATGGGCTTCAAACTGGCAAATGTAGCCATAATATTCGTCGATGCCGCGCTTGTCGGGCGTAGAAGCAGAACTCTCATAACCGCCAGCCCATTTACCAAACATACCCGTGGTGTAGCCGTTCTCCTTGAGGATTTCGGGCAAAATTTTGTGGTTCACATCATAGGGTTCTTGTCCTGCCCAGCCCTCTGCAAAGTCAGTGTTTTTGCCATAAAGGTTAGGCACATCCTTTCCGCGCCAGTATTCCTTGTTGCCGCGCACGTGGGTGTGTCCGCTGTGCTGTCCTGTCATGAGCGTAGCACGCGAAGGAGCCGACACCGGACTTCCGGCATAAGCCTGTGTGAAGCGCATGCCTTCGGATGCCATGCGGTCGAGATTGGGGGTGGCGATGTACTTCTGACCATAGCAAGCCAAGTCGCCATAGCCCATGTCGTCGCACATGATGTAGATGATGTTGGGACGTTGTTGCGCATGACCAGTCATGGCTGCCAAAGCACCAAGTCCGAGGAGGGTATATGCTTTTTTCATAATGAGAATGCAGAGTGTTGGATGCCTGCTCACGAGCCGCGTGCCCTTCTTGATACTGACACCTGAGTGCTGCTCTGTCTTGCAGGAGGTTTCCCTCTGTCGATGGGGGAGAAGAGGGGGATAATCCTAATTGTTTGTTGGGATAATCCCAATATTTCGTTAGGGTTGCACCACCTTTTTGCCGCCCACGATGTACAAACCAGGAGTGGTGGGGGAGGTGAGTCTGCCAGAGAGGTCGTAGGTCTGCGCATCGGTGCGATCCACCGTGGGACGCTGCACCCCAGTGGGGGCTACCACATTGAGGAAACCATCGAAGATGACGCCCACCACTTCGTCGTCTGCGCCTGTGAGACCATTGGACGTGAGGCGGAGGCGGAAGCGTGTGTTGCCCTTGAGAGCCGTCTCTGGCACGGTGAATTCAGTGCTCGTGATGCGCTGCAAGGTGAGGGGTTGTTGCAATTCAAAGATACCATCGTGGTTCCAATCGAAATAGAGATAAGCCTTGGCATCTTTGGGAGGATTGGCACTGACCTTGAAATTCAATTTTGCCGTTTCTCCCTGTGGCAAATCTGCCGTTTGGCGAGAGAATACCACATGGAGTTCGTGGTCGTTTTTGGCTTTTGCATCGGGATATTTGATGCTTGCCAACACTTTCGCTCCTTCTTTTGCTTCATCCTTCACACTGAGGTTGAGCGAGCTCCACCAGTAGTTGTCGGTGGTGGTGCAGGGATAATCATAAATCTGCAAACGACGCATAAGGGGAGTGCGCTGCGCCATGAAGCGGAAACGCGTTTCGCCACCGAGTTTCACACGTTGGTGCGCTGCATTTTCCCAACCGTAGAAGCCCGTGAGTTCGTCTTCCACGATGCTCCAGGCTTCGCTCTCGTTGAGCGCCTTGTGGGTGGTGCCGTGGTGGAGCTTGTAGCCCCCTTTAGAGTTGCCCTGTCCCTCCATGTAGAAGGATGTTTCGCCCTCTGCCGCTTCGGGAGTGGTCCACGAGAAATCGCCATCGCCATTCACTTGCAACCATCTGCCGCTCTCGTCCACCAGCGCATACAAGCGGTCTTTGCCCGTGAGGAAGGGGCGCACCTCATAACTGTCGGTCGTTGCCACGGTGCCACCAGTAGGAGTTGGCGTTGTTGTTGCCTGCCTGAAAAGCCACCACGAGGTGGGTGCCGCCTTTGCGGTTGAGTCCCATGGGCGTTTTGGAGCGATCGTTATAGTTGGGCACGTCGGTCGAAGAGAGCGTCCAAGCACCGGCGGTTCTGGCTTTGGGGTTGGGAGCCACGAAATAAGCCACGGGCATATTGGAAGTTGTAATCGCTGTTTTTCCAGCCTCTCCGGTGGCAATGGTAGAGGCGAGATAGCGGTGAGTGGCAGTATTTTGCACATAATACACGTCTTGTTGTCCCTCCACAGGGATAAACTTCCAGAATTGTCGGCGTGCGTTGTCTTTCGTGGCGACAGTCAAACTGTGTTCGTCGGTCTCGGTGATAAAGACTTGCGCATCGGGTGCCGACTGGATGCGATAAACCAGTTCTGCGGATAGCGGACCGCTGGTGGCTTTTTGTGCTTGAGCGGTCACCGCAGTGGCAAAACACGCGATGGCGCTCATGGCGAAATAGACGTATTGGTGCATGGTGTGTGAAAGAAAGTTGTGCCATCGTGGTTGCCCTTGGAGGTGGCTTCTCCCACGTTGGCGTGATGTTCGGATGAAAACAATGGGCTGCTCTTTAGCTTGCTTTAATGCTTGCAGACCTGCTTATCTCATTGCAAACTAGCTTATATGCTTGTAGTATTTTTATATGCTTGTAGATTTGCTTATCTCCTTGCGGATTTGCTTCTAGACTTACCTCTATTATTGCATACCTGTTCATATTCTTGCAATGATGATAGTATCTCTCATTTTGCTGCAAGGTGTGGAAATAAAACATAAATCCTTGGAAATCTTGCCTATTTCCTTGTATTTTAGAGCAACGAGAGCTTTTGTATAGCAGCTGCAACAAGAAAGCCCCATTTGTAGTGCACAAAATTACAATAGATTATGCATTTGACCAAGTTTTTAAGCCGAAAATGCTAAGTCTGCATGAGAATATTACTCCTCAAATCCTTCCTTTTAGGTACGAATTGCCCTTCTTTCCTTCCTATTTTGTGTGGAATCCTTTTTGTTTTTGCCGTGGATTAGTTTTTGTCGTGGATTAGTTTTTGACCTGATTTTGACGTTTTCCGTTTCTGCCGTGGATTTGTTTCTGCCGTTGATGTCTTTTTGTATATTCCTTCTTTCTTTTTCTTTTTCTCTTTTCTCCCTTGTTCCTTCAATTTTCTCCCACGAAATCCGAAAAACGTCGGAGTTTTTTTGGAAAAAGTCCATCGTTTTTCTGAAAATCTCCATCGTTTTTTGGGGCTAATTTCTAACGTCTAATGTCTAATCTCTATGACCCCCGAGCCACCTTGTGGCGAGCATAAAAGGGTCCGTGACCCCGAGCGTAAAAGGGTCTGCGACCCTCTAACGTCTAATCTCTAATCTCTAACGTCTAACGTCTATTCCCTTGCTCATGTGCAATACATTATTTATATTTGCGCATTAGAATCCCACTGCTAGGATAATTCTCCAGAAGAGAAGGGGTAAACCCCAATCGGTCATTAGACCATTATAGTGTAGCTCGTTATGGAGATGATGACAGGAAGTTATCTTTGCAATTACGATTCGCACCATAACGGTCTAATGACCGATTTAAGTTTAATTTGAAAAACAATGAAAGACCTAACCGTTTCAAATATCGAACGCCAAAATGTGCTCAACAACCGTTTTGCTATTGACGAAATACAGAAACATCTTGAACTTACCGGTATGCTCTTTGAAGGAGAATATCGCTTCACCAAGAAAATGGTTGCAGAATACTATGGTGTAGAGGAGAGAACAATAGAGCGTTATTTAACAAAATACTCAGATGAATTATCCGCTAACGGATATATTTTATGCAAGGGTAAATCACTGAAAGACTTGAAATTACAATTTGCTCCCGTCATTAATGTCGGGAGCAAAACCACCCAAATTGGTCTCTTTAATTTCAAAGCCTTTCTTAATCTAGGTATGTTGCTCACAGAGAGTGAAAAGGCAAAGTCATTGCGTAGCATGATTCTCGACTTCGTCATTGCTACAATACATGAAAAAACAGGTGGTGGGACAAAGTTTATCAACAGAAGGGATATAAATTATATTCCTGTTGCCATAACAGAGGAAAACTATCGTAAGAATCTAACATCGGCTATCAGCCAATATGTACAAGGACACCCAACCAACAAGTATGCCCAAGTGACAGACCTCATCTATCAAGCTGTTTTTAAGGAGAATGCGAGAGAATATCGTAAGATACTGCGTCTTGACAGCAAAGATAGTGTACGGCATACATTGTACGCAGAGGTCCTATTGGTAATATCTTCTTTTGAGAATGGAGTCGGGGCTGCGATTCGTGAGAAAGCAAAGGTAAAGAATGCTCCAATAACACTCGAAAAAGTTGCGGAACTTGTTAGCCAGCTATCAGAGAGTCCAATGCAACAGCCTTACCTTGCAGATGCTCGCTCTAAGATGGCATCACGAGATTTAAGTTTTCGAGATGCCTATCACGAAAATATTGCAGAATACCTGAGAGCTGTAACGCCAGATGAATTTGAACGATTTATTGGTGACCAATCCATAGACTTCGATCGTATTTTGGAGAGCAATAAGGATGTTCTGAAACGATTAAAGCAAGCGGAGGATGAATAAGGAAATACATTATATCAACTATGACGAAACACTGGAGGTTTATCGCAAAATGATAGTTGCCAGTGATGGTGGTTTCGAAGGAGTGCGAGACAGTGGTGGCATACTTGCTACACTTACTTTCATTCAAAGTGATATGTATTATCCGACCTTCACCGAAAAACTCTCGTATCTTGTATTCAAGTTCTGCTCTGGGCATTATTTTAATGATGGAAATAAACGTATCGCTTTGACCTTAGGGGCTTATTTTCTCCACAAGAACGATTACCCTTGGGAGGCTTGTATATTCATGCGCCAATTTGAAGCCATAGTCTACCACATAGCAGCTTCTCACATAGACCTAGATTTGCTCTTACGCATCACGCAAGCCTTTATGGAAGGGAAAGATTATAGCGAAGAACTTAAAATCGACATAGCCAATGCTATGAGTAAAGGTTCGTTAGGCATAAGAGAAGAGAAGGCAGAGGAATCATAATCCCCAATCGGTCATTAGATATTTATAATGTAGCTCGTTTTTGATATAGTGCAGTTCGTTATGGAGAAGATAACTTCCTGTCATATTTTATTTGTTTGTTATGCGGAATCTCCCCTATTGGTTTGAATACATAGCAGACTACGTGGAGAATCTCGGTTCCGAGCCACTCTGTGGCGAGCATAAAAGGGTCCGTGACCCTCTAACGTCTAATCTCTAATGTCTAACGTCTAACTCCTTGCTCATTTGCAATACATTATTTATATTTGCGCATTAGAATCCCTTTGCTAGGATAATCCTCCAAAATAACACACCGTAAAAGCCAACTCACCCCTTTCTATTAGGAACATTTTCAATTACATATAAGCCTTATGACCACCACTCCCGAAGTCTACGTGCATCTCAGTACAGATGAAACAATTCTTACTTTCTATTACGATACCCTCCGTGTTGAACGCTACCGCGAACGTTTTTGCAGTATCTGGGGAATAGACCAGACCCAGGAAGATTGTTATAATAATTTCATCCCCGCTTGGGCTGGAACTTATCATTCTCCCAACACAACCATCACCACAGCTGTGTTTGATGCTTCATTCCGTGATTTTCGCCCCACCACTACGGCTGGATGGTTTCACCATTTAGAACAGCTAAAAACTATTGATGGATGGCAATATCTCAACATTTCTGAGGTGACGGACATGAGCAGTATGTTCTGTGGTTGCTCCTCTTTGATCGCTCTAGACCTCTCCAACTTCGACACTTCACAGGTGACGGACATGAGCAATATGTTCTGTGGTTGCTCCTCTTTGACCGCTCTCGACCTCTCCAACTTCGACCCCTCAAAGGTGAGGAGAATGGACAGCATGTTCTGTGGTTGCTCCTCTTTGATCGCTCTAGACCTATCCAACTTTGACACTTCAAAGGTGAGGTTTATGGATCGTATGTTCGATGAATGCTCCTCTTTGACCGCTCTCGACCTCTCCAACTTCGACACCTCAAAGGTGAGGGGAATGGACAGCATGTTCTGTGGTTGCTCTTCTTTGACAGCTCTCGACCTCTCCAATTTTGACACTTCGGAGGTGTGGGGCATGAGAAAAATGTTCTCTCATTGCATATCTTTGACCACTCTCGACCTCTCCAATTTTTTTGACACTTCGGAGGTGCGGGACATGAGAAGTATGTTCTCTTGGTGCTCTGCTTTGACCACGATTTATTGTAACTCATCATGGAGTTGCGACAATTCTGATTATATGTTCTCTGGCTGCTATTCTCTTAAAGGAGCGGTGGAATATGACGATCGGGAAAGGACAGGAGATATGGCAAATCCCGAAAGGGGATATTTCACAAAGAAAGTATTGGCACAAGAAGATGAGGCTTATGTACATCTCAGCACTGATAAGACAACACTAACCTTCTATTTCGATAGGGAGCGAAATGTACGTAGGAGATGTTATAGATGGCTCTCTAGCGAGATGGTGTCGAAGGAAAGATTACCCAAATAGTCATTGACGAATCGTTCCGAAACTTTGTGCCTAAGACCACTGCTGGGTGGTTTGAGGGCTTGACGGCTTTGGAGGAAATACGTGGGTTGGACAATCTCAACACTTCGGAAGTAACGGACATGAGCCGTATGTTTGCTGGCTGTGGTGCGCTGCGTTCGATTGACGTTTCGAGATTCGACACGCTCAACGTGAAGCAAATGCAGCAAATGTTCATGGGATGCGCTGCTTTGACGGAAATCGATTTGTATTTCTTCGACACGGCAAAAGTGACGAATATGCACGAGATGTTCAAAGATTGCAAAGGATTGACCACGCTCGACCTTCAGAGTTTCAACACTGCGCAGGTGACGGACATGGGCGAGATGTTTAGAGATTGCGAGAGTTTGACGACGCTGGCTCTTTCTAGCTTTTATACTTCTCGCGTAACGAACATGGGGTATATGTTTGCAGGATGCAAAAGTTTGAGGACGCTCAATCTGGCTCATTTCTTCACAGACCATGTGACTACGATGTGGCGTATGTTTGAGGGTTGTTCTGCGCTCGAGTCTTTGGTGCTTTCTTGTTTCAACACTGCGCAGGTGACGGACATGAGCCGTATGTTTGCGGGTTGCAAGAGTCTGACCGCGCTTAACCTTCAGAGTTTCGACACAGCGCAGGTGACGAACATGGTGCAGATGTTTGCGGACTGTTCGGCATTGGATGACCTCGACATTTCGCGGTTTAACACTGCGCAGGTGACGGACATGCACGAGATGTTCTTGAGCTGTGCTGCGCTGTCTGCGCTCAACTTGGCTCATTTTGATACTGCGCAGGTGACGAACCTTCACGCGATGTTCAAGGATTGCAAGGGTTTGACCACGCTCGACTTGTCGAATTTCCAAACTTCTGAGGTGAAGGATATGCGCGAGATGTTCTCAGGTTGTGTGGCGTTGACGACGATTTGGAGTTTTGCCTTCAGAAATTGTTTGCTTCAGAGGCTATGTTCTATGAGTGCACTTCTCTCCAAGGGGCTACGAACTTTAACGAAAAATATACGGATGCCAGAATGGCAAACCCAGAAAGGGGGTACTTTACGAGTAGACGTTAGACGTTAGAGATTAGACGTTAGAGGGTCGCGGACCCTTTCTGCTCGCCACGACAAGCGTGGCTCGGGCTAGCGCGGTTGGGCTAGAAGTCCTAGAAAAACTAGAGCTCCTAGAAGAACTAGAACTCCTAGAAAAACTAGAGCAACAAGCCACTTTTGCTGGAGAATAAGCCACTTTCTCAAGGAGATGAGCCAGAAAAGAGGGGAAATGTGCCTCTTTTGTGCAAAAAAATGGTTTACTCTTGGCTGTTTTACAGAAAAAACGTATATTTGCAGTGATAAATGACGTGAGGGGCTCGAACGAAGCTCCTCACTTCTGTCTATAAAGGGGCATCTAGATGTTAGAGATTAGACGTTAGAGGGTCTCAGACCCTTTCTGCTCGGGGTCACAGACCCTTTTATGCTCGCCACGACAAGCGTGGCTCGGGCATCTAGACATTAGATATTAGACGTTAGAGGGTCTCTAGTGCTTCTAGTTCATCTAGTCTTTCTAGAATATCTAGTCTTTCTAGTCCTTCTAGAGTTTCTATCCCCAGCCCCCACTATAACAACAGCAATAATTGCCCACTGAATGATCAGTAAAACCGTAGTACAACAACTTATCGACCAATGGCTCGAGGATAAAGACTATTTCCTCGCCGACTTGTCGATCAATGGTGACAAAATCCTGGTGGAAATCGACCATGCCGAAGGGGTGTGGATCGAAGACTGCGTGTCGCTCTCTCGTTTCATCGAGGAGGGACTCGACCGCGACGAAGAAGACTTTGACCTCGAAGTGGGGTCGGCTGGCATCGGTCAGCCCTTCAAGGTGCTTCAACAATATGAAATCCACTTGGGCGACGAGGTGGAAATCCTCACCACCGCGGGCAAGAAGCTCCAAGGTCGTCTCACCGCTGCTACTGCCCAAGAAATCTCTATCGTGCAGCAAGTGAAGGTGAAAGCCGAAGGCGAAAAACGTCCACACCTCGAGGAGGTGGAAACCAAACTCCCCATGAGCGAGGTGAAATGGACGAAACTCTACATTGATTTCAAATAAAAAGCAGCAGACATGCCTGATGGTCGCCGCACCCCGATGCGACGACCAGAAGTGCGTCTGTCGTTTCTCCCTATAATATATGGCTAAAAAGCAAACCCCTCAAATGAGTCTCCTCGACAGCTTTGCTGAATTCAACGAGACCAAACACATCGATAGCACCACTCTCTTGGCAGTGCTCGAAGAGAGTTTTCGCAGTGTCATTGCCAAAACCTATGGCACCGACGAAAATTTTACCGTGGTGGTGAATCCCGACAAGGGCGACTTTGAAATCACCCGTAGCCGCGAAATCGTGGCTGATGGTGAGGTGGAAGACGACAACAAACAAATTGCGCTCTCTGAAGCCCGAAAGATTGAGCCCGACTTTGAGGTGGGCGAAGAGGTGAGTGAGCATATCGACTCCGACTCCTTCGGACGTCGCGCCATCTTGACCCTCCGTCAGACCCTTGCTTCTAAAACTCTCGAACTCGAACACGACACCTTATATAATAAGTATATCGACCGAGTGGGAGAAATCGTTTCGGCTGAGGTTTATCAGACTTGGAAAAACGAAACACTCCTCGTGGACGACGCACAAAACGACCTCCTCTTGCCCAAACGCGAACAAATGGCGCGCGACTTCTTCCGCAAGGGCGACCGCGTGCAAGCCGTCATCGACCGAGTGGACAACAATAATGGTAATCCCAAAATCTACCTCTCACGCACTAGCCCCATGTTTTTGCGACAACTCCTGCGTCGCGAAATCCCAGAAATCGCAGAAGGTGTGATTGTGCTCCACGATGTGGCACGACTCCCTGGCGAACGCGCCAAAATCTCTGTCGAAAGCTACGACCCCAACATCGATCCTGTGGGTTCTTGCGTGGGCGTGGGCGGTAACCGCATCAGCGGCATCGTGCGCGAACTCAAAAACGAAAATATCGACGTCATCCCCTTCACCACTAACTCGATGCTCTACATCCAACGTGCGCTTAACCCTGCACGCGTGAACAACATCGTCATCAACGAAGAGGAAAAACGCGCCGATGTGTTCCTCGATCCCGACCAAGTGAGCCTCGCCATCGGTAAGGGAGGACAAAACATCAAACTCGCCTCTATGCTCACCGGCTACACCATCGACGTGTACCGCGAAGTGGAAGGCGCTGAAGAAGTGGACGACATCTATTTGGACGAATTCTCTGACGAAATCGACCAATGGGTCATCGATGCCATCAAGCAGATGGGCTTGCGCACAGCGCGTGAAGTGCTCAATGCGCCTCGCGACATGATTGTCGAAAAAGCCGATCTCGAAGAAGACACCGTAGACCACTTGCTCGCAGTGCTTAGCGCTGAGTTTGACGAACCTGCATCTTAATGCCTCTGCGGCTCGACCTAAACACCAAATTAGGGCGAGCCGCAAAGAGCTGTTTGGAGGGCGGTGCGCTTCCTCCTCTCTTTCTCCATTGGCAACTCCCTGACCATGACGAGAAAACGATGAGAAAGGCACCCCGCAAGGCGATAGCCCAAGGCGAGTCTTGTGGCACACTCCGACAGCTGTCTAATGTTTCACCGATTTATCCCGAAGCGGTCATTGGATCCTGAACAGATTTATTTGATTGTTGGCAGTTTTTTTGCGTTTGCTCGATGGCGTAGCGGGCTACGTCGAGAATAAACAAGAAACAAAATGCCAACAAGGAAATGAAAGATGACAGGAAGTAATCTATTTCATTTCCAGTAGCACTTTTACGGTCTAATGACCGATTTGGGTTTTACCTTCGTCAAACTAGCAAGCCTGCTTCCATCACCCCAAATATACACATGAGATTAAACAAAGTAATCAAAGAACTCAACGTCTCCATCCAACGCGTGGCAGACGCGCTCAAAGATAATGGTTTTGAAGGAGAAATTACCCTCAACACCAAAATCACCGAAGAACAATATACATCCTTGAAAAAGAACTTCGCCGACGACATCAACCTCAAGGAAGCAGCTGAAAAGCGTTTCCACAATCGTCGCGAAGAAAAGCGTTCTGCCAAAGAAGCTGACGCTGCTCACACCGTGGGCGATGGAGAAGAGCAAGCCGCTGATGCCCCTAAGGCTGAGCAGGCTCCTCAAGCCGCTGAGACTGCTCCAGAAGCAGCGGCTGCCGACGATAGTGCCGAAGGCGGACTGAAGGTGGTGGGACACATCGACCTCGATGCTTTCAAAAAGCCTGCCAAGAAGGCTAAAGAAAAGGCTGCAAAGGCTGAAAAGAAATCCGAACCTAAGGCAGAGAAAAAGGCGGAACCTAAGGCGGAAAAGAAGGAAGCCACTCCTGCTCCCGAAGCTCCCAAGGCTGAGGCACCTGCCGCTGAAGAGAAGGCTCCTGCTGCTCCTGCTGCTGAGGTTGAAGACAAGGCAGCTCATCTGGGCAAGGCGGACAATGATGGCGTGTTCAAACTCAACTCCGAACCTCGTCTCACCGGTCCTAAAGTGCTCGGCACCGTGGACCTCTCTGCCATCAACGGCAGCACGCGCCCCAAGAAGAAGACGAAGGAAGAGCGCAAGAAAGAACGCGATGGCAAGAAGCGCAACCGCATCGGCAACGAGCGTGTCGATGTCAATGCTGAAGCCAAAGAACAGTGCCGGACAAGGCGGACACAACGGCAAGGGTGGACAAAATAATGGTCATCCCGGTCAAAACCAACAAAACCGCAACCAACAACAAGGTGGTGGCAAGGGAGGCAAGAAGGGCAAGAAGGGCAACAATGCTCCTGCCACTCCTCCCAGCGACGAAGATGTGGCTAAGCAGGTGAAAGAAACCCTCGCTCGTCTTCAAGCTAAGGGCGCCAACAAGGGTAAGGGTGCGAAATATCGCCGTGAGAAGCGCGATGCCGCTCGCGAACGCCAAGAAGAAGATATGATGCGCCGCGACGCTGAAAGCCGCGTGCTGAAGCTCACCGAATTTGTGACTGCCAACGAATTGGCAACGATGATGGATGTCCCCGTGACACAAGTCATCGGCACCTGCATGAGCATCGGCATCATGGTATCTATCAACCAGCGTCTCGACCAAGAAACCATCGAAATGGTGGCAGAAGAATTTGGTTTCACCACAGAGTTCGTCTCTGCCGAAGTGCAAGAGGCTATCATCGAAGAGGTGGACAATGAAGAAGACCTCCGCGAGCGTGCGCCTATCGTCACGGTGATGGGTCACGTTGACCACGGTAAGACGTCGCTCCTCGACCACATCCGCAATGCCAATGTCATCGCTGGTGAGGCTGGTGGTATCACCCAGCACATCGGTGCTTTACAACGTGAAACTCAAGAATGGTCGCGAAATCACCTTCCTCGACACCCCTGGTCACGAAGCCTTCACCGCTATGCGTGCTCGTGGTGCGCAGGTCACCGACATCGCCATCATCATCATTGCTGCCGACGACAACGTGATGCCACAGACCAAGGAAGCCATCAACCACGCAGTGGCTGCTGGTGTGCCCATCGTCTTTGCCATCAACAAAATCGACAAACCCGGTGCTAACCCCGATGCCATCAAGACTACCTTGGCTTCGATGAACTTCCTCGTGGAAGAGTGGGGTGGTAAGTACCAATCACAAGACATCTCTGCGAAGTCGGGTCTTGGCATCTACGAACTCCTCGAAAAGGTGCTCCTCGAAGCCGACCTCCTCGACCTCAAAGCCAATCCTAACCGCCGCGCTGTCGGCACCGTCATCGAAAGTTCGCTCGACAAGGGTCGTGGCTATGTGTCCACAGTCCTCGTGAGCAACGGTACGCTCCGTCAGGGCGACATCCTCGTGGCTGGTACACACAACGGTCGTGTGAAGGCGCTCTTCAACGAACGCGGTGTGCGCGTAGACGAGGTGCTTCCTGCTCACGCTGCCACGGTGCTCGGTTTCAACGGTGCTCCTCAGGCTGGTGACCAATTTAACGTGATGGAAACGGAACAAGAGGCGCGCGAAATTGCCAACAAACGTATGCAGTTGCAACGCGAACAAAACCTCCGTACGTCTAAGATGCTCACCCTCGATGAAATCGGTCGTCGCTTGAAACTCGGTGACTACCAAGAACTCAACATCGTGGTGAAGGGTGACGTGGACGGTTCTGTACAGGCTTTGAGCGATTCGTTTATCAAGCTCTCCACAGAGTCCATCGCCATCAACGTAATTCACAAGGGTGTGGGACAAATCTCCGAAAACGATGTTACCCTCGCTGCGGCTTCCAAGGCGGTTATCGTGGGCTTCCAGGTGCGTCCTTCGGCTGGTGCGCGTCGCCTTGCCGAGAAGGAGGGTGTCGACATCCGTCTCTATTCTATCATCTACGATGCAATCGAAGAGGTGAAGGAGGCTATGGAAGGTATGCTCAAGCCTATTGTGAAGGAAGAAATCACCGCTATGGTGGAAGTTCGCCAAGTGTTCCACATCTCGAAGGTGGGCTACATCGCCGGTGCCTACGTGGTGGACGGCAAGGTGTCACGCTCCAACAAGGCGCGCCTCATCCGCGATGGTGTGGTTGTCTTCACTGGCGACATCGCTGCCCTCAAACGCTTCAAAGACGACGTCAAAGAAGTCACTACCAACTTTGAGTGCGGTATCTCGCTCCAAGGCTGCAACGATATCAAGGAAGGCGATATGATCGAAACCTACCAAGAAATCGAAGTGAAACAAAAACTCAATAGTTAGTAGACGCTAGACGTTAGAGATTAGACGTTAGAGGGTAGCAGACCCATTCTGCTCGCCACTCTGTGGCTCGGGCTAACGCAATAACAACGCTAGAGAGGCTAGAGTATATCTAGCCTCTCTAGTTTATCTAGAAAGACTAGAAGTACTAGACGCTAGACGTTAGAGTTTAGAGGAACGAGCCCCGCTTGTCGGGGAGAGCAGAATGGGTCTGCGACCCCGAGCAGAAAGGGTCTATGATCCCGAGCATAAAAGGGGCTGTGACCCCTAGAACCCCTAGAAAAAATAACAAAAACAAATGCATAAACATCTTCTCTCCTTGGCAGCCGCTGCGCTGCTTCTCTTCGGGGTAAGCTCATGCAGCACCCTCAACGCCCTCAGCCAAAACCTCAATACGGGCAACACTGGCACAGCTCTCGCAGCAGGCGGCAACATCCTCGACAACCTCCTCGGTTCTGTCCTCGGCAGCCAACCCATCACCGAGCGCGAACTCGTGGGCCGTTGGGGCTACACCGGTGTGAGCACCGTTTTTGAAAGCCAAAACTTCCTCGCCCAAGCTGGTGGAGTGGCAGCAGCTGGCGTGCTCGAAGCCAAACTCGATGAGAACCTCACTCGTTTCGGTTTCAAGAAAGGCAGCACCACCTTCGTTTTCAATGCCGACCACACTTTTGAAGCCAACCTCAATGGTATGCCCATCAGCGGAACCTACACCCTCGACCCCAGCAAGAAGGTGCTCACCCTCTCTCTCCTCGGAGGACTCATGAAGTTCCATCCCCAAGTAGTGCGCACCGCTTCCGGCATCAGCATCTTGTTTGACAACGACAAACTCCTCTCTCTCCTTGGTGCCGCCAGCAAAATCGCCGGTACTGTGGCAGACTCACGTTTCAGCTACGTAAGTTCTTTGCTCAGCAACTACCAGGGTCTCAAACTCGGTCTCAAGCTCCGCAAATAATTTCTCCTTTCACTGCCAGAGCGACACGCGCTGTTCTTAGTGTTTGAGTATCTTAGTGCTCAATATCCGAGTCTTTCTGCTCCTGCGATACTTTGAGCATTGTGTTCAAACTCCGAACATCCTGTTTGAGAAATCCGAACATCTTGTTTGTGAAATCCGAACATCCTGTTTGAGAAATCCGAAGCTCTAGTTCTCTATATGCAGAACAGCTCCGTCGCCTCTCGAGTGAAATCATAAAGACATGCCCCCTCTTTGGGGGCATTTTTGTATCCCTACCGCAGCGCAGGCTGTATTTCTCAAAAATGTTGCGCATTCTTCCAGCAATTCTCCACACGTTATAGCGCATCTCTCCCACTTTCTTCCATTATTTACACACTAGATTACCCCCGAAAGGGTGTATTTCTCCCTTTGTTCAGTGAAATTATCCCCGAAAGGGTATAAAGTGTTTGTTATCCTCCCTCCCCAAACACAACAACTCCCGATACCTCATTGCGAAGTATCGGGAGTTGTTTTTAGAGGCTAGAAGCTAGAATCCCTAGAACTACTAAAAGTTCTAGACCCTCTAACGTCTAATTTACGCCTTCACGCGGTTTTGGTAAGAGCCATCGCGAGTGTCCACTTCCACCAATTCACCAGTTTCGATGAAGAGAGGCACGCGGATTTTAGCACCCGTTTCGAGGGTAGCATCTTTGAGCGTGTTGGTGGCAGTATCGCCGCGGAGACCAGGTTCGGTGTAGTCAATTTTGAGCACCACCTTGATAGGCATTTCAGCGTAGAGGATAGTTTCAGTAGAAGCATCGCTCACCACCGTCACCACATCGCCTTCCTTCATGTATTCCACACCCGTGATAAGATCGCGAGCGATGGGCACTTGGTCGAAAGTCTCTTGGTTCATGAAGAGGAAGTCCTCACCCTCTTGATAGAGATATTGGTAAGGACGGCGTTCCACGCGCACATCTTCGAGCGATTCACCGATGTTGAAACGCTTTTCGAGCACACGGCCGCTCACCACGTCCTTGAGGGTGGTGCGCATGATGGTGTTACCCTTACCGGGCTTCACGTGGAGGAAGTCGATGCAGAAGTAGAGTTTACCATCCATGCGGATGCAAACGCCCTTCTTGATGTCCTGAGATTTGATCATACGAATGATTTTATTATCTTGAGTAGAGTTTATAAATCGAGTGTTGGGCAATCCCTTGAGGGGGAGCAGTTTATTTTCGAGAAATCAGCGTGTTTGCCTCCAACGACACCGCGCAACTGCCCTGCAAATTTACAACATTTTTCCGAGCTGACCACAACAGCACCGTTTTTTTTAGGCACATCCGCCCCAGTCCCAGCCCCTTGCAGCCCAGTGTCCTCCACATCCCAGCCAGACACCCACCGCAAAAAATCCCCCTTTCTGTCCAATCTTTCGAGAAAATGCCCCTTGAAAATTTGGTGAAATCAAAAAAAATCTTTTCTTTCGCGTAAATATACCCGTATCTCTCCCTTGCATCTTCTATTAAGGGCGAAATCATCATCCACAGCTCAGGCGAAATCATCCACAGCTCATGTCACAAACGCCCAATACCCCCATCAGTGCCCTCCAACAACGCGACGAACTCCATGCTGCCATCTGGCGCATCGCCGACGACGTGCGAGGAGCCGTAGATGGATGGGACTTCAAGCAATACGTCCTCTGCACCCTCTTCTATCGCTTCATCAGCGAACACTTCGTGCAGTATGTCGATTCCGATGGCTCGTCCGACTATCTCCACATGGACGAAGCAGCAATCGACCCAGAAGCCATAGAGGAAATCGTCAATGCCAAGGGCTATTTCATCCGCCCCGCGCAGCTCTTCGCCAACATCGTGGAGCATGCCACCACCAATCCCAACCTCAACACCGACCTCGCCGCAGCCTTTGCCGCCATCGAGGCTTCGGCAGTGGGACATCCCTCAGAACCTGCCATCAAAGGGCTCTTTGCCGACTTCGACACCACCAGCACCCGCCTCGGCACCACCGTCGAGGAGAAAAACCGTCGCTTAGCTGCCGTGCTCACTGGCGTGGCAAGTCTCAATCTCTCCAATTTTGCCGACAGCGAAATCGACCTCTTTGGCGATGCCTACGAATTTCTCATCAGCAACTACGCCCAAAGTGCCGGTAAGTCCGGAGGAGAGTTCTTCACGCCCCAACAGGTGTCGAAACTCCTCGCACGCATCGCCACCCACGGACAAGAGCGCATCAACAAAATCTACGACCCCGCTTGCGGCAGCGGTTCGCTCTTGCTCCAAGCTAAGAAGCAATTTGATAATCATCTCATCGAAGAAGGATTTTTCGGGCAGGAAATCAATCACACCACCTACAACTTGGCGCGCATGAACATGTTTCTCCACGCCATCAACTACGACAAGTTTCACATAGCCCTTGGCGACACCCTCCTCCGCCCAGAGTTTCGCCGCGATCGTCCCTTCGATGCCATCGTCTCCAACCCTCCCTATTCCGTGAAGTGGGTGGGCAAAGACGATCCCACCCTCATCAACGACGACCGCTTTGCGCCGGCTGGCGTGTTGGCTCCCAAAAATAATGCCGACTTTGCCTTCGTCCTCCATGCCCTCGACTATCTCTCTGCCAAGGGTCGCGCAGCCATCGTCTGCTTCCCCGGCATCTTCTATCGTGGTGGTGTGGAACAGAAAATCCGTAAATACCTCGTCGATCAGAACTATGTGGAGACCGTCATCGCCCTTCCTGCGAATTTATTCTACGGTGCAAGCATTGCCACCAACATCCTCGTGCTCTCCAAGCACAAGCGCGACACCCGCGTGCAGTTCATCGACGCTTCTTCTGCCGATTTCTACCAGAAGTCCAAGAAGAACAATTCCCTCACCGATGCTCATCTCGACAAGATTTTCACCCTCTTTGCCGAGGAGGTGGAGGAACAGCACGTGTCGCACTTCGCCACCTTTGAAGACATCGTGGCTGCCGACTACAATCTCTCCGTCAGCACCTACGTGGAAGCGCGCGACACCCGAGAGCAAATCGACATCGACCAACTCGAGAACCGCCTTACGGAAGTCGTAGCTCGCATCACCACCTTGCGCACTGAACTCGACGACATTGTCAAAACCCTCCGTTCGGCATAGCGGCACGACATTGCAGCGCGCTGCTATAAAGCATAGAAAGTGCAATCAATTAGTGTGGCATGAGAGAAAGCCACGGATTTCAGTTGCGTAACAACGAAAAATATGACGATGAAAGGTGCAAATTTCTTAGAAAAACTGCTCGATAATCAGCCGGTGGAATGGAAGAAGCTCGGGGAGGTAGCGGAATTAAAACGCGGAAAGACTATAACTCAGAAAGAGGCTCAAAAGGGAAACTTTCCGGTTATTTCTGGAGGACAGAAGCCTGCTTATTATATAAATCAATTTAATAGAGAAGGACAGACAATCACGATTGCAGGATCGGGAGCGTATGCAGGGTTTGTGCAATATTGGGAAGAGCCTATATTTGTTTCTGATGCTTTTTCTATAAAAGCTAACGAAGAATATGTTTTGGCTAAGTTTATTTACCATTTTCTTTTGAATATCCAAGACAAACTCTATCATCTTAAGCGAGGCTCAGGTGTTCCTCACGTATATGCAAAAGACGTGGCTGAATTTCCTATCCCCATTCCCCCTCTTTCCGTTCAATCTCGTATCGTGGAGATATTGGATAAATTCACTTCGCTGGAAGCGGAGCTGGAAGCGGAGCTGGAAGCGGAGCTGGACTGCCGCAAGCGGCAGTATATTTATTATCGTGAACTCCTCCTTGACTTCTCCCAACATAACAATATTCAATGGAAAAAACTCGGGGAGGTGTGTGAATTTCAAAATGGCTTTGCATTTAAAAGTTCCTTATTTAAGGAGAAAGGTCTACCAATAATACGAATTACTAATATATCTGGAGGGAGAGTAACTGACGAAGATTATAAGTATTTTGATTCATCAGACTACCCTAAAAGAGTAGAAGAGTTTAGAGTCTCTCAAGGAGACATCCTTATTGCAATGTCAGGAGCTACAACGGGTAAAATAGGGTGGTATGATAACGAAGTTCCAGCTTATTTGAACCAACGAGTAGGGCGTTTTATTCCAAATTCAGATGTACTTAATAATAGATTCCTATATCATTATTTACAGATGAAGGGAGAACATTTGTATTTGATGGCTGGTGGTGGTGCACAACCTAATCTTAGCTCTACAGATATAAAAGAAAAATTCCCCATCCCCCTCCCCCCTCTCTCCGAGCAAGCTCGAATTGTGGAGATTCTCGACAAGTTCGACACCTTGACCAACTCCATTTCAGAAGGATTGCCTCTAGAAATACAACTCCGCAGGCAACAATACGAATACTACCGAGAGCAGTTGCTTGCTTTTCCTCATTCTTAACCACCCGAGCCACTCCGTGGCGAGCGAAAACGGGTCTGCGACCCTCTAACGTCTATTACATGTCTAACGTCTACAATACTACCGCACCGCTCAATGATCCGATTGCCGAGAGCAATCACTTCATCGTGCTCAACGAATATGTGAGAGCCCGCGATCTCAGAGAACCAGCATCGGGCTATCAGAGCGAGAAAGACCTCGAGGACGACCTCATCCGCGACCTCCAAACCTTGGGCTACGAGTATCTGCCACAGCTCAACAGTCCCACCGCTTTGCTGAAAAACGCACGCACACAACTCGAGCAACTCAACCATCTCACCTTCACCGACCAAGAGTGGGAACGATTTCTCGTGGAGTATCTCGACAAACCCGGGACGCCCATCATCGAACAAACCCGAAGAGTGCAGGTAGATCACATCTGCGATTTCAAGTTCGACGACGGACGACTGCAAAACGTCTATCTCGTGGACAAAGACAATGTGCGCCGCAACCGCCTGCAAGTCATTCACCAGTTTGAGCAAAAAGGCACCGTGGCAAATCGCTACGATGTCACCCTCTTGGTCAACGGCATCCCCATGGTGCAAGTGGAGCTCAAACGCCGAGGAGTCAACATCCGCGAAGCCTTCTATCAGGTGCACCGCTACAGCAAAGAGAGTTTCAATGCCGACCGCTCCCTCTTCAAATATCTACAAATCTTTGTCATCTCCAACGGCACCGACACGCGCTATTTTGCCAACACCACCAAGCGCAACAAAGACTCCTTCGACTTCACCATGAACTGGGCACTGGAGGACAACTCGCCCATCAAGGATTTGCAAGATTTCACTGCCACCTTCTTCAGCAAAACACCCTCCTCCAAGTCCTCTTGCGCTACACCGTGCTTGATGTGTCGGATCATCTGCTCATCATGCGCCCCTATCAGATCGCTGCCACCGAGCGCATCCTCTGGAAGGTGCGTTCTGCCTATATGAACAAGGTGAAGAGCGGACCCCAATCGGGCGGCTATGTGTGGCACACCACCGGCAGCGGCAAGACGCTGACGAGCTTCAAGGCAGCGCGACTAGCCACCCAACTCGACTTCGTGGACAAGGTGTTTTTCGTGGTAGACCGCAAAGACCTCGACTATCAGACGATGAAGGAATATCAGCGTTTTCAGCCCGATAGCGTGAATGGCAGCATCGACACCCGAGCCTTGCGCGACAACCTCGACAAGCAGGACAACAAAATCGTGGTGACCACGCTCCAAAAACTCAACATCTTGCTCAAGAAGGAGAAGTCGCTGCCCATCTATCGCAAGCACTGCGTGTTCATCTTCGACGAATGCCACCGCTCACAGTTTGGCGAAGCCCAAAAAAATCTGCAAGCGCGCTTCAGCCACTACTATCAGTTTGGCTTCACCGGCACGCCCATCTTGAAAGAAAATGCGACCCAAGATGGACAGACCACGGCAGCCGTGTTTGGAGAGCGTCTCCACAGCTACAAAATCACCGATGCCATCCGCGACGAGAAGGTGCTCAAGTTCAAAGTGGACTACAATGAGGTGCGCCCTGTGCCGGTGCTCTTCCCTCCTGGCGATGCGATGACGGCTCAGCCCACGGCAGTGGATGGAGTGGCTACCCCTGCTTGTGCTGAGGATGCTGCTGAAAACATCGGAGCTGCTGCTGAAATGTGGGAGAAAATGGAACGAACGTCGGAGATTTTCCCAAAAACGTCGGAGATTTTCCCAAAAATGTCGGAGATTTTTCCCAAAACGATGGACTTTTTGCTGCCGATGCAGCCACCTCGGGCGTGCCAGCCTATCGCATGGCAGAGCGTGTGGACGACTTTGAAAAGCTCTCCAATGCCGATGTGCAAGCCGCACTGATGCACCCTCGCCGCATTGCCGAAATCTCTGCCTACATCCTCAAGAATTTCAAAAACAAGACCCACCGCATGGTGTCGGGCGTGCAGGGTTTCAATGCCATGCTGGCGGTGAGCAGTGTGAAGGCGGCTCGTCTCTACTATCACGAGCTGAAACGACAGATGACAGCGCGAGGCATGAATCTGCGCATTGCCACCATCTTCAGTTTTGCGCCCAACGAAGAGCAGGGTGCTAAGGGCGACATCGTGGACGAAACGTTCAACCCCACCGAGATGGACGCCTCTGCCAAGGAGTTTCTCATGCAGGCCATCGACGACTACAACGGCATGTTTGGCACCACCTTCACCATCGATGGCGAGGGATTTCAAAACTACTATCGCGACCTCTGCCGACGTCTCAAACACGATGCCAAAAGCCAGACAGGCATAAAGGAAGCACACCGCCCTTGGTGGGAAGAGCGCGTGGATTTGGTCATCGTGGTGGGCATGCTCCTCACAGGGTTTGATGCGCCAGGCATGAACACCCTCTTTGTCGATAAGAATTTGCGCTACCATGGTCTGATTCAAGCCTTCTCACGCACCAATCGCATCTACGACGGCACGAAGACGTTTGGCAACATCGTCTGCTTCCGCGATCTGGAAAATGCCACAATAGAGGCGCTCCGTCTCTTTGGTAAGAACCAGACGGAAGACCCTGTGACCACCGTGCTCGAACGTGGCTACGAGGATTTCCTCAAGGGCTATGACGATGAGCGCGGACACCACCACAAGGGCTATGTGGAAGTGGTGCAGCAGTTGGAGGAGCAATTTCCCGACCCCACAAATTTGGTGGAGGAGCAGGACAAGCGCGCTTTTGCTCACCTCTTCGGGCAGTATCTGCGACTGGAAAATGTGTTGCAAAACTTCGATGAGTTTGTGCAGTTGCGCGAGTTGCACGAGTCGATTCCCGCAGGCGATGCCAAGGCACTGGAGGAATTTCAACAGACCAACGGCATCTCTGACGAAAAACTCGAGGAGATGCAGGCTGTAGTGGTGCTCACCACGCGCAGAGTGCAGGACTGCACGAGTGTCTATCACGACATCCGCGAGTGGATCAAGCGAAAGCGCCAGGATGCGAAGCAGTCTTCGCTCAAGGTGGACTGGGACAATGTGGTGTTTGAAGTGGATTTGCTCCGCTCTCAGGAAATCAATCTGGACTACATCTTGCACTTGATCTACGACTACCACAAGATGCACAGCGAGAAGGCGGCTCTGATCGAGGAGGTGCGCCGTGTGATCCGCGCCAGTCTGGGACAGCGCGCCAAGGAGAGCTTGATTGTGGACTTTATCGAGTGCACGGATCTCGACTCCATCACAGAGCGCGAGGACATCATCCCAGCGTTCTACGAGTTTGCGCAGCAACGCCGCGACGAAGAGCGCGATCAGCTCATTGCCGAAGAGGGTTTGCGCCCCGAAGCTGCACACCACTTCATCGACTTCTCCCTTCGCCGTGGCTATGCCTCCAACCAGGGCACGGACTTGGACGAGATTTTGCCCTTCAAGGTTTCTCCTCTCGACCGCAATTCTCGCGCTAAGCGCAACGCGGTGTTTGAATGCATCTCTGCCTTCGTGGAGAAATTCACCGGCATCTAGCCTAACTACGCGCCAGCGTTGGGCTTTATGGCTTGGATTTCATCCTTCGTTTTCTCGCCATGGCATAACTCGAGCAAGCTCGGTTCTGCTCATTTAGCTTAACGAAAACGTTGGATTTCATCCTTCGTTTTCTCGCCATGGCATAACTCGAGCAAGCTCGGTTCTGCTCATTTAGCTTAACGAAAACGTTGGATTTCATCCTTCGTTTTCTCGCCATGGCATAACTCGAGCAAGCTCGGTTCTGCTCATTTAGCTTAACGAAAACGTTGGATTTCATCCTTCGTTTTCTCGCCATGGCATAACTCGAGCAAGCTCGGTTCTGCTCATTTAGCTTAACGAAAACGTTCATTTAAGAACTTTCTTGTTTTAAGATAGTTCTGGTTTTAAGATATTTCTTGTTACATAGTTGTTTCCCCCTGCATCTGTGCCTCTGTCTTTGACGGAGTTGCGATGCAGGGGTTTTGTTTTGTGGGGCATCTCTCATTGATCATTGTGTTGTTGTTTCCTGTCACGAAATATTTATTTGGGCTAAATCCTTGAATTTTACGGACTTTTCTTTGTGAGAATAGGGAGAATTGAGTAAATTTGTACGCAGATTTGAGTAAACTCCGGAGGAGATTTGAATAAAATCCAAAGGAGAATATGAATTATATCCGCTATGGTTGCACTGCTTAACTCTTTGGCGTGTATTACCCGCAAATAACAAAGTAATGAAATGAAAAAGGAAAAGCATTGATTGTATTCTTCTCCCACGCAGGCGATAACTATGCAGTAGGATACATCGAAGAGGGCAATACGAAAATTGTGGCCGATTATATACAGGAGCAAACAGGAGCAGATGTGTTTGAGGTTGTGGCCGAAAAGAGTTACGATATGCCCTACTCGGAACTGACAAAAGTGGCAATTGCGGAGAAAAGGAGCGGAGAACTACCTGCATTCAAAGGCTCGGTAAGCAACATGGATGAATACGATGTTGTTTTCATCGGCGGTCCGGTGTGGTGTTACACCTATCCGCAGGTAATGTTCAGTTTTCTCAATAAATACGACCTCAACGGAAAGACGCTCATACCGTTTATGACCCATGAGGGTAGCGGATTCGGGGATTCGATCGAAGACGTGAAAAAGCTGTATCCGAAAGCCACGATTATCGGCGAATTCATCATGTACGGGACGGAAGTGAGGACGGGCAAGAGCAAAGTACTGGAATGGCTCAAAGGATTGGGATATTAAAAGGAGACACTGCAACACCTTTTTCTCACCAATCGTTCGCACCGCAGCAATAGCAACCGCTTATGCCGAAATCTTGCAGGCCGTCATCAGCGCATAAATCTGCGTGCTTGATATGGAAACGTGACCCTTCATCTTGGCTATGTTTTCGATGGGTATTCCTGCACTAAGACTCATTTCAGCAAAAGCGTGTTGCGCATAAAGGGGGGAAATGGTAATAGCGTTTGTCCCTCTCCATCGATATTTTTTTGTTACATAGTTGTTTCCCCTGCATCTGTTCCTCTGTCTTTGACGGAGCTGCGATGCAGGGGTCTTGTTTTTCTGGGTAATCTATTGATTTTTATGGACCTTTGTTTGCGAGAAAAGGGAGAATTGAGTAAATTTGTACGCAGATTTGAGTAAACCTGGCAAAATATTTGAGTAAATCCGGCAAAATATTTGAGTAAATCCGTCAATAGATTTGAGTAAATCCGGCGATAGAATTGAGTAAATCCGGTAGTAGATTTGAGTAAAATCTGCACGAGAATTGAGTAATGATAGTCTAAGGAATGAGCATGAATTATATCCGCAAACAATATCACACACTGAAAGCACGCATAGAAGAGCCAAGGCGTTTCTTGCAAGTGTTGGTAGGACCGCGACAAGTGGGCAAAACAACGCTGGTGCATCAGGTGGTGCAAGCCATCAGTCTGCCTCATACGGTGGAAGTGGCTGATGCTGTTGACCCCAAAGACAGTGATTGGATACGCAGAGTGTGGGAAAGCGCGCGCACGACCATGCGACTACGTGGTGAGAGCGAACGCTTGCTGGTGATAGACGAGGTGCAGAAGATAGACAACTGGAGCGAGGTGGTGAAGCGAGAATGGGACGAAGACACGCGCCATGAGGTCAATCTCAAGGTGGTGTTGTTAGGAGCAGTCGTTTGTTGCTCAAAAGAGGGCTTACCGAATCGTTGGCAGGGCGTTTTGAACTGATTCGTCTGGGGCATTGGAGTTATCAAGAGATGAAGGATGCTTTTGGATTGTCGCTCGATGAGTATATTTATTTTGGTGGTTATCCTGGAGCTGCCACTTTGATCAAGGACGAAAAGCGTTGGCGCAAGTACATCAAGGATGCGTTAGTGGCTCCTGCCATTGAAAAAGACGTGCTGATGACCTCCAATATCTACAAACCTGCTCTGATGAAACAACTGTTTGAGTTGGGATGTAGTTATTCGGCTGAGATGCTGTCGCTCACAAAATTGCTCGGACAACTGCAAGATGCTGGCAATGTGACCACCTTGGCTTCGTATCTTGAGATTCTCGACCAGTGTGCTTTGCTCACGGGATTGCAGAAGTATGCCAATGATGAGACGCGAAAGCGGAGTTCCATCCCCAAATATCAAGTGTACAACAATGCTTTGCTCACAGCATATAAAGGGAGGTCGTTTGAGATGGACCGCACCGATGCTAGGCTTTGGGGACGATGGGTGGAGAGTGCGGTGGGAGCACACTTGCTTGCCATGGCAGATGAGGCAGGTTTTGAGGTGTATTATTGGCGTGAGGCGGACAGCAGCAAGAAAACGCACGAGGTGGACTTCATTTTGGTGAACAATGGTGAGGTGATAGCCATAGAGGTGAAGAGTGGTCGCCGCACGATGAATTCTGGTTTGCCTGCTTTCGTCGAAATGTTTCACCCGAAGAAGTCTTTTGTGGTGGGTTCTGGCGGAATTTCGTTGGAAGACTTCTTGAGTGCCGACATTCAGGTGCTGTTTGAGTGAGGGATTGCTCAAAAAAACTCCAGCCTATGGGATAGGTTGGAGTTTTTGTTATGTTAGCCAATAGGAGGGATTATCCAGCAGGAGAGATTTTCCTATAAAACGGGGATTATCGAAGAAAATGTAAAAGGTCGCTCATTGACGAAAGCGAGTAGCTGTGATGCTCCGCACACGATAGCCCAAGGCGATGATCATGTCGAGGTTATAAAAGGTCGTCAAGTACGATTTACCATCAGAATCAGTTGTTCGGAATTTCCGAACAACTGATTCTTCCAGTAGTTCTCCTTCCTCAAAGATATGCTTAATGTGCTCACTTACATTCGATTTGCTCGTCTGGTACAGCTCGCACATCTGTGCCTGATACCGGCTTTATTCTGGAGAAATGTGGCTTGTTTTCGGAGAACCCCGCGAATTTGTGCGCGTTGTTCTGTGAGAGAATTGAGTAAAAAAAGACTCCAGCCTATGGGATAGGTTGGAGTCTTTTTGTAGGATGAGGCAATAGAATAGACTATTTCGTTTCAGCAGAAGCGGGCTTCTTTGCGGTGCTAGAAGTAGCCTTTTTTTGTGGTAGAAGCTGGTTTCTTTGCCGTGGATTTCTTTTGCAGCAGAAGCAGTCTTTTTGGGGGGGTCGTCTTCTTGGTGGTAGATGCCGCTTTGCGTGTGGGGGAAGCCTTTGCAGCAGGCGCATCCGTTTCGGTGGATGCAGCACCCGTTTGCTTTTTCGAGACGACCGATGAGGTTCTTCAATTTCGCAATCTCCTTGTCGCGGATGGCGAGTTCGTCACCTTGGTTCTTGATGGTGGTCAAGAGCGAGTTCAACTCATCGTTTTTCGATTTCGAGAGGATAAAGATTGTTGACGCGGGTGATGAAGTCGCCCAGGATGTTCATGTAGTTGGTGAAGGCATCGTAGGGGCGAGGAGTAAATGCCGCGATAACCGCCGTAGCTGCTGGCTTTGGTGGAGATAAAGCGGAGGTTGTTGGAGGCTTGGAGATAATCCCAGTCTTGGAGCAAACGCTTGTCGCCAGCAATGCGCACGCGATCTGCCACAGAGTATAGTTTTTCGAGGGCTTCTTGTTGCATCACATTGCCGAGCCATGGAGAGAGGTCGCGCTCTTCATCCACCCACGTGGTGGGATATTCCACCATCAAAGGACCAACGCTCTTCACGTTGTCGCAGATTTCGGAAGGCGTGGAGAAGGTGATGCCGCGCTGACGGAGTTGTTCGGGGAGCGCTTTGAAAAACTCGAGGATGTTGCTGGAGAGCGGTTGGAACATGCCCAAGGCGCAAAGCTCCATGAAGAGATTCACCACAGGTTCGTCGGCAGGTTGCTGGGCAATCCAGTCGGCATAGGTTTCGGCAAAGAGAGGATATTCGCTCCAAGAGCGGTCGTTGAAGCGATAGCTGATGTCTTCGGAGAGCGATGGATCGCGGAGGAGGAGCTTGAGTTTAGGATTGCGGCAGCAGTGATAGACGAAGTGTGGGCTCTTCCATCCGAGAGTTTGTTTGGCACCTTCGGCGAGCATGCCTTTGAAGCCCATGTCTGCCACGAGTTCTCCGATTTCGTCGGAATACATGAGGCAGGAGTTGCGCAACACCTTGGGAGCTTTGCCAAAGAGGCTCTTGATTTTCTTGCTCACGCGCTCCACTTCTTGGCGGAAGCACTCAGGACTTTTGATGGAAGAGAAGCCGTGGCTGTAGGGTTCGGCAAGGAATTCCACGCAACCGGTTTGGTTGAGTTCGTCGAGGAGTTCGAGCACCTCGGGGCTGTATTGTTCGAGGAGTTCGATGGCAGTGCCCGAGAGGGAGAAAGCGCACTTGAAATAGTCGCCATAGCGGTGCGCCATTTCGATGAGAGCTTTGAGCGCAGGGATGTAGGAGTGCTCGGCAGTTTCGGAGATGGAACGCTCGTTTTCGTAGTCATCGTAGTAGTAGTGGTCCGTGCCGATGTCGAAGAAGCGATAGCGTTTGAGGTGGATATTCTGGTGAATCTCGAAGTATAGGCAAACTGTCTTCATGAGAGAGAGGTTTAATGTGCGTGAATGGGGGAGAGGGGTTGTGGATATGGGGCAGGTGAAAGGGCTATTTGTAGCGCGCTAGCACCTCATCATAGCAGCGACGGATGCGAAGTCCCACCTTTTCCCAAGTGATTTGGTCCACTTCCTTCTTACCTTCGGTTTGGAGGTAGTCGAAGAGACCGTCGTTGGTGCAGATGGAATACATGGCATCTGCCATGGCTTCGATGTCCCAATAGTCGGTTTTGATGCACTTGTCGAGGATTTCGGCACAGCCACTCTGATAGGAGATGATGCTGGGCACGCCACATTGCATGGCTTCGAGGGGCGAAATGCCGAAGGGCTCCGACACGGAGGGCATGACATAGACATCGGAGTCGCGGAAGATCTCATAGACCTCCTTGCCCTTCATGAATCCGGGGAAGTGGAAACGGTCGGCAATGCCACGCTGTGCGGCAAGATTGATCATCGCCTCCATCATATCGCCCGAACCGGCGAAGCAGAAACGGATGTTTTGCGTGCGTTTGAGCACGAGGGCAGCGGCTTCGACGAAATACTCTGGACCCTTTTGCATGGTGATGCGTCCGAGGAAGGTGACCACCTTCTCTTTGCGCTCGTGGTGCGGCTTGCGTTGGTCCACAATCGCTTGGATGTCTTGGGGCAGAGGATAGACAGCATTGTGCATGGCGACGCACTTCGCAGGGTCTTGATGGTAGTGGTTGATCACCGTCTGGCGCGTGAGTTCCGACACGCACATGATGCAGTCGGCATGGTCCATACCGTCTTTCTCGATGGCATAGACCGTGGGGTTCACTTGTCCGCGAGAGCGGTCGAAGTCTGTGGCGTGCACGTGGATCACCAAGGGGCGTCCGCTCACCCTGCTTGGCGTGGATGCCAGCAGGATAGGGTGAGCCAGTCGTGGGCGTGAATGATGTCATATTGCTGTTGTCGGGCGATGACACCAGCCACGATGGAGTAGTTGTTGATTTCTTCTTGCAAGTTGTTGGGATATTTGCCCGAAAACTCGATGCAGCCCAAGTCGTTGGTTTGACGATAGGAGAAATCAGCGTAGATGTTGTCGCGGAGGGCGTAGTATTGTTCGGGCGTCATGCGCGTGCCGAGGCGTTCTTTGACGTAGTCGTAGTCCACATCGCGCCACACGATGGGCGTTTCGCTCAGCCCGATGAGGTTCATAAAACTTTTATCTTCGTCGCCCCAAGGCTTAGGAATGCAGAAGGTGATGTCCATGTCGGGCTGTTGCGCCATGCCGGCTGTGATGCCGTAGGACGCAGTGCCGAGTCCGCCTAGGATGTGGGGAGGAAATTCCCAACCAAACATGAGTACTTTCATATCGATGCTCGTTAATATGTAGATAAAAGGTTATGCTTCAGCGCGATGCTTCTCGAGGAGACGGATGGCACGCAGGATGCCGCTCACGTTCATGGCGAAGGAGATGGCGCCACGACCCGAGAAGGGTGGGTTGCCGTCGAAGAGTTCGGGGATGGTGCCCACACAGTGGTAGAAGAGTTCTTCTTCAAAGCCGATGAGTTGTCGCTCGATGTAGTTCACTCCACTCATCTTGTAGACGCGCAAATAAGCCTCGAGATAGAAGCCGGTGAGCCATGGCCACGCGGTGCCTTGGTGGTAGGCATAGTCGCGTTGCTGCTGATGTCCCACATAGTAGGGTGTGTAGCCTCCACTCTTGGGCGAGAGCGAACGGATGCCCTTGGGCGTTTTGAGTTCGCGGGTGCAGATGTCGAGCACGCCTTTGCGCTCCTTGAGGGTGAGGGGTGAGAAATCGAGGGCGATGACCAAGAGTTGATTGGGGCGCACCGACCAGTCGCAGGCTTGTCCATCGACATAGTCGAAGAGATAGCCATGCTCGTTGAGGAAAGTGCTGCGGAAGTTCGTTTCAAAGAGTTTGCACTCCTCCTCGATGCGCTCTGCCACCACGTGGTGCATGGGTTGATCGCTGTCCACCAGCATTTGTTGATAAAACTTCTTGGCGTTGTAGTAGAGGGCGTTGAACTCCACGATGTAGCCTGAACGAGGGATGATGGGACGACCATAAGCCTGAGAGTTCATCCACGTCACCGCCTTGTCGCGCCCATTGCTGTAGAGGAGTCCATTGTTGTGAGCGAAGAGATTGGGGTGTTTGCCCTCGAAGATGAACGACATCATGCGGTGGATGAGGTCGCCATAGCGAGAGAAGCATTGCTGACGTCCCACGAACTTGGCATATTGCTGCAAGCACCACATTGCCCAGAGCAGGGTGTCGGGCTGTTCCACCTCGTAGAGTTGCACGGAGATTTCCTTGCCGTCCATGAAGTCGTTGAGGGCTTTGGCAGCGGTGTCCATGTATTTCTCAAACTGCTCCGTCTCTCCGATGGCGAGCGTAAGACCAGGCATAGAGATGAAGGTGTCGCGAGCACGGGCTTTGAACCAAGGATAGCCTGCCACGAGATATTCCTCTCCACCAAGTTGTTGGCGGAATTGGTGGGCGGCATTGACCAAACAGTGGTAGAAAGAGTCGCGCGAGTCGTGATTGACGATTTCTCCCTCAATGAGAGGTTGCAAAGATTTGGGGTCGCGTGCCGCGAGAGAGGCGGTGAAAACGATGCTTTCCCCCTTCTCGATGGGCATTTCAAAATAGCCTGGCACGAGGAGGTCTTCCGTTTCGCCGTAGCCGCGTTCGCGCTCTTTGGGATAGTCAAAACCGCGATACCAGTCGGGACGGTGCACATAGTGGGCATTGGGACTATCGAGCTGCATGAAAAGTTCGGGATAGCCGTCGTAGAGGCGCATGCTGATGCCTTGTTCCACGGGCTCTGCGTGCGTGTTGGCGCGTCCGTTCTCATGGGTCCATTGACGCACGGAGCGGAAGGCTAAGAAGGGATGCAAGCGGAGCGTGGTGGGAGAGTGGGCTTCGAGCAGGGTGTAGCGGATGAAGAGGCGGTCGCGCTCGGTGCGGAAGATGATTTCCTTCTTGAGGAGCACACCGCCGATGCGATAAATCCAGGTGGGCACTTTGTCCCACTCAAAACTAAGGATGTATTTATGACCCTTCGGACTGTAGTTTTCTCCGACAAATTTGTGAAGACCGAGGTTGAATTCTGCTCCATGCTGGATGACGGTCTCATCGAGAGAAGAAAGGAGCACGTGGTTTTCATCGTCGATTTCTTGTACGGGCACGACAAAAAGTCCGTGATATTTGCGGATGTTGCAGCCCACGAGGGTGGAAGAGCAGTAGGCACCAGATTTGTTGGTGAGCAGAAACTCCTTCATGAGGGAGTCTTGCAGGTTGGTCATCTGCGTTTTGTCGAACTTCAGGAATGACATAGGCTGTATATTATGGTATAGTGTAGGGTAGACAAAGGTGTCGCCTTGACGGACCAAGCTCAAAAAGCGGTTGTGTTTTTGCGTGGGTGTCCGTCTATTCTCACCCCAAAGTTAAGGAAAATCCTATGTTTTGAGAAATAAAAATCCTCCTTTTTTCAGGTTTTACTGCAAAAAAACGAAGGAAAAGGAAGGAATCGGAGTTTTAGTACAAGTTTTCGGTTATATTTAGGGGCTATTTTATGTTTTATAGACAAGGTTTGAAAGGTGGAATTTGCAAAAGAGGTAGAAAAGAACGGTGTTTTTGGGTTCTGTTGAGGCATCTGTTCGTGTCTTTTCCCAGCGGTGCGAGAGGGGAAGAGAATTGAGCGTAAAAAGAAGGGAAATACTTTGTCGTTTTGGGCATTCTTCTTACTTTTGCTTTTATCAAGGCAGGGAATGGAATGGTTGAAACGAAGTAGATGCGCGCTGCCTTGCACTTGAAGCCAAGAAATTATCTCTCACCCTCAAAAAAGAACTAATATGAGTACTCCAACCTTAAATATAATAGCCATCAGCAGAGTGCTACAGCATTGGCTCACCCTGTGACGTTGTCCACGGAAAATAATTCATCCCTTCAGTCCTTGTTGAAACTCGATGACGAAGAAGAATTCACTCCCGAAGAAATCGCAGCCATTCAGTGTGGTCTTGACGACATTGAAAATGGTCGTACGCATCGTATGCTAGAAGGAGAGAGTTTTGATGACTTTTTAATCAGAATAGAACCGTGTTTAAAGTAGAGTTATCTTGCTCATGTTACTAGTTTTTTGCAATTTGCAAAGTGACAAAATAGGCTGAAATCCTGCAAGAGGGCTTCATCCTTGTTTTTATCACCAGAAAAACTTTTATCGAACAGCAATAGTAAGAAAAGGTTGGTGTTATTCTTTCACGGAAGTCCACCATGGTTCAAAGGTTTGTGGAGTGTTGTTGAGATGTACCACTTCGCCTATGCGTGGGGTGAGTAAAGGTAAATTTCTGTGCTGGGCTGCGGAAGAGAGTAGGCGCAGCGGTTCATCCCAGTCGTGGCGAGCTAGTGCAAACTTGCTGTTGTGCACAGCAAGCACGTGATGTGGCTTCAAGTCGTCAATGGCTTGCACCACTTGTTCGGGCATCATATGGATAAAAGCCCAATCTTCATTGTATTGTCCATTTTCGATAAGTGCCCAATCAATATTGCCAAAACGTTGGCGTACCTTTTTGAAACGGTCGTCGTAACCGCCATCTCCCGAAAGATAGATCTTGTGAGAAGGACTTTCGAGGAGGAAAGATGCCCAAAGCGTGTTGCCAGGATGAAGGAAACGTCCTGAGAAGTGTTGGGTGGAAAGGCAGTGGAGCTGAATTTTGTGGTCGAGAAGGACTGATTCGTCCCAATCCAATTCCGTGATGGCATGTGAAGGATATCCCCATCGCTCGAGATGTTCTCCTACACCAAGGGGACACACCACGCGAGTGACACGTTGGCGAAGTTGTTTAATGGTGCGAAAGTCTAAGTGGTCGTAGTGGTCGTGAGTGATGATGAGCACATCGATGGGCGGCACTTCCTCAATGGTGAAGCCGTTGCTCCCTTTGAAGGGAGAGAACAACCACGGAAAAGGCGAGGCTGTGGTGAAGACAGGGTCGACGAGGAAGGTAAGTCCGTCTGTTTTGAGAAAGACGGAGGAGTGTCCGAGCCAAACTAGCACGTCGTCATTGGCTTGTGCCAAAGTGGAGAGCGGGGTGTGAACAAAAGGCAGTGGTGCACTTGGTTTCAATCGACGAGGACGTTCGAAAATAAACTCTTTTATGCGTTGCACTAAGGACTTAGAACTGGTGAGTGTCGGTGCATTGCGCAGGTTGTGGAATCGTCCGTTGTGATAATGAGGAGATTGTTTTATTCGCTCTAAACGTTTACCGCGCGGTGCTCGACCGAATGCTGGAAGTTGTAGGGACAATGAGAAGGGCGATGCCCACTGCGAAAAAGGAGTGCAAAAAAAGATAGTCATAAAGATGTTCATTCTAGTAGTCGTTCGTGTGATAAACCCCAATCGATTATAGACTCTAATATAGTGCTAATCGTTATTGAATAAGATGTAGTTTTTCTTTGCAATTATTGTGCCACTATCTATACTTTGAAGCCCAATTCAATTCAATATTCCTCTATGATACACAAAAAGGAGATGTTGCAATACTCATTTTTGCAACACCTCCTTTATTTAGATGGGTAAAAGCACAGCCGATTAGAGTTCGATGGTAAAGCCCCCACGCCAAGTGCTGTTGGGAGCAGCATGCTGCACGTGCGGACGGTCTTGCCAGTTGCCGTGGAAACCTTGTTTGTCGGGCAAGCCATACCAAGGTTCGCAGCAAATGAAAGGCGAAGGTTGGTTGGTGGGAGCCCAAACGAGCCAAGCAGGAGCAGAGGAACTGAAACGTGCTAGACACTGTTCGTTGGCATCGAGCACTTGAATGGCAGTGACCTGCTGTTGGTCGAAAATCAAAGCCTCGTTGGAGAAGGCGTCGATGGTGAGGGGAATGAGAGCATTGAAGTGATTGTTGCTCGCCAAAGCGCGAGACGTTGCCGCGTCTTTGCTCCAGGGGATGGGGAAACGCTGCGGTTCGGTGCACCCTTGTATGGAGGCGCGGAGCAGACTGTGTGGAGCTCCCTCAAGACGGAGGTAACCAGCGGGTTGCATTTCGGGCGATGTGGGACGTGCAGCCAAGGTGAAAGCGTTGTGGTCTGGCGAAGAAGGTTTTTGTCCGGCGCGCAAGGGAGAGGGTAGGATAAGGGAAGGATGCCCACCGATTTGGAACCACATGGTGGAAGTGGTGGAGAGGTTTTTCACGTGAAAATCCACTTGCACCTTGCGTTGTTGGAGCGAGTAGGTCACTTCCAAACGGAAGGACCAAGGGAAGTTTTCGAGGTCTTCGGGCAAGTTTTCGATAGCCAGTGTCACGCAGTCGGGACGTTGCTCCACGATGTCCCATTGGCGTTTGCGCACAAAGCCGTGTTTGGGGAGTTTATATTCTTTGCCTTCGTGGCGGAGCGTGCCATTCCATGCACTTCCCACAAGGGGGAAGAGGATGGGAGAGTGTCCATTCCAGAAGGTTTCATCGCCATGCCAAATGATTTCTTTCCCACTCTCGATGAGAGTGAGCGAGTGCATCTCAGCACCTAATGTGGAGATGGTGGTTTTGAGAAAAGAATTTTGAAGAGTAATCATAGACAAAAGAAGTGAGAGGTAAGAGGTTTTAGGGAAATCCAAGGCATCGCATTGTGGCATGCGGTGCTGGTCGGAGGGGGCAAATGAGGGGAGGGCGCGCGCGACGCTTAGTTGGAAAATCGTTTTCGGTAGTCGAGTGGAGAGAGTCCGGTGAGGTTTTTGAAATAGCGTCCCATGAAACTCTGCGTGGTGAAGTTGAGTTGTTGCGCAATTTGTTTAACGCTCATGTCGGTGTTGCGCAGGAGCGATTTGATTTCCATCACCACCATGATTGAGATCCACTGTCCCACGGTGCGTCCGCTCACGGTTTTCACCACTTCCGAAAGATATTTAGGGGTGAGTGAGAGTGTTTGGGCATACCATGCCACTTCTCGCTCGATCATATAATTGGAGGCGAGGAGCTGCATGAAGTGATAGAATAGATTGTAGGTGCGTGAGTTGTAGTGTTCTTCTCGTGGAGCCCGTTTTTCCATCATGCGGCAGACATCGAGATAAAAGACCTGCAAGATGGCTTGTATGAGCTCTTGTCTGAGCACCTCTTCTTCTGACGCCAATCTATTTTTAAGTAGCGTGTATCCTTCTCTGACGATGGTTCGTTCCTGTTCATTGAGCGACATGACGGGATGTCGCATGAGATAGATGAGATAGGGCCAGAGGTATCGCATGGTCATGAGCGATTCTTGCACAAACTCTTGACTCTGGAAGAGCGCAGAGCCCTGAAAGTCTTCGCTTCGCTCAAAGTGGTCGATGGTTTGTCTGCCGAAGGTGATGAAGAGGTCGCCTTCTTTGACGTGGCATTCTTTGCCATTGAGCACAAAATGTGCAAACCCTTTGGTGCAGACTGCGATGGTGAAAAAGGAAGTTCGTATGGCGACCTGCGAAAGGTCTACATCGCCAAGCCTTTCCACGATGAGCAAGTCGTCACCATGCAAGGTGATTTCTTGGGCATAGGGGCGTAGATCTTCAAATTTGAGGTTTTGTAGGGTATTCGCCAGTTCTTTCATAGTTACCAATCGCTTTATTCGGTGGAAAACTTCGAGGATGTGTTGTTGGCAAATTTATGCGATAAGTTCGAAAGTGCCAAACATTTCCGCAAATTTCCACGAATTGGGCAAAATATTAGCAATTTTCTAGTAAAGTCGTCGGATTATGCAGAGTGATTTCCGTTTATTTTTGCAAAATCGCAGTGAGGAAGTGTCGAGCTTGACAAGTTGCGGAGGAAAAAAGGATGAGAATGAGGACTTTTGGGGAGGACTTTTTGGGGGCATTGCCAAAAATAGGAAGCTAGAAAGGGACCAATGACAACGAATCAATAAACAAAATAACTGAAATTGCCAAGTGGAGCTAACGAATGAGAGGCTAGTTTCTTAAAAAACACACGTTTAGCCCAAAATTACCGCAGGTCGCACCGCTGAAATAAAGAGAACTTTGTAAATTTGCAGCTGTAAACCCAAGTCGGTCATTAGCTCCTGAACAGATTTTATTTGATTGTTGAGTAGATTGTTTGTCGTTAGTTCGAAGGCGTAGCGGGCTACGGCGAGAACGAGCGAAAGACAAGATGCCAACAAGCGAATGAAAGATGACAGGAAGTTATCTTTTCAATAACCAGTAACTTATAACGGTCTAATAACCGATTTGGGGTAAACAATACAAATCTCATTTACAACACCCTAAAATGAACAAGCAATTCTTACTCGCCTCCATTGTAGCCGTAGCTACCCCCGTGAGTGCCATGGCACAATCGGCAGTGATCAAGGGCACAGTGGTCGACAGTCAGAACAACGAGCCTCTTGCGGGCGTGACCGTTGTGGTGCAAGGAACTAAAACGGCAACAATCACCGATGCCGATGGTAAGTTTAGCCTCAAAGCTCCCAAGGGCGCGAAGCAGAATCTCCAATTCTCCTGCGTAGGTTATGAAACCCAATACCTCAACGGTAGTCAAATCACAGGCGACCGTGACCTCGGTTTGTGCCAATGAACCAAGCCACAGTGAGCTTGAAGGACGCCGTGGTGACCACTCGTGCCGTAGCGCGCAAAACGCCAGTAGCTTTGACCACCCTCGGTGCAGTGGTGATCGAAGAAAGTGGGTACGGCAGACTTCCCCAAGGTACTCGAGTCTACCCCTGGTGTCTATGTGACGCGTGAAGGAGGTGGTTATGGTGATTCCAAAATCACGATGCGTGGTTTCAAGAGTGAGAATGTCGCTGTCCTCGTCAATGGCGTTTCGATGAACGACATGGAGTGGGGTGGTGTATATTGGTCCAACTGGGCTGGTCTTTCCGACGTGGCTTCTAACATTCAAACTCAACGTGGTTTGGGAGCAGCCAAGGTGTCCACACCTTCTGTGGGTGGTTCAGTGAACGTAGTGACCAAGTCTACCGATGCCAAGAAAGGTGGTTACTTCTCTTATGGCATGGGTAACGATGGTTACAACAAACTCACCTTCAATCTCTCCACGGGTCGCACCAAGAGTGGTTGGGCACTCAACATGTTGGGTGCGCGCACTTGGGGTGATGGCTACATCCAAGGTTCAGACTTCCAAGGTTGGAACTATTTCCTCTCTCTCTCTAAAGATTTCGGTGAGCACCACCGTCTTTCTATCACCGCCTTTGGTGCACCTCAATGGCACAACCGCCGCAGTTCTTACGACGGACTCACCGTGCAAGGTTGGCAAGATGTGCAACAATATATGCCTTACGGCGATAAGTATCGCTTCAATGCCACCTATGGTTACGACAACCAAGGCCGCATCCGCCATTCTTCACAGAATGTTTATCACAAACCTCAAATCCAACTCCAACACCTTTGGCAGATTTCTAACACTGCTTCGCTCAACACCGTGGCTTATCTCTCTCTCGGATATGGCGGTGGAGAATCAGGTGAAGGTGCAGGTGCTTATAAGGCAAACTGGTATGGCACGACAGATGGTAAACTCAATATGAACTTCCGCCGTGCCGATGGTACGTTTGACTATGGCAAGGTGCAAGACCTCAATGAAAAGAGCGAAAGCGGTTCGCAGATGGTGATGACCATGAGCAACAACCAACACCGTTGGTATGGCTTGGTGTCTACCTTTACCAAGGAGTTGAACGACCGTCTTAATGTATATGCCGGTGTTGACCTCCGTTCTTATGTGGGTACGCACAACAACCGCATCACCGACCTCTTCAGCGGTGCTTACTACATCGACCCTTATCGTGCAAACGTGAAGGCGGCGAACAACAGCGCTGCTGCCGATCCTCTCTTCAAATATCAAAAACTCTCTGTGGGCGACATCGTGCGTCGCGACTATGATGGTCACGTGAACCAAGGAGGTGTGTTCGGTCAAGCAGAATATGACCATAACAACCTCACAGCCTTCATTTCAGGTTCGCTCAGCTATACCAACCAATGGCGTTACGACCGTTTCTACTACGAAAAGTCTAAGGCAGAAAGTGAAAGCCACGGTTCACTTGGATTCACCCTCAAGGGCGGTGTGAACTATAAGTTCCCACACATTGACGATTGGGGTGGACAGCACAACGTGTTTGTCAATGGTGGTGTGATTTCTCGCTCACCTTATCTCTTGAGCAGCCTCTTCCTCTCGGGTGACGTTTCCAATGAACTCAACCCCGATGCAATGAACGAGAAGATTTATTCTGTGGAAGCCGGTTGGACTTACCACACTGCATCGTTCAACTTCAATTTGAATGCCTACCACACCATCTGGAAGGACAAGACCTTGGCACGTTCACTCGACATCACCGACGCTGCTGGTAATCCCGACCGTGGTCTTATCAATATGCAAGGTGTGAACTCACTCCACCAAGGTGTTGAAGCCGAACTCGACTACAAACCCGTGAAGTGGTTCTCCGTGCGCGGTATGCTTTCTTTGGGCAACTGGATTTGGACCAATAACGCTGTGGGTTATTTCTACAACTCTCAAGGTCAGCCCCTCGCAGATGCTAAGGGTAAGATTGCTTCTGGCATCTATGCCAATGACCACGCTAAGATGACCCTCAACCAAAAGGACGTGAAAGAAGGAGGTTCTGCACAGTTCACCAGTAGTCTTGGCTTCACCATCTATCCTATGGAGAATCTCCGTTTGGGACTCGATTGGAAGTATTTCTCCAACTACTATGCTGACTACGCCCTCAACTCTCGCGACTTGAACCTCAACGGTGTGAAACTTTGAGACGCCTTGGAAGGTACCTGCTTACAATTTGCTCGACTTCTCTGCAGGCTACACCTTCAATATGGGTGGTTACAAGACGACCATCTCTGGTAATGTGGAAAATCTCCTCGACCAAGAGTACATCAGTCAGGCTTACGACGGCGCAGGTCACGATTGGCAAACCGCTTATCGCGTGTTCTACGGCTTCGGTCGCCAAATGTCGCTCAAACTCAAGGTGAACTTCTAATCGCCTGAGCACACAGAGTTCACATCCTCAACTATTTTTCATCGACAATAATGAAACATTTATATATCGCTCTTCTCGCTTCAGCAGCCCTCACCACGGCTTGCAGCGACTACAACGACCAATTTGAAGGTCTGAAAGAGGGACATCACGCCGTTGACGTTAAGAAAATCAACTACACCCTCACCGCTGCTGACTACAAGACCATCGCTGAAGATGCCACCAATAAGGCTCTCGCTAAGCAAAATGGCGAAGAAAAGGAATTGGCAGCTCTTGCGAAGAACATGCAGTTTACAGAAAAAATCACTGCTAAGGAATATCTTCCTGCATTCCTCGCCAAGAAGTGGTTCACTGCCGACAACGGTAGTGCAGTGATTGTCAACTATAAACGTCACGAGACTACTGGAGCTCTCGATCTCTATCAAGACTTTGAAGGCACGGAAAACAAGGCAGTGCAGCCTGCAGCTGTGAAGGATTGGCAAACCCTCACCACCCTCGGTGGCGACAAGGCGGCTTGGTCTACTCAGTTCCGCAATAACGCTCACTACCTCCAAGCTTCGGCTTACAAGCAGAAGGATTCTGTGCAAACCTATCTCGTTTCTCCCGTATTCACGGTGAGCAAGGGTTCTAAACTCACTTTCGATGCCCTCTATGGTCACTATGTGGAAAAGGGTGGACGTCTCAGCGTGTTCCTCTACGATGGTGCTAGCCTCACGCAAGAAACGGTGGCTTCTCGCCAACCTCTTGCCGACCTCACCAAGCAAGTGAAGATTGAAGTGCCTGCTGCCGGTCAGTCTTTCGGCACTTTCAAGCAAGCCATCAATGCCGATCTCTCCAAGTATGCTGGTCAGCAAGTGCAACTCGCTCTCCGCTATGATGGTAACGGCAAGACAGGTGCTACCACCACCGTACAGCTCGATAGCCTCGTGGTGGGCGACCAAAAGGTGAACATGGAGCCTGGTAAGGACCAATTTGTGCTCAACAACCACAAGTGGGTGTTTGACCCCTCCACAGTTGTGACACTCGGTGCGCGTGGCGACAAGTCCACTCAGGCTTTCTATCAAAGCATCGTCAACTGGGTAAAGGAGAAGAAGGGAGCCGAATACATCGAAGCTCGTGGCAACGCTGAAAGCTATTCTGGTATTTCTGCATATTACAACAACATTGACTTTAGTGCTACTACCGTTCGTAAGAACACTCCTGCAGCATTTAAGGATGTGAAAGACGCAGATATTCCTGCTTTGCTTCAAAAGAATCTCTACGAAACTCTCGCCGCTGGTTTGTCTTTGAACTATGCTGATGCAGTGCCTGTGCAAGGAGTTGAGGTCATCTATACCGTTAAGTTCATGGTTTACGATGGTGCTACCAAGAACTACGAAGTGAAGTTCAAAGTAATTGGCAAAGGCAAGTTTGAACCCATCGCTAAGAGTTTGAAAGAAGTGAAATAACTCCTTGTTTACCGCCTATTGGACACATTAATCGTTCCAATAGAATCCATAAAAACTCCCCACCAATCCTCGTGTCGGTGGGGAGTTTTCGTCAACAATCCAATAAAATCTGTTCAGAATCTAAGGACCGATTTGTGATAAAATGCAATGAACAAAATAAGATATTACATTATGGCACTATTGCTTGTTTGTGCCACAGCCGTAAAGGCACAATCGTTTGTTACAGTAGAGAACGGAAAGCTCTATCGTGACGGCAAACCCTATACTTTCATCGGAACAAACTATTGGTATGGCGCCATACTGGGTTCAAAGGAAAGGGCGGAAACAGAAAAAGACTGAACCGTGAACTAGACGAAATGAAACGTCTAGGCATCACCAATCTACGCATATTTGTGGGGAGCGATGGGGAAGAAGGCATCAAATGGAAAGCATCGCCAGTGCTTCAGCCTTCTCCAGGGGTGTATAACGACACAATATTAGAGGGTCTTGACTATCTGATGTTACAGCTTCAACGTCGTGGCATGGTGGCAGTACTCTATCTTAACAACTCTTGGGAATGGAGTGGAGGCTATGGCTTTTACCTCGAAAACGCAGGTGCAGGCAAAGCATTACAGCCTAACGAGGTGGGGTATTCTGCCTACGTTAAGTATGCTGCACAATTTGCGACCAATCAAAAGGCACAACAGCTGTTTTTCAATCACCTCAATTTCATACTCAAACGCACCAACCGCTACACCGGAAAGCCCTACACAGAAGACCCTGCTATCATGTCTTGGCAAATATGTAACGAGCCCCGTGCATTCGATAAGGCAGTCCTGCCCCAATTTGAAGCGTGGATTGCTAAGGCTGCAGCGATGATGAAGAGTATCGATAAGCGACATTTGGTGAGCGTTGGTTCTGAAGGTGCCTTCGGTTGTGAGGCTGATTATGATTCGTGGCAACGCATCTGTTCCGATCCCAATATCGACTATTGCAATGTACACATTTGGCCCTATAATTGGGGCTGGGCTAAGAAAGACTCGCTGATGCAAAATATGCAACGTGCTCAAGAATATACCAAGGACTATTTAGAACGACATTTAGAGATTTGTGCCCAAATCAACAAACCGCTGGTAATGGAAGAGTTTGGCTATCCACGAGATGGTGTTTCTTTCTCTAAACAATCGGCTACCACTGCTCGCGATGCCTATTATAACTACGTCTTCTCGCTCTTAGCAGACGATTTAGCCAAAGGTGGATACTTCGTGGGTTGCAACTTCTGGGGTTGGGGAGGTGATGCGCAACCTCAACACGAACAATGGATACCTGGAGACGACTACGTGTGCGACCCACCCCAAGAGCCACAAGGGCTTTACTCGGTGTTCTCTACGGACCAATCTACCATTCGTATCATAAAAGCTGGCGTCGCTAAACTGCCGAAACGCAAATAAATCCCAAATCGGTCATTAGATCGTAATAGTGCTGCTCATTATTGAGAAGATAACTTTCTGTCATCTTTTCCATTACCAGTAACACTTTACAGTCTAATGACCGATTCGGGTTTAATGACCTTTGCAGGATTACACCGGTTTAGAGAAGAGTTTCTCGTTGTTGCGCATCATTGGGTCGAAAGCCGCGGCAATGTTGCGCACAAAAGGCATACCCTCAGTGGTGCATCGCACCGAGTGCTCGTCAAAGACCAGTAAACCGTCTTCCTGCATCGTAGAGAGTAGCGTTTCATCATAGACAATCGCTTGCTGGATGTCGGCAACAGAACAGCGCAGATGTGCCGCCATTTCTTCCCAAAGGATGGTGTGGTTGCACATCATACACTCTATGACTTCGCGCGCAATGCGTTGCCATGGTGCCAAGGCATAGCCCTTGACGATGGGCAATTTTCCCTCGTCTATGGTGGCGATGTAGGCAGCGATGTCTTTCGTGTTTTGCGCATAAGCCCCATCCAGTTGACTGATGCCCGACACGCCAAAGGCATAAACTTGCGCGGTGATGCGGCGCGGACAGTAACCTTGGAAATTGCGGTGCAGCGTGTGGTGTTGCAAGGCGTGAAATAGTTCATCGTCGGGCAGCACAAAATGGTCCATACCAATGGGACAATAGCCTGCACTTTGCAATGTGGCAGAAGCCTGCTCAAACATTTTTAGTTTTTCAGTTTGAGGTGGCAGCCCAGCTTTCTCCAGTATCGTTTGTCGTTTGAAGAGACTCGGCAAGTGCGCATAACTAAAGGTCACCAAACGATCGGGACATAGCTCCACAGCCTGCGCTATGGTAGTGGCAAATTTCTCTGCAGTTTGTCCTGGCAACCCATAGATGAAGTCGAAATTCACCCTTGCTCCCCCCTCCACGAAGCACCGCCATGATGTCTGCTACGGGCAAAAGCGAAGGATGTCGGTTGACCGCGTGCAGCACTTCATCGTCAAAATCTTGGATACCCAAACTGAAACGATTGAAACGACTGTCGAGGAGATATTGCCAATCCTCCATTTTGAGATAACCGGGATGACACTCAATGGCAATTTCTGGTTGGTCGATGGTGTCGAAAGCAGAAAGTAGATGCTCGTTGAGTGCGCGAATGTGCGACAAAGGCATTGACGATGGACTGCCGCCGCCATAGTGTATCTGACTAATTTTGCGAACTTTGCGCAAATGGGGAAGCAATAAGTCAATCTCTTTGTGGAGAGCGTCAAAATAAGCCTCAATGCGTTCCGATTTCGCCATCGCTACAGAGTTGCAGCCACAATAGTGGCACAGGTGTTGGCAAAACGGCACATGGATGTAGAAAGAGATGTTGTCTGCTGGAGCATCGTTGGAGGCTTCCACCGCCTTGAGATATTGTTCCGCGCTAAATTCCTCAAACTGGTTGGCGGTAGGATAGCTCGTGTAGCGCGGCACAGGCACGTTGTATTTCTTGAAAATTGCTTCGTTCATCTTCTGTTCTTTGTATTTATGTATAAGGAATATCCCAAAGCGGCCAGCGACAAGGCTGTTTGAAGGGCAAACATACTGGTGTAGCCCAGTTTGTTGGCGATGAAACCTGCCACAACGGCAATGATGATGCCTATGAGTCGGGTGATGACCATTTGAACGGTGAAGTCCGTGGCTTCACGCCCTGCGCGCACATGTTGCATGGACGAGGTGTAAACCACCACAGTCGTCATGCCATAGCTTCCCAAGAGTCCCATGATGGCGATGGTCAAGAGAAGGGTGGAAGGGTGGGACATGGACAGAAAAACGAAGCTCAGGGTGGAAAGGCACATCACAACCGCAAAGGCTGTGCGCATGCGTTGATAGCCATAGCGACGCACCAACATCCCAGCCGGATAAGACATGATGAAAGCGGCACCGACGCCTACGATGCCATATAAGAAACCGATTTCTTTCATGGAATAGTGCAAATCGACCATGAATGATTTGATCACCGACATCGTGCCGAGGATGCCATTAAAATAGAGTGTCAAGAAAATGATTTGTCGCGAAATGCCCTTTTGAGTGAAAGCTGCAGAAGTCTTTCCAAGTGGCGCGTTGCTGAACAGAAGAGGTGGTTTGGAAAGTCAGTTTTTTGTTGAGAAACAAGGGCACCAATGCGATGAGGACAAAAAGGCTCAGACAAATGTTCACCGATTTCCACCCAAAGTGGTGCAGCACCATGAGCAACACCCCGCTACCGAGCAAACTTCCTCCGAAACCGCCCATCGACTGAATGCTGTTGAGCATTCCGCGCTGTTGAGGTTGAGAGGTGCGAATGGCCAATGCGTCTGTGGCAATGTCTTGAGTGGCAGAGGCCACCAAGGCCAACAAAATGAGCAGGACAATGATGTGGAAAGAGGTGGGGAGAGATTTGTGCAAATCAAATAGACTTGTGATGAGGATGAGCGCAGCATACACCAATTCAGTTCCTAAGATGGCGCGTTTGTAGTTGCGAATGGTATGGCAATAGCGATCGATGGCAGGCGCCCAGAAGACTCTCAAGACCCAGGGCAGTTTTAAGATGTAAGATAACCCGATGATCGAGAGGGGCAGAGCATGCTCGCGCATGACGATTTGCAGTGTCGTGGTGAAGAAACTTGTCGGCACAGCCTGAACGAAGTATAAACTAAAAAAGGTTGTCAAATAGGCTATCTTCTGTGTACGATTTTCTGTGGTGGACATACAATAAATAATGTTATGCTATGGGAACTGTGAAATCTGCGTTGAGAGAATGTTGGGGTTCAGCCCCAATCGGTTCAGGAAGTTCTCTTCTCCGTGATGAGCTGTATGAGAACAGTCTAATGACCGATTGGGGATGAGAACGGCTGCAAAGTTACACTTTTCTGTTGGCGCGTGCAATCATCATTTTTAGGGACTTTCACCTCTGTCAGATGAACTCTTGCTTCTTCCTTTTGCCCAGAAACAAAGTCTTCTTCCACGATTTTGAAGACAAACCGCCACAATTACGGAAAAAAGTGCTAACTTTGCTCTATAATCTACGCAGATGAGGGCAGTGAAATGTTGCTGCTCTCGTGCGACAATTCAAACTATGCGCCAATTCTTTGCATTTTTCAGAATAAAACGGCTCGACACCTTCATCCTCGGAAAGTTCCTGCAACTCTTTGTGGGAGCATTTTTCATCTGCCTCTTCGTGTTTGTCATGCAGTTCTTGTGGCGCTACGTTGACGACCTCGTGGGCAAAGGCTTGACCCTCGACGTGTTAGGACAATTCTTCTGGCACGTTTCCGTCTTTCTCATTCCCACCTCACTGCCACTTGCGGTGCTGCTCGCCTCGCTCATCACCTTTGGCAACATGGGAGAGAACCTCGAACTTCTCTCCATGAAAGCAGCCGGTGTGCCGCTGGTGAGAGTGATGCGCCCCATTCTCTTCCTCATTATCCCCCTATCGGCGTTCGTCTTCTATTTCAAAACGAAATCTCCACCAACGCCCAAAAGCAGCTCCGCGCACTCCTTGTTTCCATCAAAATCGCACAACCCGCTGTGGAAATCCCCGAAGGGGTGTTCTACAATATGCGCGATTTCAACCTCTATGTGGTGAAGAAAAACGCGCAAACTGGTATGCTCTACAATACCATCATCTACAAGATGGATCAAGGATTTGACCGCGCACAAATCGTCTTGGCAGATTCGGCTAAGATTGAAATGACTGCCGACAAAATGCACATGAAATTGACCCTCTGGTCGGGCGAACAATTCCAAAATCTCAAGTCGGACGAGGTGAATGTCTTCAAGAGTGAGAGTGTGCCCTACGACCGAGAGACGTTTATGTATAAGCAGTTGCTCATTGACTTCGACTCTAATTTTAATCAACTTGAAGCCAACGAACTAGCCTTTATGCCGCAGGCAAAAAACTGGACTGCGCTTGCCACTTTCATCGACTCGATGAACTTGCAAATCGACTCTGCCGCACTGGCATCTTCGAGCGACTACACCGGTAATGCCTTGCCCTCCACAAAGGCTTTCACACGCAAGGACTCTCTAGCCACGATGCGTGAACTCTCGCGCGTGAAGTTGAAATTTGACAGCCTGATTGCAAAAATTCCCAAAGAGAAGATGGAGCGCGCGCGCAACCGCACTGCCACCATGCTCCAAAGTTTCTCCACCGAAACGACATGGCGCAACGAGGCTGTGGAAGATCAGGAATACTACGTCCGCAAGCACGAGGTGGAATGGCACCAACGCATCACCCTGTCTTTGGCTTGCCTGCTCTTCTTCTTTGTGGGAGCACCACTCGGTGCCATCATTCGCAAAGGCGGATTGGGCATGCCTACAATTATCTCGGTGGGTATTTTCATCCTCTACTACATCATCAACACCTCGGGCATGAAGATGGCGCGCGATGGTAGCATCAACATGGTGGTGGGCATGTGGATGTCTACCTTCATCCTCACTCCTGCTGGAGCCTATCTCACCTTTATGGCAAACCGCGACTCGGTGGTGTTCAACCTCGATGCTTATTTTGCCTTCCTCCGCAGACTATTGGGCTTCCGCACCAAGCGACACCTCTTCCGCAAAGAGGTCATCATCACTCCGCCCGATGAGGAAACCGACTTGCTGCTGGCACAGTCCATTCGACAAGAAGCCGAAGACTACCGCCAAACGAAGCGTCTGTGGCTTGCGCCCAACTACTTCCGCCTCTTCTTCCGCACACGTCCCGATCATCGCATGGAACAACTCAGCGACCGCATCGAAGAGTTGGTGGAGGACTTGGCAAACACCAGAGATATGCACGTGCTCGACACGCTCAACCGTGTGCCCTTCATCTATGCCCATGCACACACCACGCCTTTCTCGCGCAAATGGCTCAACTTTGTCGTGGGCATTCTCTTCCCCTTCGGGCTCATCATTTGGGTGAGAGCATGGCGGTTCCGCCTGCGTTTGGCACGAGATTTGCGGCAGACCATTCAGTGCATGACTAAGCTCGAAGAATTATTAGAAAATAGAGATTAGACGTTATATATTAGACGTTAGAGGGTCGCAGACCCTTTTTCGCTCGGCTTCGGCTTCGCTCGCCTCGGGGAGCAAATAGACGTTAGCGATTAGGCGTTAGTCCCTTACAGCTCGGCTATGATGCCTTGGTTATAGGCACACCACTTAGCATACCACACAACAACATAAAGACACCATCTCATGGCAGACATCCAACTTTCCACCATAGAAGAAGCTTTGGAAGATTTCAAAGCTGGTAAATTTCTCATCGTTGTCGACGACGAAGACCGCGAAAATGAAGGTGACCTCATCACCGCTGCAGAGCTCATCACGCCCGAAAAAATTAACTATATGCTCCAAAAGGGACGTGGCGTGCTGTGTACACCCGTCACTAAGGAGCGTTGCCGACAACTTCACCTCGACCACCAAGTGCAAAGCAACACTTCGGTGCTAGGCACTCCCTTCACGGTGACCGTAGACCTCCTCGAAGGTTGCACCACTGGCGTTTCCACACACGACCGCGCAGCTACTGTCCGCGCTTTGGCTGATTCCGAAGCTCGCCCCGAATGGTTCGGACGTCCTGGACACATCAATCCCCTCTATGCGCAAGATCGTGGTGTACTCGCACGCGCTGGACACACCGAAGCCGCTGTTGACTTGGCGCGCTTGGCAGGACTTCAGCCCGTGGCTTGCCTGATTGAAATCCTCAACGAAGACGGCACTATGGCGCGTATGCCACAACTCAAAGAGTTTGCCGTGCAAGAAGGACTCAAAATCATCACCATCAAAGACCTCATCGCCTATCGTTTGAAGGAAGAATCGCTCATCGAACGCGGAGAAGAAGTGAATATGCCCACAGAATATGGTGATTTCCGCCTCATTCCTTATCGTCAAAAAAAGCAATGGTTTGGAGCACGTAGCCCTTTTCAAAGGCGATTGGAAACCCGGTGAACCCCTCCTTGTGCGCGTGCATTCTAGTTGCGTCACGGGCGACATCTTCGGCAGTTGCCGTTGCGACTGCGGAGCGCAGCTCCACAAGTCGATGGAACTCATCGAAAAAGAAGGCAAAGGTCTTGTGCTCTATCTCAACCAAGAGGGCCGTGGCATCGGACTAATGGCAAAAATCGCAGCCTATAAGTTGCAAGAAGAAGGTCTCGACACGGTAGACGCCAATGTGCATTTGGGCTATGATCCCGACGAACGCGACTATGGGGTGGGAGCTCAGATACTCCGCGACCTCGGTGTGACCAAGATGCGTCTCATCACCAACAACCCCGTGAAGCGTGTGGGCTTGGAAGCCTATGGTCTTGAGATCGTGGAAAATGTGCCTATGGAAATCGCTTCCAACGAGCACAATCATCGCTACCTCCTCACCAAACAAGAGCGCATGCACCACGCGCTCCACGTGAAGAAATAAGTTGCTGGACGTTGAAAAAATCCGCTAGACATTGTGAAATAAGCTGCTGGACATTGTGAAATAAGTCGTTGACGTGGTTGCTCGCAGTTGGAACGGCAAAGAGAGTGGGGCACTCAAACTGAAAAACTCCGACCTGTCCCAAAAAACGTTGGAGATTTTCCAAAAAACGTTGGAGATTTTCCGAAAAACGTAGGAGATTTTCTGAAAAACGTAGGAGATTTTTCAGCACCTCGAAATCGTCTCTCGATTTCTGCTTGAAAATATGGCAGCTCTCCTCGAGATTCTTACCACATGCCCTAGAACTTCTCGGGGCTCTCTCCTTGCAAGTCTTGCACTCTTGGAAATCGCTTCTGCGCGTTTAGCAATGTCCTGGTCCATGCAGGAGCGTGGATTTCTCGACACTCAGTGAACATTTACGTCTAAAATAATAAATTCTCTCATGTATCAACCTCAAAACAACTACAACCGCTCCTATGCTTCGCAAGGTAGCGCATTGTCCTTCCCTGCTGTGATGCAGAAGGTCTATCTCTGGATGGCTTTGGCACTCGCCATGACCGGACTTACCAGTCTGGCTGTGGTGACTCAGCCTGCTCTGATGAACGCGATATTCAGTGCTCCCTTCCTATTCTACGGACTACTCATCGCTGAAGTCGGTTTGGTGTGGTTTCTCTCTGCACGCATCCATAAACTCTCGTTTATGACTGCCGGAGTGCTGTTTGCCCTCTATGCCATTCTCAATGGGGTGACCCTTTCGAGCATCTTCTTAGTCTACGCTCAAGCCACTATAGTCAACGCTTTTCTCATCACGGCAGGCACATTTGGCGCAATGTCATTCGTGGGACTTTTCATCAAGAAAGATCTCTCCATGATGGGGCGCATCCTCACGATGGCAGTCATCGGACTCATCATTGCTCTCGTGGTGAATATGTTCTGGGGAAATTCCATGTTCGATCTCCTCATCAGTCTTGCTGGTGTGGTCATCTTCACTGGACTCACCGCCTATGACACGCAGAAGATAAAACGTCTGGTTACACAATACAGCCAGATGGACGAAGAGTCTACCATGAAGGTGGCACTGATGGGCAGTCTTACGCTCTATCTCGACTTTGTCAATCTTTCCTCTACATCCTCCGCTTGTTGGGCCGTCGCAGATAATAGCACGGTCTTGCAGTGACTCAATTACGGCTCGGAGGTCTCCGCCCACCTCTGGAGACTTTCGAGCCGACACTATTTTTTGCTGTTTTTGCTGTGGAAGCGCAACTGTTGCTTTAGCCTTTCACCTTTTCCATTTCACTTTCTCAATTTTTCCCTCACCTTATGCAACTTTCCGATCGTCTCAATCGTCTTGCTCCCTCTGCCACATTGGCAATGTCGCAAAAGAGTGCCGAACTCAAAGCTCAGGGCATCGACATCATCAACCTCTCTGTGGGTGAACCCGATTTCAACACGCCCGACCACATCAAGGCTGCTGGGCAACAAGCCATTGCCGACAACTGGTCGCGCTATAGTCCTGTGCCGGGTTATCTTGATCTTCGTCAAGCCATTTGCGCTAAATTGGAACGTGAAAATGGACTGCACTACGAACCCACGCAGATTGTGGTGGGCAATGGTGCCAAACAAGCCGTGTGCAACGTGCTGCTCTCTGTGGTGAATCCTGGCGATGAAGTCATCATCCCTGCGCCTTATTGGGTGAGCTATCCCGACATGGTGCGTTTGGCAGACGGTGAACCTGTGTTTGTGGAAGCCACCATCGAGCAGAATTTCAAGATTACTCCCCAACAGTTGGCAGCTGCCATCACGCCTCGCACGAAGGCAATCATTCTTTGCAGTCCTTCCAACCCCACTGGTTCGGTGTACAGTCTTGAAGAATTGGAAGGTCTTGCCGAAGTGCTTCGCCAACATCCTGAGGTGCTTGTCATTGCCGATGAGATTTACGAGCATATTAACTATGTGGGCAAGCATGCTTCTATCGCCACGCTGCCCGATATGCAAGAGCGCACCGCCATCATCAATGGGGTGTCTAAGGCTTATGCCATGACGGGCTGGCGCATCGGTTTTGTGGCTGCTCCTCTCGCCCTCGCAAAGGCGGTGAACAAGCTCCAAGGTCAATACACTTCTGGTGCGGGTTCTATCTCTCAAAAGGCTTCTGTTGCTGCTTTCAATGGTGATCAAGCTCCTGTTGAGGAAATGCGTCAAGCCTTCCTTCGCCGCAAGAATCTCATTGTACGTTTGGCAAAAGAAATTCCTGGATTTGAGGTGAACGATCCCGAAGGTGCGTTCTATCTCTTCCCCAAGTGCTCTTCCTATTTCGGTAAGACAGATGGCACGACCACCATTCGCACATCCGACGACTTCGCTCTCTATCTTTTGCAAGAAGCCCACGTGGCTTGCGTGGGTGGCGACAGTTTTGGTAGTCCTCAGTGCTTCCGCATGAGCTATGCCACCAGCGATGAAAACATCGTTGAGGCGATGCGCCGCATCAAAGAGGCTTGCGCCAAATTGAAGTGATTTAGAGGTTAGAAATTAGACATTAGAAGTTAGACGTTAGACGATTCTAGAGTTTCTAGTTCTTCTAGGATTTCTAGAGCTTCTAGCCTCTAACGTCTAATTTCTAACGTCTAACGTCTAATCGAGCCACGCTTGTCGTGGCGAGCAGAAAGGGTCTGTGACCCTCTAATCTCTAATTTCTAGTTTGCCCGAGCCACGCTTGTCGTAGCGAGCAGAAAGGGTCTGTGACCCTCTAACGTCTATTATCTTTGAAACCACGTATTCTCATTGATCTCAAAAACTATAGCAAATCCCATTTCACCGCCGACCTCATGGCAGGACTTGTGGTGGGTATCGTAGCCCTTCCGCTCGCTATAGCTTTTGCCATTGCCGCCTCACCGGGCGGAGATGCCGAACACACCATTGGTCCCGGCATCGGCATCATCACCGCCATTGTAGCCGGTTTGATAATCTCCCTCTTAGGCGGTAGTCGCATCCAAATCGGTGGACCCACAGGAGCGTTCATCGTCATCATCTATGGCATTGTAGCCAAATTTGGATTGTCCGGCTTGTTGGTTGCCACCATCTTGGCAGGCATCATGCTCGTCTTGATGGGAGTTTTTCGACTGGGAAGTGTCATCAAATTCATTCCCTATCCCATTGTCGTAGGCTTCACCTCCGGTATCGCCCTCACCATCTTCACCACACAGGTCAAAGACCTTCTAGGACTCACCCTCGAAGGAGGAGCACCAGCAGCGTTTATCGACAAATGGATGTGCTATTTTCGCAATATCACCACCTTGCAGTGGGATGCCATTGCGGTGAGTGCGGTGAGCATCGCCATCATCGTGGCTTGTACGCGATGGATGAAACGACTCCCTGGTTCGCTCATTGCCATCATTGTCACCACAGCAACGGTGTATTTCACCAATCAAAGCGGACTCACCCATATTGCCACCATTGGCGACCGATTTGGCAGCATCACAGCTTCCTTGCCTCACATCAATGCCTTTCACCTGGATTGGAAATCGCTCTTCACTGACGCACAAGGACACTTCACTTTCAACACACTGAGTGCTTTGTTCCCCTCGGCTTTCGTTATAGCCATCCTAGGCGCCATCGAGAGCCTACTCTCTGCCACGGTGGCAGACGGTGTGACGGGCGATCACCACGATTCCAACCAAGAACTCATTGGACAAGGCATTGCCAACATCGTGGCGCCTTTCTTTGGCGGCATCCCTGCCACGGGAGCTATTGCGCGCACCATGACCAACATCAACAACGGTGCTCGCACGTGTATTGCTGGGGTGGTGCACGCACTGGTCTTGCTCATCATCTTCATTGTGGCTATGCCGCTGGCAGCCTACATCCCCATGCCCACACTTGCCGGTGTGTTGGTGGTGGTGAGTTACAACATGAGCCAGTGGCGCACCTTTGCCCAACTCACCCACCGCCCCAAGAGTGATGTGGTGGTGCTCCTCGTCACCTTCGTGCTCACTGTGGTGTTCGATCTCACCATTGCCATCGAACTCGGTCTGGTGCTTGCCTGCTTGCTCTTCATGCGCCGCATGGCAGAGGTGACGCAGTTGTCGATTTTCACCAAAGAGATTGACCCTAATGCCGATCCTGTGGCAGACATACCCCTCCACGAAGAGGCACTCGTTATCCCCGATGGGGTGGAGGTGTATGAAATCAATGGACCCTTCTTTTTTGGGGTGGCGAATCGCTTTGAGGAAATGACGGCAGAGATGCAAGACCATCCTGCCATTCGCATCATTCGCATGCGTCGTGTACCGTTCATCGACTCCACAGGGGTGCACAATCTCGAAAATCTCTGCTTGATGTCGCAACGCGATGGCACGCAAATCATCCTTTCGGGGGTTCAACCTAAGGTGCGTGCGGTGCTGGAACGTGCCGGATTCCCTGCCCTCATCGGAGAGGGCAACATCTGTTCGCACATCACCCTTGCGCTCGAGCGTGCGGCTGTGTTGCGACACAAAAGCTAATACATTTGCAGATAAAACGATGTGCTGCGCCAAGGCGCTCTTCAGTCTTGGCAGGCATGGCTCATCTCCTCGTTTTTCTTCTAGGTAAAAATAGAGTGGTTTGTCGGAATCTCCGATGAACCACTCTTTGTTTGTGTGCTGTTGTTGGACTTTGTTGCGATGGGTCTCTCTGCAGTTCCCTTGTCCAGATGGCGGTTCAGAGGCTTTTGAGAGAGTCGGAGTCGAGGTGAACTTTGATTTACTAAATGTAAAACAATGAAACAATGTTCAAAATTTGGTGGTCGATAAAGAAGCTCGTAATTTTGTAACAGAGAAGAAGTGCAGATGTGCTGTTTCTCTTCTAATGCTCCACACACCATCATAGACAGTCAAGATTTTTCACCCCTATGAACTCTCATACCGCCTATAATCTTTGGGAATCACTTGAAAATGCTGCAGATTTTTGGCAAATCCTGAGCAATGAACAGCGTGCTATCCTCGATAGTGCGAAGGAAGTGTTGCGTCTGGAGAAAGGGGAAATTGTCTTCCGACAAGGCGAAATGCCGCAGCAACTCTTTTATGTGCAGTCGGGCACGGTGAAGGTGTCGCGTACGGGTGGAGCAGGGAAGTATCAAATCCTTCGTTTCATCTCGCAAGGGGAAATCTTCGGTTATGGCGCTGCAATGGCAGACGAACCGTATGTAGTGTCGGCAGAGGCATTTGAAGATTGTGAAATCTGGGCGATTTCTTTGAGTTGTGTGCGCCACACACTGTTGCACTCTCCAGAAGTGGCACACTATGTATTACGGCGTTTGGCTCAGGAATTGGCAACTGCCGATTGCCGACTAGTGAGTTTGACGCATGGACATTTGCGTGGGCGCATGGCGGAAACCTTGCTATTCTTGAGCCGCATCAACAGTAGAGAAGAGGGGCACCTAGATGTGCTGGCGCATCTCACACGTCGCGAATTGGCTGCACTCAGCAACATGAGCACTGCCAATGCCATTCGCACCCTCACCCAGTTTGTCGAAGAAGGGCTCATTGTCGTTGAAGGGCGTCACATCCGTCTGCTCGATGTTCACCGCCTGCAGTTTGTTGCCCTGCAAGGCTAGCTCCCTGCGCAGCCTACTGCCGAGATACTGCACCATCTCTGCTTTTAGTGTAGTCCCCCCTGCGCAGCCTACTGCCGAGATTCTGCACTTTCTCTGCTTTTCGTGTAGCACCATTGGGTAGCCTGCTGCCGAGCTACTGCACTTTCTCTGCTTTTAGTGTAGCGCAATCACAGCTTTTAGTGTAGCACAAAATCTTCCACCAGTGTAGCACCATTGGGCAGTTTCCTCCTGAAACAGCCAGTAAAACACCAGAAAACCGAAAATTTAGAGGGAAAAGCCGAAAAAGTTGCCTAGAAATTTGGAAGTAAAGAAATAAAGTAGTACTTTTGCATCACATTTGAGCCACGCACTTCGGTGCAGGATTCAAATCCTTGCAAATTCAGTGCAAAATGTTTGATCTCAATGGTCATTATTTCGTACCTTGCAACAGGAGAGATGGTAGAGTGGTCGATTACAGCAGTCTTGAAAACTGCCGTACCGAGAGGTACCGGGGGTTCGAATCCCTCTCTCTCCGCAATATCACTTGATTATCAGTGATTTAAAATGTTTACACCCAATTTTACACCTAAAAATGTAAGATTGGGTATTTTCTATTTGTAAAATAACAAGTCTAGCTTTAATGATATCCTAGAATTGGGAAGAACTTCATGTCTTAGCGAGTCTCACTGAGCACAGCCTTTCTTATCCATTATCGTCAAATTCTCAAAGACTTCATCAAACCAACGTGTCTTTTTCAACTCATACCCAACTTTTCTTGATTCTTGAAAAATGTATTTATTGAAAGGAAACACTTGATTTAACTCAAACTCTTCCTTATACTCAATATAGCTATTTATTAGATTTGCCAAATTCAACTTCTCGTTGGCAAAGAAATTTCAAGTCCCATCAACTGCTCAATATTCACCATCACCACATCCTTCACTTCGTAATCTGCTGTAACTTTCTTTTCAGCAATAATTCGTTGAAACTCTTTATTTAGTAAGTAGTTCGGGCCTTCCACATCAAAACAATCATCAAAATATACTATTACGGGGTAGACAAATATCACACTATTGGGAGTCGACTTATCAACTTCTCTCAATATACTTGGTAACTTTTCGACTATCACATTTGCCAACTGCCCAATCCCCTTTGCATGCCCCTTGGAATTTGCGACATACTTCTCAAAAATTGCTTTTTTTATCGTCTCATAATCACCACTTAATTTCTTTTTTGCTGCTAGCTGCACATCCTTACATTCAAATACGAATATCCTATTTTGATGCCTCAAATAATAGTCAGGCATTCCCTTCCCCAGTATCTTTTCCAGTTCTTCCCCACTATAATTCACATATTTCAAACCAAAACATCTTTTCATCAGGGCATAAAAGAAGAAGCGTTCCGAAAACTCCTCACCCAAAAACGACCGAAGATTAGCATACCCCATTGTGGAATCCAACACTTCCCTCTTAACTAAAGCGTCCTTCATATCAAAAAGAAGTCCAGTATATGCTTTATCCAGAAACATCTTCATAAACATGAAGTTGTAGATATTAGGTCCCGTCTTAATTAGAGGCTTTTCCTTCATCATCAGAAAATCCATATCATGTTGATAATGCGATGGATCTAAGGTCAACGAATCATAGAAGCGACTGATATCCTTCTGATTCTCACCAATAGCCATTCTGCAATTGGAGAAGTCCTCTTTTCTCATTTCTAGAAAAGTCAAGAAAATCTTATCTAAATAATACTTGGCATTGGGTATATCCCTTTCCTTGCAGAATTCATCAACATATTGCGCAAACCGAGTGTTAACCTTTGGAAATTCAATCAAGAGCATATAGCACTTTATCATTAATAGCCTATAATCTCTTGGTGCTTCAACGTTGTGAGTCTTCAAACATTCTGTCATATATGACTCAACAAACTCTTCTGCCTTCATTTTGTTATTAGGTAGCTTCTGATTCATTGCCAGACGCTCATCGCAACAAATCATATATGCCAAGAACAGGTTCGACCTATCATCCTGTGTCAATTCTTCATTTCTCCCATTATAACAAGCCAAAAGTCTGCTAATAAGCAGAAGCATAGCATATTCATCTATAAGGGCATAGTTACCTTGGTTATATTGTAGAGCATACCGACCTATAGGATTTTTTACATCAGCTCTCGTCTTCATTACCCAGGGAGCCCAAATGTCGAAATCATGCTCATCAATAGACTGATTTTCTTTCATTGAGAGATTATACGACATCGTTTCTATGGCGGTATTAGAAGGGATATTAGATAGCAAATCCTCTATCTTATCGTGTCGGTCTGGATAGACCACACGATAAGACAACAGCGCTTGCTTCTGTAGTTCCATCTTCTCCATAACATTACCCGTTTTTGCCATTTATCATCCTTACCATTCTACGCTCTCTATAGAAATTATAGGACCCCGTAGTTACGTTCTTTGTCTCTATCAGTCGAGCCAGTAGTTCGTCGTTTGAATTTGATTCCTTCACAATTAGCATTAATTGTTCAAAATCTAAGAACCAACTATTGAAGAAAGAATTCGTTTTAGAATCCCCATTAATTCTCTCTTCGTTTAGGAAAGGCATTCTTTTCTGCATATCCTTATTAAACTTCTTAATGATTTGTTTATCACTACCCTCGTACTCTACCGTCAACGGATTATTACATATTTCATCCATAATGCTCTTGATGAGCATTCTGTCTTGGAGTGGACCAAAAGCACCTAGACATACCGAGATACACTCAGCCGTTCTTCCCTGTTTCTCTACCCTCGTCACATTCCCGTTTCCATCATCCAAATCCACATACCCATCTTTAATCATAAGATGCGAAGTCCTAAAACATTGAGCTTGTGAATCTATAAGACTTCCCAGTAAATCTGCTACAATCTTAAACTCATTTCCAGACTTTGCCTTTCTAGTCAGGCTTTTCTTCTTTATCTCAAAAAGCATGATACCATTTGTGCCCTCAACCATAAGGTCTGCTTCACCTTCTTCCGATGAAGAATAAGTTCCACTGCAATGCTTTATCTTTTTATCGACAAGAATCTCCTTGATATAAACCTCTATCAACTCTCCTACTTCCTTATCAATGTCTTTCTGGTTGTCCTCTTTTTCTTGATTGCGAACAACTGTCATCAGAGCCTCAAACCACCCCCATGAACCTATTGTTGCGGGCAAAGCATATATCTTACCATTTACTTTAATCAGTGGTTTGTTGACGGCGTTCTCTTTTTCTTCATCCAATGGCGTTCTGAATCCTTTGTTTAATACGTCATCATCTGTTGTCACATCATAGATCAAATGTTCTATAGCTTGGATTTCCAGTTTATCCAAATTGTTTTTTTTTAGTTCCACGCACTTCACCGTATCCGAAATAGATAGGACATGGTTCATCAATTGCTCATATTCATCAAATGTGTATCCACCTTTCAATTCCCTACTAGTGGCGTGCATATACTCAAGTACACGCTCACAGAACATTTTAGTAAACCAAACAGAATGTTGCGTCAATCCAAAGATACTCTCCTTATACACTAAATCCCTAAAAAACTCCACCGTGTCTCTATCTCTGTGGAATAAATCTCCCCACAAGTTTCCGAAGTTCTGAACAGGGTATTTAAGGAAACAGTAATCAGTTGCCAGTCGTATAGCTTTTTCAAATGCCTGTGTTGCCTTGCTATTGCTACCTCCGTCTGCTTTGATATTTGCCAAAGCCAAATTTACAAGATAATTGTATGGCTTTACTATTATCACATCCTTAGGATTGGGAGTATTGCCGTTCATATCGGTCAAGAATATTCCTTCAGGTTCTAGATACTCCATTTGCGACAATAGCATTTTCAAGAATCTTCTTCCACCTGCCTCGCGAATCCATTTGATCAAGGCATCAAAAACTAGATCATCATTCTCTGTCACATAATTACAATTCTCTATCTTTATTTGGAGACCAAACTCTCTCAACCGCTTTGCCGCTGCTGCGAGTCTGTGCTCCTTGTCATATTCTTTCAGCCAATCTGTTTGCGGCAAGGGCATTTCCTCACTGCAGGCAGCTATCACGTCTTTCCAACAAGCATCACTAAACCCCTTTATATCTTTTTGATTCCAGCCAAGATGATTATGAACAATCTCAACTATATCTATATAGCATTGGTTATCAACACCATCCAGTAGTTGCTCTCTCTGCAATCCTTTACCGAGCCTCTGAAAATCCTTATAAAGGATTATGTCATCACCGGCAGATGGAAGCAGTGCCTTGATACGGGCATCTACTTTTCCTGCCTTATTGTTCACTGGCTTCAATAAACCATCTACAAACTTCTTGAAATCAGCTATTTTGATCATTGCTTTTTACTATTTTCTCAATTACATCCTTCAGATAGTATTTAATCAGAATATCTGCAGAGGTTGTTTTATTGTCATTTTTCTGCGATAAGGCTTGCTCCAAATTCCTCAAAAATGGCAATTCTGCATCATATACTTGGGGATATGGAACCTGTTGTAAGAAACGGCCGTTCAATATATGATAGAGAGCTCTCACTTCTTTAGGTTGTATTTCATTCACTTTCTTATCTATATCCTCCATCGGAATATGACTTAATATTGGATAACTTAGGAAATCCGGAGTCTTGGTATCTCCATACTGAATAGTCAGTCTATTGGCTAAAGTGGGCAGATCTTCGTTAAACTGGCGCAAGACCTCTTTAATATCTGCATCCAAATTGGCTTTCGTTATTTTATCCATCTTCTCACGTTCATACTTAACCACCCACCGACTTTCCTCGGGAATCTCAGTTTCGACAACATCCAGATTTAGCTTATCAAGAAGGTTCGGCGTATCTATGCTTTCATACATCTTGTCAATGCCACAGCGAATTTTCTTTTGCATATCCTCCTTAGAAAAAGAGGTAATAGGATAGAAATGCTGAAGATATGTAGCGGAATTAACGTATGCCATATTATCACAGAATTCCCCGTCTTCCACATACTGCGCCAATTGCATCACAGCATCCGCCATTTCTTCATTACTCATATCCCATTGCGAATGCATAAGCTTTTGCAACAGTGCATATGCGGGGCTTATATTATTTCTTTGCACTTGATTCTTATATCCTTCCCACACTGATTTCAACCCATCCATATCCAACGAAACACCTGCCGTAACAAAGTCAAATATCTGCGGTGAAACAATGACAGGGAAATTATGAACTTTCACCAACTTCTTAAAGATGTACGTAATACGACGGTTTGTATATTCGCGTTGTTTTTCTTCCTTCTGCTTTTCTTGAGCCTTATCATCCTCTGTTTCACCAAACAATCTTTCCGCATTCTGGGCACCGACATCAAACCCAAAATCAATTGATGACAATTCTACATATTGAGCAAACTGCAACCTGTCTTTGTAGGTTAAACGATCTTTTTATATTCAATAGCAATACCTAGTGTACAAGCCCATAAAGACAAGAGAAAGCTATCAGCAGTATCTTTGTTCTCATCCTTCAGAAAATCATCGCAGACCTTATAAATCTTGCTAAAATGAGCCAATGCAAACTTCAGTATTCTGATGTTATGCAATTCAACCTGCAAACCTTTATCTTCTTTATCTGATGAGTAACTCGGATCAATCACCTCTACCGCCTTTTGAGCCGTCATGAATGCGGTAATTGGATCGTCCTTCCCACATAGTTCCTTAAAGATAGACACTACATCAGGTTCATATACCAAGGTTTTCTCGATTACCTTTTCTTTGAACACAAGCTTTTCCTTACTCTTTTGCTGCATATAAGAGTTATTGGCTATCACTATCACCTTATAGCCTCGCTGTTCAACTAAATCATTGATAGTTCCCAAGAGAATATGAACGTCAATTATATCTATCACGCGTTCTATATCATCAAGAATGATAACGGTTTTTTCTGTGGGAATGAGTTTATAAAGCAAACCACTGTTATTACCAACCAGCGCTTTCACGTCTACAAAACTTTCTAGCCATGATATACTAGAAACTATTTGTGCCGCTTTGGCTGCAGCCTTCTCCTTTCTCCAATTACATAGACACGATCTCTTTTTCCCCTTCTCTGTTCTTTCACCTTTATCGCTCTCTGGCCGTTTGTAATTATCTGCTATTCGAAAGTGGTATTTCATTAACCGACTCAATACCAAATAGTGACACCTTCACAGGGTTCCATCCTTCCTTTTGCAATTCAGGCATTACTACTTTCTCTATATGATAAGTCTTACCACAACCCCATTCGCCCGACACCATCAAAGCGCCAGTACTTTCCATTGATAGATAATTTCTTATACCGTCTAACATATTATTGTTGTTTAGAAATAAATCATGTTTTAGGATGTTGTTCCTACTTTAATTTTACCTTATCATACTCACTACTAATATAATCGTGGAATGATGTGATCAAATAAAGAGTAATCCATAGGAAGTCTAGCAAGAAATATATTGTGGTAGCCTTGTAAAGGAAAGCCAAAAGTGATGTTCCCCACAAGAGATTCTTCCCCATACATGAATCTCCCAAGAAAGTAGAAGTTATTCCTATCTTGATATCAAATAAAGATAGAGATAGCAAGCAAATGCATAGCATCGATAACAGAATAATGTAAAACGACAGAGCAGTAGCTTTCTTATAATAATTCTTCAATCGCACTCCTAATGGCATTAACCGAGCATTGTTTTCTTTCTTGAATGGCTCAAAGTCTATTTTCTGAAAATTATCAAGGAGAATTAAGATAAACGAGAAGAATAGACCAGCAAAAAGGGAGAGACCTGAGACTACATAGCCTGCGAAATCTTCGTCAAAACTACCTTGTGTTAGGAGTGCTATCAAGGCTGAAAGAATAATGAGTCCCCATTGAACCCTAGTGAAATACCACCTGGGTTTCTTTTGTTTCTCCTTTTCTTGTGTATCACTGATGTCCACGTATTGATACTTATGAGCCTCCTTAAGTAGCGCTAAAAGCTGATCTTTAAAATTCATCGATTTCTTGATTAATGTCTCGTTCGGTTCTTATCTCTTGTAGAAGGTTACGACAATACTCTCTGATAGCTGGGAAATTAGGAAGACCACTCACAGGATCTGAATCTATACCTTCATCGGACAGATAAATAGTAGGACGTATACTCTGTATCTCCTTAGCGATATCAAAGTTTGCATTACGCCCCTGAGCATCTTGGGTGAAGACTTTACCTTTTCCCCCAGACAAGACCTTATCTTCAAAAGCCTTTTCTTTCCACCCTTTTATTACGCTCTGCGTACCTTGTGAATTTATTGATAACTCTTTTTCCTTTGGTCTTATCCTTATCTCTACTTCAAATTCTTGATTTGCTTCTGGAATCGTATCTCTTAAACTTCCCGAAAGCGGCATTGGAACCGTAAAACTAAACATACGAACCACAGCTGACCTTTGGTACTTTTCTTTGAGCCTTTGAGGGACAAAAGGCTCTATTAGTGCCTTATGATAATTAGAACTCTCCCTAAGGAGGTTATCTATCAGTGCAGAAATAGGAGCTTGTATGCTTTCTTCTGTATAAGATTGTACTAAAAGTATAGCGTATGAGTCGTTTAGGATGGGATTGAGTAGAATATAGTACTTATCTAATACTGCATTTGAAGCTGGTATTACCTGCTTCTCTGCTTTATTCTCAGTATCCGCAAACTCGCGCAAAAGTCCATACTTTCCCCCTTCGATAACACCATCAAAGAACCAATGCTGTGAGGATATCTCAAGTGGAAGAGACTGTCCATCGTCTACCCCAATAACCTTTTTGCTCTTATCATCTTTATTGAATTTATCTTGTCCCACTTTATTAATGAAATCCTCAAAGAGTCTTTGCAATAGTTCACCATCAGAGGTCATACTATCTCCTGCATATTTCTCACGGAGGAAGTCTCGAAAAGTTTTTTGTTCATCCTTTTTTCTGGGCTTTAGCGTCACGATGTAGACGCTCAGTTTTGGATTATGTGCCATGCTTTTTATCTTACTTTTTTCTATTTCCCGAGGATACTAAGCCTTAAGTACAGCTTCCATCTGCTGTAGAGCTTCCTGCTCCTTGAGATAGGCTTGATAGCGAAGTTCATTGGCTTGCAGTACAAGGTCGTTGATGCGAGATTGCATAGAGTTGTCTTTGAGGAGGGGAATGGGTATGGATGCTACGTTATTATCATCTATCATATCAACTACCGAACCATAGGTTTCTCGCTTTATAAGTGCTTGACCTAATGAGGTCTGAAGATAGATATAGATGTATCCAGCTATACTTGATGATATCGGAATTAGCTTAATGATATTTTGTGAGACAGCCCAACCATTCCAATGCTTTGGGACTATCTGCACTTTTCCAATAGTTCCTCTATCTGAAATAAGTATATAGTTTTCAAATACTTCTAGCTCTTTATGAATGCGAACTTTATGAACAGAATATGACAAGTATTTATCTACTTTGGGTGCAAGTTGTGTTATATCTCGTCCTCCTAAAAAAGGTGTTCCTAAATCTTTATTGACATAAGTCCTCTTAAAAACTCCAGCAAGTATAATCTCTTTACTAATTCTGGGGTCGCCAAGTGTGGTGACTTCTGCGGCTTGCTTAGAAATCAGAGAGAGAATCTCCTTGATTTCGGGCAAATGATAGGATACATCGAAGCGATTATTCAGTTCATTACTTGACATTGTGAAGCAGCGAAATCCTGCTTGTGGAGCATAATACTTTGGTTTAAATCCATCTTCTCTGGCAAGCCAAGAGCTTTATAGAGCAATCGTTGCGCTTCATCAATCAAATCATTCGATTGGTCTCGCAAATCGTAAGAGGCTATGACTGCGTCATGAATGCTTCGTTTGATTTCTTCCGGAGCATTAGGGATAGGCAAATTCTTTAGATGCTCGGGTTCAATATGGTCTATCACAGCTCCGTAGTTATTGCTTTGCAATAACTTTAAGCCTTCTTCCGTGTTGAGATAGGCATAGACATAGCCTAAATCATAAGTACTACGGAAGGTAATACGAATTACATCATCGGAGAAAATCTTTCCAATACTGCTCCTGCTTGAAATAGCACACTTGCCTATTGTTCCAGAACGACTAATCAGAAGATTACTTTCTTTTATCCTATCTTTTTCCAACAAGATTGCAGTCTTCGCAGAAATCCATTTGCTTGGCTTAGGATAGATTTCTTCTAATTGGGAAGGCAGATAGAAAGGTTCGCCTTTATCTTCTGACGTATATATACGTTTATACCGCCCAGGATAATATGCCTCCTCTACCAATCCGTTTTCGCCCCAGAGATATACCCAGCCATAGGGACTATGGTACACTCGAGAGAGTGCTTCCATAGCCTCTAGGTCATAAGCCGATGCGTCTAGGCGATAGGCGTTGTTTCTTACTTCCTCTGTCGAAATGCTGCACCAACGCAGTGGCGAAGGTGCAAGAATTGTATTGTCTGAGTTTACCATGTTATGCCCTGTTCGCGTTTCCACTTGAGAAATACATCAGCCACCAAAATAGTCTGGTCGTTTACTATCTTCTCTTCAAAAGTTTCTTTGCGATAGGTCACCTCGCCTGTAGTCGCATCTATTTCACGCACATCATTCTCTTCATGACGCAGTATAAGGTTGCCCTCCTCATCACGTTTATATATCGTGTTACCTCGCTTGTCATGTCCGATGTGGTCTACCATAGCCATGAATATCTGATTATCAGGGATAAAACCCAGATTTTGCTCCTCATGCAGCTCTTCTGTGGTCTTCTTAACCACGAAGAGAATGGAGCATTGGGTGCCATTGTGAGGTTGGAATGTGTCTGCGTGCAGGTCTATGCTTGCGATGATGTGAGTGTGTCGCATCAGCCAGATTCGGATGAACTCTAAGCCTGGTGAAGAGAATATACTATCGGGCAAAACAATTGCCGCACGTCCTCCAGGGCGAAGCAACTGCACAATGCGCTCAATAAAGATTTGTTCGGGAGGCACACTTCCTCTAAGTTTTGTGGAGTTCATCAACCAATTGCCGTGTTGATCCTTAACCCAACTGTGGGCAAGGTCAAACTGCTCTAAATTTGTTGGTCGTTGATGGGGATTTTAGAGCCAAAGGGAGGATTAGTTACAATGACATCAAAAAGGTCGATGGTCTTGTGATTGACGATAGAGTTCTTAGGACGCCCCATACGTTCCTCAAGAAGTTGCTTTTTCTCTTCGCTCCACTCGTGGGGAGGGAGAAGACTATTGAGCTGAATGATGTTGCCACTACCATCATTGTTCATCACCATGTTCATCTTTGTGGCTTTCACTAAATCCGGATTGATGTCGAAGCCAAAGAAATTTTCCCCCGCGATTTCAGTGATTTTATTATTGAAAGCATCACGCACCCCTGCTGGCCAGTCTTCTAATTTCTCACCATATTCTTTTTGCATTTTGCTCTTAATCGTAGCAATGACCGCATTCATAGCCGTAACCACAAAGCCTCCAGTGCCACAACTGCTGTCTAGCACCTTTTCTCCCTCTTGTGGAGCAATCATAGCGACAGCCATTTGCATCACATTACGTGGAGTGAAGAATTCACCTCTATCACCACGGAGATTAGAACCCACGATTTCTTCGTAGGCTTTTCCCTTAAAGTCAATGCGCGTGTCTAAGAGCGAGTACTTTTGTAGCTCACCCACCAAATGGCTGAGTGTGCGAGGCTCGAGTTTGATTCGATCGTTGGCTTCAAAGATTTTTCCCTGCTTTTTCTTTACCTCCTCAAAAATCGCTGCAATACGTTTATACACCGTTGCTTGTCCGTCTGAGTTATTGCGTTCTGATGCTGTGGTATAAAACTCCACAGGCTTAGTTACATTTCGCTCATCGGTAATCTTACAAAAGATAACTTTGAGAAATTCAAAGAAGGCAGCTTGTTTTGAGTGTCCTTCATTGACTGAGATAATGTCGTGACAGGTGCGGAAGGTGAAGAGCAGATTATCATCGGTGGGCCTTAGACATCTGTCCTCGCTTAGGACGTTCGTTAGCACTGTTGCTACCATCTGCAGAAGGGATGTCGTTAGCCTCCTCATAATGGATGCGCCCCTTGTCATCTGTCACCTTCTGATAAACAGTTTTGTGCTTGCCATTAGTCCACATACCCCACACGCAATTACTGCATGAAGCCATGTAGGTCTTAAGCTGCGACACTCCTTCTCCTTTGTCGGTAGGCTTGACAGACTCCTTTTTACACTCAATAATGAGAACTATATTCTGCTGATCCTGAAGGTCTTCTGCAGTTGCTTTCTCTGAGAATATAACGATATCTGCACGTTTCTTACCATCCCCCATTTTGATAGGGTATTCTACTGCGATACGCTGTTTGGGATACTTATGCTCAATTACCAGACGCTTTTCTACCGTCTGACGCACATATTCTTCTGGAGTATCCTTGCGAATGGTTCCATCTATATAATCTCGTATTTTCCCTTCTGGGACTATTTGATAATTGATACCTTCTGACATCATGTTTTATAACTTCTTGGGGCAATACAGAAGTAGATTTAGATCCTTAAACGCAAGTAGATAATCTTTTCAAGTCGAAATTTACTTCTAATGACAGTCGAATATCTACTTCCTTCTTCTCTACTTCAAGTGCTTCATCGGAGATTGTTATGCACTTCCTGTAGTCCCTTTTTGATTTTACCTACAAAAATACGAACTAATAGGCAGGGAAAAGTATAAAAGGCTGGATATTTTACATATACGGAGTAACTTCGATGAAAATGCGAGTCAATAACAGTCTATTTCACTGCTTTTTAGCTATTGGAGTGTTGGAAGATTTCCTATGCATCTCTATATATCCCCATTTCCTCCTTTTCTTGTTTGTAGCAAAAAGACTAAATTCTTTTGCAGTCTCAGAGCCTTTCAAAAGGAATCCCGAAGGCTCGAAAAACATCATAAAAAACAATGCGACATCAACGCACAAATAACAACTATATGCTATGACACTACATGAATTACTGGACAAGCCTGTGTGGCAGATGACAGGAGAAGAACTGCTATTTCTGGCACAACACGGAAAAACGAACGATGAGGGAGAGGTTACAATAAAATCTTCCGCCAAAGAACAAAAACATTTTGTCTATGGGCTTGCTGGACTCGCTCGCCTCTTTGGGTGCAGTTTGCCCACGGCTAATCGCATCAAACAAAGCGGAAAAATCGATAGAGCCATCACGCAAATTGGTCGAAAAATTATCATTGATGCCGAACTTGCTCTCGAACTCGCAGGGCGAAAAGTAGGAGGACGCAAATGAACCATCCAACTGCAGCCATCCAACCACCGCTTGATCTAGAAGCGATGTGGCAAAACTCCTTAATTCGAGTGAGCGACCAACTGACCATTCCTCCAGTGGTGCTCCGTGTCGATGAAGCCATCATTGGCACACTCGGCAATTTCAGCGTCTCCACGGGCAAGGCGAAAGCCAAGAAAACTTTCAATGTCTGTGCCCTTGTGGCAGCTGCGCTCATCAATGGACAAGTGCTAGAATATCGAGCTTCATTTCCAGAAAGCAAACGTGACATTCTCTATTTCGATACAGAACAAAGTCCTTATCACTGCCAACTGGTGATGCAGCGCATCTTGTCCTTGGCAGGGCTTCCCTTAGACCAAGAACCCGAGCACCTCAAGTTTAGTCATCTCAGAGCCATCGCAGATCCCAATCAGCGGAGAGCGTTGATTCGCTATGCCATCTACAACAGCACCAACCTAGGCCTAGTGATTATTGATGGGATAAGAGACTTGATGCACGATATCAACAATTCTGCCGAAGCCACCAACCTTGTGAGCGATTTGATGCAATGGACCGGTGAAAAGAACATCCACATTCAAACCGTGCTGCATCTCAACAAGGGTGACGACAATGCACGCGGACACATCGGCACCGAACTCAACAACAAAGCCGAGAGCGTGTTGCTCATAGCCAAAGACACCAAGGACGCAGACCGAAGTGTGGTATCGCCAGCGGTGATTCGCTCCAAAGCCTTTGCGCCCTTTGCCTTTAAGTTGTCCGAAGATGATGGAATATGTCTTCCTGAGTTAGACACCGAATTTGCAGTTACCAACTCTCCCTCCTTTTCTTACCAAGAACTCAGAGGGGAGGAACATCGTAAAGCCTTGCAAGAAACATTCAAAACCGACACCGAATTAGGCTACGGAGCACTGCTCACTCGTTTGGGCACAGCCTATCAATCCATTTGTGGACGAACTTATGGTCAAACCAAACTCAAAGAACTCCTCCGTTTTCTGCTCAACAAACGAATGATTGTCAAAGCTGGAAGAGGACTAAAAAAGTCCGACATTTACGAGAAAAAGTCCGACGTTTTTTCTTTTTTGTGGGAGATTTCTTACAAAATATCGGACAAAACTTTCTTCGCCTTGTGATTTGCGAATGACGCAGGAGGTTGGGAACTTCGCAATCCCTATTTCAAGGGCTGTATGTCACCGAAGTCCATCAGTACAATCAAAAAAGGGAAAGATGGACAGCGACTACAAATCTTTGAGGGCTTTATGGACTTTCTCTCTTGGCGCAAACTCCATCCCGAAATAGACGCAGACAGCATCGTATTGAACTCACTGGCTTTGCTTCCCAAGGTTTTTCCTCTAATAACGAGCTACCCCTCTATCGAATGTTTCCTTGATAACGATGTGGCTGGAAGAAAAGCATTCGAGCTACTGAAGTGTTCGTGTCCACATGTCATGGATGGGTCTGTGCGTTATCAAGCTCACAAAGATTTGAATGAGTGGCTTATTGCTCAATCCAAAATCAAAGAAAAACAGCCTTTGTTATCGTCCACGAAACGTGGCATCAGAAGATAATCTTTAGTTGGTAGCAAGTTTGTGTTTTGAGTATCTCAAAACCTCCTTGCTCCCCTCCCTAGGGAGAGAAAATCTCGTTGGTCTCATGAAAAACAAAGAGTTATGGAACAGAAGAATAAGGGTGGACGACCCACCAAGACGTTGTCTGAAAAACGAAAGTATCAAGTACTGCTTCGACTCAACACGATGGAGTATTACACCCTGCAGGGCAAAGCTCGTGAAGCCTCTATGTCGCGCACTGAGTTTTTGCGACAACTCATCACCAAAGCAGAGATAAAGAGTCGTATCAAACCCGAAGATATGCAACTCATTCGCTGTGTTTCTGGGATGGCAAACAATCTCAATCAGATAGCCCATCGGCTCAATACTTTTGGCATCTCTGCAATCCATGAAGATTTGAATGCGCTAAAACAACTTATTCACGAACTCTTGAAACGATTGAAATCATGATTGCCAAGATTATACAAGGAACAGACTTCAATGGTGTCATCAATTATATGCTCAATAAGCCGGATGATAAAGCGAAAGTCTTAGCTGCTACTGGCGTGCGGATTGCATTGGCAAATGATATTGCACACGACTTCAATTTGCAAGCATCTATGCGTCCGAATGTACAAAAAGCAGTTTGTCATACCATCCTCTCATTTTCCGCAAATGACGCCGAACGATTGACGGATGCTATGATAGTGAAGATTGCCGATGAGTATTTAGAGAAAATGGGCTATGCCGATACACAGAGCCTTATTGTAAGGCACAGTGACCGCAAGCATCCGCACCTGCACATTTGCATCAACCGCATTGGCAACGATGGCAAAACCATTAGCGACCGCAACGAGAAATATCGCTCCACAAAGATTTGCCGAGAATTGACGGAACGCTATGGATTGACTCTTGGAGAGGGAAAACAAAAAGTGAATCGCCCTCGATTGCGAGGGGAAGACAAATTGCGCTATGAGATATTCGATGCCATCAAGGCAGTGTTGCCCCAATCGAAAAATTGGAAAGGCTTTGTCGCAGGTTTAGAGCAACAAGGAATTACCACTCGTTTCAAGACGAAAGGGAATACCGATGTTGTACAAGGAATCATCTTTGCAAAAGACGGATGTAGTTTTAGTGGGTCAAAGATAGACCGCTCCTGCTCCTTCGCTCGGCTTAATGAAACGCTCAATCAAAATAGTCAGCAGCAACAATATGAACAACTTGCACAAGTATCTAAGGAGGCTTCTGAAGGCTCGAGTAATTTCCTTACAGAACTATCCGAAGCATTAGGCGAAAGTTTCACGCTGCCAACGTCAAATGCTGATGTAGATGTAGACGAAATACGTTTTCAAAAGAAACTTCGCAATAGAGCCAATCGCCAACGTAAAATTTAATCCCCACAACAATCTATCCGTATGAACAACGAAACAGCCCCTATTCTCGATATTCTCGAAGAACTCAAACAAGAATGCAAAGCCATCAAGAAGTCACAGGCTGAACTTCGCACTGCTTTGGTTGAACAACAAAATACGAAGCCCCAAGCTGCCACCCAAGTGCTCCAAGCTGTACATCTCCAACTATCCCAAGAAACGAAAGCCAAAATCAAAGAGCACCAACTTTTTGTTTTGGCGGCATTAGAAGAGTCGTCAAAGAAACTCGACCCTAAGTTTGAAGCCTTACAAAAACTCCTCAGCGAGCAACGCAAGCCAGTGATGTTTAAGAACTACTCGCTCTTTGCTAGTGTACGTTTAGCCGAGCGTATTTTGCTAGGTCTTGTTTGCGGACTGGTCATGGTCAGTTGTTGGTTCTTCGCCATGGGTGCTCATGAACTTCAAACCGCCTCTGACTACGACCTGCGTTATCGCTATCTGCGTATGCAAGGAAAAGCTACTGCCTCAGACTTTGCTCATCTTGACAGTATGTTTGTCTCTCATCGCAATCCCAAAGCGATTCAGCAGTTAGAGCTGAAAGTCGTAGATTATGAGCAAGCCCTGCAACGACAAGCAGAGTTACTGATGGAACATAAACGTATCCAACAAGAGCAAGGCGAGTTGAAGAAGTGTTTGAAAGAATAGCAAATATGCTAAGGATTTATTTGTAGTGTTTCTTGGGACGTCTTTGTCTGATTGTTGTTGGTAATTGTAGATGAAAAATGAACTAGTGAAAAGAGTATGATGCTATTTGCTCATTTGTGATTCGGGTCTTTCAGTTGCTATTAGTAAATATGTTCCTCGAAAGTATAATCTTCTGTCACAAGTATAGGAAAATTTCTCTTTAAGAATAACTCACTAATAACGATTGGAGAGGGATGTCCGTAAGAATTTTTATTTCCTACAGACATAGGACATAAGAAACCACCCTCGTCAAAGGGGGTTGCTTTAAAAGATTTACCACTTCCATGGTGAGGTATTTGTATAGTTCCTATTAAGTCCCAATACCTTCTATATATCTTTCTAATATCCACTTTATTCAAATCACCATCCCCTGTATATAGGCAAGCAGCTCTATGCGAATGACTATCAATATTTACATAACATCTGAATAGGTCACAACGATAATCTCCCCTTATCCAAGAATGTTTATGTAAATCCTTTTCACATGATGGTCCTGAGTATAAGAACATCGAGTTTTCGTTAATGTTTCCGCTAACCCCCTTGCCCTTATAGATACCCCTGCCATTATAGACCCCAATTATCTTTTTCTTTTCAACGTCCGTAATACCATACAAAAGGTAATCGGAATTAGTTTTCAATTTGCCAACATCAACCCCTTCATTGTGCAATTTGTTTTGAAACTCATTGCTTCTAGTCTTATATTGATAATTAAAGGGTATGTAGACCCAATCGTTGAAACCATTTATGGTCAGTGGAGTTCCGCTTTGTATTTCTGTTCTAGTCTCATTTATTTCTAACACATTCAAGGAAGGGATTTCTCCAACCTCCGTATCAGAATTTGGACGTACTCCAATAATCTGAGTTTCTCTCCCAAAGAATATATTTGGATCGCTGACCAACTTGCCAAACGTGGTTGCCCTAAGGTTTTGTATATGTTTGAAAGAAATATCTTTTGTTCATCATGAAGAAGGGGAAGTACAACCCTCTCAATCCTCTTGACTGCTTTCTTCAATGTATCTATCAATGAGATATGGTCTTTGTCAAAATGAGAGATAAAGAGAATGTGAATTACATCATCTTTACTAAAACTTTGACTTACCACTCTTTGTTTGGCAGGTAAACTTGGGTTGGTCGTACCACAGTCATACACTATATTGATATTGCATGACGTATGTCTTTCGGAATAAAAGGCTCCTTGACCGATAGGATGAAAAATTCTTTCAATCATGGCTTGTGTAAATTAGTTATAACTATGCCTGTCACTCATTCAAGATAAAGGCTTAATCATTTATTTTGTAACAATCTATTTTATAGCTATCTTAGACAATTCCTCTTCAACCTCTTCTATGCTAGGCAGAGCTGATTTCAAATTCTCGGGGATAGCCTTTGTTAGTTGATAATCGCTCACACCGATGGGCTGGTCGTAGCCAGAGAGGGCATATTGCGCGACCACCTTATTGCCACCATTGCAGAGGAGCAAGCCAATCGTCTTGTTGTCGTGTTCGCCACGTAGCGTATCATCTACTACATTGATGTAGAAGTTGAGTTGTCCCATATATTCGGGCTTGAAAGGGCTGGCTTTGAGTTCGACTACTACATAGGCGTGCAGTTGGATATTGTAGAGAATGAGGTCGGCATAGAAATCTTGCTCACCAACTTCAAAATGCTTCTGTTGCGCTACGAATGCAAAGCCACTGCCCATTTCCAAAAGATATTTGGTGATATGAGATACCAATTGTTGTTCAAGGTCTCGTTCTGCCATTTTATCTGTTTGCCCCATCAAATCAAAGATGTAAGGGTCTTTCATCAGATAGTTGGCTAGGTCGCTTTGTGGGTTGGGGAGACGCACGGCAAAGTTATTCACCTTCTTAGCCTCAATCTGACGAGCAAAGAGATTGGTCTCAATCTGCATTTGCAGAACATTGCGACTCCACCCATTAGCAACTGCTTGAGTAATATACCAATAACACACACCCAAAGGCAACTTACTATTAAGTAGAATTACATGACTCGCCCAGTTGGTGCGAACAATGGCTGACTGCTGAAGATTTCTTCGATTTTACTGATATCGCTGTGGTAGATAGCCGACAACGTTTCAGTAATATCTCCTAATTGCGCAACAGGTTGTTGCGTAATTATATTTTCCTGAATATCTGGATTTTGAATTATCGCAACAGGCTGTTGCGTAAATTGATTGAGTTCGTTGGTTAGTTGCAATACATTATCAACCGAAGGGCTATTAAGTAATTCTTCAACCTTACCCATTTCTATAAGAATTTCCATCGGATATGCCTTTGCAAACTGACACATATAGATAAGGTTACGAGCGGAATATCCCTTCTTGTCAGGATATTGTGAGCGTATAGCCTTGGAAAGCTTGTCAATAACTTTGCTTCCCCAACCTTCTTTCTTTTGGAGGTAGAGAATGAAATGCCCCACTTTCCAATAATGGAAGAGCATATCAGCATTAGCCGAAGCAATCACGCGCACTTGAGTCTGCTCTAAATCAGAGCCAATAGCACGCACTATGGGCGAAAAATCCTGTTTGTCGGTGTTCCTTATATTGTTGCTCATTGTGAAATCTATTACAATTGGTTGAACTTACTCATCGCATTTGCTTTGATGTCGTCGGCAATGTCAATGTAGGGCTTCATAGCCTTGTAGTCGCTGTGTCCCGTCCATTTCATCACCACCTGCGGAGGAATCCCCAATGCAAGGGCATTACAGATAAACGTTCTACGCCCAGCGTGCGTGCCAAGCAAGGCATATTTCGGAGTCACCTCATCAATGCGTTCATTACCTTTATAGTAGGTTTGTCGCACAGGTTCATTGATTTCAGCAAGCTCAGCCAATTCTTTAAGGTAGTCGTTCATCTTTTGATTAGTAATCACTGGCAAAGCCTTGTCATTTTCAAACTCCACATCCTTGTATTTCTCAAGAATAGCCCTACTGTGGTCGTTTAATTCGATAATCAAACTATCGGAAGTCTTAACTGTCGTCACTTCGATGTGATCTCCTTTGATGTCGCTTCTACGAAGGTTGAAAACATCAGAATAGCGTAATCCCGTGAAGCATTGAAAGAGAAAAACATCGCGCACACGTTTAAGAGCCTGCTTCGTTGGTGGGATTTTGAACTCTCGGAGCTTGTTTAATTCTTCCCACGTTAGAAAGATGATTTTTCTTTTGGGTATCCTTGAGTTTAGGCTTAAACGTATCGTAAGCATTGTTGCTGTGCATTCCTTGCTTAAAACTCCAGCGTAAGAACCATTTTAGGAAACTCAATTGTTTGCCAATGGTGCTATTGCGCATTTCTCTCACTTCTCGAAGATACTGCACATATTCGGTTAATCCCTCCTCATCGAAGAAGTCAAAACTTAGTTCTGAACGAAAATTCTTAAGATGATTCTTTACAGCTGCGAATTTTTCAAAGGTCGAATGCGTCCAATCGTTCTGTCTTCCGCACACACGAACGAAATCATCAAACGCTTCGTAAAAGTTACTAGGCACATTAGACGTATCAGCACTTACCAATTCCGTTTTTTCATTCTGCTCGTACCTATTGTTGAAAACCTCCTTCACCTCAGCAGGGCTTGGCATAATCTCTGCGACCTCAAATCGCTTGAAAATCTCTTGTAATTCAGTGTAGTATCCTAAGAGAGCAGCATTGATTTCCGATGCGGATTGTTTGAGCTTATTGGTGCATCCGTTTTTCACTCGTTGTTTATCCCCATCCCATTTCGCCACATCAATGCGGTATCCTGTAGTAAACTCAATTCGCTGGGAGGCAAAATTCACTCTCATACGAATCGGCGCGTTCTCTACAATGGGCACTCTATCTTTCTTTCTACTTTCTAGAGTAAAGATGATATTACGCTTGATGTTCATAGTTTTGGGAGTTATGATTTATACACCCAAAGTTACACCCAAATTCTGATATACCCAAGAAAATTCTATGATTTTTTGTTTTACTTGAAATGAACTCAATACGCTGAAAAACAATATGTTGATATCTCTTGATGTTTTATGACACAACAAGAGAAAGAGCCTCTCTCTTCGCAAAGTGGCTTCAAGATGACTTCAAAATGGTCGTCAAAACAGCCTTAAAAAATTAGCATAAATCGTTGTAAGTATAAGTCTTACAACGATTTTTCTTTGTATATAAGCTTACACAGTGACGGCTAAACCCTAGGTTTTGATAGTCATCATTCGGTCAAATTCTGCTACAGAAACTGCTACACAAAATAATGCTACAGAAAAAGTGTAGCAGTGAAGGCAAAAAGAAGGGCAAAATGAAAGGAAAAAGAAATATGAAATGAAGGTTGTAACGCAATCTCTTTCACTATATTAATCCCAATTTGCTTTTGGTCACCTTCTTTTTATTCAGGTTATTGTCTACAGCGACACTGTCGACTTTGTTGTAGATCGAGGATTCATTGTTTCCCGCAAGTATTGTTTAGAAAAGTGTGAGCTGCTTCACCTCTGCTTCTTCCTCCATCTCAAATTTCATATTGATAGAGGGTTTTGTATCGTAGAGAGCAAAAGTTGCCATTCCAGTCAAAAGGTTGAGAATAAAGTTTGAGATACTTCCGTGGCGGGTATGAACAATCTGTGCCCAATACCCCAACAAGTAAAGACAGTATTGTTCTTTATGCTTTGGTACATATCATTCTCTCATTAATTTAGTAATGAGAAGATACTTCATGCCCTCTTTGTTGTCTAAAAAAAACTCCTGTACACATGAGAATAACAACAACAATAGAACAAATGAAACTTTTTACATAACTATGACAGGCTTAATTATTCCACATTTTAAGGTCTCCTGAAGTATAACTTTGACCATACAACTCTAGCGATTGACCTGTTCTCTCTTTGCCCCGTAACTGATACCGAATGGTATAATAATTTTGATACTTCTTGTCTGGAACGACATCAAAAACGCCTGAAAGACTTACTTCTTCCTGAGTGATGTTGTTCCTTAGGATTGCTACTCCGAGCTGATCCTTTCTTTTTAATACCCCCACTATTCTTTGCACATCCAAAATGCTGAAATCGGAAGGTAGTTGATGTACCCACCTTTGATCTTTTGCTATTTCATAACGACGAGACTCACCCCAACCGTTCGCTCCATAAGGCAGATAGAAGTATAGTTGATACTTAAAATCTGGGAGCTTTCTTTAGAATCAGACAATAAGACATAAGAGAATATATACCCTTCTGGAACAATAAGCATACTCATGTCCACATTAGTATATTGGGGGTCATAACCATGATAAGCAGGGTCATAGATTCTGCAAACTTCATACTTAGTTGAGTTTACATTGCAATAACCAGAGACAGATTTTCGCTTGCTAAACAAATATTCCTCCAATCTATTTCCCGAATTACAACTCGTAAAAAAGATCGATAGAGTGGCGACAAGCAATGGTACTAATTTATCTTTCATCATACGTACTTTATTTTATATAGGTGAAACGAATAGGAAGATACTGAATGAGCTTTTTGTCTGAGTTTTGCAACTCCAACAGGTACACTAACTGTCGATAAAACTTCATTATTGTTTCTTCTTGGGCATAATGTGAAAGCGATACTGCACACCGAGCATCACGTAGTGGGGCAGGGCGTTAATCCACGTTTCGGTGCGACCTTGACCATTGATGCTGTATTGCAGGTTGCTGATTTGCGAGAGCATATCAATGGCGGTGAGCTTGACTACCAGGTTGCCGCGCATCAATAGTTTGGAGAGCGAGGCGTTCCACACCCAGTGGGTCGTGTTGAGCGTCGCATCATTGTAGCCACGACGAGCGTAGAAGTTCATATCGGTGCCAACCTCCCAATCTTGAGGCAGGTGGAAAAGACCACTAGCTTTGGCTGTGTAGTCTACAGCGTCGGTGGATGGGAAGTTACGCAGTTCCGAGCGACTGCGTAACCAAGAGACGCGACCTTCCAGCCCAACTCGGTTATTGCCAGATTGGTAAGTTAAGCCTAAATGCTGCGAGAGGGTGAGGTTGCGCACCACAGAGCGCGTCATCTCATCGGTGTCGGTGGTGAAGTCTGCAGAATTGAGGTAGTAGGCTGCACTAGTACCTTGCAGTTGGAAAGCCTCTTTCTTGCCCAATGGCGTAGAGTATTGCAGTGAGGTATTTGCGTTCCAGTTGCCGTCAATGTTTTGCGGTGTCCACTTGGTGATGCCAGTGTGGCGCTGGTATTGACGTGCGTAGGCAATGGCGCGATCCGTGCGTCCATATCCCGTGCTGAAAGAGATATTGCTGTGCGTGCTGTGGTGTTGATAGGAATAATACCCATTGACGCTATGCGATAGTGAGTGGCGCAGGTTGGGATTGTTGGCGTAGATGTTGGTCGGGTCGCTATCGTTCACTGTCGGCAGCAGATAGTAGATGCTAGGGATGCCTTCGGAGAAAGCATAACTTATTTTGGCTTCCTTTGCACTAATGCCAGTCTTGTATCTATATTGGAGCGAGAGCGCAGGAGAGAACTCATGTGCCCATCGTATGAGAGTCGTGTCTAATTGGTGCTTCAGATAGTGCAATGACTCACGACGTACATTGCTCGCCAATTTGAGATTGACGTTATATTGTCTTTCTACGTTGATGTTGGGTTGATACACATAATCCATTTCCACTCCTGGGGAATAGGTGTCTTGTGTATAAACGGAGTGTACACTATTATTCAAATCTTGTTGCAATACCTCAGGACGAATGGCAGAAGGGGGTAAGAGCGAGGTCATCGCTCCATTAGCAAGTTGTTCGCGCAACTTCCAATAGTTGTCGTCTTGCTTATTGTATTGGCGACCATAAGTGGCACGGAATTGTACGATTCCATAGTGTCCATTTTGAGGATTATAAGGCATCAAAGAGAGAGAGTATGCAGCTCCTCCATTGATATTGTAGGAGGTGGATGCCCCATCTTGACGTTGGCTAAGACGATCGCCCGTGCCATTGGTATGCGTCTGAAAGTCAGAAAAACGATGCGTTGCCATGAGTGGTCGGTCTGTGTTGTGTCTGTACTCTCCGTTCATTCCTATCTCGAGGTTATCACCCAAGTCAGGGAACGAAATAGTAGCCCCACCATTTAGTCTTCCAATGAACCATCCTGAGCGTCCTTCTTTCTCTTGATTAGTACTATTGAGCAGATGTTGTGCCAGTGAAGAGCGTAGGCCGAGAGGAGAGTAGAGGGAGTCAAGGGATGCCAATCGGTAGTTTTCATGGATATTAGCCTTGAAGCTTGCTGTGCGCAAGAGAGAAGTGTAGTCATTGCGCAGATAGTCAATGGAGGGAGCAAGCTGAAGATACATCTGTTCTCCAAAGTGCTGCAGCGTGTGCGACGAAATCAAGTGAAATTTCTTGTCAGTCTGCTGTGAGAGTGTACGTCCAAACACGTTGCCACTGGTATAGTAGTTCACACTACTTGTCTGTTTTTTGGTGTCCACATCTTCGTGGGTGAGCATCACGTTGCCAAACACCTTGGTCTTCCTCACCTTATAGAGATAGTCAAGACCACCCATCTTAAGGTCGAGCAAGCCGTCTTGCGGCCATCCTCCTCCCCATTGTCCCGAGGCATTGCCCGTCTGCGTGTCTTTGATATTATTGATATTGACAAAGGCCGCCAGCCGCAGGCGATCGGAGTATCCCAAACCGAAAGCCTTGCCCAAATAGCGATCGGAGGGTACACCATAGTGAGCTTCAGCGTTGCCCATCCAGCCTGTGGAGTAGGCTTTCTTGAGCTGAACGTCCATCACCATATGTTCGTCTTCGTTCGGTAGCTTCTTTCCATTTGTTGCCCGACGACGAAGGTAGGCATCATTGGCTGCGCGGTCGTAGACCTTGATATTCTTCACGGTGTAAGCAGGTAGATTTCCAAAGCTACCTTTGGCGTACCAGCGAAGAAGTCCTCGCCATTGATCATTAGGCTCTCTATATGCTTGCCGTTCACTTTGATTTGTCCGTTTTTGAGTTCTGCACCAGGGAGCTGTGCCACCAGCGCATCGAGCATCGAACCATTTGCCAACTCAAAAGCCGCAGCATCGTAGACCAAGGTATCACCACGCATCACCATTTTAATGTGCGTAGCTTTCACTACAGCCTCGCCCAGCTTGTAGTCTTTGGCTTTGCTCATTTGGATTGTACCGATACCAAACGCCGAATTGCGGCGTGTGCGCACCAGAAATTGTTTCTCTGCATTTTGGTAACCCTCTTTGCTGATTCGCAGTGTATATCGTCCTGGTTTATATTCAAACTCCAAAGAGTGCACACCGCTATTGGCTTCGTGAATAGCAAATTCTTGAAATGGCACAGCAATGCTGTCTTGGAAGAAAAGAGCGAACTTGGGTTGCATAATCACTTCCTCCGTAACCACCTGTCTGAGTTCAAAAGTGACGAGTGCTTTCTGCTGCGCATAACTGCTGCTAACGGTGAGCCACATCAACAAAAGAATGACGGAAGCTGCAAAAAGTCTTTTATGTTCCATAGTTTGACCTATACGCATCTTTTTATTGTATTTTACTGTGTAGGCACGAGTGAAAAAGCTGCACTTCGTTTTTGAATGTATAACTAGATATGAAAACTCTCGCATGGCATACGGCGTGGCGTTTGTCTTTACCGAATCCTGTTGAAGCGAAATACCCCTTTTATGTAGGGAAGAACCTTTGTGTCAAAGTTGAGTGCAACAGAATCAATCATCAGAAAATACAAGGAAAGGGTTGTTTTACCATCTGTGAGGATGAGTTTTCTTCCTCGTGTATATAGATTCTCAAATTTCGTAGATTGCAAACTGAAAGGGTAGCTAGCCATTACCCAAGCATTGGCGGTTTCTAATGCTGCACGTCTGCCATAGGATTGAACAAAGTTGCTGAGTTCAACACGATCGTAGTCGGTGAATCCTTGATAAGGATGTCCATAAGAGAAATCGCTTTGATACGTCTGAAATCAAGATATTTGAGATCCGCCAACTTAGAAGTATCCTTGTTGCTTGTGTCAAAGGCATATTTATCATCTAGGACAACGAGATAGTTTGTCAGGATGATGAAGCCCTTGTCTTCTTTCGGACGAAGGATGCGATCCACCTTTCCCATAAAGCAGTTGTAGAATCTTTCGCCAAGTGGATGTAGGAATCCATAATTAAAGGGGATAGAGGGTTCGTTATCCTTCGTAAAGGGGGTGTAGAGGTAATTGCCTTTGTTTTCTCCATTAAATCTCTGATGGAGGAGAATCGTGTCGGCATACTCTTCCAAAGCTGGTGGTAGGTAGACTGCATTTCTTTTGAGCTCTCTTTTGCTGGCTTCGGCATTGATGCTCTCTGTTTTTTGAGCATAGCTATTTGCTCCCATCATAAAACAGAGCGCAAAGAAAAATGCGAATGCAGTCTTCAAGATATTCATAGCGAATGGATTTTTAGTATTTCCAATCTGAGTAGGTTCCTTTAGGGAGAGTGCCGCTCCAACCAGTCTGCGGGTTATAATAATCTGCTGAACCATCAGCGTTGGGGCAGATTACAACTGCGTGCGCAAGTCCTCTGACACAGTGTCCGTATATTTTTTCGACATTATAATCTGGATTGATTCCGATAGAGAGAGTTGTCTAAATCGGGAGTTTATTCCTGTGTCAGCTGCAACCAAACGCATTGGAGCCCTTGTTGCTGTGATGGAGATTTCTACATCCACTGTTTCGGGATAATGAATGACAACACTTGAATTTGTACTTTTATTGCTGCTTATAGATGGAGCAAAGATGTATATAATATACACCTTAAAAGTACCCCATCACCTCAACACGGAAATGATGGGGTACATGAGATTAGTTACAGCGAATGAAAACACGTTTCCTAGGAATGCTAAAAGGTTCCCCCTCATCTATTACCAAACGGTTGGCTTCGATTTTCCCTTTGTATATACGGGTGGTCACATCAGGTTTGGCACCTTTTTGTATCCAACGGGGGGATGCCCATGCGCTGCGCTGTAGCCTCCTCCTTGCAATATAATGGAATAGGGTTGTAAAATTCTACCCCTGCTTCGACTGTAAAAGACAAGGAATCCTGTTTTACAATGATGTTTTGCAAAGGACGAATCTCATAACCAGGAAGGTATCCCTCTCTAACTAGAAAAAACTCATCTGTTGTAGCATTTAAACATCCATGCACACCTAGCGAATCTTTCCAAAAGATAAGATAGCAATGATCCCATCTTCCAGCAGGATAGTCGAGTTGCTCTTCATAGATGGAGGACACGTGTTCAATAGGAACGAGTTTTTCTGTTTGAGCATATACAGCGTGCAACGTCCAAGAGAGAAAAAGGAGAATAAGTAACTTTTTCATAAGCGTCTTTGTTTTATCCCAAATCGGTCATTAGACGGTTATAGTACGATTCGTAATTATCCGTCTGTAACGTTTACAAACCTCCCTCGCCAACTCACCAAGGAGATGGCGGGAGACGGTAGAATAGCCTACTTAAGATTACTTGGCTCGATCAGTTCTCTGAAAAAGCATACGAATAGGAAGCAACCTCGGAACTTTGTGGTAACCTTCCTTCATTCTGGGGAAGTAGAAATGTAGGAGGTAACGATTGATTTCAGTCAAATACTGCTTAGATAGTGGCTGAGCACCATCAGGCAAGAGTATGGATGCATATAAGAGAACGCCGTCTCGGTTTAGACTTATCTGCACCATCATTTTTGACACATATTCTTGGGGAAGCAATGCAGCAAGACCATCGAAGAATTTTGTAGGAAGATTTTGGATGTCTTGGAAATAACGATTAAAGTAGCCGTCCATATTGCAGCAGCCAAATCCCAAGAAAGGATCGTCAAGTTCTTTGGGTTGCTTGCGCGAGGTATCTGCCTTTATGGCTGCCGCATCGCTGAAAGCACGTGCAAAGCTAGTAGGCGAGTAGGTGAAGGTCTGAGAAAACCCTCCTCTATATCGTTCTAGGGTGTAATAAGTTTCATCGTCAAACTTCACAACGTGGAGTGTGTCATCAGCAAAAATCGAATTGCACCAGCTAAGAGTGCAGATGCAGCAAAACAATAGTCGAAGTATCATAGATGTATATTATTAGAAGTTTACGGTCATAGAAGGATATCTGAGTTTCCAATTCCATTTGTAATTAAACAAGCACTACATCATGAGAGGCTAGATTTCCCATGGCGTAGTGTAGAATAGTGGTAAAAATAGAACTCAATTACTGCGAATGAAAACACGTTTCCTAGGAATGCTAAAAGGTTCCCCTTCATCTATTACCAAACGGCTGGCTTCGATTTTCCCTTTGTATGTATGGGTGGTCACATCAGGTTTTGCACCTACTTGTATCCAACGGGGGATGCCCATGCGCTGCGCTGTAGCCTCGTCTCTGCAGTATAATGGAACTGGGTTGTAAAATTCTATCCCTGCTTCGACTGTAAAAGACAAGGAATCCTGTTTTACAATGATGTTTTGCAGAGGACGAATCTCATAACCAGGAAGGTATCCCTCTCTAGCTAGAAAAAACTCATCTGTTGTAGCATTTAAGCACCCGTGCACGCCTAGCGAATCTTTCCAAAAGATAATATAGCAACGGTCTTCCGTTCCTGTGGGATAGGTGAGTTGCTCTTCATAGATGTAGGTCTGCTGCTCCTGAGGAAGCAGAATTTCGGATTGGGCACTAGCAGAAAGTGTAGCCCAACTCAAGGAAATAAATAAAAAGAGTTTTTCATGGATTTATGTGTTGAAGATGTTTTAGATTATTGGTGGGCTCTGGTACGCCCTTTTTTCGGGTCCCTCCCTATTCTTTTTTGGCGATGAAGTAGGGGAGTATCGCTTTTCTACGCCGGAGGGTGCAATTCTCTTTTTAGATTTATGTGGGGAGGCGCAACACTCTTCTTAAAGGTTGAGGCAGAGGGTGGTGTGTCTTGACCACAAAAGTACAAAGTTCGTGGGAATCTTCCAAAGGAGAAGGGTGTTTTTTTATCTGTTTTGAAATATTGCTGTCTGATAAAGGTGTGGGTGTGAAAAAAACAGACCGCACTTCCCACACAAAACAAAACGGCAACGCAGTCGAAACCGCATTGCCGAGCATAAAAAAACAATAAGAAGTCGGAACTTGAGCTCGTGGGCTACGAGTTCCGTTCGGAGTCTATCCTAGGTATTTGAGCAAGATGCTCACGTTGGCCTCTTCGCGCAAGCGACGCAAAGCACGTTCCTTGATTTGACGCACACGTTCACGGGTGAGATTGAGTGTAGTTGCCACTTCTTCAGCCGTCATTTCCGTGCGACCGATGCCGAAGAGCATTTTCACCACGCTGCACTCACGCTCAGAGAGCACTTGAAGGGCGGTATCGATGTCGGTGGACAGCGATTCGCGCTCCATACTGTTGTCGGTGCCGGGTGCTCCTTCATCGGTCATGATGTCGATCATGGAGTTCGTTTCGTCGTCTTGGAAGGGTGCGTCCACACTCACCTTCTTACCGCCAGCATTGAGGCTGTCTTTGATGCGGTCGAGGTCGGTGTCGAGCAGTTCGGCAAGTTCTTCTGCAGAAGGACGACGTTGGTAGAGCTGTTCAAACTCTGTGGTGGCACGACCAATCTTGGCCTGCAAACCCACTTGATTGAGAGGCATGCGCACGATGCGGCTTTGCTCACTAATCGCTTGGAGAATGCTTTGACGAATCCACCATACAGCATAAGAGATGAACTTAAAACCACGTGTCTCGTCGAACTTCTGGGCAGCTTTCATCAAACCGATGTTGCCTTCGTCGATGAGGTCGTTGAGCGACATCCCCTGATTTTGGTATTGCTTGGCTACGGACACCACAAAGCGCAGGTTGGCTTTTACCAAACGCTCAAGAGCTGCTTGGTCGCCATGGCGAATGCGCTGTGCGAGTTCCACCTCCTCATCCATGGAGAGGAGTTCAAGACGACCAATCTCAGTGAGATATTTGTCGATTGCGGCATCACCACGGTTGGTAATACCCTGAGAAATTTTTAGTTGTCGCATAACGAACGGGGAAATATTGAATGATTGTCATGACAATGAGCCGCAACCAACATGGCTCTGTTTCTGCTTTACCATGGCGGATGCGCCCACGCAGGTACAAATATACTACATTCTTCATAATAAGTCAAAGAATGTCCTAATAAAATGCGAGAATTAAGGTTGTTATGAATATTTTGGCGACTTTACTTGTCAGATCCTGCATTTTGTGATAACTTTGAAGCCTAAAAGGCACAAAGACAGCAGACTCTTCTTTCCTCTGTTGGGCAGAGGGGGCAGAAAGGGCACTTTCTTCTCTCTTCAGAGGGTTTTCAAATCATGCCTTGAAGTCCACCACCACTATCAAATCTCCTTCCGATCATGAACGACTATATGCAAAAATTAGACAAAGCGGTCGACGAAATGTTCGAGCGTTTGTCATTGAGATTCCCTGCCGACGACATGATTCGCCTGCGGCAAGCCTATACCCTTGCCAAAGAAGCACACGAAGGGCAGAAGCGTGCGGCTGGAGACCCCTATATCATGCACCCCGTGGCAGTGGCGCGCATTGTGGCTGAGGAGTTTATGCTTGACGTCAACTCCATTGTGGCAGCTTTCCTCCACGATGTGGTGGAAGACACCCCCTATACCATCGAAGACATCCGTGAACGATTTGGCGACGACGTGGCATTTGGTCAAAGTGGTGACAAAGCCCTGCAAAATCGCAGGCGCAGCCCCCGATGTGCGCAAGCAAGAAAACAACTTCCGCCAGCTCCTCGACTCCTTGCGCCACGACATCCGCGCCGTCTTTGTCAAATTGGCAGACCGCTTGCACAATATGCGCACACTCGGATCTATGCTCCCCGAAAAACAAATGAAAATTGGTGGTGAAACGGACTTTTTCTACGCCCCCTTTGCCAATCGTTTGGGACTGCACAATCTACGCCGAGAGCTTGAAAATCTGTCCTTTCGTTTCAGATGTCCCGATCGCTATGAGCGATTGCAGCAACTCCTCGAGCAAGACATCGAGCAACACCGCGAAGAACTCTCGAAGTTTACCACGCGCATCGAACAACTATTGGCTGAAAAAGCCCTGCACGTACGCACCGAAGTGCGCTATCGTCTGCCCTACAGCATCGACACTCGCATGCGCAAGTCGGGGCGCGACTTTCACCACATCGACCATCGCTATGTGATTCGCGTTATCTACGACCGCAAGCGTCTTAACGAGGTGGACAAAAAGCGCACCGACAAAGCCATCTGCCTGCGCATCTACGGTGTGCTCACCAATCATTTTCAAGAAAAAGTGGGCAGTTCCATCAACTACATTGATGTGCCCAAAGAGAATGGCTATCAATCCTATCACGTGCAACTGCTCAGCGGGTGCGGACGCTGGGACGAAATCCACATTTCCTCCGAAGAAATGGTGACGCGCACCAAGCTCGGGCTCATCGTGGATCGCATCGAAACCCACCGCAACCATGAGCATGGTGGCGGGGTCAATCAACTCTTGAGCAAGTCGGACCGCCAGTGGATCGACAAATTTTGCATCCAACTTCAGCAAATCGCCGAGAGCGACGGTGATGACGACTTCATGGAAGGTGTGACAGCAAGCCTTTATAGCGAAGACATCACCGTCTATGACTCAGACGGCACCCCCGTGCGCCTGCCCCAGCAAGCCACTGCCCTCGATTTCGCCTTTGAGCGCAATGTGGGCAAGCACGCACAATATGCGCGCATCGATGGCAAACTTGCCTCTCTTCCCACCGTGCTCACCCATGGATGTTGCGTAGAAATCGGCACCCATCCGCAAGCGCATCCGCTGCCCGAGTGGGAAAAGGTCGTCACCACCTATCGCGCCAAGAGCTATCTGTCGCGCTATTTTCGCCATGTTCACACCGAAGCTCCCCACCGCTGTCCCATTTGTCAGCCCCTGCCTGGGCAAGAAGTCATCGGTTTCACCAACGAAGCTCAAGGTGATGGCAGAGTCGTCATCCATCGTCGTGATTGTCGCCGCGCCATCAGTCTGTCGGCACAGCGCGGAGATGCCATTGTCAATGTCGATTTCCCTGTCACCGACTACACCTACGAGGTGCGCACCCGCCTGCGCGCTGTCGATCGCTTTGGACTCCTCAGCGACATCACCGAATGTCTCACGCAAGGACTCCAGCTCAATCTCTATCGCATCGAGATGGAGACGCGCGACAACATCGTGGAGTGTATGTTGCACTATGCCGTGCACTCTGCCGAAGAGCTCCGCACCGCCGTGCGATTCTTGAGTGTCATCGAGGGCGTGGACGAAGTGTTGAAGGCTTAAAACCTACGGATTAAAAACATTGAAAATTGTTTTACCAATCATTGAGAATAGCTTCAGCAAGCATTGAGGATAGATCTCCCAAGCATTGAACTGAAAAAACTCTGCTCTGCTGAATCCCACATCAAAGAGGGAAGGATACAGCACACAGCATGAGCAAAAAGAATCTGTCACCTCGACTTTACTCCTGCCACATCGTGGCGTGTGGCAAGGAAAAACCGAAAGCCTTCTTCGCATTTCTTGTGATAGAAAAACGGGCTATTTCAAAATAAAATACTACTTTTGCAGCCGTTAAAAAGCGAACGCACCTCATCAGACGCGCAGCCACCTGCTGAAAAAGCCCTGAAAAGCGTGCCGCAGCGTTGTCCCCTTTCTCCCGCAATAGTGAGCGGTAAAAAACGGAAACACAGCAAGTTCGCGCTAATTCTCACCCAAATGGACGACTATCATTCGGAAACGTATCACATCTTGTTTGGTTAGGATGGAGCAAGGCTTTCTTCCTACCCACACCCCCTTTTTGCAATAAAGAAGAAAGCCCGTTATGCTCACATATTGGAACTACAACAGAGGTCTGCGCACGCAAGACGAATGGTCTCCCAACTGCTGGATCCAGGCCACATGCCCCACTCCTGAAGACGAAGAATACCTCACTCAAACGCTTAAAGTGCCCGACTACTTCCTCGATGACATTCGAGACAAGGACGAACGTGCACGCTACGACTACGATGAAGGGTGGATGCTCATCATCCTCCGTATTCCCTACCAAAAGGAAGAGCAAAGTCGCACACCACACACCACCATCCCCATGGGGTTGATTCTCAACAAAGACATTTGTTTGACCGTGTGCCACTTCGAAACTAACATGATGTTGGACTTCGTGTCGTATCAGCAAAAGCGAAATCTCGGCTTCACCGACTCCGTAGACTTCGTGTTCCGCCTTTTCCGCTCCAGTGCTGTGTGGTATCTGAAGCGACTCAAACAAATCAGCACCATCATTGATGCTGCCAAGCGCGACTTAGATCGACCCATCAACAATGCCGATTTGATCAATCTCTCTCGACTGCAAGACTCGCTCACCTACTTTGCCACCTCCATCCGTGGCAATGAAATGCTCCTCTCCAAGTTGAAATTCAAGTTGCCCGTCGACGAACTCGATGCCGACATGATTGAAGACGTAAATATTGAGATGAGTCAGGCGCGCGAAACAACTAACATCTACACCAACATCTTGGAGTCCACCATCGACACCTATGCTGCGATCATCAACAACAACATGAGCCAAACGATGAAAACGATGACTTCCGTCAGCATCATCCTCATGTTCCCCACGCTCATCGCCAGCATCTTCGGGATGAACCTCCTCAACGGCATGGAACATTGGGTCTGGGGTTTCCCACTCACCATTGGAGCCTCCATCTTCATCACCTTACTCTTCTTCTGGTATTTCCGCCGCATTAATTGGATATAATCTGTATGCTTAAAAGATATCTCGGAGATTGCACTCAGCAATCTCCGAGATTTTTTTGTTTTTCTCCCACGAATTGCGAAAAAACGCCCAACATTTTCTGTTGTTATCCACGTGATTTTGAGGGAACATCGCCCAACTTCACCTCGCAACTCCTGCTAGCTTCCTGCAGCGATTAGGCTGTAATAGAAGAGAAAAGCGAAGGCTTTTCGAGAAATAAGACATACAATCCGTAGAAAATTAGACGATTTAGTGCAGATTTCGGCAAAAAGATTTGGATATTCCTATCTTTTTGCCGTTATTTGCACTTTAGAATTGTCAAATACTGAGGACACATCAGGATGTGACCTCAAAATCGTCAATTTTGTTTAACATCTCTCACCCACAAATCGACACTCCACCAATGAGTGAACACGTAGATCCTCAGCTCCAAGTAGCTGCCACTGAACACGTCGCAAACGACGCTGCCCATCACGCCCCATTGACTTCACCCGAAGCGGTGATTGAGCAACTCAAACTCCTGTTGGAACAACCCGATAACGCCGACCGCAGCGCACTTGATGCCTGCCGCAGTGCTTACTACCGCTTTCACAATGATGCGGTGGCAAAGGCACGCGAACAATTCTTGGCAGAAGGTGGCGAAGAAGCGGACTTTGTGGCGCCCGAACAGCCTCTAGAAGCTGAATACAAGCAGCTCCTTGCTAACATCAAGGTGCGCCGTGCTGAATTGGCTGAAAAGGCTGAAGCTGAACGCCAAGCAAACCTCGAACGTAAGCTCGCCATTATTGAGCAAATCAAAGGTTTTTGCTGCCGACGCTGAGCAGATCGACAAAAAAACTACGAAACTTTCAAAGCACTCCAAGCTGAATGGAAGGAGATAGGCAACATCCCTGCCGAACACGTCACCGACACTTGGAAAAACTACCACCACTATGTGGAGCAGTGCTACGACCTCTTGCGCATCAACCACGAGATGCGCGAATATGACTTCAAGAAAAATTTGGAGATTAAAACGCGCATCTGCGAAGCCGCTGAGAAGCTCACTGAGCTCGAAGATGTAATCAGCGCCTTCCACCAGTTGCAACAACTGCACGCCGAGTTCCGCGAAACGGGTCCTGTGGCTAAGGAATTGCGCGATGAAGTGTGGAATCGTTTCAAAACGGCTTCTACCACCATCAACAAGCGACACCAAGATTTCTTCCTCGCTCAAAAGCAACAGGAAGAAGACAACCTCCAGCGCAAAACGGCGCTCTGCGAACGTGTGGAGGCGATTGATTTGACTGCACTCCACACGATGAACGATTGGGAAGCGCAGTCTAAGGAAATCGTGGCACTCCAAGCTGAGTGGAAGACCGTGGGCTATGCACCTCGCAAGGCAAATCAACAAATCTTCGACAGATTCCGTGCCGCTTGCGAACTTTTCTTCAGCGCTAAGTCTAAGTTCTACAAGGAATTGCGCGAAGTCCTCGCTGCCAACTTGGCGAAGAAGACTGCCCTCTGCGAAAAAGCCGAACAACTGAGCGAAAGCACAGACTGGGCGGCTACCACCAAAGCCCTCGTGGCATTGCAAGCCGAATGGAAAACCATCGGAGCCGTGGCACACAAAGCGAGCGATGCCATCTGGAAGCGATTCAACACCGCTTGCAATGCTTTCTTCGATCGCAAAAAGGCTGCCAACGCTAGCGGTAACGAGGAAGAAATGGAAAACTTGGCAAAGAAGCAAGACATCATCGCTCGTTTGGAACAACTCATTGCCGAAGGCAGCGAAAATCTCCACGATGCAGTCAAAGCCCTCCAAGCCGAATGGAACGAAGTGGGGCACGTGCCTTTCAAAAAGAAGGAAAGTCTATCGTGCCTATCGCAAGGCGTGCGACACCCTCTACGCTACTTTGCACGAAGAAGCAGGACGCCGCCGCATCGACAACCTCGCACGTCGCGTGGCTGCACAAGGGGGCAACGAGCGTCAGCGTCTCCAACGTGCCTATGATGAAAAGAAGGCGGAGATTGCTACCTACGAAACCAACCTTTCGTTCCTCACCACCAAGTCTAAGTCGGGATCCTCGTTCGTGGCTGACGTTGAGCGTCGCATCGAACTCCTCAAGAAAGATCTCACGCTCTTGGCTGAAAAGATAGCACAACTCGGAGAATAATCCCTGCCTGCGCATACGTCTTCGGTGCAGTATTCCTGCACTGAGTTGCATACGACAGCGACATGGTCTACTTTTCCCTTGATCATAAACCTACCATCAAGAAGACGCACCCACTAAGCCCTAGTGCGGTGGTCTTCTTGGTGAGTTCACTTGTTGAATACTCAATCTTATACAAACAACAATGCAAAAGAAAACTTATTGTCGTCCCGAAATCCAAACCATCACCATGCTCAATGAGGGTATGATTGCCGTGAGTGGAAAGCCCAATTTGAATAACCCTGTAGGAGGTCTCAACGAAAGCGAACCTGTTACGCCTGGAACGATCATTGGCTCTCGCCAAAAGGACGAGGACAACAACTCTATTTGGGAATAAATAAGACCTACTTCTTTCGCCTGTTGTTCTGCGTGTTTCCATGCAGATAGGAGCTGGCTCCGTGTTTTCACAAAAGTGAAACAAGATGCCAACAAGGAAATGAAAGAGGTCAGGAAGTCATCTTTTTCATTACCAGTAACCCTTTTACAATCTAATGACTGATTGGAGATTATTAGCTTCGTGCCGACAGTAACACACGGATTACTGTCGGCACTGATTTTTTGCCTTTTCTCTCACATCGTCTTTCCAGCGGTGACCCATCATCGCCCCTTCTTTCCCTTTAGTTTATGCCTGTCATTCCCATTTCTTCCCTCCAACATCCTGGAGTGGAGGTTTTCACCTCACTCACCGAAGCCCAACTGCGCAATCGGCTTGATCCCTCACAAGGCATCTTCATTGCCGAAAGTCCTAAAGTCATCCACGTTGCTCTCGATGCTGGTTATGTGCCTTTGGCGTTGCTCTGCGAAGAACGGCACATCACGGGCGACGCAGCGAGCCTTATCGAACGCTGTGGCGACATTCCCGTCTACACTGGCGAGCGTGAACTCCTGGCTTCTCTCACCGGCTACACCCTCACACGTGGAGTGCTCTGCGCCATGCGACGTCCAGCACCACTCCCCCTCGAAACGGTGCTCCACAACGCTCAACGCATTGTGGTGATAGATGGGGTAGTAGACACCACCAACATCGGTGCCATCTTTCGTTCTGCCGCAGCTTTGGGCGTAGATGCTGTGCTGCTCACCCCAAGTTCGTGCGATCCCCTCAATCGCCGCTCCATCCGCGTGTCCATGGGAAGCACCTTCCTTGTGCCTTGGACGTGGGTCACACCGCCCCTCACCTGCCTCCATGACTATGGGTTCACCACAGCCGCCATGGCACTCACCGACGATTCTCTTGCACTGGGCGACCCTCGTCTGCACCTACATGAACGCTTAGCCCTCATCATGGGCACCGAGGGCGATGGACTCTCCGCGCAGACCATAGCCGAAGCCGATCTCGTGGTGCGCATCCCCATGTCGCATGAGGTGGACTCCCTCAATGTCGCTGCCGCTGCTGCTGTTGCCTTCTGGGAACTCCGTAAGCGATAAGACTCCATTGCAAATATTGGGGGCGAATCCCTTCTCTCTGTGCTTGTTTATAGCGAAGGTAACCCGTACAGCAAAGGGCTATAGAGGAAGCATCACGGCATCTCTGAACAGACTATGCGCAAAAAAAAGTCCGCATCAACACAAACTCATGTGTTGATGCGGATTTTTTGAGTAATATAAGGCTGTTTCACTAGAACGTCTCCCCACGAACTGGCAGAGGGCTCTCAAGAGCAGGCTGAATCATGCTAAAAGCAGGAAGAGCAATCCTGATCGGGGAAGGACAGAACGCTTGAAATAGCAATGAATCTAGGGGGAGAGGAGTGGGGGGAAAGCCTAGGCTATTCCGCCGTAATCTCACCGGGGAGCGGCAATGGGCGCCATCCTTCACCATAAGCAGCGTGAGCATCGCTCACCACTACGAAGGCATTGGGATCCACTTCTTGAATCTTCAACTTCACTGCGGGGATTTCTTTGTTAGAAACCACCAAGAAGAGCATTTCTTTGTCGTCGTTGCTGTAGAGACCGCTACTCTTGATGCGTGTAGCCGAGCGGTCGAGCGTTTGGAGGATGAATTGGCGGAAATCTTCGTTGGGCTTGTTCGACACGACGAAGACGAGTTTGTCATCTTGTGCACCATTGATCACATAGGCGATGGTTTTAGCCGCAACAAAGATGGCAATGAGCGAGTAGAAGGAGAGATGCCATGACGGTCCACTTGCGCCAGCATCCACGTGTCCGAGTCCGAGTCCGAAAACCAAGAGTCCGGAGAGCACCACCATTGCATCGCAGATGAGGATGCCATTGGAGAAGCGGATGTTGAGATATTTCTGCAAAAACATCGCCACGATGTCCGTGCCGCCTGTGGTGGCTTGTTGGCGCACTACCAGACCGCAGCCCAATCCGATGGTGGCAGCCCCGATGATGGTGGTGAGCATGAGATGTTCGCTCATGTTGATCACTCCGCCAAAGAGCTGAGTAGGATCGAGTGCCTTGATGGCAGCGGGGTTGGGATAGGCTATCCAGTCGAGCAAGTTCATCACGAGTGGGGTCATCAGCGCGGCAAAGATGGTGCGTGACCCGATTTTGGAGCCTAGGAATATGGCAGAGAGTGTGAGCAGTGGCACATCGAAGAACCAACCGAAGGTGCCGACTTGGATGCTGGGGAAGAGGCTGTGCAAACAATACCAGCGCCATACACACCTCCTGGGACGATGTGATAGGGGTTGATGAAGAACACAAAGCCAGAGCACATGATAATCACCCCCACAATGATATAAACCCAAGTGAGCCACCATTGAAGATGCTTGGCGGGTTCGTACCATTTCGGCTTTTGTGAGCTTGGAGAGTTGGAGATTGCAGTCATAATTTCAATGTTAGCCCTTGGGGGCAGTAAAGTCAGGTTGCAAAGTTACGAAACCTTAGTGAGATGATCACGCTTTGCCGATAGAATTTGACATTTATACACAAGAAAACCACCCAAAAAGTTGGGTGGTTCATCGGAGAGCCGAAAACGAGACTCGAACTCGTGACCTACGCATTACGAATGCGTCGCTCTACCAACTGAGCTATTCCGGCTTTCACAGTGCTCCTTGCGGAGATTGCGGTGCAAAGTTAGTGCGTTTTTGCCGAATCTCCAAATGTTTTTCTTGAAAAATCGCACAAAAAGACCTGATTTTCCCGCTGCGTCAGAAGGCAATTCTAATTCCCATCGCCATGCCACGAAAGCAGGGCGGGGCAAAGGTGGGGCACGACAAAGGACGTGTCTTTGGGGATACTATTTTCTTCAGGCTTGCTTCGTCAACGCTGGGGCAGTGATGATGCTGCGTACCACGAGGGTTTCTTTGTCGCCTTCTGAGGGACGCACACGTCGGATTTCAAAAGCCCAACGGTCGTTGTCGAGCGCATCGGCATAGACGCGGAGTTCGTCGTCGGCATAGGCTTCCAGTCCATAAGACATCTCGATGCGTTTCACCTCGTGGGTGGCGTGCCACTGTTTGGAGAAGGTGTCGAGCAGGAGGGTGATGTAGCGAATGGAATTGACGTGTCCGTTGATGTCGAGGTCGCTGAAGGCAGCGCGATGCACCAAAGCTGGGACTTCGCTCTTCACTCTTGCGCGCGAGGCTCCTGCGATGGGCACATCTTCGGGGTGGAGGGCTCCAGAGAATCCTCCGTCGGGCAGGTTCTCCAGATTCACGGGTTGGCGCGTGTCGTAGTCGATGAGCGCCCAAGTGCTGTGTCCGTAACCCACGGTTTCGCCTGCGCATTCTGCATCGCATAGAGACGATCGGTGAATTGGCGGAATATCTTGTTGACCCACGTGGAGAGGGTATAGGCTTCTCCCGTGCGAGGCATCTGGTTGATTTCGATGACCAAGCGCGAAAGCACCCATCCGCGGTGGTGCTGGTTCATGTAGGTGTAGCCAAATCCATGGGATTCGGCATGGAGGGTGGATACACGGAGCAGGAGATTGCCCAGGGTGCTCCACGCTAGTCTACCGGTGAAGTCTTCCTGAAAGGGTTCGACCGTGTAGGGATAATATAGACGAGGGGACATATTGTAGATGTTAGAGGGTCGCAGACCCTTTCTGCTCGGAGTCGCAGACCCATTTTGCTCGGGGTCGCAGACCCTTTCTGCTCGCCACGACAAGCGTGGCTCGGTTAGAAGTTAGAGATTAGACGTTAGACGTTAGAGAGGAGAAAGGAGTTGTAGGCTCATTACGTTGGAGCTTTCTCGAAAAACGTAGGAGCTTTTCTGAAAAACGTAGGAGATTTTCCGAAAAACGTTGGAGATTTTCCGAAAAACGTTGGAGATTTTTTGGGGACCCTATAATGTTCTGATCTTTTAGGGGTTATGAATGTCTTGGGATTTTCAAAAAAGTTTGAAGGCGAGGAACGAACAAAGGGGGCTTTGAGTGGGACGTTCGTGAGGCGGGGGAAGGAAATAAAGCCCGTTTGGGAGGGACAAGGCTACGAAAAAAGAAGTCTGTGTGGAGAAAGGGAGGGAGCAGCGCACGTTTTGCAGCGCAAGAACTTTGTTGTGCTAAAGAATAATGCGTAAATTTGCACTACACATGAGCACCCCTCTAGCAGAAAATGCCCTAGTGCATCAGACTCCTTACTGCTTTGGAGTTGACGTCTAAGAAATAGAGTGGTGCAAGATTACAGTTTTTACTATGTCAATTCCCTATCAAAAGACTTATGACCGCGCAGTGATTCAAGAACTCGTGGTGTGGTTTCGTGAACGCTTCGACCGATTGCCCCAACGCATCCAGTTGCGCCCAGGCATGGTGATTCCCGACCTTAAAGTGATGGTGCGCAATTATTTGATGTCGTGCAAATGCACTACGAAAATCCCACCTATGGCGCGCAAGTGCACCACCTCTTTGAAGTGCGCGATTGCCTCTTGGCGCAGGGGTTTGAGTAAAGCCCTGCACGGGGTGAGCACAGCCCTAGCGTGAGCTATTCTCCCAAATCGAGATAGCCATTCATCACCACATAGATGATGATGTCGGACAAGGAGTGAGCTTCGAGCTTGGTCATGATGTTTTTGCGGTGCGTGATGACCGTTGTCATGCTAATGTTGAGGCGTTCTGCCACCTCCTTGTTGATAAGCCCTTTGGCCAAGAGCGTTGCCACCTCGATTTCTCGCAAGGTGAGGGGTTGACGCTCCTCTTCGTTGTGGGGATTCCACAAGGCTTCGAGTTCTGCTCTTGAGGCACGCGGACGATGCTGTCCAGGTCCGTGTCCATGACTGTGGAGTTGCAGCAAGTCGGTCACCACCTCCTCTTCGGGACGGCACACATTGAGCATCGTCACCCCCGGCACAGGAGGTAGGTTTTCACCATTGGTCAGGACAATCGTTTGGAAAGGACGCTGGCGATAAAAGGACGCATGCTCAAAATAGATGCGTGCCGACACAAAGAAATGTGCATACAGATTGGGCTGACTCTCTAATAGAACCTCATGACTATCGAAAGTGTCGATGGTGCCGATGGGAATGAGGCGTTGCAACAATCCCTGCAAACCACGACACGCCAACACGTTGTTATCGATCACCGCCATGCGGAGTGCCTTATCCCCCATAGTCATTGCCTTGCCTTGACCATTCATAGAGGGGTGCCCTCCGTGTGGTGAAGGAGAGTGTCCGTGGTGCGGAGTATCAAGGGCAGGATGGGATGGGGTAACTTCGTTGGGAGATGTCATGTCTTGCAAATGTTGGGGAGGCAGAAGAGCGTACTTCTGACCGAGGTTGTCTGCAAATTTAATCAATACCTAGCAAAAAAGCCGTACTTTTGCAGGAAAATCCCTCGTTTTTTTCTCATTTTTAGGTAGGTTTAGTCCAAAAAAAATACGGCATCAAAACACTGAATATGGCAAATGTAGAGCGCGAATTGGCGCATAAAATTATAGAGCACACCCATACCAACCTCTTTCTCACGGGTCGCGCTGGCACGGGAAAGACGACATTTTTGCGTCAGCTTCGCGAGGAGTCGCACAAGCGCATGGTGGTGCTCGCGCCCACGGGCATCGCTGCCATCAATGCTGGAGGAGTGACCATTCACTCCTTTCTCCAACTGCCCTTCGGCATGTACATCCCCGGAAGCCGATTTTTCCAATGAGCAATTCCGATTTTTCCAATCGAAAGCGCAAGTTGATTCGTTCGCTCGATCTCATCGTTATCGACGAAATCTCCATGGTGCGTGCCGATCTCTTGGACTGCATGGATGCTGCGCTCCGTCGCTTGCGCACCGACCCTCGACCTTTTGGGGAGTGCAGCTCTTGATGATTGGCGACCTTCAGCAGTTGCCCCCGTGGTGCGCGAGGAAGATCGTGAAATCCTCATGAAATACTACGACTCGGAGTTTTTCTTTTCGAGCCGTGCGCTGAAGCAAACGCCTTTTGTCACCATCGAACTGCAAAAGGTGTATCGACAAACCGACCTCGATTTCCTAGACCTCCTCAACGCCGTTCGTGATAATCGGGCAGACGACCGCACGCTCCAGCTGCTCAATGCGCGCTACCTGCCCAATTTCAAGGCTTCGGGAGCTACCTATGTGCGACTCGTGACTCACAATCACCAAGCCGACAACATCAATGCACAAGAGATGGCGAAACTGGCAGCGACAGAAAAAGATTTTCGCGCCACGGTCGAAGGCACTTTCCCTGAGGGCTCCTATCCCGCTGCCGAGGTGCTGACCCTCAAACGTGGAGCGCAGGTGATGTTCATCAAAAACGATAGTTCGGGCGAACACCGCTATTATAATGGTATGTTGGGCGAAATCACCGACATTTCCGACAACACGGTGACGGTGCGTCCCAACGATTCGACAGAAGAGATAGAAGTGGGTATGGAAACTTGGCAAAACAGCCGCTTCACGCTCAACGAAAAGACCAACGAAATTGAGGAGGTGGTGGACGGCACTTACAAGCAAATCCCCCTCCGTTTGGCATGGGCAATCACGGTGCACAAGAGTCAGGGATTGACGTTCGAGCGCGCCATTATCGACGTGCAGAGTGCTTTCTCCCATGGTCAGGCGTATGTGGCACTCTCGCGCTGCAAAACCCTCGAGGGAATGGTGCTTTCGGCGCCGATACCGCGAGAAGCCATCATTCAGGATGCTTCGGTGGTGCAGTTTTCTCATGCCATGGCGGAGCAAGTACCCAACGAAACGGAGGTGGCAGCCATGGAGCGCAACTATTTCTTTGCTCTCATGACCGAACTCTTCGATTTTGGTCAGTTGCTCATCCTCTTCGATGCGCTTTTGCGCCTGTTGCAAGAGCATTTCTACAAGCGCATCCCTGCCACCCTACAAGATTGTCAAAATCAACGCCTACTCCTCCAACAAAAGATGGTGGCTGTGGCACTGAAATTCCGTCCGCAGTTTGAAACCCTCATCGCTCTCCACGACGACTATGCCACCCATGAGCACTTGGCAGAGCGAGTGGAGAAGGGCGCACGCTATTTTCTCACGGAGGTCAAGGCGATGCAACACTTCATGCGCCAACTTTCAGTGCCTACGGAGAACAAAACGGTGGGCACACGGGTGATGAACACCATCAAAGATATTAAAGATTTGCTCCATCTCAAGAAGCGTTTGCTCACCGATGTGGCTTTGGAAGGATTCTCAGTGGTGAAATATCAGCAGGTGCGTGCCATTGCGAGCATCGAGGAACCCGATGCACCGCAGACGGAGAGCAAGCGTCGCAAGCGCAAAACGGACAACTAACCCTTGTAGGGAGGCGTCTTGCCCTGAAAATGCCAACCCCTGCAAACAAACAAGACACAGCAAGGAAAAAATCATCGCTTTGCTGTGTCTTTTTTTTGTCGCACCTGACAAAACTTCCTACCTTTGCACCAAGAACAGAGGGCGGTATGCTTCAGTGCTCCCTAAATAAAGGAAATTGTAGGCTTGCACGCTCCATACATAGACACAACTATCAAAGTTAATCCAAAGAACAGAATTTGTTATGGCACTTAAAATCGCATTTTTCGACAGTCATTCCTATGACGAAACTTCCTTTGCAGCCACCAACGCCAACTATGGTTTCGATATCCAGTACTACAAAGAGCACCTTTCGCTCAAGACAGTTCCCTTGGCTAAGGGAGCGGATGTGGTGTGCATCTTTGTCAATGCCGAATGCAACGCCCAAGTGATAGAAAAATTGGTGGAGTATGGGGTGAAACTCATCGCACTGCGCTGCGCCGGATTCAACAATGTGGACCTCAAGGCTGCCAAGGGGCGCATTGATGTAGTGCACGTGCCTGCCTACTCTCCTTATGCTGTGGCAGAATATGCCGTGGCACTCATGCTGAGTCTCAACCGTAAGATTTATCGTGCTGTGAACCGTACGCGCGAAGGTAACTTCCGTTTGAAGGGACTTTTGGGCTTCGACATGAATGGTCGCACCGTAGGTCTCATCGGTATGGGTAAAATCGCGAAGGTGCTCATCAAGATTCTCTATGGTTTCGGCATGCGCATCTTGGCTTATGACCTTTATCCCGACCACGAATTTGCCAAGCAATATGGGGTGGAAGTCGTAGATCTCGACACGCTCTACGCCAATTCCGACATCATCTCCCTACACTGCCCACTCACGCCTGAGACCAAGCACATCGTGAATTCGGAGAGCATCGCTAAGATGAAGAAGGGCGTGATGATCATCAACACGGGGCGTGGTCAACTCATCAACACGGAAGACCTCATCGAAGGACTTCGCACGCACCACATCGGTTCTGCTGGTCTCGACGTTTACGAAGAAGAGAAGGAATACTTCTACGAAGACCGCAGCGACAACATGATTAAGGACGATGTTCTTGCGCGTTTGCTCAGTGCGCTAATGTGGTGCTCACCTCTCACCAAGCCTTCTTCACCGAAGAAGCGCTCTACAACATCGCCACCACCACGCTCAACAGTGTGCGCGAACTCGCAGAGGGCAAGCCCTACAGTCACCCTGTGCAAGGTTAATCTTGTATGCTCCTCAGTGCATCTGCTGAGCATTTACTTTTACTCCTCCGCGCTGAGGATACGAAAATCGGGAAGAGCCGTAAGGTTCTTCCCGATTGTTTTGTTCATACAGCAGAGTGAATGCGTGTATCTCTCAGCAAGTGTCCTTTAATACTTCTAGACATTTCGCTTTTCCTTCTGCGTTAGTGTCGCTTTCCCTTCTGTGTGGATGGTAGAGTCTTCTATGTTTTCTCTTTTCACTTCAAAGTGATGGCTGTATGCTTCTGTGTGAATGTGCACAAACTTCCGTGCGAGCAACTTGACAATACTATGTTGCTTGCTCAGATATAGCACTGGCGGAGTCTTACTCTGCCTTCTCCTCCCACTGTTTCGCCATGCCGTGGGCGGCGACGTAGGCAGTAACCCAAGCGGCAGTGAGATTGTAGCCCCCTGTCAAGGCATCAATGTCGAGCATCTCTCCAGCAAAGAAAAGTCCAGGTGCCGATTTGCTCTCCATGGTCTTGGCATTGACCGAGGAGAGCGACACACCGCCGCAGGTGACAAATTCGTCTTTGTGCGTGCCACGTCCCACAAGGGGGTAGGCATCTGCTGTGAGTAGAGTGGAAAGGCGGTTGAAATTCTTCTTACCCAATTCACTCCAGCGGCGATCGGTGGGCAGTTCTGCGCGTTGCAACAGATGGTGCCACAGCCGTTGTGGGAGAGGGGAAGAGGAATAATCCACTTTTTCGTCCCCACGTCCGAGGTCGGCAGGGGTGAGTCCGAGTAAATCGTGCAAGAGTGAGAAAGTGGGGCGCGCTGTACCAAGCGTTTTGCCCGACAGTTCGCTTTGCATCTGCTTCAGGAGCGAGAGAGTGGCGTCAAAATCCGTAGTGCCCAACCACGAAATGAGGATTTCTCCTCGATAATTACGTTCGGCAAGCAAGCGCGCTCCGTGAGATGAGAGACGCAATGCGGCTGGTCCACTGATGCCTTGGTGTGTGAGGAGCAGCGATCCCTCAGTGCGCACCTTTGTACCTGCTAGAGTGAGCAGTACATGATCGAGCGTTATGCCTGAAAGTTGGCGTAGGGACTCATCGGCAATGCGGAAGTTGAAGAGCGATGGACAAGGCGTTTCGAGTTGATGTCCCGAGGCTTTGAGCGCGTCAAACCCTTCGCCATGGGGAGCACCTCCCGTGGTGAGTGCCAACTGCTCGCAGCGCACCACACGGTCTTCGCCGCTCTTGCGTAGGGTGAGGGAAAATCCCCCATCTGGGTGGGGAGCGAAGTGCTGCAAACTCGTGTTGGTGAGGAGTTCTATGCCTAGACGCTTGGCTTCATCGAGCAGACATTGGGCTATGGCGTCGCTCGTGTTGCTCAGGGGGAACACACGTCCTTCGTCCTCCACTTTGAGAGGCACACCATGCAGTTCCCACCATTCGTAGACATCGCTGGGCGAGAAGGTGCGGAAGAGTCGCTGCATCAAGCGCGCACCTCGAGGATACACCTCTTGGAGTTGGTCGATGTGCGCAAAAGTATTGGTGACATTGCACCGTCCTCCGCCTGTGGCGCGCACCTTCGTCAGCGATTGACTGGCGCGCTCTACGAGAGTGACGTGCGTGGTAGGAGAGATTTCGCGAAGCGTGATGGCAAGGAAGAAGCCTGCTGCACCACCACCGATGATATAGACGTTAGACATTAGACGTTAGACGTTAGAGGATCTCAGACCCTTTTTGCTCCCCACGACAAGCGTGGCTCGGAGATAAATGAAAGAGTCTTTAGACCTTAGAGATTAGACGTTAGAGGGGCTAGTTTTTCTAGTAACTCTAGTTTTTCTAGCAATTTGTGATTAGGGATTTTCTGTTCCTTTTAGACTGGCTTCTAAAGCTCGAAGATGGCATTCCTCACCCACTACCCAAAGAATGTCTGTGGGTTGAAGCACGCGAGAAGCCTCAGCGAGTTCCACACTGCCTGAGGCATCTTCCACTCCGACGAGCATACAGCGGTGAACATCGCGGATGCCGCTCTCTGCAACGGTGCAAGGGAGGAGAGTAGATGTGGGACGGGCTTCGATGCGGCGCAACAGAAGACTGTGGTCGCAACCGTCATCTTCGATTAGATATTCCACTTCAATCGTCATGCGCTGGGCAAAGGTTTCCAAACTCGTGTCGTCGCCAATCACCTCCAATTCGTCACCAGGGAAGATGCTCATGTGACCATCGGGAGCATTGATGCGAATGTCTTGGCGAATGATGGCAGCCACCATGACACCCTCGTTGGACGAAAAGTCGAGTTCGGCAAGCGAGCGACTGCCCACTGCGAGAAGGGGGGCACCACCAAGCGAGCAAAGTGCACATCGCGCGCAGAAAGACGGCGAGCAAAGCCGTATTCTTGAGAACTCTTCTGCTGAGCCACCACTTCGCGCTGGCGAAGGTTGTGGGCAAAACGACGCTCTGCCTTGATGGAACGATATTTCACCCAACGACTATTGGCGACCAAAATCATGATGCCAAAGGCAAGGGGGAGATGGTAGTACCACGCGAAGGGAGAGAGGTATTCCAATATGTAAAACACCAAGTAGGTGGCGATGCACCAACGCACGAAGAAGATGATGTTGAAAAAGGCGCTTCCCCACGAAGAGTTGCGGAGTGTTTGGGCGGCACGACTGCGATTCTTACGCGCTACGATGGGACGCAGCAAGGGCGAAATGACAAAGAGCGTGCCCAAGCCAGTGAGGGCATTGCCCACAAAATGCGTGGGTGGGATGTGGCGCAGCACAGGGAGGAAAGCAGAGAAAGAAGACCTATAATCGTGGCAGACAAAATGGTGTAGACAAGGGTCTGGAGAAACACCACACGCACGAAGGTGAGGGCTGCCTTTCCCGTGGTGAGGGTGGGAGCTGCGGCTACGATGGCTTCTCCTAACGAAGTGACGGCATCGCCTTCGGGAGTGAGGGCTGCTGAGGTGGTCGCAGCAAGAGAAGCTATGACACTGTCTTCCGCTGCAGGACGGTCGGCAGTGCGTGCTTGCCAGGTTTCGGGGAGGAAACGCTCGATAAATCGATAGGCAGGATGGGCAGAGCGGATGATATAAGGTGCTAAGAAAGTGGTGACAATGCTGACAGCCACCACGATGGGATAGAGATGCGAACTAGTGACGCCGAGACTCTGACCGAGTGTGGCGATGATGAAGGAAAATTCTCCGATTTGCGTGAGCGAAAAACTGCACTGCATGGCGCGCTGTAGCGGATGACCTGCAATGACAAAGGAGAGGGTGCCAAAAAACGCCATGCCGACGAAGAGGGCAAGGGAGATGAGCACGATGGGCAACCAATAGGCTGCCAAAATTGCCGGATCCACGAGCATGCCCACCGACACAAAGAACACTGCGCCAAAGAGGTCGCGCACGGGGTTTACCAGTTTTTCGATGCGCTCTGCCTCGATGGTTTCTGCCAAGATGCTACCCATGACGAAAGCTCCGAAAGCGGCACTAAATCCTGCTTGAGCAGCGAGCACCACCAAACCGAAGCACAAACCGATGCTCACGACCAGAAGAATCTCAGAATTGATGATTTTGCGGTTCTTCTTGAGGAAATAGGGTACAACGTAGATGCCCACCACAAACCATAATACGAGGAAAACTGCAAGACTCGTCAAACTGGTGAGCAGCGAACTCCCACCGCCTGCGGCAGCATGGGTGGTGGCAGCGACCGTGCTCAGCAGAATCATGAGCAAGATGCCGAAGATGTCTTCCAGAATCAACACAGAAAACACCTCTTGTGCAAATCTTCGGCTCAGCCACCCAAGGTCGTCCAACGCTTTGTAAATGATGGTGGTGGAAGAAATACTGAGGATGCCGCCTAGAAACAGGCTATCGAAATTGCTCCATCCCATGAGTTGCCCCATCGTTGCCCCAACGCCTATCATAGAAAGCATGGTGAGCGACGTTGCCACTACGGGACGCATGCCCATACTGGCGATTTTCTTGAGCGAAAACTCCAGTCCGAGCACAAACATGAGGAAGATGACCCCGATTTCGCTCCACACCTCGATGTTGCTATGATCTTGCACCGAGGGCATATAGGGCATGTGTGTGTGGGCTTGCCAAAAAGCCAGCCACGATGTAACCCAGCACGAGGGGTTGTTTGAGCTTGCGCACAATGACCGTGACCACCCCTGCTACGAGCAAGATGAGTGCAAGGTCGGAAATGATGGGTGGGAGTTGATTCATATATTTTCTGACGTTAGCCGTTATAAAAGGGAGTATATTTAGCCAATATCCACAAAGATACGATTTTTTATGGAGAAATTCGTCACTATCATTCGGTAAATTGAGGCTTTTTACCTTCTTCAAGACATATTATCCGAGGGAGCTTAAAAAGTCTCAGAGGTTCAGGAAAAAATGCCCGACTTTTTTGGGAAAATCTCTCATGATTTTTGGAAAATCTCCGACGTTTTTTGGGGAACACCGCGGAGGGAGGGGAGAATAGTCCTAGCAATGTGGAGAGCCCCATGCTAGTGGAGGATAAATAAAGGTGGTCGCACAGATAGGGAACAAACGCATTAAAGATGAAAATTAGACGTAGTGAGAAGTAGCACAAGGGCATGTTGTTTTGGGTTTCTCCTCATTTCTAGGTATGGAGTATGCGAAAACACAAGGAAGTGACGCATGAAGTGTTAAATGCTTTCGGAAGAATCACTGAAAATAGCGATTGCGAGGGAGGGTAGAAAGCCGTAACTTTGCAACATCATCAGAGATAGAAGTTTACTGCTCGTAAAGGCTTGAAGATTATTGCTATTGGCATGGCTTCTCTCCCCCTCAATTCCTAATACAACTATGTACATCAAAACTCTCCTTGTGGCGGCTATGGCTGCCCTCACGCTCGCAGCTTGCGACAAAGATGAAACGAACAACAAACCTCTGCCTACTCCTAAACCTCTGCCTGGACAAGTGCAACAAACGGGTAAGGTGCTCACCGTGAAAAATGTCGGCATGACTGCTAGAAATGGTGCGTATGCTAACTGGACGTATGTGAATCTTGCCACTGGTGAACACGAAACTCATCCCGATTTCGGCACGTGGACTTATATCAACACCAAAACCAAGGAGGTGACTACCGAAAAGAAAGCTGGTAGCCTTGACGATGTGAAAATCAAGTGGGACCTCGCTTTCCGCTACAACCTCCTTCGCACGAACAATGGTGCTACGAAGCTCCTCTCTGCTACTGAATTTAACGAGGTGAAGACTGCCGATATTGCCAACATCAGCGTGGTAGATACCATCGCCACAGGAAAAGACCGTGTGATGGTAGACTTTGCCAATATGGTGAACGGCATTCTCACCTATACTTCTAACGATGTGCGCAACCCTGTGCTCTCCACGATGTTCAAGCGCAAGGGACAAATGCCTAACATCTCCTACGAAGCGAAACCCAATGTCGTGGCTTTGCGCACGAAAGATGGTCGTCATTTCTTGCTCAAGTTCAAAGGATTCACCAACAATGCTGGTGACAATGGTTTCTATACCTTTGATGCTGTACCTGTGAAATAAGCGCAAAACATAAGAATTAGACGTTAGACCTTAGATACAATGCCTTAACAATGGGGTAGTGTGCCTAAGGTCTAACGTCTAATCTCAAAAAATAATCTCCTTCCTCTATGCGGTCAGGAAGCGAATGTCTGTAGAAAGATGAACCCACTGCTGCATAGTCTTCCAATGTAAACGTCAAACATCTAATGTATAACGTCAAATCCTCCCTCATTGTCCTATGTCTTCTTGCAGGCATGGGACAATGCTGTTTGTCTGTCCGAGCGCAAAAGCCAGTCGCAACAAAGTCCGTTCGTCAGAAGGCAAAAGGAGCTTCGGGCATCTTCGAAGAGCAAGCCTTCAACGAGGTAGTGGTCACTGGTTCTCGCTTAGAGCGTCCACTCAAAGACGTTCCGGTGATCACACGCATCGTGTCACGTGCAGAGATTGACCGCATCAATCCCCTCGACATGCAGCAACTGTTGCAATACGCTCTCCCAGGCATCCAGTTTCGTCTCAACACAATGAGTCAGTTGCCCACGCTCACCTATCAAGGGATGAACAACAAGATGGTGGTCTTCCTCATAGATGGCGAGCGACTGAGCGGAGAAAGTAGCGATCACAACATCGACTACAACCGCATCAATCCCGATGAGATCGAGCGTATCGAGGTGGTGCGTGGAGCTGCCTCCACCCTCTACGACAGTAATGCTCAAGGAGGAGTCATCAACATCATCACGCGCAAGGCGAAACGCCCTGTTTCATTTAGTCTTACGGGACGTTATGCGGGAAAGAATGGAGAAAAATATGGAGCCAACTTAGGGATTCGCAAAAAGGGGTGGACTTCCTTCACTAACTGGGGCTGGCGCAGCCGCGAAAGTTTCGTAGTGCCCGACGTGAGCAAGTATGCCTATGAGCAAATCTCGCCCGATGGCACCGTGAAACAAGTAGAAGAGAGCCAAGCCGACACACTCCAGATTAAGGGCTACACCGTAAACACCGTGTCGCAGCGACTGGGCTATCAATTTAACGAACGTCTTAGCGCAGAAGTCAAAGGTTCGTTTTATAGTAACCGACAACCCCTCGTGCGTGGTGGGAAACGCTACGATCGCTACAATGATGTTGCTTGGGGAGCTAATGTCAAATATCTCCTTTCGCCACAACATCGCTTCGATTTGTCCTATCTCAACGACTCCTACACCAAGACTTACAACTATCCTTATGCAGAGGGCACAGCTGCCGACCCGAAGAGCATCACGCCCTATCGCAATCATCAGCAGACAGCACGCTTGAACTACACCCTTCTCACCGACAAGCACACGGTGAGTCTGGGAGCAGAGATGAGCAACGACTATCTCAAGCACTATATGCTCAAAGATTCTGGCGCGGTGTCGGGCACTCAGTGGTCGGTCTATGGTCAAGAAGAGTGGCACATTCTCCCACAACTGAATCTGGTGGCAGGTGTGCGTCTCGACAAACCTTGGAGATATGATGTGCATCTCACGCCCAAGGTGTCATTGCTCTACCGTCCGCTCGATAATCTCACGCTGCGCGCTAACTATTCTCACGGCTATCGTCCGCCCACACTCAAAGAGGTGTATCAAGACTTCAACATGATGAACGTGATGCACGTGGTGGGCAATCCCAATCTCCGCCCTGAGACGAGCGAACAAATCTCGTTTTCGGCAGAATATGAGTGGAATCGTCTGAACCTTTCTGCTTCTGTGTTTCACAATCGCTATCGTTACTACATCGGCTACGAGACGGTGAGCGCAGACACCATACGTTATGCCAATTTCGACGACCGAAAGACCACTGGAGTGGAAGTTTCGGCGCGCTATACTACGCCCTATGGGCTGCACGTGCGCGCCACATACAACTATATTAAGGACTATCAGCTGAGCAACGGTCACGGAAGTTTCTCTGAGTACTACAACACCTCCGATGTTCGTCCGCATAGCCTCACTTTTGGCGCAGCTTATCACTACGCCCTCACAAAGTCGCTCACGGCTACGGCAGATTTCAATGGGCACTGGGGCTGTGCTTTCTCACAATATGACTATCGTCTGTTGCGCGATGCCCAGAGTGGAGCAGAACTCCCCGTGATGTATCGCTATGGTTTCGATGCGCGCACCTTCTGTTCGTTGAATCTCGGTGTGCAACTCCCCAAAAAGGGCATCACCGTGGGATTACTCATCGACAATCTATTTGACTATCGCGACCGCGCTTCTACCGCTTCTGTGCAACTCCCCGATGTGGGTCGCACCTTTGTCGGAACAATTAAGATAGATGTCGATAAACTCTTCTAAATTCTCTAACGTCTAAGGTCTACTCCTTAAGGTCTAACGCCTATTCCTCCGAGTAGTGCTTGCGTGGCGAGCAGAAAGAGGATGCGACCCTCTAATGTCTAAGGTCTATCTTCTAACGTCTATTCTGTACCCTCTAACGTCTAATCTCCAATGTCTATATCGTAATGTCAAAATTCCAATCATTCCTACAGTCTCGTCGATTATGGATAGGTTTTGTAGGATTTCTCCTCTTAGTCTTTGTGGCATCCTTCGCGTGGCGCACATGGTTGGGCACCACACGTATCGCTTTGGTCAACTTCCAGCCCCTCACTTCGGGTCATATTGCCAAAGCCAATGACAATGTCCTCATTAGTCTCGAAGACGTAGATGCCGAAAACATTGAAAATATCGGCAAATATGATCTCGTTCTCATTAACGCCATGGGTTTGAAAATCACAGAAGCCCAACGTGCTGAGGTGAAGAAGTTGGCAGAAAAGGGACTTCCTGTCATGGCGCTCTCGGTGACCAACCCAGCCAACGATATTTGTTCGCTTGACACTGCCACGGCAGCGCGCATTGTAGCCTATATGGACAATGGAGGACGAGAAAATTATCGCAACCTTCTCCGTTACGTGCGCAAACATATCGATAAAAAGATACTGCTCGCTCCTGAAGCAGAAGCACCTCGTGAGCACCCCTCGAGCTTGCTCTACCATCTTGATCCTAAAAATCCCGATGCCGAAGAACTTGGTTTTAATTCGGTGCGCGAATATGAGGCGTTTCTCCAGAAAAATGATCTTTTCAAAAAGGATGCCCCTCGCATCATCGTCACTGGCATCATGGGACAACCCTTTGAGTTGGTGGCAGAGTTGGAGCGACAAAACTTCGTGGTGTATCATGTAGACGATGCGCAAGAGTTCATTGCTGGCGCACACATCGACAGCGTAAGTCCCTCTGCCATGATCAACATGGCGCACGGTCGTTTGGGGGATGACGTAGTGGCGTATCTGCTTCGTCAAAACATCCCCTTCTTCGCACCCATCAATGTGCAAAGCGAACGCGACAAGTGGGAAAATAGCAAGCAAGGGCTTTCGGGCGGCTACCTTCTCGCAGACCGTTGGTATGCCAGAGTTGGACGGTGCACTCCTACCTTATGCCGTGTTTGCCCACAAGCGCGACAAAGAAGGTTTGTTGCAAGTGCACGCCATGCCCGATCGTGTCAAGGATTTTGCCACGACTATTCGCCATTATGTCGCACTTAAGTCAAAGAAGAATGCCGATAAGCGCATCGCTGTGGTCTATTATAAGGGTCCTGGTCAGAGTGCCCTCGTGGCACAAGGCATGGAAGTTGTGCCCTCGTTGTACAATTTCCTCGTGCGTTTGCGCCGTGAGGGCTACAACGTCAGCGGACTTCCTGCTTCTGCTGCTGAATTGGGGCGTTTGATTCAATCACGTGGCGGACTCCTCGGTACGTATGATGTGGGCAAAATGCAGACCTTCCTTCAAAAAGGTCAACCCGAAATGGTGACCCGCTCCCAATTTGAGAGTTGGGTCAAGGAGAGTCTCCCTGCCGAAGATTACAAAGCAGTGGTAAAAACCTATGGCGCGTTTCCTGGTAAGTATTTGTCCACCGAAGATGGTCGCCTTGGCATCCCCCGATTGCGTTTTGGCAATGTGGTAATCATGCCACAACCTGCCGCTGCGATGGGCAATGACGAGTTCAAAATCGCCCATGGTGTGGATGCCGTTCCTCCACATCTCTACCTCGCGTCTTATCTTTGGGCGCAACATGGCTTCAAAGCCGATGCGCTCATCCACTTCGGCACGCACGGAAGCCTAGAGTTCACACCGCACAAGCAAGTGGCGCTCAGCACTCACGATTGGGCAGACAGATTGGTCGGCACGATGCCCCACTTCTACCTCTATTCTATCGCTAATGTGGGAGAAGCCATCATCGCCAAACGCAGAAGTTATGGCGCGATCCAGAGTTATCTCACCGCACCTTTCATGGAGTCCAATCTTCGTTCCACCTATCGTGACTTAGACAAGGCGATTCAGCACTACAACGCTCTTTTGTGGGCTGCAGCAAGCACGCAGCAGGCGGCAGGGAAATCCGCGAAAGCTCCTACGCTCAACGCACGTCAGCAAGCAGAAGTCAACAAGGCATCTTTGGCGGTCAAAGCCTTGACCATCCAAATGGGCATCCATCGCTCATTAGGTCTCGACAGCGTGCGCACACGTCCCTACTCCGAGGAAGACATTGAGCGCATTGAGCACTTTGCCGAGGAACTTTCTAATGAGAAAATCAATGGTCGTCCCTACGTCTTGGGTGAAGTCTACACACCCGCTCACATCGAGAGCAGTGTCTATGCCATGGCGACCGACCCCATCGCCTACAGTCAGTTGGCGATCGACAAATTACAGCATCGTGTGCCTGCCGATTTTGAGCGCAGAGCAGCCTTGTTTACTCAGAAATATCTCGTGCCTGCTCGCCAACTTGTCGGACGTTTGCTCCACCAAGAAGGCATGGTGTCTGACCAAACCATCTGCCAAGTGGCGCGTATCACCCCACAACAGTTGAATGAAGCCCGTGAAGTTTATGCCGCCCTCACCCAACCTCATGGTGGTATGATGGCAGCGATGATGGCTAAAGGCGGACAAAAGGGTGGTATGCCTGCAATGAAGGGTAAGATGCCTGCTGGACATTCTGGTGGCATGCCTGCTGCAAAGGTGACGGTGCTGCGATGAAAGGACAGATGCCTGCTGGACATCCTGGTGCTATGAATGGACACCCTGGACAAAAAATGGGAGCCGCTGCAAAAATTGTGACAGATTCTTCCGTGAAGAGTGCAGAAAAAGGGAAAACCCCTGCAAGTGCTGGTCATCCTCACGGTGCTTTGGGCATGTCTCACGGACAGATGCCCCCTGCTATGGCTGCGGCAATGGCGCAAAAAGCTAAGGGTGGAAAGCCTGCTGCGATGGGACATCCCACTACTGCGAAAGGTCAGCCCAACCCTGCGAAGGGTGGTGGAAGTCGCGCAGAGAAGATGGCACGAATGCGTGCTGCCATGGCTGCCATGTCCAAGCAACCCGAATACACCAAGGAACAAAAGGCGATGGCTTATGCGGTAGCTGAGGTAGAACGCACTTTGCGCAATGTGCAAAACTATCGTTACGCGCTCTTGCAAAGTCCAGAAAAGGAACTCAACACCCTCATGCGCTCGCTCTCGGGTGGCTACACCGCGCCTTCGGCTGGCGGAGATCCCATCGCCAATCCTAACTCGCTGCCCTCTGGTCGCAACCTTTATTCCATCAATGCTGAAGCTACGCCAACAGAGTCGGCTTGGGAGAAGGGAAAACAGCTGGCGCGCAACACGATTGAGGAATATCGCCGCCGTCACCACGACAGCATTCCCCGAAAAGTCAGCTATACCTTCTGGAGTTCTGAGTTTATCGAGACCGAAGGTGCCACTTTGGCGCAAGCCTTTTACATGCTTGGTGTAGAGCCTCTGCGCGATGCTTTCGGACGCGTCAATGATTTACGTCTCATTCCTTCCAAAGAGTTGGGTCGCCCTCGCATTGATGTGGTGGTGCAAACCAGTGGTCAGCTCCGCGATTTGGCAGCTTCTCGCCTTTTCCTCTTGCAGAAGGCGGTAGAAATGGCTGCTGAGGCGAAGGACGACAAGTTTGAGAACCAAGTAGCTTCGGGAGTGGTGGAAAGCGAACGCTTGCTCATCGAGAAAGGTATCTCTCCCAAGGAAGCCCGCGCGTGGGCGGCCCGCCGCATCTTCGGTGGTGTGAACGGGAACTATGGCACCGGCATCCAAGAAGTGGCGATGGCTTCTGATAAATGGACAGACCGCAAGCAAATTGCTGAGGCTTATCTCAACAATATGGGCGCATTCTATGGCGACCAAAGCAGTGGGAAGACCATCAAAGTAAAGCGTTTGAAGCTGCTCTTACACGTACAGACGTAGTGATTCAACCTCGCCAGAATAACACTTGGGGCGCACTCAGTCTTGACCACGTGTTTGAGTTCATGGGTGGCATGAACCTCACCGTTCGTCAAGTCACGGGCAAGGAACCCGATGCTTATTTGGCTGACTATCGCAATCACAACCACATGCGCATGCAGGAAGTCAAAGAGGCTATTGGCGTGGAAAGCCGCACTTCTATGTTCAATCCCACTTATCTCAAGGAGCAAATGAAAGGCGGCGAAGGAGCTGCGGCTGGACTTGAGGAACTGGTGCAAAACACCTTCGGATGGGAGGTGATGAAACCTGAGGCGATTGACAATGAAATGTGGGATGAAATTTTCGACACCTACGTGAAAGATAAACACAACCTCGGTATGCGTGAATACTTTGAACGCGTTAGTCCCGCTGCTTTGCAGGGTATCTCTGCCATCATGTTGGAGAGTGCGCGCAAGGGCATGTGGAAGGCATCTCCCGACAAGGTGAAAGCATTGGCAAAACTCCACACCGAACTCGTGGCGAAGTACGATGCCGCCGGCACGGAGTTTGTCAATGACAACCAAAAACTCCAACAGTTTATTGCCAGCAAGGTGTCTTCTGCAGAGGCTCAGGCTTACAAAGACCGCATAGATGCCGCGCGCAACGACAAATCGGGCAAGGGCACTGTGCTGAAAGCCGAAGATGCAGCGCCCACTTCGCAACTCACCTCTAAGGGCATCGCAAGTGGTGTCATCGTGGTCGTAGCGATTGTGGCACTTGCCGCAGGTGCGATTGTGCTCGTGCGTCGTCGCCGCAACAAACAATAAATCTTCTCGCCTAAAGTTCTAACTTTAGAGGCTATCCATCAGACTATGCAGGGTTATGCTCTGCATAGTCCTAATGGTAAATAGGCGATAGGGGCTAAAATGCTCGAAAGAGGGAGATGAAACGCCCCAAGAGCTAGCGTCTAAATTCCAAGGACTATTGTCTACTCTCTAAAGTCTAACTTCTATTTCTCCGAGCCACGCTTGTCGTGGCGAGCAAAAAGGGTCTGCGACCCTCTAACGTCTAACGTCTACTCTCTAACGTCTAAAATGCAAACTCTCGTTCTTTGTCTTATGGTGGCTGTAGGTTTGAGTACGCTGCTCAAACTTTCGCTGGCGACACCGCGAGTGCGCTGGATCACCTTCGCCTTGTGCGCCCTCTTCGTTGGGCTCGCATGGCCGTGGGCGGTGGAGCAATCCAAAACGCAGATTGAGGCTTGGCTTGCCAATCCCGATTTGATGCGCGACACTGCTGTAGTGCTCAGCATCGATGTGGCGTTCCTCCTCGCCTACTGTTGGGGAAGCACCAAAGCCCCTGTGAAGACTTACCAACAAATCTACGTGGCGCAAAATCGCTACACCGTGCTGTTGCGCAAACTTTGGCGTGGTCTTTTGGCAATCTACCCAGGATTGCTCATTTTTCCCGTGCTGTTTTCGCTCGAAGTAAGCACCATCTTCTTCCTCCCTGGCGTAGACTTCGCACTCGTCGCGTGGGGATTGGCAGCCATTGTGGCTGTGGCTTTTGTGGCTCTCGGCTTCGGTTTGGAATTTCTCCTTCCCGAACGCGAACTTCGCCTAGAACTCCTCTTCCTCCTCAATATTCTCATTGCCATTCTTGGCGTGATTGCCACCGTCAATGGCAGAACTGCGGTGGAAGGTGTGGGCAGTGTCGATGTGCTCTCTCTCTTGGCAGTCGTGGTGCTCTTTTTTGTCTTTGCGCTCATCGGCTTTTTCTGGAGTCGCCGCAAGACTACTTCCGCCAAACACTAGGGTGGGGTAGTAGCGTTGTGGCAAGCTGTGCACGAATGCTCGGCACTCCCACTACATTGCTTCAACCCTTATCACATGAAAAATCCGCCCCACCAGCTGATGAGACGGACTTTCGGGGATGGGTTCCCCACAAATCTGTAAAACATATCTTATAACAATGAACTATATCTCTGACATTCTCTTCTGGATCAGCACGGGATTGCTCGTGCCCACCATCGTCCTCTTGGTGCTTTCTTCGTGCGCGCACTCTTGCTCGTGGGAGGTTTTTTCGGACAACTCCTTGCGCGCCGCAAGGCAGATGCGCAAATAGCAACCGCCCTTGACCAACTCACTGCGGACAACGTGGATACTCTGCTCGAACAATTCCCCTCTGCTGGACTAGGCATCGCAGCACCGTTCTATCATCGTCTAGTAGCTGCCGCGAACGATGCACCTCTTCGTGAGCGTGTCCTTGCCGAGTTTGACATTGCCGCAGATGCCGATCAAAATCTCCCTCGCACGCTGGCGAAGATGGGACCTGTGCTCGGACTCATGGGCACCCTCATCCCTATGGGACCTGCTTTGGTAGGACTCTCCTCGGGAGATATTGCCAGTATGGCGTACAACATGCAAGTAGCTTTCGCCACTACGGTGGTGGGTTTGGTGATTGGTGCCATCGGCACACTGACCATTCAGGTCAAAAAACGCTGGTTGGCAGCCGATGCATCGCGTTTGGACTTCATCGAAGCGCGTTTGGCAGAAAAGTATGGTCAAGCCTAGTCTTGTGATTTCCCAATATATCCTCTCAAACCTATTGTAGAAATGAGTAGAAAAGTAGGAAACAAGTCTCGCCGCCGTCTGATGGGGGGGGGGGAAGAAGAACATGACATCATGGGCAGCGTAGCCAACCTTTTTGACGTGGCAATGGTGTTTGCCGTGGCGTTGATGGTCGCTTTGGTGAGTCGCTACAATATGACCGAAATGTTTAGTACGCAAGATTTCACCATGGTCAAGAATCCCGGCAAAGAAAACATGGAGATTGTGACCAAGAAAGGCGAAAAGATACAACGCTACACGCCCTCCAACGACCAGAGCAATGCCGAAGGTTCGCGAGGCAAGAAGGTGGGTGTCGCCTATCAGTTGGAGAATGGCGAAGTCATCTACGTACCCGAATAGGGCTTTCGTGCTAAATTCGCAATTACGAATCGGACTTGTCTATAAAGCAGTCTGAGTCTTTGAACACAAATTTCAAAGATTGAGATAAACAACGCTAGACCTCAGCAATTAGAGCCATGCAGGCAGAAAGCTCTGCATCGTTCTAACGCTGAGGTCTAGCGTCTTCTTGTGTACAGCAATCAAATAGAAAATCGATTGTGTCGCAATTTAGCCTTTCACCCTTTTTCGTTTCAGCGGTGGAACGGTGTGTCGTTCATCGCCTTGCACGGCAATGCGAGTGGGGTTGGCGAATTTGTCGCTGAAGAAATTGTAGCGTTCGTCGTTGTATTTCGTGCGGATGCCCAACAGACTGGTGAGCGAGTTGGTGAACCAAGCTGTGGAGATGGGACGAAACTGTGCTTTCTTGATGCGTTCCCAGAGTTCGGGATGCTCCTTGCGGAGTTGTGGCGAAGCATAGACGAAGAAGGGGATGTCTATAGTGGGATGATCTACGTTTGTTCCATGACCAAAGTATCCAGGCTGCTGTGGTTCGTCAATCATTTCGCCGTGGTCAGAGAAATAAAACACAAGGGCGCGCTGGGAAGAGTAGTGCTTTATCATCTTTTCGAGTAAGTGGTCAGTATAGCGCAAAGAGTTGAGATAAGCCGCTTTCTGACTTTTCGCATCATCCGTGAGACATTCCTTCATATCCTTAGCTTTGAAAAAGTCAAAGGTTTGGGGATAGCGTTGATTGTAAAAAACATGACTACCCATTAAATGGATTACCGTCAGACTGTGTCCGTTCTTTTTTGTCGTATTCTTTAAACCATCGTAGCGTTCAAGTGCTGAGAGTAACGTTTCATCATATGGATCTTGAGCAAAATCCATAACTTTGTTCGTGGCATTATTGATTACTTTGTTTGTTGCATAAATATCATGAGCTGAGCTCGCTATAGTTTTTTCTACGGCATAAATATCTGAAACATTCTGATTGGTTATCCATTGTGTGTAATAGCCACAATGGGCAAGGGTGTTTGTTAAGTCTGGAAAGTCATACCATTGTTGTCCAGGTGCATTATTCCAATAGGTGAAAATGCGCTGACAAGAGAGTATTGTGTTGGAAGCAGAGCTACAAACATCATTGTAGAGTACAACATCTTTAGAATTTCTACTCATCGAGTCAAGCCAGGGTGTTGTGGGGCGTTCGTAGCCATAGGCTGACATGAAGTCTGCGCGTGCAGATTCGCCAAGAATAATAACAACTTTCAAAGGTTCGTTAACTGTTGTATTATGAGTCATCTCTTGAAAGTGGCTTTCTTCTTTTTGTTTTATCAAGTTGTCTTTGAGATCTAATTTATCTTTTAAGGCAATGGCGGAACTCCAAATGAAACGGTCATAGGTGGTGGCAACGCGTCCTACGGGAGAAAAAGTGCCAGTATACTTACGATAACCATAATAGGTTGTGCATGTTCCCCAGAAAATGATACAAATGAATACTAAATAATGAGACGGATAAGAAATCCAATGTAGTTTCTTTTGCAGCTTTGCATTACGCAGTATGCGGATTAGCCCATAATACCCCCCAGCTAACGATAGAAAAATGGACAATAGGAAAGCTGCTAGTGGTACGATGCCTAATGACATCAGAAATTCTTGTGCTTCATGAGTATTGGTGGCTAAAATGCAGATACCAAGATAACAGTCAAAGATGTGTTTCAAGAAATAGCACAGGTATTTCTATAATGGCTGTGGTGGTAAGGAGAAGTGCCTCTGTGAAAAGCACAATCCAGTTGACCTTCTTGCTGGGAATGGCACGATAAATGAGTGAGAAAATGAAATGTAAACCCCAGTAAGTAGGAACCTGTATGAGCGAAAGAAGAAGAATTTGAAGACTTTCCATTTTACTCTCTGCATTCAATGCCATCAATAAAATGGTGAGGAGAAGTAAGCCTGTTCCCCAGAATAATAAGGTTAATTGAAAAGTGTTTTGTTGGAATTTTGATGAGATATTCATATTCTGTTGAACTGATAAGTGAAGGTATTTTTGAATACTCGAAGTTTGTTATCTCACTCTTTTTCGTTTCAAGGGCGGTACTTCGTGTCGTTCATCGCCTTGTACGGCAATGCGAGTGGGGTTGGCAAATTTGTCGCTGAAGAAATTGTAGCGTTCGTCGTTGTATTTCGTGTGGATGCCCAAAAGACTCGTGAGGGAGTTGGTGAACCATGCAGTGGAGATGGGACGAAACTGAGCTTTCTTGATGCGCTCCCAGAATTCGGGATGCTCCTTGCGAAGTTGTGGTGAAGCATAGACGAAGAAGGGTATGTCTATAGTGGGATGATCTACGTTTGTTCCGTGACCAAAGAATCCGCGCTGCTGTGGTTCGTCAATCATTTCGCCGTGGTCAGAGAAATAAAACACTAACGCGCGTTGAGAAGAGTAGTGCTTTATCATCTTTTCGAGCAAATGGTCAGTATAGCGCAAAGAGTTGAGATAAGCCGCTTTCTGACTTTTTGCATCATCCGTGAGACACTCCTTCATATCCTTGGCTTTGAAAAAGTCGAACGCTGGAGGGTAGCGCTCCGAATAGTTTTGATGACTTCCCATGAGGTGCACCACCGTAAAAACATCTTTTTTGTTTACATCAGTGGCATTTGGGGAGTCGTAACGATGAAGAGCGGGCAATAGTGCTTCATCATAAGCCATTGCTGAGAGGGAGGAATCCTTGATTTTGTAAAGGCTCGTATATATATGTGTCTTGTAGAGTTTATGAGCTGAATTAGCAAATAAACGTTCTATAGCATACATGTTTTGGGGATTCTGCTGAGTAATCCATTGCGTATAGTAACCAGCGTGCGCTAGTACATTCGTGAGGTCAGGATAGTTGTACCATGCTTTGTTTGGGGTGTTGTTCCAAAAGGTGAAAATTCTCTGACTAGACATGATGGTGTTCGGACCAGAACTACAGACATCGTTGAATAGCACAACTTCGTTACCATTCTTGCTGATAGAATCAAGCCAAGGTGTTGTGGGGCGTTCGTATCCATAGGCTGACATCAAATCGGCTCGTGCGGATTCTCCTAGGATTACCACTACTTTCAAAGGAGCACCAAGAGTGGATTGGTGCGTCAATCCTTTGAAATGCTCGGGTGATTTCATCTCAAGCAAATGCTTGCTAAGATCTTGTCTGTCTCTGAGTACAGCGTAAGTAGTCCAGTAGAATCGGTCTATCGAGGTGGAATAGCTTGATTCTCTTCAAAGTTTCTGGATAAACCTCTGTAGCTTTGCAATAGTGCGATGCAACTCCAGGTGAACACACTTACAACAATCAACGACCTTGAAGGCTGCAAAAGCCAATGAAGGCTACGATGGTTCTTGTATTTGCGTAATAACTTAAACGCGAATAGAAAAGTGGCGAATAGACCAAGAAGAGCAGTTGGAATCATCAAGAGCAGACGAAATCCTAAGGACGTTATAAATTCCCATGCTTCTTGGGGATTACTAGCAAGGATGCTCTGGCTAATGTCGTAGATGTAGCTTCTATGGAAGTAAAATAGCAGTGCGCAATCCAGAAAATATGGAATAAAGATGGTGGCTGTCTCAATGATGAGTAGGATGGGAGCTATTTTTCTCCAAGGAATAGACCTATAGATGAAGGAAAAAACAAAATGCACCCCAAGAAAATTGAGAGTTTGTAGAAGGGGTGCCAAAAAGAGGTTGTAGCCACTGAGCTCGTTATTCTCAATGGCTATATGAATAATCCAGATACTAACGAATACTGAGAGAATACTTCCTAATATAAGCAAGAAGAGTTGATAAGTATTCTGTTTCAGTTTTGTTTGTAAACTCATACCTGTGTCTGTGTCATGAAAACCTCATTTTCTAACCGATCTCGAGCAAAGCGCGACTACTGAGTCCTTCTTTATCCAAATATCCCTCACTTGCTGTGGAGTGTAGCAGCGAGTGAGGGAGATGTGGTGAAAACGGTTAGACCATTTCCCCCTCAGCGTCGTAGTCGTAGAAGAGGAAATCGTTGTAAGGATATTTTTGCACGTGGATTTCGCGCACACGTTTGTAGAAGAGGTCGCGCAATTCTTCAATGTTTTCGCGCTCGCGTGCCGAGATGAAAATCACATCCAAGGGAGCAGTGCCCTGTTGGTCGGTCATGTTTTCGCCCGTGCCTTGCGTGCGCCCCATCCAGGTCTGCATGAGTTCGGGGAGCGTCACGTTTTCTTTCGTGGCAGGCGTCAAATCGTTAGGATCTTTAGGCGTGCAAGTGTAAGCATCCATCTTGTTGAACACCAAGATTTGTGGCTTATCGGCGCATCCCAAGTCGCAGAGGGTGCGATTCACCACTTGAAGTTGTTCTTCAAAATCAGGGTGACTCACATCCACCACATGGACGAGCAAGTCAGCTTCGCGCGTTTCGTCGAGCGTAGACTTGAAGGAGTCCACCAAGTCAGTGGGGAGTTTGCGGATGAATCCCACGGTGTCTGCCAAGAGGAAAGGGAGATTGTGCACAATCACCTTGCGCACCGTAGTGTCGAGGGTCGCAAAGAGCTTGTTTTCGGCAAAGACTTCACTCTTAGAAAGCAGGTTGAGGAGAGTGGATTTTCCCACATTGGTGTATCCCACAAGTGCCACACGCACCATCTTTCCGCGATTTTGTCGTTGCGTTGTCTTTTGTCGGTCGATGTCTGCCAAACGTTCTTTGAGGAGCGACATACGGTTGAGGATGATGCGTCGGTCCATTTCGAGCTGCGTTTCACCCGGACCACGCAAACCCACGCTACCGCCTTTGCCACCACCGGCACCACCGGAGCCACCACCTTGACGTTCCAAGTGCGTCCAAAGGCGTTGCAGACGAGGAAGCATGTAGCGATATTGCGCCAGTTCGACTTGCGTTTTCGCATTCGCCGTTTGTGCGCGCATGGCAAAGATATCTAGGATGAGCGAGGTGCGGTCGAGAATCTTCACTTGCAGCACTGCCTCGATGTTGCGCAGTTGTTTTGCTGAGAGTTCGTCGTCGAAAATCACCATACCTACGGGGCGTGGCTTCTCCACATCAGCGGGGCCAGAGAGGGTCTTCTTCGGCTTCTTCAGCCGCTTTTTCGCAATCCTCGATGTAGGCACGGATTTCTTCCAGTTTACCCTTGCCCACATAGGTCACCGAGCTCGGACCATCCACACGCTGTGTGAAGCGATGCACCGTCTCCGCTCCTGCCGTCTCCGCCAGAAAAGCCAGTTCATCGAGATACTCTTGCGTTTTATGTTCGTTTTGTGTCTTGGTGATGAGTGCCACAAGGACAGCCGTTTCCGCCTTGACCTCAGTTTGTATAAATTCTTTCATATCGTCGTCTTATCATCGTTGCACTGTCTGTGTCGATATTGCCGCTTTTCTCTCAAAAAACGAGGAATGAAGGCGCAAAAAACAAAGAAAAAGACCGTGCGAATTTGCGACAAAGATACAACTAAATATCGGATTTGGCTATTCGTTCGTCCGTTTTTCGCACGCATCTCCAGCATTCTGCCATCAAAAGTCTCTTTTTTCCTCTTCCCCCCTGTTGGGAGTCGCGCTCGAAAGGGGGATTTTTTGAAGCGAAAAGGCAGATAATTTCGCCAAAAAAAGGTATATTTGCAGAAACAAATCATCACATGAACGGAGCTAGGATACTCATCATCTACACTGGCGGCACGATTGGCATGCTCGAAAATCCCACCACTGGCGCACTCGAAGCCTTTGATTGGGAGCACATCAGCAACTTCGTGCCTGAACTTGCGCGTTTCCACTATGACATCGAAACCATTACCTTTGGTCCTCCCATCGACTCTTCCGACATGGAGCCGAAGTATTGGACGCGCATGGTGGAGGTTATTGCCGACAACTACGACAACTACGATGGTTTTGTCCTCCTCCACGGCACCGACACCATGGCGTTCACTGCCTCCGCTTTGAGTTTTATGCTCGAAAACCTAGGCAAACCTGTGGTCATCACTGGAAGTCAGTTGCCCATTGGGCAGTTGCGCACCGACGGAAAGGAAAATCTCCTCACCAGCATCGAGATTGCTGCAGCGCGCTGTCCAGAAGGCAAGCCCATGGTACCCGAAGTTTGCATTTTCTTTGAAAACAAACTCCTCCGCGGCAACCGCACCACCAAGATCAACTCCGAGGGATTCAACGCTTTTCGCTCCTACACAATTTCCATCATCTCGCCGATGCTGGTATCCACATCAAGTTTGAAGAAGCGTTTATTCATCGTCCCGACCCAGCGAAGCCCTTCCGTCCCAATTATCTCCTCGATGATCACATCGCCATTTTGACCCTCTTCCCTGGCATGCGCGAAGAAGTGATGAATGCCTACCTCAATATCCCCAATTTGCGTGGACTAGTGCTCAAAACCTACGGAGCCGGCAACGCGCCCAAACTGCCGTGGCTCTACGAACGTCTGAAAGAACTCAGCGATCGTGGGGTGGTGATTATCAACACCACGCAGTGTTCCACGGGAACGGTGGACATGGGGCGCTATGACACCTCGCTCCAGCTCATAGAAGCCGGAGTGTTGAACGGTCACGACATGACACTCGAAGCCGTAGTGACCAAGTTGATGTTCCTCCTTGGACACAATTACGACAAACAGCGCATCTGCCAGTTGATGAACACCTCGTTGGTGGGCGAAGTGACCCTGCCTTTTGGACAACAAAGCGATGAAGCTGCTTGTCTGCAACGCGGACACATGGCAAAAGGTCGAGGGTTATGTGCCGACTAAAGCAGAGTTATGTGCTCCTTGTTGCAGGGCTACTTTTGCTCTGCAGTTGTGCCTCGTCCGTCTCTCCCACGGCAGCGCCTTTGCGCTACGCCAAATTGCTCCGCATGACCGATGCACCCGACCACACGTGGGTGGAAATCCTCAATCCGTGGGACACCACGCAAGTGTTGCGCCAATATCTTTTGGTAAATCAAGCGATGTCTTCCGTTGCTGCCAAAGCCTTGCAAGCGCAGCATCCAGCCTCTGTGTTGCTCCACACCCCGTTGCAGCGCACCCTTCCGCAAAGCACCGTGCATGCTTCCCTTGCGCTCCGACTCGAAGCACAACAGTCGCTCGTGGGACTTTGCGACACCGCCTACATCGTCGCACCTGAACTCAAAGAACTCCACCTTCCAGACTTTGGACGTGGCGACCAACCCAATGTAGAGCGCATCATTGCGGCAAAAACGCAGGCTTGTCTGTTTGCTCCCTTTGAAAATGCTCGCTACGAGTCGTTAGAGCGCGCTCAGATTCCCGTTGTGGACTGTGCCGACTATCTCGAAACATCTCCTTTGGGGCGCGCAGAGTGGATGCGATTCTACGGTAGACTGTGGGGGAAATCCCAACTAGCCGATAGTCTCTTTGCTTGTGAAGTGCGCAACTACGAACGGTTGAAGCAAATGGTGCACTCTACCTTATTGCAAACCACGTCATCGGGCTTAGCACACCCTACGCCATCCGGTGCTTCGCAGCGGGAACATCACCCGAAAATGCAGTCCACTTCTATTGCCAAAATCCCAGTGGATACACCGAATGTGGGAGGGCACAAAAAAAATCTCCGACGAAATCCGAAAAACGTGGGAGATTTTTCCAAAAACGTGGGAGATTTTCCAAAAAACGTGGGAGAAAATTCTGAAAACGTCAGAGATAATTTCGACAACCTCCGAGAAAAGGAAAATCCAGCGTACAAGGCGATGGCATCACGAGAGGAAAAGTCCTCCATTGCATCGCATTCCACGGACAGCGTCTCGCATCGTGCACCGCGTGTTTGGCTCGATTTGCCTTGGCAAAGCACTTGGTATGCTCCCGGCGGACACAGTTATCTAGCTACCCTCATTGCAGATGCTGGAGGAGATTATCCCTTGCGTCACAACGAACAAGCTGGTAGCTTGCCACTTCCTTTGGAGCGTGCTTGGCAATATGCCCAAACGGCAGACGTGTGGATCATCAAGGGGGGTGAAGAACTGCCCCCAAACTACGCCGCACTCACGGCTCTTTCGCACGTCTATGCGCAATTTCCTGCTGTGCGTTCCCATCGCGTGTGGGTGTGTCCTACAATGCAAGTGCCCTACTATGAGCATACTCCCTTCGCTCCTACACAGTTGTTGCGCGAATGGTGCATCATGCTCGGCACCTTGCCTGTTGATGCCAACACTTCATTGCGCTACTTCCATCCGCTGCCGCGCCACTGATTGATTGCCGAAGCGAAGATTGGTCTTCCACATTGGGAATACTTTATCCCAAATCGGTCATTAGATTCTGAACAGATTTCATTAGATTGTTGAGCAGATTGTTTATGGTGAGTTCGAAGGCGTAGCGGGCTACGACGAGAACGAACGAGCAACAAGATGCCAACAAGAAAATGAAAGATGACAGGAAGTTATCTTTTCAATAACAAGTCGTACAATAACGGTCTAATGACCGATTGGGGTTTATTCGCCCACGGCTTTTTCTCCGCATTTGTCTCTTCGTTTGTTCTTCCCCTACATGCCTCTTCTCTCCCTTTCCCACCGCACCCTGCTGCTGAGCCTGAGTTGGCTCGTGCTGTTGCTCATTGGGCTGCACCTTTTTGTGGGCAGTGTGTGGATGACTCCGCAAGAAGTGGGAGCTGCTTTGGGCGATGCCGCTCGCAGTTTGCTGGGCGATAGAGATACATCCTCCGCCATCGGGCAAGAAATCGTAGTGCACCATCGCTTGACCATCGCCCTCACTGCCGCGCTCTCGGGAGCCGCCCTCGGAGGAAGTGGACTCTTCACGCAGACGCTCTTTCGCAATCCGCTAGCTGACCCTTCTCTGCTGGGCATCAACGCTGGAGCTGCCCTGGGAGCCGCCCTCGCCATGATGGTTGTGGGGAGTGTTTCGGTCTTGACAGGCTTCACCCTCACCGTGCTCTCGGCATTGTTGGGCGCACTGGTGGTGCTGAGTGTCCTGCTCAGTGTGAGCCGACGTTTGGCGAGTGCCACGGCTGTGCTCTTAGTGGGGGTGATGCTCTCCTTCATGGTCTCTTCGGTGCTTGCCATCTTGGCACATCGGGCTTCTGCCGATGGACTGCGCCACTATCAACTTTGGCTTTTTGGGCGACTGCACCTCTGTGAGTTGGTCGCAACTTCCGCTTTTTGCCCTTGCCATCTTTCTACTTTTTGCTCTTGACGATCCGCCTGTTGCGCGTGCTCGACGCATGGTTGCTGGGCGATGTCTATGCGCAGTCGCTGGGCATCAGTGTGGATCGCGAGCGTTTCCGCCTTTTAGGGGTTGTCGGTCTGCTTTCTGCAGTGGTCACTGCCCTTTGTGGTCCCATCGCCTTTGTCGGTTTGGCTGCTCCACACGCAGCGCGTTTGGTGTCACACCAAGGTGCCCATCAGCGTCTGCTGCCCCTCACGCTCTTGATGGGGAGTGCGCTTCTTCTCTTCTGCCAACTTGTGGCGCGACTGCCGCTATGGGGCGAAGCGCAACTTCCGCTCAATGCGGTGACTCCGCTAGTGGGTGCACCCATCATGGTGCTGTTGCTACTGCAACATCGCCCTCGATGAGGTGAACAGACGCAAGTTTTGCCCGAGGCTATCGCACCACCTGCACCACACATGGCGCTGCCTTGCCGCTGAGGGAGACTCTTTTTCTATTTTCTTATTGTCCTTTTCTCCTATCTCTCGAAGAAATGCTCAACTCTTCTGCACGTCCCTTTATCCTCCTCTCCAACGACGACGGTTATCAAGCCCCTGGCATCAACTTTCTCATTGATGTGTTGCGCCCTGTTGCCGACCTTCTGGTGGTGGCACCTAATGGTGCACGCTCTGGTTTTGGCTGTGGCATCACTGCCACGCAGCCCATTCAGTGCCGACTCGTACACGAAGAAGAAGGACTGGACATCTATTCTTGCACAGGAAGTCCGGTGGACTGTGTGAAACTCACCTTCAATGTGCTCCTCGACAACTATGGTCGCAAGCCAGACTTGGTGGTTTCGGGGATGAACCATGGCGATAACTCCAGTGTCAACACCTTTTATTCTGGTACCATGGGAGCTGCCAACGAAGGGGTGATACAAGGGGTGCCAGGCATTGGATTTTCTTACTGCCACTTCAGCTACGACGTCGATATGTCGGCTTGCGCACCCTACATCGTAGAGATAGTGCAACAGGTGCTCCGCGAAGGACTTCCACCTTTCTCCGCACTCAATGTCAATTTCCCTGCTTTATCCGAATTTGAGGGCGTGAAAGTGTGTCGTATGGCGCATTCGCGCTGGGTGAACGAGATGGCAGTGAACTATAAGCCTCGCACTGGAACACCTTATTATTGGCTCACTGGCGAACCCTACGAACTAGAGCCAGAAGCGGAAGACACCGACCGCTGGGCTTTGGCTCATGGTTATGTGGCGATTACTCCGCAAACCCTCGATGTGACCCACTATCCCTTGTTGCAAAAGCTCCAAGCTAAGGAGTGGTAAGTGGCAAAGAAGGGGAGTGAGTCTCGACTGTTCTCCTTCCTACATCGCTTTTTCAGCACGCAGTTTTCCCCTTCCCACAAACCAATTCCGCAGATTCCACCAAGCTATTTCTCCATATCATCATGCGCTATTTCATCATTGCTGGCGAAGCCTCGGGCGATCTTCACGCTTCGCACCTCGTCACAGCCCTCCGAAAGGAAGATGCTGATGCTCAATTCCAAGGATTGGGCGGTGACCTCATGGCGGCAGCTGGTGTTGATGTGCTCTGGCACTACCGCACGATGGCATATATGGGATTTGTGCAGGTGGTGCTTCACTTGCCGCAGATACTCCGCGCCATGCGTGCGTGCAAGGCGGCTATTGCTGCCTATCGTCCCGATGCCATCATCCTAGTGGATTATCCAGGTTTCAATCTGAATATCGCGGCTTGGGCACGAAAACACCTCGATGCTCCCATCTTCTACTACATCGCCCCCAAGATTTGGGCATGGAAAGAGGGACGCATTCGCAAAATCCGTCGTAATGTGGACAAGGTGCTCTCGATTTTACCCTTTGAAGTGGACTATTTTGAGCGTAAACATGGCTACAAAGTGGACTATGTGGGCAATCCTTCGTGTGCAGAGGTCGATGATTTTTTGCAGCACGATAATCAGTCTTTCGCAGACTTCTGTGCAGCGCATCAGCTTGATCCGCAGCGCAAAATTGTAGCGCTGCTTGCTGGTTCGCGTCGCTCAGAGATTGCTGCCAATCTGCCGCGGATGTTGCAGGCTTTTGCGCAGGTGCAAACTGAATCTGCCCCAAGTTGCAGTGGTGTCTCTACTGTGCAATCTGCCCCCCTCTGCCCACAACTCTGCCGAACACTCCGTGTATGCGCGCGGTTTTCAAGCGGTGATAGCCGCTGCTCCAGGCATCGAACTGGAGGAATATGCGCCTTATTTGCAGGCTTATCCCCAGGTGCATCTCGTGTCTGCGGCTACTTTCGCGCTGTTGAAACACTCGCACACGGCGTTGGTGACAAGTGGCACGGCTACTCTCGAAACTGCGCTCTTCGGTGTGCCGCAGGTCGTGTGCTACCATATCAGAGGCGGTGCGATCGTACGCGCCATCCAACCGCATTTTCTCAACTGCCGCTTCATCTCTTTGGTCAATCTCGTTGCAGACGATGAGGTAGTGCCTGAACTCATCGCAGATCGTACCGCACCACACCACATTGCGCGCCATCTGCTCCCACTGCTCGACGACACTAGCGCGGCTCGACAAGCGCAATTATCGGGATATGCCCGTATGCGTGCCCAACTTGGCACAAATGTTGCCCCGCAAGAAGGTGCACGACTCATTGTGCAAGCACTGCGAGAGGGACTGAACTCCCCTGCGCTCGCATAGTGCAGACTTCTTTTTCAGACTATTCACTTAAATCAATCTAATATGTCTTCCATCGCTTCCCAATTTGCACAGCAACTGCTCGAGGTGCAGTGCATCAAACTTCAACCTACGCAGCCTTTCACCTGGGCGAGTGGCTGGTTGTCCCCATTCTATTGCGACAATCGCAAGACGTTGGCTTATCCTAAGGTGCGCACCTTCGTGAAAGAGCAACTCGCAGCTATGATTCGTGAGCAATATCCCGAAGCTACTGCCATTGCTGGGGTCGCCACTGGTGCTATCGCTCAAGGTGCTTTGGTAGCCGATGCCTTAGATCTCCCTATGTGCTACGTGCGCGCCAAGGCTAAGGACCATGGCATGGGCAATCTCATCGAAGGTACCTTGCCCGAAGGTGCAAAAGTGGTGGTTGTCGAAGACTTAATTTCGACAGGTGGTAGCAGTCTTAAGGCTGTTGAGGCGCTCCGTGCCGCTGGTTTTGAAATTCTTGGCATGGTGGCGAGCTTCACCTACGGATTCCCTGTGGCAGAAGAGGCTTTCCGCGCTGCAAATGTCACCCTGACTACGCTCACCAACTATGAAGCTGTGGTGGAAACGGCTCGTGGCATTGGCTACATCGAGGAGAGTCACTTGCCTCTCTTGGCTCGTTGGCGCGCTAATCCTTCCACTTGGAGCCCTGAAGTGTAAGGCTTCGTTGCTATTCCTTATTTTATGACTTCTTCCTTTCCTTCTTTGTCTGAGTGGCCATTTGATGATTTCAAATGCCTCGACCAAGGAGGAAAGGGGGAACTATTTCTCTCTAAAAACGATGACTAAATATACCTCCGAAATCTACACGGTCAATGCTACTCAAGCGCAGGCTTACGAGCGTTTGGCTGATTTGCGCCGTTTTGAAGCCCTTAAAGCAGCTTTCTCCGACCCTGAGAAGATGCAATATATCTTGCAAAATCTTCCTGCCGACCAAGTGTCGCCCGAGAAACTCGCTGAGATTCGCGAACAAGTAGAGAAGATGCAGTTCACCGAAGACACTATTTCTGCCGATACAAAGGTGGGACCTGTATCGCTTGCCATTGTGGAGCGCGAACCTTGCAAGTTGGTGAAACTCGTGACGCAGAATTCTCCCGTGAATGCTACAGTTTGGGTGCAACTCGTGGAGAAAGGCACTTACCAAGCGGCACTTAAGGTGACCATCGGTGTGGAACTCAATTTCTTCATTCGCAAGATGGTGGAGAAGCACATCAAAAAGGCGCCCGACGGTTTGGCACAGTTCTTGAGCCAAATCCTGGCGGTGGGCTAAACGCTCCATCGCTGGGGATGAGGAATTCTCAGTAAGTTGCGCTAAAATGGCAAATAATGATAGCTTTATTTCGTAAGTGGCAGATTCACCACGGATTTATGGCTGGTGGCATGGCGCTGATATTGGGTGTCGCCGCGACTTTTCTGGCTTGCGATGAGGAGAGCGCTTCGCGCTTTTCGCACCATCGTGCCTTTTTGCGCTTTTCGCCCGTGGCAGCTGCTCCGGTGCTCTCCGCGGCTGTGCATGGAGTGGGGGAGTGGTGCGCTATCACTTATGATGCTTCGCACTACGTTTTCACGAATGCTGCCCAGCGCACGAGCCGATATCCGCGCACGGCACTCGATGCTTATGGGACTCCCACTTCTATTGCTGGTTTGTGGTGGGCACTCCTGCCTTGCCCGACCTGAGCGGACGGCAGACGGTCGTGGCTTTCGACCTCGTTTGCCCATCTTGCTACCAAGGGGCTTATGTGGAACGTCGACTGTCGTGGAATCCTTCTTCTACACCAGGCACGCTCGTCTGTGGACGTTGCCAACGACATTACGACCTCAACAATGGCGGAACTGTGAGTGTGACCAAAGCGGATGGTCAGCAGAATGTGGCACTTTACCGTTATTCTGCCGCCTACTCCAATCCAACAGATGTTTTTGTCGTGCAAAACTAGCCAAAACATTTGGTCACCTTTCCTAAAATCCTTACCTTTGCACCACCTTACGCCTGAATGGTGGAATGGTAGACACGAGGGACTTAAAATCCCTTGGCCATTACGGCTGTACGAGTTCGAGTCTCGTTTCAGGCACCTCCCTTCTGTTGGATTTCCAGCAGGAGGGATTTTTTGTGCCCTCATCTTTTCTGTTAAGGCTTTGCGTCAAAGCACGCTGTCCTTGCTGTATTGTCCGGAAAACAAAAGGAGATGCTGCAAAACGAGTTTTGCAACATCTCCTTGATGAAAGAAGAGCGGTATGTCGCGCATTGGGGAGAGAGGCTCTGTTAGGTCTTTTCCCTCATTGAGGGAATAAGGAGAGAGTGTTCCGTGCTGCGACTACCTTATGTGGAGTGCTTAGGGAAGCCAGACCTTTTTACCATCGCGGATGACAATACCCTTTGCGGTAGTTGCGTCGATACGTTGTCCGGCAAGGTTGTAGGTTGCGCCCATTTCTGCGTTGTTTTCAGTAGCTACCTTAGAGATTGCAGTGGGGTCAACGACTTTGGGGAGCTCGAAATGAATAGAGGATGCGGGAACGTTCTTAGGAATGCGGAGGTAGCAACGATTGGCAGGGATGGTGAGTCCATTGATGATGCTGAATTGAGCATTGCCTTGTGAATTCTGTACAAGTACAAAATACTTAAAGTGCTCCTCATCGCGCTCTGCCCCAGTGAGAGGGTCGGTGGTGCCGTAGAGTTCGCTTACGATAGGGTTTAGTCATTTGCAGCGCCTACACATTCATAGACTCCTGGTTTGTCTGCAGTAATGAGTACAGGTGTATTAGCAGGGATATTCTTGCTATTGACAAGTTCGAAGTTAATCTCATTAGTAGTAGGGTGACCCTTCATCGTATAGGCATAAACTCCTCTTGGGATACGAACGGGGTAGGGAAGCATCATGGTAGCATAGTTACCATTTTTGAATTCACGTACGTTGAGGTCGTACTTGATCTCTGTATAAAATCCATCAGGTAATTCTCTTGTGTCATACACATGAAGGACAAAGTCTACGATATTACCACGATTGTCAATAATCTTATTGTCACCTCCTGGATCTATGCTATTCCAGTCGATTTTGAAGCGGAGATGATATTCGCCAGGCTTGGTGGGAGCGGTGAAGGATCCGTCCTGAAAGTTGATCTTCCATTGATCACCAGTTTGTTCTACGCCTTGTTTTGTCTTCTTTTTACCATTATATACAGAGGCATAGACCAGTTCGTTGTCTTCCATACTGGTAACATCAAACTTGCTGTTATGATTGCGGTCGAGATAGAGATAACTGTCCATCCAAGCACCATGCCACTTGTACTCAAACTTTACTTCTACTCCAGGGAGAACATAAACTGTCCATCTAGGAATGGCGTAGTTGAAATAAGCCTGATCTTTGGGTAAATCTTTTTTTTTTTTCAATAGTTCTACCATTGGGAGAGCTAATCTTGACGTATTCGAGGAAGCGGTCTTGACCTTTGGTTGCATCCTTGTCAAAATTGATGGAAATGGGAGGAGCTGGGTTGGGCTTTTTCTGAGCTTGCACACCAATTCCTGCGAAGGTGAAGAGTGCAGCTGCGAAGGTGAATGCAGTAATTTTTCTATTCATACGCGTTGAAAATAGGAAAGTATGAGAGGATTCTCTGTGATTTTATTGTTTTTATTAGAATTTACTTTCGCAAAAGTAAGATATTTTGCAATATGTACCAAACAGAAGAGGGGAAAAAGTGTGTTTTTTTCTTGAAACGTAAGAGCTAACCCGTAAAAAGTGACTTATTTCTGGAAAAAGCGTATGAAATTTATAAGCAACGTGCACGAAGGCTCATGTAGAAGCATGCAGATTTTGCAACGAAAAGAAAAAGGTTGCTTTGATATCTAGGATTTTATGCAAATGATTCGTGGACTGTGTAGAGAAATGCTTTTGCGAGTTAATGTGCAATATTGTGTAAATTGCCAAAGACGAGTGTTGATAAAACTCGAAATGGAGCGTTTTATGGGACATACACCGCCATTCTTCGGGAAAGACTTGCAAAGAGAAGGGAGCGATGGCTTGGTTTGAGGATGAAATGTCTAGAGATTTATGGGAAATGTATGCTTGTAGAATGACAACGCTGGAGAAATGAAAATGAGAGTTTCCAACTATTGAGCGAAAACCTTGGTAGGATGCCCAAGATGTCGTAAATTTGTTGGAACTTCAGGGCATGGGCTCTCGCGCAAAAGGACAATGCCGCCTCTTTGTGCGTTGGTCTAATCTTCACCTTATCCACAGTTGCAGTGATTTTGTAGAGCATCTACAATGATCATTTAGATGTTCTGTTGTGACAGTGTAGACATCTGCAGCGAAATGTAGAGTACCTTCATTGACGATGAAGAGTGCCTACAAACCCCTAGAAGACTCCTTATCTATAATAGGCAAATCCTCTCAATGACGATCCAACATCTTATAGCGCAACGCCTCAACCTGCGCGATAAACAAGTAGAAGCGACCCTCAAACTCTTGGATGAGGGGGCAACCATTCCCTTTATTTCTCGCTACCGCAAGGAAGCCACGGGCGCACTCGACGAAGTGCAGGTGGCAGCAGTGGCAGATGAATACCGCAAAGTCCAAGAACTCGAGCATCGCAAGGCTTTTGTGCTCGAAACCATCGAAGCGCAAGGCAATCTCACCGATGAGTTGCGCCAGCGCATCACACAATCGTGGGATGCCACCGAGGTGGAAGACCTCTATCTCCCCTTCAAACCCAAACGCCGCACCAAGGCGCAGGTGGCGCGCGAACGAGGATTGGAACCTCTCGCTCAGAAGTTGCTGCTCCGTCCGCAAGACGATCCAGAGTTAGCAGCCGAGCGTTTTCTCACCGACGAGGTGCCCGATGTAGCGGCTGCCCTGCAAGGCGCGCGCGACATCATCGCAGAGCAAATCAGCGAAGACGAACGCAGCAGACAGAGTCTCCGCAATGTCTTTGGCAGAGAAGCCGTGATTTCTTCAAAACTTGTGAAAGGCAAGGAGGAAGAGGCGGCTAAATATCGCGATTATTTCGATTGGAGTGAACCCTTGCGTCGCTGCACTTCCCACCGTCTGTTGGCGATGCGTCGCGGAGAATCGGAAGGCATGCTACGCGTGTCCATCGCTCCTGCCGACGAGAGTGGGACAGCCGACCGCATCGCCCGACCTTTTGTGCGCCCCAACACAGCAGCGGCAGCGCAAATCGCCACTGCTGCCGCCGATGCCTACAAGCGATTGTTGCGCCCCAGCATCGAAACAGAGTTTGCGGCGCAGAGTAAACAGCAGGCAGACGAAGAAGCCATCCGCGTGTTTGCACAAAATCTGCAACAACTGCTCCTCGCTGCGCCTCTCGGTTCGCGCAGAATCATGGGCATCGACCCTGGTTTCGCACAGGATGTAAGGTGGTTTGTCTTGATGAACAAGGCGATCTCTTGCACAATACCACGATTTATCCTCACGAACCCAAGAAAGACCGTGCCGCTGCCGCAGCCACCTTGCAGAAATTGGCGAAGCAATATCGCGTAGAAGCCGTGGCGATTGGTAATGGTACGGCAGGACGTGAAACCGAAGAACTGGTGCGCAGTCTGAAATCTCAGGTGAATGCTGAGGTGAATTGGGACGAAATCCCCATTTTCTTGGTGAGCGAAGACGGAGCCTCCGTCTATTCAGCTTCGGCAGTGGCTCGCGCAGAATTTCCCGACCACGATGTCACCGTGCGTGGTGCGGTGTCCATCGCCCGCCGTTTGGCAGATCCGCTGGCAGAGTTGGTGAAATCGACCCGAAAGCCATCGGTGTGGGACAATATCAGCACGATGTGGATGCTACAGCCCTGAAGCGCGCGCTAGATCACACCGTAGAGCACTGTGTGAATGCTGTTGGGGTGAATCTCAACACGGCTTCCGCCCATCTCCTCACCTATGTCAGCGGACTCGGAGCGGCATTGGCGCAAAACATTGTCAATTATCGTGCCGAACATGGGGCGTTTGCTTCGCGCAAAGAACTATTGAAAGTCCCCAGACTTGGGGCGAAAGCCTATGAACAATGCGCAGGTTTCTTGCGCATTCCTCAAGCGAAGCATCCTCTCGACAACACGGCTGTGCACCCCGAACGCTATGCGCTGGTGGAGAAGATGGCGAGTGATGCGGGAACTGACCTTCAGTCGCTCATCGCGCATCCTGAGATTCGACAGAAAATTGACCTCAAACGCTATTGCACTGCCGAAGTAGGGCTCCCCACGCTCCACGATATTTGGGCAGAACTTGACAAACCTGGCAGAGATCCTCGTGGCACAGCGCAGGTGTTCCAATTTGAGGAGCGCGTGCACAGCATCGATGATTTGGAAATTGGTATGGTGCTGCCTGGAGTTGTGACCAATGTGACCAACTTTGGCGCATTTGTGGACTTAGGCATCAAGACGAAAGGCCTGGTGCACGTGTCGCAACTGGCGGATCGCTTTGTGAAAGATCCCGCCGAAGTGGTGCAAGTGCAGCAACAAGTGGAAGTGCGTGTGGTGGAAGTGGACAAGGCTCGTGGAAGAATCGCACTGAGCATGAAAAAAGGCTAGCACATTGCGCTGTCTTATCGCTCCATGTATTTGGATTTCTACCTTTGTTTCTTCCTCTTCTCCCCTTGGTTTCTTGCTCTTTATAATAAGTGGGGCTTTCTTGCTCCATGATTTCAACCCAAAAGAATGACAACAGACGAACAATATATGCTCCGCGCTTTGGAACAAGCGCAAATGGCTGCCGATCGCGACGAGGTGCCGGTGGGAGTGGTGGTAGTGTGTCAAGATCGCATCATTGCGCGCGGTCATAACCTCACCGAAACCCTCAATGATGTCACGGCTCATGCTGAGATGCAAGCCGTCACCGCTGCTGCCAATGTCCTCGGTGGGAAGTATCTGAGCGACTGCACGCTCTATGTCACTGTCGAACCCTGTGTGATGTGCGCTGGGGCTTTGGCGTGGGCGCAAGTAGGGCGCATTGTTTATGGTGCTGCCGACCCCAAACGCGGTTATTCCGTCTATGCCCCTGAGGCTTTGCATCCACGCACGCAGGTCACCGCTGGTGTCCTTGCCGAGGAGTGCGGGGAACTGATGCGACAATTTTTCAAAAGCAAAAGATAAGTAGTAGAGGTTAGAGGTTAGACGTTAGAAGGCTAGCGCGATTGGACTAGAAATACTAGATGAACTAGAACCTCTAATAAGCCCGAGCCACTTGTGGCGAGCAAAAAGGGTCTGCGACTCTCTAACGTCTAGCCTCTAACGTCTAGCGTCTAATAAGCCCGAGCCACTTGTGGCGAGCAAAAAAGGGTCTGCGACCCTCTAACGTCTAATTTTATGTCTTCTCACAACACACTAGGACATTTAGGTGAGGATTTCGCCTGTTCTTTCCTCCTTCGTCAGGATTATCACATCTTGGCGCGCAACTGGCGTTGTTATCCCTACGAGTTAGACATCGTGGCAGACGACTGGGGCGAACTTGTTTTTGTGGAAGTCAAAACCCGCACTTCCGATGAATGGAGCGATCCAGCCGCAGCGGTAGACCGTCACAAGCGCGAACACCTCTCCCTTGCTGCACGAGCCTATATGCGCCAACAGCAAGTGGGCGATGTTCCCTTCCGCTTCGACGTCATTGCTTTGGTGGGTAGCGCACCACCGTTTGAGATTATCCACTACAAAAACGCCTTCCCGTTAGAACTTCCTCAACGCTTTCACCCGAAAAATCCTGCTGATGAACTCTTCTTCTAATAGCGAAATGCAACATCTCCTGAGTAATGCTGCGAACTCTCGCGAAAACACTGCGAACTCTCGCAACGAATCCGTCAGCGTCTCGCGCTTTTTTGCAGAATCTTGCGAAGAAGACACCTGCGAAGGTTGTAGTGTACCGAACAAAGCACAACTACCTCCGCATTGGATTCGTAAGCATTATCCCACGGTGCCGACCACGATGGAGATGATTGCGATGGATGCTGCACCTGCTGAGGAAGTGTGGCTTGTGACGACTGATTTTCAAACACGCGGACACGGACAAGTGGGGACATCGTGGGAAAGTGATTGCGGAGAAAATCTGATGTTCACCTTCGTGTATCGACCTAAGGATGTGCGCGCTACCGAGCAATTCTATCTTTCTGAAATCGCTTGTTTGGCAGTCGCCCAAACCCTCGATGCGTATGTCGAAGGAGTCAGTGTGAAATGGCCGAACGATGTGTATGTGGGTGAGCAAAAAATATGTGGAATGCTCCTCAATCACCAGCTCCGAGGAGCGATGGTGGAGAGTACCATGGTGGGCATCGGCATCAATGTCAATCAACCGCGCTTCGTGAGCGATGCGCCCAATCCTATTTCTTTGTGGCAACTCCTCGGGCATCGCATCGACACCGAAGCCGTGTTGGAAAGTTTTGTGCGCCACTTTGAAACGCTCTATACGTGGTGGATTCGTGGAGAAAAAACACGGCTGAGAAACCTCTACCAACAGCGACTTTTCCGTCGTGAAGGACAACACCTTTATCTCGACTCAGCGACAGGCGAAGTGTTTTCTGCTACGATAGAACAAGTAGCTCCCACAGGATTATTAACCCTTCGCGACAGTGCTGGAGCATTGCGCACCTTTGATTTCAAAGCAGTTCAATTTCAGCTCGACACGCCGTAGCCTGCTGAAAGAAACAGCCCCCAAAAATAAAAACTTCTGGAGCATGCTGAAATGAATATCCTCAAAGCTAAGGAATTCCAGGAGCATGCAACCCCAATAATAGACTTAACACAGACGACTGAACAAACTATGCACCGAAAAATCCTACATATTGCGCTGCCCTCCATCTTCACCAACATCACCGTACCGTTGTTGGGCATCGTGGGCACCTACATTGCAGCCCATCTTGGCGCTTATTATCTTGCCGCCATCAGTGTGGGCAGCACTTTATTCTCTACCACCTACTCGCTCTTCAATTTTCTCCGCATGGGCACAGGAGGTGTGGCTGCGCAAAGTTATGGAGCCGAACAATTCAGTGAGAGTGGCGTGGTGCTAGGTCGGTCGTTGGTCATTGCCCTCTCCTTGAGTTTGGGCATCCTCTTGTTGCAACAGCCCATCATCGAACTAGGACTTTGGCTCATGTCGGTAGAAGGGGCGCAGCGCGTCCTCGTGATGGACTATTTTCATTGGCTCATTTGGGGCGCACCTGCCATGCTCAGTCTGTTTGCGCTCAATGGTTGGCTATTAGGTATGCAAAATGCCGTCTATCCTATGATCGTTGCGGTGACGCAAAACCTGCTCAACATCGGCATCTCACTCTTTCTCGTCTATGGGCTTCAGATGAAAATCGAAGGTGTAGCCATTGGCGCGCTCACTGCTCAGTGGGTGGGGGCGATATTAGCCTTGACTTTTGCCGTTCGTGTGGCGCGCAAGCACGGCATCGCCTTGTTTTCGCAGGGACATCGCGTGTTTCGCGATCTCATCGCTTGGAAACGCTTCTTCACCGTCAATGTTTTCATCTTCCTCCGCACGTTGTGTTTGGTGGCAGTGATGTTTTCTTTCACCGCCTTCGGCAATCGCAGTGGCAACTATGTCGTAGCCGGCAATGCCATTCTCCTGCAACTCTTCCTCCTCACGAGCTATTTCTCGATGGTTTCGCCTATGCTGGCGAGGCTGTGGGAGGTCGCATCACGGGGCAAGGTGATGGCGTGGAGTTTCGCCGACTGGTGCGTGCCCTCTTCTTGTGGGGCGGTATCATTGCACTGTTGTTTTCTGCCTTCTTTTTCGTGATGGGCGATTTCATCGTGGAGCAGTTGGGACAAGATGCGCAGGTCATCACGGTGGCGCGCACCTATTTACCCTATGTCATTGCCCTGCCCGTGGTGAGTGTCACAGCCTTTCTCTTTGATGGCTTGTACATCGGCACCACTGCCACGCGGAGCATGCTTGTCGGAGTGGCTTATGCTTCTGCCCTCTTCTTTTTGCTGCACCAATTGCTCGCTCCCACGATGGGCAATCACGCCTTGTGGATTGCCTTCACCGCCTATCTTGCGCTGCGGGGTGGGGTGATGGCATTGCAATTACCAGGGGTGCTGCGCAGAAAGTTTGGCTAAATCTTGCCAACCTCCGCTACAATGTGTAATTTTGTGCTGCAATCGCTTTCGTAGCAGGCAAATCAGTGTCGGAAACTTTCGGATAGTTCGGAGGTTTATGCGCGCACGCTTCCTTTAATTCGCAAATATCTTCATTTCTATTATATGAAATTCAATCGCATCCTGCTTAAACTCAGTGGCGAAAGCCTTATGGGGCAACAAGGTCACGGCATCGACACACAACGTCTCAACGAATATGCTGCACAAATCCAAGAAATCCACCAGATGGGGGTGCAAATTGGCATCGTCATTGGCGGTGGCAACATCTTCCGCGGCTTGAGTGGTGCTGGCAAAGGCTTCGACCGTGTCAAAGGTGACCAAATGGGCATGTGCGCCACGGTGATTAACAGCCTAGCACTTTCCTCAGCCCTTGATGCTATTGGCGTGAAAAATCGTGTCCTCACTGCCATTCGCATGGAGCCCATCGGAGAGTTTTACTCCAAATGGAAGGCCATCGAAGCCATGGAACGCAGAGAAGTGGTAATCATGAGTGCAGGTACGGGCAATCCTTACTTCACCACCGACACAGGTTCGTCACTTCGTGGCATCGAAATCGAAGCTGATGTGATGCTCAAGGGCACGCGTGTGGATGGTGTCTACACTGCCGACCCTGAAAAAGACCCTACCGCCACGAAGTTCTCCGAAATCTCTTATGACGAAGTGCTTCAGCGTGGCTTGAAGGTGATGGATGTCACTGCCACAGCTATGTGCAAAGAGAATGGTCTTCCCATCTACGTGTTCAACATGGACATCGTGGGCAATCTCCGTCGAGTGATGGAAGGCGAAGACATCGGCACTTACGTGCATGCCTAAGGCTTAAACCTCCGATAGATAGGTGAGTGATTTCCAAAACTCTCCGACATTTACCCAAAAAACTCCGAGAAAATTTTAGTTTTCTCGGAGTTTTTTGTTGTGCTTCTACCAGAGTAGGGAAAAGCAGTCAAAGTCTTCACCTCAAGAGGCGGAAGTTATCGTTTGCGAGCCGCAGCAGAGCCACGCTTTGCAGGAGCAGTGGTGCGTCCTGTTGCCGATGCTTTGCGGTCAGCAGGGAGTGCGCTGTACTTTTGGAGGAGAGTAGTCGCATTTTCATCGCCCAGTTGCTGCGCTTTGGTGAGATATTCCAGCGCACGAGCGCGATTCTTCTGTTCACCATACGCCACACCAATGATTTTATAAGCATCGGCAGCTTGAGGATTCTCCGTGATGGCTTGTTGTGCCGTTGCGATGGCATCGTCCCAAAGTTGGACACGTAGGCAGAGGAGGGCACGATTGATGCGATAGTCTTCGCGCTCCTCTTTGGTAGAAGCACGAGAAATAGCCGTGCTATAGTCATCGAGAGCCACTTGATAGATGCGCGCTTTTTCGGCAAGCGCCGCTCGAATGGCAAAGAACTGCGCAGAAAGACGCTGGCTTCCTACGATTTGTTCGTAATCATTGTAGTCCAACACAGCCGCGCGCATGTTGCCGAGCTTCTCATTATAATAGGCGCGCAACTCCAAGACGGCAGCCACGTCACCACTTTTATAAGGTTTTTCCGCAATCTCCAAAGCTTTATCGAGCTCTGCCACGATGAGACTGTCCGCCACTTTCATGCGCATGAGCACTTGAGCTGCAAAATAGTGAGATTGTGGAGAAGCTGCAGGCGAAGCGTTGTAGGCTTTGAATTTTTCCAAGGCTTGTTCATCGCGCTTCATGCTGTAGAGAATCACCCCTTGTTGGAGTAGCGCGGCAGGTTTGGCTTGCAGTGCGTAGGATTTTTCAGCAGCTTTGAGCGCAGCTTCGAGATTCCAAGCTGGATAATCTGTGCTGTCGCTCAACGCCTTCTCATAGATGAGTTGCGCCTGCGTGTCATAGACCGCATCGAGTCCATCACCACCGAGGGTGAAACGGCGTTGCAACCACGCATCGGCTTCCGCGTATTGGCGCTGACGAGCATAGTAGCTGGCAAGGTCAAGCATAGCCGCCCCATTCTTGGGATAAGCCGTGGTGAAATCTTGGATGAGGGGGGGAGCACTTGCAGGCTGTCGCGCTGGGTGCGGAGCATCATGAAGAAATAAGAGTAAGCGTCGTTCTCACTAGTGGGCAACTGCTTCGGTATTCTAATTGCGTTGAAATCGCTATTGAGGGCAGCAGCTGCGTTCACTCGGAACGAATCTGCCACGGCTGCGCTGATGGCACAGATGCCTTGCGCTTTGTCCAAGAGATTGCGTTGCGCAATCGCCACCACTTGTCCGTTTTCCACGATGGGACAACCCACATATTGTTCCGCGTTGGGTGCACTCAGGGTGTAGTAAGGGAAGACGTTGTTGGTATCTGCCGAGAGGACGTTGGTAGCAAGAGGTTGCGCTTGTTTTTCGGTGGAGAAGAATGTCTGTTGCCACGCTGTACCAGCCGCACCCACTGCTGTGCTGCGCGTGAGGAAGGGCAATTTCTTGGTGGGCATGGCAGTGGTGACACGCACCATGTCGTAGTTGTCGCTAGCAGCTACGATGCGCAACACATCGGCTTGGCGACCTTAGTGTCGGTCACGACAGCGCGTGTAGCACCTCGGAAGGCAGCGTAGGGAGCTACGACTTCTGCCGTGGGAGATGCGAAATATCCATAAGTAGTGTGGAGGGTATCGCCCTTTTCGTTGAAGGTCACTACGCGCACCACAGCTTGTTGAACATCGTTGGGCTTCTGCGCTTGGCTCAGCGTGGGAAGGAAAGCCAGCGCAAGGGGAAGAAGGTATTTCATTGGTGAAGAATCTTGGGTTGAAGGTTTGTTTTTTATTGTGCACCCTCGGCGAGGAGTTGGCGAGCATTTGCCAAAGCTGCATCTGTGATGGCTGCTCCCGAGAGCATATTGGCAATTTCTTGCACACGCTCCTCGTCAGAGAGGGCGCGGATGTTGGAAGTTGTGCCGGTGTCGCTCTCTTGTTTGTGCACCCAAAAGTGCACTTGCCCGAGTGCGGCTATCTGCGGCAAGTGAGTGATGCAGAGCACTTGTGCGGTTTTTCCCATGCGTTGCATCACACGTCCCATGCGCTCTGCCATCGTACCGCTCACACCCGTGTCGATCTCGTCGAAAATGATGGTGGGGAGGTTGCGTTTCTGCGCAATCAAGGCTTTGAGGGTGAGCATCACACGAGCGATTTCACCGCCAGAGGCAGTTTGTGCCACATCTTGCAGCGGCATCTGTTTGTTGGCAGTGAAGAGAAAGCGCACCGCATCGCAGCCCATGCGGTCGGGACGAGGACGCGCGGTGAAATCGAAGAGGATTTGCACAGAAGGCATGCCCAGTTCTTGCAGCCCTTGGGTGAGATTGTCCACCATCTCCGTTGCCGCTTGTTGGCGCGCCCCAGTGAGTTGAGCCCCCAAGGCTGTGACCGCAGCAAAGGTGCGCTTCACCTCAGCTTCTGCCGCAGCGATGCGCTCATCAGCATGGTCAATGGCAGAAAGGCGTTGGCGCAAATCCTCAGCAATGGCGAGGAGTTCGCTGATTTTGCTGACTTGGTGTTTCTTTTCTAGGGAATAGATGGTGGAAAGTCGGTCGTTCACCCAGAGCAAACGCTCAGGATCGAAGTCCACCTCTTCGGCTTTCGTTTCGATTTCGCTGAGGACATCGTCGAGTTCTATGCGCGCACTCGACAGACGTTCAGTGAGTTCGTCAAGACCTCCCATATAGCGCGCAGCTCCTTCAAGGACAGATTTCGCGCTTCGTAGTAATTGCACCACATCGTGCTCATCGTTGCGGAGAAATCCCACCGCTTGATAACAAGCACTCTTGATGTCTTCAGCATGTTCGAGGGTTTTGCTTTCTTCTTCGAGTTGGGCTTGTTCCTCTTCCTGCAGTTGCGCTTCGTCAATCTGTGCCAGTTGAAATTCCCAAAACTCTCTGTCGCTCTCTTGTTGGTGTGCCGTCTGCTGGAGTTGGCGAAGTGTGTGCTCCGCTTGGTGCCAGGCTTGGAAGGCTGTGTGATACTCGCCGATGAGGGCTTGATTTCCTGCCACCGAGTCGAGAGTGTCGAGAAGGAAGTCCTCGTTGCTCAAGAGAAGGTTTTGATGTTGCGAATGGATGTCGATGAGTTTGCTACTCACCTCGCGCAGCACGCCTAGTGTGGTGGGTGTGTCATTGATGAAGGTACGACTTTTTCCAGCTGCCGTCACTTCTCTGCGCACGATGATGGTGCTGTCTTCGAGGTCGATGTCGGCAGTTTGCAACAGTTCTTCCACGGCAAGTCCAGTGATGTCGAAAGTGCCTTCGACAACGCACTTCTTCGCACCGCTTTTGATGGCTTTGGCATCGGCACGGTTCCCCTGCAAGAGTCCGAGTGCACCGAGAATGATACTCTTACCCGCACCTGTTTCACCCGTGATCACGCACATTCCTTGCTCTAACGTGAGGTCGAGCTGATCGATAAGGGCATAGTTGGAAATATGTAATGAAAGAAGCATATTTAGACGTTAGAGGGTCGCGGACCCGTTTTGCTCGGCTGCGTCTTCACTGCGTTTCGCTAGCCTCGGGCTCTGCTTATATGTTAGACTTTAGAAATTAGACGTTAGAGATTAGAATTTAGACGTTAGATTTTAGATGCAATCTTTAGACTTCTGAGGGTCGATGCGCAGTCGCTAGTTTCTATTAGAAATGTCTAATCTCTAATCCGAGCCACGCTTGTCGTGGCGAGCATAAAAGGGTCTATGACCCCTAGTTTCTAATTCGGTTCCAAGTGGAGTTTTTGGAAGCATTGATGCGTCCGAGTAAATCCACCAAGAAATCCTTTTCCTTTTGAGTCGATTTCCCTTGATAGATATTACCAATTTCGTCCGCCTTAAACTCCGTAAAGAGTTGGGGGAGGAGACTCATCGCCTTGTTCTCTCGTGCCTTCGCCAGTTGCTCAAAAGAAGCAGTGATGGCAGCGCGTCCACGTTCGGCATTCTCTGCCATTTGGTCGAGTCCCTTGCGATAATATTCATATTGCATCAAGCGAAAAGGCTCCATTGCTCCGTCCAGATAATCGTTGATAACGGCATAGCGGTTCTTACCATCATCAAACGCCTTCCAACCTTTGGCAGAGAGTTGGAGCGACTGCGCATTGTTGCAGATGGATTGTGCCATCTGCAGTTGCTCCGTTCCTCCTTTCGGTGACATCGTGTCGAGATCCCAACCGATGATGAGATAAGCATAGTATGCCATAATCGCCGTGAGGTCGTTATCTAGTGTCTCAGGACGAAATTCCAGTTTGTCAAATTCTTGAAAACGGAAGTTGACACTCCCATCACGTGTGGAGAAAGTCGTTGTGGTGTATGTCGCATTGTAGATGGGGCGCGTAGCGGTGACGGTGAGCACGCAGTTGAGGCGGTGGTCACTCTCATCATATTGCTGCACGGTGAAGTTGAAGGTGCAGCGGATGCGCTCAGCGCGGCGAAATTGCAGGTGCGTCCACTGTCGTTCGTTAAGGAAGTCGGTGAGTGCGCGCTGCAGATTATCAAAGACAGCGGTGTTCGTCCCCTCGATTTGTCGGGTGTTGAAGGTGACAGTGGCATCAAGTTCTTGCGCCCACACCGATGAGGGCATGAGCGCAGTGCAGAGGACGAAAAGAGTTAGCAGAAATTTTCGCATAGTTCTTGGACAATGGCTTGTGCCACTGCAGTTTTTCGGCAGAAGGGGAAGGGCTTTTTTCTCGACCATCTAGCATGAAAATCGTCACCTTGTTCGTATCGTGTCCAAATCCAGCACCCTCATCGCGGAGAGAGTTGAGCACGATGGCATCCAGTCCCTTGCGTGCCATCTTGTCGAGCGCGTGTGTGGTCTCATCGTGCGTCTCGAGCGCAAAGCCCACAAGCCAGCGATTTTCTTTGATTTGTCCCTAAGTTTCGGGCAATGTCCTGTGTGGGTAGGAGTGGAATGTTCCACTCTCCCGTTGTTTCGCGCTTGATTTTTTTCCATAGCCACCACTTTTTGGGGTGAAATCTGCCACGGCAGCGCAGAGGATACCGCCCACGCACGAAGGAAATTCGCGCATGGCAGCTTCGTACATCTCAGCTGCACTCTCCACGTCAATGCGGTGAATGCGTGGATGTTGGGTGGTGAGTGCCACGGGTCCTGCCACAAGTGCCACTTCAAAGCCAGCTTCTGCCAGAGCTTCTGCGAGTGCAAAACCCATCTTTCCGGTGGAGTAATTGCCAATGAAGCGCACTGGGTCAATCTTCTCGTAGGTGGGACCGGCGGTAACCAGCACACGTCCGCGAGAGGGAACATCGCTGGAGGCTGGAGAAGTCGCATTGTCGGTTGCCGCTCCCTCTTTTTGAGCAAAAAAGGCTTCCAGCACTTCGACTATGCGCTCAGGTTCTTCCATACGACCTTTTCCCACGAGAGCCGAAGCCAATTCGCCCTCCTGCGGTTCGATGATGTGGTGTCCAAACTCGCGAAGTCGCTCGAGATTGTCGTGCGTGGTGCGATGCGCAAACATGTCCAAATCCATGGCAGGTGCCACAAACACCGGTGCTTTCATGGAGAGATAGGTGGTGATGAGCAAGTTGTCTGCAATGCCGTGCGCCATCTTGCCAATCGTAGCTGCAGAAGCAGGGGCAATGATCATCGCATCTGCCCAAAGCCCCATGTCTACATGGCTGTGCCACGAACCATCTCTGCGATCAAAGAACTCGCTTGCCACTGCTTTTCGGCTGAGGGTGGCGAGAGTGAGGGGCGTGATGAACTCTTTGGCAGCAGGAGTCATCACCACTTGCACCTCTGCGCCCGCTTTGATGAGCAGACGCACCAGTGTGCAAGCCTTGTAGGCAGCGATGCTCCCGGTGATGCCGAGGACGATGTGCTTGTTGTGAAGAGAAGAGAGCATAAAGACGAAGAGACAAAATGGGAGGAGTAGGGGAAAATCCCACACAGCACCTGCGTCTGCGTCATCGTTCTCCCTCACGAAGAGGCAGCGCGTAGTCCCTCTCTAGGAGCGACACATGAACACAAACGGAGGTGCTGCGGAGATTAAGAGCGAGTGTGCGTCTTAATCGTTGAGCATCATGGGCATGAGGAGGGTGAGCACATCCTCATTTTCGGGTTGTTCGGCAGGAACAATCACACCAGCGCGAGAAGGATCGGCAAGTTGGAAACGATTTCTTCGCTTTCGAGATTGTTGAGTAGTTCCATCAAGAGCGTACCCTTGAAACCGATGTTCATGGGGTTGCCCGTATATTCGCAGAGCAAGGACTCTTCACCTGAACGACCATAGTCGCTGTCGCGAGTAGAAAGAATCATGCGACTGGGCTCAACGTGCACTTTGATGAGAGGACTGCCAGCGTTGGAGAAAATGAGCAGACGACGGAGCGCAGACACCAAAGCCGCGCGGTTCACCGTCACGAGATTGGGATTTTCTCTAGGAATCACGCTGTTGTAGTTGGGGAAGTTGCCCTCGATGAGACGCGAAGAAAGTTCGTAGTTCTCCGTGCTGAAGGTTGCATTGCGCTTGGTAAACTGGATAGTCAAGTCGCCATCTTCCTTTTGCAGGATGCCTTTCATGATGTTGGCAGGCTTTTTGTGGAGGATGAACGAGGTGGGCGCGTCGCTGGTCAGGTCAAGCAAGCGGCTGCAAGCCAATTTTCTACCATCGGAAGCCACCACTGCCAAACCATTGCTTTGATAATCGAAGAAGACACCGTTCATCACGGGGCGCAAAGGGTCGTCGGCAGCGGCAAAGAGCGCGCGGCTCACGCTGCTATGCAAGCGCTGAGCATCCACCACCAAGGTAGACACTTCGCCTTCCAAACCTTTAGTCACAGGATATTCGTCGGCATTTGTCCCACGAGGGTGTAGTGACCATTTTGGAAGTCCACTCTGATTTCAAGACCATCAGGATTAACCGTAAATTCGAGCGGTTGTTCGGGGATTTCCTTCATGGCGTCTTGCAGCGTCTTTGCGTTGACTGCAAAGCTCAAGTTGCCATCGCTTTCCACCAATTCGAGGGTGGTGCGGAGGGTAATCTCATTGTCCGAAGCTGTAAGCGTGAGTTTACCATCGACCACTTGGAAGAGGAAATTGTCCAAAATGGGCATGCTATTCTTAGAAGGAATCACGCGTCCTAAGGTCTGTAGGCGTTGTGATAGGAGGTTGCTGGAAATAACGAACTTCATAAGGGCTTATTCTTTAGGTAATGATGCTTTGTTGAACTTAGTGCTTGCGCGCAACGGTGGGAAAACTCGAGAAACGGCTTGAAAATCTCAATAAACCGCTGATTTTATTGTGCAGTATCCCTTGCACACATGCACTTTTACTAATACGCAAATTTACGCTTTTCTTTCGACTCTACCGCATCTTCTCTTGTTTTTTTTGCACTGCCCTCAATTTTCTTCTTCCTCTCCACAAAATTGCGCTTGCTAGTGTGTCATTTCCAAAAGAAATCGTTACCTTTGCATACCAAACAATAATACTCTTTACATGGAAATTACTGGTAAAATCATTGTGGCACTCGAACCACGTTCTGGCGTTTCTAATAACACGGGAAATCCCTGGAAAATGCAGTCTTTCGTGCTCGAAACCACCACCGAACAATACCCTCGCCGTTGCGTATTTGATGTCTTTGGTGAAGATCGTCTCAACCAATTCAACATACAAGTAGGTCAAGAATACACGGTGAGCTTCGATATCGATGCACGCGAATACCAAGGGCGTTGGTTTAACTCCATCCGTGCTTGGCGTGTGGCTGCACCTCAATCTATGGGCGCTCCTGCTTATGGCGCACCAGCTCCTGCCTATGGTGGTGCTCCTGCTCCTGCTGCTCCTGCACCCCAAGGTGGTTTCACTCAGCCTGCTCCTGGAGCTGGTAACTTTGGTCAGGCTCCTACTGGTCCTGATGCCCCTGGTGGTAATACTATCACTGAACCTAAGGCGCAACCCAATTCTGGTGACGATCTCCCCTTCTAAGTCTCTCTCATTAAGAAAGACGAAACCCATTTTTAGCTCCAGCATCTCTGTGTGTTGGGGCTAAATTGCTTAAACCCCAAATGGCTATTAGGAGGTAATCTCTTATACCGATTATGACTGTCAATCCTTTCAAAATGTTTTGGCGCATTGTGCGCTGGGCTGTCCTTCTTTTCTTTGCGTCCACTGTGTTGGTCACCCTCATCTATCGTTGGGTGCCCGTACCCCTCACTCCTCTCATGGTGATTCGCTGTATGCAGCAGATGGGACGTGGAGAAGTACCGCGTTTGAAGCACGATTGGGTCCCCCTCTCTGAAATCTCCCCCGCTTTGCCTCGTGCGGTGATGAGTAGTGAAGACCAGCGTTTTATGCAGCATAATGGATTTGACACTAAAGCCATTGGCTATGCCTTGCGCCAGCGATTGAATGGAGAGCAAGGTGGAGGGGGAAGCACCATATCGCAGCAGACCGCAAAGAATGTCTTCTTGTGGCCCACTTCTTCCTGGGTGCGCAAAGGTTTTGAGGTCTATTTCACCGTGCTCATCGAACTTCTTTGGTCTAAGGAGCGTATCATGGAGGTGTATCTCAATAGCATCGAGATGGGCGATGGCATCTATGGTGCCGAAGCTGTGGCACAAGAAAATTTTCATTGCTCTGCAAGTGAACTCTCGCGCAAAAGTTGCGCCATGATAGCCGCATCTCTGCCAGCTCCTCTGCGTTTCAACAGTGCCGAACCCACGCCCTACATGCGTAGTCGCCAGCGTTGGATATTGCATCAGATGAAGCACATCAAACCTTGGAAAAAGGCAGAGGACTAAGTGCGTGGTAGTGCAACTATACTTTTTCATACCAAAATATTTGCGGGCTAACTTCTCAAGTGGAAGTCAGCCCGCTTCGATAGTTTTTGGGAGGTGAAAAATAAAAGAACCTCTCACTCATCTCGTTCTAGAAAGGAATATCATTTTTAGCTCTCATGTTTCGGTGAACATTTGAGGATGAACACTCTAGTTTGGTAAACTATGTTTGTTTATGGGTGCAATTTAGCACTTTCTTTTGTATTCACCAATAATAATGATGAATATCTGCTCAAAAAATATTTTTTTGTTGTGTTTTGTCTTTTATATACCTGATTTTCAGGAAAACATAAAACTGGTTATTGCCCAAAAGTTGTTAGAGACCGAACTGATGTTGTTTGATTAGAATTATACGTTGGAGATTCTCTGGAAAATGTCGGAGATTCTCTGAAAAACGTTGGAGTTTTTTGGAAAACTCTCGGAGATTTTTTTTAGAACGTGGGAGATTTTTTCGCACAAGTGGGAAAGCCCCAAAAATAGACCGCAAAGAAATGGTTTTGCAAAGCCTCTCGCGCGCGTGACGCGCGCACGCATTACAGAGATTTTTGTTTTTTCACTTTCACAACCTTCACATAACCGATGATTTTGGGCGAAAAATCGCCTGAAAATGTTCCCCAAAAAGAAATGGGGACGTAAGAAAACTCACCCCCTATTTTGCGGGGAGATGGTGAAGGTTGTGAAAGCAAAAAATCAAATTTGCAGGGGAAGGCGCGCGTGACGCGCGCACGCGAGAAACTCGTGCTTATTTTTCTTCATCCGACGAGCAAAAATGATAGAAAGGTAAAAATCGCGCTTTAAGAAAACTCCAGCCATCACGCTACGCGCAACTGGAAGTGGTGAAAAGCAGTGGTTCACCCTTGGCGCAATGGGCAGATGTTTCGCGCTGCAGCATGGCAGCACACTATGCCTAAAGAAGGGGGGGAGAGAGGGAAGGCGTAAAATAGGGCTAAATCACTGCGATATTTGAAATGTGAAAGGTTTAGTTGTCTTTTTTAGGTTCGCAAGAGGTCGTTTTTTAGTTGCGTTAATACAGACCTAGTGAAACGTCGCCTAAAACCTCCCAATGAGAAGCGGAAAGGTCAGTTGAGCGCTATGTGTTGACTACGAGTCGAGTGGAAAGGAGGGCGCATGAAAGCACTTTGTGCCCTATGAGGAAAGTCAGCAGGGAGAATACACTGCAAATTCTTGCAAAGCAAAGACTATTCTTCTCGTGCACGCGCCATTTTATTCGTATCTTTGCAGACAAAAAGAAAGAACTCCAATGATTTATCCCAATAACTTCGAACATAAAATCGGTTTTTCCGAGGTGCGCACCCTGCTCAAAGGGCGGTGTATGTCGACCTTAGGCACGGAGTGGGTGGACAATCAGGTGAAGTTTTCCAACAAATTCGAGCTGGTGAAAGAATCGCTCGAACAAGCCCGCGAATTTGCCCTCTTCCGCATGACCGAAGAGGAAGTGTATGAGGAAAACTTCTATGATGTGCGACAACCCTTGTTGCGCATTCGCCCCGAACGTACGTATCTCGAAGAACTCGACCTTTTTGATCTCAAACGCTCGCTGCAAACCGTGGTGAGCCTTGTGCAGTTTTTCAGACCTCGTGGAGAAGGGGCAGATGCAGTCTCCGAAAATGGAACGAGCCAGACGGAGGATGCCGAGGTATCGTCCGAAGTGGTCTATCCTGCTTTGGCACGCATGACAGAAGGCGTGAGCGCATTTCCACAAATCATCAAGCGCATTGACCTTGTGCTCAACAAATATGGCAAGGTCAAGGACACAGCTACCCCCGAACTGCTCAACATTCGTCACAGCATCGAGGTGACTTCGCGCAACATCAGCCATAGTTTGCGTTCCATCATCAACGAGGCGCAAGCCGAAGGATACATCGATCGTGATGTTTCTCCCACGCTTCGCGATGGCCGTTTGGTGATCCCCGTGGCTCCTGCGCTGAAGCGTAAAATCAAGGGTATTATTCACGATGAGAGTGCGAGCGGAAAGACGGTGTTCATCGAACCTGCTGCCGTTGTGGATGCCAACAACCGCATCCGTGAACTCAAGGCTGCGGAAAAGCGTGAGGTGATTCGCATTTTGCAAATCCTTTCTTCCGAGATTCGTCCGCACATCAGCGACATTCTGCACTCGATGCAGTTTTTGGCGCACATCGACTATCTTCGTGCTTTGGCGATCTTCACCGAACAGTTTGAGTCGGTGGTACCTCGATTGCAGAAAGCTCCTTGCATCGAATGGGTGCAAGCGCGTCACCCGCTCTTGCAACAGAGTTTAGAACGCCACGGCAAAAAGATGATTCCACTGGATGTGACGCTGCGCAACCGTGCCAAACTCTTGCTTATCTCTGGTCCTAATGCCGGTGGTAAGTCGGTTTGCTTGAAAACGGTGGGACTGTTGCAATATATGTTGCAATGCGGCATGCCTGTGCCTGTGCGTGAGAACTCGGTGTGTGGCATCTTTGACGATATTTTCATCGACATCGGTGACGAGCAGAGCATCGAAAATGACCTTTCCACCTATTCTTCGCATTTGCTCAACATGAAGATGATGATGAAGCATTGCACCAGCAAGAGTTTGCTCCTCATCGACGAGTTTGGAAGTGGCACGGAACCGCAAATTGGTGGGGCACTGGCAGAAGCGATTCTCAAAAAGTTTGTGGAGCGCGAGGCTTGTGGCATCATCACCACGCACTATCAAAACTTGAAACACTTTGCCGAGCAGTCGGAACATGTGATCAACGGTGCGATGCTCTACGACCGCTCGAAGATGCAGCCCCTCTTTATGCTGCAAATAGGCAATCCCGGTAGTTCGTTTGCGGTGGAAATCGCGCGCAAAATTGGGCTTCCCGAAGATGTGATTCGCTATGCGGCTGATTTGGTGGGCAAGGACTATGTGATGAGCGACAAGTATCTCCAAGACATTGTGCGCGACAAGATGTATTGGGAAAACAAGCGCAAGAACATCCACGACCGCGAAAAGAAACTCGAGCAAACCATTGCGCACTACGAAGAGGAACTCACCACGCTCTCTCAGCAGAAGAAGGAGGTACTCTCCGATGCGCGTCAAGAAGCTGAGCGTATGTTGCAGGCTTCGAATGCAGCCATCGAAAACACCATTCGCACCATTCGCGAAAGTCAGGCGGAGAAAGAGCGCACGAAGGAGGCGCGTCAAGAACTTGAGGCTTTCCGTGAGGAAGTGAAGGCGAGCGAGAAGCAGCAAAAGGATGATGCTATTGCGCGCAAGATGGATCAGATTCGCCGTCGCCAAGAGCGCAAGAAGGAACACAAGAAGGCGCAAGGTGCCATCGGTTCGTTGCTCGGTGCTATCGCACAGAAGAATGATCCTCAGCCAGTGGTGGTGCCGAAAGCGAAGGTGGAAGTGGGTTGCTATGTGCGCATCAAAGGACAACACAGTGTGGGCCGTGTGCAAACCATCAATGGCAAGACCGTGCGTGTGCTGTTTGGTGTGATGACGACGACTGTGCCACTGAACCGTTTGGAGGTGACCACGCGACCCGTGGAGAAACCTTCGGTGTCGCAGGTATCTACCTTCGTGAGTAAGGAGACGCGCGATGCGATGTATGAGAAGAAGTTGCATTTCCGTCCTGAACTGGATGTGCGTGGTATGCGTGGCGAAGAAGCGCTCACGGCTGTGAACTACTTCATCGACGATGCTTTGCTCCTCGAACAAAAGCGGGTGCGTATTCTCCATGGCACAGGCACGGGAGCCCTCCGCACGATGATTCGTCAATATCTCGACACAGTGGCTGGTGTGCGCGACTATCGTGATGAGCACATCCAATTTGGCGGTGCTGGCATCACCGTAGTCGAGTTGGGATAGTTTTCTTTCTTCCCAAAACGAGCATCACCGCTCATCAACTTTCGGGTTGGTGAGCGGTGATTTTTTAGCATTGAGCCTAAGCGTGGTTTGTTCTTAGGATTGAGCCAACATGGCTTCAATGTCTTTGGCTATCTTGCTGGGTTTGGTGATGGGCGCGTAGCGGCGAATCTCTGTGCCATCGCGAGAGATGAGGAATTTGGTGAAATTCCATTTGATGGCATTGGTGAGGAATCCACCAGCTTGCGATTTGAGATATTGGAAAATGGGATCGGCTTCGCTACCGTTCACCTTAATCTTGTGCATGATGGGGAAGGTGACACCATAGTTGAGTTGGCAAGCGGCTTCTGCATCACTGCCAGAGCCTGGTTCTTGACCAGCAAACTGGTTGCAAGGGAAGCCAAGTATCATCAAGCCTTGGTTCTTATATTGCTGGTAGAGTTGTTCGAGTTCTGCGAATTGGGGAGTGAAACCACATTTGCTGGCAGTGTTGACGATGAGGAGCACTTGCCCTTTGTGTTGAGAGAGAGGGTAGTCTGCACCTTTGCTGGTGACGGTGGAGAAATCGTATATCATGATTGTATGTTTGAGAATACCTTGTTGGGTTGAATTAGCTTTGTTGTGAGTGCAAAGGTAGGAAAGTATTTATATAGTAAGCGATATATTTAAGACTTAACCTTGCTTCAGATTGTGGAGTGTGGGAAAGTCGAAAATCAACACGCGTGTATGTGCTGAGTTGTAAACAAAAGACCGACCACTCGGTGAAGAGGGTCGGTCTTGATGAGAAGAGAGAGAAGGATTATCGGATGATCATCTTTTGTCCTTTTGAAATCACCACTCCTGTTGCTGAAGAAGCATTTACACGCTGTCCAGCAAGGTTGAAGAGCTTTTGAGGAGCATTGTTTGGGGTGGCTATTGCTTGCACCTTGGTCACCATAGGAGGTAAGACGACGGAGAGTGTTGAAGCCGCTGGAGTGCCGAGAGGCAGGGTGAAGTAGGCGCGGTTGCCAGGGATGTCTACATCATCTTCTACGAGACGGAAGAGAAACTCGTGGGTGTCGTCGTCGATGGTGAGCGCGTAGTAGTGCGTGCCAGAACTTTTTTCAGAAGCCTTGAGCGGAAGGTTCGTTCCACGGAGCTTCGTTTCGATAGGTGCATGCCACTTAGTGGGATGCAACTCGAAGCTGCCTGCGGTTTTACTGGAAAGAATCACAGGGGTGTTGGCTGGAAGAACTTTTCCGTCAATGAGCTCGAGTTCGAGAGCCTTTTCATCAGCCACTTGTTTCACACGATACACGAGGAGACCTTCGGGAATCGTTGCTGCAAAAGGTAATTGCGTGGTGGCGTAGTTACCATTTCTACCTGCGTGGGTAGTGACGGTGAATACTGCATCCTTCACGGTATCGAAGTAGAAACTTGTTCCTGCGACGCCGTTGGCACCGTGCCATACGGGGTTGGCTTCAGTACCAGGGTGTCCGCCAATGGCAGCATTGTTTGTCCAACCTACGAGAGAAAGATCTGCATTGCGGATGTAGAGGGTACCAATCTTTTGTTGCTTGTCTCTACCTACTGAGATATGTCTGGCTGTTCCGAAAGAGAGTTCAGCAGGTTCGTTGCTGAGGCTTCCGTGGTTTTGATTTGCCATTCTACAGATGTAGCCTTTACCGCTTGCAGCTGCAAGGTATTGTTTGCCCGTGTTGTCTTGTTGAAGAATCCAAAGGGTAGAATTATCTTGCTGTTTAGAAAGACTAAGAGGGGTCATCACACCATCGTCAGATGACTTTACGAGTTGGCTAGTGATGTATCTACCATCGTAATAGCTACGGAGACGATAAATCTTGCCATCTTCGGGCATGTAATAGCCGTCTTTGTCTTCTTTGACTTGAGTACGATTAGCAGGTCCTGCCCATGTTTCTGGGATAGCTTCTAAATAGCTTTCCCATCCAGTATCGGGTTTGAGTTCTGCCGCTGCGGGTTGGAGATAATATTCTTCTACATACGATGTTTCCTTAAACTTCGCCAAAGGATATCCAGGGTTAGTCAGACTAAGCAAACTATCTGCAGTGACAAGCAGACGGAAGTAGCGCCCGAAGTCTTTGAGTTCATTGATTTGCTTTTCTTCGGTGTAGTCTTTTTTTCACCAATTCCGTGAAGGGTTCGCGGAACTTCGTGTTGTCGGGATTTCCATAAGGCTTGATTTGTACCAAACTATCGGCATCGCGCCAAACGGGTCCCATGCAGTGACGCGGTCGTTGAGAGCTTTAAGTTCGTTAGTTGTGGCAGCGGTGTTCACACCAGCAGCAACTACCTTAGCTTTGAACGCATCATAGAAGGTGCGGCTGTGATTGACCTTGTTCGCATCACGTTGGATTATCTCGTCGGCTTCCAACCATTTTGGACCATGCAGTGAGCATTGCTTTGGTATTGCTCAATGATGGGTCGGCGAAGGCGGTAGTGATAGAGGCATCATTGAGTTGCGCTTTGAACTCGTTGAGGAGCTTATGCGCATTCACCACGCGACTTGCGTCAGCAGTGACAAGGCTATCTGCGCTGCGCCACGTCTTCCAAGCCGTCACTTGTTGCTTAAGCAAATCAAGTTTCGTTTGATCGGTAGAAGTGGTGAGTGTTGTCTTGGCGATGTCTGCTTTGAACTCGTTGAGGAGCTTTTGCGCATGATTTACGCGACTTGCGTCTGCAGTGAGTGTGCTGTCGGCACTGCGCCATGTTTCCCAAACTTCTAATTGCTTTTTGAGCAAATTAAAGTCACCTTCGGTGGCAGAGGTGCGTTTCGCCTCTTCAGCAAGATGTGCGCGGAAGGCTTGGTGATAAGCCTGAGTGTTGATGGCTTTCGCTGCATCGCGCACCATGATGCTGTCAGCGTGCTTCACCAGCGCAAGATATTTCGTGGTTATGTCGGCAGGAACGAAGTCCCAGCGTGAACCACCATCGTTCTTTTGGTTATAGTAACCAATGCTATTATTGAGGTTAATGCCTCCGTGCCAGTTCCAGAAGACGTTCTGATCTTTTTGCAAGGCAATTTTGTAGTAGTTATTCTCGTGTATGATCTTCCACGTTTGAGCCTGCGTCATTTCGTTGCTCCAGCGGAAGAGGTTAGGCTCACCATAACCATAACTGAGATATCCCCAATAGTTCTTATTAGGATCGTAGGAAATCCATTGTTGCTTTCCTACAGAATAGATGTTATATTCACCAGAAATTCTACTTGCTGCAACGAGGAATTGACCAGCTTTTTCTATTTGATCAGTGGGATGTCCATCTTGCGTCAAATAATAGAACTTGCCGTTTACTGCTTCGTGTCGGCGGATATGGTATTTGCCGAGAGGAGAAGTTTTACCATCTGACAAGGTGAGGTTGGCAGGATTGTCGAAAGTGAATGGCTTTTTATAAGCAGGGAGCACTTCGCCATTCTTGATAATCTCGACTTCATTTCTACTACCACCTATCACTTTGATAGAAATCTTTGATAGATTGAGTTTTTCTGGAATAAGGAAGTCGTTGGCGTTAGCCACCATCACGAGATTTCCTTTATCGTCGTAGACTTTATATCCCACAGCGCCGGTGCCTTGTATGCGCACTGTACGACCATCCAATAACACTGATTGGGGAGCAGCTGTAGTACCTGCTTTTTTGGGTGTTCCGAAGTCTTCGTAGTGACCCACATCACCAAACACGCGGTTGTCACCTGGATCCATTCCACCGATTGTTCCCCAACGCATTTCACCTTCCTTGTGACCTTCATAGGTGGCAGGGGTTTTGCGAATGCGCTCGTCGATGAAGATAAGGTTGGTGTTCTTTTGGGGATATTTCGCCATCGCAGCCTTGCAAGCATTGATGTCTTCTTGACTTATGCTGATGGTTGCACCACCATAAGCCTTGTCGTAGAAGTCATCATTATACTTGTAAGTAACGTCTTTACCAACCTTATTGAAGAATCCGTAGAAGTCGAAGAACTCCGTGAGGTCTTCTTCTGCTACCTCGCTACAGAATTGAGCAAATCGCAGAAAGTCGGTGTTTGCATTACCGAAATTGATGGGGTTGTTGCGGAATTTGGCAAACAAATCTTTGAAGAAATCGGGTTTGTGTCCCAATTCCACGTAGTACAACCACAACTGCCAGTACATACGTGTGCGATCTCCCAAATCCATGTTAAGCCATGAATAATTCTTATCGTTGAAGCGGTTGAAGAGTTTTTGTGGCGCTTGCAAGCGACTCACACTCGCACCACGTTTCCAGAGTGCAATGTTCGACCAGAGGTTGTTGGAACTCTCCAAGCAGCGTGCCAGGTTGAAGAGTTTCTGATAGTGGTGACCAGTTTCGTGCACCACAGCCCAGAGGTTACCACCATCGTCATATTGACCACCTTTTGCCCATTCCTTGTAACTGAAAGTGGTGCTGACAGTTCCGATGAATGTACCATAAGGGAAGGCATAAAGTCCAGCAGCGTCTGTACTGAACATCAAACAGTTAAAGCGATCTTTGAATTGTTCTGGACGGAAGAAATCTTGTTCCAGTTCGTGCACCCAGTCCCATTTACCGAGAACTCCGGTGATACCTTTGTCTTTTCCGTCGTAAATCCAGTTCCCTTTTTCTTGTTGTTCTTCTACACCGCGGAGGCTGACGCTGTGGATTGTATGTTTAGACTTCAAGCGAATCACATCGTCGGTGAAGAAACCAAATTCTTTGAGGGAACGCAGTTTGTCCCAATCCTCATTCTTCATGGTGTTAGCATCAAAGAAGCCATTGGTTTTACCACCTTCTACGTGAATGCGAATTTTGGGTTGCTCAGTATATTTCAAGTCTACGTTGTTTATCACGTAGTTAATATATAGGTGAGCTGGAGCGTCTGAGTAAATGACATTAAATCCTTTGTGCAGTCTCTCTTTACTTCCGGTTGTACTCTTTCCTTGAACAAGTTCTGCATTAAGTTCGCAGTCTTTAGGAGCATCTTGGTCAACGAAGAGTAAAACATATTCCTTTTCAGGGATAGTGATACCCGTAGGATTCGTGAGTTGAGAATATTGTCCGAAGTTTGTAGGCATCAACTTGTTATCATTTGCCCATTTTTGAGGGTGACTGTAAGCCTGATACTCTTGGATGCGGAAAAGTTTCTCGTATTTATTTGCGTCCGTGTTCTCATTCCATTTGTTGATCTTCACACGCACAGCCATGTCGATGAGTAGTTGTGGAAGTTCTTGCGCTTTTAAGGCGGCTTTGAAATCCTCAACAGACATGGATTGGTAGGTAGCCTTTAATTGAGTACAAGCGTAGTCATCGAAAAATAGCTGCAATTTATCTGTAAACTTCGCACGCTCATTGGTCAATTGTTTCTGAGTGTTGACTTTATCCTTATAGGCGTTGAGTTCGTCTTGATTCAGTTGCACTTCTTCTAATTGCCATTTCGAAGCAGTTGCTGAAGCACTCCAGTTTACAACACTAAAACCTCGTGAACTCGCGCAGTGCAGACTTTCGTCATTTCGAGCCACAAAAGCTAAGTATGGAAACCACTTGTCCTTTTGTTGTACTGAGAATGCCACTTTTGTGCTGTTCATTTGATAAGGGTTAGAACTCGCAGCTTGGTTCCCAACATAGCGTTGGTCTACCACACTACGAATAGCCCATTGATTGCCTACCTTCTCAAAAGTCCATATTTGTCCCATCTCGCGTGGGTTACGTTCGTCACCACTCACTCGTTTGTATTAACGCGAGTGGTGAGGACGCGAGTGGGATATGCCACATTGCGGATAATGTAGTATTTGTTTTCTGTAGGCTCAAAGGCTGCATTCGTTTTATTGCGAATAGCAGTCTTAATTTCCTCGTCAGAGACGTCAGTAACGGGCTCTAATTGCCAATCTGCAGCAGTATTTGGAGAAAATACTGTCGTTTGCGCGTTGGATTCTCCATTTTGTGTGGTGGTCTTGTTGCGAGCGTTACCACCTTTCAATGCGTTGTTAGAGGTAGTAACAAAGCAACTACCATCTGCGAAAGTGTTATTGCCACTGATATTATAATATGATTCAGTGCTGTGTTTGAAATCCAACCACAGTTTTCTATTGTCTAAAGTCGTTGAGATGGGTTTTTCTCCATCTGCAGGAGCGACATAACGACTCGTAGATACGTTGCGCAAAGCAAAACCATCGCCATTGGCTTCTACTATCCATAGCGCACTGAAGTCAGTTTTGTCCTTCGTTGATGTCGTCTTAAGTTGATGGTTCTCTGCATCCTCCTGCCAATAGTGACCTTGAGCATTCTTGACACGATATAATCCACCCTGTCTGAGTGTCTCGAGATGTTTGAAACCAGTTTCTAGTTTAGACCATTGCTGTTCAAAACTTTCTACGCTTTTCTTTTCTTCATCAGTGAGCGGCTGAAACTTCCAAAAGTTTTGTTTGCTGTTGACTCCTTCCCAGTTTTGCACCAAACCACTGCCACCATTGTGCCAGAGTTCTCTTCCTGAGAAATCTTTGTTTGTAGAAATTACGTAATACCCATTCCCTTCGTCGCCGCTAGCAGCTTTAATGTAATAGTGAGCCGGAGCATATCCCACAGAGAATGTGACATTAAGCATGCCGTGTTGTTCTATAGGGAGTGCTTCACCTACATTGACAATCCAATAGGTGCCGTCTACCTGCTTTACCTTCCACACTCGTGACAAATCCATGCCATTCTCTTTACCAGCTTGTTCTGAAACATAGCCCAGTTGTCGGTTGTGAACATGGATAGGCAAACTATTGTGCTTACTAATAATCCGATAGTAGCCATCTTGCAATGTGTTTTGTGATAGGGTGGGCAACACAAACCCTATCAAGAGGAATAGCGAGAAAAAGATTCTCTTGAAATTATAGCTCATAATAAATTCTTTTTCAGTAAAATCAGAAGACCTGAATCAAAACAGACGCATCACTGTTGAGTGAAAGAAATCTGCCATCTCAATCCAAGGAAAATAGTTTAGTCTAAATGATATATCTGTGAAAATCAAAAAAAGACCCAAGCATCGCTTGAGTCCTTTCGTGTAGCGAGGCCGGGGATTGAACCCGGGACCTCAGGATTATGAATCCTGCGCTCTAACCAGCTGAGCTACCTCGCCATTGTTGCTGGTTTGCGAGTGCAAAAGTACAATCTTTTGTCGATACCACCAAATAATTTGCTGGAAAAATGCAGTCAATAGCTGAATTTCTTGTCTATATACAGCTTTGACACGCTTTTTTACTCGTGTGGCTATACTTTTGCATCCGAAGATTGAACGCGCGCAAGACGACGGAGGGGGAACTGAGGAGTTGAAAAAATTAAAGTGTCTTCAGAGTTTCCTCGATGATGGCAAGTTTATCGTCCGTGGGCAACATGGCATCAATCCAGTGGATGGGGCAGCCACGACGCTCCATACCGCGAAACCAAGTCATTTGGCGCTTGGCAAACTGGTGAATGGCTGTTTCCAGTTGCTGCACCATTTCGTCATAAGACAGTTGACCTGTGCAATGGAGGGTGAGGAACTTGTATTCCAAACCATAATAGATGAGATCTTCGGCTGGAATGCCTTCATCGAGGAGACTTTGCACTTCTGCCACCATGCCATTTTCGAGACGCTGGTGCAGACGCTCGGTGATGCGTTGGCGACGCACTTCACGATCGAGGGACAGACCAAATGTGATGTTGCGAAGGGTGGGGCAGTTGCGCTCACTGGCTCCGTGTTCGAGATTGTAGGTCTCGATTTCGATGGCTCGAATGGCACGTTTGGCAGTGTCCACATCAGTGGTGTTGTGCATCGTTTGTCCCGAACGTGCTTTCAGTTCGCTGAGAAGGGTGGTGAGTGCTTCGAGCGACTGTCCTTCCAGCTCTGCACGCAATGCAGGATTCTGCGGCACATGGCTGATGTTGTAAGCGCGAATCACGCTTTCTAGATACAGTCCCGTACCTCCACACACGACAGGGCGAAGACCGCGTGAACGCATAGCTCCCAAGGTCTCAAAAAAGTCGTGCTGATAGCGATAAAGATTGTATTTGGTGCCAGGTTCTTCGACATCAATCAGATGATAGGGCACAGCGTGACCATTGATGATGTAGTCTTCAAGGTCTTTGCCTGTGCCGAGGTCCATGCGTCGATAGACTTGACGAGAGTCGGCACTGATGATTTCGGTGCCTAATAAATACGCCAGTGCCACCGCCAAGGACGTTTTGCCCGAGGCGGTGGGACCGAGGATAGAGATGATGTCTAGTTGTGGAGGATATTCCATAGAATCGGTGAGCGGTTAGACGAGCGCTGGATGGAAGCCTTAGAATTGTTGGAGAGCTTGCTCCAAATCGGCTACGAGGTCGTCGGCGTTTTCAATACCAATACTCAAACGAATGAGGTCGACGGGGATGCCAGCGGCTTCTAATTGTTCGTCAGAGAGTTGACGGTGTGTGTGGCTAGCAGGGTGGAGCACGCAACTCTTAGCGTCTGCCACGTGGGTGGCAATGTTGATGAGGCGAAGGGCGTCGAGAAAACGAACAGCGGCTTCTCTCGACTTATCCTTCAGACCGAAGCAGAGCACACCGCAACTGCCATTGGGAAGATATTTCTCAGCTAATGCATAATCCTGACTGTCCTTGTCGCCAGCATAGTTTACCCAAGCCACTTGAGGATTGTTTTTGAGGAAATCTACGACACGACGCGCGTTTTCTACATGACGCTCTATGCGCAAATGCAGTGTTTCAATGCCGTTGTTCAGGAGATAAGCATTTTGGGGGCTTTGGCAGCAACCGAAGTCGCGTTGCAGTTGGGCGATGATTTTAACCAGATACGCCACTTCGCCAAAGGTTTCTGTGTAAGTCAGTCCGTGATAACTTTCGTCAGGCTGTGTCAAACCTGGGAATTTGTCGGCATGAGCAGACCAGTCAAACTTGCCGCTGTCGATGACGCAACCTCCTACACAGCGACCTTGTCCGTCGAGATATTTCGTCGTGGAGTGGGTTACGATGTCGGCTCCCCATTCGATGGGGCGACAATTTACTGGGGTGGGGAAGGTGTTGTCCACCACGAGAGGCACTCCGTTGGCATGTGCAAAGCCTGCCCAACGCTCAATGTCGCACACACGACAACCAGGGTTAGTGACGGTTTCGCTAAACACCAACTTCGTGTTGGGGCGGAAAGCAGCTTGAATTTCCTCGTCAGTGGCATCGAGACTGACAAAGGTACAGTCGATGCCCATTTTCTTGAGGGTTACGGCAAAGAGGTTGAAGGTGCCGCCATAGATGCCGTTGGTGGCGATGAAGTGGTCGCCAGCATTGCAGATGTTGAACACTGCGAAGAAGTTGGCAGCTTGTCCACTCGAAGTGAGCAAACCTGCTGCACCACCTTCTAATTTTGTGATTTTGGCAGCCACAGCATCGCACGTGGGATTGGCTAAGCGAGTAGAAATAACCAGACTCCGCCAAATCAAATAGGCGCGCCATTTGTTCCGTTGACTCATATTTGAAAGTGGTGCTTTGCACAATGGGCAACTGACGTGCCTCGCCGTTTTTAGGATTCCAACCTGCAGTGAGACAAAGGGTGTCGATGTGGGGATGTTGTTCTGCCATAATAGGATACTGTGAAGTTTGGTTATTTAATCGTCAGCAACTGCCTAATAACAATCTAACTTTGAGGAAGTGCAGTACGTGATGTGACGCTGAATTTTCTGCAAAGATAGGTTGTCGTTTTTAATCCTACCGAATTTTGTCTGAAAATCTTCTCTTTTTTCGAAGGAAATGGCGCACTTCAGAAGAATATTCTGCTGAGGTGCGCCAAACTTATTCTTTAGCCGAATGATATTCTAGGGCTTTTTTGTGCTTGAGCAGATGCCCCGAAATCACAATGTGCTATTTTTCGACTTGATTGGGGGTCTTTTCCTCATGGAAGAGGAAGAAGAAGGCAATACCTACGGCAAGAGCATAACCAGCGAAGGTATACCATACGCTAGCCCAGTCACCAATCTGCGCACCATTCACGTTTTGGGTGTGTTGGTTGACCACCCATTGTGCACCCACCATGCCGACAGAGGCACCAATGCCATTGGTCATGAGCATGAACAAACCTTGTGCGCTGGAACGAATGGAAGAGTCGCACTCCTTGTCCACGAAGAGCGAACCAGAGACATTGAAAAAGTCGAACGCTACACCATAGACGATCATGGAGAGAATGAGGAAGATGACTTGGGGGAAGGCGGGAGTGCCAATGGCAAATAGTCCAAAACGTAGCACCCAAGCCATCATGGCAATGAGCATCACGGTCTTGATGCCATAGCGTTTCAGGAAGAAAGGTATCAACAGGATGCAGAATGTTTCTGAAATCTGTGAAAGTGAAATCAATAAATTAGCATGATCCACAAAGAACACTCCCTCGAATGCCTTTTGGGCGCTGAAGCTACTGATGAAGGTGTTGGCAAATCCATTGGTGATTTGCAAACTTACCCCGAGCAGCATAGAGAAGATGAAGAAAAATGCCATGCGGCGGTGCTTGAATAGGGCAAAGGCGCGCAATCCCATGGCTTCGACCAAACCTTTATTTTTCCTTGAATTTCGGCTGGCAGTGGGGCACGCAGGAAGCGTGAGCGCATAGAGGGCTAGAATAATTCCCCAACCTGCAGAAACATAAAACTGCTGGGGACCGTGCTGCCAACCCAAGAAATCGACTGCCAACATAGAGATGATGAAACCGATGGTGCCGAATATACGGATGGGGGGGAAGGCTTTCACCGTGTCGAGATTATATTTCTCGAGGGCATTATAAGATACGGAGTTGGACAAGGCGAGAGTGGGCATATATGCTGCCACACTGAGGGTGTAGATGGGGAAGATTTCCCAAAAACTAAACTCCGCTTGGCTGCCGATGACACCCACACCAATCATGCAGATTGCAGCGATGAAGTGGCAAATAGCGAGCATGCGCTGGGCTTGGATGAAACGGTCTGCCAAGATGCCCACAATCGCTGGCATAAAGATGGACACGACACCTTGGATGGAGTAGAACCAGCCGATGTTGGCTCCCATGCCTTTGCTGGCTAAAAAGCCGCCCATGGAGATGAGATAAGCTCCCCACACAGCAAACTCTAGGAAGTTCATGCCTATGAGGCGAGATTTGATAGAGGTATTATTCATTGTTGCAGATGATTGGTAGATAGAATGCGAATGATTTAGCTAGAAATTGCCATGCAAAGATAACAGAAAATGAAATATTGACAAAGAGTGCCAACGGCTTTTCTCTATCGTCTTATTAAAGTTGTTTCGTATCACGTTCTGTTTCTCCATTATTTTGCGTATCTTTGTTTCATCGTAAGCTACTGCCACTGACCTCATACGAATGATATTGATCATAAAATGCGGTTGTCTTTTGTTTAATCCTAATTCACGATAGATATGTTGGGCGCAATTATTGGTGATATTGTTGGAAGCATTTATGAGTTCGATAATATCCGCACTAAAGACTTTCCTTTTTTTCAAACCCGAATGGAGTGTACCGATGATAGTATTCTCACTTTTGCCACCGCAGAATGGATCTTGCGTGGAGGAGATGCTGCAGAATTCTATTGTGCATACGCCATGAACTATCCATGCCCGATGGGGAGTTATGGAGGGATGTTCCAACAATGGGTCATTGAGAAAGCTAGAGGTGGAGCAGCGTTGCCTTATAATAGTTGTGGTAATGGTAGTGCCATGCGCGTTGCGCCTGTAGGTTGGGCTTTTGATTCGGAAGAAGAAGTGATGATGTGGGCTAAGAAATCTGCCGATTGCACCCACAACCATCCTGAAGGTGTGAAAGGAGCACAAGCAACCGCGATGGCGATTTTGTGGGCGCGACAAGGAACTTCGGCATCGGACATCGAAAAACGCATCACACAACAATTCGGTTATGACTTGACGATGGAGGTTGAGAAACTGCAGCAGCGTTATTCTTGGCGTGGCATCGATGGACAAGGCAATGGCGGAATTTGCCAAGACAGTGTGCCGCAAGCCATCATTTGCGCGCTCAAAGCAGATAACTTTGAAGATGCCGTCCGCAATGCGGTGAGCATTGGCGGGGATAGCGACACGATTGGTTGCATCACTGGGGGAATTGCCGAAGCGCTCTACGGTATTCCTGAAGATATGCGCCAAAAAGCGATGAACTATATTCCTCAAGAATTTCAGAAGCTGCTCTGTGAGTTTGAAGATAAATATGGAGCAAAATGAGCAATGCTCTTTCTTCTTGAAAACGAGTAGAAACTTAGTGGTGAAGTGCAAAGCGCGCTTCGCCACTTTTGTTGTTTTTGAGTACGCATATTTACCTTCGCCGCTGTTGCGTGAATTTCCTTCGCGCGCGCATTATATTATAGTTGTGTATTTATGCTTGAAAGTTGTCTATTCTCGCAATTAAAGGTTGAACTTCTAAGCTTGCAGCTCTTCCATTTCCTGCTTTATTTGTGTTTCTATCTGATGTAAGAAATCTTCTCTCGGAGGGGATTGAAAAAAAACTCCCACGTTTTTCGGAAAAAGTCCAACGTTTTTCGGAAAATCTCCCACGTTTTTAGGAAAAACTCCGACGTTTTTTGAGAAAGCTCCGAGGGAAGTGGAAAATTGGTGGAGAATAGCTGCCGATTGTGGAGCATTTTAGAGGTCGTAAAGTGCGATGATAGCATGAAATTTCTCCAAATGCCATCAAAGGAGATAGAAAAGGGCAAAACCTCGTTCCAGAGGGGTAGTGCGAAAAACGGGTTATACGGGTGGGATCTGCATGGTCTATATAGCAAAATCGCATCGTATAAAATTTTTCTGCGATTTTTTTGTAGGAAGTCTTGGTAGTTTAAGATTCTTGCCGTACTTTTGCATCGCAATCGGGACGCAAGGGTCACTTGCTAAGTCACAACGTGCTTAGTTAGATGAAACTTGACAACCTGAACGCCTGACAGCAGCAAACGAGCTGCATGAAGTCATTGAAACGATTACATAACAGATTGTAGAGAAGTACAAGGAACAATCAACAATGAAGCAGAAATGCTTCGGGTAAAATGAATTGTACCGTCAATTTCTACTCCAAATCCAAAGTAACAAGACAGGAAACTGAGCGATTAATACAGAATCAAAACAAATTATTATATTACAATGAAGAGTTTGATCCTGGCTCAGGATGAACGCTAGCTACAGGCTTAACACATGCAAGTCGAGGGGCAGCATGGAAGAAGCTTGCTTCTTCTGATGGCGACCGGCGCACGGGTGCGTAACGCGTATCAAACCTGCCTCATACTCGGGGATAGCCTTGCGAAAGTAAGATTAATACCCGATGTTGTTATGTTACCGCATGGTGATATAACCAAAGATTTATCGGTATGAGATGGTGATGCGTCCGATTAGGTAGTAGGCGGGGTAACGGCCCACCTAGCCTTCGATCGGTAGGGGTTCTGAGAGGAAGGTCCCCCACACTGGAACTGAGACACGGTCCAGACTCCTACGGGAGGCAGCAGTGAGGAATATTGGTCAATGGACGAAAGTCTGAACCAGCCAAGTAGCGTGCAGGATGACGGCCCTCTGGGTTGTAAACTGCTTTTAGTTGGGAATAAAAAAGAGGACGTGTCCTCTATTGTATGTACCTTCAGAAAAAGGACCGGCTAATTCCGTGCCAGCAGCCGCGGTAATACGGAAGGTCCAGGCGTTATCCGGATTTATTGGGTTTAAAGGGAGCGTAGGCGGATTATTAAGTCAGTGGTGAAAGACGGTGGCTCAACCATCGTTAGCCATTGAAACTGGTAGTCTTGAGTGCAGACAGGGATGCTGGAACTCGTGGTGTAGCGGTGAAATGCTTAGATATCACGATGAACTCCGATCGCGAAGGCAGGTGTCCGGGCTGCAACTGACGCTGAGGCTCGAAAGTGTGGGTATCAAACAGGATTAGATACCCTGGTAGTCCACACAGTAAACGATGTATACTCGCGGTTTGCGATACAATGTAAGCCGCCAAGCGAAAGCATTAAGTATACCACCTGGGGAGTACGCCGGCAACGGTGAAACTCAAAAGGAATTGACGAAAGTACGCACAAGCGGAGGAACATGTGGTTTAATTCGATGATACGCGAGGAACCTTACCCGGGCTTGAACTAAGAGTGACTTATCTAGAGATAGATTTTTCTTCGGACACTCTTGGAGGTGCTGCATGGTTGTCGTCAGCTCGTGCCGTGAGGTGTCGGCTTAAGTGCCATAACGAGCGCAACCCTTTTCCTTGGTTGCCATCAGGTAATGCTGGGCACTCCAGGGATACTGCCATCGTAAGATGTGAGGAAGGTGGGGATGACGTCAAATCAGCACGTACCTACGTCCGGGGCTACACGTGTTACAATGGGGGGTACAGAAGGTCGCTACCTGGTGACAGGATGCCAATCTCAAAAACCTCTCTCAGTTCGGATCGGAGTCTGCAACCCGACTCCGTGAAGCTGGATTCGCTAGTAATCGCGCATCAGCCATGGCGCGGTGAATACGTTCCCGGGCTGTACACACCGCCCGTCAAGCCATGAAAGCCGGGGGTGCCTGAAAGCCGTGACCGCAAGGGTCGGCCTAGGGTAAAACTGGTGATTGGGGCTAAGTCGTAACAAGGTAGCCGTACCGGAAGGTGCGGCTGGAACACCTCCTTTCTGGAAAGTTCAGTATACCTGGTTACTTGAATGGAAATAAAGAAAAATGGTACAATTTACTAGATTGTTACCTATACTTCTCGCAATAGGTTATGCTAAGCATAAGAGAAAGATGAAGCCGAGCAGCTCTGAAGTAGTTTGACTTGCGTGGATTTTTTCTGCCAGTCCTATAGCTCAGTTGGTTAGAGCGCCACACTGATAATGTGGAGGTCGGCAGTTCAAATCTGCCTGGGACTACTTGCAAACGGAGCACCGCGCTCCGAACGATTTGGGGGATTAGCTCAGCTGGCTAGAGCACCTGCCTTGCACGCAGGGGGTCAACGGTTCGAATCCGTTATTCTCCACACATTCTACTGCTCAGTCGCTACGATGGTAATACATCAAAGCACAATGACAGAGCAAGAGATCTTTGACATATTGAACACGCAACAAGTTGATTCTTGTTTCCATCCATCGCAAGATGAGATGCGAATACAGAGAATCATCCAAGTAACGAAACAAAGGTAAACGAAAGTACAGCTTTAAGTATATTCCCACCTTCTGATTATTCAGAATAAGGAAAAGGAAGTAATTAAGGGCGTACGGTGGATGCCTAGGCTCTTACAGGCGATGAAGGACGTGATAAGCTGCGATAAGCTGTGGGTAGGTGCAAATAACCATTGATCCGCAGATTTCCGAATGGGACAACCCAGCAGGTTGAAGACCTGTTATCCCGCGACTGCGGGAGGCTAACGGGGGGAACTGAAACATCTTAGTACCCCTAGGAAAAGAAAATAATAATGATTCCCCTAGTAGTGGCGAGCGAACGGGGAAGAGCCCAAACCATATAGATTTCGGTCTATATGGGGTTGTAGGACCACGACGTTGCAAGAAATACGTTTAGAGGAACGCTTTGGAAAGAGCGACCATAGAGGTGACAGTCTCGTACTCGACAATCGTATGAAGCATAGTGGTATCCTGAGTAGGGCGGGACACGTGAAATCCTGTCTGAATCCGGCGGTACATCCGCCAAGGCTAAATACTCGTAAGAGACCGATAGCGAACCAGTACCGTGAGGGAAAGGTGAAAAAGCACCTCTTTTAGAGGAGTGAAAAAAAGTTCCTGAAACCGTACGCCTACAAGCGGTCGGAGCACCTTATGGTGTGACGGCGTGCCTTTTGCATAATGAACCTACGAGTTACCGTCGTCGGCAAGGTTAAGTGCTATGAAGCACGTAAGCCGAAGCGAAAGCGAGTCTGAATAGGGCGCATAGTCGGCGGTGGTAGACGCGAAACCAAGTGATCTACCCTTGTCCAGGTTGAAGTCCCGGTAACACGGGATGGAGGACCGAACCAATAAGCGTTGAAAAGCTTCTGGATGAGGTGAGGGTAGGAGTGAAAAGTCCCAATCAAACTTGGAGATAGCTCGTACTCCCCGAAATGCATTTAGGTGCAGCCTCAGGGCGTTCCCTGTGTGAGGTAGAGCGACTGATTGGATGCGAGGGCTTCACCGCCTATCAAGTCCAGACAAACTCCGAATGCACACAGGCTAAGCCCGGGAGTGAGGGGCGTGGGTGCTAAGGTCCACGCCCGAGAGGAGAAGAATCCTGACCACCGGCTAAAGGCTACGAAATATAGGCTAAGTTAAACTAACGAAGTGTGGTCCCCGTGACAGCTAGGATGTTGGCTTGGAAGCAGCCATTCATTCAAAGAGTGCGTAACAGCTCACTAGTCGAGGGACTGTGCATGGATAATAATCGGGTATAAAGTCTATTGCCGAAGCCGTGGGATATCTAATGATATCGGTAGGGGAGCATTCATGCGGCCTTGAAGATAGAGGATAACCTCTGTTGGAGCTTCATGAAAAGCAAATGTAGGTATAAGTAACGATAAAGAGTGTGAGATGCACTCTCGCCGAAAGACTAAGGTTTCCAGGGCAACGTTAATCGTCCCTGGGTCAGTCGGGACCTAAGGTTCAACCTAATGGTGATGCCGATGGCAGAAACGGTTAATATTCCGTTACTATCTTTGTTGGCGATGTGGAGACGGAGGAGTGACACTTCCGCGAGCTGACGGAATAGCTCGTTAAAGATTGTAGGTTATGAGGATGGCAGGCAAATCCACCATCTGAGCTGAAAGTCGATAGTATACAGCGTCTTCGGACAATGTAATAGTGAAGGTAATCCTACTCCCGAGAAAATCCGCTAAGCTTAACAACAAAGATACCCGTACCGTAAACGGACACACGTAGTCGGGTAGAATATACTAAGGCGCTTGGAAGATTCATGGTTAAGGAACTAGGCAAATTGACCCCGTAACTTCGGAATAAGGGGTCCTCACAGTAATGTGAGGCGCAGAGAATCGGCCCAGGCAACTGTTTAACAAAAACACAGGGCTGTGCAAAATCGAAAGATGCAGTATACAGTCTGACACCTGCCCGGTGCTGGAAGGTTAAGAGGAGAGCTTAGACTCCGGTCGAAGGTTTGAATTGAAGCCCCAGTAAACGGCGGCCGTAACTATAACGGTCCTAAGGTAGCGAAATTCCTTGTCGGGTAAGTTCCGACCTGCACGAATGGTGTAATGATCTGGGCACTGTCTCAACCATGATTCCAGTGAAATTGTAGTATCGGTGAAGATGCCGATTACCCGCGATGGGACGAAAAGACCCCGTGAACCTTTACTATAGCTTAACGTTGTAATTGGGCAGTCGATGTGTAGGATAGGTCGGAGGCTTAGAAGCAGGCACGCCAGTGTTTGTGGAGCCGCTGTTGAAATACGACCCTTTGGCTGTCTGGTTCCTAACTCTCAGATGAGAGGACCGCGTTTGGTGGGTAGTTTGACTGGGGTGGTCGCCTCCAAAAGCGTAACGGAGGCTTCTAAAGGTGCCCTCAGGCCGATTGGTAACCGGTCGTAGAGTGTAATGGCAAAAGGGCGCTTGACTGAGAGACCTACAAGTCGATCAGGTGCGAAAGCAGAGCATAGTGATCCGGTGGTTCCGTATGGAAGAGTATCGCTCAAAGGATAAAAAGGTACTCCGGGGATAACAGGCTGATCCCTCCCAAGAGCTCATATCGACGGAGTGGTTTGGCACCTCGATGTCGGCTCGTCACATCCTGGGGCTGGAGAAGGTCCCAAGGGTTGGGCTGTTCGCCCATTAAAGTGGCACGCGAGCTGGGTTCAGAACGTCGTGAGACAGTTCGGTCTCTATCTATCGTGGGCGTAGGAAATTTGCGTGGCTCTGACACTAGTACGAGAGGACCGTGTTGGACTGACCTCTGGTTTACCGGTTGTGGCGCCAGCTGCACCGCCGGGTATCTACGTCGGGATCGGATAAGCGCTGAAAGCATCTAAGTGCGAAGCCGGCCACAAGATTAGATTTCCTCATAAGGGTCGTTGTAGACTACAACGTTGATAGGGTGTAGGTGTAAAGACGGTGACGTCAAAGCCGAGCACTACTAATTGCCCGAAACTTCCATTCCTTTAGGTGGAATACACTTAAAGCTGCTACGTTTATCTCTAGAAACTAGAATGTCTAGAAAATCTAGAAGCACTAGAATCTCTAGAAAACCTAGAACTTCTAGAAAATCTAGCTCAAAGCAGAGTCGTTATTTGTCAAGATTGCATGTTCAAATGATATTTCCGGTGGTTATAGCGACGGGGTTCCACCTCTTCCCATTCCGAACAGAGAAGTTAAGCCCGACCGCGCCGATGGTACTGCACACCCGCGGGAGAGTAGGTCGCCGCCATTTTACGAAAGCCCTGAGTTCAATATGAACTCGGGGCTTTTTTATGTTTCTACACTTGCCGTTCTTTATTCCTTACACGCTATCCTTTTTGCAATATCAGTGTAATTGCTCAAAGAGATATTACTCTCGAGTTACGGTCTTCCTTTGCTGGTCTTGCGAACCATAATTGTTTATGGATGCTCACGTCGTGCAGGTTTAGGCTTATCGCTGGTTTGAAGTCGATAACGTATATACCTTGTAGTTCTCTTAAGCATTTATCTTCGGGTAGTACTTGCTTTCTTTGAGCATTCCTTCTTGTCTCTTCTGTAATTGCCTGTCCTTTTTCGCCGTTATTCTTGTTGAAAGCATGAAATTTTTGTTGTTTCTTGAAAATTACTCAGTTTTTTTTTGTTCGTTTCTTCTTTTTATCTACATTTGCGCTGTGATGTGGATTGATTTAGTTTAGAAGGTTGTTTGTAGCTGCTAGCTTGTGAGGCGATTTGCTTCTGACTCGCTCACGCAATTTGCTTTATCTCTCTCGCAGCTTTGTTCCACTTTCGTCCTATTTTATTCCTTTCTCACATCTTTTTGTCTTATCTCTTTATACCATTTATTATGATGCGCGCATTACTTATCGGCTTTGCTTTTGCATTAGGAATAGCAGAAGCACCAGCACAAAGCACGTTTACGGAGTCTTATGGCACTCCTGCATTCCTACAATCTAAGTATCACTCTCTTTCTACTGCTGTTGCCTATCCAGCAAAGGCTACTATTGATCTCCGTCTGGGCAATAATAAGTCGGTGCAACGTGAGGATCAAACGGCACGTTTTGTAACGCTTGTAGATCCTGATTCAGTGTATGACGCCACCTACAAGGTGTATGTTGCTGCGGTTTCAGATTTACGAGTTGAATATATGACTTACAATCAGGCTGATCGTCTGAGCCTTACGCTAAATCGTAAGACGTACACTGCCAATTGTATCGATGGAGGTTCTGATGTGTTCCTTAAAAATTTGGCACATTCCTACAAGACAACTCCAACAGGTGAGGAGTTGCACCTGAAGGTGATAAAGGATTTCCCTTTGACTGCCAAAGATAAGAGCAAGCTATGGCTACGCGCCAATAGCGAGTTTGTTTTACAGTGAATGACCAAGCCGCGTTAGTCGACACAAATACTGACTTTCGTCAAGCGCATTCCCACATCGCCCCTTGTGTATCAACTGAGCAAAAGGATAAAGCACTCTTTCTTTATGGCTTTTATATGGCATATATGAATGGAACGTACGATCCTTCCAATAATATTTGTGAAGCCTTGATAAAGAGCTGTGCACCCAAGTACTTTAAGCAATATGTTGAACTAAAATGGGATTACGACCTTTTCTGGAATGCGCAAGTTTGTGACGAAGCTTGTATCGAAGTGTATATGAATTCTCTGTTTATCTCTCCAATGCCAGACGATTATTTCGAAGTGCGTCTGAAATATCCTGAGGTAGTGCATAACGGACAACGGACAAAAAGCAAGGAAACGCGTTTCCGCGTGCATGTTGTCAAGTCAAAGGGCTCATATCAAATCGATGATGTGGCAAGCATGAGCCGCAAATAGCATCTCTACTATTGCTGTCCAGTAAACGCGAAAGTCGCTTTAGCGCGATGCAATAACTCAAAGGGCTGATACTTCAACGGAAGTATCAGCCCTTTTTATTTTTGATAAAATCACTTTTATAGGACAAGTGATGCACTAGCATCGTTTATCTCACGAAGAGAAGCTCACGATATTTGGGGAGCGTCCACATTTCGTCCTCGACAATCAGTTCAAGTTTGTCGATATGTCGGCGAATCGCGTGAAGATAAGGTTCTACCTCATCGTGGTAAGCCACGGCAAGATCGCGCACTGAGGAGAGCTTGTTCACAAACTTGCGCTTATTCACCATTTCGTCCACAGCATTCACGATGAAGTCCGTGTGCGCATTGATTTTCTCGATGAGCGTCACGTTGTAAGCACTCAGTTGCTTTGCCTTTTCTGCAGGGAAAGCACTGAAAATCTTGCTCACATTGTCCACCAGCACGCTTTGATATTTGGTTGCGACGGGAATAATATGATTCATACAAAGGTCGCCCAGCACGCGGCTTTCGATTTGCACCTTCTTGTAATAGATTTCCCATTTGATCTCGTTGCGAGCAGCGAGTTCGTTGCGTGTCATCACGTGCATACGCTCAAACATTTCGATGCTCGATGCGTCGAGATAGCGATCGAAAACAATGGGGCAGCTCGTTTCACAGTCCAAGCCACGGCGGAGCGCCTCCTTCTGCCATTCTTCAGAATAACCATTACCGTCAAACAGAATGGGGCGACAAGCTTTAATGTCTTCGCGGAGAATTGTGAGAATGGCTTTCGTGCGCTCAGTCCCTTGAGCAATCAGCGCATCTACGCGAGTTTTGAAGTCGCACAAAGCCTCTGCCACGGCAGTGTTCAGCACAATCATTGCCGTAGAGCAGTTGGCGCTAGAACCCAGTGCGCGGAATTCAAAGCGGTTACCCACGAAAGCGAAGGGCGAAGTGCGGTTGCGGTCCGTATTGTCTACGAGAATTTCGGGAATCTGTGGAATATCCAATTTCACCCCTTGTTTTCCTTCCATCGCAGTGAGTTCGTCGGAGTCTGCATTAGCCACAGTGTCAATCAATTCGCTCAATTCCTTACCTAGGAACGAAGAGATAATGGCAGGAGGAGCTTCGTGTCCGCCAAGACGGTGTGAGTTTGTTGCACTCATGATACTCGCTTTGAGCAAACCATTGTGGCGGTATACCCCCACTAAAGTCTCCACGACGAAAGTGAGGAAACGGAGTGTTTCTTCGGGCGTTTTACCTGGTGAGTGCAAAACAATACCTGTGTCGGTGTTGAGCGACCAGTTGTTGTGTTTACCACTACCATTGATGCCTGCAAAAGGTTTTTCGTGCAACAAGCAGCGGAAGCCGTGTTTGCGAGCGATATTGCGCATGAGCGACACGAGCAACATATTGTGGTCCACTGCCAAGTTACATTCTTCGTAGATTGGTGCAAGTTCAAATTGGTTAGGAGCCACTTCGTTGTGGCGTGTCTTGCAGGGGATGCCCAATTCCAGAGCTTGGATTTCCAAATCGCGCATGAATTCTGCCACGCGCTCAGGAATAGCCCCAAAAATAGTGGTCTTCCATCTGCTGATTTTTTTCGCACTATCGTGTCCCATCAGCGTGCGACCGGTGAGCAAAAGGTCAGGGCGAGCGGCATAAAGACCTTCGTCTACCAAAAAATATTCCTGTTCCCAACCCAGATTGGTGGAAACTTTTTGCACATCATCATAGAAATATCGGCAAACTTCCAAAGCTGCTTGGTTCACTGCCGCAAGCGATTTTTTGAGCGGAGCTTTATAGTCCAGCGCTTCACCTGTATAACTGATGAATACGGTAGGAATCATGAGCGTATCGCCGATGATAAACACCGGACTAGCAGGGTCCCCAAGCTGTGTAGCCGCGCGCTTCAAAGGTGGAACGAATACCACCGTTGGGGAATGACGAAGCATCAGGCTCTTGTTGCACCAGTAGTTTGCCAGAAAACTCTTCCACCATGCCACCTTTGCCATCGTGTTCCACGAAAGCATCGTGCTTTTCGGCAGTACCTTCCGTGAGCGGTTGAAACCAGTGTGTGTAGTGTGTCACTCCCATTTCAATAGCCCATTGTTTCATGCCTTGTGCTATCACATTTGCGGTAGGGATGTCGAGGGGAGTGCCGTTGTCAAGTGCCTGCACGTACTGTTGGTAGGTGCGGAGAGGGAGATACTTGCGCATCTTCTCTTGCGTAAAGACATACTTGCCGTAGTATTCTGACGGACGTTCGGCTGGAGCAGCCACAGGCACGGGACGTTTCTTAAACGCCTCTTCGACCACTTTAAATCTCAGTGTGCTCATTCGTGAGGAGTGTGTGAGGGGATAAGGGGGGATGAAGTGATAAAATCACTAGCGAAGTTACGAAAAAATCAAGGTAAAACCCCGTGTGAGTCCTATTTTCAGGTTATCTTTGCTAGATTAGTAGGCTATTTTTGCAAAATACAATCGTATTTGCTATTTTGCCTTTGCAGAATATAATGGAATTTCAAAGGGAGTATCCAAAAGAAATAGAGTTCTTGACATCTCATCTTCTTATCATCATAAGACGATGAGTGAACACATGGGGCAAAGATAGCTTTCTTGTAGAACTCGTACACGATAAATCTGCATACGTTCTTGGCACTTTCCACAGAAAAACGTAATTTTGCCTAGGTGCTAGCACATCGAGTGTAGCACAAAACCTCAGGCTAGTTCTGAGCAAGTTCCTCATTGTCTGCTAAGAACCCGCCCTAAATCCTATGATTATGCCACGATTTATTGCTCAAATCTTCAAACCTCTTAAAAAGCTCTTCAAGTCTATGCTCCCTTTCCCCTCTCTTTCTGTTAGCGAATTTGAAGCCTATCTCCAATCCCATCCCGAGGTGCAGTTGCTCGATGTGCGCACCCCTGTAGAGTATGCCGAAGGTCACATCTCCGGTAGTACCAATATGGACGTGATGGCTCCCGACTTCTTGCCCAGAGCTCAGACCCAACTCGATGCCAATCTCCCCGTGGCTGTGTATTGTCGCAGTGGAGCGCGCAGCAAACAAGCCGCCATGTTCTTGGCTAGATTGAAATTTCAAGTCACCGATCTCGATTCTGGTTTCCTGGGTTGGGCAGCTAGCGGTCGTCCCGTAGAGCAAGATGACTAATCTCTCCCCAAGTTTACTCCCCTTTGTCCACGATGTGGCAACCGCTCAGCACCTCATGAATCAGTGGGGTGCTGAGCGGCGGCGTTTCTTCTTTGTGCTCAATTATGAGGCTTCGCAAGTTGTGATGCTTCCCCTCGAAGAGTGGCACACCGATGCTCTGACGTTTGAGTTTAGCGGTCGTTCGGGAAGCGGATTTCTCCCATTTCCGCTGGGCAACTTGCACCTTGTTCTCCTCTCTCTTCGCAAATCGTGTGGGACATCTCTGCTCCTTCTTTTTCTGACTACCAGCGAGCGTTTCACATCGTCCAACACCACCTCCATCGAGGTGATAGTTTTTTGACCAACCTCACCTTTGCAGTGCCCGTTCGCACCAACCTCACGTTGGAGCAACTCTACACTGCGGCACGTGCTCCCTACAAACTTCTCTGGAAAGACCATTTTGTCTGCTTTTCGCCCGAGCCCTTTGTGGAAATCACCGAAGGCATCATTCGCACTTTCCCCATGAAAGGCACCATCGATGCCACTTTGCCCCAAGCCGAACAAACCTTGTTGTCCAATGCCAAGGAGCAAGCCGAGCATGCCACCATCGTTGATCTCTTGCGCAACGACCTGAGCCAAATTGCCACGGAGGTGCATGTGGCACGCTATCGCTATGTCGAAGAGATTCATACCCATCGTGGTGCGTTGCTCCAAACGAGTAGTGAAATCGTGGGTCGTCTGCCCGAAAATTATCTCTCGCAACTGGGCGACATTTTGATGCCTCTGCTTCCTGCTGGGAGCATCACAGGAGCCCCCAAGCGTGCCACGGTGCAGAGCATTGCCGAAGCTGAGACCTACGATCGTGGCTATTACACTGGCATCATGGGCTGTTTTGATGGCACCTCCCTGCAAAGTGCTGTCATGATTCGTTTTGTCGAACAGCAGTCCGATGGCAGTCTGGTGTTCAAGGCAGGTGGTGGCATCACCACGCGCAGCGATGCCGAAAGCGAATACCAAGAATTGCTCGACAAAGTCTATGCCCCTTTATGAGCATGTGGGGAAAGTCGTAAAAGCGTGGTTTGAAATTCCTCCTAATGAGCATGACTTAATGAGTATTTCTCATATCTGCTCCATTTACTCCCATGTTTCTGAGTAAAAAGTCGGAGAGTTATTTTTGAATCTCCGACATCTTCAAAATTTTCTCCCACGTTTTCTGAAAAATCTCCTACGTTTTTTGGAAAATCTCCCACGTTTTTTCAGAAATCTCCCACGTTTTTTTTCTCCCTTCGTAAGGATAACAAAATAGTACGCTGATGTTCGACAAACTCTTCCATGAATCCTTGGCTTATTTGCCCGATTTTCAGGTGGATGCAGCACATTTAGATCAGTCCTGTGAGTTGGTAGAGACCATGTGTCTCACAGATGGGGCAGTGGTGCGCTTGCCTTTTCATTTGGCTCGCATGCAAGCGGCTTGTCAAGTCTTAGGGTGGCGAGATATCAGTGAGGATTTGCCCGAACTCTGGGCGGCAACTTCAGCACAAATGCCCGAAGATTGTCGTCAAGGTCGCACGATGGCGCGCATTGTCTATGGGGCAGAGGGCATTCGCTCCATCACCTTCCAGAGTTATGCCCCACGGTTGGTGCGCTCGCTCCGTCTGGTGGTAGCAGACCATGTGGACTACGCGCTCAAATCTACCAATCGCAAGGTCATCACGGAGTGTTTTGACCAACGAAACGGTTGTGATGATGTGTTGATAGTGCGAGATCATTTGCTCACAGACACGTCGATTGCTAACATTGCCTTGTGGCGCGAACAGCACAATCGGTGGTACACGCCGGCACGTCCTTTGCTTCGCGGCACGCATCGAGCTTTTCTGCTGCGCACTGGCACAATCTTTGAAGACTCCGCGCTGACTCTCGATCGCCTTTCGGAATTTCCCGCATCCGACTGTTCAATGCCATGCTGGCATGGGGAGAAATCGAACTTCCCGTGGTAACTCTCCTTCCTCCCACAACCCATTAAATCTCAGTTTGTCCCATGACCGAAAAAGAAAAAATGCTTGGAGGGCACATCTACGATGCTTGCAACCCTGAAATTCTTAGTGAACTCTTTGCCACTCAAGATGCAGTCTTTGAGTACAATCAGATTCGCCCTACCGACCATGCCCTGCGCACGGAAAAAATCAAGCAAATTTTAGGCAAGACGGGCGAAAGAGTGATAATCAATCAGCCTTTTCACTGCGACTATGGCAGCAACATTTCGGTAGGCGAAGACTTTTTTGCCAACTTTAATCTCACAGTGCTCGACGAAGCTCCAGTCACCATTGGCAACAACTGTTTCATCGGACCTAATGTTGGGCTTTACACAGCTTGTCATCCCACTGATCCAGTGGCGCGCAACTCCCGACAGGAGTGGGCAGAACCCATCACCATCGGTCACAATGTGTGGATTGGTGGGGGAGTCACCGTCTTGCCCGGTGTCACCATTGGAGACAATGTCACCATCGGTGCAGGAAGTGTGGTGGCGAAGGACATTCCCAGCAACTGCGTGGCGGTGGGCAATCCTTGTCGTCCGGTGAAATGGCTCGAAGAGAGTGAGCAGGATTCCCAATGATGCTTTAGGTTACTCCTTGCTTTATGAGAATAGCGACACTTCACAGAGAATTTCTCTAGTGCAGTGTCGCTATTTTGTTGAGGAAAGGGGGGAAGAGATTGGAAGGAAACCACGCAGTTCGCTGTTGAATCTGTGCCCCATCTCTTGGTAATATCAGAGCAATCTGACGGATGCTCTGGAGGAGTGGCAGGTTTTATTCCGCTTTTGGTTTGAGTTGATAGCCTATCTCTGCTACAGCTTGGAGGAGAGCTTCGTCCGAAGCCGTGCCGATGACTTGAGCTTCGGCATCTTCGAGTGACACTGTGGCTTGGGTCACTCCCTCCACTCCGAGAATAGCGCGTTCCACGTGGTTGCGACAGTGATTGCAGGTCATGCCTTCCACGGCAAACTTGCGCACGAGAGTGTCAGAAGAAGATGATTGGTCGATGGTCCACTCCGTTTGTGGATGGAGTTTCTCCACAGTGGAAGCGCGATGAAGACATAGATCAAAAGCGCACCAAGGAGGAGCGTGCTTGCCCATTGAAACCACGGAGTTTCTATGTGGCAGCTAGCATCTGTAGGTGCGGCAAAGTGGGTGAACCATGTGCGTGGGAGCGCATAGTCGATGAGGAGTGCAAAGCCCACTGCGCCGAGAATAAGCGATGCGAGATAGACGATGAGGTTGCGACGTCCCAAGGCGCGATGCACCACTAGCACAGAAGCCATGTTGGCTGCTGGACCTGCCATGAGGAGAATCAGGGCTGCACCAGGCGAGAGCCCCTTGAGCATGAGCGCGGCTGCGATGGGTATGCTTCCTGTGGCGCAGACATACATGGGGATGGCGATGAGCAGCACCACAATGTAGCTAAGGAAGGGAATTTCTGCGAATTGCACAAAAAAGTTGTCGGGCACAAAGAGGGTGATAAGTCCAGCAACGACCAAACCCATCAAAAGCCATTTGCCAATGTCGCGCAACATGTCGACAAACCCATAGCGAAAGGCGATGCTCAGTTTTCCAAGAAAGGAGGGTTGTTGCGCCTCGATGGTGCAGGTAGCTTTGCTGATTTCTGCATCTACTGCCGCTTTCTGAGCTTCAGTTTCGAGGGGGGGCAAATCGATTCGTCATCATTCCGCCAAAGACAGACGTGACCAGTGCTGCCACAGGACGAACTATCGCAAAAGGAAGCCCAAGGAGAGAGTAGGTTGCAAAGATACTGTCGACTCCCGTTTGAGGAGTAGCGATGAGGAAAGCGGTGGTAGCCCCGCGCGAAGCCCCTTCTTTGCGCAGCGACATAGCCGTAGGAATCACCCCGCATGAGCAGAGGGGTAGGGGAATGCCGAAGAGTGCGGCATAGAGTACGGAACGGAGGTCGTTTCCGCTGAGATATTGGCTGTAGAGTCGTCCAGGCACGAAGGCGTGCATCAGCCCTGCGATGAAGAAGCCGAGGAGGAGATAGGGCGACATCTCGTGAATGAGGTGGAGTATTTCTTGCATATCATTTTTGTTATTGTGAAGACTACTATGGCTATGGGCTGGTTTTTCTAGAGTTTCTAGTTTTTTAGAATATCTAGTTCTTCTAGGGGAACTAGTTCTTCTAGAGTTCCTCGCCTCTAACGTCTAATCTCTATTTCCCTACAAAGTTACATTTTTGTGGATAATCAGGCTGATTTTGCGTAATAAATGGTTTTAATGCAGTGTAAAATACCTATTTTTGTAGTCGTTTCTCCATAATCTTTTGTTCAACTCTGCGCACTATGTACACGATTCACAACCAAACCATCGACCAACACCTTTTGTCGCTCGAACAACGTGGCAATAGGGAGTTCAACCAACGCTTGCATCCCAACATTCCTGGTGTGCTGGGGGTGCGTATTCCCGATTTGCGCAAACTGGCGAAAGATATCATCAAAAGCGGCACGCAAGAAGATTATTTGCAGGAAGCTGAAAGTTTGGCAGCGCACTATGTTGCGCTGGAAAAACTGCGTGAGTCTGAACAAAAGAATGGAGCATCAGTGCAACCAGAAGTGGATTTCGGATGGATGGAAGCCCGAACCCTGCATGGACTTGTGCTGAGTCAATGGCGTATCACCGACGTGGCAGACTATCTGCAACGGGTGGCGCGATGGGTGCCCAGTATCCACAGTTGGTCGGTCTGCGACATCTTTAGTTTTTCGGGAGGCAAACGCTGGGTGGCAGCGCATGAAGCGGAGATTTGGTTGTTCATCTTACCCTATTTCTCGGCACAGCGCACCTACGAAATTCGTTTTGCTGTGGTGATGGGCTTGCAATATTTTGCCAAACAGAGCCATCTAGCACCATTTTTGGCGCAACTTGCTGCCATCACCCACGAAGACTATTATGTGCGCATGGCAGTGGCGTGGGCGGTAGCGGAATGTTTCACCCATTGTCCCGAAGACACGCAAGCGTGGTTGACACAAAATCTCTTGCCTGCATGGACACACAACAAGGCAATTCAGAAGATTCGCGAGTCATATCGCATTGATGCGGAGACCAAACGCGAATTGCTTTCACTCAAACGTCCGGTAGAGAAGAGTAAATGAAGGAGAAGCAACAGCAGATGTTCGACACTATCCACGGACATCCCTTGCCACAAATGTGAGCAATGAGTGGGATTTCTCCTGATTTGGCACAAAAAACAGGGTGTTTCATAAAGGGCAAATTGCTGTGTTATTTTCGATATTCAGCTTTGGTCACGTACTTCAGTACGCTCCCTTCAGCCTCCATCTCAATGCCTTGCATTTTATCTCTTTATAAAATACAAAAGGAGATGCTGAAAAAACGAGTTTTGCAACATCTCCTTATCTTTGGAGCGCAGTGCTTGAAAACCTATGTAAGTCTTCAGCATTGAGCTTGAGTTATAGGGAAGTGTGGGAGATTACATCATACCGCCCATGCCACCCATGCCGGGAGCACCCATGGGCATTTCGGAAGTATCTTCCTTCTTGTCGCAGATTACGCATTCCGTGGTGAGGAACATGCCAGCCACTGATGCAGCATTTTCAAGTGCCACGCGAGTCACCTTGGCAGGATCCACAACACCCACTTCACGAAGGTCGCCATACGTGTCGTTCTTAGCGTTATAACCGAAGTTTCCTTCGCCTTCGCGCACCTTATTTACGACAACTGCGCCTTCCACTCCTGCGTTCTTGCAGATTTGACGGAGAGGTTCTTCGATGGCACGGCGAATGATTTGGATACCCGTGTTTTCGTCAGCGTTGTCGCCAGAGAATCCTTCGAGAGCTGCTTGAGCGCGGATATAAGCCACGCCACCACCTGTCACGATACCTTCTTCGACAGCAGCGCGAGTGGCGCAAAGTGCATCGTCGCAACGGTCTTTCTTTTCCTTCTGTTCGGTTTCGCTAGCCGCACCCACTTGGAGCACGCACACGCCACCAGAGAGCTTGCCCAAACGTTCTTGGAGCTTCTCCTTGTCGTATTCAGAAGTGGAGTTCTTGATTTCGTTCTTAATCTGTTGGATACGTTGCGCAATAGCGTCTTTGTCGCCATGTCCGTCCACAACAGTGGTGAAGTCCTTTGAAATACTCACTTTGTCGGCTGTGCCCAACATGTCGATTGTGGCTTGTTCGAGCTTCAAACCCTTCTCTTCGCTGATCACTACACCGCCAGTGAGCACAGCAATGTCTTCGAGCATGGCTTTGCGACGGTCGCCGAAGCCAGGAGCTTTCACAGCGCAAATCTTTAATTGTGTGCGCAAGCGGTTTACCACGAGAGTGGTCAATGCTTCGCTGTCTACATCTTCAGCAATAACGAGGAGAGGACGTCCACTTTGCACGGCAGGTTCGAGCACGGGCATGAACTCTTTGAGATTGGAAATCTTCTTGTCGTAAATCAAGATGTAAGGATTCTCCATTTCGCAAGTCATCTTCTCAGGATCAGTCACGAAATAAGCAGAGAGATAACCGCGATCGAACTGCATACCCTTCACGGTCTTGAGGACAGTGTCGCGACCCTTGGCGTCTTCGATGGTGATCACGCCATCTACAGACACTTCTCGCATACCATCGGCAATGAGCTTACCGATTTCAGCATCGTTGTTGGCAGAGATTGTGGCTACTTGTTCGATTTGGCGTAGTTTGTGCCCACTTGTTCTGCTTGCGCTTTGATGCTTTCCACCACTTTGCCCACAGCCTTGTCGATACCACGCTTGAGGTCGAGAGGATTAGCACCAGCAGCCACGTTTTTCATGCCTTCGGTGAGAATGGCTTGTGTGAGCACGGTGGCAGTTGTGGTGCCATCACCTGCATCATCACCCGTCTTAGAGGCTACACTCTTGACGAATTGTGCACCAGCGTTTTGGAAAGGATCTTCTAGTTCAATCTCTTTTGCTACACTCACACCGTCTTTGGTGATGCGAGGTGCGCCAAATTTCTTTTCAATGACCACGTTGCGGCCCTTAGGACCGAGGGTTACCTTCACTGCATTTGCCAAGGCGTCGGCACCTTGACGGAGAAGTTCACGAGCGTCTACGTCGTATTTTATATCTTTTGCCATTGTTGTATGCTATTTTTGAGGGAGTAATTAGAAAGAAGTAGGGGAGGGAGTGTGTAATGCTTAGACTTTTTTCACTACAGCCAAGACTTCACTCTGACGAACGATGAGGTATTTTTCGTTTTCTACTTCGATTTCTGTGCCAGAATATTTGCCATAAAGCACGACATCGCCCACTTTGAGCACCATTTCTTCGTCCTTGGTGCCTTGTCCTACCGCCATCACTTCGCCCTTGAAAGGCTTTTCTTTGGCTGTGTCGGGGATGATGATGCCACCAATGGTCTTTTCTTCTGCGGGCGCGGGCTTGATGAGCACGCGATCAGCTAGAGGTTGGATATTCATTGTCTTATATCTTTATGTGTTTTGAAATGCAATGAGAAATTGTCGATGCTTCTTCGACATCTTTTCTTTGTTTTTCTCGTTGGAGAGATTAGAGTACGCAGCAAATGCTTGCTTTGTTGATTTCTTCGAGTGCAAAGTTCCTGCCAAACTTGTTTTTTTCTTTTTATAAAAACGACATTTTGTCAGTCACAGTCTGCATGTAAAGCAGGCGATTGAACAAATGTATCCGCTGAAATAGTGGAGCAATGAGTGGAAGGCACAAAAAAACTGCACCAACCGATGAGTTGATGCAGTGTTTTGCTGGAAGTGCAAATTGCACTAGAAAGGGAGCAAGATTACTTCTTGTCGCAGCTCTTTTTGTCGCCACAACCTTGTTCGCCGCAGCAACCCTTCTTTTCGTTGCATTCCTTTTTGCAGTCGTTCATGCAACCCTTCTTGCAAGATTTCTTGTCTTCCTTCTTGCAGCACTTTTTGTCTTCTTTCTTGCAGCACTTCTTGTTGTCTTTTTTGCAGCAAGTTTCCTTCTTGTCAGCTTGCTTCACGTCTTGTGCAGCAGCATTGAGACCGAAAGAGAGGAGAGCGGCGAATGCAAGGCATTTAGCCGCAGCATTTACATTGAATAGTTTCATGTTGTCTGTTTTTTTATGGTTGAATGAATGTTACTTGCCAGATAAATCTGTTTTACTCTGGCAAAAGTATATTTTTCTTCTAAGACCTCCAAGAAAAATCTCAAAGAAAATTCGAGAATTTAGGTTGGAAAACATTCTGGACGCTCAAAATTGCGAGATAAGCAACTTGAGTTGCTAAAATGGGGGTTCCCAAGGTACTGCCGAGCCTTTACAAATTTCTTATTCTTCTTCTCGAGCATACTCTATAGCTCTGTTGATGTAGTTGAGGAAAGGTGTCGTAGTGCTAAAATATTGTGCCAAGCGTTCAGGGAAATCGTCTGCAGTGACCTCCTCTGTGCTAGGAGCAAAGGCTAGACAGAAGCTCTTCAATCGCAGGTATTCGCTCCAAGGAGCATCGGCAGGAAAGCCTTTAGGATTTCGTTTCAGTTCATTGAAGTGCAGGAGTTGAAAGCGAGTGTCGGCTATTTCACGCACGAGTTTGTCGAAATCGCCCTCGCCGTCCATGATGTCTTCTCGAAGGATGCGAAGTGCTTTGGGCTCGATGCAGTAATGCCCTGGGGCAATGATGTGTTGCGATTCCCAATGTATGCCTCCAAAGTCCGCGGCATTCTGGTCTGCGCCCAACTGGAAATAATAGCCAGAATAGCCCGATTTCTTACCGCCACGCGCAATGAATAAGCCCATGTGTCCTTTGTAGGGACGCTTGTCTGCCGAGAAACGGGTGTCGCGTTGGATGCGATAGGTCACATCTTTTGCCGTTAGTCCAGCCACGGTGGGGTCAAACTGGGCTATCTGTGCAATCATGGTTTCGGCAAAGGCATGAAAACGGGATTGCGCAGCCTTATATTCCTCTTTGTGAGCGTGAAACCATTCTCGATTGTTGTTGGCTTGGAGCTGTTGAAGGAAGTTGATGACAGATTTCATAGAAGAGTATAATCTAGTAGTTTGGGATGTTGTCTGAAAGGTGGATAGCCTTATTACAAATGTCTATGGCATTATTCTAAATTTCATTGCTTCTATGATAATTGCGTGAGCAAATGCGCACAAGCATCCTCGCAGAGGTCTATCACGAGGTCGAAATCAGCCAGAGTGCCGTAGTAAGGGTCGGGAATTGACGTGAAATCAGGATGCGCTGTGAGATAGTCGGAGAGCAACACCACCTTGTTCATCAACTCTGGTTCGGGGCATTTTTCGCGCAGTCTGCGGAGATTGTCTGCATCCATGGCAACGATGCAATCGAAGGTGCGAAAATCTTCTGCCGTCATGGGACGAGAGTGGTGTGTGAGTGCATAGCCACGCGCAGCCGCTTGTTGGCGCATGCGATGATCTGGGAGTTCGCCCTCGTGGTAGTCAATCATTCCTGCCGAATCGATGGTCGAAAAATCGGCAACTCGGTCTGCGGATTGAACTTTTTGGCGGAAAACTTCCTCAGCCAACGGAGAGCGGCAGATATTGCCCAAACAAATAAATAGAATATTCATAAGTGTCTAGTGAGAATGTGCTTGAATGTAGCACAAAGATACGACTTTTTTGAGGTACTGGCGCCTTTCTCATGAGAAAATAGAACGTTAATCCAAGAAACCGCGAGGAACGAGGGCGAATACTCCCGTGTTTTTGTATCTTTGTGGCAACATAGTTTAATCTGTGTCCTCATTGATTAGAAAGGAACGAACATCTCTTTTATTTTCTCCCTATGTTTAGAATACCATTCGCACTCGTCTGCTTCGTCTGTGCTGGTGCTTTCTCCTTATCTTCCTCCGCGAAAATAGAACAGCTTCTTCCTCGTCCGCAACAACTCACCAAGCAGGCAGGGCATTTCGCCTTGCAGCGTGCTCTTCGTTTGGATGATGCTACAAATACTCCGCTACTTCGCAAGGTGCTCACCGACCATGGTGCCACCTTCTCCGAGAGTTCCGCTGCTACGGTGCACGTTGTGATGGACAAATCGCTCAATACCTTCGATTATCTTCTTGCAGGATTTGGCAACGAAGGCTATCGTTTGGATATTTCTCCCAATAAAATCACCATCACTGTGGCTGAACCCATCGGCGTGGTGCGAGCGGCACAAACGTTGCGCCAACTGGCGTTGGGCACTGAGGGCAGTCCACAAGTGGAAGCGCTGACGATGACGGATTTTCCAGCCTTCAAAGTGCGTGGCGTGATGCACGATGTGGGGCGGTCTTTCATTGACATCGAAGAACTAAAGCGACAAATTGATCTGTTGGCGCAGTTTAAGGTCAATGTCTTTCATTGGCATTTGACTGAAAATCAAGCGTGGCGCTTTGAAATCAAGGCTTTCCCTCAACTCACCTCGGCAGCTTCCATGACTCGCTTCCCTGGAAAGTTCTATACTCAGGCAGAGTGTCGTGAATTGGAAGAATATGCTTATGAGCGCGGTGTGACCATTATCCCCGAAATCGACATGCCAGGTCATAGCCAAGCCTTTGTTCGCGCCATGGGACACGATATGCAGACCGAGCAAGGCATGCAAGAATTGCAAACCATCCTAGAGGAAGTTGCAAAAGTCTTTGTGCGTGCGCCTTATATTCATTTTGGGGCTGATGAACATACGATAACCTACCCGAACTTCCTCAACACGATTATCGACAAAATCCATAGTCTGGGCAAAAAAGCTGTCGTGTGGAATCCCATCAATGGAGTGGCTATCCAAAATCACAAGGTGGACATGACGCAGATGTGGAGCACACGCGGAAAACTCGTGAAAGGCATTCCCAATATCGACTGCCGTTACAACTATACCAACCACTTTGATGTCTTTGCCGACCTAGTGGGCATCTACAAAAGTAGCATTTATTATGCAGTGCGTGGGAACGCAGAAATCGCAGGTACGATATCTTGTCCGTGGAACGACCGCAAACTCCCCACGCAAGACGACATTTTGACGCAAAACAACTTCTATGCCAACGCACTTGCCTCTGCGGAACGCGGATGGATAGGAGGGGGCAAAGCATATATCGAAAAGGGTGGGGTGATGCTTCCGTCTTCTGGCGAGGAATATGAGGAATTTTCCGATTGGGAACGGAGATTTCTCTATCACAAAGCCACGACTTTGCAGCAGGTGTCCATCCCCTATGTGCGCCAAACAAATGTGCAATGGGCTATCACCGACGCTTTCCCCAATAACGGAAATGCCGCGATGAAATTTCCCCCAGAAACAGAAGGCTTGAAGAGTAGTTACGTCTATCAAGGTCGGACTTATACCACTGGCTATGCCACTGGAGCGGGTATCTATCTGAGACACACGTGGGGAGAAGGCACGGTTCCAGCCTTTTATGCCCACCCGAAGGAGAACACCACGGCTTATGCTTGGACGTATGTCTATTCGCCAAAAGCACAAGACGTGGGTGCGCTCATCGAAATCTATAATTATGGCAGATCGGAGAAGGATCTTGCTCCGAACGATGGGCATTGGGACAGGATGGGTGCAAAGATTTGGCTCAATGATGTAGAAATCCCTGCTCCTTCTTGGAAGAATTCGGATAAGACATCAATGACCAACGAAGATTTGTTGGAGAATGAAAACTTTTCGGCTCGTACTGCTACGCAAATTTCTCTCAAAAAGGGGTGGAACAAGGTGTTACTCAAACTTCCCTTCAATCCTAATGGCACGCGTCTCAAAAAATGGATGTTCACCTTCGTGCTCACCGACAAGAGCGGTCGCAATGCGCTGGAGGGAATTGTCTATTCTCCAAATAAGCACATGCGTGCTGTTCGGAGGTCTCGCCCTCATGCGATGATTTCTCAAATTAGATGAGGCGATAATAATGTAGAAGAAGAGGGGCACAAAGTTTTTTCATCAAGACTCTGGCAAAAAGAATGGGGCAATGCGCATTGTGTCGCATTGCCCCATTGTGGTGAAGTTGCAAATGAAATAGAGAAACTAGGGTTTTCGCAGGAGATGAGGCGCGAAAACAGTCCTAGTCAAAGTGTAATTGTGGGAAAAAATGTCGAATCAAAAGGTTTAGACATCGAAGATTCTCCAAATACGATAGTCAACATCGTGGTCGAATACATCTGTTTGTTCGCGATATTTCACCCATTTTACGATGCGAATGGTGATGGGTAGCACGATGATTTCATAAAGTGTCTTAGCCGCGATTTGCACCACCATAAGTTTGAGCATCTCCGTCACAGAAACCAGCCCCCAAAATGCGATGGGGAAGAAGATGAGTGAGTCGCCCGTTTCGCCAACTAAGGTGGAAACTACAGCGCGGACGGAGAAATGCTTACCGCCATCGGAGATTTTCATGCGACTCATCACCCAAGCATTGAGAAACGAACCAATGATGAAGGCTATAAAACTAGCACAGGCGATGCGGGGAGCCAGCCCGAAGACAAAATCAAAGTGCTCTTCCCCTTTCCAGAAGGGAGCTGCAGGAAGGAACACCGCAAGTTGACCAATGGCAACGACGAGGAAGTTCATGAAAAACCTAGCCAGATGAGCAGGCGTACCTTGCGGTAGCCCCAAACTTCGGCGACAACGTCGTTGATGATGTAAGAAATGGGAAAAACTAGAAAACCTGCCGTCATGGAAATTGGACCAATTTGCACCAATTTCGTTTCAAACAGATTGGATGCCACAAGGCACACGCAGAACACTACGCTCAGCACTAAGAGCGAAAGGCTCACATTTTTAGAAGCGGACATAAAAAAGTCTTGTTTTTAGAGTGGTTAGCAACTACACTTTGCCACCGCCTTCCACCGCCGTGGGCAAGACAGAAGAGGTAGCAGGGCTGCAAAGATACGAATTTCTGAGCAAATAAGTTGCACGTTCTCAGTGTAGTTGTGCAAAGACGATGGAAAATTGGATTTCTATGCAGAGAATAGCGCGAAATGTCCTTGTGTAGAGCAGACACTTTCAAAAGAAAGTCGTATCTTTGCCGCAAATATTAGATTAGCCTAAGATTGCGCCGATCGATAGTGGGAGAGGATAGCTCTAAAATTCTCATAACCCGCGTGAAACGCTCCGTGAGCACTGCCGAAACGAGCGTGAGTAGAAATAGCGCATCTTACAGATTTGAACACATTTCCTATGAATATCCTCGAACTCAGTGAGCAAGAGATTGCTCGTCGCAAGTCACTCGATGAGATTCGTGCCCTTGGCATTGACCCTTATCCCGCAGCAGAATATCCCACCAACGCTTTTAGCGATGAAATCATCGAAAACTTCCGCGATGAAGATGAACCCCGTGAGGTTTGCATCGCAGGTCGCATGATGAGCCGTCGCGTGATGGGTAAGGCTACCTTCCTCGAACTTCTCGATTCTCGTGGACGCATCCAAGTGTATATCACACGCGATGACATCTGCCCCGAAGAAGACAAGACCCTCTACAACTCTTTGGTGAAGAAACTCCTCGATTTGGGCGACTTCATCGGTGTGAAAGGTTTCGTCTTCCGTACCAAAACAGGGGAAATCTCTGTGCATGTGCGCGAATTGACCCTTTTGGCGAAGAGTTTGAAGCCACTTCCCAGTCCAAAAGAAAAGGATGGTGAGGTGTTTGATGCCTTTGAAGATCCTGAATTGCGCTACCGCCGTCGCTATGTAGACTTGATTGTCAATCCCAACGTGAAGGAAACCTTCTACAAGCGCGCTAAGGTGATTACTACAATGCGTAGCGTCTTGGATCAAGCGGGCTACACTGAGGTAGAAACTCCCACACTCCAGAACATCCCTGGCGGTGCTTCTGCGCGTCCCTTCATCACGCACTTCAACGCTTTGAGTCAAGAGATGTATTGCCGCATTGCAACAGAACTGTATCTCAAGCGTCTCATCGTGGGTGGCTTTGAAGGGGTCTACGAAATCGGTAAGAACTTCCGTAACGAAGGTATGGACCGCACGCACAATCCTGAGTTTACCTGTGTAGAACTCTATGTGCAGTACAAGGACTACAACTGGATGATGGAATTCACCGAACGTATGTTGGAGCAAATCTGCATCGCGGTGAACGGCAAGCCCGAAACAGAAATTGATGGCAAGGTGATTAGCTTCAAAGCTCCTTATCGTCGTCTCCCCATCCTCGAGGCTATCAAGGAAGAAACTGGCTATGACCTCAACGGCAAGTCGGAAGAAGGAATCCGCACCATCGCTGAAAAACTCGGTATCGAGGTGGATGAGACCATGGGTAAGGGTAAACTCATTGATGAAATCTTCGGCGAAACCTGCGAAGGCAAGTTCATTCAGCCCACTTTCATTACGGATTATCCCGTGGAAATGTCGCCCCTCACCAAAATGCACCGCAGCAAACCTGGTTTGACCGAGCGTTTGAATTGATGGTAAATGGTAAGGAGTTGGCAAATGCTTACTCAGAGTTGAACGACCCTATCGACCAAGAAGAACGTTTCCTCGAACAAATGCGCTTGGCTGACAAGGGTGACGACGAAGCAATGCTCATCGACCAAGACTTCCTCCGCGCACTCCAATATGGTATGCCTCCCACATCGGGCATCGGCATTGGCATCGACCGCTTGGTGATGCTCCTCACGGGCAATACCACTATCCAAGAAGTGCTCTTCTTCCCACAAATGAAGCCCGAGAAACTCCCTGCTAAGGACAAGGTTGAGGCTTATCTTCCCCTCGGCATCCCTGCTGAGTTGGTGCCCGTGTTGCAAAGGTGGGTTACTATCTGGTGCAAGACCTCAAGGATGCCAATCCTCAGAAGATTCAACAGCAGATGGGCGAGGTCATCAAGAAGTATCAACTCGAAATAACCAAACCTTCTGTGGCTGACATCGCAGCTTGGATTGAAGCCCTTGGTGCATAAACACCTCGCATCATGCCGCATTGGTGGGGACGATAGGAAGTATCGCCTCACCAATGCCGTATTTTCTATTGACTTTAACCTCTTCCCTCTTGCTTGCTCCCTTCGCAGAGCTACAGTGTTGCAGAGGTTTTAGTCGAATATCTATTATTATTCCCCCCTATCGACCATACTTAAGCCTACTTCTCCTTATGCCTAGTTTCAGTTCTTTCTTCGGATTTGGCGATAGCAACGAAGACAGTCGTGGTTTGGCCGAATTTCCTGGGAAAATCGCCGTTATTGGTAGCGGTTCGTGGGCGACAGCTGTAGCTAAAATTTTTTTAGAGAGCGTGCCCGAAATCGTTTGGTATGTGCGCCGCGAAGAGACCATCGAGGAGTTTCGACGCTTTGAACACAATCCCACCTACCTCACTACGGTCAAATTTCCCATTGATCGCATCCACTTTAGTAGCGACATCAATGAGGTGGTGCGCGAGGCTGACACCCTCATCTTCGTCACCCCTTCTCCCTATCTCAAAGCCCAGCTCAAAAACTAAAAGTAAAGCTCCACAACAAATACATCATGACTGCCATTAAAGGTATTGTCCCTGATGAAAATGTAGTTTGTACCGAATACTTCCGCACCACATTTGGGGTGCCTGAAGACCAGTTGATGGTGCTCGGTGGTCCAAGTCACGCGGAAGAAGTGGCGCTCAATCGTCTCACCTACCTCACCGTAGGCTGCACCGATGAGGAGCGCGCTCGCACCATGGCGCAGTTGATTGCCAACGACTATGTGAAAACGTCTATTTCGCAAGACGTCATCGGCATCGAATACGCAGCTGTGCTCAAAAATGTTTATGCCATCGCAGCCGGCATCTGTTCGGGATTGCAATATGGCGACAATTTCCTCTCGGTACTTTTGGCAAGTGCCGTGCAAGAAATGCATCGTTTCTTGAGTGCCGTCTATCCTATTGAGCGCAATGTCTACGATAGTTCCTATCTTGGTGACTTGTTGGTGACCAGTTATTCCAACTTCTCGCGCAATCGCGTGTTTGGACAGATGATTGGTCGCGGATATAGTGTGAAACGCCCAGATGGAAATGGAGATGATTGCAGAAGGCTACTATGGTGTGCGTTGCATGCGCTACATCAATCAGCGTTATCGTGTCAATATGCCCATCCTGGATGCCGTTTACAACATCTTGTATGAGCGCATCTCTCCACCGCTGGAAATCAAACTCCTCACAGAGTCCATCAGATAGGGCGAACGCTATACGCAGGTTGTTGCCATCAACTGCCAACGCTTTGCCACTCCTTCTTATAATATATAAGCACAAGAACTTTGCTGTTGGTGTGATGTCCGTTTTCATCATGCCCATTTTCCTCCCATTTCTCACATCCTATCATGGCTTTCAACGTACCTCAATCCGATAAAAAGCGCGTGGTCATCGTCGGCGGTGGCTTTGGCGGTTTGAAATTGGCAAATAAGCTCAAAAATTCAGACTTCCAAGTTGTCCTTATCGACCGCAACAACTACCACCAATTCCCACCGCTCATCTATCAGGTGGCTTCTGCTGGCATCGAGCCCAGTAGTATTTCTTTCCCCTTCCGCAAACTTTTTCACGGCAGTAAGGATTTTTATTTCCGCATGGCTGAGGTGCGTAGCGTATTCACCGACCAAAAGATTCTCCAAACCTCCATTGGTAAGATTTCTTACGACTATTTGGTCTTTGCGGCAGGAACAACCACCAACTTCTTCGGCAATAAAAACGTGGAAGAGCACGCCATTCCCATGAAAAATGTGAGTGAAGCTATGGGACTCCGCAACGCCTTGCTCGAAAATTTTGAGCGCGCTCTCACCTGCTCCAGCGAAACCGAGCGACAAGAACTGCTCAATGTTGTGATTGTCGGTGGTGGTGCCACTGGTGTCGAAGTAGCAGGTGCATTGTCTGAGATGAAAAATCACGTCCTTCCCAAGGACTATCCCGACATGCCCTCTAGCTTGATGAACATCTACCTCATCGAAGCCGGTCCACGTTTGCTACCTGCCATGAGTCCTCCCACTTCTGCACACGTCGAAACCTTCCTTCGCACCATGGGCGTTAATGTGCTGCTCAACAAGATGGTGACCGACTATCAAGACCATCGCGTCATCTTGAAAGACGGTACGCAAATCGCCACGCGCACCTTCATCTGGGTGAGTGGTGTGGCTGGAGAAACTGTGGGAAATCTCGATCCTAAATTCATCGGTCGTGGACGTCGCATCGTCGTAGATGCCTACAATCAGGTAGAAGGATTGGATGGCGTCTTTGCCATCGGCGACCAATGTATCATGCCAGAGGGGGATCCTCGCTGGAAAGGTGGACATCCCCAGTTGGCACAAGTCGCCATTCAACAAGGTAAACTCCTTGCTCGCAATCTCAAAGCCCTTCAGAAAGGCAAGACACTCAAACCTTTCCGCTATAAGAACCTTGGCGCGATGGCTACTGTTGGACGCAATCGTGCGGTTGCCGAATTTAGTGAAGTGAAGATGGCTGGTTTCTTTGCTTGGGTCATGTGGCTCATTGTCCACCTCCGCAGCATCCTCGGCATTCGCAACAAGAGCATCGTTTTCCTCAACTGGGTTTGGAACTATGTCTCCTACGCCCAATCGCTCCGCTTCATCGTTTACGCTCGCAAAGCCAAAGAAGTGGTGGATCGACAAGCCCGACTTGCTTCGCAACACTGGGGCAATGACTTGCTCAGTGAAGGTGTCGATGCACAAGAAAAAGAGATTGATGCCAAAAATGCTCAGGACAAATCTTAGTCTTTATACCGTGTAGCAATAGGTATTGTGCCAGTTATTGGCTATCTTCTCGCACCTCAGATTGAAAATGTCGGACTTTTCTAAAAAAAACGTCGGAGATTTTCTGAAAAACGTGGGAGATTTTTGGAAAAACGTTGGAGTTTTTTTGGAAAAAGTCCAACGTTTTTTTGAAAAGCTCCTACAGTTTATCGCATCCCCTTCGATTTTCGGTCGAAACCCTAGGATTGAGGACCTGTTTTCCACCTCCTTTCTTACCAATTTCATCCACAATGAACAATAAAGCTCTGGTCGTTTTGAGTGGCGGACAAGACTCCACCACTTGTCTCTTTTGGGCACTTCGTGAGTTTGACGAAGTGTTTGCCCTTGGATTCACCTATGGACAGAAGCACGCAGCCGAAGTAGAGTTGGCACGCACCATTTGTGCCGAACAAAATGTGCCCTTTGAGGTGATGGATGTGCCCTTATTAGGACAGCTCGGTCGCAATTCGCTCACCGACACCTCTCTCACCATGGATGAGCATAAGCCTGCCGATGCACCGCCCAACACCTTTGTACCTGGGCGCAATCTCTTCTTTCTCAGCATCGCTGCGGTTTATGCGCGCGAACGTGGCATCTTCCATCTCGTCACTGGAGTGGGGCAGACCGACTTTTCGGGCTATCCCGACTGTCGCGACAATTTTATCAAGAGTTTGAACGTCACGCTCAATCTCGCTATGGACGAACAGTTCTGCATCCACACACCACTCATGTGGCGCGATAAGGCTGAAACGTGGGCACTTGCCGATGAACTCGGAGTGCTCGACCTCATTCGCCAACGCACCCTCACTTGCTACAACGGAGTGGTGGGAGATGGCTGCGGACATTGTCCTGCTTGTCAGTTACGCCATGACGGATTGCAGCAATATCTGCTCACTAAAGAGACCACCCACAAGTAGTCTCTTACTTAGAATTTTCAACTTATATAAGTTATCATCCTTATGTCACAACGCGAAACCGAAGGCCTCCAACATCTCGGAAGCCAAGGCACTCAATATCCCACCGACTACGCACCCGAAATGCTCGAGTCGTTTGTCAATAAGCATCAAGAAAATGATTACTGGGTACGCTTCAACTGCCCAGAGTTCACCTCGCTTTGTCCCATCACTGGACAACCCGATTTTGCTGAAATCCGCATTTCCTACATCCCCGATGTGAAGATGGTGGAGAGCAAGAGCCTCAAACTCTATCTCTTCTCCTTCCGCAATCATGGAGATTTCCACGAAGACTGTGTCAATGTTATCATGAAAGATTTGATTCGTCTCATGGATCCTAAATACATTGAGGTCACTGGACTCTTCACTCCTCGAGGCGGCATCAGTATCTATCCTTATGCCAACTACGGAAAGCCCGGCACTCGCTACGAAGAACTCGCAGCCTATCGTTTGCAACAGCACGATCTTTAGTCAGCCTTTGCCTAGTCGTGTAGCACATCTCCATCTTTTTCCCCGTTTCTCTAATCGTTTTTCAGGATGACAAGTGTTTCCAACATCGTTTCTCGCATCTGGCGTTACCGCATCGCCTTTGTCATTGCACTTTTTGTGCTGGGTGCTGGCATTTTCGACGAACATAGCGTGCTCAACATCCTCTTGCTCACGAACAGCAACAATGAGTTGCGTCATGACATCGCGGAGTTTGAAAAGCAATATCAAGAAGATTCTCGAGCGCTCCAACTGATGGATAACTCTCCCGAAGCCGTGGAAAAGGTGGCACGTGTCAAACTTTTCATGAAAAAGGCGAATGAAGATGTGTATGTGGTGGTGAACGATTCCGACAACTAATCGTCTGTGCTACTGCAAATGTTGCTTGGTAGTGCAGTCCTGTCGCAGTGTTCTCCCCTTTTTCTACTTCATTGGATATGATGAAATCCCTTACTCCTCTACAAAATGCTATTTCCATCATTGGCGGTGTGCTTCTTATCATCGGAGCACTCCTTCCGCTGGCTGGAGTCTTGGCACAATATGCTCCTTATGTTTTCACTCTGGGAGCACTCTCTTATGGCGGCACGCAGATTTTACGCCGTTATGAAGGTAAAAACACCACGATTATCCGACTGCGTCGTCAAGAAATCATCGGTGCTTTCCTATTGATGGTTAGTGCGGTGCTGATGCTCGTGAGCAGTTTTCGCTTGTTGCCCCTGCAAGGTGGAGAGTGGAAGCTCTGTCTTGCCGTAGCTGTCGTGTTTCAATTATACACCGCCTTCCGTCTTCCCCAAGAGTTGGACAAAGAAGCGCGTCAAAAGGAGCAGAAAAACGGATAAAACTTTGGCGAGCTCCGCAATTTGTTGTATATTTGCCATAACTACTTAGCATTTCAGCCTATGTCAAAATATATACTCCGCATTTCTTTAGCCCTTTTCTGCGTGAGCAGTTTCGCTTTGTCGGCTGCAGCACAAGAGAAAGCTGGACTTGCTGACTCTGCTCCTGCAGCTGTGGCACCCTTTGCTATGCAAAGTTCGGCTCCACTGCGATGGTATCTAATCTCCCTGGTCAGATGGAAGCACCTAACTTTGACGAAATCGCCATAACTGTGCGTGGCAACCAACTTCGTGTCCAACATGCAGAAGGACTCAACTTGATGGTCTATAACATCACGGGCGTAAAAGTGAGCACCCACCGTGTGGAGAGTGATGATTTTACCCTCACGCTCAACGTGGAACGCGGCATTTACATTGTGAAAGTGGGCAAGGTGGCGCGTCGCATCACTATTGGCTAAAGCAAATCTCTGCTTTTTGGTCTATGTATTCCCCAAAAATAGCCTATTAAGTCTTCGTTTTTTATGCGAAGATTCAGCATCAACGGTCGTTCTTCTCCCAAGAATGGCCGTTTTTTGTCGATTTATAGAGTGAAATACGCATATATCCACAAGGCTTTCGCATAACTGCAATTCGTTTCTCCTTATGAACATTTATTTTATCCGCAAGCGCAACGGAAGTCGCAAAGAACTTGGTCGTCATCCTTTCACCTTTGATGAGGCTCCTAGCACCTTGCGCCAGTTACTCACTGAGTTTACCCTTCATGGTCTTCGTGAAGCCCAAACGGTGGTCAGTGATTTTCCCCTCACCGAGGAAGAAATTGCTGCACAATCCGAGGAAGGTCGCGTGAAATTCGCCAGCCGTTATGGTGAAAATCACGATACTCCAGAGCGTGCACTGCTGGTGATGCTTCAGGCCTTTGCCGATGGTTTGGTACGCATCTTCGTCGATGGTGAAGAAGTGACCGACCTCGATGCCGCACTCTCCCTGAAAGAGGGTAGTGAAGTCGTATTTCTCCGCCTCACCTTCCTCTCTGGCTTGTTGTGGTAAGGTGAAAATGGAAGATTTCCTCCGTGTTTTTCTTATCCATTCCTATAGTTCTAGGGACTAACGTCCAATATTGTCGATCTAATGTTCAATATCGGTGGTCAAACGTCTAATGTCTAGCCTCTCACGTCTCACGTCTAATATCTCATGTCTTATATCTACCGTCTAATCTCATGCGTACTCCAGAACAAGCAGAACAATTTAAGAAGGATTATTTAGCTCAAATCGATGTCAACTCATTGAACAAGGTCGAAAAAGTGCTGTATAAAGCCGTAAAATCTAAGGATTTGTCTGAAGTATCTCCTTGGAAACTTTGCAAGGCCATAGAAGAACTGACCATCCGTTCCTTAGAGCATTCCCAACTGCTCCAAGCTGGTTACCATCTTCCGCGTCTTCTGCCCTCATGGCTCAGTGAAATTCTGGCATATCTCCTAGGTTATCAGGAAACGAAGGGGATGATGCGCAGCATTTATCGCTTCCGCTTGTCTAATTCAGGCAAGTTGTCGGAAGCTACTGTGAGAGAGACAGTCGTCGATGCGTTTATGATAGCTCTTCATGGAGCAAGTTTAGACGATCTTGTTCGTGGGCGCCATACAATGCGCCTACAGGAGTTTAGAAAGGTCGGTTATAGCGCTTTCATTGGAGCCGCTTTACGCCAAGGCAATGCCGAAGTCATTGCCGCTGCTAAGGACGTAATCACCTCAGAAAACAATGTTGGTATCTTATCTTACGAATTAGTCTGCGCTATCGAGCGTGGTGACAACGAAGAACTCCATGATTTGCTCCTCAACCTGCTGAAAGCTGCTAAGTTGCAAGAGGGATTGCGACAAGTCATTCTGGAGAGTGGTGATTCCTACAACATGGATTTCTACCTCAAACTCCTAAAAGTCGTCGACGAAGAGGGACTTTTGCGCTATAGCTCTGTACGTCGTGCCGTGCAAACTTGGTGCGGATTGGGATACGAAAAGGTTGAAGATAAGGATATTGCGACTATCTTCCACGCCATTCGCCGATATCTCGAGCATCCCGAGGAACGCGCCACTGCTTATGCAGGAGATAATCCGCTACTTGTCTATATTGCGCTCTATACTGTGGGCTGTGTCGATGCGCAAGTGGCATTTGACGAGGCTGAAGCGCTGCTGACTAGTGACAAACCCTCGCAGGTCTCTGTGGCTGCCTTGTGGTATTTAAATCGTGTCAATCTGGAAGATAGGCACTATATAGACTTTTTGCATCTCGATGTATTTATTCTTCGATTAGAAGAACCCGCTTTTCGTGCCTACATCATAAATGAGTTGAGAGGAACAGGCGTATTAGACCATTTCGTTAAAAAGAGAAAAGCGCTAGTACTCAGCGAGAACACTCGAAAAAAAATGGAGGTGTTACACCAAACAATTTTAGATTGGCTGCCAACACTCAAAGCGAAGAATAAAGTGGTCCATCCGGGCTTCGAGTGGTTCTGCATTTCTTTCACGCGCGAAAGCGTTATCAATGTCTTATATAAGATCTCTCTGCTCCTCCACACGCAAGCTGCTGTGGATAAATTCCTTGCGCAGAAGATTCCCTCATTGAGAGTCAATATCTTCTCCTCCTATTATTATTACAATAGTGACAAAGATGGATACAGTGATTTCTTCTTTTCCTACGTGCTTCCTATGGGATCTCCCGAGGCGCGTCGAGGTTTTCTCTTGCGCAATGCTTTGAATTTTGAGAACGATGCCCTGTTTCTCGTCTTCCGCGAGGCGTTCTTGCGCGAACAATTCACAGATAAGGAAATCCAACTCCTTGATGCCAAATTCAAATCCAAGGTTTCCACCACGCGCCAACGCGCAGTGCAGTTGCTGCTCACGCAGCCCGATGACATTTTGGTGGGTGCTTATGAGCGATTGCTGTGTACGAATGGCGACTATATAGCCGATTGTCTGGTGGAACTCCGTGAGGGCAGTGCCATTTTGCGCGAGAAGTTTAGAGAAGTGACTGAGTCGGAGAAGAAAAACTCTGAGGATGGTGCTGCTGACAGTGGAGCCGCAGCCGGAAAGAGTGAAGCTAAAGCAGCGCAAGTGGGAGATGCAGGCGACAGTCAACTACGTTTCAGCTTGTTTACTCCCACAGAGCTGCCAAAACTCCCCTTTGAAAATCCATTTGCTGACGCAGAACGTTTCGCCGCAAGCCCTGTTTCGCAGTGGGTGTCCATAGATTCCAAGAAAAAGTCTTTGCTTGCTCGAATCTTCTCCAGGGGAACCAGCAAATCCAAACTAGATTTGTCCAAACTCTTCCCCTTTACAGAAAGATGTCAAAGCTATCTATGACGATTTTGCCCAAATCCTTGAGGATAACAAGGAACTCACCTACCAAGACGAAAGGGGAGAAACGCTATGTCTCTATGACGGCGGTTTTATGTGGAACGGTGCCACAGAGGTAAATCAGTTCCCTTACCCGGAACTCTGGAAAGGTTGGATCGAACGTTACGACATCACCGACGAAAAAGTCTTAGCTCTTGATTTGATGATGAGTTATCTCAGGCTCTTTAGTCGAACGAATGTGCTGTCCTTGCCTTTGGAGGGGTATCCTTTGGGCGATAACGGCGGGCTAGATCCATGGACCCATTTCTGGAAGTTCGATAGTTTGATCATTGCTCTCCAACGCATGGTGAAGAAACGTCGGCCTGAGTTGATATTCTCCCATGCTTACACCCTCTGCCAACTGTTTTATTGGTACGCCCCACAAGAGACTTACAAGGAACCCTTTGGGTTTCGCGATGATGCAACCTATCCTATCTCTGAAGGATTCCCATTGAACTACGCCCTCCCTGTGTGCGAATCGAACATGCAGGGTGAGTTTGATCGCGTAGCTCCGATGTTTCTTGCGTTCTACCACAGATGGGGCGAAGCTGCTCGCCAAGAGAACTGGAAAGATGTCTATCGGCTTTCGCCAGCTTTCCTACTTCAACTCCGTGCTCACGGAATTGTCAATGAAGACCAGCTGTATACGCAGATGGAATATGAGAAATTCCGCGGCTTGCGTGAGATGATGGATCTCGCTTATGCCCATCGCTGGGGAGCACTGAGCCTGAAAAAGGTGGAAGAACTGGAGAAATATGCAAGAGGCGAGGTAAATCTGATTTGTTATAGCCAAAACACCCGAGATTTAGTTGATCGATATGTCAATCATCTCTTTGAAGTGGAGATGCAACGTCGCAATGCTCCCACTGAGGCTACTGAGGCGTTTCGTCAGTGTCGCTACGTTCTTGTTCTCAAAGGGGCAGAGCGTGTGGCGCGCATCATGAAGGCATTGCGCAAAGATCACCTCAAAATCGACATTTATGGCACAGAGCGCCGCTCCATCCTCAGTAATTTGGCGACGAGCTGTTACCCTCTTCCCACGGATACGCCCGATATGTTGGCAGATATCTCGGAAGAACTCCTCGTAGAACTCGCATTCTTCGCGCCACAATGGCTGGATTTTGTGGAGCAACGTCTGAATTGGCGCGGATTCCGTACCGCCTATTACTACTTCATCGCTCATGCTCGTGAGATGGGCAACGACGAAAAGAAGGCACTCATCGCACGTTACACCGAACTAGACCCTCTAGATCTCGCAGATGGTGCGTTTGACGAGGCACTCTTCCGCCAAGCTCTTGAAGAAATCGGAGAAGAGCGTTTGAAATCTGCTCCAAGGCTGCCAAATACATCGGCAGTGGTGCCATCCACATTCGGGCACGCCGTTATGCAGATGTCGTGCAAGGCAAGGTGACAGAGGAAGAACTCCTGAAGCAAATTAAAGAGAAGCGCAACAAAGATGCTGTGTGCGCACTAGGATTGCTCACCGATCGTGACGATGCTGCGATCCAACGTCGCTATCTTCGCATTCAGCAGTTCCTCAAAGAGTCAAAACAGTTTGGTGCTCAGCGACAAGACTCTGAAAGACGCGTATGGGAGATTGCGCTCCTCAATCTTTCTCGTGGTGCAGGCTTTGCCGATCCCGTGCAACTCACGTGGCGCATGGAAGCCCTTCAGGTGGAAAGCGCAGCCAACTACCTAGAAGGCATCGACATCGAAGGATATTCCTGCATCATCTCCCTCAAGGACGACGGCACCAATAGGTTGCAAATCCTCAAAGATAAGAAGTTGCTCAAGGGTATTCCTGCAAAACTCAAAAAGCATCCGCAATATCTGGAGATTGCAGGAGTGAGCAAGGCGTGGAAAGCACAATATCGGCGCGCGCGCTTCCTACTGGAAGACATGATGCAACGCCGCACTCCACTAGCCGTGGACGATGTGCGTGCCATTCTCTCCAATCCCGTGGTGAGTCCGATGTTCAAAAAGCTTGTGTTGCTCCAAGACCAGCAGTTCGGACTTCCCACCGCCGAAGGACTCGCCACGTTAGATGGGGTGAAGAAGTACGGCAAATCGCCACTTCTTCTTGCGCATCCCGTAGATTTCAACGCAGCTGGACTGTGGGCAAAATGGCAATCTCACCTCTTTGCAGAGAAGTTGGTGCAGCCCTTCAAGCAAGTCTTCCGCGAACTCTACGTGCCCACGCCCGAAGAGTCCAAGCAGAGCGAGTCACGTCGCTATAGTGGCTACCAAATTCAAGTGAAACAAGCTGCTGCAGCCTTGCGTTCTCGTGGCTGGAATGCGAGCTATGAAGATGGATTACAGAAAGTCTTCCTTGCGCAAGGCATTTGCGTTTCGCTCTATGCCCAAGCCGACTGGTTCTCTCCCTCAGATGTTGAAGCCCCCGCCATAGAATATGTGCGATTCTCTCGCACTCGCTATGTGCCCGGTGTGCCAGATCTCCACATTTCCAACCTAGATCCTCTGTTGTACAGTGAGGTGATGCGCGATATCGACATGGCGGTGAGCATCGCCTTTGTGGGAGGTGTAGACCCCGAAACTGGACAAAGCACCAAGGAACTCCGTGCTGCCATCGTGCGCTGCACAGCAGAGTTGATGAAATTTGCCAATGTCAGCATCAGCGGCAACCATGTCTACATCAAAGGCATGCTCGCCAACTACACCGTTCATCTAGGTTCTGGTTTGGTGCGCCAAGAGGGCGGCACAGTAATTCCCATTATCCCTGTGAACAGTCAGCACCGCGGCCGTATTTATCTGCCTTTCATGGATGAAGATCCCAAGACGGTGGAGATTATCTCCAAGGTGGTGCTTCTCGCAGAGGATAATAAACTCAAAGATCCCACCATCTTGCAGTGGATTCAACCGCAAGTGCAGTCCTAATCTAGCCCCTTTCGCTCAAAATAATAAGTCCGCATCCCTAGTGTGTAGGGATGCGGACTTTGTTTTGTTGCAGTGCGCTGCTATTCGTTGCTTAGATTGGCGATGGTTTCTTTTTCGGACAATACCTTTTCCACGCAATCAAAAGCAAGAGGACAAGGGCGATGATGTCCTTGTCCTCTGTAGGTTGTTTCAATAAAATGCGAAATGTGGGGTAAACACCTCAGCTGTTAGATGGTCGTTTTAGTGCTTGGGTTTACCGACTATCCAATGTTTGAGCGTGCGCAACACTTGACCGAGCCAGGTGTAGCGTATGCCCCAGTCGCGAATGGCTTCTGCAAAGAGTCGTTCTATGGCAGGGGATTTCTCGGGAGTGCGGTGCGAAAGTTGGAGAGGTCGCGTGAGGGGCTCACGATCGTAGCTGAAATGCTGCAACCAACTGCTAGTGGCGCTGAAATGTGTACCACCTTGCAAACCAATGTTGCGGATGAGCGTGCGCGCAGGTGTGAGGCACAGTCCACCAGCTCGGTAAATAGCGATTTCCCAACAGATATCCCAAGGGATTGGGTCGCGGTCGATGGAGTGAAGGCAGGGAAAATTGCCCCCGTATTGCATAGCGTCGATGTCGTCGTTGGTGAGACCTTCGAGTGCTTCTTGTGCAGAAGTGTAGTGCACAAAGTGTTGTTGCCAGCGGTTGCGCCACGTTCCCCAGCCCCAACCGCCCATGTGGGGCGTGAAATAGGCTTCGTTGTCCGATTCTATGAGTTCTGGATGTTCGTCTATCAGATTTAAATGAGTAAATCCAGCCACGTGCATCACTTGTGTATCGTCACGATAGAGTTGAAATGCGCGATTCATGTAAGAAAGAAACCTTGTGCAGTGACAATGTCGTCTTCCAAGACGATAATCGTGTCGTGTTGGTCAAAGACTTGAGAGATGCCCTCAATGATGTTGCGCTCGAGATAGAAATTTTCGGGACGTTCGATGAGGTGGAAGGCTCGGAATAGATGCTCCTGTGCGTTGCGCTCCGCAAATTCGTGGAGATATTCGCGTAGAGTTTCGACAGAATGCCAAGAACTATTGTCGCGCCCGCCATCGGAAAAGACATACACTTCCGTTTCAGGTGCAAGATAGTTGGCAGCTAGGGCTTCTAGCGTGCGCTTGGTGTGATCTAGGCGATTATAAACGAAGAGTGCCACAGGGGCAAGGGAGGAATCAGTCATCGATAGTGAGCTTTGCGCTGTGGGGATGGAGATTGTCGAGAGAAGGAAGTTGCATATAGTTGCCAAACTTGCGACGGAGGTAAGCATCTGTGTCAGCTGGCACTGGAACTGTCAGACCATCGAACTCTGCCGTGGTGAGAGGGAAGGTTTCCTCTGGGAGAATCGTGTTGTCGTAGGGGATGCCTGGGCTGTAGTTGAGGAATTTCGTGGGCTAGAATTTGGCGATCGTGCGCAATACTGGGAAGACGAAACCCTCATTGAACTTGCGGATGCGGCGCACCTTGGCGATGAGCTGCTCGGGTGTGTAGTTGGGATTTTTCATCACCTTATACACTCGTCCGAAAGTACGATTAGAAATCCAAAGTAAGGGGAGAGGCATCTTTTCGTAAGGGAAGATGTCGATGAAAATGCCCTTGAGTTGGAAGATGCGGTCGTAGTCGTTGGTCTCTTCTAGGTAGCTGCGTGTGTCGCGCACCTTGGCAAACTGGAAAAAATAGCCTGGATCGGTGTCAGGAGTTTGAAGTTTTAGATGCTCTGGTAATTCTTCGGGAAGAATTTTCAGAAGTTTCTCATAGTCCTCTCGGAGCATCTCGATGTCGAGGTCGTCATCCCAAGGAATATATCCACCATGGCGCACGCAACCAAGGAGAGTGCCGGAGCAGAGCCAGTATTTCAGATTGTGGCGACGGCAGATTTTATCGATTTCTCCGAGCATTTCGGTCATGCGGTGCTGCATACGGCGCAGGAGTGAGCCTTCGGGGTTGAAACGCTCGCGGAGAGCTTCGTGGTCAATGGGAGGTTGAGGCATATATAATAAGGAGAAAGGATGAGCAATGTCGAAGAGGATGGAGAAAGGAAGGGCACGGCTAGCGAAGCGGTTAGTTTTCACGCGGCCCGATTGGAGTTTATAGTCGTAGGCTCGCTGTCCCTCTTTGCGAAAATCGGCTTGGTAGCGATCAAGCACGGCGTGAAACACTTCGTCATATTGGGGGATGTAGAGATCGTTGTGGGCAAGGGCGCGTGTGAGTATCTCTTGTGCTAGTGGGAAAAGCTGATCAAGCTGCGTGGAGGTGCCGCCTTCAAACTGCGAACCGCTGAAGTGTCCGGGCGAAACATTGAGAATGCGGTTGGGAGTGCCGGTGCGCGAGAGTTCGACATTGACACTTTCGATGAAACTTCTCAACGCGGCTTTCGTGGCACCATAGACAGCATAGAAGGGAGAACTTAAGAATCCAGCGATGCTCACCATGATGGCACAAGGAAAGTCTGCCTTTTGCTGCAAACGATCGTAGAAGTGGTGCACGATGCGCAGAGGGGCGAGCGCATTGACTTGGAAAGAACTTACCAGATGCGCTTCATCGATGTCTTTGAACAGAGACAAACGCGCAAAACCTGCCGTGATGAATAGTCCATCCACGGTAGGAAAATGGGAGAAGATGCTGTAGTCTTCGTGGGTGAGGTCGAATTGTTGCACTCGAAACTTGGGATGGTCTTGCTCCGCTGAAGGGAGATTTCTGTCGACTAGCCAGACTATTTCGGTGTCTTCTTGGGTTGCGAGCAGATGGGCTAGGGCAAGTCCGATGCCACTTGCGCCACCTACGATGAGGGGATTGCGCATGGATGCGAAATTTTCTCTGAACAATAATTGTGTGTCTAACGGCTCACGCGTGATAAGTTAAAGGATTACTCTCTAATTTCTAACGTCTAACGTCTAATTTCTAACGTCTACTCCGAGCCACGCTTGTCGTGGCGAGCAGAAAGGGTCTGCGACCCTCTAACGTCTAATGTCTAAACTCTAACGTCTATTCTTTCACTTTGACGTCAGGATTCACACGTGTTTCCACTTTACTCTTAAGGTCTTGATAGTTCTTGAGAACTTCCTCCTTAATCTTCGTAGAACTCACGCCATCACCATAGGGGAAATAGAAAACATCTACGCCAAGTTCTTTGAGATAGTCGTATTTGCCGGTCCAATCGTCGCCTACCACGAAGACATCAATGTTGAGTTTCTTGACAATCTCCGTGTGGTCGAGCGTGCGTTGGGGAATCACCACGTCGGGATAGCGAAGGGCTTCCAAAATCGCAAGACGTTCCTCGAAGGGAATCACAGGGGGACGCTTGTAACTACTGACCAATTCATCAGTACTCACGCCCACGATGAGCGTATCGCCCAAGCCGCGGGCATATTTTATCATCTTGAGGTGGTTGGAGTGGAACATATCGAAGGTTCCAGACGTATATACCACTATTTTCTTTTGAGCTATCATAGAATCTGAAGGGAATGCTTTATGCAAATGTACGAGTTTCTGCGCAGACAACGCATGATTGGGAGGAGAAATCGTGGGAAGTGGCGATATTTGCTCCTACCATCGCACTAGAATAGGGGAGTTGCGCTGCGGAAGTGGGGAGAGGGTTGCGGCTATTTTCCGAGCAGTCGCGCCTTGAGTTTGTGGAAGAAGCGCGAAAGGCTGTAGCGGCGCAACCGCTGTTGGACGATGCGGGGCAGCACTTGGAGATAATAGCCCGTGGCTCCGCTCATCCATAGATATTTGAACCAAATGCGCTGGCGCGAAACTCCGAAGGCATTCCAAGGTTTTGCGGCACCAATGAAGTGCAGTTGGATGGGATGGGCGAGGGCATCGGAGAAGATGCAACGACGCTCGGCATCGTCTGTGGGGAGCGATTGACAGTGCTCGTAGAAAGACGTGGTGTGTGGGTCTACTTTGTAGTAGCTATTCGACACGGAATAGTACATGGGGAAGTAGCGCACGGAGTGTCCGGCACAGATTGCCATACAGTCTTGCTCCGGAAAGGGAAGACGGGCGTAGTTGGTCTTATAAAACTCCGTCCAAGTGGCTTGCATCTGGTCGTGGCGCAGAGCCTTGAGATTGAAAGTAGGAAACCAGCATTGATTTCTCGGGAGAGCAAGTCTTGCGCTTCGGGAGAAAATGATTGGTAAAGTGCGGCGCGCGTGGTGGGAAGTATCGTATCTACGCCAGCATAGTAGAAGTTTTCCTCTGGATATGCAGCAAAGACTTGCGACACATCGCCTAGGAACACCACGTCGACATCGGAGCAGAGCACGCGCTCGTGCTGAGGGAAGAGTTCGGGAGCACAGAGTTTGAAATAAATCTCTTTGGAAAAGTGCGACTTGCTAGGGCATTCCTGCGCGATGGGGTCATTGGAAGTGTCGTGAAAGTGCAACGAAGCCTGCGGAAATCTTCCAACTACACGCTGCAATTCGCGCTGGGCTTTGGCAGAGAGTCCTGGATGCAGCACATGCAGTTCGTAGGTGTGGCTCGCCTCTGCGTGGTGCAGGAGCGAAAACACCGTGACAATGGCAGGAACGACGTAGTTTTCGTCGAAAGTGAAGAAGATGGGAATCACCTGCTTCGGACTTTGTGCTGTATTACTCATGCTTTACGTCTTTTTTTGAGTAGATAATCGATGCTTTCTTGCAAGATGTCGGAACGCATCATCCAAAGGAGAGCAGGATAAAGTAGGGCTGCGCAGACGACTTTTGCCAATAGGCTTGCCAAAAGATTCCAATGGAGTTGCCCGATTCCTAGATAAACACCGCCCATGACTCCCACGGCTACGAAGAGAAAAGGGGAGATGTCGCGAAGCACTTGCCCATAGCCGATGTAGAGCTCTTGACGAACGAAGTAGTGCCATACACCTACCCAAAGGAAATTGATGCCAATGTAGGGTAGGAGCATCACCATGACTCCGAAAGGCGCACTGAAGATGGCGGCAATGAGTTGGCAGACGACCATCGCAATTAAGCCCCACATATAAGTGCCTGAACGACCACGACTCAAGAGATATTGGGTATAGAGGGTGGTGGCTGGGAGAAATGCACCACTAATGCACAAGAGCATGAGGATGCGTGTCGCCATTTCCCACTTCGCTCCTAGAGCAATGAGAATCAATTCTCGGCTGATGATGGAAAGACCAAACATGATGGGGAAGGCAAGGAAGCAGGTGAATCGCAACATCTTGCGAAACACACGTGCTTGTCGCTCACGGTCGTCTTGGGTTTCTACGAAGAGCGGTTGCGCCACTCCGTTCACGATGCCCGTAACGATGGAGTGTCCCATGAAGTTCCACTTATTGGCTTGGGTGTAGTTGCCGACCATCTGGGCATTATATACGCGACCAAGGATGAGCGAAAAGAAGTTGTTGTTGATATGATTGACCAAATTGGTAATCAACAACCGACTGCTGAATCCGAACATCTGACGTACGGGGGCGAAATCCCAATGAAAGGTGGGGTGCCATCGTGCAAACCACCAATAAAGTGCCGTATTGATACCTACATACACAAGTGTTTGCGTGGCAAGTCCCCAGTATTCAAAGTGATGATAGGCAAGGGTGATGCCGACCACTCCTGAAATAATCATCGCAATAAGGTTGGAGAGGGTCTTCTCTCGCACTTTCATCTGCTTCAAGAGCAGGGCAGAGGGTGCAATGCTCATACTGGAGATGATGAAAGAGAGAAAGAGATAGCGCGAAAGTGGGATAAGTCGCGCATCGCGATAGTAGTCGGCGATGTAGGGTGCGGCAAAAAAGAGGAGTGTATAGAGAAAAAGGCTGGCAGGAAGGGAGAACCAGAACACGGCGTTGTAGTCGCGGTGCTCAATCGTGGGACGATTCACCAAAGCTGCGGTAAATCCGCTCTCCTGAATGGTGGAGGCGATGAGTGAAAAGATGGTGAGTTGTCCCACCATGCCGTAGTCGGCGGTGGAAAGCATGCGAGCTAACCAGATGCCGAACACAAGGGTGAGCACCTGCTGTGCGCCATTGCTGAGCGTTCCCCACAGCAATCCTTTAGCAGTCTTGGATTTTAGAGAAGAGGCGTTTGACATTCGAGATAATAGGTTGGAGAATTTCCCTCGGGATGAGGCTTCTCTGTGCAGTGTGGTCGGAGAGAAAAGGTGGACTTTTCTTTCGGTGTGCTATAAAAGGCAAAGGTGCGTAGGAGGAAATTCCCACGCACCTTTGATTGATGGGTGATTTAGAAGATGAAACGTACGACGTCGTTGAAGATGCCTAGTGCCATCAAACCGAGAACGAAGTAGAATCCTACGGTGTTTACGCGCTCAATCCATTTATCGGAAAGGCGACGACGAGTGATCATCTCAATGAGTGTGATGAAAATATAGCCACCATCGAGCATGGGGATGGGAAGGAAGTTCATGAAAGCCAGCATCAAAGAGATGAACGCTGTGAGATTCCAGAAAGCAGTCCAGTTCCAAGCTGAGGGGAAAGGCTACCAATCGCTCCGAAAGACCCGACGCTCTTCACACCGTCTGCAGAGAAGAGATAGCGCAAGTCGCTTACATAGCCCTTCAGCACGGAGAGTCCGTGAGAAATGCCCGCAGGAATGGACTCGATGAAGCTATAGTGGATGGTTTCGGTGGGATAATCCGCAAAGACATTGTGCTTGGTCACGCCCATTTTTCCTTCTGCGTTGAGTGAGAAACGGAGTGTATCGGCAGTAGCTGCGAGAGTTTTCGCCGTATCTTGGACAGCGTGCTTAACTACAAGCGTAGTCTGCAAGAGTTTTGCATCTACGGGCTTGCCTTCTGCCGCAGCAATTTGGTCTTGGATGGGATAAAGCAGGTTGTCAATCTCGTTCCATGTGCTGACTTCACGGCCGTTCATGGCAATAATGGTGTCACCCTTTTGCAAACCAGCGGCTTTTGCGGGGCTTTCTGCCAAGACACTGTCCACGATAGAAGGAAGGGTGAGCGCGACGAAGGGAGGTTGTTGCTTCAAGGCTTTGAGCAAATCGAACTGACCATCGATGTTGATGTCCACATTCTTTCCATTGCGGAGCACGTGCACGGTGTGTGCATCGCCTAAATCGCGGAGCATCGCCACGTGGTCAAGGTAAGTGTAAGTCTTGCTGTCCACTCCCGTGATGAGGTCACCGTCTTGGAATCCGAGTTTCTTGGCTTCTGTGTTGAACGACATGCCGTGAGTGATGCCCTTGAGTGGGATGCGCTGTTCGCCATTTACCCAGAGGAGCATAGCATAGATGAAGAGTGCCACTAGGAAGTTCACCAATACACCACCCACCATCACAAGAAGACGCTGCCAAGCTGGCTTGTTCTTGAAAAGTTCGTGGGCAGGAATGTTGGCTTCTTCCTTTGCCACTGCATCGGCATTGGAGCTTTCGTCCACCATACCGGCGATTTCTACGTATCCACCGAAGGGGAGCCAGCCAATGACAAAGTCTGTCTTGCCCCAACGACCAAGTTTTAGTGCTTTCTTCTTACCGCCTTTCCAGAAATCAAAGAAAAGACTGAAGCGATGTACGCGAATGCCAAACACTTTGGCAAAGAAAAAGTGCCCACCTTCGTGTAATACCACGAGAATCGAGATACTCAATATGAGTTGAAGGGCTTTAATAAGGAATACTTCCATGAGAAGAATAGATTGCTATTGAGATTGAATTGCTTGTTTATAGGAGTTGTGGGGCTGGACTATGGGAGAAAATGGCAGCTTCTTGGCTAGGGAATCATCGCCTCTACTAACTTTCTCACTTCGGCATCTGTTTGGAAATAGTCATCCAACGTCGGTTTCTGCACGAATGTGGCTTTCTGCATCGCTTTTCTAATGAGGCGCGCAATGTCAAGATAGCCGATTCGCTCATGGCGAAAGGCGAGATTCACCACTTCGTTCGCTGCATTGACAATGCACGGCATATTACCTCCGATGGCGGCAGCCTCATACGCGATGCGCAAACAGTCGAAACGCTCGAAGTCTGGGCGTTCAAAGGTGAGACTTCCCAAAGCGGTGAGGTCAAGTCGCGCACCGCTCAGGCTGTCATGTCGAGGAAAGGAGAGCGCGTATTGGATGGGCAGGCGCATATCGGGCAATCCCATCTGAGCTTTCACGCAGCCGTCTGCCAGTTGCACGGCACTATGCACGATGCTCTCGGGATGTACCACCACTTCCACTTGTTCGGGAGTGAGACCAAAAAGCCACTTTGCTTCGATCATCTCGAAGCCTTTGTTCATCATTGTCGCACTGTCGATGGTGATCTTTGCACCCATCTCCCAATTCGGATGTTGCAAAGCCTGTGCCGCTGTGACCGTTTGGAGTTGTTCGAGGGAGAATTTGCGGAAAGGTCCGCCAGAAGCGGTGAGCAACACTTTGTCGATGGCATTGCCATCTTCGCCCACCAGGCATTGAAATATCGCACTGTGCTCGCTGTCTACGGGAAGAATTGCCACGCGCTCTCGAACGGCGAGCTCGGTAATCAGTTCGCCAGCCACGACCAACGTCTCTTTGTTGGCGAGCGCAATAGTCTTGTGGGCTTCTATCGCAGCGATGGTGGGGCGAAGTCCAGCAAATCCCACCATGGCTGTGACCACCGTGTCCACATCTTGGAGACGTGCCACATCGCAAAGGGCTTCTGCACCCGTCCACACCTTGATAGGGAGGTCGGACAAGGCAGCGTTTACCTTGTCATATTGACTTTCGTCGGCTATCACCACCACTTCGGGCTGAAACTCTCGCGCTTGCTGGATGAGCAAATCCGAGTTGCTTCCAGCGGTGAGGGCGTAAGCCTCGTATTTGTCGCGGTGTTCGCGGATGACGTCCAAAGTTTGCGTGCCAATCGAACCAGTGGCACCAAGTATTGCTATTCTTTTCATAGTTCGTCTGTCGGCATCAAGCATTGAGGTCTAGGATGCCTTCGGGTAAATTCAACAGCAAATAGCGGTCTTTCACGCTATAGTCCACCAAAAATCATCGTGAAGCGGAATCAGAAGTTCCTCTCCCCCTTCGGTTTCTACGGTGAGAAGGGTGTTGGCTGTGGAGGTGTTGACCGAAACAATGGTACCCAGTTCGTAAGTCGCCAACTGGTCTTCAGTGGTATTGGCTTCGTCCACTAAAAGAAGGCTGAAACCAGTGAAGGCTTGTAGGTTGTTGATCTCATCATGTTCCTCTTCGTCCACAAATTGCTGGGGATAATACACAGACAGTCCGACCAACTGGCGCGCTGCTGCGTCATCTTCCACCTCCTCAAACTTAATAATCACCGCTTCATTGTTTTTGAAGCGATATTCTTCGAAGAAAAAGGGTACAAATAGCCCGTCGATGCGCAAAACAAGGTACTCCGCATCAGCGCGGTCGAAGATGTCGTCGGTGAATTGGAGTTCCACTTCGCCGTGAATGCCGTGAGTGCGGGTGATGCGACCGATTTGAAATACTTCTTCTGGGGTGATCATTGAAAAAAGAGGGAAGAAAGAGGATGGAGAAAGGTGAGGGCAGAATGAAATGCTCCGCCTTATCTATAATAATGCGTAAGGGACTCTATAATAATGCGTGAGAGGAGTCGAAAAACTTCTTTTAGACGCGTGTAATCTTCGCACCAAGTGCGTTAAGACGCTGTTCGATGTGTTCGTATCCGCGGTCGATTTGCTCCACATTGTCGATGCGGCTTGTGCCGTCTGCACTGAGGGCGGCAATCAACAAAGCGATGCCAGCGCGAATGTCGGGACTTGCCATACGGCGCGCACGGAGTTGATGCTCGAAATTATGTCCAACGACCACCGCGCGGTGCGGATCGCAGAGGATGATTTGTGCGCCCATGTCGATGAGTTTGTCGGTGAAGAAGAGACGGCTCTCAAACATCTTTTGGTGGAAAAGCACACTTCCTTTCGCTTGCGTAGCCACCACGATGAGAATAGAAAGGAGGTCGGGGGTAAGACCGGGCCAAGGCGCATCTGCCAATGTCATAAGAGAACCATCGATAAACGACTCAACCTCGTAACGTTGTCCGCCAGGGATGAACAAATCATCGCCTTGCACCTCGATTTTAATGCCGAGTCGGCGGAAGGCATCGGGGATGATGCCCAAGTCGCGCAAAGATACTGACTTGATCGTCAGCCCATCTCCTACCATTGCTCCCATGCCGATGAACGAACCAATCTCGATCATGTCGGGAAGTATGCGATGAGTAGCCCCGCGCAAACGCTTGGTGCCCACAATCGTCAGACGGTTGGACGCGATGCCCGAGATGTTTGCCCCCATGCGGTTGAGCAAGTGGCAAAGTTGTTGGATATAGGGTTCGCAAGCTGCGTTGTAAATCGTAGTTGTTCCCTCAGCCATCACAGCCGCCATGAGAATATTGGCAGTACCTGTGACACTCGCTTCGTCCAAAAAGCATATATGCGCCCTTCAAGTGGTCAGCACTGATTTCAAAACAACTGATGATCGGCATCGACAGTGAAGGAAGCGCCCTAAGCATTGTAGGCCGTAGAAGTGAGAGTCTAGGCGACGGCGTCCGATTTTATCGCCACCAGGTTTGCTCACCACGGCGTGACCGAAGCGCGCCACCAAAGGTCCGATGGTCAATATCGAACCGCGGAGCGAAGAGCAGCGTTCTAAGTACTCCTCGGTGCGGAGATATTCCAAGTTGATACTGTCTGCTTGGAAGGTGATGTCGCCAGGGGCATTACGTTTCACCTTCACTCCGATGTCCTGCAATAGGAGAATCAAGTTGTTTACATCCAAGATATCGGGCACGTTTTGTAGACGCACCTCTTCTTCTGTGAGAAGAGTGGCGCAAATCACTTGAAGTGCTTCGTTTTTTGCCCCTTGGGGGAATATTTCGCCTTGGAGACGATGGTTGCCTTCGATGAGGAATGAAGCCATACGGGAGGGAAGGAGTTGAGAGAATGTAGGATTAAGAAATCAGTGAGGTCGCTTCTTGCTGTGTGATGCGTCCGCGTGTGAGGAATTCAATGTCGTGGGCTATGCGCTGATTGTCGGGCATATCGCCACGCACCTCATAGAGTTTTTCGCGCATGCGCTTTGCAGCAGCTACGATATGGAGGCGTCGTTGTTCGGCATCCTCGTTGTCTGCAGCTTGGTTTAGGAGATTTTCCACCAAAACACCGTAGTGTCGCAGACGCGGATGCTGTTGAGAGTAGGGCAAGCGCGGAGGACGCTGTTGTTCTTCGTGGGGTTCGATGGCGCAAGGATAGTCAATGTCGAGTTGATAGTTCGACAGTTGTGCCAAATGATTCCACAATTTTTCGTTTTCCTCCTGTGTAGGGTTCACCACTTGTGCCACAGTTCTCATCACCATCATGATGCGTTGTGCATAGGCTTGGCGTTCTGCGCGGTCTTCGAGGGAGAGAGCATGATCCACCATCTGTTGCACTTCGCGGCCATAGGCTTTCATGCGCAGAGGTTCCAGTTGAGTGTTGTAGAGCATCGCTGTGTTACAGGAGTTTTTTAGGTTGTGAGGCTTGGAAGTCCTTGAGATAGAAGGGCTCAAAATAGGCTAAATCTTCAAACTTTCCTTCGAGGAATGCCTTTTCTGCCAAGGGCGCCATATATTTCGCCAAGGGGTGGGCGTTGTCGACGAAGCGCGCATTGGGATGATTGATCACTTCTTTGCACTTCTCCGCACCATTGCCAAGGAAATACACAGGACCACGGTCCAACCACTCTTTGTAGGTGTCGGCAGTGACGATGTCGGGCTGCACCTCACGCAATGGGCGGAGTGCGCGGTCATAGACTGCCGCATAGACCTCCATGCGTCGTGCGTCAATCATAGGCACGAGGAGTGCATCTTCGGGCATATCGTCGTCGAAAAGCAAGGTGGGCACCGTGATGAGCTTCAAAGTGGGCACCGCAATCAAGGGGACATTGCGCCCATAAGCCACACCTTTTGCCACGGAAGTACCAATGCGAAGCCCTGTGTAACTGCCAGGACCTGAAGAAATGGCAACTGCATCGAGTGGGATGGCGTGACTTTCAATGAAACTCAGTGCTTCGTCCACGTAGGGAGCCAGCACAGTGGCGTGCGAAGGTCCTTCGAGGGTTTGTTGCTCGAAAATAACTTTAGAATCTTCTGACACCGCCACCGAACAAACAGTGGTGGAGGAGTCAATATGTAGAATACAAGCCATATTGTTTTCTTTCGGTTTTATAAGACTTTGTTGTCTTAGGTGAGTGTTGGGGAGTTGCGAAACTTTCGGGTCTTCTTGAGCAAAAATGCGTCGTATTGTTTCTGTGAAAAACGCCTGAAAGAGTAGTTTTCACAGCGGTTCTTGTCGAAAGTCTACAACAAGCCAAACTATCAATGTGCGAAATTACCACTTTCTCGGCGAACTACAAAGATAATGCGCTGAAACTTAATAGCACATCTTTTTGTCTGTACGTATTTGAAGGTACGCGGACGACAGTTTGAATCCTAATCAGTCATTAGATCGTAAAAGTGCTTCTGGTAATGGAAAAGATGACTTCCTGTTATCTTTTATTTTCTTGTTAGCATCTTGTTGCTCGTTTTTTTTCTCGATGTAGCCAGCTACACCATAGAGACAACGAAAAACCATCTGCTTAACAACCCAATGATACCTGTTCAGAATCAATGACCGGTTTTGCATTATTTCGCGAGGCGCAATGTCTTAGATGTATTCATAAAAAAAGCAAGGGGAGGTATTTTCCTCTCCTTGCTTCAAATGAAGAATGGGTTTGAATGATGGAACTCCTAGAAGTTAGTCAATGTATGCTTCATAAGAGTGAACTTTCCATGGAATAATCTTAACCTCAGCAGACATCCAAGTTTCTTTAGGCGTAAGGCCTTCGTTTGGATTTACAGGAGGTATGATTGGTTCTAGTTCGTTGTCGTTAGGACGATCATCTGGGTTATAAGGATTGGGAGGGAACTTCCCATTTTTAGGATCAACTGGAAGGTTATAGTCATAGGGCACGAGGGGATTCCAGTTTGCTCCAAATGAACGTACGCCCTTAATTTGGACATGATAGATATTATTGCGCTCAACTGGTGAGTTGATTGGATTGTCTATTTGGTCAGGGTGTATCCAAAGGTAGTATATAGCCTTTCCTTTGACATACTTTGGCGTATTGTCCTTTATATCCATTGTGAGCTTCGTCTGTTACACCCTCTTTTGTCGCATAAACAATGCCGTTAGTACCTAGATAGAAGTCCTTTCCCTTAAGTGCATCGTCTGTCTGAAAATTACCATTAGCATCCACATAAAGTTTGGGCGTGATGATGCCACGAATCAGGATGTATGGTGTATTTGATTTGAGATAATCAGATTCTTCTACTGTTGCTCCATATTTGTGAGTACTTGGGAATAGGAATAAGCCATGGTCACCTGTTGTTGAGGTGATATGTGAGGTTACCTCACCAATTTCTTCTTTTTCTTTGTCTGCCGCATTCAAAAAAGCGTTCCGAGATTTAACTTCGAAGCCTTGTTTGTTGTGTTCGAAGTTGGCTGCATTTCTCCAAAGTCCTGAGTAATCAAAATCCCCCGAAACGCCCACATAATTATTCATGCGATACCAGTATGGGTCTGCACTTGTCTTTGTCGAAAAAGCAGCACTTTCTTCATATTTCTGCTCCCCTTCAGTATCTTGAGTACGACCCGGAGTGGCATATTCCTTTTTGACAAAGTAGAAATTTTTGTTGCTTTGAGCTACAGTATACGTGATTTCAGAGAGAGTAGCAAGAACAAAATCTGTTTCGACCTTCTCGGTACGAGGGTCATCTCCCTTAATTTCGAATGTAGGAATATCTTTATTGGTTGTCACAAGAACGCGAGCTACAGTGCGCTCCACAGTCAGCTTAACTTGGTTTTTTCGACCTGAAATAGCTTGCTGTTGGTTGATGTTATCTTCGATGTTTACATCAATTGCTGGAAGACCTGTCATCATGATTACATCATCTTGACCGTCCACAGAAGCAACTTCGTCAGCACGTGTCTTCTCTACTGGTGCTTTGGGGCGATTGTAAACCTGAAGTCGAGAATGTGCACTTTCGTACTCCTTCTTGAAATCTTCAAAAGTTGTTCGATTGATTTCACGAGGAAGGAAACTCGCACCTGCTGGTGTTGGATTTACTACCACAAAAACGTGCTTGAGTCCTTTGCTTATCTTGAACGCTTCGTTGGCAGAAATTTTTACATCACCAGTCGCATTTTGAATAATGCGCATTTGTCTTCCTGTGTAACTATGGTATTTTTCCAACTTTCCTGACTCTTTGTCAAAGACATACACGTCTACAGTGGAAATCTTATCTCGTCCATTCCAAGTGCCGTATTGATAGCGACTTGCTTCATCTTTATTTTCAGCGCGAGTGTTAGGAGGAGTAGCAATGGTGAAAGCAACAGACATAAATGTTGTGCTGTTTTTTGTCACTCCCTTTTCAATAGTCTTTTCTGTGTAGTCTTGTGTACATGCGGTGAATCCAGCACAAAGAGCAAGAGTCATCATCGCAGGTATAAAAATTTTTTTCATTATGAGAATAATTAGTTATCAAATGAAATATAGGAGGTGAGTCATATTCGTGATTGCGCGTTGTGTAGAAAGAATGGAACAGGATATTAACTGTTTGTTTTCCTACGATGCAATGCGCTTAACCCCAATCGGTCATAAGACCGTTATAGTGCAGATTGTTATGAAGAAGATAACTTCCTGTCATCTTTCATTTTCTTGTTGGCATCTTGTTTCTCGTTGGATTTCATCCTTCGTTTTCTCGCCATGGCATAACTCGAGCAAGCTCGGTTCTGCTCATTTGGCTTAACGAAAACGTTCGTTCTCGACGTAGCCCGCTACGCCTTCGAACTCACAACCAACCATCTGCTCAACAATCAAATAAAATCTGTTCAGGAGCTAAATAACCGATTGGGGTTAATCTTATTTTCGACCTTTATTACTTCGCTAAGCTTTTGGGTAGAAATCTTCAGAATGAATTGTTACTTGCTTAATGCAGCAAAAGGACTGTATAGAAATTATATGATGATCTCGCTTTGGGAGAATAGATTTTTCATTCTGGAGGTGGTTTTCTTTACTGCCTTGCTTATCTCGTGTGTCGAAATTGTGTGCAAAAATATAAGTTTTTGATGGATAATTCGAATGAATATGGATGAAAATGCTGCTTATTCTAGATTATTTGTAGGATTTGTGCTTCTTCTGTGCAATTTTGTTATCTAGACTTTTAATTTACCGTTGTGTTTACTCGACTGTAGATGTCGTTTCTACATTAGTGTGTGGTGTTTAGGCTTTAATACAACGCTTATAGTTGCGGTGGTTGCTACTTAAGACGTTTTCGAAGATGATATTATAGGTCTTTTCCTTATTTCTATATTGTAGAAAATGGAGTAAATGAAGGGGGAGATGCGAAAAAAACATTTTTTCTTGGAAGTTTGAAGGGAAAATCTTATCTTTGCAACGTGTTTTTCATAGTATTAGATTTAAGGTTAACAAGGTTGGGGTACAGTGGTATCCCATTTTTTTTCCTTTTCGTAGAAAAACGATGCGACATTCGTTCTTTTTACCTTTTTCTTAGGACGTTCTTGTTAGGGGATAACCACTCAAATCTATAGAAAATCATCATTCAATATCATATTTGTGAGAAGATTGCTCCAAATTTTCGCAGAACATTTGGAGAATTGCGCAAGAGTCTGTAAATTCGTGGTCTTATTATTACAATAAACACCATGACAACTATTGATAACTCTCTCTGGGAACAGTTTCTTCTCTCCCCCATGTATTATATCTATTGGGGTATTGCCCTTATTTCGAGCTTAGTTTTTACGATACAAACCATTATGTTGTTTGTCGGTTTCGATACAGATGCCGATTTTAGTGGCGGAGATGTAGCCTTTGACGTGGATGGTTTGGCTTTGGTTTCCGTCAAAACCGTGGCTTGTTTTCTACTGGGTTTCGGTTGGAGCGGAGTGATTCTAGCTCCTCTCTTTGAAAATGCCTGGGTGGTAGCCTTAATCTCTTTGGGTATTGGCGCACTCTTCATGTTCGGAGCTTGGATTTTGCTCAAACAAGTGCTGACGCTTTCGCAAGACAATACCTTCCATGCGGACAAAATTGTGGGATATACTGCCGATGTTTACCTTCGTATTCCTGCCGATGCCGATAAAAGCGGTAAGATCATGGTGAGCTACGAAGGTTCACTCCACGAACTCCAGGCTTTCAATGCTGGTGCAGAGGAAATTCCCACCGGTGCCAAAGTGCACATCGTGGAAGCTATCGACGATGCCACCGTGCGCGTGGAGCATGCCTAAGACAACATATAGCAACCGCTGTGAGAACTGAAACTTTTTCTTTGTCTTTTTGAGTCGCTGCTGGTTATTCTTTTTATAAAGGCTGTAGGCGCATTCTAACTTACCTCTAGTTTCATGTGTCATCTGCGAGTGTTTCGCTGTAATGTTCTCACGGATGAGGTTGGCAACAACAAATTTACTCACGCAATCTAATATCTAACATCTTAAAATATGGAACCTTTACTCCTTCCCATTATTGGGGTTCTGGCAGGATTCATCATTCTTGCCGCTTTGCTCAATCGTTATCGCCGTTGTCCCTCCGATAAAATTCTGGTCATCTACGGAACAACCTCTAACGGAGGCTCGGCAAAATGTGTGCATGGAGGCGGTGCTTTCGTATGGCCCATCGTGCAAGACTACGCTTATCTCAGTCTTACGCCCATCTCCATCGAAGCCAACCTCACCAATGCTCTGTCACGTCAGAACATCCGTGTGGACGTGCCTTGCCGATTCACCGTGGGTATCTCCACCGAAGGCGAATCGATGAACAATGCTGCAGAGCGTTTGCTCGGACTCACGCCTAACGATATTCAAGAAATGGCACGCGACATCCTCTTTGGTCAGTTGCGCTTGGTGATTGCTTCTATGTCTATCGAGGAACTCAACAGCGATCGTGACAAATTCCAAGAGAACATCATGACCAATGTGGAGATTGAGCTCAAGAAAATCGGACTCAAGCTCATCAATGTCAATGTGACCGACATCAAAGATGAGAGTGGTTACATCGAAGCCTTGGGAAAAGAAGCTGCGGCTAAGGCCATCAACGAGGCAAAAGTAAGCGTGGCAGAACAAGAAAAGATTGGTGAAATCGGTCGTGCTGAAGCGCAAAAGGAAACGCGTATCCGTACTTCTGAAGCCAACGCCAAAGCCATTGCCGGTGAAAACGAAGCTAAGGTGGCGATTGCCAATTCTGATGCTTTGCGCCGTGAGCAAGAAGCTGAAGCAAGTCGCAGAGCTGTGGCAGCCGAAAAGGTGGCACAGGCAAAAGCCTTGGAAGAAGCCTACTCTGCTGAGCGTGAAGCTGAAATGGCGCGTGCAGAGCGCGAGCGTGCTTCTCAACAAGCCAATGTGATTGTGGCTCAAGAAGTGGAGAAGAAACGCATGGTCATCGAGGCAGAAGCCGAAGCCGAACAGAAGCGCGTGCAAGCGCGTGGTGAAGCTGATGCTATTTTGCTAAGATGGAAGCAGAGGCAAAGGGCCTTTATGAGATTCTCACGCGTCAAGCTCAAGGTTATGACAAGATGATTCAGGCTGCCGGTGGCGATGCTACGAAGGCTTACACCCTCTTGCTCCTCGAAAAGCTCCCAGAACTTGTGCGCACTCAAGTAGAAGCTATCAAGGGTATCAACATTGACAAGGTGACAGTCTGGGACAATGGCGGACAGTCTGCTGATGGCAAAGGAAGTACTGCCAATTTCCTCAGTGGTCTGCTCAAGTCTGTGCCTCCTCTCTCCGATCTCTTCGAACAAGCTGGTATGAATCTTCCTGAATATCTCGGTAAACAAAAGGAGGCTGAGGAAGAATTCAAAGAAGCCACCGAGGCATAACATGATTTTCAAGAAGGGATTCTCCTAAATAATTGCCTACTTTTGCCCAAGGTTGCATTTTAGAAATCAGCCTTTAGTAGAGGCAGCTTTATATAGGATAACCTAAAAAAAGGGGCGATGGACGAGTGTTCATCGCCCTTACTTGTTGATTTATCCGTAGGAAAATTGTAACTTTGTAGCAAACTTAGCACGTTATGTCAGACTACATTGTATCGGCTCGCAAATATCGTCCCACCAACTTCAATAGTGTGGTAGGACAGAGTGCGCTTACCACTACGCTCAAGAACGCGATTGCAACAGGAAAGTTGGCACATGCCTATCTTTTCTGTGGACCTCGTGGCGTGGGTAAGACGACTTCGGCGCGCATCTTCGCAAACGATCAACTGTCTCACGCCCACTGAAAGCGGAGAAGCCTGTGATCATTGTGAAAGTTGTGTGGCATTCAACGAAGGACGCTCGTATAATATCCATGAGCTCGATGCCGCCTCTAATAACTCCGTAGATGACATTCGAGAACTCATAGACCAGGTGCAGATTCCCCCACAAGTGGGACGTTATAAGGTGTTTATCATCGACGAGGTGCACATGCTTTCGCAAGCTGCTTTCAATGCTTTCCTCAAAACTTTGGAGGAACCGCCAGCGCATGCGATTTTCATTCTTGCCACTACGGAGAAGCATAAGATTCTTCCCACGATTCTTTCGCGCTGTCAGATTTATGACTTCAATCGTATGGAGGTGGGCGACACGGTGCGCCATCTTCAGCACGTGGCAGAGCAAGAAGGCATCCAATATGAGGAAGCTGCGCTCAATGTTATTGCGCGAAAAGCTGATGGTGGTATGAGAGATGCGCTCTCTATCTTCGACCAAGTGGCATCATTTACGGGAGGTAACATCACCTACCAAGCCACCATCGACAACCTCAACGTGCTCGACTACGATTATTATTTCGCAGTCACTGACCATTTGGTCAAAGGAGAGATACCGGAATCTATGATGAAGCTCAACGAAATCCTTTCTAAAGGTTTTGAAGGTGGGCATTTTATGAGCGGACTTGCTGCGCATTTCCGTGATCTCTTGGTGAGTCGTGATCCACAGACCCTTCCTTTGCTGGAAGTAGCTGAGACGGTGCGCCAACAATACGCAGAGCAAGCGCAGCGCTGCACACCGCGTTTCCTCTATCGAGCCTTAAACTCTGCAACGATTGCGACATGGCTTATCGTGCTGCGCCCAACAAGCGTCTGCTCGTGGAGTTAACGCTCATTCAAGTGGCGCAGATTATGCAAGAAGATGAAGCAGTGGGTTCCGGGCGTCGCCCTAAAAAGTGCCTCCTCCCCATCTTCCAGCTCGCACCCACCACTGGGGTGAGTGCAGCTCCACAGCGCCAGGGTCAGCCCTCGGCAGCTCCCCAAGTTGCGTCCGCTATGCCTTCGGGTTATTCAGCGGTTTCCCCCACTGCTTCGCCTGGGTTGCCCGCAGGTGTCGCAGATCCTCCCACTGCCTACCGACCTTCTGCTCCGACCTTCGCAGCAAAGGCTAGCACAAGCGCAGGACAACAGGGCAATGCACAAAACCAATTCGATAGAAGTCGTTTGCAAACGGTGTCACTCACGCGCCGTCCCCAGCCTAATACTGCGGTTGGCACCCATGCCACTGCGCAAGGTGCTGCTGGAGAGGGCGAGGCACCACAAAAAGTCGCCGTTACGCCAACAGAAAAGCGTCACGAACCTTTCACGCTCGAGGAGTTGCGCTATCAATGGTTGCGATTTGCCAACGAACTTCCTGCTAGACAGGGTGCAGAATCAGGACGCTTGAAAACCATGCTGCCTGAATTGAAGGAAAACTATTTGGTAGAAGCGATGGTCGAAAACTCAGCCGCTGCCAATTATCTTCAACAGGTGTTGCCTGCCCTCACACAATATCTGCGCCAAGGTCTAAAGAACGACGATGTCGTAGTGAAGTTTATCGTCAACACTGCGGTGAATGTTAAACCCCGTGCCTATTCTCCTAGAGAGATATTCCAAGAGATGCTCAAGAAACGAAGCCTTCAAGAAGTTGGCTATGGAATTGCGCTTAGAAGTCTTGTAATCTCTGCATTTCTTCCTACTTTCAGACGAACCTCTCTCAAATACCTCGGTAGATCTTGCACATTTTGATGTGCCATCTCCGATATAAATGCTTATATATTATCAATATCGCTGACCCCAATCGGTCTTCTTGTCCATTACCAGTAGCAATTTCACGGTCTAATGACCGATTGCGGTTAAAGCAAAACATTTCCAATATGAACAATTTACAAGAAACTACCCAATTTCCTACGGGTTCAAACCGTTATATCGCTGTTTCTTATCAACTCTTCGTGGACAACGAAGCAGGCGTGCGTGAAATCGTAGAAGAAGCTCCAGCACAGCACCCATTTCAGTTTATTTCTGGATTGGGCATGGCTTTGGAAGCCTTTGAAAGCCAAGTGGCTCACCTCAACGAAGGAGATGCTTTCGAATTCACGCTGAGCGTAGAGGACGCTTATGGTCCTTACGAGGAAGAACATGTGATTGAAGTGCCCAAACAAACCTTTATGGTGAATGGTCGCTTTGACAACGACACCATCTATCCTGGTGCAGTGCTTCCTCTTGTCAATGAAGAAGGATTCCGCTTCGATGGTCTTGTGCTCGAAGTCAAAGAAGAAGTTGTGGTGCTCGACTTAAACCACCCCTTGGCTGGCAAAACTCTCCACTACAAAGGCAAGGTGGAGAAGGCTCGTGAGGCAAGCAACGAAGAAATTCAAGGTGCGCTCAACATGATGTCAGGCGAAGGTTGTGGCTGTGGTTGCGACCACGATCACGAACATGGCGAAGATGGCTGCGGTTGCGGTGGACATCATCACCACGAACATGGTGAAGAAGGTTGCGGTTGTGGCGGACATCATCATCACGAACATGGTGAAGAAGGTTGCGCTTGCGGCGGACACTAGTATTAAACGCTTTTTGCAAACAGGAAAGTCGTTGCCTTGCTCTACTTTGAGGGACTCTTGTGAATAGTTGCTCAGAGAGATAAGCAGAGATCGCGGCTTTCTATGATGAAAACTCCACAAGCCGGACTGCACGGATACGTTCCGCAAAGTCCGGCTTGCTGTTTTTTTGGGCTAGTTTTCTTATTTTCTAGAAGCTCTAGTTGTTCTAGTAGCTCTAGCTCTCTAACGTCTAATGTCTAATGCTCGAGCCACGCTTGTCGTGGCGAGCATAAAAGGGTCTGCGACCCTCTAACGTCTAATGTCTAACCTCTATATGAACACATTCGGACAACACCTTCGTCTCACCACTTTCGGTGAGAGTCATGGTAGCGCCATCGGAGGCGTGCTTGATGGTTTCCCTGCGGGTATTGCCATCGACGAAGATTTCATCCAAAGTGAATTGCAACGTCGCAAACCCGGTCAGAGTCCACTCACCACTTCTCGCAAAGAAGATGATCAGGTTGAGCTACTTTCTGGCGTATTTGAAGGCAAGAGCACTGGATGTCCCATTGGGTTTATTGTGCGCAATCGCAATCAGCACTCCAAGGACTATGACAATATGCGCTCCCTCTTCCGACCATCGCATGCCGACTACACCTATTATGCTAAATATGGGGTGAGAGATCATCGTGGCGGTGGGAGAAGTTCTGCACGCGAAACGATAGCTCGTGTGGTGGGTGGCGCTTTTGCCAAACTCCTCTTGCGTGCTTTAGGCGTGAGCATCACCGCTTGGACACGACAAGTAGGCATGCTTGTGCTCGACACCGACTATCACCAGTTGGATTTCTCTGAAATTGAACGCAATCCCGTGCGTTGTCCCGATGCTGCCATGGCAGAAAAGATGGAGAATCTCATCATGGAGGTCAAGGAAGAAGGCGACACCATAGGCGGAGTTATCGAGTGTGTGGTGCAAGGCGTGCCAGCAGGGTGGGGCGATCCTGCCTTTGGCAAGCTCCATGCTCGTTTGGGAGCCGCGATGCTCAGCATCAATGCGGTCAAGGGCTTCGAATATGGATTAGGATTTGCCGGAAGTTCTTGGCGAGGATCCGAACAAAACGACCGCTTCCTTCCTGGTTTTACCACAGCCACTAACCACAGTGGCGGCATACAAGGGGTATTTCCAATGGACAAGACATCGTTTTTCCGTGTAGCCTTCAAACCTGTTGCCACCATTCTCCAACCTCAAAGCACGATTGATGTGAATGGCGAAGCCACAACGCTCGACGCGCGAGGACGCCACGATGCTTGCGTCTTACCGCGTGCCGTTCCTATTGTCGAAGCTATGGCAGCCCTCACACTGGCAGATGCCTATCTGGTGCAAAAAACAGTGCGTTTTGAGCCTTAAGCCTCGTAGTTCTCTGTGGGAAACTCTTTACCTGCGAAGTAAGATCAATGCTTGTTCTTACTACCTTCTGCTCTGTTCTTGATAGAATGTTCCGTGTAGATTGTTAAAATCGACACTACAAGTTCGGTTTTTTCAAAAAATCCTTGGCTTGTCATCATTAATTACCTAAATTTGCACTACGTAGTTGTCGTGATGATAACGAGAAAATAGTTTAGTTAAGTCTAGTTTAGTTTTTGTGTTGGTTAATGGGACACCGCTAATAAGTGGAGGTCCCATTAATTTTTTTGTGTCGTTCGCTCTGGAAAGTCGGAGAGAGGATTTGTAAAGTCCGTGAAGTGAGATTGCACCTTTAGAGAGTAGTAGCTGCGACATCAGTGAAGAGAGGCTGCACCTTCTGAGCGTAGTAGTTATCACGTTCGTGAAGAGAGGTTGCGCCTTCAGAATGTTTCGGTTGTCTCTTAGGAGAGAATCTTCTCCTCTAGCGGATAGGGCAGCGATTGAAACGAAGGAATCTTCTGAAAGTTGGTAAAGTAGGAAACCAAGATTCCTAAGGAAAGAGTACAAGTTAGGCAAAAAGAGTCCCCGAGTGTGGTTCAGAGAAGAGCCATACTCGGGGAGTTTTATAGGGAGTCACGAAGCCCCATGGAGAAAAGTCCTACTAGAGGGCTAGGTTTACAGAGTTTCGTTTAGAACTTGTAGCCCACGGAGAGCATTCCACGGTTGAAACCATTGGGAGCAACGTGGTAGGAGAAGCGCACGTCGAGGTGTCGCCATAGCATCAAACCCACATGTGGAGCCACAAATCCGTTCCATTTGCTCTGGTCTTTACTGAAATTATGATTACCATAGGAATCGTTAGACACACCTACGGTCACACCAGCAAGAGGAGAAACTGTCTTTCGGGTTGCCAGCGATAGGTTCCGTTGAGAGAAGCCAACACTGAAGAGGCTGTTACGCGTTCTTCGATGGGAGCTCCGAGTTGAGTTCCAAAGGTGGAGGAATAATAATGATAATATTGTATGCCCCGAGTGTGCGCCTCCGAAGAAACAGCCAGACCCAATTCCACATTCTTGATTTTTTCATAGGATGCTTTGACGGAGAATCCTATATATTGGAAAGCGGTTGGCGCATTGCTGACGATAGGCGTGGTGATACCTACGGTCCATCGTACGGCACGTTGTGCTTGCGTTGCAAGAGGTAGCGCGAGGGCTACCAATAGACTAAAAGTAAATTTCTTCATAATGAATGGTTTTCTCAAGCAAATTCCAGGGGAAAAACTTGAAGATAGAGGTTTGTTAATTGCAGTGTAAAGTTACGATATAGCGAGAAAACAGACAATACTCATTAATAAGTATCATCGAAAAAAGAAAGCTGATTCATATAGAAAGGGGGACATTGCGTGGGAAGTGGCAATTCTTTCGAGAGGAATCCTATTCCGTGGCGGCAGCAGCAGGCGCACTAGGCGCACTAGCGCCTTCTGCGGTGGGTTGTGTGGCTTTTTCTGGGCTCTTCTTTGGGGAAGTCGAGGCAGTTTTGTCCGTCTTAGGTGCATTCTTCTCGGTGGTTACAGGTGCGGCAGTAGGAGCCCCTCCGTGCTGCGATAGGAAGCGCAGGTAAGACTTATAGATATTGGGCGAATAAGCCTTGAAGATGTTGTTGGCAAAAAGGATGTCGGTAATCTTGTTTTGCGTCACATAGTCCTTCATGTTCTTGAGGAAATAGCGAGAGTCTACCACGTGAATTTCGCCAAAGCTGAAGAAGAGATAGCCAGGAATAGCATTTCCGAAACTGTCTTTCATGATGAGCAGGCGGCGCTTCGAGGGAGTAGAGGTGCGCACCACAGTGAGGCGTTGGTCACTTCCCATGAAAGTGCAGTAAGCTCCAGGGTGTCCATCGCGGTAGTGCTGGAAAAACGCCCCATTGTGCGGCTTTCCTTCGGCAGTGACGCGATAGTTTTTGTCCACTTGATAGTCGGTGTAGGTGGTGGTGTAGGTCACGCCTTTAGGAACGTAGTAGACAAAGTCCTCGGGTGCGTTCTTGATAGCCACGTCTTTGGCATATCCATACATGCTACCCACATAGTTGCGTACCACTTTTCGGTCGTAGTGTGAGAGGTCTTTGAAGGGCACGCCCGCAGTCTTGGCAAAGGCTTCCGCAGCATAGTATCCGCCGAGGGGAGCCCAGTGGTGGTCGGTGCGGAGATAGATGTCTTCTTGCGCGTGTTTTCCCAGAGGCGTGTAGGCATCCACCGATTTCACAGCAGGATCGAGCAAAGCATAGGTGCTGCGAATCGTAGGATATTGAGGGCGTGAGATACGTTTCGCCTGTTCTGGACAATAGTATTCCACTGCCGTTGGGATGAGCAAGCAATACACTTGGACCGACTTTCCAAAAGTTTGTTGGTAGAGGTTGCAGGCTTGGGCATATCCCACACAGCCTTTGCTGCTTCCGCCAAAAGCCATGAGCGCGCGCACATTTTTTCCCGAACCCGTGACGATGATACCTGCGTTGGAAATCTTCGCATTCTCGTCGGCAGTGTGGTTTTCATACTGCTGCATCTCAGGGTCGTGAGAGTTGGCAGCCGCATCGTTGGAAGCCAGTTCTGAAGCATCAGGAGAGGCAGCATGGAAGGTCACATTTTCTTCACCACGATTGAGGGAGAGTGCATGTTTCGTTTCCATGCTCATCTGCATGAAATGGTCGCGGTAAGGCTCGCTGTCGCTGAACCAAGTAGAAATGTCTTTGGTAAATGCCCCCGAGAGTAGGCGGTCCACAGTGAAGGAAGGGAAGGTGGCAAGGTCGCGTTTCTCAAGAGGAGAGAAAGTGCTGCGTGGGAAGGTGTCGAAGACCACGGCAAAGGCGGCAAGACAAGCCCAATAATGAGGAGATAAAAACGAGAATGTCGCATGATAAAAACGAGAGTCTGAGGGAGAAAAGGGCAATGCCCGTTTTAGAATCTGGTGTAGATGAACGCATTGTTCGTGGCACCTACGAGCAACGCTACGGATAGGGCTAGGATGCCCACGGAGAGTGCCACCCTGCCGAGGGTCGTTACCATGGCATACGCGCCTGAAGATTCACCACCCAAGGCACGAGCCGTGAGCCATTGTGCGCCATGACGAAGCGGCATGCTCAAGACGATGGCTGCGATCCACAACCAAAAATGGTCGAATACAGCGCCAGTGGTGATGAAACTATGCAGTTCGCTCGCTCCTCCCACTAGGGTGTGGAAAAACTGTCCGAGGCGGTTGAAATCGTCGAAGTAGAAGATGCCCCAACCCACCACGATGAGTAGCAGACTATAGACATGGAGCAGCACACGCGGCACACGATGGATGAAACGAAGAAGGGTATATTTCTCTAACATCACGATGATACCGAAATACATGCCCCAGAGGACGAAATTCCAACTCGCACCGTGCCAAAGACCTGTCAAGAACCACACTGCCAAAATGTTGAGCGATTGGTGACGGCGATTGCCCCCGAGGGGAATGTAGACGTAGTCGCGGAAGAAACTTCCCAAAGAGATGTGCCATCTGCGCCAGAACTCGGTGATGCTTCGGCTAATGTAGGGATGCGAAAAGTTTTCGTTGAAGTGAAAACCTAGGCAACGTCCCATGCCAATCGCCATGTCGCTATAACCAGAGAAGTCAAAATAGATTTGGAAAGTGAATGCCAAGATGCCTAACCACGCACCGGAGGTGGTGAGATGCTGGAGATTGCCGCCTAAGAACTGCGAAACGATTTCGGAGAACTGATTGGCAAGAATCACTTTCTTGCCCAGTCCGATGAGGAAACGATAGACTCCCTCGGCAAATCGTGGGCAGTGACGCGGCGATCTTGGATCTGCGCTGCCACCGTGCTGTAGCGCACGATGGGACCTGCCACAAGTTGTGGGAACATCGACACATAGAGCAAGAGATTGCCAAAGGATTTCTGCACAGGACTCTCACGGCGATAGACATCGATGAGATAAGACATAGATTGAAACGTGTAGAAACTCACGCCGATGGGCAAAGCGATGTGAGGGTTCGCCACGGGGATGCCTAAACTGGTCAAAGTGTCGGCAATAAGACCGGCATATTTGAACGTACCAAGGATGGCTAAGTTGCCGACAACACCTAGGAAGAGCGCAAAACCGCGGTATTGCTCAAAACGAGTGAGCGCAAGACCGCCCAGATAGTTCCAAAGCACACACCCTAACATGAGAAAAACGTAGACAGGTTCTCCCCACGCATAGAAAATGAGAGAGAACAACACGAGCACGGCATTCTTTAGCGTATTGACTGGTCTGCCGTTGGGTTGCAAGGATTTTCGGTCGATCAGCCCTGCCAAAAGATAAAGAATGGCACAACTAGGGAGAAAGACGAAGAGAAAAAAGAGATCAGAAAAGACCATGTAAGCGAGTTATCGTTGAGAAATAGTAGAGGAGTTAGGAGGAGTGTGCACCAATGGCTAAATTGAGGGGTTTCTTATGAAATGAGATGTTAGCCACTGCGGGATAGTTCTATTTGTAGTATTATAACCTCAAAACATTGAGATTATTCAAAAAAAGACTCTTTTCACGCGGTCGCTGACGGAAGTGAGAATTTCATAGGGAATCGTGTCGAGCCATTCAGCAAGTTGTGCAGCTGGCAGGTGCTCGCCAAAGATTTCTACAGAATCTCCTTCGCGACAAGGCACATCCGTCACATCAATCATACAAACATCCATACAGATGTTGCCCGCATAGGGAGCAGGATGTCCATTCACCAGACAATGTCCACGACCGTTGCCGAGATGGCGGTCTAATCCGTCGGCATAGCCAATGGGGATGGCAGCAATGCGCGAGGGACGTTGCACAATGGTCTTGCGACTGTAGCCCACACTCGTGCCAGCAGGCACTTCACGAATCTGAAGAATCGTGGTGCGCAAAGTTGCCACGTGTTCGAGGGTACGATTGTCGATGGGGTCAATGCCGTAAAGTCCTAGCCCCAAACGGCACATATCGAGTTGGCGTTCGGGAAAACGCTCTATGCCAGCGGAGTTGCAGATGTGGCGCATCACGTGGAAGGGAAAAGCCGCTTGAAGTTCTAGAGAAGCCCGATCGAAGCGCGCAAATTGTTGTGCTGAGAATTCGTCGAAATCGGGGCTATCACTTCCCACAAAGTGCGAGAACACAGAACGAGGTCGCAGGGCTTGTTGGTGGCGGAAACGCTCAATCACTGCGGGAATGTCGTGCTCAGGATTGAACCCCAAGCGACACATACCCGTATCGAGTTTGATGTGCACAGGATATTGCGTGATGCCCTCGTGGCGCGCTGCAGCGATGAGCGCATCGAGTAGGCGGAAATTGTAGACTTCGGGTTCAAGACGATACTTAAACAAGGTGTGGAGCGCACTCATTTCGGGATTCATCACCAAGATTCCGGCAGTGATACCCGCTTTTCGGAGTTCCGCGCCTTCGTCTGCCACCGCCACGGCAAGGTAATCTACGCCAAGGTCTTGCAGTGTTCGAGCCACTTCCACGCTACCACAACCGTAAGCACCGGCTTTAATCATACAAGTGAGTTTCACGCCGGGACGAAGGTGCGAGCGGTAGAAGCGCACATTGTCGGCAAGTGCGGAGAGATTGATTTCCAATGTCGTTTCGTGCACCTTGAGTTGGAGTTCGTCGGCAATGCGTTCAAAAGCAAATTCGCGTGCACCTTTGAGGAGCACCACGGCATCTGAAAGCGAAGCAAGGCAAGAACTTGTGAGAAAATCATCCGTATGGTCGAAGCATTCCACCTGACATTGTAGAAGATTCTGCAAACGTTTCACTTCGTGGCCGATGCCGATGACTTTGTCCACAGGCCGCGATGCAATGAGTGTCGCCACGCGCTGATAGAGTTCGCCAGCGGGCATGCCCGTTTGCTGAAAATCGCTCAACACAAGCACTGATTTATGGTGGGCTTCTTTGCGACGATGCAGGAAATCGAGGGCAATGTCGAGCGACGTGAGATCGGCATTGTAAGCATCGTCGATGAGCGTCAGCCCACGCACTCCAGCTTTCACCTCAAGACGCATTGCCACCGATTGAAGTTGTGGCATCCGCGTTGCAAGTTGTTCTACAGACACTCCTAATTGCAAAGCAACAACTGCCGCGTGAATGGCATTTTCGATGGAGGCTTCGTCTGTGAAAGGGATGAAAAACTGGTGTTTCTCTTGATTCTGACTGAAAATATAAGAACCGTCTGCAGCAATCTCTGCTCGTTGAAAGGAAATCTCCGTGCAGTCCGAAAGTATGTGGGTGGAGAAGCGATATTGCGCTGCTTTGCCTTGCTTAGACCACGTGATGCGCTTACCAGCAAAGTCCATTTTGTCGAGTGTTGCTCCGATGAGTTCATTGTCGGCACAATAGACAAGCGTTTCGCAATGCGTAAATAGTTGCAATTTTTCCGCACATTTCTCCTCCATACTAGAGAAATTGGCTTCGTGCGCTGCGCCAATGTTGGTAATGAGTCCAAGCGTGGGTTGGATGATGTCGCGCAAACGTGCCATTTCTCCCTCACGACTGATGCCAGCTTCGAAGATGCCGATGCGACTTTGCGCATTGAGCAACCACACCGAGAGGGGAACACCAATTTGCGAATTAAAAGAGCGTGGCGAGCGCGTCACTTGTTCTGAGGGACAAAGGAGCTGGTAGAGCCATTCTTTGACAATCGTCTTACCATTTGACCCCGTGATGCCGACAACGGGGAGCGAAAACTGCGCACGATGGGCAGCTGCCAGTCGTTGCAAGGACAGAAGCGGAGATTTCACGCGGAGAAAATTGGCTTCGCTCACGAGAGATGAGGCAGCGGTGTCGTTGAGGTCATCGAGATGAAAGTCAAGATTGACCACAAAATTGCGAACTCCGCGCTGAAGTAGCGCAGGGATGTAGCGGTGTCCGTCGCCAGTGGCTGTGCGAAGGGCAAAGAAAAGAGAGGTTTCGGGAAAAGCGAGTGAACGGCTGTCTGTGAGCAACCAATCAATCTGTGCATTGCACGCAGCGATGTCGTGAGCACCTGCGCCATCGATGGAAGCTCCAATGATTTTTGCAGTTTGTGCTATCGTGTAGGACATAGGTTTAAACAGAAAAGTGGCAGCGGTGCGTCAAGCCAATGTGATGCGCTGAAAGGTGAGCGACCTCAGGACAAAAAAGGTGAGCGTTGGCGTTGACCGCGACGTATTATATAATAATGTGCGCGCAAAGTTACGGACAATGCACCACATAGGCAAACAAAACAAACTATAATCCCAAATCGGTCATAGGTCTTTCTCCTCAAAATGACTCTCTATTATTGGGACTAGATTGAGATTTCCCAATGAAACGTCTATTGAAATCAAAGAAAGAAGCGGAAAAACGAATTGGTTTTTAGTGAAACTTTGCGTTTCGTACCCCTCCATTTAACGCGGTATTTGGAACTGAGAGAAAGTTGTTGAGAATTATGCGATTCTCAGCGGCTTTGAAAATCGTGATTTTCGGAGGTTTTTACTGGGTTGTGTGGCGTTTTTTCAAAACTAGTGCTTGTTTATGAAGAAACGACGTGTTGTTTGCGCAATTTTGTCGGATATTTTTCCGATTTCTTCCCTTGGAATTTTGAAAACGTCCGACGAAATTTTGAAATTGTCGGACGAAATTGTCGGAAAATGCCTAAAGTTTGAAAGGAACAAGTCGAAAAAAAGACAAAACGGAGACGGGAAAAGTCTGTTTTGATTTCCTAGAATGAAGAAAAATCTTGCGATTTTCGCCGTTTGGCATTAACATTTCGCCCTCGTGATTTCGCTTTGTTTGACACTAATTTCCGAGTGCGCGAGAGAGAAGACGATGATGGGGTGGAGAACAACGACAACCTCTTCCTAATAGGATGGGATGAAATCGCCAGTGCAGTGATAAGTTTGGGATGTTTCTGACAGATTTATGACAAGATGTCAGAGAGAAAATGAAGTGAAAAGGCATTTTCTTTTTTGGCACGTGGCTTGCAATAATAGGGACGTAACGCCATCGCAGCGCAGGCATCGGAGATTTTCTCATCAAAACCGAATGTTGCACTTCCTCTCTAGAAGATAACGCTGTGCGTGTGGCGAAAAATCCAATTTGAATAACAAAAAAAGAATATACTATTATGGGAAAGATTATTGGTATTGACCTCGGAACCACCAACTCTTGTGTTTCCGTTTTTGAAGGTAACGAACCTGTCGTTATCGCTAACAGCGAAGGTAAACGCACTACTCCTTCTGTAGTGGCTTTCGTTGGCGATGGTGAACGCAAAGTGGGTGACCCTGCTAAGCGTCAAGCCATCACAAACCCTGAACGTACGGTTTACTCTATCAAGCGTTTTATGGGTGAAAACTTCAGCCAAGTGGAAAGAAATCGCTCGTATGCCTTATAAAGTGGTGAACGATGGCGGTCTTCCTCGTGTGGCTATTGATGGTCGCAACTACACTCCACAAGAAATCTCTGCAATGATACTCCAAAAGATGAAGAAAACTGCAGAAGATTACCTCGGACAAGAAGTGACTGAAGCGGTGATTACCGTGCCTGCTTACTTCTCTGACTCTCAACGTCAAGCTACTAAGGAAGCTGGTCAAATCGCTGGTCTCGAAGTGAAGCGTATCGTAAATGAACCTACGGCTGCTGCCCTCGCTTATGGTGTGGACAAAGCCAACAAGGATATGAAGATTGCGGTGTTCGACCTCGGTGGTGGTACCTTCGATATTTCAATCCTCGAATTCGGTGGCGGTGTGTTTGAAGTGCTCTCTACAAATGGTGATACTCACCTCGGTGGTGACGACTTCGACCAAGTGATTATCGACTGGTTGGTACAAGAATTTAAGAACGACGAAGGCGCTGACCTTACTGCTGACCCAATGGCAATGCAGCGTTTGAAGGAAGCTGCTGAAAAGGCGAAGATTGAACTCTCTAGCTCTGCTTCTACCGAAATCAACCTTCCTTACATTATGCCCGTAGGCGGTGTGCCTAAGCACTTGGTGAAGACCCTCACTCGTGCTAAGTTTGAACAATTGGCTCACGGTCTTATCCAAGCCTGCCTCGTGCCTTGCCAAAACGCTCTCCGCGATGCTGGTCTTGAAAAGAACGAAATCGACGAAATTATCCTCGTGGGTGGTTCTAGCCGTATCCCTGCTGTGCAAGAACTCGTGCAAAACTTCTTCGGCAAGGCTCCTTCTAAGGGTGTGAATCCTGACGAAGTGGTGGCTGTGGGTGCTGCTATCCAAGGTGCTATCCTCAACAAGGAAAGCGGTGTGTCTGACATCGTCCTCCTCGACGTTACTCCTCTTTCTATGGGTATCGAAACACTCGGTGGCGTGATGACTAAGCTCGTGGAAGCTAACACGACTATTCCTTGCAAACGTAGTCAGACTTTCTCTACTGCTGAGGACAACCAACCCGAAGTGACCATCCACGTGCTCCAAGGTGAACGCACTATGGCTGCTCAAAACAAGAGCATCGGTCGTTTCAACCTCGCTGGCATCGCTCCTGCTCGCCGTGGTGTGCCTCAAATCGAAGTTACTTTCGACATCGACGCTAACGGTATTCTCAACGTAAGCGCGAAGGATAAGGCTACTGGTAAGGAACAAAGCATCCGCATCGAGGCTTCTTCTAATCTCTCTCAAGAGGAAATCGACCGTATGAAGGCTGAAGCTGAAGCTAACGCTGCTGCGGACAAGGCTGAGGCTGAACGCATCCAGAAGATCAACCAAGCAGACAGTATGATTTTCCAAACCGAAAATATGCTCTCTGAAAATGGTGATAAGCTCCCTGCAGAAGTGAAGGGTAAAGTGGAAGCTGCGCTCAACCAGTTGAAGGAAGCACACAAGGCACAAGACGTTGCTGCCATCGACGCTGCTACTGCTGCTTTGAATGCTGCTACTCAAGAGCTTTACGCTCAAGCCGGTGGCGGTGCTCAACCTGGTGCTGCTGACTTCGCTCAAGGTGGTGCACAACAAGGTGCTCAACAAAACGGCAAGGAAGACATCCAAGATGCTGACTTCGAAGAAGTGAAGTAATCACATCCATTGTCCTAATAATAGGAAACCCCAGCTACTCTACTTTGAGTGGCTGGGGCTTTTTGTGTTTGTTTGTGTTTGTTTCTGTTTCTGTTCTCTCCCTCCTTTTCTCCCCAATGATTCCCCAAAGGTCGTTAGAGTGTAATCTTGTTAGTCGTTATTGATTCTCCAAAGGTTGTTAGAGGGTAATCTTGTTAGTCGTTATTGATTTTCTCAAAGGTCTTTGAGGGTTATCTTGTTAGTCGTTATTGATTCTCCAAAGGTTGTTAGAGGGTAATCTTGTTAGTCGTTATTGATTTTCTCAAAGGTCTTTGAGGGTTATCTTGTTAGTCGTTATTGATTCTCCAAAGGTTGTTAGAGGGTAATCTTATTAGTCGTTATACGAGAAGATAACTGGCTGGCATCTTTCATTTTCTTTTTGACATCTTGTTATCGTTCGTTCTTGACGTAGTCACTACGCCTTCGAGTCAACGGTAAACAAACTGCTCAACAATCAAATCTGTTCAGGTTCTAGTGACTTTTTGGGGAGGGATAATCGGTGGAACAAGAAACAAAGAAAGACCGCATCAAAACCAATGGGTCTTGACGCGGTCTTTGATTGTGCGTGATTAGTTATAAAGAATTAGTTCTTTACAAGTTTCACGGTGCGGACGAGTTTACCATCGCGTTCGATACGGAGGAGGTAAGTGCCTGGAGTACCGAGATAGAGACTTGCGTTGTTGCCAGCTGCAATGTGTGCAGATTTTTGTGTAACAAGTTGTCCAGCGAGGTTGTAAAGAGAAATATTATAATGTCCAGATTGTTCAAATTCTACCAAAACATTTTCTCCTACAGTTGTGGCTTTGAACTCATCAGATTGAGCTTTTTCAATGCCAGTGACTCCTGTACCCACTTTGATGACAGAGAAAGTCTTGCTGTCACTACCCAGGGCATTGGTGAGCGTAAGTGTCACATTGTACATACCATCCTTAGAGAAGGCAATGTTAGCAGAACCCGCTTGGTCATTACCCATTGCATCTGTGATGGTTGCATTCTTAGCAGTCCAAGTAGCTGTAGTCTTAACAGGGAAGGCTGTTCCTGTGATGAAAGGACATCCAGAAGTGTAGGTTGGTTCTACCCAGTTGATGTCGCCTTGACCTTCGCCACCAGCAGCAACATAGTTGTGCAAACCTGCATTGGCAGTAGTTTTACCCACAGAGGTAAACTTCTTGTCAGTGGCTTTGTCTTCAAAGTCCAAAGTGCTGCAAGACCCTCAGGAAGGGCGTCTTTGTTGAGGCTCTTCATAGAAGCTTGAACGTCTTCTGCAGTGATGGGTTTGTTCCAGATTTGGAAGTTGTCAATGACCCCATCCATACCATTTCTGAAGGCAGCAGTACCACCTGCGGCAATGACCATACGATCGGTAATGGAGTAAACATTTGACTCAAAGCCTACAGGGCTAGTTTGTTCTGCACCACCATGCTTCCATTTGGTTACTTCTTGTTTGACTCCATTGACATAGAAATCAGAACGGAAGTCACCGTCGGCATTGTATTCGAAGTTGAAGGCAAGGTGTACCCAGCTACCTACGGGGAGCTTGGTTTTGCCAAAGGTATATTGCAACTCTGTGTTGCCAGAAGCATCGGTGCCGCGGAAGGTGTAACTTCCGATGCTACCATCAGCATTGAGAGAAGTCCAAATCCAACCCCAGTCGGTCTTTGGCCAGCCATCTTTCTTACTAGCAACGCTAAGAAGTTGTGTTGAACCGGCTGCAAGTTTGTTGATCTTGAGCCAGTAAGCAACAGCGAAGCTCTTACCATTAGCCACTTGTACCTCAGAAACAGGAACTCCAAATCGTTCCTCCTTAAGGTCTACGCCTTGTGAACCATTACCATCGGCTTCGCGTCCTGTATAAGCAAATTGGGCAGCTTCATTGACTTTGAGCTCAATGTTGGAGTTAGCATTGTTGGCAGTGAGTGTCTTAATTTCAGGAAGAGCACCAATTTCTTTGCTGGTGATTTGAACGAAAGCAGGATATTCGCGAGTGGTTTCTTTGCGACCTTCTGCTGTTTGTTCGTTTCCTTTTACTTTAAGCGTGTAGCTACCAACTTTGGCAAGTCCATTGACTTGAACTTTATTTCCAGTGCCTGAGAATACTTCTTCACCCTTGCTGTCAAGAATCGTCCAAGTAGCCGTTTCGTGAAGAGGATCAACGTAACCAATTTCAAAGCTTCGTTAGGTTTGATGGTCTTCTTGTTGATTTGGACGTCATCGTTATAAGCGTAGTTAGAGGCTTCGATGAAGTCACTCCAAGTGATGGCAGACTCTGTCTTATGATCAAGAGAAAGAGCTGAAACACCCAAACGAACCTTGGCTTTTGTTTCGGTGAGTTCAAGAGGAATGTTATAGTACATTGCAGCCCATGAAGTAGTTACTCCCATGAGGATAGGTTGTTTTCCTTCTTGTTGGGCATAAACCTTGAACATTGATGTTTTGACATCACTGTTGTAGCATGGTTCTCCTGCAGCCTTGTCGTTCTTCATATTGAAGATGAGCTTAGCATCAACACCTTGGCGACTGAAAGACAGAAGGTTTGCTGTCTTAATTTCAGGAGCGGCTGGAGTGGCTACAGCTACAGATGGACGAGAGAGTGAAAATTCACCCAAGTAGAGGTCAAGGTTTTCAGCATTCTCTAAGTGGAGTGCAACCAGTGCCAACTTTTTACCATTGAAGGCTTCTGAGAGGGTAAATTTCTTTTCTACCCAAACATCTTCATCGGCATCCTGATTTGAAGTCAGTACATTGAAGTCACTTTCGTTGATGGCAGCTGCTTCTGCACCTTCGGCAGTGAGTGTCAAGTGTACATTGGCTTTACCTTTCTTTACCTTATAGCGGAGAGTGATGACGTCACCAGTGGCAAGCGCATATTGAGTTTTGAAAAGATGGAGGAACTCATTAGCGGATGAGCCATTGATGCGCAAGCTAGAACCACCCATATAGGCTTCGTCCCAAGAGAATTCTGCATTCAAACCATTGCTCACAACATCGTTGCTTGTGCGACCGAGCACCTTGTTGGCAAACCACCAGCGCCAAGTGGGAAGGTAGTCTTGCACACCAATGTTGTACCATTCACGATTGTTTTGCTGCTTACCCATCCAGTTGAAGTACTTACCATTACCCAAGTTGAAGTAGGTGATGAAGGGTTCTTCTGCCAAATCCCAAGATAGAGTAGAACGCGCAGACATCATGCTTGCCATGCCGGGGAAATCGAAGTTATCGGCATTGTATTTGAGCGAGTTCTTCATTTCTGGGAGGTTAGCTGGGTTGCGTGAGCCACCAGTAAACCAACGTTCGGTGCGGAGCATAGGGTTCTCTGCTTGATGTCAGGAGTAGAACCCTTTTTCACCGCGGCTTTCCCAGAACATATTTCGTTGGTGTGCGCCCCAAAGACCAATAGAGATGGGATAGTCTTTGAGCAATGTCCAGTTGATGCCATTCCTGGGTTCAGCTCCTTGCATGTTCACACCTGCGTAGAGGTAGAGAGGGTTGCGGTTGATAGATCTAGCGTGTTCAACAGAGCTTTCTAGAAGGTCTGTTCCATAACTCCAGTTGTAGTTGAAGAAGAGAGACGCGGCAGGTTTTCCGTCTACACCAAAATTTTTCTCGTTGTGCTCTGCAAGACCTTGGTCGAACATGATAGAACCACGGTCATTCGTGCCATCATACCACATGTTTTCGAACAATGGGTTCTTGTCCTTCATCTTTTCGTTGAGGGCAACATGCAGTTCACGGATGGCTTTTGTTTCTGCAAAACCACCGCTGTATTCAGAATTATAGCCAAATCCGTCTACACCGTAGTAGTTGAGGAACTGTGCTGCTTTATCTGCACCAGCAGTTTTCATTTGATTAAAGCATCTTCTCCAAGCGTTAGGCAAAGTAGTATTAGGAATACCTGCAACAGAAGTTACTGCCACACCGTTTTTGTGGGCGACATCCAATAAGGCTGCAGGAACGCGACCGAGAGGAGCTGTCCAGTCGCCCCAGTGGTCTACATAGTTCCACATAGAAAAGACTTCGCTATCGAAGATTCCATTGGGAAGGGCATTGACTTCTGGGTCATTGATAGGAAGCCAAGCCACAAGGCGCTTGTCGACTTCAGGCTTGATGTCAAGGCGTACTTGCGTAGCATTGTTGTTGAAATGTTTGCGAGGCTTCACACGAGAGATGAAGAAGTTGTCATCAGCAGAAACTGTGCTGCCAGGCTTCCAGTTGGTTAGTTGTTGACCAAATTGCTCGCTGCTATATCCCCATTTGATATAGTCCTTTGGAGCTGTTGAGCATAACCATTTGTTGCCATCACAGCCAAAAGGCTTGAGATGAGTAGAGTAGCTTTTCTCATGGCAAAAATATTAAATGATTGATAGAGTTGGTTCGTAATAGAAATAAGAGAGTCTTTTGCTACAAGGCTTATGGTCTTGCGCAGAAGACTCTCTTTTTAGCGTTTACAAGATTAGAAGTTTGGAGTGTTCAAATCCCACCACAGACGGGTTGCTTGTACATCTTCTCCACCAAGAGCGTTGATACCAGTAGCTTCAATGTTACCCTTTGAGATGGGGTCTGAAGCGTTCCAAGGAATTCGGCGGATGATGTCACCATATTGGAGAGAACCATCACCATCGTCAGCATTGAGGACATTGAAGAGTTTGGGATATCCTGTGCGACGGAGTTCTGTCCAAGCCTCTGTAGAGAGGGGGGAAGAGGGCGATGTACTTTTGGGTGATGATCTTTTCGAGTTTCACCTCGCGTGAATCAGATTCGTTCCATTTCACACCGATCTTGGTGACTGATGGCCAGTCTTCTCCACCCATTGGATCTTTTTGTACGTAGGCTGTGGGTTGTTCCTTCTTGAGGTAGTCCTCCACGAGCGTCTTGTAAGGGCTACTGCTAATGAGTGAGGGATCTTCTACATAGGCATTGCGAATACCTTCATTGTAGAATTGCTCAGCAGTACCGCCCATGTTCCAACCACGTAGTGCACCTTCAGCACGGAGGAAGCATACTTCTGCGTACTTCACATAATATGCAGGAGCATTTTTCATTATGTCATAGGCGAATGAAGAATAACGACCATATTGGTTACCTGCAGATTTTTTACCTTCACCCACAAATGTGCCTACACGAATACCTACGATACGGCTATCGTCTGGAGTCACTTCTTTTTTGCTGTTGGTGATTTCTCCGCTATTCTTTTTCCAGAGATAGTGAGTGGTGGGGTGGTCAAGGCTCATGAGCAGAGATTCCATAGAAGCACTCAATCGGGTGTCGTCCCAGTTGACCATGATTTCAGCAAGGGCATGCTTACCGCCCATCTTCTTGACGAAGACGCCATGCTGGTCATTGACGTTTTCTATTACACCGCTCTTTACTGCTTCTTCAGCCCATTTTCTTGCAGTTTCAGGTTCTACCTTCACGATGTGCATTGCCATACGCAACTTGAGTGAATTTGCTAAAGCTATGTAGCTACGCATACCTTGAAATCCGCGTTCACTGTCAAGGTTCGTTTCATTGTATGTCATGCACAATTCTTCGATACCATCTTTATACCATTGAGGACGTTGGTCAAAGGCTTTGAGCGTTGCCACAATTGTGTCAATATTTTGCACAATGCCGTGATAGATGGTCTTCAAATCGTTATAGACCTTTGGATTCTGCGAGTTTTTCTTATCCTCGAGATAAGTGAAAGGACCAGCCATATCAGCGAGCTCTTGTGCGCCTACACAATAGTAAAGTAGGTTGATGGCTTTCATTTCAGGGATGCTGTCGGACATGGGATGGTGCAAAACAGGCATAATAGCATTTTTTGCTCCTGTATATGCTCCCAATGGACCACCATTGAATCCGTCAACGATGCGATAGCTAGAAGTAAGACGTCCACCAAAGTTGTGGGGAACAGTCAAGTAACCTGCGTAAGCATCAGGGTTCCTAATGAATAGAAGAACTGATAGTTGTGAGGACTTGAGGGAAGGAGTCCCCAGCTTTCAGTCTTACCTCCTCTTAGCAGGCATTGTCCTGTTTTTGCTTTGAGGGTAAACATCTTTTTCTAGAACCTCGCGCGCTTTAGCAAAACCCTCTTTGCTCACTTGCTTATGGTAGTCAATGACATCGACATTGCCCACATAGACTTTGTTGTCAACAGCGCGATCGTTGACTTGCAACGAATTGAGAGGATCGTCATAGTCCAAACAAGATTGCACACCAAAAAGTGGCAAATGCCAAGAGGACAATGGCAGAGATATTTTTGTTCATGATGAAATAGCGATAATATGATTAGAAATTGAGCTTGACATTTTACACCAAATGAACGAGCTGAAGGAAGGTTGAAGATTTCAAAACCACCTAAGCCATTTGCTGTAGAAAGCGAAATATCTGGATCGACGGGAGCCTTCTTGTAGATGAAGAAGAGGTTGCGTGCAATGACTGACACGCTGAGGTTCTTACCTTCACCCAGCAAGTTACGCCAGTTGTAACCTAATGATAGTTCACGTAGGCGGAAGTTTGTGGCATCATAGATGTAGTCGATAGCACTGCTACTACCAACAGCTTCATAATATTTGCGACCATTTACAATGTCACGTCCTTCGTTGATGGCAAGTCCCCATGAACCATCAGCTGCTTTAAGTCCAGTAGCTTCTGCGTGACGACGAGCTTCTCCTGTACGTTCTGAAACACCTAGACGATCGAGATAACCTTCGGTGAGAGATACCACTTTTCCACCAATACGACCATTGACGAGGAAGTAAAGTGAGAAATTCTTATAGAAGAAGGTATTGCTCCAAGAAAGTTGAACGTTTGAGTTCATATTACCAACATTCAATCCGAAGCGTTCTCCACCCTTGTCTACACGAACATTACCCGCAGAGTTTACATAACGCTTCTTACCATCGAATGAGGGTTGCCCTTGATCGTTGATATAGATATCGCCTGCTTTATGGATGAGCTTACCTCTTCCTTCAGAGTTGAGACCACCATTTCGTCACGGTAAACATCATCGCGCCAGCGTGTGTAGTCATTGACATACATTTCACCATAAGGGCGACCAACTTTATAGTTGACTTGTACCTTACCACCAGCCACTGTGAGAGCCATTTCCTTGTTATGACCATCTTCGACATAGGTCTTTTCTACGCGGTTGTGGTTGTAGGATACATTTACACTTGTCTTCCAACGTAAACCAGGAATGAGGTTGTTCCAGTCGTAGCCAACAGTAGCTTCAATACCTTGGTTGCGGATGATACCACTATTCACTGGTTGAGATTTACCATTGGATGCTGCAATCGTAAGATAAGAATTGTGCATTGCAGCATTATAATAAGTCAAGTCAACATTCAAACGATTGTTGAAAAATTGCGTTTCAACACCAGTTTCGAATGAACGAGTCTTTTCAGGAATAGGCCAGAAATTGTTGTAACCTAATACACTAGCAGCTCCCGTGCGTGGGTCAATCGTTACGGAATTGAAGAGTACGTTAGGGATAGAGTTACCTACTTCTGAGTAACTAACGCGATATTTCACGTATTCATCCTTCCAATTAAATAAACTAGAGAGGATGGCATTAGCACCAAAACCAAAGTAGCCGTAGTTGTCAGGTGTGCCCAGTGCAGAGAATTGGCGGAAAGTGCGGTACCAGTCACGGCGATAAGAACCGTCAACATAAACCATGTCTTTCCATCCTACTTGGGCAGTGAAGAGAGCAGCTTTATCCCAGTTGCTTGAGGTGTTTTTGGTTGTACCACCAGCGCCACCAGATGATGGGTCAAAGCGATTGATAACTGTGGGAAGTTCTTTCAGGATATAGCTTTGAGAGGTGTCAAAAGATGCATTTGTGTAGGTGTTGACATTCGTGCTTTCGATGACGTGACCCACCCATCCTGCGGTTGTAGAAACGCTCCAGTCTTGGATTTGTTTATTATAAGAAAGGAGGTAGTCTGTGTAGATTTCGTTGGTTCTATTGTTAGATAGATAGTACGTACCAAAGTCGTTCATCGCCTGTGGTCCCCAAGTGGTAGCATAGGTTTTGCCTTCAGCACTATATCTTGAGTGGTCGATGCTTACGCGAGCTTGGAAAGCTAAGCCATCATAGATATCAAATCTACCTTGCAAGTTACCATAGAAACGGTCGTCTTGACTGACACTGTTGTTCTTATTAAGCAGCCAATAGGGGTTGTTCTTTTCTGCAGTTTGGAAAGCCCATTCTTGCAATGGTCCAGAAAGCTGTGAGCGACCACTAGTTTCTGTATAAGCGCCTGTAACAGGGTCGGCTTTAAAATATGAACGTTCTGCTGATTGCCAGTTACCAAGAGTTGAAATGTGGTTACGATAGTAAGCAAGATCTACGTTGCGTGGCATTGTGTAAAGGTCATACAATGGGTTGCCCACAGTACCACCACCAATACGGTTGTTGGTTTTGGTCTGTACATAGTTGGCATTTACGTCAATGTTTACACGGTTCCAGAAGTTGTAGCTTTGGCGGAACGAGAGCGTATTACGATTGTAATTGTTGCTCTCTAACATACCATTTGAGTGTGAGTTGGCTACAGAGAAATAGGTCTTGATTTTTCTGTACCACCGGACAAAGATACTGAGTTGTTAGCTGTTAGACCGGTGCGGAAGAAATTAGCGATATCGTCGTTAGCCGAATTGCGTAAGTGTATGTTGCGTGTACCACCAATAGTTGGAGCTGCATTTACAGAGGCTGTATAGGCACCACCGCCAGGAAGTTTTGCTCCCCAGCTGTCGAGTGTTAAACCACCAGAAGTCACTTCTGCACCATACGCATTTTGCAATCTAGGAGTCAGTAGTGGGTTTTCAAAGGTGACGTTAGAAGTGAAATTTACATCAAGTTTTCCTTCCTTACCTTTCTTTGTAGTAATCATCACTACACCATTAGCAGCGGCAGAACCATAAAGGGCAGCAGCGTTAGCACCTTTCAAGATGTTCATCGATTCGATGTCATCTGGGTTAATCATAGAAAGGGGGTCAGAACCTTCTGCTACACTTGAATAGGTAAGGTTGTAAGCTTGGTTAGCTTGTCCACGCACGTTGTTGGTCATAGGCACACCGTCCACAACGATAAGAGGGGCGTTGTTACCTTGGATTGATTTATTACCACGAAGGGTGATTTTAGAAGCACCACCAGCACCACCAGCAGAGGGAGTAATCGTAACACCTGAAATCTTACCCTCAATGCTGTTCACCAAGTTGGGGTCTTGCACCTTCATCAACTCGTCTGAACGAAGCATTTGAGTGGAATAAGTGAGAGAACTTGCTTTACGGGTAATACCCATCGCAGTTACCACTACCTCATTGAGGTTGGAGGTTTCTTCTTCGAGGGTGAAGTTCAATTCTGAGCTACCATCCCATTTCACCGTTTGTGATTTGTAACCGATGAGTGAGACTTTAATAGATGCACCAGGTTTTACGTTCTTAAGGGTGAAAGATCCGTTAAGTTCTGTAGTCGTACCAGTGCTGGTACCTACAACGATGACGTAAGCACCTACAGCAGGTTCGCCTGTAGCATCAATTACTCGTCCTTTTAGAACGTTTTTTTGCTGTACATTTGAAGTCGCTGCATGAACTGAAGTGGGGACAAAGCTACCCACCCCACCAGTTAGCATTGCAACCAAGAGCATTGCTCTCGCAGATAGCATTGGCTTTATCATGGCATGTTGTTTTTATGTTGAATGTTTCTACTGAATGAATATGCGGAAAAAATGAAAATTTGATTTTGGTATACAAAATTGCTATGTTCAGTAAGCATTTTCAATGGCGAATTTACAGATAAAGTGCTTTACTTCCAAATCTTCTGCGATATTTTTTTATGGAATAGGCTGTGATAACCGAGATAAATTGGTTGTTCTTACTTACTATAACTTATTGTTGTTTAGTTAGATGTATAGTATTTGTTTTGTGTGTATTATTTCTGCATTTTTTTTCTATTTGTATTTGCGGAACTCCGAGAGTTTGGAGGGGATTTGTTGATAGATGGAGATGACAAAAAAGAGGAAATACTACACTTTCCGTTGAAAAGTGTAATATTTCCTCTTCTTTTATGTGTGTTTTGTAGACGCTTCGCCTTTTATTGCGGAGCAAATCCATATTTTTGAGTGAACTCTGCGATACGCTGCTGAGTTTTTGTATAAAACTTTCGATAATCGTCGCTCTCCGGATGAAGGGGACGATGTGCCAATGCTTGACGAATTGAATAAAGATGTGATGCGCAGTCGTTCAGTTCGGAAGAAAATACTGTCTCTCGAAATTTTTCCCAGATGTAGTCCACAGCTTGTTCCGAAGGATGGAGCATGTCGGAAGCAAAGAAGCGATAATCGCGGAGTTCGTCTAGGAGTATTTCATAGGCAGGAAAGTAGAACTGCCAAGTGTCAACTGATGAGGTGAAAGAGGAAGTTTCGGCATCCTTTCTCTCCTCTTTTTCTTTTTTACTGTAGTTTTCGGTGCTCTCTTGGTCTCGCTCCGAGTATTGCGTAAAATCGTTGGACCTTTTCAGCATACTCTCCAAGGTGTTCTCAAAAATCTCCGAAGTTTCTCCGAAAATCTCCGATATTTCTTTTCGCCTCTCCAACGATTGTGTAGAAACTTTTGAACCGGAGATTTGTAAGAAGGGGTTATCGTTAGCTGTCTTTGAGTGAATGAGATGATCAATCATAAGTTGCAGACGAGCTTTGGATAGCTGCGACTCGTGCATCCCATGTTTGGCGTAGCGATAGGGACTCACCGTCCAGAGGATGCGAAGCTGTGGATAGTGGGCTTTGATGAAAGGCAGCAACGACTCCCACACACCGATTGATTGCTCTAAAGAAGTGACTTTCTCTTCAAACATCTTACTGGGCATCTTATGACAGTTTGCCACCAAACTTCCGCAGCTGAGTTCTTCTTTGAGATAATAACCGTGGTCCGTGCTAAGCGTGAGAATGAGCAAATCCGCCTTTTGCAACACCTCGTGTGCTTGATTCAACGACGCTTCAACTAGGCGTTGGCATTCCTCGCGAGTAGGAGCCGAAAGCTCCTGCATGCCACCAACTGTGCCACAGCCCATCACGTCCCTCAAAGAAAATATCTTCAGGAAGGGGATGGGCAAAGGCTATTCTCGCCAGGGCACGTGCCAAAACCGTGGGGTGGTAGAGCACGCCAAAGGGATTGACGCTCACTCTATCAGGAGGAAGCGCGAACGCCAATCGTTGCCCGATGTGTTCTGCAAAACAAGAACCTAGGACAACGATGTGCGATTGTGGAGTCAGTTGGAAGGGGGAGGGAGAAATCTCAATCGGTGTGGAAAATCTCATCACGCTTTAGAGTTTAACTTGCACAGCAGCAGGGAACAATCTTTCGGGGTCGTGGAATAGTTCAAGGCTTTCCTTGATATACTTCGCATCGCATTTCAGTTTGCCTTCAAAGACCTTTTTGTCATTCACCCACACCTTCACTGGTTGCGACAAATCCACCAAAGTGTTGTCCAAGAAAATGGTGTAAGTGCCCGACTTTGCTGGAGAATAAGTGCGATTAAACTTCATTGGAATGCTCGTTCCTGGCACATTGTCCGTCACCGTATACGTCACTTCTTTTACGGTTAGGCGCACCTCATTGTTCGCCATGCTAAGATGATGGAAATAGCGTGGAGATCTTCCGTCATAGTCGTTGGTAGCTCCAGGGCTAGTAGCAGCTACTTCGGGCAATTTGGGTGATTCGTCCACACGAAGGTTATAGAATCCACTGCGGTAGCGTCCACCCATGGGGAAGTTCTCCCAAAGGAATTCTTGGGGACGAGGATTTCTACGATATGCTTTCAGCCAACTAGTTGTAGGGTGGTAGTTGATGCCGTGTTCACGCCCTTGTTGCAATTCAATGCGGTGGTTGAAAGTATTGGGATATTGGAGTGCTAATTTGTCGAAAGTCTCTTTAGCTACCGTTGTGATGAGATTGCGTCCAAAACCATAGTCGCGACTACCCGTGAGTAGGGAGAAGGCAATGTGTTGGCAGTTTTCGGCAGGCGCATTTCGCAAAGGTTCTCCACCAGCCATAGGACCCGCGCCTGCCCAATAGTCAGCATAATAAGAAGCTAAGCGTTGCGAACCATAACCCCCTTCGGAGATGCCAAACACATAGATGCGATTGGGATTGATGTTTGGCGATGCCATCGCTTGTTTCAGCATTTCCTCGTAAGCCCATTGTTTAGACTGTTGATACCATCGATACCACTCTCCATTGGGATTAGGCATTTTGGGAATGACGTAGAGAGAAGGCGCATCGTCAAATTGGCGTGCCAGAGAGAGACCAGCCGCCCATTCCTGATCGGCAGGACCACTACCATGCAAATAGAGGAAAAGGGGGTAACCTTCCTTGGGTTGTTCACCCTTCGTGCCAACGTAGAATTGGAGTTCTGCACGTTCTTCTAGTTGACTGGGAAGAAGTTGACTTTGTGTCGCAGGTTGTTCGAGAGAAGGAAGCGATGCTTTTTGCAGAATCGAAAAAACCGAGTTAGAGCATCGCATTTCTTGCTGCCAAGTTTGCCAAATATAGCGTTGCGCATCGGGCACTTCTTGCAGAGACAGTTCTTGAGCTTGGGCAATAAAGGTAGAGCAACAAAGTGTCGCAACGAGATAATGAGTAAGTTTCATGACACAGAGAGTGTAAAGGGAAGGATTTTGACTAATATATAATAGTATGATGGTGGGCTAAAATAGCTAGTTTAGCTAACCAATAAAGAACAAGGAGACACCCAGCACACTGATGCAAGCTCCGATAATCTCTTGTAGCGCAATGCGTTGTCCAAATATCCAGTGAGCAGGAGCAAGAATGAGAACAGGGCTCAGTGACATAATGGTCATGCCCACTCCCACGGAGGTGTAGCGCGTGGCCATGAGCGAGAGAGAAACTCCGACAAAGGGTCCGAAAACTACGGCGCAAGAGAGGATGCTCAAGCCTCTGCCATCGCGAAGACTAGAGGTGAATTGGTGAGTCTTACGTGCCAAAGCCAATAGGAAAGTGAACCCCACAAGACCTGCTACGCCACGCATGAAAGTTGCTGCAAAAGGCAAGAGCATTTTGTAGGTGTCGAGTTGTTCAGACGACAGAGAGAGGGATTGTAAATTCAAATCGTAGTGATGAAGTCCTTTGGCAGATAGCACCAAGCCCAGTCCTTGTCCCACTCCAGCTCCCAGTCCATAGAGCACTCCTCTCAAGGGAAGGCGCAGTTTCACCCGTTTTCTCTTCTGATGATCGGCAGCATCTTTGTCTGATTTGCCAAGAATCGAAAGGGCAATCCCCAAGCTGGTGACGGTCATGCCCAAGATGCCGTTTGTGGTGATGGTTTGTCCCATGAAAATCCACCCTGCTATGGCAGCCGTGGCAGGAGAAATCGTCATGAACAGCTGGGCAAAGCGCGAACCTATGAGATGATAGGCATTGAACAAGCAGTAATCACCAAACACATATCCTACCAGTCCAGAGAGCAAGAGCCATACCCACGTGGTGGTAGAAGCTGGAGGGGGCAGTGGGCTGCCTGTGAAAGCGAAAAGCAAGACCGCTATCATGGACATACTCAGGATCATGCGCCACACATTGACCACACTAGCGCCCAAACGCTTTGTCGCCACCTCACTAAACAGCGCACTGGCAGTCCATAAGGTTGCCACGATGAGTGAGAGAGATTCGCCAAAATAAGGGATGGAGGAGAGTACAGACATTGGTTTACGGAGATTTAGACTACAAAATTAGGTCATTTTTGTCGGACAAGAGGTGAATCTCAGAAGAAAGTTGTATTTTTGCCTTATGATTGCGCTGCATTTCGCTCCCTTGCAGGGATATACCGACGATGTTTACCGACGTTTACACCATCAGCTTGTAGGTGGGGTGGACTTCTACTATACTCCATTCGTGCGCCTCGAGCATGGGGCTCCGCGCTCCAAAGATTTGCGCGACATCGCGCCCGAGCACAACGAAAATGTTCCTGTGGTGCCCCAAATCATTGCTGCCAATCTAGCCGAATTTCGCACCCTCACTCAGTTGATTGTAGAAAAAGGCTATCAGCGCATCGATTTGAATATGGGATGTCCCTTTCCCCTCCAAGCGAAGCACGGACGCGGTTGCGGACTTTTGGCAAAAACGGACGACATAACAGCTATGTTTGCAGAGATGAAACAGCACCCTGAGGTGCAATTTTCCATCAAACTCCGACTCGGTTGGGACGATTCCACCGTGGCACAGCGTCTGTTGCCACTCATCAACGAGGCACCCATCATGCAAGTCACGTTGCATCCACGCATCGGAACGCAGGGATACAAGGGCACAACCGACATGGACGCCTTCTCGGCTTTTGCTGCTGAATGCACCAAGCCTTTGGTTTACAATGGCGATCTCACTTCTCCCGAAGAGGTGTTGCAGTTGCATCAACGATTTCCGCAACTTGCCGGCATCATGATAGGGCGCGGATTGTTGGCGCGTCCTTCGCTAGGTGCGGAACTTCGTGATCAGCGTGAATGGGTAAGACATGAGCGCATTGCTTTGCTCCATCGATTGCACGATGCTCTTCATGCTCACTATGCGCGAGTCATACCAGGTGAAGCGCAACTGCACCAAAAGCTCCGTACTTTTTGGGATTATCTCGAACCCGAAATTGGACGCAAACCTTTCAAAGCTGTACAAAAAGCAGGCAATCTTCGTAATTACCTTCGTGCTGTAGCTGAGGTGGTGTAAATTGCTTGCAAACCGCATCGTTATTTTGCAAACCCAGCTGCTGCTATTATATAGACTTTTCTCTCTTCCTTCCTCTTCATAACACTAGAAAGTATTTCTGTCATTCTATAAAACTCAAATTGATATGATTCCTTTTGTATCAAACACCATCAAGTACATTGGTACTGATGATCGCGATCTCGACCTTTTCGAGAGCCAATATCGCACGCCCGAAGGCATGTGCTACAACAGTTATGTGATTCTCGATGAGAAAGTTTGCATCATGGACACTGTCGATGCACGTTGCGCTGAGGAGTGGAAGGTGAATCTCCAAGTAGCGCTTGAAGGGCGCACACCTGATTACCTTGTCGTTCAACACGTGGAGCCAGACCATGCTGGTGCCATTGCCGACACAATCAACAAATATCCCAACTTGAAAGTCGTGGCGAGTGCCAAAGGTTTGGCTTTCATTGCTCAGTTCAACGAAGGTCTCGATCTCACCGATCGTTCTATCACCGTCACCGATGGTAGTACTCTCGACTAGGTGGTCGCACCTTGCACTTCATCACTGCGCCTATGGTGCACTGGCCCGAAGTCATCATGACTTATGACGATGGTGATAAAGCCTTCTTCTCTGCCGATGCTTTCGGAAAATTCGGCACCTACGATGCGCATCCCAACGATTGGGCGCAAGAAGCTCGTCGCTACTATTTCAGCATCTGCGGTAAATATGGTATGCAAGTTTCTAAGGTATTAGAAAAGGCTGCTCAATTTGACATCGAGGTCATTTGTTCACTCCACGGCACTCTCCTCCGCAATGGTGAAATGGCTGAGGCACTTCGTCTCTATGGTCTTTGGTCTAAATATGTGCCCGAAAATCCTGAAGGCATTGTCATTGCTTACGCCAGCATCCACGGAGGCACTAAGGTCGCAGCTCGTCGTTTGGCTGAAGTTTTCCGTGAAAAGGGTGCTGCAGAAGTGGTGCTCCACGACTTGTGCCGTGGTTCTATCGACCATGCGCTTGCCGATGCTTTCCGTCTTGGCAAACTTGTGTTGGCTGCTTCTAGCTACGACTCAGAAGTGTTCCCCCCCCCATGCACCATTTCACGCACAAACTTCGTCTCAAAGGTTTCACCAAGCGTCGTGTTGCCATCATGGAAAATACCACTTGGGCTCCTACGGCTGCGAAGACCATCAAGGCTGAATTGGCAAACTTCAAGAACCTCGAAGTGCTCGAAGACGTGGTTTCCATCAAGAGTGCTTTGAAGCAAGCTGACATTCCTGCGCTCGAAGCCCTCGCCGATGCTGTGATGGCATAATAGACGTTAGAGGGTCACGGACCCTTTATGCTCGCCATAAAGTGGCTCGGGCATAATAGAGTTTAGACATTAGACGTTAGAATTTAGACGAAGAGAGAATATCGCTTTCTTATTTGTCTAATTGTCTTTTGGATATAATAAAAAGCTCCCCCCATCTCTTTTATAGAAATGGGAGGGAGCTTTTTTTGAGGAAACACGAAAGTCAATACCAAAAATCGGCAAATAGGGGAAGATGGTCGCTGATGCCACCATGATAGTAGGTGCCGAGGTAGGTGCGACGCGGATGGAGTTCACCTGATTTGGAATATTCTAACAAGAAAGAGGGAGCAAAAATGTGGATGTCGCAAGAGGGACGTGTGAAGAATGGGATTTTCTTAGTGTGTTGTGAAGCGTGAAGTGGCGAAGAAGGGGAGCAATCTTGAGAGATAAAGTTGTGAGAAACTAAATCTGGTCGATGCGGCCCCACTGATGTCGGAAAAAGTAGGTGCCACTTATCGCGCTGTTGTCGTAGGAGTCGAGAGTGTGGCGTTGAGCTGTCGTAGAGTCGTTCTCTGGAGTCTTTTGAGACATAGTTTCGCTCAAATGCCCTTCTTGAGTTTTGGTCGCAGGATAGGGTGTGGCATGCGTGGTGAGTGCATAGAAATAAGGAGAGAGCACACGTGCAATGGATGGATCGGAGGGTTCGTCGTTGAAATCGCCCATGGCAATGAGGTGAGGACGAAGCCGCAAGCGGAGTAGGCTATCGGCAGTGTGGGCGATAAGGGTAGCTGTTCGCTCGCGATAGGGAGAGGAATGTGCTGCGCCTCCCAGTCGAGAGGGGAAGTGAGCAAGAAAAACATCGATTGTGTCGCCACGCGGTGCGCGAAACGTGGCATGGAGTATGTCGCGCGTCGGGCGTTCGCGGAGAGAATCGAAGGGCACACGGAGAGATTGGTGCGTAATCAGCGACATCGTGACTGGTTGATAAAGCAGTGCAACATCGACACCTCGTTGGTCGCGACTGTGGGTAACTAGATATTCATAGCCCAAACGTGCTAAACGAGTGCGGCGACAAAGATGATGAATCACAGAGTCGTTCTCTATTTCGCAAAGTCCGATGAGGTCTATCGGTTGTAGGTCTGCTGCTGCCACGAGCGTGCGAGCTATGGTACCTTGTTTGCGCCAATAGCGTGGAGAAGTCCATTTCCGTTCAGAAATCGGTAGGAATTCTTCATCATGAAATCCTTCATCGTGGAGCGTATCAAAGAGGTTCTCCACATTCCAAGTGAGGATACGAAGCCGTTTCAAGGAGCGAGCATAGTTTCGATGCGGTTGCCATTGTTCGGCTGTGGGAGTTGAGGCAGAGTGGGGCGGAGGGTTCTGTGCGGCAAGCGGAAGAACGGCAGACCATAGCACAGTGCATAGGCAGATGAAGGCAGGCAAGAACCACTGCATCATAGAAGGGGGGAGGAGAACAAGGGCATTTCATAGTATGGATGTGGGAAAGGTGCAGGCTATTCGTGGTGATAGGGTTCACCGCGAAGGATGGTCATGGCGCGATAAATCTGTTCGGTAAGAAAGAGTCGCACCATTTGGTGTGAAAAGGTGAGCTTGGAAAGTGAGAGTTTCTCCTTGGCAAGGGCATAGATTTCAGAGGAAAAACCATAGGGACCGCCAATGACTAGCACCATTCGTTTGGAGACTGACGATTGACGGCGGTGGAGGTAGTCGGCAAACTCGATGGAGCGATACTCCTTGCCGCCTTCGTCCATGAGGACCACCCAATCTCCTTCTTTCAAACTCTTGAGAATAAGTTGTCCTTCACGCTCTTTTTGTTGTGCTGTGCTGAGGGCTTTGGTATTTTTGAGTTCGGGAATCACTTCAAGTTCAAAGGGAATGTAGTGTTTGATGCGAGAAACATAGTCCGTGATCAAAGCATTGAGGTGGGTATCGACGGTGCGGCCGACAACGAGTAGGTGAAGTTTCAAAGGGAAGTAGAAATTAGACGTTAGAGATTAGGCGTTAGAGGGGCTCATATCCTTTTACACTGAAAAGAATAGGAGGATAAAAAAACACATCGCCCTCTTACCCAAATGGAGAGGGCAAAAGGGCGAAAGTTATAGCAATGAAAGATGTTGTACACTTTATTTCTCAAATATCAGAGAGTGTATTTCCCCAATAAAAGAGAAAGTAGCACATACATCTACCTGGGGAGGAGTTTATCCTTCTGTTTCTTCTGTCTTCTTGCGACGAGAAACGCGGCGCTTGGGCTTTTCTTCGGGACGCTCAATCTTCACACCTGCAAGTTCGGGGTCAATCATGATTCGACCGCAGTATTCGCACACGATAATCTTCTTGCGCATGCGAATGTCAAGCTGACGCTGAGGTGGAATCTTGTTGAAGCAACCACCGCAAGCATCACGTTGTACGTAAACGATGCCGAGACCATTGCGTGAGCTTTGGCGGATGCGCTTGAAAGCTGTGAGCAAACGAGGTTCGATGGTGGTCTCGATGGCCTTAGCTTTTTCGCGGAGCTTTTCTTCATCAGCCTTGGTGTCGGCTACGATTTCGTCAAGCTCAGCTTTCTTTTGATCCAAATCTTGTTGACGAGTTTCAAGTGCTGCACGACCCTTCTCGAGATCGCCCGTCTTGAGGTTAATTAAACGCTCTGCATCATTGATCTTCTTGCGAAGCAACTCAATTTCGAGGCTTTGGAATTCGATTTCCTTTGAGAGGTTGTCGTATTCGCGGTTGTTGCGCACGTCCTCAAGTTGGCTTTGGTAGCGCGTCATCATGGCTTGCGCTTCCTTAATGCTTTCTTGTTTCTGAGCAATGTCGCCCTTGATGTGTTCGATTTCCTCCTCATACTTGTGGAGACGGTGTGAGAGACCTTCGATTTCGTCCTCGAGGTCTTGCACTTCAAGGGGAAGCTCGCCACGGAGCGTCTTGATTTCGTCGATTTCAGAGAGCTTAGTCTGGAGAGAGTTAGAGGTTTTTCAACTTCTGTTCTACAGACATGTCTGCGGAAGTGTTGTCTTTCTTTGTTGCCATTATGGTGGAATTTTTATTGCGTTGTCGAAAGCGATGTAATTACCGTGCAATATCTATTTATAGGAGTCGTGCAACCTCTCATATAATAATAAGTAGACGCAGAAATCCTGAAGACTCCTTATATATAAGCTCGGGCTGCGACGATACAATCGTTGTGCGACTTATAGATATTGTATGGGATTGGTGTCAATCGTTGTCATCGCTGTGCGGAGCGTAGGGAATTGCTCCTGAAGAATGCGCTGTAGGAGGTCGATGGTGTAACGTTCGCTTTGATAATGTCCGAGTGCTGCGAGCCAAAGTTCATTTTCATGACCGAAATAGTAGTGATAACCAATTTCTCCTGTGAAGAAAAGGTCTGCTCCAACGGCTTGGGCACGCCCAATCAAGAAGTCACCAGCACCGCCACAAAAGGCGATGCGCTGCACAGTCTGCTGAGACCCACGAGAGAAGTGAAGATTTTCTACCTTAAATTCTCGCTTGAGAAGCTGGAGAAAATCCATGGCATCCATCGGTTGAGGCAGATTGCCCACTAATCCACTCCCCGCAGGTTGGTCGCCACGCCCTAGAGGTTCAAGGAAGTCTAAGTCTTGCAGTCCGAGATGTTGGGCGATTTCATAATTGACGCCGCCCACAGCATTGTCAAGATTGGTGTGTGCGGCATAGATGGCTACATCGTTTTGGATAGCCTTTCGGAGAGTTCGCTCCACATAAGTTTTGTCGCTCACACATTTCACCCCACGGAAGAGGAGAGGGTGGTGAGCCACGATGAGGTTGTAGCCACGATCCACGGCTTCTTGCACCACGGCTTCAGTGACGTCAAGGCACAATAATGCCCCTGAACACTCACTCGCTGTTAATCCACACTGTAAGCCGGCATTGTCGTAGCCTTCTTGCAGGGGCAGCGGAGCGAAATTTTCAAGGGCTGCTGCGATTTTTTTGATCTGCATAGCGCATTGCTTAGGCGGTCAATAGGAAGTGACCGCAGATATTTTCGGCAAAGTTACGATTTTCTCTGCAGGTGAACAACTCGTTCACAAATATTTTTGTAACTTTGCTCCTAAACAACAACGGAATAATATGACGAAAGAAGAAATTTGTGGCAACTGGCTGCAAAGATATACCAAAGTTCAACTTGAAGAGTTTGGCGATCTCATTCTTCTCACGAACTTCAACAATTATGTGGACATGTTTTGTGAGCAGATGAATGTGACTGCGGTTGGCTTCGATGCTAACATGCGCGCAGCTACTGCCGAAGGAATCACCATGATCAACTTTGGCATGGGCTCGCCCAATGCGGCTCTCATCATGGATTTGCTTTCGAGTGTGAAACCTCGTGCGGTGCTTTTCCTTGGTAAGACGGGAGGACTCTCCCACAAAACTCAGTTGGGCGACTACATTCTTCCCCTTGCCGGTATTCGCGGAGAGGGTACGAGCAATGACTATTTCCCACCTGAGGTGCCAGCACTCCCTGCCTTTATGTTGCAACGTGCTATCTCTACTGCGCTCCGTGACGCTTCTTTGGACTATTGGACAGGAACAGTTTATACAACGAACCGCCGTGTTTGGGAACATGACGAAGAGTTCAAGGCTTATCTTCGCAAGACGCGCGCCATGGCTATCGACATGGAAACTGCTACTTTGTTCTCTTGCGGATTTTACAACCACATTCCTACGGGAGCTTTGCTCTTAGTGAGTGATAATCCTATGGAACCTGAAGGCGTGAAGACGGAAAAGTCGGACAATCATGTGACGCGTAATTTCGCTGAAACGCATGTGCAATTGGGCATCGCCGCCTTGCGCTTGTTGCAAGGTGACCGAAAGACGGTGCGCCACTTGAAGTTTGACTGGTAATCTCACTTATATAATAGTGTAAGGCGCATGCGGTTTTCGCTGCGCCTTCTTTAATTTACGGCTTGCCCATTTTTGTTTATGCTCAGCCTTTGTTCATTTAGGGCTGGATAATGTTTGTTTTTGGCTAGCTTGTATTAGTTTTTGATCTGCTTATAGGGGATAGCTTTCTGCATCTTGGCTCTTTTCTTTTCGGAAGTTTCCTAGTGCAGTACGTGTTCTCCTACACCTATATATAATATGGCGAAAAAAAATCCTACTGGTGCGACATACGAAACGATTGTTGCTGATGTACGCGCTGGAAACATTGCGCCTGTCTATTACCTCATGGGAGATGAAAGTTATTACATCGACCATGTGGCAGACTTTCTCCTAGATAGTCTCCTCCGTCCTGAGGAGCGCGACTTTAATCTTATCACACTTTTTGGTGCCGAAACTGATGCAACGGCAGTGGTGCAAGCGGCTATGGGCTTTCCCATGGGGCAGAGCGCATGGTAGTTATGGTGAAAGAAGCGCAAAACCTCAAAGACCTTGCTCCACTTGAGGCTTACCTCAAACAACCTCAGTCTACTTCTGTGCTCATTCTTTGCCATAAGAATGGGGCACTCGATCGACGTAAGGGTGTGGTTAAACTATTGGAAAAACATGGAGTCCTGATGGAGAGCGCAAAGCTCCGAGATTATCAATTAGCTACTTGGGTGAAAAATTATGTGCAGCGTAAGAAAGCCACCATTGAACCCCAAGCTGCTGAGGTGCTTGCCGACTTTGTTGGAGCTGATCTCAGTCGTCTTTCGGGAGAAATCGATAAGTTGCTTCTCTCCGCTAAGCTTTCTACCATCACGCTTGGGCTAGTTCAAGAGCATATTGGAGTGAGTAAGGAGTTCAATATTTTTGAACTACTGGACGCCTTGAGCAAAAAAGACGTCGTAAAAGTGAATAGAATCGCGAACTACTTTGATAAAAATCAGAAGAAAAATCCGATTCAGATGGTGCTTCCTGCTTTGTTTCGCTTCTTTTCTCAGTTGATGCTCGCCTATTATACGCCAGGAACCAAGAGTCCTCGTGAGGTGGCTGCTTGGGTGGGGGTAAGTGACTGGCAAGCTGAGCGCAATATCCTCCCTGCCATGCGCCTTTATTCTGGGCGAAAGGTTATGGATATTATTGGACAAATCCGTCGCACAGACGCGAGAAGTAAGGGGGTAGATAATCCCGCTATCGAATCTGGTGATCTGATGAAGGAATTGCTCTTCTTCATCCTCCATTGATGCTTATATCCCTTCTTGGAGGCTTTCGATAGGGGAGGTGATTTTGTGTCGTTTCTCCGATCTCTGTTCTAGCCCTTCCTAAGAAAACTCATTACGTATTTATCTTTCCGATACTAGCATCGAAAGAGTCATAAGACTTCTCCCCACTATCTCTGAGATGGTGGGGAGAAGTCTTTCTTCTTGGACTCATGTCGAAGAACAGGTTAAGGACTATTTCCGCTTGCTCATGGTTGTTTTTCGAGAGAGTAGGAGAGTGTATTTGTGACTCTGCTAGAATGCTTGAGTTTTCTTATTCTTTTCTTGTTTTGGTTGCGTATAGCCGTATGTTGGCTGAGAGCTTTGCAGAATTCTGTTAGAGAGGAAAGTTGAACAAACTGATAAATTAGCGCTTATATAGGCGATGATGGGAGAGAGTAGGGAAGGAGAAATGCGTTTGGGGCTGTTTAGTTTGAGCTACTAGAAAAGTGCATAATGGTTTCTTCGATGTCTAAAAATGGAAGATTGATTTTTTGCGAGTCTTCTTGAATCGTTGCTTGAGAATTGCTTCTTTCCTTCGCTTTTTGACGTAAGGAAGGAGAGGATAATGGCGGTAGATTCGGGCGGAATTCGGAGTGAGTAAAGAAAATGGCGCTGAAATCTTGCAAACTAGCGGAAAATAACCCCAAGATGGTCTTAGAATAGGCTGAAAATGACATTTAGAAGACCGAAAATCCTTGATTATAGGCTGAAAAACACACCGTTTTACGCTAGAATACTTCTTGCCGTTTATGCTGTAAATGCACGTAAGCTGTTGTTTTATAGAAAGATATATGGAATTTAGTGCGCTGAGAATCGCGTAAAATCCAAGAACTTGAAATAGGGATGGGATGAGCACAAAATTCTCTCAAAAGCTCATTTTGCACAAATTGGAGATTTAGAGTTTGCCTTTCTTTGCATTCTGTTTTATTGTTGCTTGTTTTAGTTGTGTAGATATGTGATTGTGAAGTGTGATACCGAACATAGAGAAAGGGGGATTATTTCCACTTGTTGATTTATTGTTGAATTTGTGTTTGTGTACGCAGTTTCTGAATTTGGAATCCCGAATTTATGAATATACACTCTCCTTATTGGTGTATTATATATTTGAAAACCAGTGTTGTATGTGTTATTTGTCCATGTGTTGTATAGGAAATCAGTTGGTTTTAGCTGTATGGTGCGTTGGGTATAGCTGTAAAACGTAGATGTAGTTTGTTATATCTTTGAAAGCCAGTAAAAACTGCTAGGTTATCTCTTTTTTAATCTAGTGTGCTTTAGGAGATGTGCAGTGAGTAATATGCAAATGTAGTGTGGAATGTTGGAAATTGAAATTTAGATGTATAGATTTGTGTTTTGAAATGTGTTGTTGTTTTGGTTTTGAAATCTGTATTTAGAAAGTTGTTTGTCTGAGAATTTATCGTTACCTTTGTAGTGGCTAAGAAAAAGCTCGAATGTGAAGTGTGGAGCTCTCTTGAGGTACTCCCCTTACCCTACAGCATCAAAGTCGACCTCTTAAGAGGGACGCGAATTTGTTATGAGTAAAGTTGCGAATATGTCGCAAGAAATAGATTCTTGTTGCTTCGTTTCTTGTTGAAAATGCTGCATACAGTGTTGTATATTCCGAGGTGCTCTTTTGCACTTCAAAGAGCTTCTATTATATACCTATGCGCTTGTGAGGAACATCTGGAGATCGCTCGCGACTACTGCTAGGTGTTGTCACTATGATCACTGAAGGTGGGCACTACTCTCCTTTGTTTCACTCTGACTTTTGTATGGTAGCATTGAAACCTGCCAAAAAATAAGTTGAGTTTTCATATTTCCGCGATAAATCATCGCAGTTTTTAGCCATCAATCACGCAACTATATATAGTCTTCCACGGAGAGGCTAACCAACCTTTGAGGACTTTTTATTCGACTACTACAATGCAAGACAGAATACGTCAAATTATGGACCATTATGGTCTGAGCCAACAAAACTTTGCTTCTCGGTTGGGCGTTGCCCCTGCCACTATTTCTAGCATATTTACGGGACGCACCAACCCGACCAATAAGCATGTGCAGGCAATTCATAAAGCGTTCCCTGAAATTGATACTAATTGGCTTATGTTTGGTGAGGGCGAGATGATGACTTCCCTCGAAAGAACTAATGTCGAAAATGGTATAGATGGAGAGAATATTCCGTTAAGTGTAGGTGAATCTTCGGAGTCTTCCCTATTTGGCGAGGAACTATCAGGAGCCAACCCGAGCACAGCTATTGGGGGCGCAGTACAAAATGCCGGAGCAATGGCGGGAAATGCCCGCGGATTACGAAGAGATGGAGGTGTTTTGTCCCAGCAATATGCAGGTATCTTGGAGACCGCGAATTTAATGGACAAAAAAAGCCACGTAAAATTAAGGAGATTCGTGTGTTTTATGACGATGGAACGTTTGAGGTTTTCTCACCTTCTAGCAAATAAGTCCGTCATTTGGGTCAGACACAAACCGTTTTTTTAGAAGAGATTGATGAGTTTCTGACGGAAGAGAAGGACGCTTCATTTTGATATTACTGAAAGAATTGAGAGAAATGCGTATCTTTGTGGTAGCACCAACCATTTATCGAGCGAAGTCGTAGGGTATCTACTGCACAACGTTTGGAATAGGTTTAGGTTAACTCTATAGTTCTATTGGGAGCTCGTCTGCAATTTGCGTCCTGTGCTCCACGTTTTTTTCCTAGCTAGTTGTTGATTCGAGTTCTCATAGCACGGTATCTTCCTACATTCTTTGGCTAGTATTGCCGCTCCACTCGTAGATTAGACGCGATTGATCGTAAAAGGTACTATCCGTTTGTCCCCAGTTTTTTTGCAATATATTGCTGAGGTATCCACCCCACTCCCTACACTCCTTATTATATAGCGTCCTGATGATTCCATTTCCACCACTAAACCTCCCCACACCAGCCTTGCGCTTGCGCAAGACTGCCGATGGTCGCCCACAAGTCTATGACGAATTACGCAAACGTTTCGTTACTCTTACAGCAGAAGAGTGGGTGCGCCAGCATTTCGTGGCTTTTTTTAGTGGCAGAACGTGGATTTCCTCAAGGTCTTCTCGCAAACGAAGTAGGAGTCAATGTGGGGGCGTGTCCAGACGTTGTGACACCGTGCTTTATGCTCGTGAGGGTGGAGTGCCGCGTCTGATAGTGGAATATAAAGCTCCGCAGATCACCATCACCGAGTCTGTATTCACCCAAGTGCAAAGCTACAATAGCGTGCTTCGCGCTGATTATCTCATCGTGAGCAACGGCATACAGCATTTCTGTTGTCGTATAGACTATGCCATGCATCGCGTGCAGTTCCTCCCAGAAATCCCACGTTATGAAGATTTGTAAGGTGGTATTCTCTCGTATATTAAGACGTCACATATCAAACTCTGTAGGCTGCACCCTAATCTTGGTTGTTACACTGTATACTTATTATAGGTATACAGGCTAATTATAGCAGATATTAGCATCACCTCCAATAGGTGCACTATATAATAGGAGTGTTTCCTCTTAAATGTCCGAATATGTCCACAGAAAGTCCCATCTTCCGCCCTGCCACTCCAGAGGATGCCCATTTCATAGCCCACTATGTCTTGGCTGCCCTGCACTTTATTGAGTTGGAAACGCCCCTTAGTCCCCAACAACAGCAGATGGTCGAAGCGCTTGTTCCCGTGGCGCAGCAAAAAGGCATGCTTTATAGTTATCTACATGCCGAAATTGCGCAGTTCAACGACCACCCTATTGCCCTGCTACTCCGATATGAGGGACAAAACTTCCGTGAGTATCGTGAGCGCACCTTTGCGCAACTGCCATTTTATACGGCAGAAGAACTTGCGGCAATGGACGACGAAACGAAAGCAGGCGAACTCTACATTGACTCCCTCGCTGTGCACCCCACCTATCGCGGGCGCGGCATCGCCCAAAGTCTTTTGTCGCGTGCTGTAAGTCGTGCGAAAGAGCTGCAATTATCGGCAACTCTCTTGGTTGATCCCGATAATCCTAAAGCAAGAGCCTTGTATGAGCGTTGCGGCTTTCGTGGCGATGGCAGGGTAAATGCCTTCGGAGTGAACTATCATCGTATGGTGCATCAATAAATCTATAGAAAAATCATGAGCAACTTCCTTTCTCTTTGCAACACTCGTGCATCGGTGCGCGACTATCTTCCCACACTTCCCACTGCCGAATCCATAGCGCGCATCAAAGAAGCCGTTCGCTTAGCGCCTTCTGCGTGCAATAAGCAGCCTTGGCGGTTCTTTTATGTAACCAATCCCAAGATATTGGCACGAATCTGCCAAACCTATCCTCGTCCATGGCTTGCCACTGCCCCAGCTCTCTTTGTAGCCGTGAAGAATGTAGCTGAAAATTGGGTGCGCCCTGCCGACAATCACGCCCATGGCGACATCGATTTGGCGATCGCAGTGGAGCATTTGTGCTTGGCTGCCGCAGAAGAGGGATTAGGCACTTGTTGGATTTGCAATTTCGACATCGAAGCCTGTGCAGCAGTCTTGGAATTATCTGAAGAATGGCAGCCAGTGGCGATGACGCCCATCGGATATCCTGGTGAGAAACATCAAGATGCAGGTCGCAAGCGCAAACCAGCGGATGAGGTCTTTGTAGATTTAGTGTAAAATCATGGTGCATGCCAGACAGAGCAATCCGACGTTAAATGAGCAAACGCTCTAGTCAGGAATAAAGAAACGGAGCATTTCCAGCGAATATAGCTTGGAAATGCTCCGTTTGGGGTATGTAGCCTTCCTAAGAAGGAGGGAAAGGCAGGGATGTGCGAATCAATCGGGCAGATTGTGTGAGAAACTGCTGTCACGTTCGCAGTCTTATTGCTGCTGGGAGAAATCTTTGGGGAGATTCGTTAGAGAGAATCGCTCCAAAATCAGGTGCACAAGTTTGGGAAAGGCATAATTCTCACGCTCCGCCCACGCGATGCGGATGAAATCGTTTTTACTTTCGGGATGGGTGTCAAACGCCTTAGAAATCGCCCCACAGCGCATAACCGTCCGCGTGGAGTTTGCGGTGCGTCAGTTGGTGCGTCAGTCCAGTCACCACCGGTTGCAGCGTAGATTGTTTAGAGAGGAAAGGACGTAGTGTGGGATGTTGCAACACCTCTTCTGCAGAGGGAGGAGCTGGAAATTCTAGCAAAAGCGGTTCGTAAAGCCCTTGCCAGATGTCCCCTTTACCACGGCGGTGAATCCAAGTATGACAATCTGTTTCAGTCATTGGAGTTTTCTGAGACAACTTGCCAATGGCAGTGTCCGATGAGGGAGAAAAATGGGTGGATCCTCCTTGCTTCTTCTCCTCCTTGCTCTCCATCAACCAAATGTAGACGAAGTAGCGATGCGAGATAGCCACCTTTTTGACCTTGATGGGTAAAGAATCCACGGTGCCTTCTGCGAGGGCAGCGCAGTCCTCGTTCAAAGGGCAGAGTAGACATTGTGGAGCGCGGGGAGCGCATTGCAAAGCTCCAAAGTCCATAATCGCCTGATTGTAGTCTGCAGCTCGTTGGGCAACGATGAGTTCTTGGGCAAGGGCTGCAAAAGTCTTTTTGCCTACTGTGCTGTCGATGGGAGTGTCGATGCCAAAAAATCGCGAGAGCACGCGATAAACATTGCCGTCCACTACAGCCGTGGGGAGATCGTAGGCAAATGAACAGATGGCAGCTGCCGTGTAGTCTCCAACGCCTTTCAATTTTCTCACCCCTTCATAGTCTGTAGGAAAGCCACCTTGCTCCACAATCTGCTGAGCTGCGGCATGAAGATTTCGCGCGCGCGAATAATAGCCCAAACCTTCCCACTGGCGCATCACCTCATCTTGTGGTGCTTCTGCAAGTGTTTCCACCGTAGGAAAGCGTTGGATGAAGCGCAGATAGTAGTCATATCCCTGCGCCACGCGAGTTTGCTGGAGAATAATCTCAGAAATCCAAATGCGATAAGGGTCGCGCGTGCTGCGCCATGGCAGTTCGCGCCCAAACTCATCATACCAAGCGAGGAGGCGTTGCGAGAAAGGGTGGGAGAGAAGTCGTCTTTTCGTGTTCTGTCACCGTTGTTAGTTGTAGTCTTTGTGCGAGAAGAGGTTGTATTACTTTGGGGATTCCTAGTAGAAATCTACCACGAGCAAGCCCAGGGCGAATGCTCTGCCATCAAAGGGCAAAAGAAGGGAGGTGTGTTATGTGATAGAAGCAATCAGAGTGATTGGCAAAGTTCCTCGAGTGCTTCTGTGGATTCTACCACATGCACCTTGTTGCGCACGGAGAGGTTCACCAGATTCGTCTCCACCATTTGGTCGAGCATTGCCACAAGCGTGTCCCAACATCCTTCTACGTTGTAGAGGATAAGGTGTTTTCGCGTAGCATCGATTGTGATTTCAGCCAAAAGCGTGAAGATTTCGTCGAGCGTGCCCACACCACCAGGGAGCGCAATCATAAGATCACTGCGTTCTATCAAAATTGTTTTGCGGTCTGCAAGCCCAGCTGTGCGTATTTCTACGTCTAGGGTATCGCTCACCACGTTGCTATCCACCACAAATTGCGGAACGATGCCAAATATTCTTGCACCCGCTTGTTTTGCACTCTGAGCGAGTACTTCCATCATGCCGATGCCCGAACCGCCATATATGAGTGTTCGTCCAGATTGTCCGATCCATCGTCCCACTTCTTCAGTGGCTTGGCGATAGGATGCAGGCACATTGTCGTGCGAAGAAAGGAAAACTCCAATAAATTGCATGTCGATTGTTGTGTAATAAGTTTCAGGTTTGCATACTCTGATTTGAAGGGGGCTTCAGAAAGTTTGACAATCATATCTCCATCATAGGGTATTGCCTTATAAATCTAGAAAGTTTGCCCGAACATCTCGGAAAAGAAGGACAATTCACGAAGAATAGTGTCTGAATTTTTGCAAAAACCATGGAGCAAAGATACGAAGAAATCTGTGGATTCTGCCGTGTTTAGTTGCAATTCTACGTCTGAAAGGCTCTTACTAAAGGGGAAATAGCATGAGGTTTTAGAATTTTAATAGTAAATATGCAGTTCGTGTCTCAAAAAGTGTCTACCTTTGCTCGCAAACAACATCATCATTATTCGTTTTCTCCCTGCTTACTAGAAAATTCCCCGTGAGTGATAACGCCTTTTGTTGAGAAAGGTGGTTGTTATTACTAGGGGCAGAGTTTGAACATTACACAAATCTCAATACAATTATCTACAATGAAAAAAGTTCTCTTTTTCGCTGTTGCTTGCCTTTCTATGATGGCTTGCGGCAACAAGGCTCAATCTGAGCAAAGCGCAGACTCTCTCTCTGCACAAACTGCTGACTCTCTCGTATTCGAAGGTCAATTCCCCAACGCTGATGGTGGTCAAATGAACGTTAAGCTTGCTCTCGCTCAAGACAGCACTAAGGGTTTCGTTCTCTCTGAAGACACTACTATGTCAAAGGGTACTTACGAAGAAGTAACTGCTGGCGACAAGAAGGGTTACAAGCTCACTGTTTCTCCTGAAGATGTACGTTTCTTCGCTATCAACGGCGACAGCGTTCTCTCTGCATCTGCAGACTCTACTCTCGCTCCTGCTGCTTCTGGCATGAAGTACGATCTCAAGCGTAAGTAATCGTTTGTTGCTTCAACAGTAAACCAAGTGTCGTGTGTTGCAGAAACCTAAGACCTTCTCTTTGTGTTTCAACAAAGGCAACATTTGACAATGGTTACTCATTCTCTCCCTCCCTTGAATCTCATTTCAAGGGAGGGAGATACTTTATAATTTGATATTCCGACATCATTTGATATTTCGAGAGCCTTATGTCCCATAATGATTCGCATTCTCCTCAGTCTGCTCAAAAAAATGCCATAACATCGCGCGTCTTCTGTTGGTGGAGATGGATTCTGGGGGGCTTCTTTGTGCTTTTGTTGGCTTTGTGGGGTGTGGGTGAGTTTATGTTGAACACTGCTTTGCATCCTACTCCCAGTGTTTACAGAGATTCTCTTGCCACCCTCAAACGGATGTATCATAATTATCCGCACATTAAGCCGTGGTATGATAGTTTGCAGGCTCATCACGCACTGCACGACACTACTATTGTCGCAGCTGATGGCGCGAAACTCCATGGTTATTACATTCGTGCAGCGATGCCCACAAAGCGAGTAGCTGTATTGGTGCATGGCTATCAAGATGCAGCTTTACGAATGCTCCATATTGCTTATCTCTATCATCACGATTTGGGCGCAAATGTGTTGATGCCCGATTTGCGTTATCATGGAAAAACGGCTGGTGAAAGCATCGGTATGGGATGGAACGACCGATTAGACGTGCGACAATGGGCGTGGACCGCTTCGAATATTTTTGCAAACGTGCTGCAGAAAGACACGTCCGCGCAAGTTGCTGCGAAGGAATCGTCGCGAAACACGATGGTAAATGCTCCCCATCTCGTGGTGCACGGCATCTCCATGGGCGCCGCCACAACAATGATGCTTAGTGGAGCAGACAGTCTTCCCCCAATTTGTGCTTATGTTGAGGATTGTGGATATACTTCCGCTTGGGACATTTTCAAAAGCGAACTTAGAAAGCGGTATCATCTCCCTGCTTTCCCAGTGTTGTATGCTTCAAATGCCTTGTGTAAGTGGCACTACGGGTGGTCGTTTCGCGAAGCCGATGCTGAAAAGTCGGTGAGTCGTTGTCGTCAGCCGATGCTTTTTATCCACGGTGATCAAGATAAATTTGTGCCCACAGCAATGGTCTATCGTGTGTATGCTGCCAAACCGCAACCGAAGTCGATTTGGATTGCACCGCAAGCGGAACACGCAGCGAGTTATCTCAAACATCGCAACAAATACACGCAGCGTGTGGCTGAGTTTCTCGCTCCTTATTGGTAACTTCTCTTTTTTTTTGCAACAACGATGTCAGTACTTCCCATCGAAACTCATCCTCTCCAACCTTTTCTTCCCCCAAATGCGCAGTGGATCTTCCTCGGCAGTTTTCCTCCACCTCAAGCGCGTTGGAGTATGTTTTTCTTTTATCCCAACTTCATCAATGATTTTTGGCGCATCATGGGGCTTTTGTTTTTTGAGAATCGCGAGCACTTCGTGGTTGAAGGGGAAAAACGATTTGATCAAGCTGCCATTGAACAGTTTGCGCGCGACAAAGGTTTTGCGTTCTACGACACCGCCACTAAAGTAAGGCGTCTGAAGGGTAATGCTTCCGATGCTTTCTTGGAAATCGTGGAGCCCACCGACATTGCCTCCCTTCTGGCTGCCATGCCCTCCTGCAACAACATCATCACCACTGGCGGATTGGCTGGAGAAACGCTCTGTCGTACACTGGGAGTGGAACATTTGCCCAAGATTGGCGAATCTGTGCTTTGTCCTCAGGCACAACACTGTCTGGGACGCGATATCGTCTTTTGGCGCATGCCGAGTAGTTCGCGCGCCTATCCCTTGAAATTGGAGAAAAAGCCGAGTTCTATGCGAGACTCTTTGTGTGAGATGATTTGAAAATACGAGCTTTCGGCTTGGTTAATCTGAAAAAGTGTAAAACAACAGCGATATTTTTTCGACTATCGCTTGCGATAGATGAGGAAAATCGTATCTTTGCAGTACGAACATTCCGAGTGAGCTCTCAGAACAAGCCATCTCTCGGACATAGACCATAACAATTTCTATTCAACCCCACGACATGGTAGCTATTCCCTCACCTAGTCTTCCAGTACAGAACACGATGGAACGGACATTTTTCTGGGAAGACCAGCGTCAAAACAAGCAAAAAAATATGGCAACAGTATATGATTTCAAGTTGACCGACAAGAAAGGTCAAGAAGTAAGCCTTGAAAAGTACAAAGGAAAGGTGTTACTCATCGTGAACTCAGCCACGGAATGCGGTTTCACGCCCCAATATGACGAACTTGAAGCGCTCTATCGCGCCCACAAAGCTCAAGGTCTTGAAATTCTCGACGTGCCTTGCAACCAATTTGGAGGTCAAGCTCCTGGTAGCGATGCCGAAATCAGCGAATTCTGCTCTATGAAGTTCGGTGTAGACTTCCCACAATTCCGCAAAGCAGAGGTGAATGGCGAGAACGAACTTCCCCTCTACACTTGGCTTAAGGCTGAGCAACCCTTTAAGGGATTTGACAAGAACCACCAACTCACCCCCATCCTCGAAGGTATTTTTGACAAAAATCTTCCTGGTTGGCGCGAAACAAGCGACGTGAAGTGGAATTTCACCAAGTTCCTCGTTGATCGCGAAGGAAAGGTTGTGGCACGCTTCGAGCCCACACACGACATTAAGGATATTGAGAAGCAGATTGAAAAACTCTTCTAATGCCTATCTATCAGTAAACTTCATAAGACCGGCACGGAACACTATTTTCCGTGTCGGCTTCTTCCGTTTCTATGTCTACGGCTTTTGAGGATTAACTCAGAGCTTGCCCTATATGGTAAACAGCTATGTTTGAGCCTAGGCGCAATGGGCTCTCAATCGTGTTTGTTGCGCTGATATATGACGCTGTAAGCCTAACTACCTACTTCATCGCGCCCAGAGAAAAGTGGGATTTGGACAGTGGAAATACGGAATTCCTCATACATTCGTTTGAAAGCTACACTCATGAATTACGATAAACTCAAACTTGACAACCAGCTCTGCTTCCGACTTTATGCGGCAAGTCGCTTAATCACGCAGGCTTACCGCCCACACCTCGATAAGTTGGGGGTGACTTATCCCCAATATCTCGTTTTGATGGTGCTTTGGGAAACGGATTCCTTGCCTGTAATGACATTGCCAAGAAATTAGCTTTGGAGACCAATACGGTAACTCCATTGATTCAGCGCATGGAGCGTGAGGGCATCGTGACGCGCACCAAAGGAAAGGTGGATACCCGCCAGACGATAGTGGCACTCACGGAGCATGGTCACGCGCTTCGCGAGCAATCGGTGGATATTCCTAATTGTATGCTCGAACTTCTTTGCAACAATGGTGTGCAAGAACAGTCTATCTCAGAGATTCTCCCTTTGCTCGACGAACTCATTGTGAGCTTGAAGAAGAAGGTGGACTAAGCCGCTTGGCAACAGCTGTAATAAAAGTAGTGTAAGCAGGACAAACGGATTTGGGCATGGTGCCAGCACCTCCAAAACGAGCTTCATTGACCCTGAACACTGCTAAATGTAAGAACAAATTGAAGGCAGAGTTTTCTTCCAATAGGGAGAAAACCCTGCCTTTTTTTTGTGTTTTAGGACAAGCGCCAACGAGAGTGTAGATAAGAAGGTCGGACTGTCGAAAAAAAACTCCCACGTTTTTGGAAAAAAGTCCCACGTTTTTCGGAAAAAGTCCAACGTTTTTTGGAAAATCTCCCACGTTTTTTGGAAAATGTCCGACGTTTTTGGGAGATACTCTGAGAGATTGTTTCTTCTATGGGAAATTTACTCGGTAGGGTGTCATTGTAAATGATTGAAAATAAGTTGATAATGAGATGAAGCAGGAGGGGCTCAAGGTTGTGTCTTGCGACAACGGAAATTCTTCTTCTGAGAGAGGGAAAAGAGTAGCAAAAGAGAGAAAGGATAACTTGAGGGAACTGCCCAAATGCAGTCGGAGGTGATGCGAAAAACGTGCTTTGCCAGGCAAAAAGACCAGCGAGAAGTCAACGAGTTTTTCTCAGTTTGGTGGAGTGAGTTTTCTAAATTTACTGCTGAAACATCAGACTGAATAAACCCAAATCGGTGGAAAGCTAGGGGGCTTAGCTTTCCACCGATGAGTTTATGTCCTAAAAGTGGGAAGGGACGAGAAAGAGAACGGCACTACGAAGGTTATCGTTGAGGAGCTTCCAATTCTTTTTTAAGTTGCGCGTGGAGTTGTTGCACCACCTTCGGATGCTTTTCAGCCACGTTGTCGGTTTCATCTTGTGCGCTTCTCATGTTGTAGAGTTGCGCATTGGCAGAGAACCCAGTTTCGATGTGTGGTCCCCAAGGCACCATGTCTGGACCACTCATCGGAATGATGTATTTCCACTGAGGAGTGCGGATAGACACCGAACGATTATAAGCCATGGAAAGCACGTAGTTGCGAGGTTTGCTGGAGAGTCCAAGCCAAGTGCGGTGCTGATCGCGGCTGTCCACTGCCAGTGTGTCTGCGAGTTGCTCTCCCACCACGGCAGCAAGCGAGCGTACGGCATCGATTTGACTCACCAAAGCTCGGCTGGTTTTGCCTTGTGGCACTTTTTCCCGCGGGCCAACTTACGATGAAAGGAACGGCACTTCCCGCTTCAAAAGCACTATACTTCCCACCGCGCCAATGTCCCGACGGACGGTGGTTGCCTGCCAACTCCTCTGCTTGATCTGCATAGCCGTCGTCTAAAAACCGGACCATTGTCGCTGGTGAGGATGATGAGCGTGTTGTCGGCGATGCCCATGCGCTGGAGCGCTGCGGTGATTTGCCCCACGGTCCAGTCTAGTTGAAGAATGGCGTCACCTCTCGAACCCATGGGGCTCTTTCCTGCGAAGCGAGGGTGTGGCATCGTGGCACATGGACGTCGTTGGTGCAGAGATACATGAAGAAGGGCAGATGTGTTTGACTGCGTCTAGTATGATCACATTCTCCTTTACGACAGTGCGAGGCGTTTTTGCGCCATGTCTACACGCTGTTCTATCCAGTTGATGGCATAAGCAGCTATGGAGTCAGCGATGTTCTCGTCTTTCCACAGCGCTTTTTCCGCCTCCTTTCATGTAGCCAATGCGAGAAATGCCATTGACAATGCTCATGTCGTGTCCATGAGAAGGCTGAAGTTGCAGGAGTTCTGGATTTGATTTTCCAGTAGGTTCACCTTCAAAGTTCTTGCGGTAGCTGACTTCTATGGGCGATGTTGGGTCATAATTTTTGACTTGGTCGTTTTCTATGAACACACATGGGACTCGATCGGCTGTGGCTGCCATGATGCAACTATAATCGAAGCCCAAATCGGCAGGAGTCTGGTCGAGATGTCCGTTCCAGTCTTGTTGCGCTGTCTTGCTTCCCAATCCTAAGTGCCATTTTCCTATGGCTGCTGTGGCATAACCTGCGCGTTTGAAGAGGTCGGCAAGGGTGAATTGCTCGGGTTTGATGATCATTCCTGCATTTCCTGCCGCTACATCCGTGCCAGGTCTACGAAAAGGATATTCGCCAGTGAGGAAGGCGTAGCGAGAAGGTGTGCTGGTAGAGGCTGAGGCGTGGGCATCGGTGAAGCGGGTGCCGCGGGCTGCGAGCTGGTCTATGTGAGGGGTTTGTACGCGAGTGGCACCATAGCAGGAGAAATCACCATAACCCACATCGTCGGTCATGATGACAATGACGTTGGGTTTAGAGCTTTGTGCTTGAGCTGCTGCAGCGCTGACAAGAGCTGCGATAGAACAAGCGATGCGAGATGGATTCATGTGAATAACTTAAGGGAGTGTTCACCCCTAAAATAGGAGGGGTGGAGATAAAAAAGCACTTCTTCTCTAATGATTTAGGGAAGAAGTGCTGATATGTTGGGTTTAGCTCTTTTGGAAAAGCCCAATGCGTTGCTCTTCGCTCATTTTGCAAATGAGCAGAGCTCCTTCTTTTTCGACCACGATGTAGCCTTCTAGACCTTGAACGATGACTTTTCTGCCAGGAGCAACATGAATCATGCAGTTATTACTCTCAAAGAGTTTGACGCCTTCACCGACAACGGCATTATTGTAGGCATCGTGTGGCAGTTCATCGTGGAGAGAACTCCAGGAACCTAGTCGCTCCAGCCCAAATCTGCAGGGCGTACGAACACATCTTCGGCATGCTCCATGATGGCATAGTCCACAGATATATTCTCGCTCAGCGGAAATTGTTCGGCAATCTTAGTTTTCTCCTCAGGTGTGTCGTAGTAGGGAAGCAGACCTTCGAAGATACTCGAGATTTTGGGGGCATACACACGAAAAGCATTGACGATGGTGGTCACACTCCACACAAAGATGCCTGCATTCCAGAAATAGTTGGGCTGTGCTATGTATTGTTGTGCCACTGCCAACTCAGGTTTTTCCTTAAATCCATCGACAGCATATATATTTCTTTTGCGTGAGGAGGAATAAGCAAGGTCAGCTTTGATGTATCCATAGCCCGTGTAAGGACAATTAGGCTTGATGCCGATGGTGACTATAGCATCTGTTTCAGCAGCAAACTCGAGACACTCACCAATACATTGGGCAAATGAGGCAACGTCTTTGACGTTGTGGTCGGAAGGTGCGACAACGATGGTGGCGCGTGGATCACGCTTTTTGATTTTCCACGAAGCATAGCAGATGCAAGGCGCAGTGCCTCGCATACAAGGCTCGAGGAGCACGTTGTCGGCTGGGACATCGGGTAATTGTTCGCGCACGATGTCGGCATAGCGCTCGGAGGTTACCACCCAAATGTTGGAGGCTGGCACAATGCCCTCAAAGCGATCTACAGTGAGTTGGAGCATAGTGCGACCACATCCCAGGATGTCAAGAAACTGCTTGGGACGTTCTACACTACTCATCGGCCAAAAGCGACTACCAATACCGCCTGCCATGATGACAAGATGTTGATGTGAAATCATAGTTGGGGGACCTAAAGGTGGAATATCAGAGAGAGCTGAGTGAAGGGTTGGGCTTTTTAGTTGTTAGCCTTTGCAGATTCCATGTTGCCCATGATGTAGAGGCGCACCAACTCGTTGCTTGCGTTGGAACGGATGGTGATCAGCTTCTTGAACTCACCAGCAGATTTGCCTTTTCCGTTATAAACCACCTTGATTTCTCCATTTTTTCCAGGAGCAATAGGTGCTTGAGTGTAAGTGGGAACGGTGCAACCGCAAGAAGCAACGGCTTGTTCGATGACGAGAGGTTTGTCACCCGTGTTCTTAAATTTGAAAACATAGGTTTGTTCCTGTTTTTCATTGAATTTACCAAAGTTATGTTCCGTGGTCTTGAAGGTGATGACAGCTTGAGCAGCTACGGTGGTAACGCCTAAAACAAGGCCACATACAAACGTAGAAAAGAGTCTTTTAATCATGATGTTCCGATTTTATGCAATGAAATGTGACTGCAAATATAACACTTATCCGTCGGATATGGTAAGAAAATGCGTGGAATAGTAATCTTTAATAGTGATTTCTTCTAGTTTTGTCGTTAAAGATGTACTTTTGCTTTATGAATAAGGCGACTCACTCTCTACCCGATAGGATTATCTTGGGCATCGACCCTGGTACTAATGTATTGGGTTACGGAATTATGGCTGTGACGGGCAAGACAACTCAAATGCTCGCTATGGGGGTCATAGACTTGCGCAAAGTTGCCGACGTGTATCTGAAACTTGGTCGCATTTATGAGCGTGTGATGGGCGTGATTGATGCCTTTCATCCCGATGAGTTGGCGATTGAAGCTCCTTTCTTTGGTAAGAATGTGCAGTCGATGCTCAAGCTAGGGCGTGCACAAGGGGTGGTGATTGCCGCGGCGATAGCTCGCCAAATCCCAATTCACGAATATGCTCCAATGCAGATAAAACAAGCCATTGCGGGTAATGGTGCTGCCTCTAAAGAGCAAGTGGCTAGCATCATGCAGCGCACTTTCAAAATCTCCGATGAGCGTATGCTGCCTTACCTAGATGCTACTGATGCTCTCGCAGCAGCTTACTGTCACTACATCAATACTTCCACGCATGGTGTGAAGGGGAAGATACCTTTACTGACAAAATCTAAAAAAGTTCCCACAGCCAGCAAGTCTGCTTCGTGGGATGATTTTGTAAAACAAAACGGACACCGCATCCGCTCCTAACCTGTGAGTGTCCCATCTGTTGTTTATCGGGACTGGGGGCTTGCTGCATCATCGTTTCTGCCTTTGGGGATTTAGGTTCATAAGACTCTTTTCTCCGAAAAACGGAGGGAAGCCTTTGTGGATTCGACCATTTGAAGGTGACGCTGAACGTCTCTTTCAGATAGTGGCAGACCGCTAGTTCACGAGGGCAATCTGCTCATTTAATTCTTGATCATAACTTCTTTTGACCATGAAGAAACTACTCTTACTCTTGTTGGTGTTGCTGACACTCCCCGCGGTTGCGAGGAGAGATTCTGTGTTTGAACTAGAGTTGGAGTGCGCTCAACGTACGCTCAGATGTGGGCGTGCCACCTATGTGTCCTTGCAGTTTGCTTTATTTCAAGAAGCTGCGTTGCTCTATCTCCAAGAGAAGCAGCAAAGCATTCGAGATACCGCTCGAATCAACCGACGTTGGCTTGATTTGCAAGCCTTCAATATGACAGATTTTCTGAGCCTTTATTACGTCTCCTTTGTGAATGATCAGCTTTCAAGCGAGGATCATGAGATTTTAAGATTGATGTTTAGAGACGTCTCTTTGAGTACTCCTTGTTTTTACGATGACAATGAACGAGTTGCGTTGAGATTCGTATTTCCTGATGAGAGCCTAGTGACGCCTTTCTCATTAGATACTGATTGGCAAAAGGCTTATGAGAAGGTGCAGAGCGAACTGAAGGATAGTAAATATAAAAAGTTGCTTCAACAATACGAGTCTGTGCGAAAAGAACTCAACTGTTCTTCAGAGGATTGACGGAAGAGAGCTGTAAACGCTGCACTATAATTTCATGAGGTTATTGGTGTTTGTCTCGACTTTTACCCATATCGCTGCATTGTCTTGCTGATGATGCAGCGATTTTTCTTGCGTATTCGGTAAAAAACACTGACGATGCAACCTTTTGCGCGATGCTCTTCTTGCATTTTTGCTGATAGTTTGTGCGATTCTTCTGCAACTTTTCGACTGCTATATAATGATTACTTGATAACCCGAAGTAGCAATTTGATACGTTGGACGTGAATCATATTAGAAATTTGCACATAATCCTTGGATTTGTGCAGGGAATACTGTTCCTTTGTCGGTGAAATTAAACAATTGAACGGAAGTATATGAAAAAAATCGTGATGTCTGTAGCCCTTTTGGGTGCAGCCTTGACCGCTACTGCGGGTGGTTATCTCACCAATACCAATCAAAGTGTAGCTTTCTTGCGCAACCCAGCACAGGACGCAGCGATTAACCTCAATGGTGTTTACTCCAATCCTGCTGGTGTCTCCTTTTTGAAAGAAGGTTTTCACCTCGGTCTTAATTTGCAGTCTGCTTACCAAACTCGCGAAGTAACCTCTAAATTCGCGCCTTTTGCTTATGGTGCTAACAACAATGGCGACACCAAACTCTTCAAAGGCACTGCATCTGCCCCCATCATTCCTTCTTTGCAAGCTGCATGGGTGAAAAATCGTTGGGCATTCCAATTCAACTTCGCCCTCGTTGGTGGAGGTGGTAAAGCTGAGTTCGAACAAGGCATGGGCTCTTTTGAGAGTCAAGTGGCTTTGCTCGGAATGGTAGGTCCAAAATTAGAAGCACTTCGTCCTGGTTTTGGCTTCAACAAATATAAGGTTGATGCTTATATGCATGGCAAGCAGTATGTTTCGGAACTACGCTTGGTGCAAGTTTCCGTGTCAACGACCATTTCTCTGTCTATGGCGGACTTCGCGGAGTATATGCTACAGCACACTATTACGGACATTTGAAGAACATCCAAATCAATCCAGGTAATGGCGCAAACTTTGTGTCTGCGAGTGGTTATTTTGGACTCGGTGCAGCGGCTTTAAATGGTGCACTAGCGGCTAAACCTGCTTTGGCTTCAGCTTTGGCTCCTCAAGTTCGTCAAATGACTGTGCTTTCTGAAGCAACAAAAGATGTGACTCTCAATGCAGACCAACATGATTTTGGTTTTGCTCCTATCGTGGGTGCGCATTTCCGCAGCAAATATATTGATGTAGCAGCTAAATACGAATTCCGCACAGCCATCGCTTTCAAGAACGAATCGGCAAATAGTGAAAGCGCAAACAATCTTTCTGCGCTCGCAGCCTATCGCGATGGCGCAGAAGTGCGCAGCGACATCCCAGCGTTGCTCACATTTGGTGTGCAAGTGCGTCCAGTGGAAGGTCTTCGTCTGAACTTGGGTTATCACCACTATTTCGATAAGCAAGCTAAGTCGGGCTTGAAAGGGGCATACCGCAACGAATTGCTCAATGCAGGCACGAAAGAATATCTCTTCGGTGCAGAATATGATTTGAATAAGTCTTGGGAAGTAAGTGCTGGTGTGCAACGCACGGTTTATCCTAACACCGATGCCTACATGAATGACCTCTCGTTTACCACCAACTCTACAAGCTTGGGTCTTGGAGTGGGCTACCGTGTGAACGATATGGTCAAGGTGAATGCTGGATATTTCCACACTTTCTACGATACTTATCACAAGCAATCAGCCAACTACAACAATGCTGCTAATATCATTGGTGCAGCACAAGGTGCAGAGGCTGCAAAAGCATTGGTGCAACATGGTGCTGTCAAAGGTTCCGACGATTTCACCCGTACCAACAAAGTGTTTGGTGTTGGCGTAGAACTCACCTTCTAAGGCACTCTTATGCAACATACGAAATTGACGGAGCGTGAAAACGCAGGTCTTATTTCCTATGAAGCAGGCTTTTAACTGTTACTAGACTCTCTTTTTTAATAGGTTTTCTATATCTCGTTTCCCTCATGCGTCGTGAGACGCGTGAGGGTTTTGTTGTCAAACAAAATCTGTTCAGCAACAAATGACCGATAGGGGAGTGGATTTCGCAACGAATTGATCATAATTGTCTGTAAATCCTCGTCTTCAGCACTGCTTTCTCGTTGAGTAGAGCAAACAAACGGGCTCAACTCGTCACGTTGTCAAAAACTTTTCGTATATTTGCACGAAATAATCTATGCAACAACGCATTATATTATAGACATATCTTCATAAGACTCCACATACATGTTTGACAATCTCAGCGAAAGACTCGAACGCTCCTTCAAAATACTCAAAGGTGAAGGCAAAATCACCGAAATCAATGTAGCCGAAACTCTTAAGGATGTGCGCCGTGCGCTTCTTGATGCCGACGTCAACTACAAGGTGGCAAAGACTTTCACCGACACTGTGAAGCAAAAAGCCCTCGGGCAAAACGTGCTGACGGCATTGAAGCCTTCGCAACTTATGGTGAAAATTGTACACGATGAGTTGGCGACATTGATGGGAGGTGAAAGCACCGACCTCAAGTTGGAAAATCGTCCTAGTGTCATCCTCATGGCTGGTTTGAATGGTGCCGGTAAGACCACACTTTCTGGTAAGCTCGCCCTCTTCTTGAAGACAAAGAAGAACCGCCGTCCGTTGTTGGCTGCCTGCGACACCTATCGTCCTGCTGCGATCGAGCAGTTGCGCGTATTGGCTGAGCAGATAGACGTGCCCATCTACCTCAATTTGGAGGAAAAAGATCCGGTGAAAATTGCGCTTGCTGCCATCCAAGAAGCAAAAGCCAAGAGCTATGACACTGTGATCGTGGACACCGCTGGTCGTTTGGCTATTGACGAAGCGTTGATGAACGAGATTGCAGCGGTGAAAGAAGCTACAAACCCAGACGAAACCTTGTTTGTGGTCGATGCTATGACCGGACAAGATGCAGTGAACACCGCCAAGGAGTTCAACAGCCGTTTGGACTTTGATGGTGTGGTGCTCACCAAACTTGATGGTGACACTCGCGGTGGTGCTGCGCTTTCTATCCGTTCGGTGGTGAACAAACCCATTAAGTTCGTTGGTACTGGCGAGAAGATGGAAGCCCTCGACGTGTTCCACCCCTCGCGAATGGCAGACCGAATCCTCGGTATGGGTGACATTGTTTCCCTCGTGGAGCGTGCACAAGAGCAATATGACGAAGAAGAAGCGCGCAAACTTCAGAGAAATCCAAAAGAATCAGTTTGATTTCAACGACTTCCTCGCACAGTTGCAGCAAATCAAGAAGATGGGTAACATCAAAGACTTGGCTGCAATGATTCCCGGGGTGGGAAAAGCCATTAAAGATGTCGAAGTAGACGACCGCGCCATTCTCGGAGTTGAGGCTATCATCCTGTCTATGACCCCTTACGAACGCCAACATCCCGAAGTGCTCAACGGTAGTCGCAAAGAGCGCATAGCCAAGGGTTCGGGCAAAACAGTGCAAGATGTCAATAGACTCATCAAGCAATTTGACCAGACGCGCAAGATGATGAAGATGGTGAGCGGTGGAGGTATGCGCCAAATGATGAGCCGCATGCTAAAGGGCTACCCGGAATGCCAAAACTCTAAGGTAAACCTATAAGGGGCTAGGGAAGCAACCTCCACTTTGGCGGTAATTTCCTAGCCCATTTTCTTTCTTTTCATAGCATTATCCCATAAAAATGTCAGCCACAATCATAGATGGTAAAGCCATTGCCGCAGAAATCAAGACCGAAATAGCCGCGGAGGTGCAACAGATGCGCGATAAAGGGCATCGCGCACCGCATCTTGCTGCTGTTCTTGTGGGACACGATGGCGGAAGCGAAACTTATGTGAAGAATAAAGTGCTCGCTTGCGAAGCTTGTGGATTTGATTCTACTCTCATCCGCTACGAAGACTCTGTCACGGAACTCGAATTGTTGGAACGTATTCGTTTGATGAACGAAGACGAAGCGATAGACGGTTTTATTGTACAACTCCCCCTGCCGCGACACATCAACGAGCAACGGATCATTGAAGCCATCGATCCGCGCAAAGATGTCGATGGTTTCCATCCCATCAATGTGGGAAAAATGCTCATCGGTTTGCCGGCTTTTGTGAGTGCAACACCTTTGGGGATTCTCACCTTGTTGCGCCGCTACAACATCGCCACGAAAGGCAAGAAGTGTGTGGTTATGGGGCGCAGTAACATCGTGGGAAAACCAATGGTGCAACTGATGTTGCAGAAAGAAGGCGCTGATTGCACCGTCACTTGTGTGCATTCTCACACAGAGAATGTAGCAGAAGAATGTCGCACAGCCGATATTCTCATTGCAGCTCTCGGACAACCCGAATTTGTCAAAGCCGATATGGTGAAACCAGGAGCAGTGGTTGTCGACGTGGGTACTACTCGAGTGCCAGATCCCTCGCGTGCTAGTGGCTATCGCCTGTCGGGTGATGTAGATTTCTCAGCCGTTTCTCAAGTAGCTTCAGCCATAACCCCCGTGCCAGGTGGGGTAGGCCGATGACTATCTGTATGTTGATGAAAAACACTTTGGAAGCCGCGAAGCAAAGGCGCAATATCTCAACAGAATAAGCCGAAAATGGCGTGCAGATGCTAATGAAAATCCGCTCTTCTCCTAATTATAAGTAGGAGAGGAGCGGATATTTTATGGTCAACTTTGCGTTTCTCTTGGCTTAATCCTTAGTTTTTTGTACATTTGCACAAATAAGCATCCTGAAAAATGAAGTATTCTGTCATTGTTCCTGTGTACAATCGCCCCAATGAGTGCGAAGAACTCTTGGAAAGTCTCACGCATCAGACTCAGCACGACTTTGAAGTTATCATCGTTGAGGATGGAAGCAGCGTGCCTTGTCGCGATGTTGTGGAACGATATGCCGACAAACTTGCCGTGCACTACTACGACAAGCCCAATAGTGGACCGGGACAGACCCGAAACTACGGAGTGGAGCGCGCCAATGGCGAATATGTCATCATTCTCGACAGTGATGTCGTGCTGCCTGATGGCTATTTTGCAGCGATTGATGCCGAACTTGCAGCTAATCCCTGCGATGCCTTTGGTGGTCCTGACCGAGCACACGAGTCGTTCTCTACCACGCAGAAGGCGATTAACTACGCCATGACTTCTTTTTCACCACAGGAGGCATCAGAGGGGGCAAAGCTAAGTTGGATAAGTTCTATCCACGCTCCTTCAACATGGGAGTGCGCCGCGAAGTTTACCAAGCCTTGGCAGGATTTTCTGCCATGCGTTTTGGCGAAGACATTGATTTCTCCACTCGCATCTTCAAGAGTGGCTATCGTTGTCGCCTATTTCCCGAAGCGTGGGTTTATCATAAACGTCGCACCGACTTGAAGAAATTTTTCAAACAAGTGCACAATAGCGGCATTGCTCGCATACATCTTTCCCATCGCCACCCAGGCACTCACAAACTTGTCCACCTTTTGCCAGCCGTCTTCACCTTGGGCGTAGCCTTCCTCCTTGTGCTCGCGCTCTTATCCCTGTGTTTCGGTTACGAGATTGGGACATTCTTTAGTCTCAGTCCCTTGTTGCTCTTCGCCTTCCTCATTGGGGTCGATGCCACTCGCCAATCTCGTTCGCTCGCTGTGGGCATTACTGCTATCGCTGCGGCTTTCGTGCAGCTCACAGGCTACGGCACGGGCTATCTCTCCGCATGGTGGCGATGCAATGTGCGAGGGGAGGGAGAATTTGAAGCCTTCTCTCAAACCTTCTATCAGTAGAAGCACCCAGCACTTTCGCTGAAAATCAGACCATCGTCGCAAAGTCCCAGCAGGGCTATCCCAGAGCAACACGTAGCGCACCGAGAGACACCGCATTCCTTTCCGATCTTTCCCACTATGAAACTCCTTGAACCTTCTGCACCTACGCTGCAACCTCAGAAAAAGTCCATCACTGAGTTAGACGTCAACGACCGCCCCCGAGAGAAGTTCATGACTTCTGGCGGAAGTTCCCTCAGCGCAGCAGAACTCTTGGCGATTCTCGTGGGAAGTGGTAATGACAAGGAGAACGCAGTCACCTTGATGCAACGCATCCTCTCCGACTGCAATGGACAACTCACCACATTGGGCAAACGAAGCATCGAAGAACTCTGCGCCTATCACGGCATTGGACCAGCTAAAGCAGTGACCATCTTGGCGGCTTGTGAGTTGGGAGCGCGCAGAGGTGCCGAGGGGCTGCAAGAAGAACAGTTTAACTGTTCCGAAAAGCTCTATCGTTTTTTCTACGAAAAGCTACATGATCTCCCCATTGAGGAAGCGCACGTGCTTTTGCTCAATCATAATCTCCGCTTCATCCGTAGTGTTATGGTGGCGCGTGGCGGTATTGATGGCACGACGATTGACATCCGTGTGATCCTCCGCGAGGCTTTGGTGAGCAATGCTGTACACATTGCCCTGTGTCATAATCATCCTTCGGGCTATCCAGAACCTTCTGCAGCAGACGATGCAATAACTCAGCAACTCAAACGCGCTTGTCGGGAAGTGGATTTGCGGTTTATCGACCACATCATCCTAGCCGACACGCAATATTATAGTTATGCTGATCAAAATCGTTTATGATTTGGCACAACTCTTTTTGAACTATTCTTTCAAACAACGCAACAAACAACAAACATGACTCCAGAAGAAATTGAAAATCGAAGAACAAATCGTGGAAGTCCTCAAGACTGTCTACGACCCAGAGATTCCAGTAGACATCTACAATCTTGGATTGATCTACAACATTGACCTTGCTGACGATGGTCTCCTAGAAATTGAGATGACACTCACAGCTCCCAACTGTCCTGCCGCAGATTTCATCATGGAAGATGTGCGCATCAAGAGCGCAGGTGTGCCAGGTGTGAAGGATGTTCGTGTCAATCTCGTGTTTGAACCGGAGTGGGACCGCGAAATGATGAGTGAAGAAGCCAAGCTCGACCTCGGTTTCCTCTAGTCCGTTTCCGTTTTTACCCTTCGCCATGAGACATTTTCGAGGTGTACAGCCGATGGTCGGTGAACACAACGTGCAATGATTGTCATGATGGTGGGAAAATCCTAATCTTTACACACAATGGCGCAGCAGAAAAATACCAACGTATGGCAGCCCCTCCGCGACGTACTTCAAATCGCATGGGCACAGCTCACAGGGTCCTGCTGCGCCATTTGTGGTAAAACCCTTTATGGCAACGGACTTTGCCCACAATGCTGGTTCAAACTTCCCTATACCCATCTCAAAGGTCGCAAGGGCAATGTGTTAGAACGTGTGTTTTGGGGCGAACCTAACGTAGAGCGCGTGAGTGCTTTCATGTGGTATAAACCTGAATATGCCGTGGCTCAAGCCGTGCATGGCTTCAAATATCAAGGGCGCACGACACTCGCACAAAGTTTGGACGAGCCATGGCGACTGAACTCCTTGACACAGACTTCTTTGAGAATGTAGCCGGCATCATTCCTGTGCCATTGTCTCGACAAAGAATGGCTAAGCGTGGCTATAATCAGAGTGAACTCCTCGCGCGTGGTGTGTCTGCCATCACGGGACTTCCCATTGTGACAGACATTCTGGTGCGTAAGGTGGACAATCCCTCCCAGACCACGCTTGCGCCTACCGAACGAAAAGCCAATGTGGAAGGCATCTTTGCGGTGCAGCATCCCGAACGTCTGCGAGGCAAGTGCTGGATTATCCTCGATGATGTCCTCACGGTGGGAGCCACTCTCAGCAGTATTGCGCGCACCATCGCAGCGGTGAGTGATGCTCATCTGAGATTCCTCACCCTCTGTGCGGCAGGACAGTACCACACGGGCAAACTTTCTGCCGAAGAACTCGGTATTCCCGATGTTACTGCCGTCTTTAATCCTAACGAACTGCGGGCATATCGTCCTAACACTCCTAAACCCTCCTCTGAGAGTAGCAAGAGTCCAACTCCAAACTCCTAGTTGCTATGGACTAAAATCCGACACTTCATGGCAAGATACCGACCATTTGAGGATAAACTATTGAAGTTAAATGCCCATCTATCGGTATTTCAGCCTAGATTCTCCGTTCTAATGTCTAGCTTCTAACGTCAAACCTCTAATATCGAGCCGCGCTTGTCGTGGTGAGCGAGAAAGGGTCTGCGACCCTCTAACGTCTAATCTCCAACGTCTATATGAAACCCATCTATTTCCTCTCCGATGCACATCTTGGCAGTCTCGCCATTCAAAGCCGTCGCATGCAGGAACGTCGTCTCGTACGCTTCCTCGATAGCATCAAACACAAGGCAGGTGCAGTGTATCTGCTTGGCGATATGTTTGACTTTTGGCACGAATATAAGACGGTAGTTCCCAAAGGTTTCACCCGATTCTTGGGTAAAATCTCCGAACTCACCGACCTTGGCGTAGAAGTGCACTATTTTACGGGAAATCACGACCTTTGGATGAAAGATTATCTCGTAGAAGAGTGCGGAGTAGTGCTGCATAAGACCGCGTGCACCGTAGAATTATATGGTAAAATCTTTTTATCTTGCCCATGGCGATGGTATTGGCGACGACAGCCGTGGCTTCCGTTTCTTGCGCGCACTCTTTCATAATCCTATTGCGCAGGCACTTTTTTTGCTGCGATTCACCCACGTTGGGGCATGAGTTTCGGATTGAACTGGGCGAAACACAGTCGTTTGAAGCGTGAAGACGGTAAAGAACCGCCATTTATGGGAGAAGACAAGGAACATCTCATTCTGTTTGCAAAACAATACCTGAAAGATCATCCAGAAATCAACTTCTTCCTTTTTGGACATCGCCACATAGACTACGATCTCATGTTGTCGAAGTCCTCGCGTGTCGTAATTCTGGGCGACTGGATCAGCCTTTTCACCTACGCTGTCTTCGATGGTGAAAACCTTTTCTTGGAAGATTACATCGAAGGTGAGACAGAGCCTTGATATGGACGTTAGAGATTAGACGTTAGACATTAGATGTACATCTATCCCCTTGTGTCTAATCTCTATCTTCTAATTCCTACCTTCTAACCTCTATGCTCTAACGTCTACTTTCTAACGTCTAATATCTAACCTCTAATATGTCTAATCTCCTCTCTGTTCGTGGGGTTTCTAAGCGATTTGCAGCGCACACCGCGTTGGACAATGTCAGCATCGAAGTGCCACGCGGTCGCATCTTTGGTTTGCTTGGTCCCAATGGGGCAGGCAAAACCACCCTCATTCGCATCATCAATCACATCACTCTCCCCGACACGGGCGAGGTGTTGTTCGACGGAAAGCCACTCTCCCAAGAAGATGTGGCTTATATTGGTTATCTTCCCGAAGAGCGCGGCCTCTATCGCAAAATGAAAGTGGGCGAACAAGCTTTGTATCTTGCACAACTCAAGGGACTTTCTCATGCAGAAGCCAAACAGCGGTTGGAAATGTGGTTTGAGAAATTCCAAATCATGCCTTGGTGGAATAAGAAGCTCGAAGAACTCTCCAAGGGTATGCAACAAAAGATACAGTTTATCATCACTGTCTTGCACGAACCTAAGTTGTTGATCTTCGACGAACCCTTTTCGGGCTTCGATCCCCTCAATGCAGAGTTGCTGAAACACGAAATGTTGCAGTTGCGCGATCGTGGAGCCACCATCATTTTTCCACGCACAACATGGCAAGTGTCGAAGAAGTTTGCGACGACATCGCACTCATCCACCGCTCACAAGTACGTTTGCAGGGCAGTGTGCGAGAGATTCGCGAGCAACATCGCACGGGCGAGTTTTCCCTCACTACCACTGCAGAGCAACTCTCCGAGCATCCCGAACTATTTTCCATTTTGGAGCAAGTGGAACACCATGGACTCACCACCTATCGCTTGAAAAAACAAGAAGGCTTCTCCAATTCCGCACTAGTGCAAAGCCTAGCCAGTGAGGTGGAAATCCGTAGTTTCTCGGAAATCCTCCCCACAATGAACGACATCTTCCTACGCACTGTAGGCGATGACGTGGCTGCCCTCACTGGCAATCAAACACAGCAAGCCTAATCTTCCCCTTTCTAACTCGTTAAGGGCATAATTTAGGTGTTTCATTCCCAATTTCAAGCTCCATTTTCTCATGAACAAGATATTTCTCATCATACAGCGCGAATATCTCACTCGTGTTCGTCGCAAATCATTCCTACTGCTCACGCTCCTCATGCCCGTTTTGATGGTAGCCCTCGTGTTTGTTCCCATCTGGTTAGGCAGAATTTCGAGCGGAGAAAATCGCACCGTCATGGTGGTCGATGAGAGTCATCTTTACGACTCTTTGTTTCGATCCACTCCGCAGTTCCACTTTGTGCACGAGAAAGCCGTTCCCAAGGTGACAGATCTCCCAGAAGATGTAGAAGCCGTGGTGCACATCAAGTCCGATCTCAGCCTCAATCCTAATGCCCTTGAAGTGTTGAGCCATAAAGAAGTGCAGAGCGATTTGAGCAATCACGTAAGCAACCTCCTGGATAGTGCGGTGCGCGAACAGAAAATCGCACGCTATGGCATCGCTGGACTGGATTCCATCGTTAGTGATATGGGAAGCAACGTAGAAATCTCTACTGCAAAGTGGAACGCTAAGGGAGAAACTACCACTTCTTCCGCCGATGTGGCACAAGCAGCTGGTTTCTTTTTCACCCTCATCATCTATATCTTCATCCTCACCTACGGAGGAATGGTCATGCAAGGTGTGATGGAAGAGAAAACCAATCGCATCATGGAAATCATGGTATCAAGCGTTCGTCCTTTTGAGCTCATGATGGGCAAGATTATCGGCGTTGCACTGGTGGGCATCACCCAGTTGTTGCTTTGGGGGGTCTTAGGTGGCATCATTCTCTCAGCGGCTAGTGGCATCGTGGGTGCTGAAATCCCGGCCAACTCCGCCAATGCAGCTTCCTTGTTATCAGGAGAGACCGCCATCTTCTCTGCCATCTTCAGTCTTCCTTTAGGCGAAATGCTCCTCCTCTTCGTGCTTTATTTCCTCGGAGGTTACCTCTTCTTCGCCTCCATCTTCGCAGCGATAGGCGCAGCTATCAATAGTCAGGAAGATTCTAGTCAGTTCATGTCGCCCATCATCTTGTTGTTGCTCTTCAGCATGTACGCTGCCATGGGTAGTGCCTCCAACACAGATGGGCCGCTCGCCTTTTGGGGCTCACTTTTCCCCCTCACTTCTCCCATTGTCATGATGATTCGCATCCCATTTGGCGTACCTTTGTGGCAAGAACTCCTCAGCCTTGTTTTGCTTTACGGCACATCACTTGCCATGGTCTTTGTCGCCGCTAAGATTTATCGCGTAGGTATCTTGATGTATGGCAAGAAACCTTCGCTGAGAGATATGCTCCGCTGGTTGCGCTATTAAAGCGTTGCACCTATTGATTACTATATTCTGCTCGATAATCTCCTATTTTCTGCTTGGAACTTCCTCACCATCGTGTGGGGAAGTTCCTTTTTATTTTGCCTCTTCTCTTTCTTCTTTTGCTTCTTCTCCCTCCTTTCTTCATCCTTCTCCAAGCTGTCAAACAAAAAAAACTCCGACGTTTTTTTCGAAAAATCTCCAACACTTTTTTTGTATTCCCTCCGAAGATTCCCTTTTCTTCTGGGAATATCGTGAACTTTGGTGTCTTTATTCTTGAAAATCTATCCTCAAGGTTCAAGAAAAGGCAAAATAGCGTAAATGAATTGTGAGTCAGTCTGTTCTGATTTTTAAGCCATTTGTCCGAAAAGCGTCAAAAGACAGGTTTATGCCTACTTCGGACAGAGCAGCGTTACCAAAACATTACCACCTCCTTTGCAGGTAAGGATTGGGAAAAGCGGTAACGAACAGCATAAAATCCGACCTGAACTTCGGGGATTACCTCTTGCAAAGGTACGTCGATAAAAAGAAACAGGCTAATAACCCCAATTCGGGATAAGTAAGACTTGTTTTTGCCTTAAAATAGTTTCAATAAAAGCCCAAAAAGAGGATTATTTTTCGTATATTTGTTGTTGATAACCAAACAAATAACGATAAAACAATCCTCTATGAAACTTATCAGCAAAGTTACGGAAATTTATTGTATTGCAGACGATTTCTGCAAAGAATATGAGTTGGAAGTGAACAAAAAAGCACTTTCGCTTTCAAATCCCTCTCCAAACACCCCTAAAACTCGCAATAGAAAGGGAAGAATGAGCGACGCAGAAATGATTACCATTCTTGTCTTGTTCCACAGCAATACGTTTCGCAATTTCAAACATTTCTATCTCTTCTACGTCTGTCGAGAACTAAAAGATGAGTTTCCCAGCCTACTTTCGTATACCCGATTTGTGGAACGTATGCCACGAGTGGCAGTTCCACTTTTGCTATTCCTTAAACTAGCTTTGATGAGAGAATGTACAGGGATTACTTTTATCGATTCGACACGTATTCCCGTGTGTGAAAACAAGCGCGAGTATTCTAATCGTGTCTTCAAGGGCTATGCTCATAAAGGGAAAAGTACGATGGGATGGTACTATGGTTTTAAGCTGCATCTGCTGTGTAATGAACGAGGAGAATTACTCAACTTTGCACTCACCAAAGCCAATGTGGATGATCGTAATCCTGAGGTATTCAACAACTTGACTAAGGACTTATTCGGAAAATTATATGCCGATAAAGGTTATTTTTCCCAATCACTTTTTGCTTCTCTCTTCGATAGGGGAGTTCACCTCGTCACGGGAATACGCACTAATATGAAGAACCGCTTAATGGATGTGTACGACAAAATAATGCTCCGTAAAAGAAGCATTATCGAGACCATCAACGATATGCTCAAGAACGTGGCACACATTGTTCATACCCGCCACAGAAGTGTCTCAAACTTTATTGTCAACCTTTTGGCGGGAATGGCGGCTTATGCTTTCTACGATACAAAACTCTCTATCAATATGGAGTTTGAGATGGAGGGAGAAGCAGAGGTGAAGCAGCTCACACTTTTCTAAAATATACTTGCGTGAAACAATGAATCTTCGATCTAAAACTAGATTGAAAGAATCGTGGTGTGCTATAACCTGAGTAAAAAAGAGGTGACCTTAAACCGAATTGGGGTTGATACTTTCGGCGACCATTGAGGGCAGACGGATAGAAACGATTGAAGTTAGTTTGGACACACTCAAAGTCGTGCAAAGTCGTGGCGTGTGCAACAAGAACACGGAGTATCACGAGCAGATAGTGAGCCTTGTCAATGCCAACCGCAAATTGATTAGGCAGAGAATGAGAGCGACAGCATAAGCAACAATCACCAAAACATCACAGATATGAAAGCAGAAATAGAAAGTATCGTATGCAACTGGGCGGACGAGATACCCTATATCCTTGTAAGGATAGTCAATGCCATTACCCTATCCGCCAATGAGGAGGAACTAAGGGCTGCCGTCAAGCGGATAGCCGAAGAAACGGAACGGTATTGTCCAAAAAAGTGTGTAAGTTTCTCTGTTCTCCCTCCCTTTTGTTAGGCTAGCCTAACAAAAGGGAGGGCATTTTTGCGATGAAAAATTACGTTGATTATTTGATATACCAGTCGTCAAATTGATATAGACGATGTGAGTATGTTTCAGTTGTCATTTGTAGTGCCACAGACCCCAACAGAAAGAGTACCGACTCTGGAGAGGGCATCGCGGCACGCATGTGCAAAGTGCGTTTATAGCTGCGATTGAGCCGTTCTATCCAATTAGTTGTGCATAGCATACGACGCAAATGAGCTGGAAAACGAAGATAAGTGAAATAAGCAATACTCCTTTCATGGGATAACCTTTTGAAAGAGGGATACTTACTAGACTATTTCTCCGTAAGCCTCTTAAGGTTCTCGTAAGCCTCTATAGGCATCATGTCCGTATTCTCCATGAGAAAAACAGCATCTAGATCCGCCTTGAGCTGCGCACGGTCTTTCTTGGCTACCATCCCTAGGGCATTGCGCTTGAAATGCACCGTACAGAGTTGGTGTAATGCCCTTGGAAAAGCCCTTTTCGCTGCATTCTCAATCCTTGTAAGTCCGTCAGAGACAATCAAATCAACTGCTTCCACACCTCGCTCCTTGAGGGCTTCAAGCTCCATTTCCCAGCACAAAGCTCCTTCTTCAGGATGATGCACCACACTAAGCACCTCTCGTCTACCATCGGGCAGCAAGCCTAGAATGCTGTAATAAGCCTCTTGGCTAACGCTTCTATCACGACGAGTGGGAACATAAGTAGCATCGATATAAAGCACTAGATAACGCTGAGACAGTGGACGCAAGAGCCAAGCATTGATATCCTCCCTGCAAGCGTTGGAGAGGAAGCTAACTTGCTGTTTACTATATTGTCTGCCATAGATGCGTTCGCAGATTTCACCGATATCCTTGCAGGTAAGACCACGAACGTAGAGTTCATGAAAAAGGGCAGTACGCTCATCTTCTTGCTCTTTGAGGATGCCGAGTATCATAGGGCGAAAAGCCCCTGAACGGGTGCGGGGAATACGCAATTCAAAGCAAAGACCTTGGGACTGCCATTTGCGAGGGCGAAAGCCATTGCATTGTTCGCCATCGTAGGACTCGACAAAAAGACTACGTTCGTGAAGGCTCAAGGCATTCAGCATTGCTTCGACGAGAGTGTTAAAACAACCTCCAGAGGAGAGAAATGTCGAGAATAATTCCGATATTTGTGACTTCGTAAGCTCCATTGTTTTTATTTGATTTGTTATTCCACCACAAAAATAAGAACTTTGGAGCTTACACACAAATTATGGACACTATCAACGGAACTTGACAAGTTCTTTGCATACGGCTATGGCGCACACCATTTTTGGCTTACCCATCGCAGGTTATCCAATGGAGAGCCAAAAGAACACAGATTACTAATTGCTGAATTTTGAGAATATGAAGAAGAGAGTTTACAGAGTACGGACGCGTACATTTTCGAGGGAGTTTTTGAGGTGGTTGCCGAGAGCAGAGAAGAAGCACGACAAAAGGTCATTCAGGATTGCGGAATGGTGATGGGTGGAAACATTCACAGCACCCTGCCCGATGAGGAAATCAATTGGGCTTTCTCCACGCACCCCGAAGTAATTACGAGGCGGATAACCGTTCAAGAAGAACTGGCGAAGTAAAGCGGTCGGCAGATTTGCCGACCGCTACTTTCTTTCGTGAGCTTCGGGCGGACAAAGAAAGGAGCAAAGAAACCCCAATAAAAAACACCTCGTTACTTTTGACGGTGAGTTGAGACGGCTCAAAAGTAACAAAAAGCCCCAATTAGGGTTATTATATTAATGCTCGTATTAGGCGATTTATCTCTTCATCAAATGGATGGTTTACAAAATCAAATCCTTTTCGTGCGATTAAAAAATCAGGGCAACATTCCTCAAAAAGTTCCAGATAATAAAAATCGGTATAAACTTTGTCGTATCTTGATTTTTGGTAAATAGCTCGTGAAATAACTCGACCTTCATGAGCTACTCCACCAGTTGAAAGTTCTGCCTTTTTCTTTATACTTGGGAGTGAGAAATACAAGACATTTTGTACAATCTCTTATTTCTTTGTTCATGAAACGAACGAGATCTGCTCCATAAGGAACATCCTCATCTATACGCACTTCGATATTCGCATTTTTTTAATGTTTAGCGATTCTTTGTACTTCCTCTTTGTTTTCATCCCATGCATAAGATATAAATACTATCATAGGAATAACTCTTAACTCACCTTTTTCCTCTTGAGGTTTACTAATCTTTTCTACATTGTCAAATAAGGTCATTTCTACGCAAACATCAGACCTCTTGTTGTTTATCGAAATGTTTATCTTCTCGGATAATTTACTTATGAATATTTTAACATCCTCATCTGAGAGTAAGGAAAAAAGTTCTCGATACCATACCACTCTTGAAGTCGAGACTCCTTCTTTTTTCCTATACTCTATATACTCAGAATACGAAGGATATGCACCTTGTATAAAAGGTTTTATGGTATTATAATAATCGGGACCATTTACATAGAAGAAAGCCTCTTCTTCTTTCCCAATAAACCTCCATAATTCATTGAATATAAAATCCTTCCCTTTTTGTTCTATTTCTCTTAAGTACATCAAATCTCCTAATGAAATAGATAGTTCCAGCGGAAAGTCTCCATTTATATGGTCATATCCCTTTTGAGAAAGCATAATAAAATCTTGAGACGAGTTACTAAAATGCAAATAATCATTGGATAGCAATAAATTCAACACAACGTACAGGTTATTCATTTCTGACCTATTCCTGACATAGTCTTTTTCTGCTTTGAAACTAATGGTTCTAAGAAACAATCCTTGACCAACATTCATACCAGCAAAGAATGATAAAATGAAATCCTTGTACTTATTTATTTTTAATTCATTCATAATGATTTGTTTTCTGCAAAGTTACTCATTCATAACGAGAAAGGCGAATAAAATGGCTGGAAAACGCCCCTTGCGAAGCATAAAAATGTCGCAAGAGGCGTATTTGAAAATCAGGGTATATAAAACAGGGCAAACTCTACTTTTTGTCGTTTGACAAGCCCTCTGAGGACTTTGCCCTTGTATCGGCAGAAAGATATAAATTCACGATAGAAATTCCTGTCGCCAGACTCTATCTTCCGCAGTAGTCTGCTCTTGGGATGCTTGCCATATCCCAGCAACCTGCCCGCTCCAACGTTGTAGGATAGAACGGCAAGCAGCAGGGCATCCTTTTCGTAGTCCTTGAACATCATCAAACGCTTCATCAGGTCTGCCCGAAGCAGAGAGTCTGCCTGCCGTTCCGTCATCGCTGCCGTGAACTGCTCTCCGGGCAGAAGACGATGTCCGTAACCTACATAGGGATAATCCTTCCAAGAATGTAAGCCCTCGAAGTGTTTGATGCAGACAACGGCACGCTCGAACGGCGGTAGTGAGAAGAGTGTCTTTCCGAAATCAAGCGGAAGTTGGTGGAAGGCCACGGCATACCCGCTCAGGAGATACGCTTTATTCAGGAAGCCAAGATTGACAAGGTAAGAAAGACGCTCATCGCAGGCATGAATGAAGGTTCAATCCGAGTATTGTCCGGCTCTACTTCAATGCTCGACACGGGTGTGAACGCCCAAAAACGTGACGTTGCCATCCATCATTTGGACACGCCATGGCGTCCTTCCGACTTGGAGCAGAGGGACGGACTAGCCGTACGCAAGGGCAATGAAGTTGCCAAATTCCATGCGGACAAGAAAGTGGATGTCATTATCTATGCTGTGGAGAAGTCTCTTGACAGTTATAAATTCAACCTGTTGCATAATAAGCAACTCTTCATCGAACAACTGAAACAACCGTATGGGCAGCCGTACCATTGATGAGGGAAGTATGGTCGAGAAATCGAGAATGAATTTTTCCGAGTATGTCGCCATCCTCTCCGGAAATACCGACCTGCTGGAAAAAGCAAAGTTGGGAAAGAAGATTGCCGGCTTGGACAGTGAACGGCAGGCGTTCATTCGCAGTAAGTCATCCTCCCGAGGCAGATTGGACGAAGTTATGAGAACGGTGGACGGAAACAAGGAATTGATAGCCCGTTTCCAAAGCGACTAGGACTTGTACCAAAGCCGTGTACAGAAGGATAAGGAGGGCAATATCCTCAACCCGATAACACTCAAAGGGGTAGAAAGAAGCGACCCGAAACGCATTGCCGCCAAGCTCGCGGAAATCAACGAGAAAGCCTGCACACAGGGAGAGTATTTCAATATCGGAACACTCTACGGATTTAATCTTGTGGTCAAGACGGAATCCTCTTCCAAAGACCTTTTCGACCTTTCGCAGAACAAGTTCTTCGTGATGGGAGAAAGTGGAATGAGGTACAGCTACAACAACGGCAGGATTGCGGCAGACCCGCAACTCGCCAGTTTGAATCTCCTGAACGCCTTGGAGAAGATACCCGGCTTGATTGAAAAGTTTCGGACGGATACGGAGAAGATAGCCAAGGATATTCCCGTATTGCAGGAGGTGCTGAATGGCTCTTGGAAAAAGGAAGAGCAGCTTAAAGACCTCAAATGGAACTCGCTGCCCTTGACCGCAAGATACAGCTCTCCCTAAAGCCCATTGAGCAATCGGAGAGTTCACAAGAGGAAGTGGAAATGATGCAGGATAGCGAAGGAACGAGGGAAGAAATGGAACTGTCACGTCCGATTGAGCCGACTGTCGCCGCCCCCCTCTGTCAGCACCTCTGCGGCTCAAACCGACAGACCGTTGGGAAGCAACGGGCAGAGTAGCTCAGCTACACAGCCCTCGATGGAAAGACTACCACCTTCTTTGGCTGAAAAGGTGTTTGTTGTCAGACCGAAGATATAAAACAAAATGACGAACTACATATTGTTGTAATTCGTCCTTTTAGAATTTATACCATCTCAAAACAACTTCAATTTGGATTGTTGATATAAAGTCATTCCGGGAATATCATCATACATTGCAGCTAATTTATTCCTAAGTCCAAACATTCGTTTCTCAGCAGTGTCAACAAGTTGATCAAAGTCCGTCAAGAAGATGCTTCCTTCATCTTTAGAACCTGCACGATACTGACGTTGTAACCCTTTTGCCACTTTATCTCCTACGACAAAAGCTGTTATTTTTGCAGTATTAATTCCCAATGCAATCAAACCATCTACATAGTCAGTAGCTTGATTTCTTTCTTTACTTGTAATTTCAAAGCCTCCTCGTTTTAGTTCAACTATCAGAACTTTGGTTATTGTAGCTAGCTCATTATCACCAAACTCTTCTACACCTGTCATGGAAAGAGAAGTACTATCAGCTAAAACGACAAGGTCTGGTCTTCTATTTGTTTTTATCCCAACTTCATTCTGAACATCCATTTTGAACAGGCTTCTCATTACAGTCTGAAGTTGCCTGTTAGAGGTATATTCTGGGGTGTCATATTCGGGACCGAAGAGCCATCGGGATTCGGTTACAAGAGGATGCAAAACATGTAATTCATCCGTGTCCTTTTCTTTAGAAAGTTTTCTTATTGCTTCAATAATGGATAGGCGTCTATCAATTTCACTCAATATGGTGAGGGCATCCTTTACAGACCACTTATTGAGTATCGTATTAAGACCGGTAATATCTTCTTCCGTAAGTTGAGAGAGCTTCATTAAAAGCTCCTGTCCATTTTTCGATGATTCTAAATTTAATACAGCATCAACGGCAATAGATATTGTTTCTTTAGTTGCTGTCGGAGAATTTATCGAGATATTCTCTATAATCTCATCTACCTCATACAGGGCTAATGGAGAGACATCTTTCAATTTGGCTGCCAATTCCTGTTTTACAATAGCCTTTGTTTCTTCTAAATTAGCTTTTGCCGTTTGTTCAAACATTCTATTCACATACTCCGAAACTGTTTGATATAAATTCTCTGTTTCTTTTGTATTTTTGAAGCCACTCCAATCCTCTTTAACTAATTCTGCTAATTCATTACTCTGTATAACGATAGTATACCTTTTTGCAAGGGCTGTTCGACCGTCTAAATAGAAAATCGTTCCTAATCCCCATGACGGAATACCTATTAAACGACCACTTTCCCAAAAAGCAATTCCTTGATAGATGCTTTTGCGAGAAGATTTCTTTGAATCTATAAAATTTGCGGTAATGCTGTATCCATCAGATGTTTTCAATTCTGTTGTATCCAATAAACCATCTAATTGGTCTAAAGAGAGTTGCTTTTTATTTACCTCTATTATGAATTCGGGATCATGCAGAAAACGAGAAGAGATTATTTCTCTGATTTTATCAACACTGGGAAGATTTCTATCAACTTGAACTTCTAGCCTTGTGCCATGCTTTGAAGATGGAGAAATATTTTGGTTAATGACAGAGATAGCTTGTCCTTGTACTTTAGTCGATACGGTAAGAGAAAGTTCTTTCCCATTTTTTGAAGTAATAACATGATATTCGTCATTAAAGCATAAGAGGCTATGTCTTCCGATACCATTGCGACCATAAGCTATACGAGGGCTTCTTTTCTTATTATCCGGAAATAAAACCTGTTTTCCTTGACGTAATAATTTGTTATATCCCAATGTCATCCAACGTTCTTGAAATTCTTCTGCTGTTAGACCATTGCCATTATCTTCTATTACGAGGAGGTCTCCATATTCATCAGGAATAAAGACACTTACTTTTGTCGCTCCTGCATCCCAAGCATTTGCAACAAGTTCTGTCAATGCAATGTCAGCTTGACTGGTAATACTACTGTTCAACGTTCTGACAAGGTAATCATCCTCGAAAAGAGAACGGTATATGTGTTCCGAATTCTTCTGCATTATATCTGTTTATAGTCGTTATCAACTAAAAGGTCTCTTGCCTTTACTTGCAACACTGCGGAAATCCGATATAGCATCTCAAGAGAAGGCTGCTGTCGATTGCAGACATATGCATTCACTGTGCTGAAACTTTTATTGAGCTTCTCTGCCAGCCATTTTTGAGATATTCCCTTTTCTCCAAGAACGTCTTTTATTCTATTCAATTTCATCTTCGTAAAAAGCACGAGTATCGTATATTCTGCTACAAAAATAGCGAATTATTTCTGATGTGCCTAATTTTTGGAAGCAAAATCTTCTTTAATACAAAAACGACTTGTCATTACGACAAAACGGGGCTTTGCTGTTGCGTATAATCTGAAATTACGTGTCTTTGGGAGGTCTTTTCCTTTTTCGTTTGAGATTCTCCGTAAAATGGGCTTTCATAAAGATAAGGATTTCCGATTCCAAATACCACGTCTTGTGGTAAACGATGTGGAAAGGAAGCGTACCCGATGCCCGATAACGTTGCAGGGTACACTTACTGATTTGGAGCATCAGGCAGACCTCTTGGTTATCCAGCAGAGGTTCTCCATCTATCATCGGACGTTGGGGTATGTCGGCAGTCGTTTGTTTCAAGTCATCGAAACGCGTCATAATGCGTTCCATCCATTCAAGAAGGCCTCTCTATCCAATAGTTCCATCCTTAATCCTCCTGCTTTTGAGTTTGAAATTGTGTCGTAGCTCTTCCATATTTTTCGGGTTACAATAGAGGCTTTTGTATCGTAGAAAGCATAAGCCGCCATTCCCGCCAAAAGGTTGACAATAAAGTTTGAGACACTTCTGTGGCGGGTATGAACAATGTGTGCCACGTTCTTGAGCATATCGTTGATGGTCTCGATAATGCTTCTTTTACGGAGCATTATTTTGTCGTACACATCCATTAAGCGGTTCTTCATATTAGTGCGTATTCCCGTGACGAGGTGAACTCCCCTATCGAAGAGAGAAGCAAAAAGTGATTGAGAAAAATAACCTTTATCGGCATATAATTTTCCGAATAAGTTCTTAGTCAAGTTGTTGAATACCTCAGGATTACGATCATCCACATTGGCTTTGGTGAGTGCAAAGTTGAGTAATTCTCCTCGTTCATTACACAGCAGATGCAGCTTAAAACCATAGTACCATCCCATCGTACTTTTCCCTTTATGAGCATAGCCCTTGAAGACACGATTAGAATACTCGCGCTTGTTTTCACACACGGGAATACGTGTCGAATCGATAAAAGTAATCCCTGTACATTCTCTCATCAAAGCTAGTTTAAGGAATAGCAAAAGTGGAACTGCCACTCGTGGCATACGTTCCACAAATCGGGTATACGAAAGTAGGCTGGGAAACTCATCTTTTAGTTCTCGACAGACGTAGAAGAGATAGAAATGTTTGAAATTGCGAAACGTATTGCTGTGGAACAAGACAAGAATGGTAATCATTTCTGCGTCGCTCATTCTTCCCTTTCTATTGCGAGTTTTAGGGGTGTTTGGAGAGGGATTTGAAAGCGAAAGTGCTTTTTTGTTCACTTCCAACTCATATTCTTTGCAGAAATCGTCTGCAATACAATAAATTTCCGTAACTTTGCTGATAAGTTTCATAGAGGATTGTTTTATCGTTATCTGTTTGGTTTTCAATAACAAATATACGAAAAACAATCCTCTTTTTGGGCTTTTGTCGAAACTATTTTAAGGCAAAAACAAGTCTTACTTATCCCGAATTGGGGTCAATAGGAATAATCATCGTATGACCATCTGTCCACCTTGATATTGAATGTCTGTTCAAAGGCTTGCAATGTCTTTCGGTTTTCTTCGTCCCAACCATAGTTGAAATGTTCCGCCCAATGGCTGTGTGCCTTTGCTTGTGCCTCTTTGGTCAGTTCGTGAAGGTTATATACCTCGTATGTTCTTGTTTCCGTTCTCATATTCGTTTGGTGTTATCGGGCTGTATTATTGATGATGTCTTCTACATTGTCCGCAAAGACCTCGATAGTAGGTTTCCCTCCGTTTTCCTCTACGGATAGGCTTTCGGAGGTGTCATATAATGTTTCTCCGTCCGTAATGATGACTTTCTCGTTGTCCTCAAAACAGAGATCGTCCTCACCTTGCCACGACTTGACAAGAGCAACGGCTTCCTCGTAATTCTCGGCTGTTACTTCAAAGTGGGTGCGTTCCCAACAAGTAACCTTTCGGTCTTGGTAAAATCTGAATGCTTCCATTGTTCCTATGTTTAGATTGTTGCTAAAATGATTTCTTGGATATGGGTAGGGGCAACCTCTGAAAAGAGATAGGTGATAAACTCCTTTCTGTCTTTCCGATTGAGTTCCTTGTATAGTTCCCCAAAGGCGGATATGTTTCCGTTGAGGTAAACCGATACCATATACTCGAAGATGTTGTCCACTTCGTAGTATCTGCATTGCTGTGCGATTGTCTTGCTTCTTCTTTTCATATATCTGTCTGTTTAAGAAATGAGTAACCAAAGTATTCCTCCGATGATAAGGGTATAAGCCAAGATGTACACTGCGATTGCCAAAGTGATGGTAAGGAGTAGCCGAATGAGGAATTTCCCTGCACATATCCCTACCAGCCAAAGCCAAACGCTTCCGCCCTAAAGGAGAGAGCCTGCGAGTGCAAGTGCCATCCCAATTGATATTTGTATCTCAGTTTCATCTTGTCTGATTTTTTTGATTTTATGCGGATCCAGAGGTAGGGAGTTGAGTTTCCTTTTTCTTTTTCCCTGCTTCTCGCATATCCGACATTTTTTTATGCGTCTTTCCGTCGGGTCGGTCGTTTTGTTTCAGTGGCGTAAAAAGGCAGGGCTTAGGACAAATAAGGTTTTATGGCGAGAATACTACCTGCAATGAAATGGAAGTGTGGAGATTGTAGCCGTAACGGCTTGCCGCCCCGACCTTTTTTGTCCGTGGAAGCCCGGAACTACCTTTGCCGCTGACAACGAACAACCGATTCCGACATAATATACGGGCATAAGTGGAGGATGTGCAGACGGAGAAGCGGGGCGAAAACAAAAAACGCAGTTTTCGAGGATTGCATCTTATCATAAAACAGAATACACTGAAAACAAAAAGCCGCCCCAACGGACGGCTCTATGAAAATAATTTGGAGAGAATTCTTTTTTCTCACGATATACCTTTATCTTTGCAATAGGTTATTCGAGTTATGCAAAGCGTTGTATATCACTGTGAAGATAGGTCGCTAAATCATTACCTATTGCATTTCATAACTCATAAGGCTGTTCATAGCCAATTACTTAGATCTAAATGATAGATTTTTGTTGAAAAAACACGCAATGTTTTTGGCAGTTGCTAGATAATTCCTACTTTTGTAACTATCGTTATTCTTGCATTCAGCCTTTGGCTATTGCAGGAATGGAAGAATTACATGATCTCTGACCTTCTTTCTTGTGAGGACTTAGTCTAATCAACTCTACTTTCAAGTGCATAACGACCATGAACCGTGCTAACTTTTCTTGTCTTTTTGTTTTTCTAGCTTTCCCCTTAGGAGTTATGGCGCAGCAACCTACTGACAGTGTCCAGACTCGCCAGTTAGATGAAGTGAAAGTCACCGCTAAAACACAAGTGGAAACCCCTGTTGCCTCTTTGTTCCTACCTACAAAGCTCCAGAAAAAACATAGTACCAATGGATTCCAACTCTTAGATTTACTCCAAATCCCCCAACTTGAAGTATCCCTCTTGGACTATGCCATTTCCATTAAAGGAGGAGGCGAACTGGTTGTCTGTATCGATGGGCGAGAAGCCACGATGGAAGAGGTAAGAACGTTGCGTGCCAATCGAATTAAACGGGTGGAGTACACCCGAACGCCCTCTGGTAAATATGTAGGAAAAGCAGGTTTACTGAATTTTGTCACAGATTTGGCAGAAGGTGGTGGAAATATCTACCTCTCGGCTGAACAAGGAATGGCATATAAAAAGGGAGATTATCTAGCTTTTGCAGATTATACGCGAGGTAAATCCTACTTCTCACACTCATCTTCCAAAATTGGTCGCGCAATCATGACTATACAGAAGGAAAAGAGCACTATAAATTTACCAATGGTGATGAGTTGTCGCGCATAATATCCAACAAAGGCAATCTCAACTCCGATAATAGTTTGGGGGGAAGGTTGAAGTACACCCACACTACACCAGAATCCACTTTTAACTCCTATCTCAATTTTGTGTATTCTGCAAGTCCTAGCCACGAAACTGTGAATGAAGCCACTTATGCTGGGAAATATATGGGAAAAACTCAAAAGTATGATCGTTATCATGGTAGAGCATGGACGCCTACTTTTGTACATTGACTATCAGCGTTCTTTGCCGCACAATCAAAAATTGGCGAATCATTTTTAAATGCTGGCCTAGGTAGGGAGAAAACCTCTTTATTTAACCACGAGGATAATCAATCAGATTTGTGGACAGATGCGTCGGAACACACGCATAGTGTGTCGGCTGTTTCTCAATATTCCAAATATTGGGAAGGAGGGTGGTCTGGAGATGTCCAGCTTTCTCATGGGTGGAAACATTATGATGATGAATATCTCGGCACGTCTCCTAGCAGCCAGTCACTCACCACGCAAAATTCTTATGGAGCTTTGAGCATTTCGCGATCTACTGAGAAATATTATGGCTATCTGTCTGCTGGTATTTCAAATATTGGGGTAAATCTCAATGGCGACCGCCAACACTATTTGCATCCTGTACTATATTATGGGGGCAATTATGTGTTGAACGAGAAGAGTAGTGTGAGTTTGAATGGAGAGTTCACCCATACAGAGTTCACACCCTCCAACAAAAACTCTGCAGTCGTGCCAGTTTCTTTTTTTGAATCTGTGGTTGGTAACCCGAATATTAAGCCCATTAAAGTGATGACCAACACGCTTTCTTACAATACGAGCGTGAAAGGGCTAAAACTCTCTGGAACTTATTTGAGTTTGTGCTATTTGATAATGAACTTGACAGATTTTCATTAGATGAATCGCGCATTTATCGTATGAGGGTAAACAACTCTTTCTTCTGTGGCAACCATTTTATATTGGAGCTTTCGCATAATTTCTTCCAAAACCACTTATTGCTTACAACTACTGTCCAACAAGAGTTTAATTATCTCCGTGGCGATGATTATCACCTCTCGAAGTCTATATTGCGCTATGGGGGAAATGTCACTTATCTTGTGGGAGATTTTCGTATAAATGCTCGTTTCACCAGTGGGTATCATTCTATTGACATTCGTGGACCCTTCTTTGTGCGCTATGACCCTCGTTATAGTTTCAGTGTACAATGGACACATCAGGATTGGAGTCTGACTTTTGCTGCTCAGAATGTGTTTAAGCGCTATTTTGAAGAGCAAATTCACATGGATTATGGCCAGTATCAGCGCGAGGGTGTCCGAGCCTTTGAAGCACAAGGTAGATGTTTGAATCTGACTGTGGCTTACAATTTTGGATTTGGACGTAAGCATCAGGCTGGAAGTCAAGAAGTTGATAAGAAAATTGATAGTGCTATATTGAAGCCATAGGCTAATAGCCACAGCTATTGGGGGAGAATCTCACAGATAATACGGCGGAAGTAGCCGAAATAGCTGCGATTGTGGTAAAAAGATAAAATGAGAAAAAGGATCGTCTCTGGCAAGGTTTGCGAGAGACGGCCCTTTGTGTGTTGGAAAATGTCAGTGTGGGTGAAGAGAAGGCTACGGCAGGAGCGTAAGAAGCTCCGAGAGGTCTTCGATAATGTGCGTAGGGATAGATTCATCTACGGACTTTGGCGTCCATTCTTCCCCACGAAACCAGATGGTCTTGCACCCTAAAGCGTGGGCTGGTGCGATGTCTTTGCTGAAAGCATCACCGATGGCAATGCAATCTTGTGGCGCGCGTTGGGCAAGGTTGATGCCGAGTTGCCATATCGCGGGATCGGGTTTGCGCACTCCAGCCGTGGCACTCTCCACAATGCGAGGGAAGAGGTCGAGCAGTCCGTAGCCTTGCAGCACAGCACGGATGTTGCCATAAAAATTGGTGACCAGCACGAAGTCATATCCGCGTGCCACTAATGTATCAAGAACTTTGCGCGCACGAAGTGTGGTGTGGCGTGCTTGCGTGTCGCAATAGGTCGCTACAATGTCTACGATACTCTCACGTTCTTCGGCAGAGAAGTGAAAACCTCCTTCAGTGCAAAGATGCTCCACTTCGAGGGTCACTTTCTTATGTAGGAGGGTCGCGAAGTCATCTTCCTGGAGAATGATGGGTTGCTGAGCCAACGTGCGTTCACCGTGCACATAGGCAGCACGCCAAATGTCGGTGTCGAGTAGCGAAAGAGCTGGATGCGAGAGTGCGGCTTGGGAGAATCCATCGCGGAGCACGTAGTTCCAGTGCCGTGCATCGGAATCGAGCGTTCCGCCGTAGTCAAAGAGGAGAGTGGGCATAGAAGAATGTCTGAAAAGGTAGGAAACTATTGAGGCGAAGTCGCAGAATTTGGTGAGCAGGTTTGATTTTGACCAAAGCCACTCCAATCACAATCCAGAATATCTCGCGGATGCGGGTGAAGAAAGCCGCATAGATGCCCATAGAAGCTCCGACAGTAGGGAAGAGTAGGGCGACAATAACTGCCAAACTTCCCTCGCGCGCTCCCAACTGCATAGGCAGAAAGAAGAGGAGATTTCCCATAAGAGAGGAGAAACCTAAGATGATGAGTCCATCGGCAAGCGTGGCATTGGTGAGTCCGAAGGCAAGGAGGATGCCGTAGAACTCAAAACTATTGAACAAACGTCCCACATATTCTGCCAAGAGGGCGCGAAGAAACACGCGCGGATGAGCATAGAGGGTACGGATATGGCTGTCGATAGTGAGCAAATCGTTTTGATGCGCTTTGTGAAATCGCTTTGCCCATCCACCAATCAGCGGAAGAAATCCGAGAATTTGAAAGAAACGAAGGGCAACTCCGCGTTTATAGCATTGCTGAAAGAAGAGAATAGCAGCGATAAACAACAAGAGGTAGAGGGCGAACAAGCCAGCCAACCACGGTGTAATTGCAGAGAAGTGGCAGCCCACAAAAACAATCAAGGCAGTGGTCCACAAGAAGAAGTGGCTAAAAACGTGAAGCAGCGAATAGAGTGTCACAGAAGCTAGCGCGCGCTGCGTGCCTACGAGGTGCGAAAGTTCGAGCACGCGATAGGGAGCTCCGCCAGAACCAAAGGGAGTGGTGTAGGAAAAGGCAAAGCCCGACACGGTGAGTTGTGCAGCACGTGCAAGAGAAATGTGACGATCAGCGTGCCCCGTGTTGACCAAAAGCTGAAAAGAATAGGCGTTGAGGGCGTAGACAGGAATCCAACTTCCAACAACGAGAGGAAGATAACAAATCACGCGGTCGAGATGCAGTCTAATGATTTGCCATCCATCGGGAAAACGCCAGATGAGGAGCCCGATGGCAAGCAGTCCAAAGATGAAGAATAAATTACGATAGAGAGATTTCATGCAAGGAGTTGCAGAAGAATGGAAAAGTCGTGAGAGAGGGAGGATAAACCCAAATCGGTCATTAGACCGTCATAGTGCAATTCGTTATAGAGAAGCTAACTTCCTGCCATCTTTCATTTTCTTGTTGGCATCTTGTTTCTTGTTCGTTCTCGACGTAGCCCGCTACGCCTTCGAACTCACAACCAACCATCTGCTCAACAATATAATGAAATATGTTCAGGCTCTAATGACCGATTTGGGATGAAAAATAATAGCTCAGCTCTTATTCTTCCGTAGTTTCTGATTCGATTTGCAGGCGAAGTCGCTGACACAATGCTTCGTGCTGGCGGTGCATGTGGATGTAGATGACCAAAAACATGGTGATGTCGGCAAGTGGAAACAAGATGACTGCCCAAGGATGCCACACGGCGAGGAGCAAACTCGCATAAAGCACAAAGGCACGCCAGTTGAAAGTGAGGGCATTTGCCCATTTCATCAGCGGAAGACTGCCAGCGCGGAATGTTTCTACCAAAGATGCTGGAAGTTCCGCAGGATAGTGTTCATCGAGCGTGCGTTTCAATTGTTGGAACTGTGGCGTAGCTTGTTCTTGCGCTTGTGTATAGCTGATGTAGAACCACAAGAAGATTTTCCACGCAGGTTGCTGACGTGCGGAAACTTCTGCGAAATCTTGGCGCAGTTGTCGAGAACTATCGAGTTCGCTTTGGGCTTTACCACGAATGAAATAGAGATGAATGTTGCGATAATAGTCGGCTAATCGGCTTTGCGGTCCGTGGATTTGGGTGCCAATGAGAAAGAGAAGCACGATGATGTTCAACTTCCAGTTGGGACTTTCTGACCACCCAGGAACCATGGGCTGATTGTAGAGGCGAAGTCCCACAGCAAGATAGATACAAATGAACCAAACATTTCCAGCAAGCCATCGAGGATGCGTCCCCAAAGGGTTTTCTGTCCCGTCATTCGGGCAAGTTGACCATCCGCTGAGTCATAAAAGTTCGCCCACATGAGTAGTGCAATGCCTATGAGGGTGAAAAGCAAGTTGTCCTCCCCAAGGTACATGAAATAGGCAGCACCGACTCCGAGAATGATGCTGAGAATAGTGACGACATTAGGGTGAACGTGGAGTGCACGAAAGAAGCGCGCCCAAAGCAGTCCGATGGGACGAGTGAAATAAACGTCGATGTTCTCTTCGGTGTCGCTGCTTTTGAGCGTTGATTTGAGAGAAATAGGTTGATCGCTCATGAGAAGATAAGGATTTTATTGGAGAGGGGTTTGAAAAAGAAGGCTAATCCGGAAGGATAGTCTTGAAAAATAAGAGAGAAAAGCCGTTGAGAGACAATTTCTAGCCTTTATTTAGTAAGGAGAGAAAGACAATGTTGCACAATAGCTTCCGAGGCTTCGGGCAAACAAGCGGAGAAGGAGGGGAAATCGTTGAAGTCGATGAAGACGAATGTGCCATCTTCGCGAAGGATGGCATCACCTCCATAGATGGAAAATCCCGATTGTTGTGCCACTTGCGTGGCGGCGGTGTGCATGGCGTGGAAAGTTTGCTTCCACATTTGGGAGGATACAGCCAAATCCTTGTGGTGGTTGTGCTGTTCATGCCCAAATTTAGAGAATCCCTTCGGTGTGTGTGGCTCAGCATAAAAGAAGTTCGTGCCCACCACTCCGTAGAATTTCACCAGTTGTCCGTATATATGCTCCATCAGTAAGGCATCTTCGTTTGCGTGCTCGGAAAGAATCGCATCAAGTTGGGCGTGGTGCTCCACAAATTGTACATCGTTGGCGGAGGTTGTGGCTGTGTTGTTGCGTTTCCACCAGAGAGGGAAAGGGAGAGTGGATTTGAGGTCTGGAGTAATTTCGGAGGTGTGCCAATGCTTTGCGGCATGTCCACTCTCGGCAAACCACTGTTGGAAGTCGGTGCGTTGTGCTTTTTGCAGCGCGCGTGGGCTGTTGAGGACGGGCACACCGCATTCTTCTGCAGCTGAAAGGGCATGGAGAGCTGCCTCGCTGCGCGCCATGGAGAGAATGAGTGTGGACTTTTCCAACTGTGGTGGATGATTTTCAAATACTGCTTCGTCGAATGTGGCGACACTTACGCCTTGGAGCGCAAAGTTCATGACAAGGGAACGGAAGAGTGCTTCGTCACGTGCTTCAGAATTTGGAGAGTAACGAGGATGTCGAGCGATTAGTGTAAGCATATTAGACGTTAGGGGTCGCAGACCCTTCTTTCTCGCCACGACAAGCGTGGCTCGGGTATTGGAAGGTTAGACCTTAGAAATTAGACGTTAGACGTTAGAGGGCGCGGAATTGTTGGAGGCTCCAGGATAAGCGTAGCTAGGAAAGAAAGTTATATCCCTTCTTGCAAAAAAACTTCTGCCTTTGTGATGTCACTGGCGTGGTCTATGTCTAGGATTTTCTCAAAGAGATGAGCTTTTAGTCGCAGACCATCGGCGAGAAGACCGCGCTGAAAATTGCGCAAACGATGCTGACCTTCTGCCATGCAGCGCGAGAGGGTGATGAGTGCCTTTGGAGAAAGGGTGTAAATACCTCCAGAGATGAAAAGGTCTTGACCTAATTGACAGGAAGAGTTGCTTTCATTTTCTGTATGATTAGGCATTTCATCGAGAAATGCAGTGATTTCACTCTGATTTGTTGTGGCGATATAGAGCGGACTTTCGTCGTCTACGAAATCTGTAACTGCCATACAACCATCATATCCTTGTTGCAGATGTTGCGTTGCAGCTTCCAGATAAGCGCGAAAGGCTTCTTCTTGAAAAATCGTATCTACCGTGGTCAAGCAGAACGGAGCTTCTTGCAAGTAGGGTGCGAGTGCCGAGAAGGTGTGCATAGACGATGGAGTATCCGCTACCACAATGCGCAGTGGAAAGGTGGGATTCGCTTCCGAAAACCCCAATAAATACTGGTGGGTTTCTGGGCGCGCACTGTTGACGGCTACGATGATTTCTTCTGCTCCACAGCGATGAAAGATGCGAATGAGTCTTTCAACCATAGGAACTCCACAGAGCGGAATGAGGGGTTTCGGCTGAGTGACGCCTTCTGTGGCTAGACGACTGCCTTCGCCTGCGGCAATGATGGCAAATTTCATGTAGAGGTATGGAATTATCTTTTGTAGGGTGGACTGAATCTCGGAGTTATGTGATGAAGTTCTCGGAGCATTTCCAACCCCTAAACGAGGGATACAAAGGGAAAATAAGCAACGCAGCACCGCTTTCTTGGCGAAAGGGTGCTGCGTTTTCCTATTATAACAAGGAGAAAATTAGAAGATGACGCGCACCATAAAGCGGATACCCCAGCGCGTAATTGCAGGGTCGTCAATGTAGGTAAAGCGTCGCACATAGTCCACGTGAACAAGTTTGAAGATGTTGTGGATACCGAAAGCGGCTTCTACGTAGGGAATTCTAGGATTCATTGCATAGCCGGTGGGCTTGAATGTACCATTTTGGAATTCTCCTGGGAAGACGAATATATCGTCGCGGTTGCGGTTTTGTTCCAAATCAGGATTGTTTTTATCTGTGAGGCGTCCCCAGAGCACATTCACCCCGATGTGTTCGCGAATCTTCAAACGATTGATGAGCGGAATGCGGTTGAAAATCTTGCCGTGCAAGTTCCAGTTGAACATCAACTGCGCATATCTGTCGTTGAAGAACTCCATGTTGTTGACGAGGTTATACATATCGTCTTCGTAGACATAGGAGAGATTCGCCTTAGGCATGATGAGGAGCGGGAAAGGAACCTTGTTCCATTGCGCACCAGCTGCGAAGTCGAAGTCCATGCGTCCCCAAGAGTGGAGCCATACACGCTTGCGCACGCCTATCTCTGTGAGGTTGTAGGTGTAGTCACTGGCAAGTCCTTTCAAACCCACGGTGTGGGAGATGCGATAAATCGGAGCTTCCTTGTTCACCAAGATACGTCTTTGTTTCGTATTGATGTAGGCGACACCAGGTTGGTACTTGAGCGTCATCGAAAGATCCGTCATGTTGAGGAAATTTCGGTTGAGGTTGGCGAAATTGCGTCCGCTGTCTGGTCCCCAAGGTGTGATGGTGTAGGGCTGTCCTACCTCAGATTGGTGAGCGTGAGACACTGGTTGATAGAAGAGATGGTAGGTGGGCTCTGTCTGGCTGTGGCGAAGTTGTGTCTTCCATTGGAGGCCATCTTCCCATTCGCGGTCGAAAATCAACTTGAAACTGCGATCGTACATCATGTGCTTCACAGAAGACCACGTCAATGCACGGAACACATTGTCCTTATCTGTGTTGAGATATTGGTCGGATGGCACACCTACGTCATAAGAGTAGTTGAAGATGAGGTTGGCAGTGGGAAATTCCATGGGCAGATAAGCCTTCTTCTTGAAAGAATAGGTCATCTCTCCCATACCTTTCCAGCGTCTGTCGCGGAAGCCATACGCCAAGTAACCACGCCAAAAGAAGTGGGGATTGAAATTCGCTGTGGTTTGTGCTGAAGCACGAAGGCGAAGTCCATCCACGGGGTTGGTGGTTACCATCGTGTTTACTGGACCTACGTCCAATTTGAGGGATGTTCGTCGTCGATAGAGGTTGGAACGAAGTTTTCAATTAGGGATTTACCTACCCAAATGAAGGGTTTGATGCCCGGAATGTTCATGATGCGCTTCACAAAGAGGGACGTTTGGTCTTCCGACTTGGTGAGTTGTTCTGTGCGGTGCTGAGCCCAGAACTTGTCTTCTTGCATCATCGCATCGGGTTCTATCTTGGTGTTGCCACGGAATCGGAACAGACGGTCGGAAAGTGGCTCAAAAGAGTAGTTAGTATACTCTGTATAGCGTTTCACCTCCAAAGTTTTCAAGAATTTAGCAGCTTCCAACAAGACAAACATGTCGTTTTTGGCTAGAACTTGCTCACCGCTGGGTAATTGGGTGAATTGTTGCGCGATGTTGATGCGCTTCACGTAGTTGACCGTCGACTTGATGGGGATGCTGATGTCGGCTTTGGCGATGCGGAAGGTGGAGTCCGCCATGATGTAGAGGGAGCCTGTGAAACCGAAGTCGCGAGAGTTATTAGGACCAAACGACACTTGGATGCACTTGTTGCCATCAACGTAGGTGGTGTCCTCGATAAAGTAGCGATAAAATGCGATAGCTCCGTTCGTGGCTATGGGGCTCAAGAACTGCGATTGGACAAAGCGGATGTCGTCTTCGTAGATATTCACCTCCGTGAAGACGTCTTGGAGCATAGAAGCTAGGATGTCACCCGTGTCGATGAGTTCATTCATGCCTGTCGTGCGTTGACCTTTGATGATGCTCTTTTTCTCGTCCTGCTTCTTGCGATAAATCTCTTGCGACACTGTCTCATCCACCGAGAGCGGAAGGATGAGTTTACCAGTTTCGGGTGAGGTTTCCACGTGTTCCTTGAGGAAGGGCATAGCTTTGAAAGTGCCTTCTTCAAAGACTTTGGGGGTGATGTCGCTCAGGGCAAAGGAGAGTTTGTCGTACTTCTCTACGCTGTAGTAGTCGCGCTGGCGGAGGTTGCTAGCCTTTTTGGCGGCAATCACCTTTTCCATCAAGATGACCGCAGGGTTGTTCTTGCGAGAATACTTTTTCGCGCTTCGCCTGTACCACTGCTGTATTAAGGTTCATGTCGATGGTGCGCAACTTAACAATGAGCGAATCTGCTGTAGATTTGGGGTGTAAGCTCTGGGTTTGATAGCCAATACTTGAGACAATCAGTTTGCCTCCCTTGCGGAAAGGAATTGAAAAACGGCCTTCAGCATCAGTTTGCACCGCACCCTTCGTGCCATCATAAAAGACATTGGCGAAAGGAGTCGACTCGCCCGTCTTGGCATCAAGCACGCGGCCCACCAATCGTTGGGCACTGGCTGACAAACAGCCTAGCATAAGGAGCGGTAGCAAGAGGAGAAATCTCTTCATATAGGGAGAAAGTGTTAGCAATAATCTAATTAAGTGGAAAAAGAACCAGGGTCGTTTAGTTTTGACGTGGGCGACGATCCTCACGATGATGACGAGGAGCGAAGGGAAGTGGGTTTGCATTTACCTCGTCGTAGCTTAGGCGGTGGCGATAAATGTCGATAGCCGCATAAATAGCTTGGAGGAGGGAGAGTTCCGAAGCCACACCCTTGCCTGCAATGTCGAAAGCCGTGCCATGGTCTGGGGAGGTGCGCACGATGTTTAGCCCTGCCGTGAAGTTTACTCCATCTTCCATGGAGAGCGCCTTGAAAGGTGCGAGCCCTTGATCGTGATACATCGCGAGAACTGCGTCAAAATGGCGGTAAGCTCCTGCACCGAAGAAGCCGTCAGGGCTGTAGGTGCCGAAAACGGGGAGACCTTCAGCTTGCAACTGCGCGATGAGAGGCTGGAGTACGTCTTGTTCTTCCTTGCCCAATAAGCCTCCATCGCCGTTGTGTGGGTTGAGACTGAGCACAGCTATGCGAGGTGCTGAACAATCAAAGTCGCGCTTTAGGCTGGCTAGGATTTGGCGAATGCAAGTCTCTACGCGCTCTAGGGTAATCTGCTCAGGCACTTCCTTGATAGGCACGTGCACTGTTGCCAAAGCTACGCGAAGCAACTCATTCATTAAAATCATCAAGGCACTGCCTTCGCAGCGTGCTTCAAAAAACTCCGTATGTCCAGGAAATTGGAAAGCCTCGCTTTGGATGCTCGCCTTGTTGATGGGGCAAGTTACCACTACATCAATCTTGCCAGCTTTGATGTCTTCAACTGCGCGTTCGAGTGCTTGGTGTGCCCATCGACCAGCTTCTGCCGAAGGTTGCCCAAAGTTCACTTGCACCTCAGCGCCTTCTGTCACATCGACCAAATTAAGTTGCCCATCTTTGGCTGCATCAGCTGAGGCTACTACTTTCCATGGGGTCTCCAGTCCGAGTTGTTGGCAGTGCACTTGGGCTGCTTGGTCACTACCATAGAGGATGGGTGTGCAAAGTTCAAAGAGAGCGGGTTGAGAAAAGGCTTTGAGAATCGTCTCATAGCCGATGCCGTTCATATCTCCGTGGGTGATGCCCACGCGTATCTTATGTGTCATGTTGTTGATGCTGAGAAAGAAATGTCTATTCTTCTGAAGTGATAGTGAGAATGCACAACCGTCTAGTGTTTACTGCTAAACAATACAAGAAAACTATGCCAGACTCTGTGGAAACTTCTCACAAAGGATCGGTTAGGCGCGTTCCTCTTCCATGCGCTTGGTGGTGAGCATACCACAAGCTGCGTAGATGTCTTGTCCGCGTGAAGCGCGAATGGTGGTGGTGATGCCGTGATTATTGAGATAATCGCGCATGTGCTCCATCGCCACTTCGTCTGTGCCGTCAAAACGTGTGTCGGGGATGGTGTGGAATCGAATCATATTGATGCGACAATCCAAGGGAGCCAAGAGTTTAATCAAGGCTTTGGCGTGCTCTATCGAATCGTTGATGCCTTTGAAGACGATGTATTCAAAAGTAAGTCGGCGTTGCTTTGCGCCTTCTGCGTAGTCCTCGTTGGTCTTGCGGCAGAAATCATATTGACTCAGCAACTGGACCAGGTCCTCAACGCCAAAGCACGTTCGGCAGGCATCATCGCTTTGCGCTCATCTGGCAAAGGATGGTGGAGAGAAACCGCTAGCGAACAGTTGCTTTCATTGAGGAAACGAATCAAACCTTTGGCGACTCCCACGGTAGACACCGTGATGCGCTTTGGACTCCAGCCATATCCCCATTCGGCAGTCATGGCTTTGGTGGCGCGGAGCACATTTTCGATGTTGTCCATCGGCTCACCTTGACCCATAAAGACGATGTTGGTGAGTTGTTCGCGCTGAGGGAGCGAATAAATCTGGTTGAGAATGTCGGCAGCCGTGAGGTTTGCCATGAAGCCTTGTCTGCCAGTCATGCAAAATTCACAAGCCATCTTGCACCCCACTTGCGAAGAAACACAGAGCGTGGCGCGTTTGCCATCAGGGATGTACACCGTTTCGATGTAGTGTCCGCGCTCTGTTTTGTAGAGATATTTGATGGTACCATCTTTGGATTCCACGCTTTCCACAGGAGTTGAGATACCGATTTGATAGCCCTCTGTGAGCTTTTGTCGCGCAGCCTTGGAGAGATTGGTCATCTCGTCAAAGGAGCGTGCATGCTTGTCGTAGAGCCAACCACAGATTTGTTTTCCCACAAACTTGGGTAAGCCCAAAGCGAGTGCCACTTCTGTGAGTTCTTCGAGCGAAAGTCCAAGAAGCGATGGTTTGTTGCCCATGTTATTGTGGGCTGTTGCCGATGAGTGACTCGTATTAGTCTTGTTTGTTGTAGGAGTTGTCATGTTTGTCTCTATGTTGTAGTCAAGCTATTCCTTGCAAAAATACGGATTTTTAGACGAATAGCCTTTCGTTTTCTGAGCAAAGTCCCAAAAATGAAGCGTAATTTGACACACTTTTTGCGAAGTGCCACATGAGATTTCCAAAATCGATAGTACGTAAGCCATAAAATGATTTTTTTTTCTAGTATTACAATGTAGATGTTGATTAAATGTTACCTTTGTACCCTCTCTAATTTCTCGGCTATAGTCTGTGAAGTCTTATTGACAGAACTTATGTTCAACTAACTTTACGATTATGTATATCCTATTTTTCTTTGCTGCCAGCTTTTATTTTTGGGGGCTTTTTACCTCTAGCAGTTGCTAAAGTTGGCGGACGTCCTATTCAACAAATTATAGGAACAACCGTCGGCACTTTTTCTTGTGGCTTCGTTGGTCTTCCTTGTACAACGTCCTGAAATTGGGCAGAGTATTTTTTTGGCTGGTGCGCCCTGTCAGGGTGCTTTTTTTGGGCATTTGCTCAAATGCTACAGTATCGTTCTTTTGAGCAAATCGGAGTTTCCAATGGTATTCCTATTTCTGTGGGGATGCAATTAACAGCAAATGCTGTGGTGGGTACTCTGTTTCTTGGAGATTAGTGAGCTTTGGGTGAACGCATCCTGGGATTCGGTGCCATTGCCATCATTGTTATTGGTATTTATCTCACCACGTTGGGAGAAAAAAAGAGTCTGTGTCCAACGCTAGTGTGGAACTATTGCAAGAGGTGGGTGGTGTCTCTCATGATGAATCGAAAGCTCCTCAAAGAGATATGCGAGGTGGATTGATTACACTCACCATTGCTACCGTGGGCTATGTGGGCTTTTTCGTTTATTCCTGCCAAATTTCATGTGTCTGGTCAAGTTGCATTTTTCCCACAAGCTCTTGGAATGGTGGTTATGGCTCTGTTGCTTTCTCTTTTCTTTCTACGTCAGCATCCATTTTCTAAAAAGAGTGCCCCAAAACTTGCTAGGTGGTTTTTATCTTTGCCATCGCAGTTCTGCTTTTATCTTATATCGATTGAGTTTAATGGAGTGTCCATTGCTGCTTCTATGGCTCAGATGAATGTAGTGCTAGCTACTCTTGGTAGTATATATATTTTGGGAGAACGTAAGACGAAGTGGGAACTTAAACGTGTTTTCCTCGGACTATTCTTAGTTGTAGTAGGAGGTTTCCTCATTGGTCTTACTTCTGTAGACTGGGTTAAAAACCTCTTTTGAAACTTCTTCTTGTACTCCTAACTGATAATTCTCAGGTTGTAGCCGTAAGAAATTAGAGCTGTTTTTTTTACTGCTCCGAGAAGATTACACAAAACATGGAATGAACTTGGAAAAAGTTGTGTTGTCAACGAGCACATCCAATAAATGACTATCTTGGCTCCACATATTTAGCTGAATGTCAAACTAAAATCAAGCAGCCATGAGAAGTGTTGCTAGATGAGACGGAGCGTAGCTGATGCTTTGATTGTAGGATATATCGCATGATTGATACTGCGCAAGCCTATCAGAACGAAGGAGGAGTGGGACGTGCTATTCAGAAGAGTGGTATCAAACGCGAAGATATTTTTGTTGTCGATAAAATACGGTTTTCGCAGTATGCAGGAGATTCTGCAACAAAAAGCATCGAAGGGAGTTTGCGCAAACTAGGGACTGACTATATTTATGGATGTCATCCCCGCGGTCAACCTAATGCTGAAAGAGGGGCCATAGGATAGTGATGTTTGATTGTCGTTATAACATAAAAAAAGCTCCATCTCATTGAGATGAAGCTTTTGGAGTACACTCTCAGGGATTCGAACCCTGGACCCACTGATTAAGAGTCAGTTGCTCTACCAACTGAGCTAAGAGTGCAACATTGGAACTTTGCTACTAAAATCTTCTATCGAAGGTTGGTACACTCTCAGGGATTCGAACCCTGGACCCACTGATTAAGAGTCAGTTGCTCTACCAACTGAGCTAAGAGTGCAGTGCTTAGTAGCATTGTTTCCTTGTTTCGGGTGCAAAATTACGCGCTTTTTCTGAGACCTCCAAATGTTTCTGCGTTTTTTTCGCGTTTTACCTCGAAAAAAGTGCATTTTCGGGGATTTAATGCCCCGATAGACCTAGAAACAAGCAGAAAGCTGTAGGAAAATCATCAGTCTCTGGAGAAAAGATCTCGCGTGTAGACTTTGTTTCTCACATCGTCTAGTTGAGAATCGTAGCGATTAGCAATGATGGCTTGCGACATGGATTTGAATTTCTCCAAATCATTGACCACTAAGCTACCAAAGAAGGTGCTGCCATCTTGGAGGGTAGGCTCATAAACGACGACAGTGGCTCCCTTAGCTTTGATGCGCTTCATTACACCTTGGATAGAACTTTGGCGGAAATTATCGGAATTGGCTTTCATCGTCAGACGATAGACACCAATCACGCAGTCTTTTTCGTTGGCAGGATTGAAAGCTGGGTTTTCCCCATAGTATCCTGCTGCGCGCAACACGCGTTCGGCGATGAAGTCTTTGCGCGTTACGTTGGATTCTACGATGGCACGCACCAAGTTTTGGGGCACATCTTGATAGTTCGCCAGAAGTTGTTTGGAGTCTTTAGGCAAACAATAGCCACCATATCCGAAGGAAGGATTGTTGTAATCATTGCCGATGCGTGGATCAAGGCAAACGCCATGTATAATCTGCTCGGTGTTGAGTCCTTTGAGTTCGGCGTAAGTGTCGAGTTCATTGAAATAACTCACGCGCAGTGCGAGATAAGTGTTGGCAAAGAGCTTTACTGCCTCGGCTTCTGTGAGTCCCATGAAGAGCGTGTCGACGTCGGGTTTCAAAGCTCCTTGTTGAAGCAGAGCGGCAAAGGTGCGAGCGGCTTCGTCCAGTCGAGCATCGCCTTCGGGACGTCCCACTATGATGCGCGAAGGGTAGAGATTGTCGTAGAGTGCTTTGCTTTCTCGTAGAAATTCAGGCGAGAAGATGATGTTTTCGCTCCCCATTCGCTGGCGAATCTGTGCAGTATATCCCACGGGGATGGTGCTTTTAATGACCATGATGGCTTTGTCGTTGACAGCCATCACAGCTTCTATCACGGCTTCTACGGCAGAGGTGTCGAAGAAATTGCGTTGTACATCGTAGTTGGTGGGAGCTGCAATGACCACAAAGTCAGCGTTGCGATAGGCACTCGCAGCATCGAGGGTGGCAGTGAGATGAAGTTCCTTTTCTGCCAGATATTTTTCGATGTATGTGTCTTGGATGGGGGAGCGTCTAGCGTTGACGGCATCGACACGTTCGGGAACGATGTCAACAGCAGTGACGTGATGGTGCTGTGCAAGGAGAGTGGCGATACTCATGCCGACATATCCAGTGCCAGCGACAGCGATGTTATAAGTATTCATGGAGTAAATCGTTGTAGATGACCATGTGTTGCGCAGGGGGCTTGTGCTGGAAGTGCGCAAGTGTGCTGTAGGGTGTAAAGGCTTTTAAGAAAAAAAGCGAGTTTCGATGAGAAACTCGCCTAGTCGTTTGTGCCATTTAGTGGTAGTGCCTACGGGAATCGAACCCGTATGTCATGCGTGAGAGGCATGTATCCTAACCATTAGATGAAGGCACCTTAAGGTGCGGAAGGTGGGGGATTCGAACCCCCGGTACGGTTGCCCGTACGTCAGTTTAGCAAACTGGTGGTTTCAGCCACTCACCCAACCTTCCTTGGGTGCATTTGTTTGTCAAACGCAGTGCAAAAGTAGGTACTTTTTTTCAAACGACCAAGAGTTTGGATGAAAATCTTTGGAGAAAATGCGATTTTCATGGGATTTAGAAGGCGAGAAATCCTTACGTCAGGGTTGAAGGGGCAGTTTTTGTTCAAAGAGTCGTATCGAAAACAGAAGGGAAATCCTAGCTGGGAGGGTGTATATACCTTATTATTGCATATATTCTCGTCATAGTTGGGCGAAAATTCGTATCTTTGCCTAGTATAAAATTGCTGTTTCTCGTCTGAAAATCGCATTGCTCATGATTCATTCTTGCACTTCTGCACTTGCACTTCGTTGTGCCCCTCTTCCGCTTGTCCGCATTGGTTTTGTCGGTCTAGGCAGAAGGGGACTTGCTACGTTGCGCCGTTATCAATATATAAAGGGTGTGGAGGTCACTGCTTTGGCAGATTTGTCGGAAACCTGCGTGGCGTCAGCAAAGTCAGTGCTGCAAGGTTGGCATAAGTATGAGGAAGTGGGAGAATCCTCTGAAAGTTGGGCTCATTGCTCAGCAGAAAAGCTCCAATGCTACGTGGGGAAAGATGCCGCATCCCGACTGATTCATTCGGGTGAGGTGGATGTGGTGTATCTCTGTACCGATTGGGCTTCTCATACTCCCTTGGCTGTGGAGGCAATGCGCGCTGGTAAGCATGTGGCAGTGGAAGTTCCTGCTGCTACCTCCGTGGAGGAATGCTGGATGTTGGTGCGCACGGCAGAAGAAACGCAGCGACATTGCTTCATGACGGAGAATTGTTGCTATGACTGGTTCTCGCTCGTCACGCGCTCTTTATATAATAGCGGTTTTTTCGGTACGTTGACGCATGCTGAAGGCGGTTATCTGCATGATTGGCGGAAGTTTTTTGCCGATGCTCAAACACAGAGCTACGAGCAGGGCGCTTTTCAGGGGGGGCAATCCCTATCCCACGCATGGTATTGCTCCAATAGGGCAATTATTGCGCGACAATGACGACCGTATGGTGCGACTCGTGTCAATGACGGGCAGAGCAATGGGGCATGAAAGTAGTTTGGGACATGCCAATTCTACCCTAATCACAACGGAGAAGGGCGTAACCATTTTGCTTCAGTTTGACTGTACCACGCCACGCCCTTATAGCCGTTTGCAAACGCTCTGTGGCACGAAAGCCTTTGCGCAGAAATATCCTAATGTTACTTTACAAACGGATGATGGAGTTTGGACTAAAGAGGAAGCTGAAGCCCAGTTGTGGAGCGCTTCTCTGACGCCCCAGATGAAGTTGTGGCAGGAGGGTAAGGCGCGTGGTTTGGAAAATCCGATGAACTATGCCATGGATGCACGGTTCATAGGGTGTTTGCAGGCTGGTTTGCCCCTTGACATCGATGTGTATGATGCTGCGGAATGGTCGTGCCTTGTGGAGCTTACCCGAGTTTCAGCTGAACAAGGGGAATGCCTGTGGAGATTCCTCGTTTTCGTCCATAAAGTAGTGCTTCGCCTTTCCTGCTCGGTAGCGATAGATGCTGTCTTCTGCCATCTTTGTTGCTGCTAAGCTAAGGTTATCGGTAATTATTTTTGACTCAACTCTAATTAGATAAGACTATGAATATCGTATTTCTCGATAGTTTTGTGCTCAATCCTGGCGACCTCCAGTGGGGACGCTTGGCAGAATTGGGGCAGTTTACGGTGTATGACCGCACCCCTTCCAACCAAATTGTAGAGCGCGCCAAAGATGCTGAGGTGATTATCCTCAACAAAAAGCGCATGACGGAAGAAATCTTTGCGCAACTCCCCAAATTGCGCCTCATCTTGGTTTGCGCCACGGGTTATGATGTCATTGATCTCGAAGCTGCGCGCCGACACGGTGTGACCGTGTGCAATGTTCCAGCTTATAGCACGCTGGCAGTGGCGCAGCACACATTGGCGCTCCTTCTTGAGCATACCAATCGTGTGGGACATTATGCCGAACTCAACCGCGGTGGATACTGGGCGCGCAGTCGCGACTTCAGTCTTTGGGACGAAGCTGTGGAAGAACTCGCACAACAGCGCATTACTATAGTAGGGTGGGGAAACATCGGCAGAAAGGTAGCAGAATTGCTCCGTGTGCTCGAAGCTGAAGTGTGCGTGGTGACAAGCCAACCTGCGGAATCTCTGCCAGAAGGTGTGAAGAAAATTACTATGGATGAGGCGTTTGCTACATCAGCTGTGGTTTCTCTCCACTGTCCCTTGAAGCCCGAGAACAAAGCCTTTGTGAATGCAGAACTTTTGTCGAAGGCGCGCAAAGGATTGGTGCTCATCAATACCGCGCGCGGCGGATTGATTGACGAAAAAGCTGTTGCTGAAGCATTGCATAGCGGACATCTTGCTGCGTATGCTTGTGACGTGCTGGCACAAGAGCCCCCTGCTGCCGACAATCCCATACTTTCCGCGCCCAATGCTTATGTCACTCCCCACATTGCTTGGGCAGGTGCAGCCGCTCGTGGTCGCATCATTAGCATCATGGCAGATAATCTCGAGGCTTTCCTCGCTGGAACTCCACAGAACGTGGTGAGCTAAACACCTGCCACGCACTTTTGTTGCCCCTTGTTGGGAGCATTATACAAAGCATCCCCCATCGTTCACATAGAGCGATGGGGGATGCTGCTTTTAGGCTAAGACCTTAGCAAGTCTGTTATTGGTATAAAGTTACAAAATTGTTCGATTTCTGAAATCTCATCGCACTTATTAACGAATCTAATGGATTTACGCGGTGTGGTGTGTTAAAATCAGAGGGGAAAAATCTCTAGATTTTAGGTGCATCTAGAGAAGAAATAAATAGACCTTGGGAGCTGTTTTTTATTTTGTCTGCAGCTTCGAGTAGTTTTGTGGGACGTTTTCAAAATTTCGTCGGACATTTTCAAAATTTCGTCGGACGTTTTCGAGATTTCAAGGGAGATAATTTGAGCGATGTCCGATGTTTTTTGCTTAGAAATAGGGCGCTTTCAATCATTTATGGCTGATATTCACCAAAAGGGGCGAATTTCATGCGAAAAGTGCAGGTTTATGCAGTTTTCTAAGTCTGCGAGAATCGCGTATTTCCGAGCAAAGATATTGTAGTTCAAAAAGTCGCGTTAAATGGAAGTGTGGGAATTGTACCTTTTTCTTAAACCCATATCTGTATTGTTCGAAAAAAGAGGAACGCGCCACCCAAAGAGATGGTGCGTTCCTCGTGAGAATAGAATTGTTAAACCCAAATCAGTCATTAGATCCTGAACAGATTTCATTAGATTGTTGAGCAGATTGTTTACCGTGAGTTCGAAGGCGTAGTGGGCTACGGCGAGAACGAGCGAGAAACAAAATGCCAACAAGAAAATGAAAGATGACAGGAAGTTATCTCCTCACTAATGAACTGCACTATAACGGTCTAATGACCGATTTGGGTTAAAACGTCAGACGGCGTTCTACTGCTCTTGTGCAAAGTTAGAAACTGCGAGTTTCAAGATTTGTCCTTTGAAGTTACCTGTGCGTTCCAAGGGGAAGACAAGCGTGCGTTGGTAGTACATCTTAGACGCTGCATAAGGATCGGAAGTGGCACCAGCAGCCCCTGCATTGACTTGCGCGCTACCCACGGTGAGAGGGTAGAGTGCTTGGCGGAATTTGCCGTCTACGAGTAGCGTTGTTTCCTTGTTCGTACCAATGAAGGTGAGGCGGACTGCGCGGTCTTTGGGCAAACGTAGTCGAACTCATTGAGATACCCTTCGCGTTCAAAGGCTAATTTGCCATTTTGTGGGGAAGCCAAATAGACTGTTGCATCGGGAGATTGGAACAGTACGGCACCTTTCGTCACTTCGTCGGCTTTGACCGTCACGTCCACGGTGTAGTTGTAACCGATTTCTCGACCAAACCAATCGAGGTTTGTGTTAGGAAGCAAAGGCAAGTGCGCATATTCCACAGAGGTACGCCCTGTTTTGCCCAGCGTACGTCCAAGGAGATTGACCCCAGGAGCTTCGCTGAGGGTGGGACTAAGGCGCGCAAAATCGGCATAAGGCAAAGAAGTCTTTGCTGCCGTCCACGTTTTGGTGGCAATGGTTTGGAGTGCAGGCATCACGCGGTGGTGAATGTCGCGCACAGTGATACCATTTCCGGCGTGGTCATTCCAAACGGCAAACATACCCCCTTGGATAGAAGGGTCGCCCTCTTCAAACTTCTGGTTGCCGATTTGGGCAGGTGTCCAGTGGTCGTAGAGGAAGGGGCAGTTGAGATAGTCGTAATAATACCCTGCAGCAGGGACGATGTAGACATAGCCATCAGGGATAGACACCATTTGGAAGCCTTGCTCCTTCATCTTCTTGGGGTCTGCATAGCCATTGTACCACATTTCGAGCAAAACATCCTTAGATTTCACTGGAGTTTTGCCGTCAGCGTGGGTGAGTGCGCCCCAAGCCACGGCTTGTTTACCATAGCGTTCCACGTGTTTGATGAGGTGGTCGGTGAGAGAACGGAAGAGTTCCACCACTTCTTTGTCCTTGTTGCTGTATTCGTCAGTACCGATGTGCACGCGTTTGCCCATAAAGACGGGATTTTTACCTCCGCAATATTCGGTGAAAAGACTGTCTAGGAAGGGTACCACAGCAGGATTGCGCAAATCGAGGTGATCAGCTCCAAATTCTTCACTACCAAGTGAGGGACGATAGTGGGTGAAAGCTAGCGAATGTGCAGGAACGTCAATTTCTGGAATGATGTCTACGCCTTGTGCTGCGGCTTCGCGTTGGAAGTCAATGAACTCCTTTTTGGTATAGTGTCCATCTTTGGCGGTGAGCTGTGGGAAATAGTCGCTCTCCAAACGGAAGGCAGCTGGTGTTTTTGCCCAGTCGTTGCCAAAGTATTGCTTAAATCCGTTGTCGTTGAGGTGCACTTGGAGCGTGTTCATCTTATAATAAGCCATCACCTTGACGAGTTGGCGCAAATAGTTCATAGGAATGTATTTGCGTCCGGCATCAATCATAAAACCACGTAGGGCATATTGCGGGCGATCTGCAGCAACACCTTGCGGAATACTGTGTGATTGTGTCTGTTCGCTCAGTTGGAGTAGGGTGCGCGTGCCCCAAAATGCGCCAGTGGGATGGGTTGCCGTGAGCGTGATGTGGTCGGCAATGTTGAGGTGATAGCCTTCTGTGCCGAGCGTGTCGGCTTTAGATGCTGGAGCAAAACCTGCTTTGGCAAATACAAAGTCACCTTTCTGTGGTTTTCCACTGACGATGGTGAGATTTTTTCCTAAGAGTGTGGAGTAGTCTTGGAGGAAACTTCGGGCAGCGGCAGTGAATGCACGATCTTGCACGATGATGCGTCCCGAAGGAACAAAGTTGCCTTTGCCGCCTTGCCACGAAGTGAGTTCGGGGACGACGAAGGGACGCGCATTTTGTGCCAAAGCTGGTGACATCACACAGAGTGCGCCAGCGAAAAGGCTCGCTAATAGGGTCTTATTCATTGCTTTTAATTGGGGTTATTGCTGAAATAATCAATCAAGATTTGCGCTGGCATTTGATGCACTGGCAAATCTTTGTATAATCCGCCAAAAACTTGTTGCATCAAACTAGGTTGATGTAGCACGGCTACTGCAGAAGTAGCGCTAAATACGTCTTTGTTGCGAAGTTGAAGAGCAGCAAAGGCTAGATAGACTTGTGCCTCGCTCTCATTTGGGAAACCTGCCTTAAAAAGATATTCCCAAAACTCTTGTACTTCTTTATAGAGTTTGCACTCATAAAAGAGCTGTGCCACTTGGACATTTCGTTCATCGTTGCCAGAGACAATGCTGAATCGATGACGCAGCAACTCCATGGCAAAGGGAATAAATCCATAGTTGAAGGCGATGCGTGCTGCTTGGAATAGCATATCATCGTGAGGAACTCCCAAAGAACTAAGCGTAGCCATGCAAACATAAGCTTTGCGGATGTCTCCTTGCATGGCGTAAGATACGGCAAGGTCGTGGGTGATGCGCTGTTTGTCTGGATTCTCGTTGTTGCAGTTTTGAAGTGCATGTTGCAGTGCCTCTCTTCCTTTGACGATGTTTTGACGATTGAGATAGATTTCTCCCACAGAGAGCGACATCGTGTAGTCGTTAGGCTCGAGTGTGTGGTAGATGTCGTAGGTGCTGAGTACGGTGTCCCAATCTTCTTTGCCCAAGGCAGAAATGGCTTTCATACGTAGTGCTTTCTGGTGGTTGGGCTCGATGGCAAGGGCATATTCGGCAGCTTCTAGACATTTGTCGAAGTCTTTGCGCTCATTAGCGAGCTCTGCACGGAAAATCCACGCATCGATGTTGTAGGGATCTTCGTCAATCACTCGTTCCACTTCTTCTTCGGCTTGCACGGTATCTCCATATCGCATCAGGATTTCGCCTTCCAACAAGTGTACTCGTGGCTGAAGCGGAGAGTTTTTATCGATGAGCAAGAGATATTTCTTGGCAAAGACCTCACTACCATAATCAAGGAAGAGTTCAGCAATCTCCATGCGCAAATCGTCTAGACTGCCAGTTTGTTCAGGATTCTCCAAAAGTTCCTCCTCAAGAGCTTGTTGTTCTCGTGTGAGAATGCTTTCATAGATGCCGTCAGCGTCGAAAAATCTCAGTTCACTAAGGGCTTTTTTTCTGCCAAGAAGAACTGCACATCGAGGTGTTCTTGGTCAGGGTGTTGCTTGACCAACACTTCGGCATCATACCATCTTCCATCGTTTTTTTAGGCGATACACCTTGCGCATTAGGATATCCGCGTCTTTGGGGTGCATGCGCTGGGCAAGGCGAAGGCACAGCTCAGCCTCTATGGTCTGCTGAGTCTGCTCAAAATGGTCGAGAATATCTAAAATGTCGGGAACATCCATCCAAAAAGGAATGGACGCTTCCGACAAGTTTTTCTGATACTCTCGCACTAGGGATTGCAATTCTTCTGGAGAACGCCTCATAATGGTGAAAGTTATTGGGGGGGCATGAGAAAACGCAGTTAGGATGTTTCATAAAGGGCAAACTGCTGCGTTATTTTCGACATTCAGCTTTGGTCACGTACTTCAGTCGCTCCCTTCAGCTTCAATCTCAATGCTTTGCATTTTATCCCTTTGTCAAACACCAAAAGGAGATGCTGCAAAAACGAGTTTTGCAACACCTCCGCACTACGCTTTATTTGTGTTTGTCTTCTTTGAGCGAAACGGTGCTGTTGAAGATGAGATGTTCGGGAGTGGAATCGGGGTCGATGTTGTAGTATCCCGTGCGAGTGAACTGCAAGTAGGAGAGTGCAGGGAGTGTTTGGGCAAACTTCTCAATGAAGGCTTGCTTATTCACGCGGATGCTGTCGGGATTGAGGAAGGGGCGCATAGCTTCGATGCCGCGAACGCCGTGTTCATCTTCGTATTGCTTGATGGCATCGCGAGGATTTTCACACGTCCAAAGGCAAGCATAGTTGCGCACCTCTGCGGGCAAGCAGTGGTCACAGCTCAACCAGTGGATAGTACCCTTTACTTTGCGGTTTGCACCTTCTGTTCCAGCCTTAGAGGTGGGGTCGTAGGTGCAATAGATCTCTTCGATTTCGCCAGTTTCTTCGTTCTTCTTGCAACCAGTGCAATCTACGATATAGGCACTCTTGAGGCGAGTTTCCTTGCCCACAGCCATGCGGAAGAACTTTTTGTCGGCTACTTCCTTGAAATCGGCGCGCTCAATCCAGAGTTCGCGACTGAATTCTATGGTGTGCGTGCCTTCTTCAGGGCGTTCGGGATTGTTTTGCACTTCGAGCAATTCGCTTTGTCCTTCGGGATAGTTGGTGATGATGAGCTTCACAGGATCGAGAACTGCCGACACACGGGTGGCACGTTCGTTGAGGTCTGTACGCGCAGCACTTTCCAACAGTTTGATGTCGTTGAGCGCATCGAAGGTGGTATAGCCGATTTTGTCGATGAACATTCGGATACTTTCGGGGCTATAACCGCGACGACGGATACCACAAAGCGTAGGCATACGGGGGTCGTCCCAACCATTCACCACACCTTCTTTGGTGAGCAACAGCAGGTTGCGCTTAGACATCAGCGTGTAATTGAGGTTCAGTTTGTTGAACTCAAACTGGCGTGGGCGATTGTCTGCAAGGTCTTCTCCACGCACCTCTTTATACCAGTCTACAAACAAGTCGTAGAGAGGACGGTGAGGTACAAATTCGAGGGTGCAGATGGAGTGTGTAACCCCTTCTAAGAAATCACTTTGTCCGTGTGTGAAATCATACATAGGATAAGCATTCCAATGATTTCCCGTACGGATGTGGGGCATATTCAGCACGCGATACATGATAGGATCGCGGAAGTGCATATTGTCGCTCGCCATGTCAATCTTGGCACGAAGCACCATCTTACCGGGTTCTACGTTACCGCTGTTCATCTCTTCAAAAAGACGAAGCGATTCTTCCACCGGACGATCGCGATAGGGGCTTTCTGTACCAGGACGAGTGGGAGTTCCCTTTTGAGCCGCAATCTGTTCGCTGCTTTGTTCGTCGACATAAGCGCGACCTTGTTTGATGAGCGCAACGGCAAAGTCCCAAAGAGCTTGGAAATAGTCGGAAGCGTAGTAGATGTTGTCCCACTTGTAGCCTAACCATTCAATGTCGTGCTTGATGGCTTCGACATATTCGTGGTCTTCCTTTTGTGGGTTGGTGTCGTCCATACGGAGATTGCACACTCCTCCAAAGCGTTCAGCGATGCCGAAGTCCAATGCAATGGCTTTGGCGTGACCAATGTGGAGGTAGCCGTTGGGTTCTGGTGGGAAACGCGTTTGCAAGCGTCCGCCGTTTTTGCCAGCGGCGAGGTCATCTTTCACAATTTGCTCGATGAAGTTGAGCGATTCTTTTTTCTCATTCACGAGTTCTTGCTCGTTGGAGAGTTCAGGAGTGGTAGACATTTTGGATGTGTGATTAAAAACTCTGCGTGGACGCACGAGTGTAGGGAAGAAGAGGAGGATTAGTTCGCCATTTCAGAGATAAACTTGATGCGTACAAGTCTAATTTCCTCTTCGGAATAATCATTACTGAGTTCGTTGTAGGCTTCTTCGAGGTCGTCTGTTTCCGATTCGTGGAAGTAATCGTAGATGTCTTCTACGGAATCTTCATCCATTTCCTCTTCGATGAAATAATCGAGATTAATTTTCGTGCCACTATAAACAATGGCATCTAGTTCATCGAGAAGTTCATCAAGCCAATGCCTTTAGCTTTCGCAATTTCATCGAGTGGCACCTTACGGTCAATGTTCTGAATGATGTCCACTTTGAGTTGCGATTTCTTTGCAATTGTGCGGATGCGGTATTCTTCGGGATGCGGAATGTTGTTTTCTTCGCAGTGTTGACGAATCAACGCGCAGAATTTTTCCCCATAACGTTTAGCTTTACCAGCCCCCACGCCAGGAATATTTTGCAATTCTGTGATGGTATGCGGATAAACGGTAGACATTGCTTCGAGTGAGCCATCTTGGAATATCACGTAGGGAGGTACTTCCAACTCTTTCGACATGCGTTTGCGCAAGTCTTTGAGCATTTGGTAGAGTTGTGGGTCGAGAGCGCTGGCTGCTCCACTTTGTGCAGGTGCATCAGACGATTCGTCCTCAAAATCGTTATCTTCCACAATCTTGAAGCTCGTAGGTTTTTTGAGAAATTTCTTTCCTGCAGCGGTAACTTTGAGGATACCATAATTGTCGATGTCCTTTTTTAGGAAATCGGCTATAAGAGCTTGGCGAATCACTGCATTCCACAGTTGTTCGTCCTCATCATTGTCAGAGCAACCAAAGTTCTCTAAATCATCGTGATGGTGTGCCACAATCTCATCGGTGGCATTGCCCATCAATATGTTTTTAATATAGTCATCGCGGAAGTTCTCCTTGCAATCAAGAACAGTCTCGATGACTCTACATAAATAATCTTTTCCTTCCACTTGTTTATGAGGGTGTTTACAATTGTCACAATTGCCACAGCCGTCGGGGCTTTCATATTGTTCTCCAAAATAATGAAGGAGCAACTTGCGTCGGCACACCGCAGACTCGGCATAAGCGGCCGTCTCTTTGAGAAGTTGACGACCAATGTCTTGTTCGCTAATGGGCTTGCCTTCCATGAACTTCTCCAGTTTTTTTGGAGATCTTTGTGAGAATAGAAGGCAATGCAAAAGTACTCGCCGCCATCTCTGCCGGCGCGTCCTGTTTCTTGGTAATATCCTTCAAGGCTTTTGGGAATGTCGTAGTGGATGACGAATCGCACATCGGGCTTGTCGATGCCCATGCCAAAGGCGATGGTAGCCACAATCACATCAATGTCTTCTTTGAGAAAAGCATCTTGGGTGTTGCTGCGCACTTGGGCATCAAGTCCTGCGTGATAGGCGCACGCATTGATGTCGTTGGTGCGAAGCACCTCGGTGAGTTCTTCCACGCGTTTGCGAGAGAGGCAGTAGATGATACCACTCACATGAGGGTGACTCTTGATGAATCGGATGACGTCGTGATCCACTTTAGCCGTCTTCTGTCGCACTTCGTAGTAGAGGTTGGGGCGATTAAACGAGCTTTTATACTCGAGTGCATCGGGGATTCCCAAATTCTTTTTGATGTCCATGCGCACCTTGTCGGTGGCAGTGGCTGTGAGTGCGATGATGGGCACTTGACCAATTTCATTGATGATGGGGCGAAGTTTGCGATATTCAGGGCGGAAATCGTGTCCCCACTCTGAAATGCAGTGCGCTTCGTCCACCGCAATAAACGACACTTTCACGGTTTTGAGAAAATCGACAAAGCTGTCCTTATTGAACAATTCAGGAGAGACGTAGAGTAGTTTAGTCTTGCCCGTGGTCACATCGTTCATTATCTCGACAATCTCTTGTTTCGTCAGTGCCGCATAGATATAGTGCGCCACACAATTATCCGCTCTTGTTTGTCTCACTGCATCCACTTGATTTCATCAGTGCGATGAGTGGTGACACAACGATAGCCACACCATCCATGAGTAATGCTGGAAGTTGGTAGCATATTGATTTGCCTCCACCAGTAGGCATCAGCACAAAGACGTCATGCCCCGCCATCAGGCTGCGAATAATCGCTTCCTGATTGTTGCGAAACGTCTCGAAGCCAAAGTACCGTTTGAGAGGTTCGTGTAGGTTGGTGTCGTTCGTCATGGATACAAGAGTAAGATAGAGATGACTTGCTCTCGCAAAGTTAGAAAGAACTTTTGATATTTTCGATAGCTTATCCCACTTTTTTTCGTTCTGATTTGCGAAAAACGCTGTTTGGGTAGTCCTCATCTTTTCATTTCGTTTGAAGGGATAGGATAGTGCATTTGTTGTTTCATATCATCATTTGTAGGTATATTGGTGTGAATATGCACGATATATTCTATCCTATTTACCTATATTTGAGTATTGTGCAGTTGGTGTTTTCTTCTTAACTTTGCAAACAAAAAGTCTATCATGCGAAATGCACATCTAGTAGCATTATTCTTAGCTACTTTTCCCCCATTTTTATCAGTTAGGGGAGCTGGTCATCCTTCCAACTTAGCTCCTAATTGGTCTGGCACATTGCAAGAGAACAATGTGGTTGATACGGTGAATACTCAGAAAAACGAGAGTTACACTTCTAAGGAGGCTTCCACAACTTCAGCTTCTTCACGTAAGCATCATTTAGGCACAGCCCATGTGGTGGGACATTCTACAGTTCACCAACTCAAGTATGCGCCACAGATTGTAAGTTTAGTGGGAGAGCGTCAGTTGCAAGGCACAGCTTCTTCCCTTAACGAGGTGCTCAATCGCGTGGCAGGAGTCACCATCAGGAGCACTGGAGGTGTGGGAAGCCCATCGCGTATCTCTGTTCGTGGTCTTGAAGGTAAGCGTATGGGACTTTTTGTGGACGAGGCTGCCATCGGACAGTTCAGTAATTTCGTAAATCTCGACGATATTCCTACTGATATGATAGAGCGTGTTGAAATCTACAAAGGCATTGTGCCCTATCGTTTGGGTGGAGATGCTTTAGGAGGAGCTGTCAACGTGGTCGTGAAAGATTATCCTCCACGCTATTTGGATGCGTCTTATGAATATGGTTCGTTCAACACTCATCGATTTAATTCTGTGTTTAAAAGACACAATGCTGAAACAGGTTTAGAGTGGGGTGCAGGTGGACTATATGTACATTCTGACAATGATTATGAAATGACGCTTCATCATCAAGGTGATATTCGTGTGCGACGTAACCACGATGCCTTTACCAAAGCCGTCGCTGGAGGTTCGTTGAAAGCTACAAAATGGTGGTTTGATGAACTCAAACTCGAAGCGATAGCCACACTTACTCGACAAGAATTGCAAGGCATCGAATTGGATTATCAGTATGCTTTCAACCATGCACGCTCGATTCTTGGCGCAGTTACAGCCAAACGACAGGATTTCTTTGTTAAAGGATTGGATTTTGACCTATCTGCAGCCGTCAATGTAGGGAGTTATGGTCAGGTTGATACTGCTCACGTGGTGCGTGGATGGGATGGAACTACGCGCCGTTCGCAGTCGCCTTATGGTGGAGAAACTATGAATTTCCCTTCCGACTCCCACAACAGCACTTTAAATTGGATGTCAAAACTCAATATGAACTATGAACTTAGCGAAAACCATCTCGTCAACCTCAATGTGTATGGCAGTGGTACGGCTTTGCGCCCTGAAAACGCTGTGATGGATCGGGCGTTAGGATACAGAGTGGGCTATGACTCTCGCCTCAATAGCATCACTACTGGTCTTTCCTACGACGCTTTTTTCCTTGATCGTCGTTGGCAAACTGCTTTGACGCTCAAAAACTTCTACATCAATTCTAGAGGACAGCATCTCGAGAATTATTATATCAATCAGTTGAAACCCATCTATATCGATCGTGTGGAATGGGGTGCGAATTTTGCTGTTGCTTATAGACCTATACAAGAATGGCTTTTCAAAGCAGCTGTAAGTTCTGAGGTACGCATTCCTTCTAGTGAAGAGCTCATTGGCAATGGATATACCATTGTGCCCTCCCCAGAACTGAAACCTGAGCGCAATAATAGTCTGAATTTGGGAATGCTTTATCATAAAAAAACTTAGAGCGTGGAGGAATGTTTGAAGCAGAACTCAATGTTTTTGCTAGTCAACTCACTGATATGATCCGCTTTACTCCAGGAATGATTCCTTCTACTGCACGATATGCTAATTTTGGTGCTGTAAATTCCAAAGGCGTTGAGGGAGAAGTGAAAGGTGATTTTACTCCTTGGCTTTATGCCTATGTTAATGCTACTTGGCAAGATTTGCGCGACGTGCGTCAATTTATCCCAGAAACGAAAGTTCCCAACCCTTCTTACGAAAAGCGAATTCCCAATGTGCCTTATATGATGGCTAATTGTGGTTTGGAACTTCACGGAAGAAATTGGTTTGGAGGACAAGGACAAAACACGCGCATCTTGCTTGACGCATCATACATCCATCAGTATTTCTATGATTTCGAATTGAGTCGTTTTCAAGATCGAAAGATTCCTACATCACTCACTTGCGACGCCGCAATCGAACATAGTTTCGACAATAATCGATGGACGCTGACTTTCAAATTGAGAAATCTAACCAACAGAGAAGTTGTTTCAGAATTCAATAGACCTCTGCCTGGACGTAATTTCTCCATCAAATTGCGCTATCTATTCCGATAAGAACATCTATGTTTCGCATTTTCTAATTCATCAAATATATTATCCTATGTTCAAACACCTTTTTTCTGGGCTAGCCTTTGCGCTTGCTCTCGTTGCAATGCCTAGTTGCGACAAAGACACTCCAAGCACACCGGAAACCGCTGGAGGCCGTTTTCTCATCACTACTAATGTTGGCAATGCTGATGGGGCAAGTGGAGTGAGCTACTTCCAAACAGTTGAAAAAATGGAAGGCTACATCGATAATTCACAAGCTCGCCCAGCTGGTTTTGGCGTACCTCCCATTGTCATTGGTCAGCACATTTTTGTTCTCCCCGACTATATGGGAAGCACAAAATCTGTTCTCACCCACTACGTTACCGACAAAAAAGGCAACCTTTCAGAGCGTGGAACGCTTGCTCTTCCTGCTAACTCTGGGGCTAGCAATATTGTGTTGGCGTCTGAAGAAAAAGCTTATCTGAGTATGCAAAACATTGGCATCGTTATGGAATTTAATCCCACCACGATGCAAAAAGTGCGCGATATAGACCTCAATGCTCTCGCACAACCAGAGGTGCGTGTTGCTCCTGGTGCTATGGTGGTACGTGATGGACTGTTGTTTGTCGGACTCAATCAATTTGATAGTCAGTGGATGCCCCGTTTGAAGCAAGCAGAAGTGGCTATCATTGACACTAAATCAGGAAAACTATTGAAGAAAATAGTAGATACCAAGCATCAGCTCTCCTTTGCCACACGACCCATCGATGCACATTCCATTTTTGTCAATCCCAAAGACGGTGCTATCTATTTGAATTGCGTGGGCTCTTTCGGATTCAAACCAGGTTTTGATGGTGGAATTTGCGTATCAAAAAAGGAGAAACAGAATTTGATGCAGACTACGCTTTGAATATTGCACAAGCCAAAGTGGAAAACTTCAACCACACGCTCAATTATTTGGCAACTGTTCGTTTGGGCTCAGATGGTAAACTCTATGCTATGGTTGCTTCTTACGAGTTGGATGCGTCGGCTAATCCTTATCTTGCGAAAGTGATGGTGCCTGTGTGCATCGACCTTGAAAAGCGCACTGTAACTTATATCCCAGGTGTCAAGCCTTCCAACGGTCTCGCTGCTGTGGCAGAAGCCAATGGGAAAATCTATTTTGGTGTCAGCAATGCCGATGACAATGGTTTCTATGCATACGATTTAGCCACTCAAAAAATCACAGGACTTGCTCTCCGCGTTCAAGGTTTCCCCATACAAATGGAAGTTTTGCCTTAATACAGCCGAACGAAGTGCTAAATTTATACTGCATCAATGCTTATGCGTTGGTGCAGTTTTTTGTGGTTCTGATTTTAGAATGCTTTTCTTCTGGGTAATACTCGCAGTTGAAGAAACGAATCAAATAAAGGAAACTTTATAAACAGCGCACAAAAAAGCAAAGTTGGTGAAGATGGAGCATCTTCGCCAACTTTGCTGGAGAACTAATGATGGAAAACTTTTGCGAATGATTATACAGCAGAGAGAATTTGTTTTCTCAAACTGCTGGCGAGCATAGTCCAAGGTGATGGTGAGTGACTTCTTGTCGCTCGAAGGCGCTTCGTACATAGCGTCCATCATGATGGTTTCCACGATAGAACGAAGTCCACGTGCACCGAGTTTGTATTCCACCGCTTGGTCAACAATGTAGTCGAGTACGGCGTCTTCAAAGGTCAGCGCAATGTCGTCGAGTGCGAAGAGCTTGATGTATTGTTTGATAATCGAGTTCTTCGGTTCGGTGAGAATGTTGCGCAATGCCGTGCGGTCCAAAGGTTTCAAGTAGGTGAGCACAGGCAGACGACCAATGATTTCGGGAATGAGACCAAACGACTTTAAGTCTTGTGGTTCCACATATTGCATCAAATCGGAAGCATCAATCTTTTTGAGGTTTGCACCGAATCGTAACCCACAGTGTGCGTGTTGAGGCGTTGAGCAATTTTCTTCTCAATGCCATCGAATGCTCCACCGCAGATGAAGAGGATGTTGTGCGTGTCTACGTGAATGTAGTCTTGGTCAGGATGTTTGCGACCACCTTTGGGGGGAACATTGACAATGCTTCCTTCGAGGAGTTTAAGCATACCTTGTTGCACTCCTTCTCCGCTCACATCGCGCGTGATGGATGGGTTGTCGCTCTTACGCGCAATCTTATCGATTTCGTCAATGAAAACGATACCGCGCTCAGCTTTTTCTACATCGAAATCAGCCACTTGGAGCAAACGAGAGAGAATGCTTTCCACATCTTCACCCACATAACCAGCTTCGGTGAAGACCGTAGCGTCAACGATGGTGAAAGGCACTTTTAGGAGCTTGGCAATGGTGCGTGCCAGGAGTGTCTTACCCGTACCCGTGGAGCCGACCATCACAATGTTGCTCTTCTCAATTTCTACAGGATCGCTTTCGTCTTTGTTTTTGTTGAGAATGCGTTTGTAGTGGTTGTACACAGCCACCGAGAGATATTTCTTAGCAGCGTCTTGTCCGATGATATACTCATCAAGATAGGTCTTGATTTCCTTGGGAGTGGGCAAAGCACCTAGTTCTTCCTCTACATCATCAGAAGGGTTTTGCGAAGACAATGCCAAATCTACCATCTCTTTTGCTCGTTCTGCACATTCATTGCAGATATGTCCGTCTATACCAGTGAGAAGGAGCTCTAGTTCCTCCTCGCTACGTCCACAAAACGAGCAGTGTCTGTGATTTTTGTCGTTATTTGCCATTTTATAAAGCGTTAGGTTTAACCTTTGCGCGAAAGGATTCTGTCTACCATACCATATTCCATGGCTTCGCTAGCAGTCATCCAGTAGTCACGGTCGCTATCAGCCCATACCTTGTCAAACTCGGTGTGGCTGTGCTCAGAGATAATGGTGTAGAGTTCCTTTTTGAGCTTCATAATTTCGCGTGCAGTGATTTCGATGTCAGAGGCTTGACCTTGTGCACCACCCAAAGGTTGGTGAATCATCACGCGGCTGTGGGGGAGGGCAGCGCGCTTACCTTCCTGTCCTGCCACGAGGAGAACGGCAGCCATAGAGGCAGCCATGCCAGTGCAGGTGGTGGCAACGTCGCTTTGCACGAACTGCATCGTGTCGTAGATGCCAAGTCCAGCGTAGACACTACCACCAGGAGAGTTGATGTAGATGGAGATATCTTTGCCAGGGTCGGTAGAGTCAAGATAGAGTAGTTGAGCTTGGAGAGTATTGGCGGTGTAGTCGTCAATGGCTGTACCGAGGAAGATGATGCGGTCCATCATCAATCGGCTAAATACATCCATTTGCGTCACATTGAGTTGACGTTCTTCGAGGATGTAAGGGTTGAGATATTGGTTTTGTGCTGCCACTACATCGTCAAGGACGAGGGAGTTAATGCCCATGTGTTTGGTGGCAAACTTGCGAAAATCTTGGTGCATAATCTCTTGAGGTTGGGAGAGAAGGGGAGTGTATTTCAGTGCACTGTGGTATCACTTCTCTCTGATAGGAGATAAAAAAATGACAACGGAGAAGCAACGATGCGCAAGTGAGCGTCGTCATTCCCCGTTGTCGAGATGGAGTCATAAGACACTGCTACCAACCTTTGCCGACACCGCAGTGTCTATAGGTTTCGGGGAAGCAGCGGAACTGATTACTCAGCAGTTTCGTCTTGGAAAAGCTTTTGGAAGTCTTCCACGCTCACAGACTTGTGTTCGAGAGTTACCACTTCCTTGAGAGCCTTAGCCAACTTTTCGTTGATGCTACGTTCTACAAAGCCATTCACTTGGTTGCGATCTTTGAGGAGTTCAGCAGCATAGTTCTCGAGGTATTCCTCGGGCACATTGTTCATGCCGTATTGAGCGAACTGGAAGCGAGCAGTCTTCACAGCAGCAGCGCGCACATCAGCATCGTCAATCTTCACTTCAGCCTTAGCCACGAGCTTTTCCTTGATGAGGTGCCACTTGAGTTCTTCGAGGCTTTGAGCGAAGTTGTTTTCTACAAACTCTTCACCCTTGTCTGCATTTTGTTCCTTCATGAAGCGCTTGAGGAGCTCTTCGGGGAATTCGAGCTTGCCCACCTTCTCGTCAGCATACTTGCGCACGTCGAGGAGGAACTTGTAGTCAGCGTCTTCGTTGTATTGGTTTTGGATGAGCTCCTTAATCTTAGCGCGCATCTCTTCTTCAGACTTCACAGTGCCAGGTTCAAACACGCGATCGAAGAGTTCTTGGTCGAGAGCAGCAGGCACGAAACGGCTGATTTCTTCCACTTGGAAAGTGAAGTTACCGTTGTATTGTGCAGCCTCTTCCTTGCTCACCTTGAGGAGAGCAGCGAGTTCGTTTTGGCTGTGTGCCACAGAGGGATTGAAAGTGATGATATCACCCACCTTAGCGCCTTCAAATCTTCTTTTGATCATCGTTTACGAAGTAAGCAGGCATCAAGCTAGCCTTGTCGAGTGCGAGACCGCCTTCGAGCACGTTACCCTTCTCGTCTTGTTGTGCGAGTGCGCCGCGGAGGATGTCGCGGTCAGCATATTCTTCTACGTTTTCGGGGTGACCAGCTTGTTGAGCAAAGTTCTTCACTTGAGTGTCGATTTGCTCTTCGCTCACCTCGATGTCATAGTAAGGGAGCTTGTCTGCGCTTGAAAGCTCGTAGTCGAACTCAGGAGCGAGAGCGATGTCGAAGATGAACTCAAATTCGTTTCGGTTCTCAATGTCTTGGGGCTGTTGCTTTTCAGACATCATGGGTTCGCCAAGGATGTTCACCTTGTTTTCATTGATGTAGTTCATCAAACCTTCGCCCAATACACGGTTGATGGTGTCTGCTTTCACTTGAGCACCGAAGCGTTTGTTGATCACACCAGCAGGCACCTTGCCAGGACGGAAACCAGGCATTTCAGCTTTTGCTGAGATATTCTTGAGTTCTTTCTTTACTGCATCCTGGTAGTCACCCTGTTCCAACTTAACCGTTACGAGGGCACTTACACCATTCTTTTCGAGAGTAATGTTCATGGTGGGAGTTTCTTTATTTTTATTGTTGATGATTCAGAATTGAAGCGGCATCGCCGCGAGGAAATAAAGGGCAAAATCACCTACAAAACCCGTTCGGAATGAAGGGATTTTGATGAGGATTAGCCATGAAGCTATACATTTAGCGGAGCAAAGTTAGTGCTTTTTTCCCGAAAAAGCCGTAACTTCGCGGAAAAATATAGCGTTTTATATGCAGAAATCCGATTTTAGAATCGTCTTTATGGGCACTCCCGACTTCGCAGTGGCATCTTTACGCGCACTTGTCGAAGGCGGTTACAATGTTGTTGCTGTAGTGACGATGCCCGATAAACCTATGGGGCGTCATCAAACTGAGCTTTCCCAAAGTGCCGTCAAGCAATATGCCGTGAGTCAGGGACTCCCCGTGCTCCAACCCGAGAAGTTGAAAGACGAAACGTTCTTACAGCAACTCAGCAATTTCCGTGCCGATGTGCAAGTGGTAGTGGCTTTCCGCATGCTGCCTGAGGTGGTGTGGAACATGCCGCCGCATGGCACCTTCAACCTTCATGCCTCTCTTTTGCCCCAATATCGTGGAGCTGCTCCCATCAACTGGGCGATTATCAATGGAGAGAAGAAGACTGGAGTGACTACTTTCTTGTTGGATCACGAAATTGACACCGGATTAGTGTTGCATCGCGAAGAAGTGGAGATCCTCGACACAGACAATGCCGAAGATGTTCACGACAAATTGATGAATCTCGGAGCACTCCTCGTTTGCCGCACGGTCGATGACATCATGCAAGGCAACATCCACCCAATTCCTCAGATAGAACTTTCCCCTGATGCGGAGATGCACCACGCGCCAAAGATTTTCAAAGACACTTGTCGCTTGTCGCTCGATAAAGGGGTGAAAGCCGCCTATGACTTTGTGCGCGGCATGTCGCCATATCCTGCAGCGTGGACCGAATTTGTGGACGCCTCTGGAAAACATACGGTGGTGAAACTCTTTGCCACAGAGAAAGAACTTTGCACTCCTGTAGATGCCGTAGGAAATGTGGTCAGTGATGGAAAAACTTACTTGAAAGTTGCACTCTCTGATGGTTATCTACACCTCACAACGCTCCAACTTGCAGGTAAAAAGCGCATGGCGATAACGGATTTTCTCCGTGGTTATCGTCCCGATGCCGAACTCCGAGTGGAGTAGTGTAACCCCAAATCGGTCATTAGATCCTGAACAGATTTATTTGGTTGTTGAGCAGATGTTTTTTTGTTAGTTTGAAGGCGTAGCGGGCTACGTCGAGAACGAACGAGAAACAAGATGCCAACAAGAAAATGAAAGATGACAGGAAGTTATTTTCCTCATAACAATCTGCACTATAACGGTCTAATGACCGATTTGGGGTAATGGAGGGCGTATCATAACTCTTTGTTCTAGTCTGGTAAACGTGTGATATACGTGTGGTGTCGTATTCAAATACCGCACCCGATATTAGGATGACGCCCTATAAACGTCAATAAAATCAATGCCTCTCGAAGCCCTTCCCCCTCGTCCCGGTCACGGAATGACCGCCGAGTTTAATTTAGAAAATCTCCACCAATCCATTGATGTGGAGCAACAAGAGCCGCGACCATTACGCACACTCCCTGCGGAGTGGGCACCTCAAAGCGCGATTCTCATCACTTGGCCCCACGCTGCCACGGACTGGGCAGACATCTTAGATGAAGTGACGCAATGTTATGTCCGTCTGGCTTATGAAATAGCGGTGCGCCAACCACTCATCATCCTCACTGTCGAAGGATTGAAGCTAGAAGACTATCTCTCTAAACAACTTCCTCAAGCGGCAATGAAGAACATCCACTTCGTCTTCGTGCCCACCACCAACGACACTTGGGTGCGCGACTATGGATTTCTCACTGTTCAAAGCACAGGCGGAGCGGAGCTGATGGATTTCCGCTTCAATGGTTGGGGCGGAAAGTTCAAAGCTGAACACGACAATGCTGCCAACAAGCTGCTGTATGCCACGAATCTCGTGCGCGGTCACTATGTTGATGCACTCGACTTTGAACTTGAAGGCGGAGGCATCGAAAGTGATGGCTGCGGTACGCTGCTGACAACGGCAGAATGTTTGCTCAATCCCAACCGACGTCGTCAAGGCGATGCAGTGCCAACATCCGATAAAGCACAAGTGGAAGCTCTGCTCAAAGAACGCCTTGGAGTGGAACGCATACTTTGGCTCCACCATGGCTATTTGGCAGGGGATGACACAGATTCTCACATCGACACTCTCGCACGTCTTTGTCCCAATGACACTATTATATATGTGCAATGCACGGACACCGCAGACGAACACTACGAAGCGCTGGCGGCTATGGAGCGCGAACTTCAAGCCTTCCGCACCCTCGAGGGTAAGCCTTATCGTTTGATTCCTGTGCCACTTCCCGATGTGTGCTACGATGAAGAGGAGCGATTGCCTGCCACCTATGCCAATTTCTTGATCATGAACAAGGCGGTGCTTGTGCCCACTTATGCTCAGCCCGAGAAAGACGCCTTGGCACTCAAATCATCCAAACGGCTTTCCCTGATCACGAAATTGTGGGGGTAGATTGTCGTGCTCTCATTCGTCAACATGGTTCGCTGCACTGCGCTACTATGCAGTTTCCACGCGAAGTGTTCCGCACTCCTGTTCAATAATTTGTGCCTAATAGTTGGAAGTTCTGTTTTCATCGTCAAATCAGAATTTGCGATTTCCGACTTCTCTCCAATATCCCATTTATTAGCTCATGAAAGTAGCCCTCATACAAATGTCTTGCACTCCCAATGTCGAGTTCAATCTTCAGAAACTTGCCAAGGGAATTGCACAAGCTGCCCAACGTGGTGCGCAACTCGTGGTGTTGCAAGAACTCCACAACACCCCTTATTTTTGTCAGACGGAGAATCCCGACCTCTTCGATTGGGCAGAACCCATCCCCGGTCCTTCCACCGACTTCTTCGGCACGCTTGCGCGCCAGTTTGGGGTCGTGATTGTCACCAGTCTCTTTGAGCGTCGCGCAGCTGGTCTTTATCATAACACCGCTGTAGTCATCGAAAAAGACGGCACCATCGCAGGAAAATATCGCAAGATGCACATTCCCGATGATCCCGCCTATTATGAAAAATTCTATTTCACCCCTGGTGATCTCGGTTTTGAACCCATCGACACAAGTGTGGGGCGCTTAGGTGTGCAGGTATGCTGGGATCAGTGGTATCCCGAAGGCGCACGCTTGATGGCACTCCGTGGGGCTGACCTCCTCATTTATCCCACCGCTATTGGCTATGAAAGCAGTGATACGCCCGAAGAACAAGCTCGCCAGCGCGAAGCTTGGACCACTGTACAGCGTGGTCATGCGGTAGCCAACGGACTTCCCGTAATTGCGGTTAACCGCACAGGTCACGAATCCGATCCAAGTGGACAAACGCACGGCATTCAATTCTGGGGAAGCTCATTTGTGGCTGGTCCTCAGGGAGAGTTCTTGTTCCGCGCTGACATTGACGAAGAAGTCGTTGCCATCGTCGACATTGATTTGCAGCGCAGTGAGAATGTGCGTCGCTGGTGGCCCTTCCTTCGCGATCGTCGCATAGAAGAGTTTGCTCCTCTCGCCAAACGCTATTTGGATTAAACCCAAATCGGTCATTAGATTTTCCATCATCTACAATGAAACATTTCTTCCTTTCTGCTGCCCTCGTCGCTACTTCCCTCGTCGCAGCTACCAGCATCGCAAAGGCAGCGGTGTCGGGATCCCCTTCCACTTCTCACAAGAACACAGTCACCATCGCAGTGTTCTCACTCAACGACTTTCATGCAGGCTTGCTTCCCGACCGTAGTCAAGGCACACCAGGCGCAGCCTATGTGGTGCAAACGCTAGATTCTCTCAAAAAGATCTATCCCTACAATGTCACTGTCTCTGCAGGCGACAATTTCGGTGGCAGTTTTTTTCTACAATGCCACACGCACCCACAGCCTCATGCCTCAGATGTTCAAAGACATGGGAGTAAACATCAGTGTGTTGGGCAATCACGAGTATGACGAAGGACAAGAGTCGCTTGCCCGCAAATGGAATGACGTAGATTGCAAACCCAAGTCGTGGGACATCACTTATATTGGCGCTAATGTGCGCAATGCTGCTGGACAACTTCCCGAGTATGTGCAACCCTGGGCAGTAGTTCCCGTAAAAATCTCTCCCACTAAGACACTTCACGTGTCTTTCATCGGTTTGCTCACCAGCAACACGCCGTGGCAGGCTGCGGCAAAACGTTTGAAAGGTTTGTCGTTTGATGGCAATTATACAGCGGTGCTCGATAGCATCTCCCACCTCCCTGGTTACGAAGCCGTGCACAATGCTAATGTTCGCCTGCTCCTTTGTCACATTGGAGCCGAAATGCACGGACAACAAGTGTTGTGGTCGGATCGCGATGAAGAAAATCTCAAGAAAATTGATTCCCCCGACGTGCAAGCCGTCCTTTCTGGACATTCCCACACACGCGTCATCGGCATGTCCGACAGCCAAAAGTCAGTCCCCATCGTGCAAGGTTTGTGGCACGGACGTTGTGTGTCTATGCTCAAATGCGAAGTTGACACCCTCTCTGGACAACTCGTCAGCATCACTCCCGAACTCGTTCGTGTCAATCCCGATGCAAAACTTGATCCCAAGGCTGCACGACTTCAAGCCCAAGTCGAAGAGCAATACCACACCACGCTTTTCCGCGGCATCCCTTTGAGTCAAAAACTCACCTATGCCAGCGCGGCTGTTGAGCATGACCGCACGCGCAGCAAGCGACAAACCAAAGTTGGTTCTCTCGTTTGTCAAAGTTTTGCAGCTGCCTATCGCAAAGCAGCGCATCTTGACGACAACGCTCTAGTTGTAGGGGTCAGCCATTTCGGAAGCATCCGCGCAGGTTTTCCGCAAGGCGACATCACCATCCTCTCTGTGGGAGAAGCGCTTCCCTTTGCCAATCCGCTCCGCGTTTATCGCTATACTGGCAAGCAACTGCTCGACCTCGTGGAACACGGCTACAATGTTTGCAAACTCGGCCATCTCCAAACATCGGGAGTAAATCCCACCCTCGATGCGAAAGGCCACGTCAAAGCCCTCTCGCTTACACTTCCCAACGGAAAGACTGTCCCCATTCGTGCCAACACCAAACTTGTTGTCGTAGCTGACGAATTCATGACCACTGGAGGTGATGGTTATCTTCCTAGTCAATTCCCAGCGTCTGCAGAAATCAAAGTAAACATCCCCACCTCCACCGACGCTTTCATCGCCTATCTTCGCACGCTTCCCAACATTGATTAGTCGCATGCAGCCATTCTTTCGCTCATCGCTCCTTATTATAGGTCTATTTTTCGCCTGTCTCGTGTCATTTGCTCGCGAGACAGGCGACACTTTGCAGTATGTTCCCTTAAATCATACACCGCTAAAACTTGACAGCTTGCGTCTTCCTACGCTTCCCACTACGTTGCGTTCGTTGGAAAATCTGACCTATCATAGTAATGAGCGCGAAAAACTAACCCTTCCTTTGGCTTGGAATGGACTGGATTCTCTGGGACGAAAATATCTACCTCCCATTGCCACCGACCTTCTTCACCTCAATTTTCGTGCCCTGTCTCATCAGTCTTATGGCTTGATCCCTATACTCTTCCCAAAAAAGAAGGCAAAAGAAGATCGTTGGCGCAACATTCCAGCCGATTGTCGCATCGACTGGAAGCGACATCGCGAACATTTCCTTTGGGATTTGGGCAATGATATTGCCACCTATTTCAACACTTTCGACACCACTTATATAGAGCGCACTCGCTACGACTTCCAAGTCAAACTCTACAACACTCACTTTCTCCAACTTATCCGTCTTTCAGGCACAGACGCCACAGGGAGCACCCAAAGCCTTACTTTTGCTCCTGCGCATGAAGTTAAATTAGGACCTTATTTTGCCTGGAAGGCGCTGAGTATCGGCTATTCCTTCGGAGTAGTTCCCGACCGATTTGGCAGCCGTGCTTCTGAATTTAATATCGCTTCCTACAACTCCAAACTTGGGTTCGATCTCAACTATATTTATAGCCGAGGTAATTTCAATCTCATTGGCATTTCTGGTTTCGATTCGCTGCAAACTCACAGTATTTCGCAACAAAGATTTCCTGCCATGCGCACCAAAACCCTGGCGCTCAATCTGTACTACGTCTTCAACTATCGACACTTCTCGTATCCTGCTGCGTTTGCCATGAGCACGGTGCAGCTCCGCAGTGCTGGTTCGTGGCTCATGGGGCTGCGTTTCGATCGTCAAGATATGGCGTTTGACGCTGAGCGCACAGAGTCTTACTTGCGCACCATTGCTCCTAATGTCACCATCAACGACGCACTTCGCGTCAGCAACATTGCCTATCGCCAGTGGGGAGTCTCGTTTGGATATGCTTACAACTGGGTGCCCGCTCGTCATTGGTTGGTCTCTGCCAGTCTTGCGCCTTCGATTGGCTACAAATACCAAAGTGGAGAAAGCCTTTCTGCTCGAGTCTTGTGGAAGAATGTCGAGAACTTTCACATGGACTTCATTTCGCGGAGCCCTTGTCCACACCAATGGACGCCGCTATTTGGGCATTTCTACGGTCAATTATCTCTACGATTATCGACACGCTGGCTTTTCACTCAACAATTCTATTCACTACATTCAGCTCTTCTTTGGCTGGTATTTTGGGAGAAAGCCGATGTTTAGAGGAGAGAAGCCTACTTAAAGAATCTGTTTTCTATCTTTCTTGATGTGACAATCACGAAATGGGAAGACAAAGTGAGAGGTCTAAAATAGATTCTTTATGCTTTGTTTTCGGTTGAATTGTAGACTTTCTCAGAGTTTTTTCGAGAACTATCGCAAGGGATTACAGAAAATCTCCTACAAAATTTCAAAAACGTCCGACGTTTTTCGATTTTCCTCCTACATTTTGACTTGTTTTCTCCCACAAAACAGCTGCAAATCTCCTTATTTTTGCGCATCACTGTCCTTCTTTTTTGCGATGTATTTTGTAAGTGCTTGAAACAGAAGTGTAAATGCTAATCTTGAATGCAGGCGGTATTTTCCATCTCTACTATTTTAGTTCAATTTTATTCGATTCTGGCGCGTTTCACGCCTATACTTTTCTATCTCTGTCTTCCCATTCTTTTCTCAAAAAACATTAGAACCTAATCGTGCTAATGAACTTTGGGGATTATTTCCCCAAAGCACTAGAACGTAATAGGGCTAATGACCTTTTGGAACTATTTATACCTAGTACTATATAGGCGAGAACGCACAGACTATGCAGGGATGATGGGATATATAATGGCAGTAACTACACTTTTACCGCACAAAGTCTGTGGACAAAGGAGTAAACCTCCATTTTTTTTGCAAAAAAGTTTGGTGAGTCGACTTTTCTTATTAAATTTGCACCGAGCTTTCGAGTGTAGTAGGGCTTTTCCGTATGGTTATGCCTATGCTGCCGAGCTCCTCTCTCTCAGTATCTCAATCAAATACCAGTGTGCTACGCTGGTTTTATCGAAAAAAAACGATATCAACATTATAAACCAATTCATTACGTAATGAAAAAGAATCTTATGAATGCCGCGTTGCTCGGTCTGCTGGTTGTTGCAGCCCCTGCATGCACATTCGTTTCTTGCAAGGACTACGATGATGATTTCAACAAGGTGAACAACCGCCTTGATGGTTTGGAAGCTGCAAAGACCCAAATCAACACTGAAATCACTTCCTTGAAGTCTGACTTGCAAAAGGCGAACGAAAAAGCTACACAGCTTGAAGCTAAACTTGCTGAGTATGCTACTAAGACTGAGCTTCAAAATGGTCTCGCTACTAAGGCTGACAAGAAAGAGCTCGAAACTGCTGTAAACAACCTTTCTGCTAAAATCGCTGAGGTTGCTAAACTCGAGACTCGTATCCAAGCTCTCGAGACTGCTAAGGCTGAATTGACTGCTTTGGTGAATGCTAAGGTTGACAAAAAGGCTTACGATGCTAAGGTTGCAGACATCGAAGGACGTTTGACTGCTGCTCAATCAAAAGCTACTCTTGCTGCTGACAAGGCTAACACTTTGGAGCAAACTTTGAATACTTTGAAGAATAAGGTCGATAACCAGCTTGTGGCTCTCGATAAATTCAATGAGAAGGTTGCTGCTCTCGAAGGTAAAGATGCTGATCTTCAAAAGAAACTCGATGAGCTTAAGAAGACTGTAAACGATGAAGTTGCTGCGTTGAAGAAGGACGTTAAGGCTCTTCAAGATGCTGGCTACCAAACTGCAGCTCAAGTTGATGCTAAGGTTAATCCTGTTGCAGAACGCGTGGGTAAGCTGGAGACAGCTCTCGACATGTTGCGTGTTGCTAAGGTGACTTCACTCGTACTCCAACCTGATCACTTCGAAGGTGGTGTTGAAAGTATCATTAGCACTGACTATGTATACAAGGCACTCGAGAAGCTTGATAAGGCTGATGAAAAGGGCGTTGTAGAGTTTAAGGCAGAAGGTGAAGCCACTGGAAATGACTTGGTTAAAAACTTTGCGCTTGCTACCTATCATGTCAACCCTAGCAGTGCTAAGGTTGAAGAAAAGAAGGAGAACTTTGCTTTCGTAAGTCTTAGACCAACCACTCGTACTTTGGGTAGCGAAGCCGTTACTGTGTCAGGTGTTCAGTATGATGCTGCGAAGGGTGAACTCTATGTTGGTTTCCATAACAGCCTTGATGCTGAGGGACAAAACGAAGACGGCAATGACGAAATTAATGTTGTTGCACTGCGCTACACCGAAAAGGATGGTACTACTGCTCGAACTGTTGTTTCTGACTATGCTCGTGTGGTTGCTAATCAGTTTAGCAAGCTCCGTATCGGTAAGGCTTCTGAAAATGACGTTATCGCTCCTCTCTACTTGAAGAAGGCTGGTGAAGAGAACTTGACTGAACTTGCTGCTGACAAAAAGGAAGAACGTACATTCACAGTGTTGAATGATGGTACTCCTGCTCAGCTTGCAGAACAAGTACGTTCTTACGGTGAAAATGGTGGTGAAACGGCACCTATCGATGATAATGCAGCTCAAGAATCCGTATTGAAAGCTGCTGGCTTTACATACAAGTACGCACTCGTTAAGAATGGTGCTGATGACAAGTCTACTGACGCCTTCACCATCAATCCAAATACGGGTGAACTCAAGGTTGCATTCGACGAAGAGAAGCCATACCAACATGTGGGTAAGACAGCTGTTGTTCGTGTCACTTTGGTAGACGCTAACGGTAAAGTCGCTTCTATAGGTTACTTCTACGCTCGCGTTTCTTCTCCTGCTAAGGTTGTTGCTAATCTTGTTGTTGACAACGAACTCAAGTTTGTTTGCGATAAGAATAGCGTACATCCTGAATTGTCTGTGGACCTCGAACCTCTTACTAAGTACTTGGCTAAGAACTTCGGTATGAAGGAAGCTGATGTCTGGAAGAATGGTCTTACTGACAACTTCACTATCACTACTCCTGGCAATCAACACACCCAGTACACTGTTAAGGAGGGTGTTGCAACTCCTGTTCCTGTTGATCAACGTCTTGGTAAACTCTTGCGTCAGTCTACAGATGCTCAAGGTAAGAATATCCTTAAGTGGAGCGGTCTCACCGAAGAGAAGGTGGCTAACCTCCGCAGAGCTGGTGAATCAGTTTCTGTGATCCTCCAAGTAATCAAGAAGAACGATTCAAAGAACGTGGTTCTCTACTTTGAAGTGAAGTGGGCTCCTAAGTCTATCCAAGCTCAACCTGAAGTAGAATTTACTGGTAAGCCTGTTGATAACTGGTGGTATCAAAACCAAAACGTAGCTGCTGAGAAAGAACAACGTATGCACGTTTCTATCGACGGTAAGAATACCTTCAGCCATGATTTGACGAAGGGCTTCCTTCCCAACTCTGTAACAGCTCCCGCACTTGACGCTACTAAGTATCCTACAGATATTAAGACTACAGCATCTGCATGGAAGTTCGTAGAACCTCGCGTGAAGCAAGCTAAGGGTACTGATGGTAAGACTTACAAGCTTCTGTTTCTGCAGACGGTACTAAGTTCCTTGCTGAAGAAACGAAGAATGGTAATGTTGTTACTGGTGCTACTAAGAACGAAGTTGCTGTTATTACAGAAGCTGGTGTAATCACTTACCAAAACAATCCTGTTTCTAAGGCGCTCCTCAACTACGCTGGCTACAACGAGCTTAAGGATGGTCAAACCCTCACTGCTCGTGTTGCCTATGTAACTACTGCCTGCGCTGGTAAGAAGGTTCTCAATGTTACTGAGGCTACCAAGATGTACGCTGAGTTCGACGTGAAGTTCATCCGTCCTCTCAATGTAAACTACACTGGTCGCGTAGCATTTGGTGACGCTAACCAAGCTAAACAAGAAGCTGAAATCAACTTCGAAGGTGCTATTACAGACTGGCGTAAAGTAGCTAAGCTCTCTGATCTCAAGTCTGCTTATGGTGATTTTGCTGTTGGTTTCGCTCCTGAAGAAGAATGGACCACTAACCTCAATAAGGGTGATCTTGAAACGCAAAAGCTCAAGGATACCTTTGGTAGCACCTATGGCGTAAGCGTTGCTGCTGATCCTGCAGGTACTGACGTTACAACTGGTGAGTTCAAGGGCTACAAGGAATATGCTTTCGGTACTTATCCTAAGCTCAAGTATGAGACGAACACTGCAAACCTCGAGCAGTTCACTATCCGTATCCCTGTTTACGTGAAGTACCACTGGGGTGAAATTAAGTCTCACATCGACGTACTAGTTGGTAAGACTTTGAACCAAGTTAACGCTCGTCGTAAGTAATCTTTGGATTACTGACAGGTAATACATTCAACTGCGAAGAGCAGGCAGATTCCTGCCTGCTCTTCCTTTTTCTTTTATACCTATGATGATTAAACGCTTTCTACCTTTCTTCTTGATTGCCATTTCTACCGCTTTCGTGGCTTGCACTGGTTGTAAGTCTGATAAAGATGCTGCCAATCAAATGACGGAATTCGAACAGAAGCTCACTTCTAAAGATACGGCTGATGTAGAAAAAGTTATAGCGCAATTTTATAGCAATATCAAGGATAAGAAATACTATGATGCTGCTGCTATGCTCTACACTCGAAAACAGAAAGATGCTGCGATTCGACAACTCACCAACGAAGAAATGGACAAGTTCGTTAATGTTCAGCGTCAACTTCCCTTTGAAGGCTACACTTTAGACTATGTGAAGTTCCTTACTGAAACTGAAAACGAAGTAAGTTGCACGATCATCTTGCGTAAGGGCGAGCAAGGTATGCCTGACGCTACTACCAAGATGTTCTTTACTCCTGTGCTCTTTGGGGGACAGTGGTGTCTGATTCTTACTGATTCAAAACATTTGGAGTCTCCAATCTCAAACTTTTATCAGCGCGATTCTTTGAAACAACGCTATGATAATTACAAGAAGACGACGAAGAAGAAGTAAGGCTAAATGCCGTTTTCTTTGTTTTATTCATTAAGGCACTACGCATTTATTTTTGCGTAGTGCTTTCTTTTTGAGCTATTTGTAGAGGAAAGTATAATGATTAGCCTTGAATTACAAAGACTTTTTCTTGACTTCTTTTCCGTTGCGCTGCGGTTTTTTATAGCATTGGGCGCTTTGTCTTGTCGCTTATTTGTATCTTTGCAGTAACACTTGGGTGGAGTAGGGGAGTATTTCCTTTTTACTTCTAACACTTGGGTTATTACGCATAACGATTATATCTAATGAACAACGACGTCGTAACTAGAAATACGAAATCTTTGCATCGCAAGCTGAATATACTTCTCCGCACTGGGATGGTGCTCATGGAGAGTGCGGCTGATACCAACCGCATTGTCCGTAATATGCAGCGTGTTGCAGCTTTTCTGGGTTTGGAAGAGCGATATCTTCACATTGACGTCCTTTATGGGACTATTAAAGTGAACTACAGTGATGAAACGCATTCCTTCAGCCGTTTTATGCACTCCGACAAATACACCATTAACATGAATGTTCTCTCTACAGTGAGTAGATTGTCGTGGCGAGCCATCAGAGAGGATTATAGTATTAAACAGTTTGAGCGCGAACTTAATAGCATTCGCAAGATGAAACCTCAATATCCAGCGTGGGCGGTGACGTTAGGCACTTCATTAGGGTGTGGAGGATTCTCTGTGCTTTTCGGCGGCGACTGGGCATCCTTTGTGCCGGCTACCATCGCAGGAGCTGTGGCTTATGTGGTGAGATACTTTATGCTAAAGCGTGGATTCAACTTCTATATGGTCACCACCATGACCTCTTTTGTTGCAACACTCACAGCGTGGTTGCTCTTCCTTGTTCTCCCCACAGGATTTACCAACTATCCCTATCACTCGTTCCTTTGTTGTTGCCTTTATCTAGTGCCAGGAGTTGCCCTTATCAACTTCTTGGACGATATGCTCGACAATTATCTTCACGTGGGATTAGCGCGTTTCGCCAACGGAGTGTTGCAAATCGCCTCGATGGCATTTGGTATTGTGCTGGCAGTGAGCATCAGTAATGTAGATAATTTCCTTGGCGATCTAGCCATGGCACCCAACATCTCTTATGGAGAAGCTGCTATCGTAACAGCCATTTCCGCTATGGGCTTCGGCATGAACTTCAATGTCCCCCGACATTCACTTCCTGCAGTCGCTATACTTGGTATCTTGGGAATGTTACTCCGAAATCTACTAGCTTTGACTTAAATGTAGGCTTAATTTTGGGCTCTCTTGCTGGAGCATCCCTCATTTCGCTTGTTGCCGTTCGTTTGGTGCACCACACTCGAACACCTAATCACGTCATTTCTATTCCAGGGGTGATTCCGATGGTGCCGGGCATCTTGATGTATCGTGGCATCTTTGGATTTGTCCATCTGGGTAGCGACGTGCAGGAATTCATGGGAGCGTTCAGTAACCTCTTAAATGCAGCACTGATTGTATTATGTCTTTCCATAGGGGTCGCAATACCCAATATCTTCGCACGTAGATGGATTGCCTTCTCTCGTAAACAAGAGTTGCATCGACTGATTGAAGATCGTAGACGACGCGGAAAATTTGTGGATTTCTCCCCTCTTTGATTAGAAAGTGATCAGTCGTCCATTTACTACTCACAAGGCTGATTTTGCCATCTCTAGAAGTGTCAAAATAGCACTATCTAAAATTTTTCTGCGATTTTTTTGTAGGAAGTTTTGGTAGTTTGCGAATCTTGCCGTACTTTTGCATCGCAATCGGGACGCAAGGGTCACTTGCTAAGTCACAACGTGCTTAGTTAGCTGAAACTTGACAACCTGAACGCCTGACAGCAGCAAACGAGCTGCATGAAGTCATTGAAACGATTACATAACAGATTGTAGAGAAGTACAAGGAACAATCAACAATGAAGCAGAAATGCTTCGGGTAAAATGAATTGTACCGTCAATTTCTACTCCAAATCCAAAGTAACAAGACAGGAAACTGAGCGATTTATACAGAATCAAAAACAAATTATTATATTACAATGAAGAGTTTGATCCTGGCTCAGGATGAACGCTAGCTACAGGCTTAACACATGCAAGTCGAGGGGCAGCATGGAAGAAGCTTGCTTCTTCTGATGGCGACCGGCGCACGGGTGCGTAACGCGTATCAAACCCTGCCTCATACTCGGGGATAGCCTTGCGAAAGTAAGATTAATACCCGATGTTGTTATGTTACCGCATGGTGATATAACCAAAGATTTATCGGTATGAGATGGTGATGCGTCCGATTAGGTAGTAGGCGGGGTAACAGCCCACCCTAGCCTTCGATCGGTAGGGGTTCTGAGAGGAAGGTCCCCCACACTGGAACTGAGACACGGTCCAGACTCCTACGGGAGGCAGCAGTGAGGAATATTGGTCAATGGACGCAAGTCTGAACCAGCCAAGTAGCGTGCAGGATGACGTACCTCTGGGTTGTAAACTGCTTTTTAGTTGGGAATAAAAAAAGAGGACGTGTCCTCTATTGTATGTACCTTCAGAAAAAAAGGACCGGCTAATTCCGTGCCAGCAGCCGCGGTAATACGGAAGGTCCAGGCGTTATCCGGATTTATTGGGTTTAAAGGGAGCGTAGGCGGATTATTAAGTCAGTGGTGAAAGACGGTGGCTCAACCATCGTTAGCCATTGAAACTGGTAGTCTTGAGTGCAGACAGGGATGCTGGAACTCGTGGTGTAGCGGTGAAATGCTTAGATATCACGATGAACTCCGATCGCGAAGGCAGGTGTCCGGGCTGCAACTGACGCTGAGGCTCGAAAGTGTGGGTATCAAACAGGATTAGATACCCTGGTAGTCCACACAGTAAACGATGTATACTCGCGGTTTGCGATATATTGTAAGCCGCCAAGCGAAAGCATTAAGTATACCACCTGGGGAGTACGCCGGCAACGGTGAAACTCAAAGGAATTGACGGGGGCCCGCACAAGCGGAGGAACATGTGGTTTAATTCGATGATACGCGAGAAACCTTACCCGGGCTTGAACTAGGAGTGACGAATCTAGAGATAGATTTTTCTTCGGACACTCTTGGAGGTGCTGCATGGTTGTCGTCAGCTCGTGCCGTGAGGTGTCGGCTTAAGTGCCATAACGAGCGCAACCCTTTTCCTTGGTTGCCATCAGGTAATGCTGGGCACTCCAGGGATACTGCCATCGTAAGATGTGAGGAAGGTGGGGATGACGTCAAATCAGCACGGCCCTTACGTCCGGGGCTACACACGTGTTACAATGGGGGGTACAGAAGGTCGCTACCTGGTGACAGGATGCTAATCTCAAAAAAACCTCTCTCAGTTCGGATTGAGTCTGCAACCCGACTCCATGAAGCTGGATTCGCTAGTAATCGCGCATCAGCCATGGCGCGGTGAATACGTTCCCGGGCCTTGTACACACCGCCCGTCAAGCCATGAAAGCCGGGGGTGCCTGAAAGCCGTGACCGGAAGGGTCGACCTAGGGTAAAACTGGTGATTGGGGCTAAGTCGTAACAAGGTAGCCGTACCGGAAGGTGCGGCTGGAACACCTCCTTTCTGGAAAGTTCAGTTACCTGGTTACTTGAATGGAAATAAAAGAAAATGGTACAATTTTAGATTGTTACCTATACTTCTCGCAATAGGTTATGATTTTTCCGATTATATAATCGGGGGATTAGCTCAGCTGGCTAGAGCGCTTGCATGGCATGCAAGAGGTCATCGGTTCGATTCCGATATTCTCCACTCATTCTACTGCTCAGTCGCCATGATGTTAACACATCAAAGCACAATGACAGAGCACGAGATCTTTGACATATTGAACACGCAACAAGTTGATTCTTGTTTCCATCCATCGCAAGATGAGATGCGAATATAGAGAATCATCCAAGTAACGAAACAAAGGTAAACGAAAGTACAGCTTTAAGTATATTCTCACCTTCTGATTAAATCAGATAAAGGTATAGGAAGTAATTAAGGGCGTACGGTGGATGCCTAGGCTCTTACAGGCGATGAAGGACGTGATAAGCTGCGATAAGCTGTGGGTAGGTGCAAATAACCATTGATCCGCAGATTTCCGAATGGGACAACCCAGCAGGTTGAAGACCTGTTATCCCGCGACTGCGGGAGGCTAACGGGGGGAACTGAAACATCTTAGTACCCCTAGGAAAAGAAAATAATAATGATTCCCCTAGTAGTGGCGAGCGAACGGGGAAGAGCCCAAACCATATAGATTTCGGTCTATATGGGGTTGTAGGACCACGACGTTGCAAGAAATACGTTTAGAGGAACGCTTTGGAAAGAGCGACCATAGAGAGTGACAGTCTCGTACTCGACAATCGTATGAAGCATAGTGGTATCCTGAGTAGGGCGGGACACGTGAAATCCTGTCTGAATCTGGCGGGTACCCATCCGCCAAGGCTAAATACTCGTAAGAGACCGATAGCGAACCAGTACCGTGAGGGAAAGGTGAAAAGCACCTCTTTTAGAGGAGTGAAAAAGTTCCTGAAACCGTACGCCTACAAGCGGTCGGAGCACCTTATGGTGTGACGGCGTGCCTTTTGCATAATGAACCTACGAGTTACCGTCGTCGGCAAGGTTAAGTGCTATGAAGCACGTAAGCCGAAGCGAAAGCGAGTCTGAATAGGGCGCATAGTCGGCGGTGGTAGACGCGAAACCAAGTGATCTACCCTTGTCCAGGTTGAAGTCCCGGTAACACGGGATGGAGGACCGAACCAATAAGCGTTGAAAAGCTTCTGGATGAGGTGAGGGTAGGAGTGAAAAGTCCAATCAAACTTGGAGATAGCTCGTACTCCCCGAAATGCATTTAGGTGCAGCCTCAGGGCGTTCCCTGTGTGAGGTAGAGCGACTGATTGGATGCGAGGGCTTCACCGCCTATCAAGTCCAGACAAACTCCGAATGCACACAGGCTAAGCCCGGGAGTGAGGGCGTGGGTGCTAAGGTCCACGCCCGAGAGGAGAAGAATCCTGACCACCGGCTACACTCTGAAATATAGGCTAAGTTAAACTAACGAAGTGTGGTCCCCGTGACAGCTAGGATGTTGGCTTGGAAGCAGCCATTCATTCAAAGAGTGCGTAACAGCTCACTAGTCGAGGGACTGTGCATGGATAATAATCGGGTATAAAGTCTATTGCCGAAGCCGTGGGATATCTAATGATATCGGTAGGGGAGCATTCATGCGGCCTTTGAAGATAGAGGATAACCTCTGTTGGAGCTTCATGAAAAGCAAATGTAGGTATAAGTAACGATAAAGAGTGTGAGATGCACTCGCCGAAAGACTAAGGTTTCAGGGCAACGTTAATCGTCCCTGGGTCAGTCGGGACCCTAAGGTTCAACCTAATGGTGATGCCGATGGCAGAAACGGTTAATATTCCGTTACTATCTTTGTTGGCGATGTGGAGACGGAGGAGTGACACTTCCGCGAGCTGACGGAATAGCTCGTTAAAGATTGTAGGTTATGAGGATGGCAGGCAAATCCACCATCTGAGCTGAAAGTCGATAGTATACAGCGTCTTCGGACAATGTAATAGTGAAGGTAATCCTACTCCCGAGAAAAATCCGCTAAGCTTAACAACAAAGATACCCGTACCGTAAACGGACACACGTAGTCGGGTAGAATATACTAAGGCGCTTGGAAGATTCATGGTTAAGGAACTAGGCAAATTGACCCCGTAACTTCGGAATAAGGGGTCCTCACAGTAATGTGAGGCGCAGAGAATCTGCACCAGGCAACTGTTTAACAAAAAAACACAGGGCTGTGCAAAAATCGAAAGATGCAGTATACAGTCTGACACCCTGCCCGGTGCTGGAAGGTTAAGAGGAGAGCTTAGACTCCGGTCGAAGGTTTGAATTGAAGCCCCAGTAAACGGCGGTACGTAACTATAACGGTCCTAAGGTAGCGAAATTCCTTGTCGGGTAAGTTCCGACCTGCACGAATGGTGTAATGATCTGGGCACTGTCTCAACCATGATTCCAGTGAAATTGTAGTATCGGTGAAGATGCCGATTACCCGCGATGGGACGAAAAGACCCCGTGAACCTTTACTATAGCTTAACGTTGTAATTGGGCAGTCGATGTAGGATAGGTCGGAGGCTTTGAAGCAGGCACGCCAGTGTTTGTGGAGCCGCTGTTGAAATACGACCCTTTGGCTGTCTGGTTCCTAACTCTCTTATGAGAGGACCGCGTTTGGTGGGTAGTTTGACTGGGGTGGTCGCCTCCAAAAGCGTAACGGAGGCTTCTAAGAAAGTGCCCTCAGTACCGATTGGTAACCGGCTGTAGAGTGTAATGGCAAAAGGGCGCTTGACTGAGAGACCTACAAGTCGATCAGGTGCGAAAGCAGAGCATAGTGATCCGGTGGTTCCGTATGGAAGTACCATCGCTCAAAGGATAAAAGGTACTCCGGGGATAACAGGCTGATCCCTCCCAAGAGCTCATATCGACGGAGTGGTTTGGCACCTCGATGTCGGCTCGTCACATCCTGGGGCTGGAGAAGGTCCCAAGGGTTGGGCTGTTCGCCCATTAAAGTGGCACGCGAGCTGGGTTCAGAACGTCGTGAGACAGTTCGGTCTCTATCTATCGTGGGCGTAGGAAATTTGCGTGGCTCTGACACTAGTACGAGAGGACCGTGTTGGACTGACCTCTGGTTTACCGGTTGTGGCGCCAGCTGCACCGCCGGGTATCTACGTCGGGATCGGATAAGCGCTGAAAGCATCTAAGTGCGAAGCCGGCCACAAGATTAGATTTCCTCATAAGGGTCGTTGTAGACTACAACGTTGATAGGGTGTAGGTGTAAAGACGGTGACGTCAAAGCCGAGCACTACTAATTGCCCGAAACTTCTATTCCTTTAGGTGGAATACACTTAAAGCTGCTTTGTTTGCTTTTCTTCGAGAATAGAAGATGAAAAGAGTTAGTTACTAGGACTAGATAAGATAGTTGCATGTTCAAGAGATATTTCCGGTGGTTATAGCGACGGGGTTCCACCTCTTCCCATTCCGAACAGAGAAGTTAAGCCCGACCGCGCCGATGGTACTGCACACCCGCGGGAGAGTAGGTCGCCGCCATTTTACGAAAGAGACTGTGTCAAAACACTTGTTTTGATACGGTCTCTTTCTTTTCCTATAATGGAGTTCCGTTGGTCACTTTGGGTGCGATAGTGCCTTTGCTTCTGCTTTTGAATGCTTCGACATTACCACGCTTTCTATTTCTTATTCATCTCACATAAACGCTCGCATACTTTCGATTATGTATTTGAAAAAGTTTCTTGTGCGCTTGATTATTTCCTTGTTAGTTTTATTCCAGTGCTTTGTCTTAGGTATTTATTTTCGTTCCACACACGATGGAGTTAATACACTCGTCAGCGTGGAGCTTCAGAGTTATTATGCTTTGCCCATTAGCAGTAGAGATACTCTTTACTTTGACGATTCATCTGTAGATTCCATTCAACTGATGAGTGATAATATGTCTTCTGTAATCACACATCGTACACAGATGGGACGCAGAGTTTCTCGTGAAAATTTGGTGCAAGTGGCATTTCCTGTTCGGAAATTAGTGCTTCAACAGAAGCCTTTACTGCAGCTCCTGAGTCGTCACGAAAAGGGAATATCCAAACGTTGTAGTATCAATGCTCAACATCTCTCCGAACTCGATTATTATGCAAAGAAGCATAGTGTAGTGGATGAAGGTTACAATGAAGTGATGCGTTATCGTGCTTTCCTTCTCCAATCCTACACAGACGATAAGCGTCTGCTACAAAAATTGCGTTACTTTCTTGCCGTTGACAAGTCGAAAAAGGATAAACGAAAGCGGAAATTTCGTGCTTATCGTCACACTGACTACCGTGTAAATGGGGGGGAGTTACGTTAGAACTCTTGATTCAAATACCTCTTTCTTCTCTAAATCGAGCACACTTCCTCAACAAGGCTTAGTCACACTAGAGCCTTCAGCGCACGTTGTTGCAAAGCGTATTAATGGCAGTGTGCTGATGGATTATCTTCACCCAGTGCCTGATACCACCCATAAGCAGTTTATTGATAGTTTGGGAATAGCGTATAATCTGAAGCTCATCCAATCCTCTCCGGTAAGATGGTATGGCACTTCACTTTCGCCCAATGGCACTTATTACGAAGGACTTTTTGATGCAACATTTCAACGTCATGGACAAGGTTTCTCTGTAGATCGTCACCTTGTGAAAAGCGGTGAGTGGAAGGCAAATCATTTTAGAGGCGAGAGAATGCTCTATACCCCCAGTAGAGTCTATGGCATTGATGTATCTCGTCATCAACACGAACACGGTCGAAAGCGTTATCCGATACGCTGGAACGCACTTCGCATTACAGACCTAGGAAGTATTTCTAAGAAGAAAGTTTCAGGAGCCGTAAACTACCCCGTAAGTTTTGTCTTTATCAAAGCAACGGAAGGTAAAAGCCTACTTAACAAATACTATCTCTCCGATCTTAAGGCGGCACGAGCAAACGGCATTCCAGTGGCTCCCTATCATTTCTTCACGCATCTGAGTAGTGGATTGCATCAGGCTAAGTTTTTTGTCAAAAGTGTGCATTTGTCGAAGGCAACGTTGCCTCCTATGCTAGATGTGGAACCCACCAATGCGCAAATTGAAAAAATGGGAGGCCGCAACGTGCTCTTCAAAGAAATGCTCACGTGGTTGCGTTATGTTGAAGAATATTCCCATAGTCGTCCCATCCTCTATGTGAGTCAGCAGTTTGTAAATCAGCATCTTGTTCATGCTCCCGATGCCTTGCGCAAATATGAGGTATGGATAGCCCGTTATGGAGAGTTCAAACCCTACGTTAAACTCACCTTTTGGCAACTTTCACCCGATGGAACAGTACGAGGCATTCATGGAGATGTAGATATCAATGTGTATAATGGCACGCAAGAAGATTTCAAAGAGTGGAGTAAACCATAACCCACCTTTCCTTTGGGTGTAGGGTTGTGAAAGCTCCTAAAACACAGCCTTATCACTTATTTTTTTCACTTTCTACTCCCTATCCCGAAATATATCGCTACCTTTGCTTCGTAAATACGAACTAATACTTCCTTATTATGGAAAATCAAAGGACTCATCGACGCACCTTTCACACCATTTCATGAAGATGGTAGTCTCAATCTAGCTCCCATTCCAGAGTACGCAGCACTTCTTGCTCGCAATGGTTTGAAAGGCGTATTCATCAATGGTTCTTCCGGTGAGGGATATATGCTCACAGAAGAAGAACGAATGCAACTTGCTGAAGCATGGATGGCAGCTGTGCCAAAGGATTTCAAGGTGATCGTCCATGTGGGTAGTACCTCTGTGATGAGCAGCCGCCGTTTGGCAGAACATGCTCAGCAAATCGGTGCTTGGGGTATCGGTGCAATGGCAACTCCCTTCCCCAAAATTGGAAATATTGAGCAACTCTGCCGCTATTGCGAGGAAATTGCTTCTGCCGCTCCCGAACTTCCCTTCTATTATTATCACATTCCTGCCTTCAATGGAGCTTTCCTTTCGATGTATGATTTCTTGAAAGCCGTGGATGGTCGCATCCCCAACTTCGCAGGAATCAAGTACACCTTCGAGAGTCTCTACGAATACAATCGTTGCCGTCGCTATCAGAATGGTAAATTCGATATGCTGCATGGGCAAGACGAAACCATCCTCCCTTGTCTGGCCATGGGCGGTGCACAAGGTGGCATTGGTGGCACCACCAACTACAATGGTCGTTGCCTCACCGGCATTCTCGAAGCATGGGAGAAAGGCGATCTCGAAAAGGCGCGTCAGCTCCAAGACTTCGCACAAGACGTCATTGATGTCATCTGCAATTTCCGCGGCAACATCGTGGGTGGCAAGCGCATCATGAAGCTCATCGGTCTTGATCTCGGTCCCTAACCGCGTGCCCTTCATGAGTGTCACTGAAGAAGAAGAGCAAGAGCTTCGTCGTCAGTTGGAAGCTATCGACTTCTTCTCACATTGCAATAAATAGTATTTCTGCCCACCACTGAGAAACTATTGTTTTAATAGATTTTTTCTCAAAGAAGCTTTGCAGACCTCTTTTCACTTCCCTCATGTCGTGTTTCTCATGGCCTGAGGGAAGTTCTTTTATGGCTTCTCGATCAAAGAGACTATCTTATTGAATGTTGCAGTATTATGCGGTGCATATAGCTTGAGAAAGAATGCGTAGGTTAGGAAAACTTTACCTTTCTGTCATTGTAATTTAACACGCAGAGCAAGTGGATTTGAAGGATATGGGTGAATATCTCCTCTTGTTGCAATCGTATTGGGAAAGATTGAGGTAGTTTCTCGTTACCTAAGTGGCTAATATAGCTATAGCGCAGAGTGTTTGGTTGTGAAATCTCCGATTTATCTGGTGTTTTTCTCCTAGTAATGATGATAAAATCTGGCTTAAGGGTCAAATATGCTCCTGGAAAGGGTGCTTTAATCAATTGAGTTTCAACTAAGGGTCAAAAAGGCTCCTAAAAGTGTTCAACTTCCCTTTCTAGACCGAGGTTTATAGGCTATTATAAGATTTGAAATTAGCTTTTCTCTTCGGTTGCGTGAAATGCCAGAATGCAACTGCAGTTTCTTCTTCAACCAACTATTAAACGACTCGAGCGCATTGTTTGTATTTGGCATCGTTCCAGATGGAAAATCTTGATAGGTAAAAAGGACGTCCAAGTGTTCCTTTAAGCTACGATAAGCAGCCCTTAATTTGCGATGAGTATAGCAGAAATTTACTCCATTTTCATCATAGGTCTTCTCGCTCTAGAAATCATGCCAGCGCTCCTTCCAATCCTCTAGGAGACGAGAGAAAACAACACGATTACTCTGCGTTAATTGCGCTACAATTTGTTGCAATTCTTGTGCTGCCTGCATTCGAGGATTCAGAGTGAGAAGCTGTCGAATGCGTTGCTTTTGGTGAAACTGACAATACTGATAAGGGACTTCTAAGATACTATTTCTTAACCCTTTAAGACCATCTGCGACCACTCCGACTATGTCAAATCCTAAACTCTTGAGATGTTCTAATCCTTGGTTATAATCTTGATTTCTCTCTTTCCCATAAATGAAGAAATAATGGAGGATCTGATGACTCTCAGCGTCCATAAAAAGGACGAGACCAAAGTTCCTTCCCCAATAGGTGGTATCCATTTGTACCACCACTTTTCGAGGGGAATGTTCTATCTTCTTCGGGGTGTAATCCTTGAGTTTACGCTTAACGGAGGAGGGGGAGATACCAAACTCTTCAGAGAGCTGTTTAATGGTAAATGTACCTTGGCTATATCGATTAAAAATTGCTTCTTGAGAGGGCTTTTTACGACCGCTTGAATAGCGTTTACAGTCATTGCAATACCAGTATGTAGAGCCATTGTGCTGCCCTTTGCGAATCATGTGAAAAGAGCCACATTTGGGGCACTTTTTTTACGTGTTGAGTGCATCATAAACTTATAATGTGCTACAAAGGTATGAAATTCAATTGATTAAAGCCCTTTCCAGGAGCATATTTGACCCTTAAGCCTAAATCTCCCACTCGTTTTGAAAACGTTCCCATATAATTTGGAAAAACTCCGAGATAATGGACATGGAATCTCTAATGAAGCATCTCTAAGTCTGACAAATCAGAGACATGGCTCAAATTCTGGTAATCATTCGTTCTAGTTGAGTGAAAACTCTAACGATTAAAGAATTACTCTTTTAACTCATTGTACTTTGTATTATCGTAAATGTTTTCACAGTTTGGCTAGAACAGGACTGTTTCGAGCATAGTTGGTCACTATAATTGGCGGTTTATTCCATCTTCGTTTGGTATTCCTTAGGAGTTAGCCCTGTGATGCGTTTGAAAAAGTTGTGGAAAGCCGAGGGACTAGAGAAGTTAAGTCTGTCGGCGATTTCATAAATCATCATTCCTTTTGTATTGAGAAGTACCTTAGCCCGTAGAATAACGGCTCTATTGAGCCAAAACATCACACTTTGACCACTGATTTCTTTGATGACTGCTGAGAGATAATGAGGCGTGATGTGGAGTTTTTCTGCATAGAAAGGAATATTGCGTTGTACTTCACAGTGTTGGTGTATTAAGCGTTTAAAGTTTTGGAAAAGTTGTTGTTGTCGAACAGCCATATTAGTGACTGCGGTAGCATTTTTATCTTTACGCAGACACTGAATATTAGCTACCATAGCTTGTACAATAGGGAGTACTACTTCTTTGCGAAAAGGAGTGTGCTGAGCTAAATCCCAAGTGAGAAATGCCATCTTGAGCAGATGCTGAAAATCTTCGGGACTGGCTGGGAGCACTATATATTCGTCGATGGGCAACTCTTCACGAATCACAAAGACTATCACTCTTAAGTCATTACTATAATCTTTTAATTCCACGATGCTGTCAGAGGGCAGTAATAGTACGTCTCCTTGTTGAAAGCGTTGATTATCAAGATCCAAATTGACAACTGACCATCCTTCTAAAAAAAGAAGAAGGCGAGCTTCTGCTACATGATAGATGGTTTCTTTGCGTAAGAAGGTAGAATTGCTAGGTCTGCCATTGATGATAATACTTAAATGCTGATTGTGAAAAAAGTGAGCATCGCCACAGACTAAATCATTGAGAGATATATTCTCGACTGACACATAATTAATTGTTTTTTTCTCAGACATAAGATTCATTATTTGTACGATTCTATTACAAAGATAGGGGATTCTATCATCACTTTAGTGAGAAAATAGAGAAAATCATACAAATCATGAATTTCTTGTCCTATTTTTATAGTAAAGGCTGCTACATTTATTTCTACATTTGTCGTAGTAATTCAAACAGAAACAGCCAGATATGAAGAATATACTCCTTTCTCTTTCAGTTTTTCTTTTCATGGGAATGGCGCAAGCTCAGACCTTGGAAGAGTGCCAGCAAGCTGCTGAAAAGCATTATCCGCAGATTTGTCAATATGGGCTCATCGAGAAGACAACAAATTTCACTGTTGCTAATATTGCGAAAGGATGGTTGCCGCTGATTTCAGCATCGGCACAAGCCACTTATCAAAGTGATGCTGCAGCATGGCCAGAGACGATGCAAGGTGTGATGCAACAGTTGGGAGTGCCCATCAAAGGGCTTTCAAAAACTCAGTATCGCATGGGGGTAGATATATATCAGTTGGTTTATGATGCTGGAGCCTTGCAAGCTCAGCAGGCAGTAGCCCGATCTAAGGGTAGGGTGGAGTCAGCGCAAATGGAGGTTAATCTCTATGCCCTTCGACAACGTGTGCATGAAATGTATTTTTCGCTCTTGCTACTTTCCGAACAAATAGAGCTCAACAAGGATTTGCAAACTCTTCTTTCTGCCAATGCACAACGGTTGGAGGTGATGGTCAAGGGAGGAATAGCAGCAGAAAGTGATTGGCAAAGCGTGAAGGCGGAGCTGCTCACTGCCGTGCAGCAAGGCATCGCGTTGCAGTCTCATCAGCGAGCTTTGCAACAGCTACTCTCTGTTTTTGTGGTATTGAGGTGCAACATCCCACAAAACCAGCTTTTCCACTCCTAAGCCAGCGACCACAATTGGAACGTCCTGAACTGCGAGTGTTTGAGTCGCAGCTGCAAGTGCTGGAAGCGCAAGAAAAAGCTCTCAAGAGTACATTGCTCCCAAAGTTTGGATTCTTTGCTCAGGGCTTTTATGGATATCCAGGTTACAATATGTTTGAAGACATGATGCGCCATCGTTGGAGTCTCAATGGTCTGGTGGGAGCAAAACTCACTTGGAACCTCAGTGCCTTCTATACTCGCAAAAATGATAAAGCCAAGATTGAGCAACAGCGGGAGATGATAGAGAATCATCGTCAGACTTTCCTCTTCAATAATCATTTGCAGCAGGTTGAAACGGAGGAAAATATGAGAAAATATCAAGAACTTATGAAAAACGATGCCGCCTTGTTGCAACTTCGCACCGCGGTTCGGAAAGCTGGAGAGTCAAAATTGGCACATGGTATCATAGCAATCAGTGATTTGTTGCGTGACATCAATGCTGAAACCGCCGCACGTGTGCAACAGACCATCCACGAAATTGAATGGCTCAAACAGGTGCACCAGCAATACATCACGCTTGGCCTTGATAAAGAATAGCCAAGTCCCAATATATGGCTCCTACATTTATTAAATGTTCTCAACGTCAAATGAAAATGAAAAATATATTCTTCTTTGCCTTTCCCATGCTCTTTTTGGGGGCTTGCAATAATAGTGAGAAAGCCTATGATGCTACGGGCATTTTTGAAGCTACAGAAATCACCGTTTCTGCACAAGTATCGGGCGAGATCCAACAATTCGATATCACCGAAGGACAAAGTTTAGAAGCTGGTGCTCAGGCAGGACAGATTGATACCTATCAGTTGGTGCAAAAACTAGGTGAACTTGAAGCTGCTAAGCAACAAATATATGCCAATAACGCAGCTACGGAAAGTCGTCAACTAGATTTGAACAAACAGTTAGCAACGCTGCAGCAACAGATTGTCCATGCTCAGCGTGAACGTCAACGATTTGCTGAGCTAGTGAGAGATGGAGCAGTGCCCCGTAAGCAATTGGATGACCTCAATGATCAAATCTTGGTCTTGCAACGTCAGATGGCAGCCACTAGTGATCAGTTGCGCAGCAACAATGCTGCCTTTGCAGAGCAGAGTAAGGGGCTGCAAGCTCAGATAAAAGGAGTAGAAGCTCAGCAGCGACAACTAGAACGCCAAATCCAGAATGCCACTATTATAGTCCCAAAAGGTGGAGTGGTGCTGGAGAAATTTGTTGAGGCTGGAGAATTTGTAGGAGTGGGTAAACCACTTTTCAAATTGGCACAGATGAACCACGTATATCTCCGCGCTTATGTGACGTCTGCTCAATTAAAGTCTGTGATGCTTGGACAGAAAGTCAAGGTCTATGCCGACTATGGTGGTGGACAACAACAAGAATATGGGGGTAAGGTCACCTGGATTTCTTCTCGTTCGGAGTTTACTCCAAAACGATTGTCACTGACGATGAGCGAGCAGACTTGGTGTATGCCGTGAAAATCGCAATTAAAAACGATGGTCGGGTAAAAATCGGGATGTACGGAGAAGTGAAATTCTAAGAAAATCATTGCTATGATACAAGCAATAGAAGTAAAGGGTGTAAGTAAATGTTATGGCAAGGTGCAAGCCCTCTCGGAAGTTTCGTTTTCTGTGAATAAAGGGGAGGTTTTTGGACTCATCGGTCCAGACGGTGCTGGCAAAACAACTTTGTTTCGTTTGCTTTGCTCCCTGCTTTTGGCTGACACGGGCGATATTCGGGTTGAGGGTTTTGACCCCGTGAGTCAAATGTCGGAGATTCGTCGGAGAGTAGGGTATATGCCGGGAAAATTCTCACTCTATGAAGATCTGACTATCGAGGAGAACTTGCGTTTCTTTGCTACTCTCTTTGACACCACGTTGGAAGAAGGTTATGATGCGATAAAAGCTATCTATTCACAAATCGAGCCTTTTAAAGATCGTCGTGCTGGTGCTCTTTCGGGAGGCATGAAACAGAAGCTAGCTCTGTCGTGTGCGCTGATTCACTCTCCAAGTATTCTTTTTCTAGACGAACCAACGACGGGAGTTGATCCCGTGAGTCGCAAAGAATTTTGGGAGATGCTTGCTACCCTCAAAGAGCGAAACATTACTATTGTTGCAGCAACTCCATACTTGGATGAGGTGCGGTGCTGCGAGCGTGTGGCTTTTCTGGATAAGGGAGAAGTGAAAGGTATAGATTCTCCTGACGTTATCCTCAATCGTTTTGCGGAAATCTTCAATCCTCCTCCTATCGAGCATGAGAAGGAGGCGAACATAAATTTGACTACTCCTCAGCTTGAGCCATCTCCCCTGAAAGGTATGAAAGACTATGTGATAGAAGTAGAGCATCTAATCAAAGCCTTTGGTCATTTTCATGCGGTCGATGACATCAGTTTTGCAGTGAAACGAGGAGAGATATTCGGATTTCTAGGAGCGAATGGTGCTGGAAAAACAACGGTGATGCGTATGCTCACCGGACTAAGCCAACCTACAAGTGGCACGGGACACGTAGCAGGTTTTGATATTCGCACCGAACATCAACAAATCAAACGCAACATTGGCTACATGAGCCAAAAGTTCTCTTTGTATAATGAACTCACTGTGGCAGAGAATATCCGATTGTTTGCTGGGATTTATGGGATGAGTGAGCCAGAGATTGATAGAAAAATGAATGAACTCCTGGCACAACTCGATTTTACAGCCCACAAGCATACTCTTGTTGCCCGACTCCCCTTGGGATGGAAACAGAGGTTAGCTTTCTCTGTGGCTATTTCCATAATCCTAGTGTGGTGTTTCTTGACGAACCAACGGGCGGTGTAGATCCTGCAACGCGGCGCCAGTTTTGGGAACTCATTTATGCTGCAGCAGATCGTGGCATCACTGTCTTTGTGACTACCCACTACATGGATGAAGCAGAGTATTGTGATCGTATTTCTATCATGGTCGATGGTAAAATCAAGGCAATGGATACACCTGAAGCCTTGAAGGCAAGATTTCAACAACCAGACATAGATCATGTTTTCACCTATTTGGCGCGACAAGCTACGCGTAGTGCTGATTAAAGTCTTAGTGGATTATGTGAGAAAGTAAAGTTGTTTTTTTGTCTTTCTTTCTAATCATTCATCTAACAGATATGAAACAGTTCTTCAGTTTTGTACTCAAAGAAGCGAAACACATCTTTCGCGACAAACGCACCATGCTCATGCTCTTTGGGATGCCTATTATGCTGATGCTTTTGTTTGGCTTTGCAGTGACCAATGATGTGCGAAATGTTCGTACAATAATAGTGGCATCAAGTATGGATTATGCAACTCGACAAGCTACGAATAGACTGGCTGCCTCTGAATACTTACGATTTCTGCGCAGGTGTCGACTCCTGCTGAGGCGGAGCGTGAGATTCGAGCACAACGTGCGGATATGGCTGTGGTCTTCTCTCCTCAGTTTACTATGAAACATGGGAAGGTGCAGTTTATCGTAGATGCTTCCGACCCCAATCAGTCACAACAATGGACGAATTATGCTACACAAGTGCTCTTTAATCCAGCTCAGTCACTGGTTAATATCAAGCTGATTTATAACCCCCAAATGCGTTCTGCCTACAATTTTGTGCCTGCCATCATGGGAATGCTCTTGATGCTCATTTGTGCAATGATGACTTCTATTTCGATAGTTCGCGAAAAAGAGAAAGGGACAATGGAAATCTTATTGGTGTCACCCACCAAACCGCTACTCATCATCCTTGCGAAAGTAGTGCCGTATCTTGTTGTCTCTGTATCTATATTAGTGATAATTCTTTTGCTTTCTGCCTTTGTTTTAGCAGTACCTATTGCTGGCTCTTTGTGGTGGATCTTTTTAGTTTCGGGCATCTACATATTGTTAGCCCTTTCTTTGGGATTGTTGGTGTCTAATTTAGTGAAGACTCAGTTTGTTGCTCTCATCATTTGTGCAATGATGCTCCTGATGCCTATACTCATGCTTTCAGGTATGATTTTCCCACTCGAGTCTATGCCACAGGTATTGCAGTGGATTTCGACTGTGATTCCCACGCGCTACTATATATCTGCTATGCGAAAACTCTTGATTATGGGGGCAGGCATAGAACAGGTGCTGTCGGAAATCATGATTCTCACCTCAATGCTCATTCTACTGCTCATACTTTCACTAGCTACTTTCAAAAAACGCTTAACATAACAGCCCTATGTCACTCAAAAGTCTTTTGCAGAAAGAAGTTTTGCAGATACGTCGCAACTCGTTTTTGCCTCGCCTTATTCTGATGTTTCCTATCATGATTATGTGTGTCATGCCTTGGGTGATGAATATGGAGGTGAAAAACTTGAAGGTAGATGTGGTAGATTTGGAGCGCAGTCAGCAGTCACAGCGATTGGTTGCTGATATTCAGCATAGTCGTTACTTTGATTTTCAGAGTATAAAGCCTTCTTATAAGATTGCATTGCAAAAGATTGAACAAAACGAAACTGATGTTGTGGTGGTGATTCCCCTAGATTACAGTAAGAATCTAACTTCAGGACAGGATAAACCTCAGGTGCTTATTGCGGCTAATGCCGTTAATGGTGTGAAAGGGGCTATGGGAACAGCCTATCTTTCGCAGATGGTGATGATGAATGCCCATCCGACACTAGGAGCTCTGCAAGAGAAGGTGTCTATTTTGCCATTGTATAATAAGAATCAAAACTTCAAACTCTACATGATTCCTGCGCTTTATGCCATCATCATCATGCTCATGACTGGATATCTCCCTACACTTAATATTGTAGGTGAGAAAGAAGCGGGAACGATGGAACAGATTAATGTTACTCCTGTGAAAAAAAGAGAGTTTATCTTGGCCAAACTCATTCCGTATTGGGGCATAGCATTGTTTATTATCACTATTTGTCTGCTGTTATCATGGGGGCTTTATGGTATTGTGCCACAAGGTTCTGTATGGCTCATTTATTTGTTGTCCTTGCTCCTTTCTTGTTCTTTTCTTCGTTGGGCTTGATTATCTCTAACTACAGCGATACGATGCAACAATCTGTCTTTGTGATGTGGTTTTTCGTGATGATTCTCATGTTGCTCAGTGGTTTGTTTACTCCTACACGCTCTATGCCTTCATGGGCTTACCTGACGACTTATGTCAATCCTTTGAGTTATTTCATTGAAGCTATTCGCACAGTTTTCATTCGCGGTGGCAGTTTGGCTGATATAGCTTCTCAGGTGTTGGCTTTATTGGGCATTAGTTCCGTGATGAGTCTTTGGGCTGTATTAAGCTATAAAAAGAATAGTTGATATAGGACTCATTTTAATGTTAGAGATTGGTTGTTACTGAGAGGCTTTTTTCTTACGGTACTAAAAAAAACTCCTAGCTTTTAGTGAAGAAAGCTAGGAGTTTTTGTGTATCTATATCCCTTAGTACTTTGCAGGATGCTTAAGAGTTTGAAATCTTTGCCCTAAGAGCCGAGTAGCAGAGTGGGGAAAGAAGGAGTGGTCACGATGTGGAACTAAATCACTCCCATAATGTGCAAAACAATAGGGGTGAGAATGGCAGTCAGTACACCATTGGCAATGAGACCAAGGCTAGCGAAAGCTCCATATTTAGCTCCGTTTTCCATGGCACGTGACGTACCAACGGCGTGAGAGGCGGTACCCATGCTCAGACCTTGAGCGATTGGACTTTTGACACGGCCAATTTGTAAGACACGAAACCCAGAAACAGCACCAAATAGTCCGACAATAACGACGATAGCCGCTGTAAGCGAAGGAATACCTCCAGCAGTGCGACATACCTCCATTGCAATCGGAGTGGTTACACTTTTAGGTGCAAGGGATATTACCACCTCTTTAGAAGCACCAAATAGTTGCGCTGTGGTTACTGCTGAAACGATACCTACAATGCAGCCTACTGTTTGTGAAAAAAGAATGGGAACGAGTTGTTTGCGGATAACCTTAAGTTGTTGATAAAGGGGAACTCCCAAAGCTACAATAGCCGGTTTCAACCAAAAGTCAATTTGTGAACCCGCTTGTTGGTAGGTGTCATATTGAATGCCCGTAATTTTAAGAAAAGCGATGAGAGCTGCAATCGTGATTAGAATTGGGTTGAGCAGCACCCATCCTGTTTTGCGCTGAAGAATTTTTGCGCAAAAGAAAACGATGAACGTGAGAGCGATGAGTACGAACTGATTACTCAAAATTTCACGGCAGTTATCGACGAAACTTTGCATATTTGCGAACGATTTGGTGTGTCCAGCCAGTAGACAGCAAAACAAGAATAGTACTAACGAGAGTGGCAATGGCGATAGCCCAAAAGTCTTTCGCTATGGTGCCAAAGTTGAGCATCAAAGCGACACCTGGAGGAACAAAGAAAAAGCCTAGATTGCTGAGGAGAAAGTCGGAGATTTGCTTGACCCATTCAAGTTTTATCCACCCCATTTCGAGAAATGCAGCGAGAAGAAGCATACCCACGATGCTGCCAGGAAGGCTCACACCTGTGATTTTGACGAGTAATTCCCCTAAAGCCATACAACCAAAGAGGATGGTACATTGTTTGACCATATTGAAATATATTATTTGTTGCTACAAAGTTACGAGAAAATGACAGAGTAGTGGAGGCTGCATCGAAAAATGGACATAAAAAATCCACTTGTGCTGATAAATTGCGAACTGCGGTGCAACATTGCAGCATAAGTGGAAATGTAAGAGAGGAATTAGAATGGCAAAGAGAAGCTATCACTTGGGGATATTCGTAGGTTGGATGCTGTCCACTAGTATTGAAGTGGTCCTCCTGATACCTTAATCTTTACGTCTTACGTAGTCGGCAAAGGTGAAGGGCACCTCATTTTGTTCATCGACAGCGTGTGATTCTTCTTGAAGAAGGAGCCAATCTTGCTGATTCCAAGAGGGAAAATAAGTATCAGCAGCCTCTGGATTCGCATGTACATGTGTCAGGTATAAATGATCTGCCAATGGCAAGGCTTCTGCGTAAACAGAAGCTCCCCCGATGATGAAGACTTTTTCGTCTGTTGTACAAGCCTCTAGTGCTTCTTGGAGAGAAGCAAAGATTTCCGTGTTGTGCCATGGGGTAGGGACAGTGCGTGAGAGCACGATGTTGCGACGATTGGGGAGAGCACCTTTGGGCAACGACTCAAAAGTGTTGCGTCCCATGATGATGGTGTGTCCAGAAGTCAAGGATTTGAAACGCTGTAAATCGGCACGAAGATGAAAAAGCAAGCGATTGTTGTGCCCAATTGCGCCATTTTCGGCAACAGCACAGATGAGGGAGATAGACATTAGACGTTAGAGATTGGACGTTAGACGTTAGAGATTTGATGTAAGATGTTCTGCCTTAAATTCTAGGGAGTGTTGTAAGAAACAAAGTTGCAACATTAGTATGGAACGACTAAACCCAAATCGGTCATTAGATTCTGAACAGATTTTATTTGATTGTTGAGCAGTTTGTTCCTTGTTTGCTCGATGGCGTAGTGGGCTACGGCGAGAATGAGCGAAAGACAAGACGCCAACAAGAAAATGAAAGATAACAGGAAGTTATCTATTCAATTACGAGTAGCACAATAACTGTCTAATGACCGATTGGGGTTAAACCGAAACTGTAGCAGGAATGTGGGGATAAGGATCGTAGTCTTCGAGTTGGAAGTCTTCAAATTTGAAAGAGAAGAGGTCTTTCACTTCTGGATTGATGCGCATTTTGGGAAGTGCACGAGGGGTGCGGGTGAGTTGCAGTTGCGCTTGTTCCAGATGATTGAGATAAAGATGAGTGTCGCCAGTGGTGTGAATGAATTCTCCGGGTTGAAGATTGCACACTTGTGCCATCATCATGGTGAGAAGTGCGTAGGACGCAATGTTGAAGGGAACGCCCAAGAAGGTGTCCGCGCTACGTTGATAGAGTTGGAGGGATAGTTTCCCATCAGCAACATAGAACTGAAACAGGAGATGGCAAGGTGGAAGTGCCATGTTGTTCACCCTCAGCTACGTTCCAAGCTGAGACAATCATGCGGCGACTGTCGGGAGTGTTGCGGATTTGGTCAATCACTTGTTGGATTTGATCAATGTGACCTCCGTTATAGTCTGGCCAAGATCGCCATTGATGCCCATAAACAGGTCCTAATTCTCCATCAGCATCTGCCCATTCGTTCCAAATCCGCACTCCATGTTCTTGGAGATATTTCACGTTGGTGTCTCCACGCAAAAACCACAAAAGCTCATGAATAATGCTTTTGAGGTGAAGTTTTTTGGTGGTGAGGAGAGGAAATCCTTGAGAAAGGTCAAAACGCATTTGATGGCCGAATACCGATTTCGTGCCAGTACCTGTGCGATCGCTTTTGGTGTTGCCCTCTTCGAGGATGCGTTGGAGCAAATCTAAGTATGGTTTCATAGAGCGTTTATCGAGAGGGGAGAAAAGTTTGCGTGAGAGAGTGTTGAAGTAGCGGTGGTAGATGCCAGAGGTTTGCTGATTGGCGTTTCGTTGCTTTGCGACCAGAGTAGGACAATCGAAGTTATTGAAATGAGCAAGCCAACAATGGTGGTCACCACAGCTGCGCGTTCTTGAGCGTTGCCCCAAAGAAAGAGGGTGGCAAAGAAGCTGGCAAGGGGCAGTAACCAAAAGAGTTGCAATAGGATATATTGCAGGATATCCAATATTGTGCTGTCGTGTGTATCAAAAAGGGTCACACCGCCGAACAAAGAAGATGAGTGTGCCAACGGGGATCAATACATTGGGGAAACTCAAGGCTAGAAGCCATTTGGGATATTGGTTCATCGGGCAGAGGCGTTAGAATTTATCCGTTAGACTTAGGAGGTTCGTTTGAAGAGAGTGGAGCTATTCTAGTGAAAGTAGCTTACGGGGCTTAAGTGCTCTAGAGTAGCTTGCTAAAATACGCTATAATCAGGCTTGCTCTTTTCGTTTCTTATCGTTCGTCTTGGAGTGCATCATAGTTGAGCACAGAGGAATCTCCATAAGAAAGGAAGCGGAAGTCGTGATTGAGCGCGTAGTCATAGATTTCTTTCCAGTGTCCGTCAACAAATGCGCTCACGAGGAGGAGGAGGGTTGACTGAGGTTGGTGGAAATTGGTGACAATAGTGCGCACTATATGGTATTCGTAACCCGGAGCAATGATGATTTGCGTGGCGGTGTGGAGCGTTTGCAAACCGTGCTCATCGAGATAGTGCAAAATCTCTTGTAGGGCTTCGACAGCCGTCAAAGGGGTGGTAGTGGATGCTGCGTATTCGTAGGGCAACCATTGGGGGACGTGCAAATCGTCTTCTGTTGGCATGCGCTGTTCTGCACGAGCTTGGTGCAGGCGAACGCCTATATAATAAAGACTTTCGAGGGTGCGAACGCTGGTGGTGCCGACTGCTATGCACTGGGCATCGTGAGCCAAAGACGTTCGATGGAAGTGCGTGGCACGGCTATCCATTCTGCGTGCATGGTGTGACCAGAGATTTCCTCACTCTTCACAGGTTTGAATGTGCCTGCACCGACGTGGAGGGTAATTTCGTTGCGTTCGATGCCGCGTGCATCGAGATTTTTCAACACTTCTTCGGTGAAATGCAAACCTGCAGTGGGGGCTGCTACCGAACCTTTGATACGAGAGTAGACTGTTTGGTAAGTTTTGAGGTCGCTCTCTTCTGTGTCGCGATTCAAATAGGGAGGAATAGGCAATTCACCAATACTTTCTAGAATTTCAGCCCATGAAATTGTGGGGGCATCCCAAGCAAAACGAATTTCAAAGCCCGTTCCTTGTTCGCCTACACGCTCAGCAGTGAGAAGCACGGTGCGGTCTTGTACGGTGACTTCGCGTTGCAAAGCACCTTCTTTCCACTTTTTGAGATTTCCCACCAAACAAACCCAACTTACTTCGCCTTTTGCTGCAAAGGATTGCTGGTAGTCGAGAGGTGAGAAGGGTTCTAAACAGAAAATCTCGATAAGTGCACCAGTGTTTTTGTGGAAGTGTAAGCGTGCTTGAATCACTTTGGTGTTATTGAACACCATAAGTGCACCCTTGGGCAAGTATTTTGGAAGACGAGAAAAAACTTCTTCTCTAATCGTTCCCTCGCAGCTGCGCAACAATAGCTTGGATTGGTCGCGCTGTGCTAAGGGGTATTTTGCTATGCGCTCATCGGGGAGGAGATAAGCGTAGTCTTGTATTTTGATGTGCTGTGTGTGTCAGTCATGCCAAATGTTGAGAGTTTACTTGGAGAACTGTTCGAGATCGAGCTTTTCAACGCGACCAGTTATGGGAGAAAGTCGAACTTTGGTGTTGAATTTCTTATTGAAAAGTACACCGCCAAGGTGTTCAATACGACCGAATTGCGCAATGGGTATGATACCATCAAACCAAACTCTTGATTCGTCGAAGATCCGTATGGCTGCATTGCTCGGGTTGCGGTAGCGAAGATCCTCCACTTCTTTCTTCTTCTTGGGAGATTCTTCGACCTCAGGCAGGGTGGCTTGGTCAGAAATTTGAAGTCGAATGGGCATACCTGAGACGTCGTTAACATCGGCAAGTCCTAAATAGCGAGAGAAGCGGAAGAGGTCGAGTGTTTGTTGCATTTGCTGAGGAGCAACCTCGAAAGTAAACACGTGCTCTTCAGTGGATTTCGTTCCCAAAAAAGAGAGAGAAGAGCGTTCTCGCGTTCATCAAGCTGCGCCATCATCGTTTTCAACTGCTCTCCGTCTTTGGGATTGAAGTCTGCTTGACCTTTTGCCAATAAACCACGGTTTTCGCGGATGTCATAAATCTCTTGTGCAGTGATTTCTGCGCGAGCAACGGTGCTTCCTGCACGGAGTATTTCTTGAGTTTTGTATTGGTTACCTTGGGGGGTGTCTTTACTGATTTTCTTGACTGAAGGAGTTTCCAAAGTAGGTAAAGCATCGGCTGTGGTATTCACGCTGAGCAAACGTCCATCGGGTGCAAGTTCCACGAGGGGAGCAGAGGTCTTGTGATTCAACTTAATCGTATAGGCTTGTGTGCGATCAGCGACACCATAGGGCACTACTTCGATTTGCTGCAGCGTCCAGGTGTCGAATGGCTGTTGCTCCACGTTAGGAGCGTCCAAGAAACGCTGAGCAAAGGCTGCATATTCTCCTGGAGTGTAGCTTTCGCGTTGAGCGCGCACCACGATGTGAAGGCGAGTTTGGGGGGAGAAAATAGGTGATACCATCTTGCGTGATTCCTGGTTGGTAAGGATGTACCTCTGTTTGCGCTTCTGATTTTAAGGGACTACTCAATATGAGTGTGGTTAAACTGCTGATAAAAAGAAAACTATATGGTTTCATTTTGCGAGGCATTTGAAGAAACTAATGTAGAAAAAGCGTGTGGAATTTCTGCGATGAAGTCGGAGGCTAATGCGCTGTGTTCACCGTAGCGTACCGTTGCCCGATAGCCCGATTGGTGGTGAATGTAGACGCCCAATAGCGCGGCTGATTTCGCAGAATAGCCTTGGGCTAGCAAACTACCGATGATACCCGTGAGGACGTCGCCGCTTCCGGCTTTTGCCATTCCACTATTGCCTTGGGTGTCTAGTTGAAAAACTTCTCCATCACTGGTGCAGATGTGGGTTTGATGGCTTTTTACCACTACATGTACTTGCAGAGAAGTGGCAATGCTCTGAGCTGAGGACAGTTGTTCTTCTGTTGTTTCGTGGGGTAGTTCTAGAGCAGCGCAAATCCGTTTCAGTTCTCCGATGTGAGGAGTAAGTACGGTTTCTGCAGGAAGATAGGTGAGGAGTTGATAGTCTTGTGCTAAGATGTTTAGCGCGTCAGCATCGAGCACCAAGGGCATGGGATTTCCTGACGTTTCTAAGTCAAGTAACATCTTGAGTTGTGCACGAAAGCCCATTGAGTTTCACCATCTTTTCCAATTCCTGGACCAATGGCAATTGCATTATAACCATTTAAATCTTTGATACTTGCCCAATGTTGGTGAGATTGTTCATCGAAATGAAGAATCACCTCTGGAAGTCGTGTCTGAAATACGATGTTTGCCGTTTCTGGTACGTGTGCTGTGAGCTTTCCCAATCCAGTACGGAGGGCTGCCTCTGCAGACAAAATCGCTGCACCCATCATGCCGAAATGGCCACCCACCAAGAGTAAGTGACCGAACGTGCCTTTGTGCCCATTGTTAGGGCGAGGTTGCAGCAGTTGTCGTGCCAGTTGGGCATTGATTTTAGGGTAAGACGATACTTGCATGTTGCAAAGTTACACTTTTTTCTGGTATATCTGTGGTTTAGAAGTTGTTATTTTTTTGTGATTCCCTCTCCTAATTTGCGCTTCAGTAACAGAAAGAACCGAGTTTCAGCCCATGGAGTTTAGAGATGTGTCAGAAGTTTGCGTTAGGCTGTGTTTGGTATAGGAGAAAGATGGTGAGAGGAAAGTCGAATGTTCTCGTGGTGAAGAGTTGAATCTTTGTGTCATGTCCTATGTTTTACGTTTTATGTTCAGAGACTTACGTGAAGTTGTACGAGATCAAGGATGAGTGTCTTATGGAGGTGTGGTTATCCCTCAAAAAAGAGTTTTGATGCTTACTGAAATCTCGGAAAAGAAAGCTAATTATAATGATTTGTTGGACTATTATGTTGCGTTTTATCTAGTGACGTTGTGGACATTTCTGTGATATTCCTGCACCTTTTACGGAATATCGGGTAGAAAAATTTGCGGTAGTCCATATAATTCCGTATCTTTGCGCGCACAATTAAATCGTGGAGAAAGCCGTGAGGCTGTGCTCCCTATTACCGAAAAGAAACGTTATAACGAATGTCTAACTTAGTAGCTATCGTGGGACGCCCCAATGTGGGCAAATCCACGCTTTTTAATCGACTCACCGGAACGCGCCAAGCCATCGTTAGTGATGAAGCTGGTACTACACGTGACCGCCAATATGGTAAGGTAGAGTGGGGTACGCGCGAATTCTCGCTCGTGGACACGGGTGGTTGGGTCGTAAACTCCGACGATATTTTTGAGGAAGAAATCCGTAAGCAAGTAGTCTTGGCTACTGAAGAGGCGGACCTCATTCTTTTTGTCGTTGATGTGCAAAACGGCATCACAGACTTAGATACACAAGTGGCACAAATCTTGCGCCGCGCCAAAACTCCTGTCATTCTTTGTGCCAATAAAACGGATCAAAATGAAGATCGCTACGGGGCTCCCGAATTCTATGCCTTAGGATTGGGAGAGCCTTATTGTGTTTCTGCCGCCACAGGTAGTGGAACCGGCGATTTGCTTGATTTGATTCTTGCTGAACTTCCCACGAAGAACCAAGAAGAAGGTGAGGAAAATATCCCCCGCTTCTCTGTTGTGGGGCGTCCAAATGCAGGAAAGAGTTCGTTAATCAATGCCTTTATTGGTGAGGATCGTCATATTGTTACGGATATTGCTGGCACCACTCGCGACTCTATCCTCACGCGTTATGATAAGTTTGGTTTCGACTTCTACTTGGTAGATACCGCGGGTATACGCAAGAAAAATAAAGTGTCTGAGGATTTGGAGTTCTATAGTGTGATGCGTTCCATTCGCGCCATTGAAAACTCTGATGTTTGTATCCTCCTTATTGATGCTACTCGTGGTATAGAATCACAAGACATGAATATCTTTCAACTTGTGCAACGTAACAACAAAAGCCTTGTTGTGGTGGTGAATAAGTGGGATACCGTGGAGGAAAAGACCCAAAAGGTGATTTCACACTTCGAAGATACCATCCGCGAACGTATGGCACCCTTCACCGACTTCCCCATCATTTTCTCTTCTGCGCTCACAAAGCAACGCATCTTTAAGGTGCTTGAAACGGCAAAAGAGGTTTACCTCAATCGTAAACGCCACGTGGGTACTTCGGCATTGAACGAAAAACTTCTTCCTCTCATCGAAGCCTATCCTCCTCCCTCAATCAAAGGCAAATATATCAAGATTAAATACTGCGCACAAATCCGCGACACGCAAATACCCACGTTTGTGTTTTATGCGAATTTGCCACAATATGTGCGCGATCCTTACAAGCGTTTCTTGGAAAACAAGATTCGTGAGTTCTGGGATTTCAGTGGCTGTCCTATCAATATCTTCATTCGTCAGAAATAAAAGACTATGCGTCAGTTCTTGTGGTTAAGCTATCTTGTCTGCTGCATCTTTATTTCAGCATGCACTTCTGCTAAGTCGGAAACAACAGCCGTGCAGATTCCACCTCTCGAAAGTGCAGAAGTGGAGCGTGTGTATGGCTTATATCAGCAGGGACAATATGCAGCCTACATCGCAGAGATGGCGTCTTGTGATAATGCTCCCGAAGCTTATCGCAAACAAATGGCAGATTTGCATAAGCAACACGCTGTTTTGCAACAAGAAAGATGGGCGGTGTCGCTTCTGCACGCGTGGTGAATCTTACACCCTCTGCAGATGGAAGGCAAACCAACGTGATGCTGCGTGTCAACTATCGCAATCAAACCCACGAAGAAGTGCTACTTTCTTTTGTTTGGGTTAAAAATCGCTGGCGATTACGTTGAGCCTTGCTATTATAGATGCAACAGCATGGTACGAACTACAAAGTTCTCTCGTATATATTATATAGATTAAGGCTTCTTCCGCTGTTTGTTCACCAAGTTACTTCAAATCCCCCAACATAATCTATCTCTCCCATGGAATTAGATATCCTCACAGCAGTGTCGCCCATTGATGGACGTTACCGTAGTAAAACCGAAGCGCTTGCCCCTTATTTCTCAGAGTATGCTCTGATGAAGTATCGTGTGCGTGTAGAAATTGAGTATTTCATCACGCTTTGTGAGTTGCCCTTACCACAGTTGGCTGATTGCGAGCAGGGGGCCTCTTCCCACGATTCCGCGCAATCTATGAGAACTTCTCTGAAGAAGACGCTGCGCGTGTCAAAGCCATTGAGTCTGTGACCAACCATGATGTTAAAGCGATTGAATACTTCATCAAAGAAGAATTCGATAAAATCGGTGGTTTGGAAGCCTATAAGGAGTTTATTCACTTCGGTCTAACGTCACAAGACATCAATAACACGGCTTTCCCCTTGATGCTCAAGGATAGCCTTGACAATGTGTATGTACCTCTCTTGCAAGAAGTCATTGATGCCGTGAATCAGCGTGCGGAAGAATGGAAAGATATCCCCATGTTGGCAAAAACTCATGGACAGCCTGCTTCGCCTACTCGCTTAGGTAAAGAAGTGCGTGTCTTCGGTTATCGTTTGGAACAACAGCTCAATCAACTCAAGGCTGTGCCTTTGAGTGGCAAGTTTGGGGGGGCAACTGGTAACTTCAATGCGCACCACGTGGCTTATCCTCATATCGATTGGGCAGAATTTGGTAATAAGTTTGTAGCTGAAAAGCTCGGACTTGTGCGCGAAGCCTACACCACTCAGATTGCCAACTACGATAACCTTGCAGCTGTGTTTGATGCCATGCGTCGCATCCATACGATTCTCATCGACCTCGATAGAGACTTCTGGCAATATGTATCGATGGAATACTTCAAACAGAAGATTAAGGCTGGGGAAGTGGGGTCTAGCGCGATGCCGCACAAGGTGAATCCTATCGACTTTGAGAATTCAGAAGGTAACTTGGGAGTTGCTAACGCAATTCTTGAGCATCTCAGCATGAAATTGCCAATCAGTCGTTTGCAGCGTGACTTGACAGACTCTACTGTATTGCGCAATGTGGGTGTGCCCATGGGACACGCGCTCATAGCTTTCTCATCTACGCTCAAGGGACTCGGCAAATTGTTGCTACGAGAGGAAACTTTGGCTGCTGACCTCGAGCATAACTGGGCAGTTTGCGCAGAAGCTATCCAAACCATCCTTCGTCGCGAAGCCTATCCTCATCCTTATGAAGCACTCAAGGCGCTTACGCGCACGAATGCTGCCATCACAGAGCAAAGCATCTCTGAGTTTATCGACACGCTCGAGGTGAGCGATGAGATCAAAGCTGAGCTGCACAAAATCACTCCTCACAACTACACTGGTATTTAAGGAGATTGAAACCGAACTTTCCATGCATCTTGGGACTTGTTCCCATGATGCGTGAGTACACTATCTAATAGAAGGGCGAATTTCTTTTGACACACTATATAGATGCTCGTGACATCGTGCATACATATCTATATCAAGAAGTGAACTAACGCACAATAGCGCATAGTTGTCAATAGGTAATCGCACTTTCTATCCTTTCTCGACCGTGAGGTCGACTTATACAATATAAATATAAAGTACATTCTAAATTTATTAAAGCAATGAGCGATTACGATCAGCACAATTACGACGGAGGCCGCCGCGAGGGCTACACTTCGTCTAACGGAGGACACAACGAAAACCGTTCTCCCCGTCCGCGTTTTACCCGTGAGGGAAACAATGCGGAACGCCAAACTTATGGTGGGCATTCCAGCTACAACAGTAATAATGGCAATCGCGGCTACAATCGCGGTGGCAACAACTATAATGATCGTCAAGGCGGTTATGGCGAACGTCAAAGCGGCGGCTATAATCGTGGTAATGGCGGTTACAATCGCGGTGGAAGCTACGGCAATCGTCAAAGCGGTGGTTACAATGCACAAAGTGGTGGCTACCAACGCAGCGAAGGCGGTTATGGCAATCGTGGTGGCAACTACGGCAATCGTCAACAAGGTGGTTACCAACGTCAGTCTGGTGGCTATGGTGCTCAAGGTGGTGAATATGGTCGTCCCAGCTACGGCAATGGCAACAATGGCGGCGGTTATGGTAACCGTAGTGGCAACTACGGCAATCGCCAACAAGGCGGCTACAATCGTGGCAGTCAAGGTGGTTTCAACCGTGGTGGCTACAACAAGTTCTCTAACCCTGGCAAGCGTCGTATTGAATACAAAGAAGAAGCTTTCGATCCTACGAAGCCTATCCGCTTGAATAAGTTCTTGGCAAATGCAGGGGTTTGCTCTCGTCGTGATGCCGATAAGTACATCGAAGCAGGTGTGGTCAAGGTGAATGGTGAAGTCATCACCGAACTCGGACACAAAGTGCTCCGCACCGACACTATTCTCTTCCACGACCAACAAGTGAAGGCAGAGAAGAAAATATACGTCTTGCTCAATAAGCCTAAGGGCTATGTGACTACTAGCGAAGATCCTCAAAACCGCAAGACGGTGATGGACCTCGTACGTAATGCTTGTATGGAGCGTATCTACCCTGTAGGTCGTCTCGACCGTAACACTACTGGTGTGCTTCTCCTTACGAATGATGGTGAAATGGCTTCAAAGCTCACGCATCCAAAGTTCTTGAAGAAGAAATCTACCATGTTTATCTTGATCGCAACGTCACTGCTGCCGATTTGCGCCAGATTGCAGAGGGTATCACCCTTGAAGATGGTGACATCCGTGCAGATGCAGTGGACTATGCAAGCGAAACTGATAAGAAGCAAGTAGGTATTGAAATCCACTCTGGTAAGAACCGCATCGTGCGTCGTATCTTTGCGAGCCTAGGCTACAATGTCGTGAAGCTCGACCGTGTATATTTCGCAGGATTGACCAAGAAAAACGTGAAGCGTGGCGACTGGCGTTTCCTCACGGAGGAAGAAGTACGTATGCTTCGCATGGGTTCATTCGAATAAATTGCGAATTTCCATTATTTCCGAAGCAAGTAGTTGCGACTGTTTCACAACACATTTCCTGGGTGTCATTCGTTACGATACGCTTTCGAGGAGAGTGTAGAGCTGTGCAACGCTACTTGTTGTAGGAACTTCCCTATATCTCTAGAACAACTTATCCCAACCTCATGGAAAGAACCAAGATAAAGGACCTTTTGGCCCGTACCGACTTTGGCGCAGAAGTATGCGTGAAAGGATGGGTGCGCACTCGTCGTGGCAGTAAGAGCGTGAACTTCATTGCGCTCAACGACGGTTCGTGCCTAAGCAACGTGCAAATTGTAGCCGATGTGGAGAAGTTCGACCCCGAACTTTTGAAGCTCATCACCACTGGTGCTTGCTTGAGCGTAGAAGGTACGCTCGTAGCTAGCCAAGGTGGCGGTCAAGCTGCAGAAATTCAAGCCTCAGCCATCGAAGTGCTCGGAGCTTGTGGCAACGACTATCCCATGCAGAAGAAAGGTCAGACGTTTGAATATATGCGCCAACACGCACATCTTCGTCTCCGTACCAATACTTTTGGTGCCATCTTCCGCATTCGTCACCACATGGCAATGGCGATTCACCGCTATTTCCATGAACACGGCTACTTCTACTTCCACACTCCTATCATCACTTCCAGCGATGCTGAAGGAGCAGGGCAGATGTTCCAAGTCACCACAAAGAATCTCTATGATTTGAAGAAGGACGAAGAAGGTCACATCGACTATTCTGATGATTTCTTCGGTGAGTCTACTTGTTTGACCGTTTCTGGTCAGCTCGAAGGTGAATTGGGCGCAACGGCTTTGGGTGCCATCTATACTTTTGGTCCAACTTTCCGTGCTGAAAACTCCAACACTCCTCGCCACTTGGCAGAGTTCTGGATGATTGAGCCAGAAGTTGCTTTCATGGATCTCCAAGGATTGATGGATTTGGAAGAAGACTTCATCAAGTATTGCGTGCGTTGGGCACTCGATAACTGCATGGAAGATCTCGAATTCCTCAACAAGATGATCGACAATACGCTGCTTGAGCGTCTTCGTTCTGTAGTTGACACTGAATTTGTGCGTCTCACTTACACAGAAGGTATTGCATTGCTTGAAGCTGCTGTGGCAAAAGGTAAGAAGTTTGAGTTCCCCGTATCTTGGGGTTGCGACTTGGCTTCCGAACACGAGCGTTATCTCGTGGAAGAACACTTCAAGAAGCCCGTCATCCTCACTGATTATCCCAAGGAAATCAAGTCTTTCTACATGAAGACCAACGAAGATGGCAAGACCGTACAAGGCACCGACGTACTCTTCCCTCAAATTGGAGAAATCATCGGTGGTTCTGTGCGTGAAGAAGACTACGATAAGCTCTTGGCTCGTGCCAATGAAATGGGCGTACCTCACAAAGACATCTGGTGGTATCTCGACATCCGCAAGTTCGGCTCTTGTCCTCATGCAGGATTCGGCTTAGGTTTCGAGCGTCTCATCTTATTTGTGACTGGCATGCAGAACATCCGCGACGTGATTCCTTTCCCTCGCACGCCAAAGTCCGCAGCGTTCTAAACTAATTTATTCATGATTTATTCAACTCTCTGGCTGCGAGCAATACACCTCGTGCCAGAGAGTTTTTTGCGAAGTCGCTGTTTTAAGGCTTGCAGCATTTGTTTTTCTCTAGCCCTCCTATACTTTCTACTGCGCAAGTCGCAATGTAGTTTTACGATATGACGATTCTCGTTCTACACAATAACTATTCATTTTCTGCGTTATCAGAACAAGGTGCTTTTTCCTCAGCACCTTCGGATCTTATTTACTACACGTTGCCCGAAACCTCCTTGCAACGCAATGGTAAGCCCGTGTTTCTACCTGATTACGCTAATCCTGCACAGTTAGAAGTGCATTTGGCTGTGCGTATTTGTCGTTTAGGGCGTCACATTTCTGCGCGATTTGCTTCTCGCTATTATGATGCTGTTACGGTGATGCCCCATTTTATTGCACCAGCTTTGTGGGAAAAGACTCAAAAACTCGGATTACCGTGGGATGCAGCCTTAGGTTTTGACAATGCCACTCCCTTGGGAGAGTTTGTAGAAATAACTCCTTCGACCGTATCTCAACTAGACTTCAGTTTGCGCGTTGATGGTGAAGTACAAATGTCAGGCAGCACAGCCCAGTGGTTGCACCATGTAGACAATGTAATTGCCGAGGTGAGTCAATATTTACCCTGCGTCGTGGTGACCTCCTGTTGATGGGAGCGCCCACTGCCCCCATTTTCATCACTCCCGACCATAAAGTCGAAACTTACCTAGGCGACACTCGAGTGCTTTCCTTCAATGTCAAGTAGATAAGCCTGTGTGCTTAGACATATAGGTCTATCTTCCCATAGAGAAAGGCATTGATGATATCAATTATCGTCGCATATTCTCAGAAGATAAGCCGTCGTTATGAAAAAGGACTCCGAGTTTTTTAGGATTATCTTCTAGTTTCTTCCGAAAGTGTCCTGGCTTTTTAGGAATATGTCGGAGATGCTTTTTGAAATATCGATGACTTTCTCCTTTAACTCCGACACATTTGCTCGTCGTCATCAAATTTTTCGCCTCAACACGATTTTTTTGCTTCGCGCATCCATTCTATTTTCATAAATCTCGCAATGACCCATTCGCACCTTCTATGGACTTTCCTCGCCTTTGCGCCACTCTCTCTGGTGGCGCAGAGCGAATTTGTGCATATCTCCACTGCAGACTATGTGGTGAGCGATAGTTTGCCGCTCTTCACTCAAGAACTCGCAGTGGAGCAGGGCAATTTGCAGCACGAAGTGACCTTGGTTTATCCAGAATATGCACCTCTATCTTCAGAAGAACGCAAGTGGGTGAATAAGATGGAGCGAGAAGTGGGCAGAGTGTCGCAGCCCAAGTTGGACATTTCGGCTGTTGTAGAACAAAAGCACAAGCGACTGGTGGTCACTTTCGTGCCTTTCGTCTATAAAGATGGCAAATGGCTTCGCATCACCTCTTGTAAGCTCAAGGTGATGAGTGCACCTGCGACTGCGAACCAACGCTTTTCTACCCCTTCATTGCTTACGAAAGTTGAAGAACATAATACATTACCCCCTGCTACTAGGGCTGTTTCTTACCCACATTCTGCAAGGGCTACTCGTGTCGTGGCAGAGGTGCAGCAGCGTTGGGCTTCATCTTCTGTGCTTAGTCAAGGACGTTGGGTGAAGATTCGTGTAGAGCGTGAAGGCATCTACAATCTTTCCGCTGCTTTTTGCGAAAGGCAGGCTTTTCTCAGCCCGAACGTGTGAAAGTCTTTGGTTATGGTGGATTGCAACAAGATGAACGACTATTGTTTGACACGGAGAGCGAATCCGTGGAATCACAACGTGTGCCTGATGACCTTGTGGAAGTGCCCACATTGCGCGAGGGCAATCAGCTTCTTTTTTGGGCAGAAGGCACACAACGACGCACGTATAGCCCCACCACTGGCAAGTGGGCGCACTCTAACAACTACTATTCGCGCTATAGCTATTACTTTCTCACCGAAGGTGATGCCCCTTTGCGCATCAGTGCATTAGCAGCGGTAGAGTCCGACGCTGCCACAGCACTAGATCGTGTGCCCTTTGCCGCTATTTGGGATGAAGATCAGGCTGGATTGTATCAAGGTGGTCGTCGAATGTTTGACGGGCATGACTTTGCCACCCATAATCAAAAGAGGTTTAACGTCAATGTTGCTGATTTAGCAGAAGGAGCAGGAGAAGTTCCCGTAGAAGTGTCCTTTGCAGCAGCTTCTTCTACTTCAAACACAACGGCAGAGGTGCAATTGAATGGTGATCGTTTAGGGCAACTTTCTGCAGCACCTTTCAACACCCTTACCTCAAGTGCTACTCTCGACACCAAGAGTTTTCGCCACACAATCCAAGAGGGAGCCAACAGTTTTGTGGTGACCACCACAACTGGCAATAGTGCTCGTATGGATTTTGTGAGAATCTCATATCCTCGTTTGTTGAAAGTGCAGGCTATTCCTTATAGCTTTTCACCAAAGTCTACTGGGGTGACCACACTTCTCTCTGCAGGCAGCAACAGCCTCGACAAGATTATGGCGCATCGGTCAGTTGGGAAGTCCTACAGCCGAAGTACCGCTCACCAATCTCTCAGAAGGGCGTGCCACCTTCACCACAGACACTCCCCAACGTCGATTTGTAGCTTTTAATCTCTCCGAGCATTATCCCGATCCTCAGTTGGTCGGTGAGATTGCAGCGCAAAATCTTCATGCAGACTCCGGTATAGACTATGTGATTATCGTACCAGCCAGCGGAAAACTCACACAGCAGGCGGAACGACTCGCAGCGCTGCATCGCCAACATAGTGGAATGACAGTCAAAGTGGTGCGTGCTGATCAATTATATAATGAGTTCTCTTCCGGTACTCCCGATGCTAATGCCTATCGTCGGTATTTGAAGATGCTCTACGACCGTGCCGATGAGAAAACCTCCGCACCGCGCTATCTGCTCCTCCTTGGGAAGAGTCCGTGGGACAATAGATTCCTCACTGATGATTGGAAACGTGAGAATCCCGATGACTATTTGTTAGCCTATGAACAGGATGCTTCTAACTATAGTGTCGGGACGGTGAATAGTTATATCACCGATGACTTTTATGCCCTCTTAGATGATGGAGAAGGTGAAGCCATAGTGCGTGAGAAACCAGATCTTGCAACAGGACGAATGGTCGCTATTACCGACGAACATGCTAAAGTTTTCGTAGATAAAGTGGAGCGTTATTTGTCGAACGTCGATGCTGGCGAATGGAAAAATAATGTGGTGGTGCTTGGAGATGATGGTGATGCCAACGAACACATGGAAGATGCGGAGCGAGTGGCAAAGGAATATCAACAAGGCTCCAACGATCGTCTTAATCTCTCTAAAATTTATTGGGATCGCTACAATCGAGTGCCTAGCGCTATTGGATATTCTTATCCCATGGTGCGCCAACAAGCATTGCGCCACATGCAAGAAGGTGCTGCCATCTTCAACTATAGCGGACATGGAGCGCCCTTCCAAATCTCACACGAAGCCTCTTTGTCGCTAGCTGACTTCAAGAAACCATACAAACACACGGCAGACGCTTTGGGTATTAGCGTCTTGTGAAATCTATCCTTTCGATAGTCGAGAAGATAATGTGGCAGAGGAATTTCTCTACCAGCCCAGCGGAGGTAGCATCGCTTTCATGTGTGCCACAAGAGCTGTGTATGCCACTCAAAACAATGCGCTTAATCGTCGTTTTGCCTACTACGTCATAGGGCGCGATGATCGTGGAAAGCGTATCACGATGGGAGAAGCCTTGCGCAGAGCAAAGAATGATTTGCTCACCCCTGCAGGAAAGAGTTATAGAGACATCGACAATTCGATCAATAAACTCAAATACGTCTACTTTGGCGACCCTGCTTTGACCTTGTCTATCCCAACGGGAAGCGTGGTCATCGACAGTATTAACGGAAAAGCCGTATCTTCCACCACTAATGTTCAATTATCGGCTGGTAGTGTGGCGCATTTTAGTGGGCACATCACGACAAGCACACAATATAATGGTGAGCTAGATGCTGCTTTCTCAGGCTTGCTTTCGGCAACGATTTACGATCGCATGGAAACCATCGTGTGTAAAGACAATGATGGCAGTGCAGCAGAGAGAAATCGTCTTCCCCTTTCGTTCCGCGAACGAGAAAGCACGGTCTTCAAGGGGACAGCGCGGGTGGAACAAGGAAAATTCTCCTTCTCGGCTATCGTTCCTCGTAACATTAGCTATAGCACGGATGCTGCTCGTCTCAGTCTATATGCCGTGAGTGACGATAAAAAGACCGAGTGCAATGGTGTTAATGAGCAGTTTTATCTTAATGGCACTGCCAATAGTGTCACTCCCGACACGCTTGCTCCCAAAGTCGTGGCTTATATGAACCAAGTGGAACAAGCAGATTATGCCATTGTCGGTCAAAATGCTACGTTGATTGCTGATATTTCTGATGACATGGGCATCAATGCCAGCCAAGGTTCGCTGGGTCATGACATGGAGTTGACCCTCGACAACGAACCTTCTGTTAGTGTCAATGAGTATTTCATCTTCGCCCTGGGAAGCTACAACCGTGGACAAATCGTTTATCCCCCTCCGTAATCTCACACCTGGATCACACACACTCAAATTGCGTGTTTGGGATGTCAATGACAATGCCACTACCACCGTCTTGCGATTCATCGTCTCTGCTCAGAGTGGTGCAGAAACAACGCTGACCACCACAGAAAATCCCACTCGACAAGCTACAACATTCGTTGCTAACTTTCCTGCCTCTAATCAGGAGAGTGAACTATTCCTAGAAGTGATAGATGCCAGTGGTAATGTCGTTTATTCTCATCGAGATAACCTTGCAGCGGGACAGGGTAGTTGGTCACAAATGTGGACTCTCCGCAGCAACTCTGGCGCGCCTCTCACCGCAGGACTCTATGTCTGCCGACTGCAAGTGCGCTATGCTGATGGACGAAAATCTACAGCTTCCTATAAACTCGTCGTAGTGGAATAAGGGATTGTCCGCACGATCACAATCTTTCTTGGAGAATGGGGCAAACCTTGGATTATACCAAGCGATGAACTCCAAATCTTTCTTCTTCTCCTTCCTCTGAATCCTCACATTGTTTCAATGAAAAGAATATTCCTTCCCCTCTCTCTGGTTGCCTTCTGCCTTGGAGCACAAGCGCAAAACGAGATTAAAGAAAAATTCAACCCAGTGCGCACAGCAGTAATCTCGCAGACCATTGCTGCCGATGCGCGAGGAGCTGCCATGGGTGACGTGGGTGCTGCTACTGAAGCCGACGTGCATTCGCAAAACTGGAACCCAGCAAAGTATCCTTTCACCATTTCACGTGCTGGTTTTGCGATGAACTACACCCCTTGGCTGAGACAACTCACCGAAGGTATTGCTTTGGTGAATGCTGTGGGTTATGCGCGTTTGGGAGATTACCAAGCCGTCTCTGGTTCTATCAAATATTTCACCGTGGGTGAAGTTCCTACTCCCCAAGCAGGTGTGGTGCGACCTTATGAATATGCCGTTGATGTGGCTTATTCTCGCTTGTTGTCTGAAAGATTTTCTGCAGCAGTCGCCCTTCGCTACATGTATTCTGACCTTACGGGCCACTATACAGACGACGTCACCCCTGGTTCTGCTTTTGCAGCGGACGTTGCAATGTATTGGAACAATTACATTTTCCTCGGTCGACGTGAGTGTGCCCTGAATCTTGGTTTGAATGTGAGCAACATCGGTTCAAAAATCAACTTCGGCAGCAATTACTCCTATTTCATTCCTACTAACTTGCGCTTTGGTGCGAATTTGTTGATTCCTGTCGACGAGTACAATAAGTTTGCCATCACTGCGGAAGCCAATAAGTTATTGGTTCCCTCTTTGCCCCTGCAACAAAATGGTGAGAGTAACGAAGATTATAAGCAGCGTGTGCTTTCTGATTATAATGATCTCTCACCCATCTCCGGAATTTTCAAGAGTTTTAGCGATAGCGAACGAGGATTCAAGGGCGAACTTGAAGAAGTGCAATGGAGTGTCGGTGCGGAATACATTTACAATGATAAGTTTGCCCTTCGTGGTGGTTATCACCATGAAAGCGCGGCACAGGGCAACCGTAAATACTTCACTTTGGTGCTGGATTCAAAATGAATGTCCTCAACATCGACGCAGGATATGTGGTGGCGACCACGCCTTCCAATCCACTTGACCAGACTTTGCGTGTCACACTCTCCTTTGAGATGGATGGTCTTCGTGAACTCTTTGGTAGTCGTGGTCGATAGTAGCGAACCCTTTACCTAGAATAGCGAGAGAAGCTCATAGAGATGCTGTATAAGCCTTGAGATATAGGAAGAAATGCACTGAGCTTCCCACAATAAATACTATATATTACAATCATGACAATACGAGTAGGCTACGGCTACGACGTGCATCGTCTGGCTGAAAATCGAGATTTCTGGATGGGTGGTGTAAAAATAGACCATCATGTTGGGCTGCTTGGCCATAGCGATGCAGATGTGCTCATCCATGCCATCTGTGATGCAGTGCTGGGTGCCGCTAATATGCGCGACATCGGTTTTCATTTCCCCGACACTGACCCCAAATATAAAGGAGCAGATAGTAAGGTGCTGCTGCAACGTACCATCGAACTTATCGCTACAAAAGGGTATCGTGTGGGAAATGTGGACTGCACGATTTGTGCAGAGCGTCCAAAGCTCAATCCACATGTAGAAGCTATGCGCAAATGCCTCGCTCCCTTGATGCAAGTGGACAAAGACGCCATTTCGATTAAGGCTACAACAAGTGAGCGCATGGGGTTTGTGGGGCGAGAAGAAGGGATTGCTGCCTACTGTGTTGCGTTAATTGAAAAAGACTAAACTTGATATTTCAATTATTCATTCTATATTATTTTCTCTTTTATCACGATTATGTCCTACAAAGAACAAATGCTCCAGCAGAAGCGTCAAGAACTTTCCGAACGCGAAGCCACTTTAACCACGCAAACTGTTTTAGAACGCTACGAAGCTATGAAAGCCGATGGACAGTTGGCTAGTCCTTCTTCCTTAAAATTGGCACTTCAAGACGATGCTTATGGATTAGTTGCAGAGTTTAAGCGCAAAAGCCCTGGTGTTGGTGTGCTGAATGCAGAAGCGGTGCCACAAGCGCTCTGTCCTGGTTTCGCAGGCGCAGGCGCAGCTGCCGTTTCTATGCAAACAAATGAGGCTTTCTTTGATAGTAAGTTGGCGTTTCTTCGCACAGCGTATGGCACCATTGAAGGTCATGGCTTTAATATTCCCGTATTGCGCAACGACGTAATCATCAGCAAACGACAGTTGTTGGAAGCTCGTCTCTTTGGAGCTTCTGCTGTGCAACTTGATGCAGATTTCCTTTCGTTTGAGGAATACTCCGAACTTCTGGATTATGCGCACAATATTGGTCTAGAAGTGGTGGTAGCTATTCGCAATGCCGAACAATTAAACTATGCACAAACCGCCGCCGATATTGTGGCAGTGGTAAACTACAACTTGGATGATTTCACGGCGGATGTTCAACGTTCACTCCAGCTTGTGGCGCAACTACCCAAAGACAAAGTCCTATTGGCTGAAGGTGGTGTGCGTACTGCTGACGAAATTCGTAAATTGAAGTCTGCCGGTTATCATGGTGTTTGCTTGGAAATTGCTTGATGTCACAAGCTGATCCCGCAGCTGCACTTCAGCAACTTCGCAGCGAATTGTAAACCGCTTCCTCGAAATCAAGTGCAACTTGGACAGATAAGTCACAATCTTTGTTTGTGGTTCGTACCCTGACAAAAAAGAAACGACGCGCCCACTAGCGCGTCGTTTTGGTTTCTAACAAAATGTTAGATGTGGTCCGTTCTAGAAGGAACGAACCGTACGGATAACGATTGCAAAGTTCGGAGTTTTGTATTATACTTCCAAATAATTTTTTATGCTGTACAGCATAAAACCGAAGAATTGAGCACAAATCTTGCGGTTTGTCGCAGTTTTTTCTGCCATAATCTTAGATTTTGGCTCCTCTTTGCGCTACGATTGGCGAAAAATAGAGTAGACAGGCTTAAGAACTTGCGCTACCTCGAGAGATTTGAAAGAGACTATTCTTCAAAATAGATGAAGTTAGCAACAATGCTTAGGCAAGGTGAATGATTATCTGCGAAGCTACTTGCAACACTCGAAGAAGGTGGAGGATTAAATACGGTCGAGCACGAGAGAAATCAGCGTGTCGATGCTGTTTTTGTAGTTGGGATTAGCTTTGCCTGCCACGCGATTAGCAATCACCATGCAGCAAGTCATGGCTTTGTGACCCATGAGTTTGGATAGACCTGCGAGCGCGCTGCTCTCCATCTCAAAGTTGGTGAAGCAGAGATCACCATGTTTGAATGCCATAATCTTATCATTCGCAGTGGGGTCGGCGAGTGGCACACGAAGTCTTCTGCCTTGAGGTCCAAAAAATCCACCACAAGCGATAGTTACTCCGCGTACCATGTCAGTTTGTCCAATGCGGTCGAGCAGTTCTGCATCATTATCTACGCAATATGGGTGAGCAATGCATTGATTGCCTTGCCATTGCATGTGTGCGAGAAAGGCTTTCTCAAACTCTAGGTCACACGCTTCATTGCGTCCAGCATAAAAGTTGAGGAGTCCATCGAAACCAAGGCTTTTCTGGGAAGCTATGAAAGTACCCTCGGGAGTGTGTGGTTGCAATCCTCCACAAGTGCCAATGCGCACCAATTCTAATTGACGGAAGTTGGGCTTCTCGTGGCGCGTTGCAAAGTCGATATTGGCTAGTGCGTCTAGTTCGTTGACCACAATGTCAATGTTATCACAGCCGATGCCCGTAGAAAGCACTGTGATGCGCTTACCTTTGTAGGGGCCAGTCACAGTTTTGAATTCGCGGCTCTCCACTTCACACTCCTTCTCTTCAAAGTGAGAAGCCACCAAAGCCACACGACCAGGATCGCCTACGAGAATTATTTTGTCGGCTAGTTGTTCGGGGCGGAGATGTAGGTGAAAGATAGAACCATCTGGGTTGATGATGAGTTCAGATTCGGGGAAATAAGTGTTGTCCATGATATAAACGGTTTATAGAATGAGGTTTTCTTATGACTAGTGCGATAGTAAGAACGAGATATAGCCCACTTTGGGCAAATACACCGCCTATTGTGCCAATTCTAGTTGTCTTATTTGTTGAGCCAAAGCTTTTTCTTGAGCCGTGATAGCGATAAATTGCTGCTTCAGAGTGGCTAGTTGTTGCTCGTTTTTCTGAGTGCGTTGGCGAGCATACGTCAACTCTGCAGCATCGCATTGTTTTTTCAGCGTGGTGTGTTGTTGATGAGCCTTGAACCATTGTGGAATAAGGGCGCGCGCCTCCTTATTGGTGAAGTCTTCTGCTGAGTGATATACTTTGTTATCGTTCACCACGAAACGGAAAAGGGAAGTCGAGCTTGCATTGAGCTGTTGCTTTTGCTGCGCCTTACGTTGTTGTACTGTTTTAATCGAAGCGGTTTGACCTATTTGCGTTTGGGCGATGGAAGAAATCTGTGCAAATTGGCGCAACTCGGTAGAGGAGATTCGCTCACTATCATAGTCCTTGCGCTCGCTGGGGACAAGGAAGGAGTAAATGCAGACTTTTCCTTCGGATTGACGGCGATCTGTAGCCAATAATCCAATACCCATGGTAGGGTCTACCGCATAGAGGTATTCATTGGCAGGAGAATTGAAAGGCATACCCACATTCGTAGGTTTGACATATTGTCGCGTGTCGGGATTGTAACGCGTCACGAAGATGTCATATCCGCCAATGGATTCCGCTCCTTTTGCACTGAAATATAGCGTAGTGCCGTCTGAAAGGAGAAAAGGGTAGTCTGGCGCGTTGAAAGTACTGTCGATACCAGCTAAGGGTGCGGCTGGTGTCCACCCATTTCCAGTACGAAACACAGACTGTAAGCTCTGGTTGTGACCATAGGGTGCAGCAAAGATCGCAGTACTTTCGAGTGGATTGACAAAAGTTGCGTTAGACCACAGTGTTGCATTGTTGCGATGAGGAAAGACTTGGGCTGAGGGGAGTAGTTTTCCTGCTTCTTCACTCATCTTAATAGCAGAAAGTAATTTTGATTTATCCACCACCACACTATCTATAAAGACAATTTGCTGAGTCGTAGCCATCATTTCTTCGGCACGGCGCACACTTCGTAGGAGTGATTGGAGAGAATCTTTCGCGGAAGCCTCCTTTGTGCTCTGCACTAGGGATTGAAGGGCGGCACTCGCCTTAGCCCAATCATAGACCTCAATCAGATGATGCACATCTACTGTGGGTTTGGTGGGCGTGACAAGAGAGTTGCGCACTGTGCGTGCGTTGTTCTTACGTTGCTGAGCGCTCATCGCCAAAGCAAGGCTGAGAAATCCGAAAAGAAGAAGGAAACGTGAAAGACGCATAAGCAAAGAATTGATTAGGAAATAAGGTAGGGGTTGCTGGTTCGTTCGTGACCGATGGTTGAACTTCTACCATGTCCAGGATAAATACGGACATCATCAGGCAAAGTCATCACACGAGTTTGAAGCGATTGTATCAAAGTGTCCATGTCTCCTTCTGGCAAATCACAGCGCCCGATGCTGCCTTCAAACAAGCTGTCCCCAGTAATCAGTACTTTCTCCGAAGCGCAGTAGAAACATACGCCACCAGGTGTATGACCCGGTGTGGCAATCACTTCAAAATCATGGTTGCCGAATGACAACATTTGTCCATCTGCTAAATATGCTGCCAAGGAGGGGACTGGAATCTCCACACGTTGATGCAGGAAAAGCTGAAGTTCTTCACCTGCATGCAGATATCTGTGCTCGTCGGCAGGGTGGAGTATGGGAGATACTCCGAAAGTCTCGTATGCCCATTGGCAACCAAAGATATGATCAAAGTGACCATGTGTTTGCCACGCTTGAGTGATTTGCAGTTGGTGGGCAGTTACATAGTCGGTTATGGCTTGTTTTTCTTGAGGATGGAGCACACCGCAGTCGATGAGTACGGCTTGCTTCGTTTCATCGTGGAGAAGATAGGTGTTTTCTCCCAGCATTTCCATGAAAAAACTTTTTACCGTGAGCATATATTGGGAAGGTTTAGAGATACAAAAGGACTAACTACTTTCCGCCTAACTTGATGCAGAGATGGAAGTACTACAAGCGGGGGAAGAGGTTAGAGAAGTTTCTTGGGTTTTGTTTAAGTATGGTGACTCGTTATAACGACACGTACGCCACTTTCTTGGTCTCGAAGAACTCTTCTTCAAAGTAAGTCGAGAGGGTCCACACCTCACAGCAGTTCTTAAATGGGCGCATTTCCAGTTGGATGTCGCCACCCTTTAAGCAAATCACGCCATTGGGGAGTGAATTTTTTTGTTCGTGGTGCACGTTCTTGCGGATAAGTTTCACCAAATCTCCCATCTGCATGACAGCGCGACTGACCACAAAGTCATATTTCTCCTTCTCTTCCATGACATTGCGGTGAGAGCAGCGTACATTCTCCAAACCGATGGCTTCCGCTACGGCTTGGGCAACTTTAACCTTCTTACCGATGGAGTCGAGTAGGTGGAATTTCACTTCGGGAAAGAGGATGGCGAGGGGGAATGCCGGGGAAACCTCCGCCCGTACCAATGTCGAGGACGGAAGAACCTGGGCGAAAACGAATCACTCTGGCGATGCCTAGTGAGTGCAACACGTGATGTTCGTAGAGATTGTCAATGTCTTTGCGAGAAATCACATTGATTTTCGCATTCCAATCACGATAGAGGGCATCAAGAGCCGCAAACTGCTCTTTCTGTTTATCGGTGAGATCGGGGAAATATCGGAGGATTTGTTCCATTAGGCTTGATTTGCAGTGGAGTTATTGCTCGAGTTAGACCTGTTTTGGTTGGGGCGACGGTGGTGACGACGCTGTCTGTTGGTAGATTGTCCCTGTTTGCTGTTTTCTGTTGGTGAAGATTTGCTTTGACTGCGGTTATTGTCGGAGCCAGCGTGAGATTTTCCACCTCTTCCTCTACCACGGTTGTCGGAGTTTCCTCTACCGCCATGGTTGCCACCTCGGCGATGTTTGCCGCGCCCTTCGTGAGAAGTGGGTTCTTCTGGAGGAAGACAGCCTTCGGGTAAGGGATTTCGAGTGATTTTCTTCTCCAGAAGTTTTTCAATCTTCGAGAGAGGGTAGCGATCTTTCTCACCAATGAGTGTGATGGCGCGACCTTCGCGTCCTGCACGTGCTGTACGACCGATGCGGTGCACATAGTCTTCGGGGTCGCGTGGCGCATCGTAGTTGATGACCATCTGGATATCGTCGATGTCTATGCCGCGACTAACAATATCAGTAGCAATAAGCATGTCGATATTACGCTGTTTGAAGCCTAGCATCACGACATCGCGCTCAGCTTGATCGAGATCTGAGTGCATGGCTGCGCAGTTGTAGCCCTTGCGCTTGAGAATGACGTTGAGTTCCTTCACACGTTGTTTGGAAGACACAAAGACTATCACGCGCTCAGGTGGCTGCTGGGTGAAGATATGCTTCAAGATAGGCGTCTTGTCACTATCACGACATACGTAGACACTTTGGTCAATCTTCTCTGCGGGTTTAGAGACGGCAATCTTTACCTCCACAGGGTTGTGCATCATTTCGCGAGCCAGCTTCGCAATCTCCGGAGGCATTGTCGCAGAAAACAGAATAGTCTGCTTATGCTCGGGAAGTTGCTTCATGATCGTCTTAATGTCATCGAAGAATCCCATGTCGAGCATGCGATCGGCTTCGTCGAGAATGATATGGGTTGTGCGAGAAAGATCGAGATTGCCCAACTGGAGGTGAGAAATCAAGCGACCTGGGGTGGCAACAATGATGTCTGCACCTTGGGAAAAGGCTTTGCGCTCTTGTTCAAATCGGATGCCATCGTTGCCGCCATAGACAGCCACGCTGTTGGTTTTGGTGTAATAGGCAAAACCTTGGAGAGCCTGGTCGATTTGTTGCGCAAGTTCGCGTGTTGGTGAAAGAATCAAGCAGTTTACTGCGTCTGCAGGATGCGGTTCTTTGTGGAGTAGGGTGAGCATAGGCAAGAGGAAAGCAGCAGTTTTGCCTGTTCCTGTCTGTGCAATGCCAATCATATCTTTGCCTTCTAGGATATGAGGGATACATTGGGCTTGTACGGGGGTACATTTCTCAAAGCGCATATCCCAAATGGCGTCAAGCACATCGTCACTCAAAGCCAAGTCCTCGAAATATACCGTAGGTTCTGGCGCTGGTTCTGCAGTTTGGGGCTTACCTTCTTTGGCTTCCGCTACGGAGGGATGGGAAGTCTCTGCAGAACTCGCTTGAGCATCAACAGATTTTTCTGATTGTTGCGAGGGAATATAGGATTCCACAGATGAATCTTCAGACTTTTCAGAAGGAAGCTCTGAGTTGTCCGTGAAATCCTCACAGCCAAGAGGAATCACCTCGGCAGCAGGATAAGGGTTTTTGCTTTGTGTTGACTCTCCACTTGCGGAGATTGAATATGTAGGTTCCTCATAAGAGGTGTTTTTTTCGTTGCTCATTATAATGTAATAGGAGGATTCGATGAATGTAACGCAGCGATTGCGTTATTGTGGCGTTCGTTTGTAGAACCAAAATGCGATGGCAGTATAGAGAATATTGGGCAACCATACGGCTAACCAAGCTACCATGCCTGCATTGGTGGCAAAAGATGATGAAATTGTCTGAAGGAGAATGTAAGTAAAGGTAAGAGCAAGTCCAAGACCAATGCTCGTGCCCATGCCGCCTTTGCGCTTTTGCACCGATATAGAGGCACCAATCAGCGTAAGAATAAAAGCTGCAAATGGAGAGGCAAAGCGTTTGTGGTATTCTACTTCAAAGGTGCTCAGTCCAGCTGCGCCTCGCAAACGCTGACGCGCGATAAATGCGTCAAGTTCTGGCACTGTCATCGTTTCTTGTTGTCCACGGATGAAGAAAAAGTCCTTGGGTTCCATTACGATAGTCGTATCGAGCTTTTCGCCAGATTTGATTTTCTCTCGCGTACCAGTGAGCGTGCGTATCATATATCCATGAAGCGTCCACGAATATTTGTGATCTGCCAGCGTATCATACTGAATCGTCTGAGCGGTGAGGCGCGAAACTAGTTTTTTCTCGGAGAACTTGTCTAATGAGAAGCCTGACCCGGACTTAAGTCTATTGTCAAAATGGGAGATATAAGCTACAACACCAGTGTCTACTTGCATCTGTATGTTGTCTGCTTCGTCAATCACCAACTGTTTCTTGATATATTTGTTGGAAAAGTTCACGCGAGCCACATTACCTTTGGGAATGACGTAAGCCCCCAATGCGAAGGTGATGACCGCAATAAACGTAGCGCCAAACATATAGGGGCGGAGTAGACGACGGAAGCTCATACCCGTAGACTTCATCGCTATGATTTCTGAGTGGTTCGCTAGGTTGGTTGTGAAGAATATGACAGCAATGAAGACGAACAACGGCGAGAACATATTTGCGAAATAGGGAGCAAAGTTCGCGTAGTAGTCGAAATAATCTCAGTCCATTTGGCACCACCATTGGTTATCTTGTCGATATTCTCGTTAAAGTCAAAGATAATGGCAATCGTGATGATGAGTATCAATAGAAAAAAATAAGTGCTGAGATATTTGTTGAGGATATATCTGTCAATTCTCTGAAAACCAATTAAGCGCAACATACCGCGGAAGCACCAACCTACGCCACGGAAGAAGGAGCGTATGAGCCACCATAGTCCTTTTAGGAGGTACCAAGGTGAAAATACGCACCATCGCAGCCATTTGAGCCACTTCTTTTTAGATGCAGCGCGCGACACCACTGGCGAAAGGGACATTTCTGTCTCTTCCGTCGATGATGCCGCCTCGACTGTTGTACTAATATCACCCTCCTCTATGAGAGTATCTAGCACTTCTTGAGTTGCTTCAAAAGAAAATTGGAATTTATTGTTCCCGAGTTGATTAACTCTTCTGGAAAGTTGGAGTTTTTAGTTGAGAGGTCTGTCATCTCTTCTCCTTCTTCAGAAGGCTGAGTTGGGTTCTCGGGCAATTCCGCATCGTTATCTTTGAAATCCATGAGATGATGTGGAGATTAAAGTCGGTGAGCCAACTGCGGAAGGACGTTTCTCTTCCATTCTGCAAAGTCGTTTGCTAAGATATGCTCGCGCGCTACTCGTACCAATTCGAGGTAGAATGCGAGATTGTGAATCGAAGCTATTTGAAGTGCCAAGAGTTCTTTGCACTTAAAGAGGTGATGTAAGTAAGCCTTCGTGTAGGCATGGTCACAATGTGCGGTACCCATGGGGTCTACGGGAGAGAAGTCCTTTGCCCATTTGGCGTTTCTGAAGTTGATGATACCATTCCATGTGAAGATTTGACCATTACGTCCGTTGCGGGTTGGCATCACACAGTCAAACATGTCTACGCCTCGTTCGATACCTTCGAGGATGTTCATCGGAGTGCCGACTCCCATGAGATAGCGTGGGCGGTCTGTTGGGAGAATCTCATTGACAACCTCAATCATTTCATACATCTTCTCTGCTGGTTCGCCTACAGCAAGTCCCCCGATGGCATAACCTTCTGCGTCACGTTCTGCCATAAACTGTGCACTTTCGCGGCGCAATTCTGGGTAAACACAACCTTGAACGATGGGGAAAAGTGCCTGGTGATGACCATATTTATCCTCTGTTTCTGAGAAGCGTTTGATGCAACGATCGAGCCAACGATGCGTGAGATCGAGACTTTGGCGTGCGTATCCGAAATCCGCAGTGCCGGGAGGGCATTCGTCGAAAGCCATCATGATGTCCGCGCCAATGGTCCTTTCTATGTCCATCACACTTTCTGGGGTGAAGAGGTGTTTAGAGCCGTCAACATGACTACGAAACTCGCAACCATTCTCACTCAATTTGCGGATACCCGTGAGAGAAAAAACTTGAAAGCCACCACTATCGGTGAGCATTGGTTTGTGAAAACCATTGAACTTGTGCAGGCCTCCCGCAGCTTCCAGCACATCAAGTCCTGGACGGAGATAGAGATGATACGTGTTTCCGAGGATGATTTGGGCTTTCACCTCATCGAGAATCTCATGAGTGTGCAAACCTTTCACCGTGCCAAGGGTACCAACGGGCATGAAGATAGGAGTTTCGATGGTGCCGTGATCTGTGGTGATGCGACCAGCACGCGCAGCACTTCCAGCATCGGTATGCTGCAATTGGAATAGAGGCTCGCCTTTACGCCACGTTTGTCGAAGGCTTGGGGTGATATTACTCATTATCTGTATTCTTATTCTTGGAGTGTGGGATAGTAAGGTCTATGGCATTGGACACTTTTTCATCGAGAAGCGCAATTTTCCAAACTTCGCTCACCGTGGAAACGAAGTGAAATGTGACTCCTTTGACATAGCGTTCGGGAATGTCGAGTATGTTCTTCTCATTGTCTTTAGAGAGAATGATGTCTGTGATGCCAGCGCGTTTGGCTGCCAGAATCTTTTCTTTGATTCCCCCGACAGGAAGTACTCTGCCACGGAGCGTAATTTCGCCCGTCATAGCTAGACGAGGGCGTACTTTGCGCTGTGTGAGTGTAGATGCCATCGAAGTAGCAATGGTGATACCGGCAGAAGGTCCATCTTTGGGCACTGCACCCTCGGGGAAATGGAGGTGAAGTTTCCAATGCTCAAAGATGCGATGGTCCACTCCGAGCTCGTCCAAGTGCGACTTCACATATTGAAAGCCAATAGTGCACTTTCTTTCATCACATTTCCGAGGTTACCTGTGATGCTCAAACGCCCACTCTTTGCGCGGCTGATATTACTTTCTATGAAGAGCATTTCTCCCCCTACGGCAGTCCAAGCTAGACCATTCACCACACCGGCAAAATCATTACCTTGATAAGCGTCGCGATTATAGGGAGGAGTTCCCATAATCTCTTGCACATCCGCTGGCTTTAGCGTCTTGTTTGCCATCGCCTTTTGTTGGACCTCATCGGAAATCTGGTAGTTGAGCACAATCTTGCGTACCAACTTAGCGATTTGTTTTTCTAATTGTCGCACTCCACTTTCGCGAGTATATTTTTCGATGAGAAATTCGGTAGCAGCTGGAGATACCTTTAATGAAAATGGCAACTGAAGACTCTCAAGTGCTTGAGGTAAAAGGTGTTTTTTGGCAATTTCTTTCTTCTCTTCGGTGAGGTAGCCTTCCACATTGATGAGTTCCATGCGGTCACGCAGAGGATCTGGGATGTTGCTCAAACTATTCGCTGTGGCAATAAAGAAGACCTGGCTCAAATCGTAGTCGAAATCGAGGAAATTGTCGTGGAACGTATTGTTTTGTTCGGGATCCAGTAGCTCTAATAAGGCAGCTTGTGGGTCGCCATGATGCGTACGTCCGCCCACTTTGTCAATCTCGTCAAGAACCAACAACGGATTGTTGCTTTCCGCCTTAATGATAGTCTTCATGATGCGTCCACACATCGCAGCAATATAGGTGCGGCGGTGTCCACGAATTTCACTTTCGTCATGCACGCCACCGAGAGAGATGCGCTGATATTTGCGTCCGAGGCTTTCGGCGATGCTGCGGCAAAGCGAAGTTTTACCTACACCAGGAGGGCCATAAAGACAGAGAATCGTGGTCGGATGCTGTTTGCTGACTTTCATCACAGCCAAGTGTTCGAGGATTCTCTCTTTCACCTTCTCCATTCCATAGTGATCGCGGTCAAGTACTCGCTGTGCGCGTCGCAAATCTAAGTTGTCGGTAGTCCATTTCCCCAAGGAAGTGACAAAATTGTGTCAAGATAGTTGTAAACTACGCTATAGTCGGGCACTGAAGTGTTCATGCGCTCCAGTTTGGTCACTTCTTTCTCGAATATCTTTTGCACATTCTCGGGCAAACTCAGCGATTTAGCGCGCTCTTTTAATTCTTGGGCATCATTTCCTTCAGAGTTGCCTAATTCTTTTTGGAAGTTCTTGATCTGATGTTGGAGATAATACTCCTTTTGTTGTTGATCCAGTTCTTCGCGTGTGCGTTCGCTAATCTTTTGTTTGAGTTTTACAAACTGAAGTTCGCGTTGCAAAATGCGCAATAAGGAGAAGGTACGGCTCATCATGTTGCCATCTTCAAGCAATAAAGCCTTTTCTTCTGTGTCAAAAGGAAGATTTGTTGCGACAAAGTTGATGAAGAAGATGGGATTAGAGATGTTTTGTACAGCCATAAAGGCTTCCATACCCAAATTCTCATTAAGTTTGATATATTGCAGCGTTGCTTCACGAAAAGTCTCAAATAGAGCCTTGAATTCCGCATCGTTTTCTTCGGACAACTCCTCTGGGAGTGTGCTAACGTGGGTGCGGAGGAACGGATTGATGCGTGTAGGTTCTGGAGAAAGGCTTATGCGTCCGAAAGATTGGAGGATAGCTGTGGGGTGGTGATTGGGAATTTCTACCACGCGTAGTACTTTTGCCAAAGTACCCGTAGGGTAGATATCTCCCATCGTGGGAACTTCGATAGCTGCGTCCACTTGACAGGATACCGCAATATAGGCGTCCCCTCCGCGTTGCTCGGCATATCGAATCAGTTCGAGAGAGCTTTCGCGACCAACTGCCACAGAAGCTACTACGCCAGGAAAGAGAACCATGTTACGAAGTGGGAGAACAGGGAGAGTTCCATCCACTTGTACGTTGAGGAGGTCGTTGATGTTTCCTTCAAAGTCGGCAATCACGGAGAAAGAACCTTGAAGTGTATTGTCTTTACTCATGTAGGGTATTCAATGTTGTTGCAAAATTACTCATTCTCATTGGTATGACCAAAGGCTAATCTAGCACTTTGAAACGAGCAAACTTGAGTAATAGTTTTTTTCGTCCGACGGCTTGAAACTCCACTTCGGCTTTGGTGTTCTCGCCTGTGCCTTCGATGGATAGGATTGTACCTTTGCCGAAACGATCGTGCTCGATGTGACTCCCTTCTGCTAGTGCACTTATTGCTGCATTTGTTGCTGCTGAGGCTGATTTTGACTGTGCTGCTTTCATCGGTTTGAGAGCAGAGGACTGAGTTGAGGGAGCGGAGCTACTAGAAAATCCGAGTGAGGTGGATGTGCTAGAGCCATTTAGACGAAATAGAATTGTCTTTTCTAATTGTTGGTTTGGGATAAGCGCGACTGGTAGAATTCTTTGCTGAAAAGTCTGGAGTCCTTGTTGGTTCGTCCCATTCGTTGCCAAAAAGAGCTTCTCGGAGAGTATTGGGAATGTGATCTTCACTGCCAAAACTGAGTGTTTCTTCTTGGACAAAGCGTTGACTGATTTCTGTAATAAACGGACTAGGGTCTGAAAGTTCAAATTGTCCATAGCGGAATCGGCTTTGAGCGTAAGACAAAAAGCAAAATCGCTTGGCACGTGTCACAGCGACATAGAAAAGTCGTCGTTCTTCTTCCATTTCTCTTGGGAAGAATCTTGCTTGCGAACCAGGGAACAAGCCTTCTTCAAGTCCGGTCACGAAAACTGCTCCAAATTCTAGACCTTTAGCAGAGTGAATGGTCATCAGTGTTACCTTGGGAGTGTTGTCGTCTTGCTGATCTGCATCGGTTTGCAATGCACTTTGTTGCAGAAATTCTCCTAAGAAGACTGTGGGTTGACCTGTTTCTTCCAATGTGTCACGCTCAAACGAGCGAATGGCACCTAAGAGTTCTTCCACGTTCTCACGTTTGCTTTGACCTTCTGGTCCATCTTCTTTTTGTAGATCGGCTTTAATGCCAGAGTAGTCTATGAGGGTTGTCGCAAAATCAAAGGCACCGATGTTCGTCACGCGTGAGCGAAAATCGAGAATCATGTTGCAAAATCCTTCGAGTTTACTGAGCACGCCTTTGTTGAGCGCGACACCATAGAGAGAAGGTTGTTCTGCCACCGCCCAAAGACTGACATTTTGTTCGCGCGATGCCGTGAAAATCTTTTGCAGCGTGGTGTTTCCAATACCGCGCGCTGGATAGTTGACAATGCGCTTAAATGCCTCTTCGTCATTTAAGTTGGTAACTAAACGGAAATAAGCAATGATGTCTTTAATCTCTTTACGTTGATAGAAAGATAAACCACCATAGATGCGATAGGGGATGTTGCGTTCACGCAAAGCATCTTCAAAAGAACGGCTCTGGGCATTGGTGCGATAGAGAATCGCCATTTCGTTGAGTGGCAGATCTTCGCTGCGACGAAGGCGGGAAATGTGTCCTACCACTTTTGCTGCTTCTTCCTTGTCAGAGGCGGAAGGCATCAACAGAATCTTTTCGCCTTTTTCGTTTTCGCTGAAAACTGTTTTCTCGATTTGTTCTTTGTTATGGCGAATGATGCTGTTGGCTGCATCAACGATATTTTGGGTCGAACGATAGTTGCGTTCCAATTTCACCGTCACTGCTTCGGGGTATTGGCGGTGGAATTGCAAGATATTATCGATGTTTGCCCCACGAAAAGAGTAGATGCTTTGTGCGTCATCACCAACAACGCAGATGTTGTGGTTGTCTTTCGTGAGCAAACTCACGATAGCGTGTTGGGCATAGTTGGTGTCTTGATACTCATCGACCAAAATGTAACGAAAACGCTGCGCATATCGCTTACGCACCTCTTCCACTTTGTCAAAGAGAAGGAAGGTGTAGAGCAACAAATCATCAAAATCCATGGCTCTTGCTGTGCGACAACGTCGAAAATACTCCGTGTAGACGCGATGTAAATCGGGCATGTTGTCGCGGGCATCTCGATTGGTGAAGTGAGGGTCTGCTGCGTATTCTTGGGGCAACATCAACCTGTTTTTTGCATCGGAGATGCGTCCTTGCACCTTTGATGGCTTGTAGGTCTTATCATCTAACTTGAGCTCTTTGATAATCGACTTAAGAAGGGAACGAGAGTCGGCAGAGTCGTAGATGGTGAAGTTGCTGTCAAAACCGATGCTTTGGCTTTCAGCTCTCAATATGCGCGCGAAAATGCTGTGGAAAGTTCCACTCCAAAGCCCCCGTGCTCGTCCGGGTCCAACAATGTTGCTGATGCGTTCATTCATCTCTTTGGCAGCTTTGTTGGTGAAGGTCAAAGCCAATACTTCCCATGGTGCGTAGCCACGTTCGAGAAGAAAGGCTATTTTGTAGGTGAGCACACGTGTTTTGCCTGAACCTGCTCCCGCAATGACCAATAAAGGACGTTCGCATTCGCGGACTGCCGACCATTGACTCTCGTTAAGTTCAGATTGCCAGAAGCTATCAGGGCGAGGGGCTGGAATTTCTGGGGAAGAATAAGGATCAGTCATGGCTTTTTCGTTGATCGATGTCGTGTTGGAGTTTTCGGTGATAGAACTTTGCCTGCTGACACAGTTCATCAAAATGCGCTTGTGTCTGCGCATTCGCTTTACCTTTGCGCTGTATTTCGTCTTGCACTAGGCTATCTGCGATGCGGAGGCGGTCTGCCGTAAAGGCTATTTCAATGCTATCCATTAGCAGAATCCCTGTTTCTCTACCATTGAGCGCAAGGGGACAATTTTTTCTCAGGGAGCGCAAGTGCTTTCTGGCGTCGTCATAGCGTTTTTGTTGTAGTGCGGTTCTCGCGTTGGTCAAAAGAATCAGGGCATTTGCTTCATCTTTTTGACGCGCTTGAGATTGTTGAGAGCCAGATGTTTGGCATGCGGTGAAAATCAACGCACAAAGAAGTAATGTATGTCGGAAAAAATGGAGCATAATTAGGCAATTTCGATGTGCTAAATAGGAAGGATGCTGTGTATCAGTTGTTTATAGATGGAATTCCGAAAAATGTTACACTATTGTTACCTTTCGTCCAAAAACAACGAAACCGCCCTAATAATTAGGAGCGGTTCGCGCTCCATTTTGGAGCTACTGCAAAGGTAGTAATTAGTATGAAGGTAGCAAAGGGTATGGAGGACTAAAGTAGTTCATAGTAGTATATATATAAGGCGACGAATTGGTGTGCAACCTATATATTTGCGCGTACACATATAAAATTAGTACCTAAGTATGATTGGAGAAATAATTGGTGGTGCCATGAAATTGGGTGGCGCAATATTTGGAGGCATCTCTGCTGCACGTTCTGCGGCAAAGCAACGTGCGATGGTAGAAGAACAACGCGCGAAGAATGAAGATTGGTATAATCGCAGATACAATGAGGATGGCACGCAACGCGCGGATGCTGTCCGTCTTATGCAGATGACCGAGGATAGCATTCGCAAACGCAATCGACAAGCCGAGGGGGCATCTGCAGTGATGGGAGGTTCCCAAGAAGCCCTTGCTGCTGCTCGAGAGGATAACAATCAAGCCATCGCATCTACGATGAGTGGCATTGCTACGTCTAGCGATGCCCGCAAAGATAACATCGAACGGCAATATATGGCGCGTGATGATGCGTATAGTAGCCAATTGCAGGGCATCGAAGAACAAAAACAGAAAGCCATTGCAGGAGCTGTGACTGGTGTCTCTAACGCTGCTAGCGGTTTGGCTAGTGTAATTAAGTAGGATATGGCTATTGTAGATAGGATACTAGGCAGATTTAAGGCTAATGTGGGGGGCGCTACGGCTGCTCCCCCAGATGCCGTAACTCCAGATAATGTGCAGCGCAGACCAGTCGAGCAACCAGTGCAACGCGCTGATCAGGCGCAAGCATCGCAAAAAGCAATAGCTCAACCCCTTCAAGCGCAAACCCCTGCGACAGACCGTCCCAAGGTGCTAAAGCCGTTGGAAGGTGACTCTTTCCGTTCCCCAGTTTCGTGGGGGCAGCCCGTAGAAAAAAAAGAGTGGCAGCCCACTACTCCTGCAGCTTCTGCGGCTCCAGTGATTAAAACAGAGACGACATCAAACAAACCGTCCCCAGATGGCACGGCAGCGCAAAGCAAAGAGTCTCAGTCCGATATTGATAAAGAACCGCAAGCAGCGGAGAAGTCTGGAGTAACACAAGATGAACTAGACGCAGCTAAAGAGGTGCATTCTTACAATGAGCTGTTGCAGGAATTAAAGGCGCGCGCGGAGCAACGTCCACTTAGTCCCGAAGACGAAAAACGTGCGAAGCGAGATAGGCTTATTGGTGGTATTGGCGATGCACTTGCGTCTGTGGCGAATCTGTACTACACGACTAAGGGCGCTCCAAACATGTACAGCCATAAAGAAAAGCTATCCGATGCGGCAAAAGCAAAGTGGGATAGCATCATGGCGGAGAATGATAAACGCGGCAAAGAACGTCTCGCCTATATGATTAAGCAATATGAGTTGCTGAAGGGCAAACGCAAAGAAAAGGAAGCCAAAGAAGCTGCGGATGCTAAACTTGAATTGCTGAAAGAACAGATGGAAGGCAAAATGGGACTTGACGAAAAGAAATTGGCTGCTGCGATGGACTACCAGAAGGGACGACTGGAGAATGAAAAAGAGCGCAACGACAACAACAAAGAACGTAATAGTGTCAATAAAGAATTGTCGCAGGCTCGATTGGAGGAGCAAAAGCGGCATAATCGCATCGCTGAAGGTCAAGGGGCGACAAGAAATGCTATCGCTCGACAAAACGCGAACACTAGGGCTGCAAATAGTGGGTCAAGCGGTGGTGACTATGAGTGGCAAGATAGTGAGGGTAACATCCACTATGCTAAAAGTGCTACAGCACAAGAGCGCAACGCTCGTGCGAATGGTACATGGAAGAATGGTTCAACTACGACTCAATCGGAAGAAGTAAAGAAGAACCACAAGGAAAAATCAACCACTACCACCAAGACTGAGAATAAAGGATATGCAGTTGTAGATAGGTCTAAAGTACCCCAGTCCAAGAAGGCAGCTCCCAAAGCTGCACCACAAGCCAAGAAGGCAGGGAAAAATTCAAAGCCGTTAAGTGGTTTCAAAATCTAGACAACATCCAACATGAGCAAATACGAATTTGACGGAGATAAGGTGAAAAAGCTCTACGGAGCGATGCAGAAGCTAGGCTATCAGCAGAGCCTTGGCGAGTTTGAAAAAGGGTTCTACGGAAAGGACAACTACCAAAAGCGCAAGGCGGTCTATGATGTGATGACCGAAAACGGTGCTGACCTTGGTAGTAGTTATGAGGACTTTATCGGGCGTATGCGTGCCACTGGTTCTTCTGGCGGTGTGAGTAAATCTGCTATCAAGCCTACTAATAAAGCTCCAAAAACACATTTCTCTGAAGAGCCGTGGGCGCAAAAAAGCAAAGAAGCCAAACGCGCTGCTGCGGTTCTTGATGGTGGTTTTGACGCTCTGACGCGTGCTGCAGAGGTTTCTTCGGATGAAGATTTCAGAAAAAAATCCCCTCAATAAACTTGTGTCTGAACGTGTAGAAGACCCTAAGTCGAAACGTCTTGTCACAAAGCCTAAGAAGTATAGCGTACCAGAATCGGACGTGCGCGAAGGTGGCAGTATGGTGCGAATGGTGGATGCGTACAAGACTGTAGATGGTAAAAGCAGTGTCTATTCCTTCTGCTGCAACGAGCACTCAGGGTAACGAAAATCAAGATGAGGATTTTGCAACTCAATACATCTCAGGCAAAATCAACAGAGAGGAATACAAGAAGAAGGCGAAAGCAAAGGATGGTGAAGCGGCAATTGCGAACTTTCAGTCTACAATGGAGGGTGACGAGGAATTTCTCTACCGCACTGATAAGCGATATAGGGAGTATCGCGACAAAATTCTCAATGGAGACGGAGATATTGACGAGCTTTCACCAGAGACAAAAGCGTGGTATTTAGAGCGTGTTGAAGCGAGAATCAAAGACGCGGAGGAGCGACAGGAGAAATACCTAAGCGTCATAAACTCATACGAGCATCAAAAAAATCTCGAAGAAAATAACAATGACTTTTGGAGGAATTTTGGTCAAGTTAGAGGTGGTATTGGTGCTGCTGGTCGTGAGCAGGCTAAAGCTATGCTTCGAGAGACAGATTACACAGAGGAGATGGATTTGGCGAATGCTGGTTTGGGAGCTACAGAGAGTGAGCTTACGGATTTGCATGCGCTGAGAGATATGCTCAAGGTAAAGACGTGGGTTTCTTTAGGCGAGTTAAAGACTTCTTCGGTCAGAGGAATAATCTGACGTTTGGTTTTCAAGAAGCTGCTGACAACGCGACCTTGATTGCAAACAAAAACAGTAAGAGTCCACTGCTTTCTTCTGCTGCTGAATCAAAGACTAAAGAATCTGAAGCTGCGACAATGTACTCACGCTCTGCTAATCTCCGTGCAAAGGCGGGTTCGGTTACTGCGGAGATGTTACCGTTTGTTATTGAAATGGCTTCTGCTGGTAGTATGACATCTGTTGCTGGTAAGGCTGCACACAAAGCCGTGTATTCTTTGGGTGCTAGGATGTTGAAGTCTGCTGCGTTGAAGGGCATGGAAGAAGGGTTGTTGAAAGCGACTGGAACTGCAGCTTTGAAGGTTGGGACGCGTGGTTTGTCGTGGATTGCTCACGGATTGACTGCTGGTGCTTTGCAGACCGTCACTGCTGGCGCAGGTGAAACGGCAGCAAACATCACTGGTCGTATGGTGGGGCAAGGAGCAAAACAAGAGGATGGGTCTTACGCCTTTGAAGGCGGAGAAGGCACAGTGGGTGCTGTTTTGCATGGATTTACTTCTCAGCTTGTTGAAAATGCCACAGAATTTATGGGTGGTGGACTTGGCTATGGAGTTGGTAAAGTTGCATCTAAGCTCACAAAGCCACTGGCGAAGGTCAGGGTTAGGCGGTGTGACCGACTTCTTCGGTCGCATTGCTGCTAGTCCTATTAGCAAAGCTACAAGTAAAACGCTAAGTAAATTCCAAATTCAAGGTATCCCCGAAGAAATTGGCGAAGAATATCTTGGTTGGGCTGGTCACTCAATGGCTGGTGATGGAGATGCGGAATGGTCTGATTTTGCGGATTTCCAAAAACACAAGGAGCTCTGGGCAACTATGGCACTTTCAGTGGGTGCGATGGGTGCATTCGCTGCTAGTGGTCATGTTCCCTCGCTGCTTAAAAGGAGAGGACGTAGTCTGAAGATGGCAGACCGCGCTGCTGCTGGTGCTTTCTCTGACGAGGAGAAGTGGAACGCATTGCGTGATAAATTGGACGGTACAGACAATAACAACGTGTTGCGTTCACTCTATGACAACGTGATGCAGGACAAATCACTCAACGGTAGAGAACGCAAGGCTGCCATGCTTTATGCTGGAAACTTGTTGGCTTATCGTGGTGCTAATCTTGGTGCTATCGCTGGAAAGCGTCTTGCCCTCGAACAGAAGCGCAGTAATGCTGAAGATGCTAGAAGAGCAGCTCTGGTTGAAGGAACTGCGTCTGATGGTGCGGAACGTATTGATGACCACGCGCTGGATGGCGATGACGTTGTGTCTAGTGCTTTCCGACAAGGATACGAGGAAACATCGGCTGCAAATGCTTATATGTGGGCAAAGACACTCGAGGAGCAAGAAGGACACGCAATGGAATCTCTCGGGCTTTCTGAAAAAGAACTGAATGAGAAGTTTCTTCGCAGAATGCAGGCGAAACGCTCGATGAAATGCGAAGAGCTCCGGAGGGTACATATACGGAGGAGCAAAAGAAAGCTGCTTTTGACTACGCCAATACGCGTGCAGTCTATGAAGGTGTCGTGGAACGAACTCAGGATGATATTGATTCGGAGATAGCCTACCATCATGCGATTGTAGACCGTCAAACAAACCTTGATTCTGGTCGTCTGCATCCTGTCAAATTGTTCACATCGGAAAAGAATAAACGGGATGACGCGTTTCTTGTCTCAGGTCGGCTTGCGTTCGAGTATAATGACAAGGGAGAGCCCGTTGTTAGTACGCGTCTAAGCGACCCTACGCTGATTGTTTCTGATGCAGCAGGGCGCACGCGTATGGTTTCTCCTTCGGAAATCGCGGATGCAGAAGACGCTATTGACGTAGATGAGTACAAGAATACCCTTGCGGGGCACGTTCGTCAAGAAATGGAGGAGCGCAAGTACGCAGAGATGCTGAAAGCAGCTGAGGAAGCGCAAGCGAACGAGGTAGAGGAAGGCGAACCCGAATCTCCCGCAGTTGATGGATTATCAACGAGCGAAGAAGAAAAAGAAACTCCTGAGGTCAACGAGAATGAGGAACAATCTACTGTGTTCGGTGGGGCATTTAATGTTGGGGACAAATTCTCAACGGAAGATGGAGAATTTGAGGTTGTGCAACTTACAGAGGGTGAAGCTCCTATTGTGCAAAATGTAGAAACAGGACAACAGTTTCGTCCTCACTCTGAGGGGGACTTGCGTGCAGCCGTGCAATCTTACGCGCCTGCTTTTATAGATGGTGCGGAAAACGCAGAAGGCGTGACCACGTATAACCGCGTCGCTCAGAAAGAAACTGCGCCACAAAACGAAGCGCAAGAAGGCTCTCAGCAAGAACAAGAATATGCTCTTTCTGATATTATTAGTGCGCGCGGTGAAAGGTTTTATGCAGATGCAGAAGGGAATATCAATCTTTCTCAAATACCGGAAAAAGTACTAAATGTTCTTGAGTTGCCAAATGTGCCTTTGCGTCTTACCGAGTCTATGATAGAGCATATCGTAGTAAGACACGGCAAAGAACTTTCTATCACGAGTGCAGAGCAAGCAGTGCGGTTTGTTGTAGACGTGATGAAACGTTTTGACCACGTGCGTAAGGGGAATAAAAAGGGAACGTTTGTGTTTTCCATTGAAAATGGGCGCAACAAGACTGGTCGCCGTGCTGTAACCTTGGTTGTCCCCGAAGTGCAAACAGAGGATACAAATCCGTCACCACACGTAGACAACAGTTCGTTTCTTGGGGTTGTGACTTCGGGGTATGAAAGTATTGAGGGATTGCAAAAAAGAGAAATACTCTGGGAGGAGGGCGCGAGTGTAGCTCCTACTACAGAGACCGCCTCTGCAAATGTTCCCACCCCATCAGCCACACAAGGCGGAATGACTGGGGGCAGCGCTTCAAACCAAAGTATTTCTTACCGCGAAGATACACATTCTTCCGCTGGTGTACAAGAAGATACTGACATTTCTCTCGAAAATGTTCAATCAGCCCTTGATAAAGGCGAAATTGAGGGTATCACCCCTCAAATGGCGCACGATGCCCTTTACAATGACCCCGATTTGGAGACAGAAGAAGTTGATGCTATTGTAGAGAATAGCCGTTCAACTGCGCAGGGAAACTGGCAAAGTTGCAAAAGACCGAAATCAAACCGAGAAAGAACGAGAGTGTAATCGCGTTTAAGAAGCGCAAAGCAGCGCATGCTGGTGCTTTGGCGCACGCAGAGGAGCTTGTTCGTTTCTGGGAGGATGTGCAAGAACATCGCAGAAATCTAGGAGCACAAGCTATGCAGGAAGAAGAAAACGCAAAGCAACAGCGAGAAGCGGAAGCTGCAGAGCGCGCAAAGGAACAAGCGGAAAATGGCTTGGCGGTTGCTCCGTCTTGGGCTAATGCAGAAAAGATTGTGGGGCGTCCAGGCGAATTTATCACGCCTAACGGACTGCGTGTAAAAGGGCACTACGTGCTAGTGGAAAGCGGTGCTGCCGTTCCTTCGCACGATGCACGCCACGGCTTTAAGCAGTCGGAAGGATTCCCCACGGACGGGAAGGGACACACGCTCAACGATAGAGACTACGAACGAGATTTGGACGCTCAACGTGTGCAGCGTGAAATCGCTAGAAACTATGATGCTCGCGCAACGCAACAACCAGTAGTGGTATCTCCCGAAGGTTTTGTGCTTTCGGGCAATGGTCGCACGATGTCTGGAGATTTGGCTGCGATGGAGAATACGGATGGTGCATATAACAGTTATGTTCGTGAATACGCCGAAATGTGGGGTTTCACTTCAGATCAGGTAGAAAAGTTGGAACATCCACGTGTTGTGTTTGTTTCTGATAATCCCCTTCCTCTCACAACGGAGACTTTTGCAGCGTTCAATGCGCAAGAAACAAAAACGCAATCACGCACGGAGAAGGCGGTGAAAATGGGTAAGGCGGTGTCTGATGAGGACTTCGCCAAGATTCTTCGTATCGTTACCGATGGGCATGAAACATTGGCAGATTTTTACGGCAATATGTCTGGTGTGAGCGAGGTTATTAACTTGCTTGAGACGAGTGGTGTTATTACCCAACAAGACCGCGCAAACTTGTTTGATGGTGATGCGTTGAGCGATGAGGGACGCAATTTGCTAGAGAATGTATTGTTGGGTAAGGCTTTTGAAGGGAATCCCGATGTTGTTCGTCAGCTTTCTGAGGTGCGCTCTCTTCGTACTTCTGTGCTTAATGCGCTGTTTTACATCGTAGAGAACGAACGTCTTAATGAGGAATTCCGCTTGAGCAATGAGCTATCCCGCGCTATTAACTTTGTTTACCACGCTCGCAAGGGTGGGGGCTATTCTTTTGGCGACAAAGTTCGTACCTTTGTCCAGCAGACGGAGTTATTTGAATCGACAACGGATGTGACTTTGGATGATGCAACGGTGCTTTTGTTGGCTGATGCCCTCAATGATAAGCGCACGACCCTCATTAAGTCTATTTTCAAGAGTTACAACGAGCGCGCAGAAGATGCAGGTAAAGGGCAAATGTCTTTGTTTGGCGATGCCATCCCCTCACGTGATACTTTAATCATGGAAACGCTTGCACTTCTCGGTGCCGACATCAAAGACTATGCTCCGTCAAATCAAGTAGAACCCTCAAACCAAGCAACAAATGAACAACAAGAACCAAAACAGCAGCAACAGCCAGAAGCAGGAACAAGCGAATCCACGAGCGAACAAGGAGTTGAAGGAAAGACAGAAACTAAACTTCCTTCTGGAAGCGTTTCGACAAGCGGACGCGGAAACGAAGGAGTAAGCACGGAGGAGGAAGGTGCAAAACCGTCTGATAAGAATGCGAAACCATCTGAAAAGAGTACTGAGAAGGGTGAGAAGGCTGAAGACATCGAGGTGGACGCGAGTGCAAAGGAAGAATCTGCTCCCTTAAAAGAAGAAGAAGGAATAAATGAGAGCAGTAGAGGGGCAGCCTGCAGGATGAAAAAGAAAAAAAGACAAAGCTGGCTACAAGCTAACAACACGGCGACGAGTAGTAAAAGCGAAAGCAAGAGGTGGAAGAGAGTGGATAGATTCCCTTCGAACAACAGCTGATTCTCATTATTTGCGTTTGGCAACGGATGTTGGCTATATATCAGCCCCTGAGGCGCAGGCTATTATACGGAATTCGCACACAAAGGATGACGTTTTGAATCTGCTGCTCCGCAAATTAGAGGCTAATTATTTCGACCTTTATCAGACTGATGTGGCGGAGGAGATGGCTCGTCGCAATCTTCCAGCAGAAGATTTGCAGCGTCTTTACGACGTTGTGATGAAGGACCCTCGTGCCTATCGTTTCTATAACGCTTTGGATGCAATCGCGCAAAACAAAAACACCCCTGAATCTGTCTTGGATGAGCTTTATAAGCGTGCGATTAAAGAAGGACGTCGTTTGGATAAAGACGGAAATTACGTAGATCTTGGATTAAGATTGGCTCAAAACCCTAGCACGAGCGAATCTCACCTCCGTACTTTAGCTTTAACCCATGGCGAAGATGTGGCAAAGAATCCGAGTGCGCCTGTTGATTTGTTACGCGTCTTTGCTACAGAAAAAAAGTCCCCTTACGGTAGCTATTATGCTTTGCGTGCGGCTGTTGCGCAAAATCCGTCTACTCCAGCCGACCTTCTATTGGAGATACTGAGAACGTCTGATAGAGAGGAAGCTGCGGTCGAATATGCGGTGAAACATCCCAACCTTAAGGGAACTGACTTGGAGCGTGCAGCAGAACTTGCGTCGAATCCTTCTATCTTTAACAACCCCAATGTTACCGATGAATTACTCGAGAAGTGGGCAAGTGTCAAGGGCGAAACTAAGGCAGTTAAGACTTTCGCTGAATTAGCCCAGATTGAACTAGATGAGCGAAGAACTTCTAAGGAGGAAGAAGGAAAAGCACACCTTACAAAATCTCAACGAGAGTTGCTCGAGCTTGTAAGAAATCCGAACGCAACAGCGGAGGAGCTGCAGCGCGCATACGAAGGAGAATACTACGACAAGGATGATGCGAAACAAGTAAAGAAGGCTAAGGAGTTAGCTAAGGTGCGCGAAGAGGTTGTTCGCGCTGTTGCTGCACACCCTAATGCGTCTTCCACTGTTTTGTATGAAATTTACTATTCTGAAGGCGAGGAAGACCCAGAGTTGCAGCGTATTATTGAGAGTCGCAAGGATGATACTATTGGTGAAGACATCCTTGGCTCGAAACCGAAGAGTCGAATTCGCGAACAACGAGTTGGAACAAGTGATATAGTTGTTGGGCAGACTGTTTATTTCAAAGGTCAGCCATGGAAGGTGGAAGCCATAAGTACCAATGGAAAACTGACAATCACAACTGAGATTCTTGGACACGTGCTGCGTCATGAAAATATACTCCCGAGATGGGTGCGTTTGGAGCCAGTAGAGGAAAAACAATCGGACAAAGAACTCAGCCATGCGAATAATACAGTGTCAGAAGAACAAGGCGACACTAAATCCGCAAGGGAGAGTGACAGTGAAGCTTTGAACTCTATAGAGTCGCGAGATAAAGATTATGCCGATGCTGTTGCGCGTGGTGATATTGAAACAGCTGAGCGAATGCTTGCAGAGGAAGCGGAGCGCAAAGGGTATTCTCTGGATAGTCCTTATCAAGGCGAAAGTGCATTTAACGGTAAGCTCCGTCTGATTCGGGGTATTACGAAAATGCGGAAGAGCGTAAAAAAGCTTATGACGAGGGTGATTATGAAGGTGATTGGACACTCGCGGATGAATTAATCCACGGTGTAGACGTGGGGTCTTTGGTTGATTTCCGCCTTAGCGATAATGAGTTGCGTCGTGCTAATGATATGACACGCGAATCTATATTAAATTTGCGTGAGGCGCTAAGGAAGGCTCGTTCTGGCGAGAAGAATATTACTATCAAAATGTACCGCAGTGTTCCCCCTGGAGTAAAGGAGCGTGAGTTTCGTAACGGAGACTGGATTACCCCCAGTCGTTTGTATGCGCTGGATAACGCTGAAATACACGAGGGGTATGAAGGTGAGAATCAAGAAGGGTGGAATGGTGGCTATCGCATCATAGAACAGGAAGTTCCCATTGAGGATGTTTGGTGGGATGGCAATGACGTCAACGAGTGGGGCTATGATAATGGAGAGAGAGAGGCTTATCGTAATACGGAAAACAATAGAAAGACTTTTTCTGTTACTTACGATAGTGAAGGTAATCTTATTCCGCTGTCTAAGCGATTTGATGAAACAAACTCAGATGCTCGATATTCTAAGGGGGGAGAGCAGCGTGTATCTAATGAAAACGCTTTGGACGGTGTATCTCCAGAGCAGATAGAGCTTCGCGATGGTCTTGTGGACATTATGCGCGAGGCTGGCATGGACGTAAGCGTGAGCGATGCTGAGGGACAACGTGTGTTAGATTTGGCGCGAGGAGCGATGACTGAAACGGACGCAGTGAGAGAGGAGAGAGTGCTTCAGCAGGTAAACGCGCAATTCAATGCTGAGTTGCAATCCCAAAAAGAGGGGCGATTGAGAAAAGGGCATGTCTACAATTTAGGTATGCCTAGTGCATTTTTGCGCAGTGCTGGTGTTGCAGATTTGCCAATGCAACTAACCGCTCGACGTTTGGCGACTAAAGCTGACAAGGTCTACAAAAACGATCATCCTTTTGATTTGACAGATGTCAAGAATTTGCCAAAAGCTTTGGCTGCACCTATTGCGGTGTTCGACAGTGGAACGGTAGGAGGAACCAAGGTTGTATTAACCGAGTTGGAAGACAGGAAGGGTAATAATTTTGTTGTAATACTGCGCCTTGATGAAATCAAGGGCAAAAAAGCATTAGATGTAAAGGTGAATAGTGTGCGTTCTATTTACCCCAAAGACAACGTACAAGGAATACTAAAATGGATAAATGAAGACCACCTGCTCGTAGCTGTAGACGAAAAAAAAGCTATCAACTGGATTGGCAAACAGCGGTCCAATTCCGCTGACGTTACCAAAACAGCTAATAGCTTTGATGATGCTGCAAAGGTAATAAAAGGTTTTAAGAACCCCAAACTTTCTGGAGAGAATTTGCGCCAACAGCGTAAAAATTCTATTACGGAAGAGATGCAGTTCATCAAAACTAAAGCTCAGTCCGATGGTACGTTTATGCTTGCGCCCAATAGTGAACCAACAAACTTGACGGAGCGTCTGTGGTTGCAAGTGCGCACCGAATCTTTCAAAGAGTGGTTTGGAGATTGGGAGAATGACCCAGAGAATGCTTCTAAGGTTGTGGACGAAAATGGAGAGCCACGAGTGGTGTATCATCAGACAAGCGAACAATTTACGAAGTTTGACTTGTCTATGTCGAGAGTGCAGAGTGACGTACAAGGCTTCTTCTTCTCGAGCGGAACAGAGGATTGGTCTGCGATGGGCGATGAAAAAGATGGCTGTCTTTTTGAATCTGCGAAACCCAGTGGATAAAACCTATTGTCGACCAATCGAAAAAAACTATGCAGGGGTTGCTGCAAGAGAAGACCTCTTAAAGGCAGGTAATGATGGAGCTATTTCTTTCGATGAAGACGAAAGTGAAGAAATTGAGTACTTAGTTCTTTCTCCATCTCAAATCAAGAGTGCTACGGACAATGTGGGTGCTTTTGATAAAGGGAATGATGATATACGTTTTTATCGTGGTCAGCATGGAGAGGTTCGCGGTTTTGCTGTTGGCGGTCGCATTTATCTTGACCCCAAGATGGCGAGTGACGAAACGGCAATCCACGAATACACGCACTTGTGGGCAGATGCTTTGCGCAGAGTGAATCCTGCTGAGTGGGATAATGTAAAAGATTTGCTTCGTGGCACTCCAATTTGGGAGGAAACGAAACGTCTGTATCCCGAATTGGCAGATGATGAAGACGCGTTGGCAGATGAAGTTCTGGCTCAATTCTCTGGTAAACATGGCGCAAAAACGTTTCGCAGAAGCGAGAGAAAAGGCGATGTCTGAAGCAGACGGTGTGTTTGACAAAGCTAAGGTGGCGAGTGTGTTTGACAATGTTCGCCAAGCCTTGAAACGCTTCTGGAAGGGTGTCGCTGACTTTTTGGGCTTGCACTTCACTAGTGCTGAAGAAGTGGCAGACAAAGTGCTTTCTGACTTGCTCAATGGGGTTAATCCGAATGACGTAATTGCAAATACAAAAGATTCTATCCGCGAACAACGCATCGACAAAGATACGCGCGAGGAAATGCAAAGGTCGGTGGATGAACTCCGAGTAGAAGTGCGCGAAGGTTATGAAAAGGCGGTGAAAGACTGGAAGTACAAGATGCAAGAACAGTGGCAAGACAGTATGCTTGCACTTAAAACCCTACAGGATGAACTCGAGAAGAAAGGCGTGAAAAATCGAAGAGTGGGAGAATGCCTATTGGGCAGAGAACCGAATGTCGAGTATGAACGAAGAGGAAATGAAAGCTTATACTCGTGACTACTTCAAACCTATTGTAGCAGCACAAATAGCAGCATCAAAGGCTTTGCCACAAGAACTGACAGACAAACTCAATGCGATGGATGCTCATTTGCGCGAGTTCGACAAAATGGACGCAGAGGAAAAACAACGCAATGCGGTGGACAACTATCTCATGCTCAAACATGGACTTGAGCGAAACCGCGTGCTTGCTATGCGTGACGCGATTGATGCTCAATGGAAGAATCCGAGTGAAGCAAGTAGCGTGTGGAGAGATTACAACGAAGACGCAGGAAACAGAGAAAACCGCCGATTGTTACAGGAAGGCAAACGTAGCTTTGAAGAATTCTTGCAAGTGGACGATGCTATCCGTGCGCACTATGCAGGAGGTGAATATCTAGAAAACAGAAAGAAAGACTACTCTGGTCTTACTTCTATGACCACCGAAGAGCTGGCCGAACTCAAAGACGTAGAAAATGCAGCCTTGCAATTGGTGAAAGAAGCCGAGGATGCGGCAGGGGCTGAGTTGTCTGCGTTGTGGGATAAGGTGAATAAAGCCACTCGTGAAAGCGTGGAGAAACTCTATAAGAGTGGACTTTGACCCCTGCGGCTTATTCGCAGATGACGACAATGTTTCAGTGGTATGTGCCTTTGCGTGGCTTTGCCGAGGAAACGAGCGATGAAGTTTACGACTATGTAGATCAGCGCAATGGAAACGGCATGGGGGCTGTGCTGAAAGGGGCTGATGGTCGTAAGAGCAAAGCCGACAGTCCTATTGCTCATATAGGCAGCATGGCGGAGCGCAGCGTTGTGCAGGGCAATCGCAACTTGATGAAGCAGCATTTTTATCGCATGGTGATGGCTCACCCCAACGATTTGGTTTCAATGGGAGAAATCTATTTGCACCATAACGAGGTGACCGATGAGTGGGAGATGATGACGCCTACGCATTCTCCTAATGCTAGTCCCGAACAGATTGCAGAAGAAACACGCGCCTTTGAAGAGCGCATGCAGGAGCTAGTAAAGGATGACCCAGAGCACTATAAATCACTAAGGGAAAGTCCTGATATGCCGTACCGTGTGTTGGGAAGTAACCTTGGCGAACATCAAGTGTTGGTGAAAGTGCTTGGTCGTGACAAATTGCTCACGGTGAATGGCGACCCACGTGTGGCGCAAGCCGTAAATGGACGCTTTAATCCCGATGCTATCTCCAATGGTTTCTTGAAGCGACTACGCAACCTCAACAACTTCCTTGCGCAAATGGCTACCCAACGAAATCCCGAGTTCATCTTCCGAAACTTGATTCGCGACCGCTTCTATGCCATGGAAGCCGCTCGAGTGAAGGATGGGGCGATTGACCCTCAATATGTGGGTCGTTTGCAGAAGAATTGGATTTCGGCAGTAGGACAAGTCGTAGGTTTGACGGCACGCTACAACAGTGGAACTCTCAACATGAACGATGCGCAAGACCGAATGTTCTACGAATTTATGATGAACGGTGGCGCAACTGGTGTGACGCGATTGTTGAACCCCGAGGAGTATAAAGGTGAGATTGCCGACATTGCGAAAGAGATGCAGCGTGGCGAGTTTCACCCCTGCAAAGGTGGCAAAACTTGTGACGAAATATGTAGACCTCTTTGGCTCTTGCAGTGAAGCCATCACGCGCTTTGCCACTTATCGCACTAGCCGAGAATTGGGGCGCAGCGTGGCGCGCTCTGTGTGGGACGCCAAGGAAATCACCACAAACTTCAACAAGAAGGGGGCAGGCAGCAAGGCTATTCGCAAGGACGATGGACGATGGTTGAGAATGTCGGGCGAGACGGCATCGTTCTTTAAGAACTTCGTCATCTTCACCAATGCCAACGTTCAGGGTTTCCACAACCAGTGGCAGCTTGCCAAGAAAAATCCAAAGCGTTTCATTGCTCACTTCGTGGCTAAGTGGGTGGCTTTGGGCTTCGCAATGCCGCTTATCAATAATTTGCTCGCAGGTCTCTTTGGTGGCGACGACGACCACTATCAAGACCTTCCAGAAACGGCGCGCAGAAATAGCCTCTGTCTCTTTGTGCCTAAGGTGGGTTGGGTGAAAATCCCCCTCGGTTTTGGTTTACGCAGTGCTTATGCCGTGGGCGGTTTGCTGAGCGAGCGGCTCTTCTATCCCAAGGGCGACTACACGTCAATGACGAGAAGTCTCTTTAACATCGCTCTGGACTTGATGCCGCTTAGCATGGGGTCGAGCGAGCAAGACTGGTGGTTGAACGTTGTGCCTAGTTCTCTGCGTCCCCTTGCGGAGAACATCGCCAACAAAGACTGGACTGGGCGTCCCATTGTCAATGAATATACTAACGAGAATTGGCCTGAATATAGACGCGCCAACAATCATACTGGCTACATCTCCATCAAGATAAGCGAGAAGTTGAGCGACTGGACGGGGGGGCGATGAATACACCCCAGGATTTGTCAATCTCAATCCGAGCCAGTTTGAACACATCGCGCTCGGACTCTTGAGCGGTGTCGGCACGCTGGTGGGCAACACCTACGAAACGACCGCCAACTTGATACTAGGCGAAGAACTCGACACGCGCCACATCCCCTTCCTCAAAGATTTCTACAGCACGAGCGGTGGCGTCACGCACACCTCCGCTGTGAAGCGCAACTTCTATGCGCTCAAAGACGAGTATGAGAAGACCAAGGTGCGCGTGCTGGGCTATGAGAGAGAGGAAGCCGACGGCAAGAACGACCCCGAGAGCGTGGCGCGAAGGGTGGACTTCACCCAAAACAGCGCGGACTATAAGCGCTATGAGGTGATGGATGAAGCCGTAAGCGAGGTGAACAGCCTGCGCAACGACCTAAAGGAAGCCACAACCCCCGAAGAGGTGAAGGCTTTGGAAGCCGAAATGCAGCAAGTGATGGAAGATGCCATCAACGATGTGCGCGCCATTAAATAACTAGTGACGAGTGGAGAGGAGGGTTTACCCTCCCTTCTCCGCTACTCACACAAAGCAAAACTATGACTATGCCAGAAACAAAAAAAGGTAAGCGATATGGAGGGCGAGCCAAGGGCACTCCCAACAAGGTGACGGCAGACATGCGCGCCACCATCAAGGGCTTGCTCGATGAATATAGCGGTAGCGGCAAGATGAGCAGCGACTTTCTCACGCTCGACCCCAAAGACCGCTTGATGGTGGCTGAGAAATTGATGCAATATGCCATCCCCAAGCTGCAAGCCACCACAATAGACGTGAGCGAGAATGCTCAAAAAACAATAGAAGACACGTTGTTGGAGTTGTCTCAACTTCCTCCTAGTTAAGATTTACACCCTGCAAGATAGGATTATCGACTATCTTCGCAGGGTGTTATTATTTGATTTACGTATGAAAAGGTTTGACACTTCATGGATTGTGAAATTCGTGAAGTGTTTTTTTTGTCGATAAACATTTATGCGCAGTTTAGCGCGTGCGTGGGTTATTTTCGCGTATGTAGAACTTATAGAACCCAATACAGAAACAGATGGGAGATAATAAAACCCCTGCGATGAGCAAGCGCGAGGCTTTCTTGTCGCGAATGAAAGAGAAGCATCCAGACATCGACTTTGAAGATGAGGACACTAGATATGGTCAATTCTCAGATGACATGGATGCCTTGGAGACCGAGAACTCCACAATGCGCGAAAGAGAAGGGAAGATGACCTCAATGTTCAACTCCCACCCTCAGGCGGCTGCTATGATGGTAGACTGGATGGACGGTGGCGACCCCGTTGTAACGTTGGTGAAGCGTTTTGGACCAGAGTTGCAGGAAGCATTACAAGACCCTGAAAAGCAGGAACAACTTGCTGTAGCACAAAAGGAATACTTGGAGCGTGTAACGAAGGAGAAAGAGCTAGAGGAACAATATCAAGAAAAACCTTTCGGCATCCCTCACAGAACTTGATAAAGTACAAGAAGAGCTTGGACTTACAGATGAAAAAAAGCGGACGAAGCCCTCAAGTTAATCATCAAGATTGCCAACGATGCTATCATGGGTATTTTCTCTCGTGAGAGTTTAGAAATGGTGTTGAAGGCTATTGACTACGACGCAGATGTGGCAGCGGCTGATTACGAAGGGGAGGTTCGAGGGAAAAACACAAAAATCACAGAGAAGCTACGTCAGCGAGATGCTGGCGATGGTGTTCCCGTACTTGGTGGTAAAAGCGCAGGCTCGATGAACGCTGGACCTGTAAACGACATTTTTTAGCCAAGCAGCGATGGCTCGATAGTTTGGGATTGTTTAATTGAAAATATATAGAGAATGGCAGACAACATTAGCGTCAATGTAACAGATAAGACATTGACAACTCAGCCTGGTTCGGTGGGCTTGAACACTCAAGTTCCCGGACAAGCGACAACCGTAAGTGGTGCAGCGGAAGCCACTGGCGGAATTGGCGCTGGTCATTTTGTCGAACGTGACATTGACCAAAATCTACTTAAGTTTTACTCTTCTACACACTTGTATGACTTGGCTCTGACTGCAAAGAATGTTCCAGTATCCTCTCCAGAGGTGGAACATTACATGATTGACGACCAACGTCCGTTCCTCACTGTGAAGACGAAGTTGGAGGAGAGTTCAGCCGCACAAGTAACCCTTCCTCTTGAAGCTAGAGATGCAAACTTTGCTCGTCCTTATTCTACGCTTCTCGTCCCCAGTGTCGCAGGATATGCTCCTGACGGTAGAACCAGAACTCCTGGTTACCCTTTGATGCTTCTTGTTAAGGGTATTTCAGATGAAACTGGTAACCCCATTGTTCATGCGATGAACGGCAAGAAGACTAATCCTAGCGACGAGATTAGTACTGTTCCAGAAATTCCTGCAGGAGCGAAAGCCTACTTGTTAAGCACTGCGCTTTACGAAACTCAGAAGGAAGTAGACCCTGACTTGTTCCTTCCTGCTCCTACCAATGTCTATCTGCAAAGCGTGGGTTCAACAATATCATTTCAGACTATTACGAGGCACAGAAGAAGCGCATCCCTTTCACAAAGGCATTGATTGCAGAGCAAGCTATCCTTAATTTCAAACGCAAGGGAAATCGCACCTTCTGGGCGGGTCGCGCTGGAAAAATCAAAGTGGACACCCCTAAGGTTGGTATGCAGATTTTGTACACTACGGAAGGAATTCGTTGGCAAATGAAGCGTGAATTGCGCCACGTAGGCAAGTGGACGATTGAGGACTTTATTGCGCTTGCTAAAATGTTCTACACAGGAAATGATAAGCCAGAGTCTTGTATTGCCCTCGTGGGTAAGAATTTGCTGGAAAGCATTCAATGCATCGACTACTCAAAGCATCCTGAGGTAAAAATCTCCACAAAGGAACATAAGGCTGGATGGAAGGTTACTTCTATTCAAACAGTGTTTGGTGACATCGATTTGAAGTATGAACCAGTTCTTGATGAGCTTGGTTGGTCCAATAGTGGTGCTTTGATCAGCCTTGACCACTTGGTTCGTTACGTTCGCACTAGTGAAAAGAGTTTCGATGAAAACATTGAAGGCGAAGAAGCAAAGCGTAGTGGCGTGATTGTCTGGGATGCTGTTGCCCTGAAGGGTAATTGTCATATCTGGGTTGATGGAGAAGGCGTGACAACTCCTATGGATGGAGTCCAGAATATCGACATCTGGCGCGATAGCACAGCTCCTAAGGGTAAAGACCTTGTTGTAGGTCGCATTTACTACCTCCAACAGCCCGTTGCAGAAATCAACGCTACCGCAGCTGAAGGTCAGATGTGGCAGTGGACTGGCACTGTGTGGAAGGAAGTCAGAGGTGATTTCCAAGGTTAGTGTAGGCTTTCCTTGAGTAGAACTAATGACATTGACAGCCGCGAGTTCATCGTGATATATTCGGGGGACTCGCGGCTATATTAAATCGTTTATATGAAATCATTAAAAGTATATGGAGCCCCAGGTCTCCTAGAATGGAATGTTTGCCTTGGCGATAGTGGCGTTCGCTTGCATCTGCACTTCGACCACGGTTCTCAAAGCGCATTTGGCGCATCTCCTGCGGAATATAGAACCGATAGCAAGTTCAACCAAACTATCATTGAGCAGTCCAGTTACTTCAAGGAGGGTCGAATTGTGCTTCTCGATGAGGTTGTTCTTGAGGAGGAAGAGAACGACAGCTCTGTGTCTTCTTTTGCCGAAAGTGAAGAGCAAGCATCGGAAGCTCAAGAAGAAGCTCAGCCCAAGTTGGCAATGAAAATGAGTTTCCCCTCTGTAGACGATGCACGAGAATACGCTGTTGAAAAGCTGGGTGTTGCTGCTTCGTCTGTGCGCAGTCGTGCGGCTTTGGAAAAGGCACTTGCTGACGCAGGGGTGGTGTTTGAAATTCAGTAAAAAAGAATAGAGATGCAGTTGAGCCTAAAGCAACTTGTCCGCGATGTGCGCGTGGCGATGGATGAAAACGTGACTGACGATGGTCTTCAGTTTCTGCGTGAGGTGAACACTTTGACGTTAGACGAGGTGATACGTCACCAAGTGGAGGCGGCTGCGCAGCTTGTCCTATCTCGTGCCGATGTGCGATATTTGGAGGGCGGAAAGTCGTTTTTAGGCGCTGCTGTGTCAAGGATGGAGCGTGGAGTGGGTCGCGTTCAGCTCCCTGCGGATTATCTTCGTTTCTTGTATTTCCGAATGTCTGATTGGGACTATGGTGTGACAGACTACATCACCCCCGATGATGCGCTCTATCCACAGCAGTTTAGCAGATGGGCAGGGGTGAGGGGGAATCGTCATCGACCTATTGTGGCTATTGTGCCTTGCGAAGATGGTATGTGCGTGGAATACTTTACCTCTAACGGCAGTGTGGCAGATGCGCGTTATGTGGGCATGCCTCGCTTGCAAGGCGCAGAAGATGATTGTACCTTAGACTTCCCCTCTATGCTTAAGCACGCTTTAATCTACATGACCGCCTCTTTGTCTTGCCAAAAGCTAGGTCAGGCGAGCGAAGCGGAGGCTCTTTCATTGAGCGCGAATGCCTTGATGGGCGGAGGGCTTAATCCTGTCCGTTCGCGTCCTGCGGCAATTCCACCCAATGTTGCTGCACCAGAAGAAGTACAACTATCATAAATTTTTAGAAGATGGCTGACACGTGCCCTATAGATAAGCCCTGCGAATGCTTGGATAGTCGGAGGGACTTCCCGAGCGAGGTGGGGGGGCGATGTGGTGATTCGTGGCAACCTCACGGTGTTTGGGGCGGTGGGGGGGCTGCGCAGGTGCATTTGGTGAACACTGATGCCTATGGAAGACCCTATTGTGTCGATAGTCGACCGAGGGGCTTGGCGGAAAGATGCGCTGTATTACCACGCTGCGATGAACCCCGATAGTGGTGTCTTGGAAACATCGGACGTGTGGCACTATGGTTGTCGGTGGCGGTGCATGAAGACGGGCACGCGAGCTGAGCCGAAGTGGAACTCTCCAGACTGGCTGATGATAGAGGGTGATGCGCGCTTGGAGGTGGGGTTTGAGGAGAAGGAGCAACTCTATGATTTGGACCACTTTGAAGCAACACTCACGCTTACCGTTCGGCTGTATGGTAGAGAGATTGTGGATGAGCTTCCGCAAGGTGCTATTCGCTGGTCGCGCTATTCGGAGAGTTCGACCACTGGCGCGCGAGAAGCGAGCGATGCGGTGTGGAATGCGCGGAATCAACACGCAGGGAAATCCATAACGCTGGGCATCGAAGACTTGGATTTGGAAGAAGGTCAGATGCCACAGCTGATAAGGTTCACTGCAACAGTGCGAGTGGATATGGGCAGCGAAGAAAAGCCCCAATTAAGAAACGTGAGTTTCCAATACTAGAAGTATGGCAGTACAACATTTTGACATAATAAGAAAGCCTTTTTCCTTCCGTGAGGGAATTGTGGTGACGAGCAGTGTGACCGACCAACAACTCTATGATGGTGCGGTGCACACTCCTGATTACACCCTTGCTCCGCTTGTGTTGTCGCCTTATGTCAATGTGAGCGACCAAGAGGGCGATGTGAGTGGAAATGCTTTGTCGCGCTTGACCAACTTGAAGTGGACGCTTGTAGAGGTGGGAGGTCGCAAACGCGAGATTCCCTCTAGTGGAGACGCTTATTTTAGTTGGGAGAAGGCAGGCGGTGAGAATGCTGGTCGTCTGAAGGTGATGCAAAATGCAATGCCCGAGAGCGCGTTGACGCTTGTATTCGAGGCAGATCATGTAGACAAAAGAACGCTTGATGTTCACCACGTGCAAATTTCTCACGTGGTGAGATGCCGAACGCAGCTGCTGCCCCTCCAACCCTTCTTTTAGACATCGCTCCTCAGTCTTTTTATAACCCGCTGAGAGATGAACCCGCTGTGGAGGTGCATCCTACTTTGGTGGTGAGTGGTCAAACTATGAACCAGTCAGACTTAGAAACTAAGTGGGAAGTGCAAATCGCAGGGGCGAGAATGGATGACGCTCCTATTTTTGTGGAATGGAACCACTCGTCCGTGAAAAGAGGGGTTGTTGCCTTGTCTGCAGAGGGTGTGCTTAGTGTTCATCGGTCTAAGGTGACGAAGGTGATAACAATTAGATGTCGCTGTCGAAAGAAGGGCACTTCAGTTTGGACTGATAGAATTTTCAGCATCACTCGTAGAATCCCATTTTTGAAAGACCCTTACTTTACTGCGGTCCCAACTAACGTCAGCAGGCAACAATACTATTTGAATCCTCGGGCAGTGGTGGAGGATACGTCTGGCGTTGTGCCGAACCCTGACAGGGTGTTGTCTTTTGACTGGTGGACACAGCGCGGCACGGCAGATGGAGGTGCGACTTGGGAATTGCACGATGAGCACACCTCCACTCCAACAATACCTACGAATTTCATTGACCCAATATACGGTGGCAACCTCCGCTTAGACTGGAGAGATAAAGGCGCAACAGATTAAAACGAATAGAACATGGCTTTTTACATCAAAGTATCGAAGATGGAAGCGGAGAAACGCAATCTCTGCGAACTGAGGAATACGACTTCTGACGGTTGTTACTTGCTTTGGCAGGAAGACTTGCGAGGAGATTGTCCCTCGATGGAGGAGGAGGAACTTCGCAGAGTTGTGGGGGCGCTGGGCGGTTTGGTGCTCAATCCTCAAGAGGCGCGCGAAGAACGTGTGGGGGCTAGCAGTCGTGCTTTGCCCAAGGTGAATGTTAGTGCTGCTTCTCAGCCTAATACATCAGCGACTTCTGCGGATGGGCATCCCGACACAGTATCGCACGAAGTGACTGAAGGTGGAGAGAACGCAAACGAACACAAACGAGGAGGGACGATAATGGCTACAGCGAGTGCATCAAGAACGATTAAGGTGATAGACCGCGGTGCAACTTTCACTTGTTTCATCTATTCGCCATCTGGTGATGTGTTTCAAGAATACGATGGCGATGCTTGCTATCCCAACTTTGAAGCGTCGAACCTGCAGCAGGAGGACAAGCCAAAGTTAATGCTCATTGTGACTTCCTCTCGCGCTTCTGAAGGTGTGATTTCTGTTTCTCGAAATGATACAGAATTTTTCTTCAATGGTCAGAAAATCCAATTTGGAAGCAACCTTATTTCCTCGGGATTGGTGGGGAATGTCATCTTAGACAACAGTGTGAGTGGTGCATTCCAAATCGTGGAAGAGGAGAACGAACAGCACAAGCGTGTCATCGGATTGCGGATTCTGAAGAATCTCGTTCCTATTAGCGGACGTGCGAGTATCTCTATCACAATGAAAGCGCGTGTGGTGGTTGGCACTCACGCGGATGTGGTGCAAGCGACTTACACAATTCCTATCACCCCCTATACTGGCGCATCCTACAAAGTTGTGATTGCTCCTGGCAATTTAGGAAATTACCTTATTGCTTCAAAAGGAGAGACGTGCCGTTTGCGCGCAGTCGTTTACAAGCAAGGTGTAGAAGTTAAGGACAACGACTTTACCTATACTTGGCAACGCGTTACGGCAAATGGTTGGGAAGTCTTTAATGGGCTGCAGAATAGCAAGTCCAAGGAAATTGACGTGCGAGATACAGACGTGGAGACGCAGGGCATGTTTCGTGTGTTGGTACACAAAGGCAGCAGTTTTATTGGGAGCGATGTAGAGATGGTGCTTGATGTGAGCGACCCTTACGAGATTGTTTGCAATCCCAATCGCGATGAGGTTATTGACCTTGCAGACCCTACAAAACAAAAGATAGTCTATAGTCCCAAAGTAGTGACCCGCGGTAGCACGTCTGGTGTGCCAGGTTATACGTTTCGTTTCTTGCTGATGGATGGCTCGGGCAATCCTCTAAACAAAAGCGGACGACACTATTTCAGACACAGACTTCACAAGGCGTTCTAAGAGTTTTTGAAGTACTGCTTTCTCATGCACAGCAATCGGGTGGTGATATGGTATTGAATATCATTGCAGAAAAAAAGAATAATATGGGACTTTCATCTTCTCGAAATATACAAGTCGTTCGTGCTGCTCGTGGAATAGAGCGTATAGAGATTTACTATGTGACCACTCGGATGTCTGAGGGGTTGACGGCTGGCGCTATAACTTCTGATGGGCGCGCTTGGTATCGAGAGAAATTCCATGCTCCTACTGAAGCATATCCCTATGCTTGGCGGTATAGTAAGACCTATTTCTCCGATGGCACTACTCAAAATTCTCCGTGTGAGTTGATTGGGGCTTATCAATCTGGAGTTAACCGCAATTTGTTGGATGATACAGATTTTCTAAGCGACAGCCAAATGGGGGCATGGAGCATTCAGTCTGTTTATGCTATCAAGGAGGAAAACCCTACCTCTACAGACAACCCTAATGAAAAGCCTGGCACTACGGATAAACCTAATGTAAAACCTATCCTTACAGATAAGCCTAAGTTGATAGGAGTTCAGGGGGCATTTAATGGTAGAAAGCAATTTAAGGGGCAGAATTACTACTCGTCTATGATTGCAGAGCCATCGTCACGTGTGTACTATCGCGAAATACTGCAACAAGAATTATTCTCCTCTAATGGGCTGTTTTCTCGAATCGAAAAGAACTCGTGGTATACTCTTAGTTTTTGGGCAAAAGGAACTGGGTATAATTACAGCGAAATGCACTTGACAACCTATCTTTATCCGAATCTTATAAACCCTAGTGAAAAAGCGATTGTTAATGGTAATTTCGTAAAGCTCCCTGGGGATGGCTATGTAGACTGGCAGCTCACTCGCGATTGGCAGTTCTTTACACTAACCTTTAAGACTGGTTCATTGGCTGGGAATGACATTAGAAATCTGTTGTTCCGTGTGTTCCCCCTTGAGTATCGTAGAGAGCGTGAAGTTCATATTTGTATGCCTAAATTAGAGGTAGGCATTGTTGCTACGCCCTATGTAGCGAGTTCTAGGAGTTATGGTGTGACAGCGCGCTATGGTGACTGGCGTGTGTTGTCGAATTATATGGCAGGTCGCGCAGGCGATTTGTATCATGATATAGTTTCTTACAAAGGTAAATATTATGAATGCCTTGTTTCTCACACTTCAGACGCGAACAATTCTCCAGATAAAGCTCCGAGAATATGGAGAGAAGGCGAACAAAGAGAGTTTACAGCTACGAATCTGTTTTTGCGAAAAAGACTTTCATCGAGAACGCAGTAGTTCGGCATCTTACGACGGATGTGGTTGGCGAGGAGCGCATAGTGGCGAGTGGAAGTAATTTTTCTATATTCGGCAAAGGTATGGATTTTCCGAGTATCGTGATAGGTTACGAAAAGGATGAAAGAGAAACGGGTGAACTTGACGAGAAGGGGCAAAAGAAAAAGGTGGTCGTTAGTTCTGTTCCTGTTCTTCGATTCCAAGATGGCAATACTGGCGAACCGTTGTATGACTTAGGTCCTAATGGAATGTTGTTTAATAACTCTAAGAGTGTTCCTCACAGTTGGCAGTCTCTCTCCCTTATTCGTTTGACCGAAAAGACTACGGTGCAATCTTTAGTGAGATGGGTAGTTGGTGAAATAAATAAAGACTTAAACTCCCGTGTTTATGTGGACAACCACGCTACGGACTTCCCCAGTAGAGACTTCGACTATGGAAAGTATGATGGAGATGGGAATCTGCTAACCTCGGATACGATGTATGAGCGTTTTGCAAATTCTCATTCTATTAAGTTGGGGTATGGCGCAATTTTCCACGAGGGGTATTCGGTTCTTTCAAATGGCTCTGGAAGGAGTGGGAAAAAATACAAACTATCTAATGACAGTTTGCCTGATGATGTCTATGACGGTCGTGCTTTCGAGTTTGACCCCAATACTGTTCAAGAACGCAGTGAGGAGGGATGGAAAACACTCTCCCCTGAAGAGTTATACAAAGCTGTGTCTCTCCCTGTCATAGACGATAATGGTCACCGTGCTGTGGTGTTGCATGGATGGTACTGTTCAAGACGTCAAATACCACGACGAGAAGAGTATTGCACCTATCCGACGACACTACGTGAAGAACCTGTCTATGGTATTGAAATCGTGCGATATGATGAAGGGTATATCGTAGAGCGCAAAAATATCTATTACAGTGATAGTGCGCAAGATAAAGGGCTTTATACAGGAGTTCCTAGGGCTGCCGTATTACTCGATTGGATGGAGCATGCAGATGTTCCGTTGTGGGAAGCGGATACTATTAGCTTGAGGAATGAAGAGTGGCGAAGGAGATGGGGTTTAGGATATTAAAATCTAGGTTATATGAAAGAGTACAGAATACGTATAAACCCTTCTAGGGTCTTGGATGAGGTAAGCGAAAGTTCCGCTTATATTGGTGCCAAGTCTTCAGAGTATGAACGAGTGGGTATTTTGCAAGATGACGCAGACTTCCTAAAGAAACACTTTGATTCTTCTGCATTGTACTTCGTCAATGCTCTGAAAGACGTGATTTCAGAATCGTGGTCTCAAGAAGAAGATAGTGGGATGTGTAGTTTGGGGATTAGTTTGCCCGATGCATTCCCACGTGAACTGTCTTCTGAATTGGAACGGCACGCAAATGCCTATTTCGTCAATGATGTGCTAGCGCGTTGGTTGGTGATACTTTCAAGAACTGACGCAGCATATTATAAATCGCAAGCAGAATTAGAATTAAACTCTCTGCGTGAGCAGGTGTATAGCAAGACGCGTCCTCGTAGAGAGTGGTTCAAACAAAAATAAAAAGCAATGGCGAAAAAAGATATTACTATTACGATTTCGATGCCCGACGTGGTGTTTGAGGTCTATAACGACAGTTATCTTACGGGAAAAAGCCGAGTGTATGAAGGTCGTCCAGATTTGATTGCAGCAATGCAAGCTGATGAAGACGAAGACGATGTGGGTCATATCCAACGTAGTGTGTCTTCTGCGTGGTCAAAGCTGAAGTTGGCTCTTTCAGAATACTTGGTGGATGGTGGAACTTCGGCAAACAACGGACTGTTAGATATTAAGTCTACGCAGACACTTAGTTTATCAATGCCTTCAAACTTTAATGAAAGTGCGCGTAGTGCTATTGCGGATTGCATTCATCGTTACTTAGTCTACTCTTCACTTTTCGAGTGGTTTTTGGTAACGAACAAGACAGATGCGAAAGAATATGGAGAAATGGCAAATGGAGAACTTGTGTTATTGCAAGCAGCCCTCGCAAAGCGTGTGCGTCCCCAGCGAGGTTAGTTCGTGTTGTGGAGGTTGTGCCGATAGGTATCGCACAGAAAATGCGACAAGCGTTCAGCAGTTGAGGTTCTCTTTTAAGAACCTACTGTATAGCATAGAGAATCTTGCTTACGTTGAGGGTGATGTGATGCAGTTGCCGTTAGATCATGAACACGCAAGGCATCCAGTTATTGATGTGGGGCAAGATGGTAACAGAGACCGCGTTCGTAGGGTGCTTGACTTAGCGTTTGCGGAAGTTACTGATGCTTTATTCCCTTATACTAAGCGTAGACTGGAAGAAGGCGCAGTGCAGCGTGATGACCTAGTAGAAACAGACGAATATGTTTTGGAGTTGTCAGTACCTATTGAGTTTCTGAAACAACTCTTTTGTATTTGGAGCGTTTGATACACGAATACGCAGTTGCTTGTGTCTTGTCTGATTGGATGGCTATCACCAACCCGAGTGCAAGAGAGAGATGGGAAGTGCGTAAGGTGGAAGTCTTAGCAGGCATAAGAGATAATTTGGGTGGTCGTATGAGAAAGCGCAGACGCAAGCCCAGTGTTTTTTAATTCAAAATTTATATAGAGATGTACGAAGAAAGAGGTAATACGTTGCCCGATGGTCGTATCGAGGTCATTGTGAGTGACCCATCTACGGGACAAGAGGTGGTGAGATACTACAGTCCAGGGGCGGAACCCAAGGTGAGTTTGGGTGACCTAGTGTTGAAGGGTGGTTTTTTGCGTGAAGAACTAATGCCCTCTAGCGTTGCAAAGAAGGGTGATTTAACTCCATTGGCAACTAAGGAAGAGCTGCGAACTGCGACGAATGGATTGTTGGCTCGCTCAGAAGTGATGGAAGGTGATAAGATTAAATCATCTTTGCTTCCAGTTGGCAACGTCACTACAGCTGATGGCAGTAGTCTTTTGGGCTCTGATGGGAAGATTAGACATGACTTGCTACCCGAAGGCGCAGGCGGTAGCGCGGAGGGTGGAAGCGTTGATTTGCTACCCCTAGAAAAGCGCGTGGCAGCTTTGGAGAACGCGCCAAAGGTGGCAGACAAGTCGCAGGAGGTGACAGCGTTGCAAGGGGAGGTTTCTACTTTGCAAGGCGGTATTTCTACTTTGCAAGGGGCAGTGTCGGAACACGCTACGAACATTGCAAGTAACGACAGACGTATTACGGCACTAGAAAGCAGACCAGCCCCCGAGAGTGTGAACTTGCAGCCCCTCAACGAGCGCGTGACAGCGTTAGAAGGGAAGGCTAACATATTGGGAGAGGACGGCAAAGTGAAGTCTGACCTTTTGCCCGATAGTTGTAAGGGTGAACATTGCGAAGCGCAGCCGTTACCTAGTGATGTGGTAAGAACCGCGGACATTGAGAACGTGGTGAGAAAGTCGGAACTTTTCGACACGGCACACAATATGATTTGCCCGAACTTATTCCCGAAGCGGAGGTGGCTGTGAAGTGGTTGAAGGGCAAGGGACGACCCGACAACCCCGAAACAACGGAAGGCGCGATTGTGGGAGATGAAGCGGAATGCACGCGCTATCTCTCCACGGATGGTGCAGGCACAGGCGCGTGGGAATGGGAAAAACGCGGTGGAGTTTGGCACGTGGTGAGAGGTGATACTGGCTGGAGAGAGATTGAAAACCCTCAAACGTATTTCGGAAAAATCAGACTGCGTAGAGTGGATGACAGAATTTCGTTGGAATTTGGAGGAGGTCAATTCGATAGCTTTGGAGTAGTAAAACTTTCTAAATCGGCACAATCCCCCTACCCCGAAGATAAAAGATTCCGTGCCAGAATTTTACAACTTCCCGCCGGTTGGCGCTCCTGCACAAACGCCATCAATCAAATCTTTGACGACACTGCGCGCGCGCAAATCGGTATGGTTGTTATTGGAGGAATGCGTGATGGTGCAGGGAATGTCGACATGCGCTTTGCGACCACGGTGGACAGAGAAACAGACTTGAAACTTTTGCGTGTGGGTATTGTGACATTCCCAACAGTAGACGAGTGGCCTACATCTTTGATAGGTGTTGCGTCCGAAATGTGTCCCGTATAATTTGACCAGAGATGAATGAAGTATTGAAGACTTTCGTCACGCATTGTGGCAGGTATTGTGTGAGCATGTTTGGGGCTTTGGTTGCGCTTCTGCAGCCGACATTGCCTTTCATCGTGATTTGCACAATCGCCATACTGTTTGACTGCTATACGGCTTGGTCGTTATCACGACGAGTCAAGAAGAAGCACCCCGAAGCTAATGATGGAAAGTTCAAATCTAGGTATGCAGGTAGAGTGTTTGTAACGCTTATAAAGGTGTACTCCGTGACCGTCCTTGCATATCTGATGGAAACCTATATCTTCGAGGGATTGCCCGTGAAGTTGACAAACGTTGTAGCTGGAGCAGTGTGTTTTTGGCAATTTTGGTCGATGTTGGAAAATGAAAGCTCGTGCAACGATGCTAAGTGGGCGAAGATAGCGCAGCGCATTCTTGTCGATAAGACGGCGAGACACTTTGACATTGACTTAGACGAACTAAAAGAAAAGAAAGAAGGAGAATCCGAATAACACAACAGAGTAAGGGGCGCGGAAACCTAACAACCGCGCCCCGAACTTAAAAGAAAGAATAAAAATGAACATATACCTAAGACGAATCGCAAAACGCGATACCTATACAATCGGGCAATTAGAAATCGCAGGGCAAAAAGTTTGCGATACGCTCGAAGACAAAGATAGAGGGCTAACCGATAGACAGCCCGAGGACGTTATTAAGCGCATCAAAGTGCACGGCGAGACGGCAATCCCCACTGGTACGTATCGCGTGGACATGGACAGCGTAAGCCCCCGATTTGGGCGCAACCCCTACTATCAGAAAGTGTGCGGTGGCAAGTTACCGCGCCTTGTGGGTGTGAAGGGCTTTGCTGGTGTGCTTATCCACGCAGGCAACACGGCAGCCGACACGCACGGCTGCATTCTTGTGGGAGAGAATAAGGAGAAAGGGAAGGTGGTGAATAGTCGCGCGACCTTTGAAAAACTCTACAAGATGATGCACGAAGCGCAAAAAGAAGGGGGAGGAGATAACGGTGACGATTGTGTAAAAAGGAAAAGCGACCAAGTAAAAACTTAGTCGCTTGAAGAATGAGAACCGCTTTCTGCGTGTGATTGCTTAATCGACTTTTTTTCGCCATAGTGTTGTAGGGTTTTGATATATGCTTTTCTAGCGTCCTTTCTCAAGGCAAGCGCATCTTGCATCAAGGCTTGTTTGTCGGTACGACGGCTGTAACTCTCTACTTCTTTTTCTAAGTTTTTGCATCGTTGGAGAAGTTGTATTTTTCAGCACGTGAGTACTGACCAATAGCACAAAAATCCACCTAGCAAGAGGTGGATAATACGAGGTAAGTACTTCATAATTTGGACTGTTGTGTTGATACTCTATTTTTAGTTCGGCAAAGGTAGTAACTTTCCCCAAAAAAAACAGACAAGAGTATGGCGTGGAAGTTGTATATGAAAAGGACGTGTAGGTAAAGAAAAAGGAACGCCCTACCGCGTTCCTTGGAGGTGCTAACAAACTTGGTTAGTCGTCTACTTCGAAGACAAAGACCCCTCCATCTTTTTTGTAGACACGCTTACCACTTTTCGTTGTAATGAAACGTGTAAACACTAAACGTTTGCCAGCAGATGTACATTCATTCGTTTGCATTAAAGCTACACCTCCTTTCTTTTTGCTGATTCCAACGTTAGAAACAGCTCTAATCTTCCACACCAATTGTCCGTAAGTGCAGAAGAAAAGCCCTTTGCAGTAGGGCATCGGGCTTTATTCTTTCGCGGAGCAGCGGAAAGTGGACAATTTGCAGGAGGTGCAGCTCAACGAATAAATGTACGCTGCAAAAGTACGCACAAAACCATTCCCATCCAAATTATAGATGCACAAAGTTTTATCGATTTTATCTATAACTATAATGATACGATATTTTCTCACCGCTTTGTTTGCTATCATCCTAGCAAGCTGCACGACCTCAAAAGAGATAACGCGCACCATCACCAAGCATGACACGCTGAGAGTGACACAGCGCGACACAATCCGTCAAATCAAGCTGCACCGCGATAGCATCGTCATCCGCGATAGTATCTACACGGAGGGCACAACTCTCATCAAAGAGCGATGGCGCGAGCGTTGGCACATTCGCCACGACACACTGCGCATCTCCAGAGTAGACACTATCTACCAAGCCAAGCACAGCACCGACAAGGCGCGCAAGCTCGTCACGCGCCATCCGTGGTACTATGGACCTTTGCCACTTTTGGGTATCGCAGCACTCATCGCAGGTGGTGTCTGGTCTTTAGCGAAAGTATATAGACGATTCTAGAATAGAAAATTCTTCTGTTATGATACAAGATATTCAATTCCGAGGATATACTATTACCCCACCAGAGTTGGTTTGCCCAGATGGGGAACTATTGTTCTCTGAGTCATTATCCAACGATGGTTCGGGTCTTTCCCCTATTTTGCCACCTAGTGAGATAGCGTCGTTAAGCCCTAACGATGATATTCTGTTTATGCATCAAGTGCCCAATCAGAAAAATCTCATACTATGGAGTGGGGGCGGATTGTATTGGGTTCCCTATAGTGAGTTGCATCAAGTGGGTTCGAGGCGTTTGCCTTTAGGCGTTTCGGCAGACGAAGTTAAGCAGGTGCTCGCCGTGGGTAATGTGTTGATGGTACTCAAAGGTTCAGGCATAGAATACCTGCTTTGGTCAAATGAGGGCTATAAAGTATTGGGCAATCACTTACCAGAAGTGCGGTTGAAGTTTGGACTGAAAGGGGAATGGGTTTACCGAAAGGTGTCTTTGAATCTTGCGCCCGAAGGGTTGAATCACTCAATGGCTGAGGCTGTAAAAATGGTGGCAGAAGAAGGAGTAGGCAAGGGACGGTTCATTTATCCCTTCTTTGTGCGCTATGCGCTTCGACTGTATGATGGCAGTTTGGTTCATCATTCCGCTCCTATTTTAATGCAGACGACTTCAGGGGTGATGCCTATTATTTCAGAAGATGGCAGTAGTATGGCTTGTTTAACGCATAGTTTGTGTTTGGTGTCTGCCACTGGTGTTGATGGGTTAGAGCGTTGGTCGGATATTGTAAAGAGTGTAGATGTTTTTGTTTCAAAGGGTGTGTATACCTTTGACCAAAATGGGCAAAAGTACAGCGATGTTCCTACTGGTGAAAAAAGCCTTGGCGAGACGACTTCTCTAATTCACGAGCTTTTGATTGATGCGAATCCAGTTTATTATACCCGAAGAGTGTCGCCTTATGCTAGTAAAGTAGGTAAGCAGTTGCCTACGTTTGATACAAAATATATTGGTGCTCAGCTCTCTCAAACATCGACTTACTATTATCTAGCATCGTTCTCCATTTCTGATCTGAAGCAAACAGAGCGCGACATAGAAATTCCTAGGGGATATTTAGAGGCTTTGGTAAATAGGGAAACTCTTACAGATGATTATGATTCGCACGATGCTTTAGTTCCTTCTGTTGGCTTTGCTTTCAATTCAAGACTTAATCTTTCAAATCTAAAAAAGCGCATATTTCACGGCTTCGGTTGGGAGAGGGCTTTTGAAGCACTGGAGACAACGACCATCACTTCTCGTCGAGGCAATATGGAATTTTCTACTATTATTGGCGCAGTAGATAAAGTGTATGATATGCACATCGACTACTATATTCGTCAGGGTGGAAAGGAGTATGAATTTGAAGTGGATTGTGGTAAGATTACTAGCGGAATGCCTCTTCCCTTTTTGTATCATCCCAATCGGAATGTTTATAAGGCTGAGGTCTCCGTTTCAAGGTTTGGTTCTGAGTCTTATTTCATGTCCGTAAAGATGTCTGGGCACCCATTTTTGAATGGTTCTTATGCTTGGTTAGGGTTTGATTGCACCATCAAGAACGAACGTCTATTTACCCCGACGCATAAAACAATTCCTAATTCGGATGATGTTGTGGAATTACCCAACAAGTTGTACACATCGGAGGTGAACAACCCTTTTTTCTTTGAATCAGGAAGGATAAATACTTTGGGCAGTGGTGAAATAGTAGGATTATCAGCTGCTGTTCGCGCATTGAGCGAGGGGCAGTATGGTCAATTCCCAGTGTATGCTTTTACCACCGAAGGGGTGTGGGCTTTGCAAACATTGAGTAATGGGGCTTTGAGCTCTAAGCAGCCCGTATGTCGAGATGTGTGTACGAATCCAGAATCTATTACCCAAATAGATGATGCTGTGTTGTTCGTTTCGGAGCGTGGGTTGATGTTGTTGTCTGGTTCTCGTTGTGTTTGCATTTCTGATGCTATATTCAGTAGAAAGCGAGGGGGGATGTTTGGTCTTCCCAAGCTGGAGGCTTTGTTGAAAAAAAATAGCGAAGATGTTGTTTCTAGTTTGCCGACTATTGAACCCTTGCTGGACTATCTTAAAACAGCCCGTATCCTCTATGATTATGTCAATCAGCGCGTCATTGTATTTAAGCCTGCATCGGGAGAAGGAGGGAATTATGCCTATGTTTATAGCCTTGCATCTCGTCAATGGTCTTTCCTCAGTCATGAATTAACGCGTCCTATTAAACTCTATCCTTATGCACTTGCGATGGATAGGCGGGGAAAGATATTGGATTATGGAAAGCCTCAGCTTAATGCAGATGGGAGCAATCCTGCGTCAGGTGTAGGCAGTCGCGTAGAATTAAAACCTAGCAATGGTGGGAAGGTAGATGTTGCTACTCCGATTATGGTTGGTGGTTGGTTCGTAACACGAGCGTTGAAATTCGGTGCTGGTGAAATACTTAAAACAGTTCGTACTCTTATCGTCCGTGGTAGCTTTGAGCGCGGTGCTGTTAGAGCGATGTTGTGGGGCAGCCGCGATTTAAGGAACTGGTTTGCGATTGCAGCAAGTGCAGATGGGGTGATTCGAGGTATAAGCGGAACTCCTTATAAGTATTTCAGAGTAGGGGTGAAATGTGACCTTGGCGCGGAGGACTATATAACGGGCTGTACTATAGAATTCGAACCACGCCACAGAGATAGACTTCGATAAATGTTTATGTGCCCTAGACTCGATTGGTTGTCTATATTTGTATAAACGAATTATTATGCCTCAAATACTACTCAATAAAAAGCGCGTTGCCCCCACGAAGGAGAAGCGCGAAAAGCGAAAGACGACTGTGTTTCCAGCCTCTCAACATCTAGGGATGGAAGTTTTGGCTGAGGCAGAACGTCATTGGCTTGCTATGGATAAATTCCGCAGGGACAGAGAGCGCAACAAGCGTTATTGCTATGGTGACCAGTGGAAAGATTTGGTGTGTGTCGATGGACGGACAATGACTGAAGAGCAATATCTCAAGGAACAAGGGACCGTGCCTTTGAAAAACAACCTAATTAGACGACTGGTTCGCAGTGTGCTTGGTGTATGGCGCAGTCAAAGTAAAGAACCTACTTGCTACGCACGTGACCGCGACGAACAGAAACTCGGAGAGACGATGAGCGGAGTGTTGCAATACAACATGCAGCTAAATCGAATGGATGAAATGTTGGGGCGCGCGATGGAAGAATTTCTTATCAGTGGTTTAGTAGTTCAGAGAAAGTACTACGGCTGGAAGAATGACAAAGAAGATTGTTGGACGGATGCCGTTCCACCGAACAATTTCTTCATAGATGCCAACATGCGCGACTTTCGTGGTTGGGACTGTTCTATTGTAGGGGAAATCCACGATGTGAGTTCCTTCTTTGTGTGCTAGGTTTGCGCAAGACCCCAAAGCGGTAGACTCTCTGCGAGAGATTTATGTAGGTGCATCGGATAGAACATCTTTGCAAACATTCCTAGCAAGCACATTCGGAGAAAGTAACTATGGCAATCTTTCGTTTTACGCTCCATCGGATAGTGGTTTGTGTCGTGTGATTGAAGTCTGGCGCAAAGAGACTAAGTCGCGCTTTCGTTGTCACGACGTTAATAACGGAGACGTCTATAAGATAGAAATAGACGACTATGCAGAACTTGTAGAAAAAATAAATAAGGCTCGTCTGGCTCAAGCTGCAGAGGCAGGGATGAGTAAAGACGAAGTGTCTCTTATTGAAGCAGAATGGTTCGTTGATGAGTTTTGGCACTATTACTATTTATCTCCCTTTGGGGATATAATTGAAGCAGGTGAGACTCCATACGAACATAAAGGGCATCCCTATGTGTTCAAGGCTTATCCTTTCATTGATGGCGAAATACATTCGTTTGTCGGAGATGTCGTAGATCAGCAGCGTTACGTGAACCGTTTAATTGCGCTTCATGATATGATTATGAAGAATAGCGCAAAGAACACGATGATTATGCCAGAAGAAGCTGTGGGTGGCAAAATGAGTTTTGAGGAGATGATTGACGAATGGTCTCGCCCAGATGGTGTGCTGATGGTACGCACGAAGAATGGCACACCTATGCCGCAGCAGATGACGGGAATAAGTCCTGGTGCTATCGGTATTAACGAAGTCTTGAATTTGCAACTGAAATTCTTTGAAGATATTTCTGGTGTCAATGGAGCTTTGCAAGGTAAGCCAGGATTCAGCGGTATGAGTGCGAGCTTGTATGCGCAGCAACCCAGAATTCTACAACGTCTTTGTTGGAGTTACTCGAGAGCTTTAGTTCTTTTGTAAAAGAAGGGGCAATTAAAGACGTCAAGAATATGCAGCAGTTTTACAATACTAAGCGTATTACAAACATCGTAGGGAAAAGTGGTACGGCTATCGTCTATGACCCCGAGCGTATTCGAGATGTAGAGTTTGATTTGAATATAGCAGAGAGTACGTCTTCTCCTGTATATCGTCAATTGGCGAATGATTTCTTAATGGAAATCTGGAGAGCGGGACAAATTAACTTGGCTCAGTTGTTGGAAGCTGGAGATTTCCCATTTGCAGATGACTTGCTGGAAAGCCTAAAGCAGCAGGAGGCACAAATGGAGCAGGGACAAATCCCCCAAGGTCTTCCCCCTGAGTTGATGCAACAAGCGCAAGCTGGTGCGAATATGAATGTTGTAAACACCCTAGATGGCGCAATGCGTAGATAGAGGATTATGCGCGATGAAGTTGTTGAGTTGTTGAAAGAAGATGCGCAGCGCATGGCGTTGCGCGCTTCTGTTTTTAACCCTATTACTGGTGAAGGTTCGATAGGGGAACGATGCGCGTTTGAATTATCTGATTGTGCTTTCCCTTTGTTGTATATTCCCTCTGGGATGCTCGATATTCCTTTAGTCAAAAGATTAAAGAAGGCGCGTTCAATAGATGCATTCCTTAAAGCATAAAGGCAGACAACAACGAAGTAGAGCGCGAGAAGGTGCTAGATGCTTTTGTGCGTATTCGTATGCAGTTCGATTTCCCCTTTTGGGCGGCTATGCTTGCGAAGATTAAAGCCAAGGGTGGAGGCGATGACGTGTTTTTCAGATTGAATTTACCGCAGCGCAAACTGATCTCTGAGTTCGAGGAGATGCGGCTGGCTGGTCTTCCTATCCGCGTAATACTGCTTAAGGCTCGTCAGTGGGGTGGTTCAACGGCAACGCAACTTTATATGGCTTGGCTTCAGCTGGTGCATAGTGTAGGCTTGAATAGTTTAATTGTTGGTCACCATAGCAACTCTTCGACAGAAGTGAAGAGTATGTTTGAACGCATGATTAGCGCATACCCAACTCGATACTTGCACGAATTAGGCGAAGCATATAATTTGAGGGAGAGCAAACTAGTCGGGGTCGGGCAGAGTGGGAATATACATCGTATTCCACAGCGTCAATGCAACATAAAGGTCGGAACTGCAGAGAGCCCAGATAGCGCGCGTGGTGGTGACTACAACTTAGTTCATCTAACTGAGGTAGGATTATGGAAAGAAACGCTTGGCAAGAAACCGCAAGACATCGTTCGTTCGGCTTGTTCGGGTGTATTGTTGCGCGCCTTGACTATGATAGTGTATGAAAGTACGGCAAATGGTGTGGGTAATTTCTTTCATATCGAATATGAAGCAGCAAAGCTGGGCTTAGTCAGTTTCGCGCTGTGTTTGTATCTTGGTTTGACATTGAACAATACTCGATAGAACTAAGCGAAGAGGCAAGGAGGGAACTTGCTGAGCGTCTATTGCGAGGAAAAGATGTTACTACATCTGCAAGCGACCGCGAAGAATCTGGCGCATATCTATGGTGGCTATGGAAGAAGGGGGGGCAACCTTATCTGCGATAGCTTGGTATATCTCTGAGCGGAGCAAGTATAACGACCACGGAGGGATGGCGAGTGAATATCCGTCAGACGACGTAGAAGCCTTTGTTCACTCAGGTCGCATCGTGTTTGACCGTTATCAAGTAGAATCTTTCCGCAATGGATGTCGAGCTCCGAAGTGGAAGGGGGAGATATATGGTGGTGGCACGTCTGGTGAAGAATCTTTGTCTAATATTCGTTTCTCGGAAGAGGTTGGAGGGGGGCTTTGGGTTTGGGCAAAGCCCGATGTTTCCTTGGAAGAGAAAATAGAGAATAGGTATGTCGTAGCGGTGGATATTGGCGGACGTGGGGCGAAGGCGGACTGGTCGGTTATCGTGGTAATAGATAGGCTCAATCTGTTGGACGGCGAGCGCCCATCGGTTGTAGCACAATGGCGCGGACATATAGATCATGACTTATTGGCGTGGAAAGCTGCGCAGATTGCCAAATGGTATGACGATGCGTTGTTAGTGATAGAATCAAACACACTGGAAACAAAAGACAGAGAACGAAGTGTGGACGGAGACCAGTCAGGCTTTATTCTGAATTTGGTAAAAGATGCCTATCCCAACTTATATGCACGAAAGCGAAGCCCTGAAGATATTAGGGAGGGGGCTCCAGTGAAATATGGATTCCACACCAACACTGCAACAAAGCCCGCAATTATATCTCATTTACAGTCGTGCGTTCGCGAACATCTATGGACTGAGCGTGATGGTCGTGCCCTTGATGAGCTATTGTGTTATGAACAAACAAAATGGCTCGTTCGGAGCTATAGTAGGAAAGCATGATGACATACTGATGACGCGTGCAATAGGGTTATGGGTAGCCTTACGAGAGATGGAACTCCCCCGCATCGTCAAGAATGAAACAAAGAAAGTGGTTGCTACAAGAAAGGTTGTAAGTGCTGCAACTCTGTAGCCCTTATTCTTTTCCGAATCTTACTAATAATAATCTTTGCAGAGTTTGGCGTAATGTACATCTGTGGAGCTGGGGTTCGGATGGCTCTCTCCACAAGAAGGGCGAGCTTGTCGTCTGGATTTTTCTCCTTCTCTTTCAATACGACTTGAAAAAGGTCTGCGAACATCTCTATGTTTTTCTTGCTCTTTGAGTTCGGATTCTCACCTCTGAATAATTTCCGAATCACTTCTACAGCCCTATCGACAGAAACCCAAAATCTCGTTGCAGGTGTTTGGGCTACCGCTTCCCAAAAACTGTAGTCTAGTCTTTTGTGGCGTCGTTTAGAAAGCTGCGCTTTGTAAGCAGCCAAGAGTTCGCGCTCCCTCTCGCCTTTGAACTCCGATATAGAACCTTTGTGTTTGATAGTGGTATGTTTTAGGGTAAATACAAAAAGCACCCCTAGGTAGCCGCAATGCCACCAGGAGTGCTTTGTTCTTGTTATTACAAAGGTACTATTTATTTCTTGAAATGCAGTGTTAAAGACTTGACTTTTTGACGCTGAGTGTCAATTCTTTTTCTATTTGGTTTTGTTGTAGTGATTTTCGTGATTTTGAACGTGCTATTCCACCCGAGGATGCGCAGTGCCGTTTGGCAGACGTACGCTCCGCCTTCGGACGGAATGCGTAATCCTAGGTAGATGATGCGATGAGGCGGTATGGTGATTGGACGTTCGTTGCAAATGATTTGCGATTGGTCGGCTTGCTTGAGGATGCGAATGAGGTAATCGCACTTTTCGCGCGGTGTGCGCATCGGGAGAATGAGGGTGTGAGTAAATTCTTTCAACTGCTTTCGGAAAGTTGGGAGTTTTATTTTCTCCTTGTTGTTGTTGGCTTCTACTTCTGGGGTCTTCCTCTTTTCTTTTTCTGCCTTTCGTCTCTCCAGTGCGTCTTTTACAAGCTGGTTGATAAAATCCTCGTCTCCTTTTGCGTACGCGTCTCTGAGGGCTTCCATGTAGTCTTTTGCGCCTTGTTCCGTTTCGTGGAACGCGTCGATGTTTTTGTTATTCCTAGAGAATTGCGTCCTCCATTTATTTGCATGCTTGCCTTGTTTGACGAAATCAATTTTTCCTATTGCTGTGTATCTCCGTTTCATAGGCTGACTTTAGTTTCTAGTGCGGTGAGATAGTTGCGGTATGTTTGGCGCGCTAGGTTGAGGACTTCGACAGCGATGTTTTGCGCTTCCTTTTGCTCTTCGTTGTCTCTTCCATTGAATGGAAGGATAGGTCGGTTGTTGAAAGATAAGTAGAGTTCGCCTTGAAACTCTCGAATCTGGAGTGTGCGTTCAGCTTCTTTGGCTGCTGCTTGTTGAACTCGTAGTGCGGTGTCTTGTTGTGACTGGTGAGAAAGACGCGCGAAATATGCGCGTATGTTGGTAAAGATATTGTTCATCGTTTGGAGGATGTAAGGGTAAAAAGTAGGGGTGCGAACTATTGAGAATTTGAACTATAGCGAATGAATGATTGGTGATATAGTCCGCACCCCTTGTGTCGTGGTTACTTGATCACTTCGATGATTTTTGTTTCATCGACTTGTTCCACAGTGTAGAACATCGTAGTTTTCTTGAGATGCTCGTCTAAGCGGTGGTGCGCTTCGAGTGCGCTGTCTGCATTGACACAAAAGAAAATGGAGATTTTCTTCTCTCGTCCGCCGAACTCGTCTATTATGCTGGTATTGATTTTGCACTTGAACCACTTGTCCGCTTCCTCGTCTCCGTAAACGATTTCGGAGAACTTGGTGCGTGACATTGCGATGATATCGAACTCTTCGCGGTTGCCGTATGCTAGTGCGGTTTCGCTGGTCTTCTTCTCTGCTTCGGTGAAGGAGAGAGCTGCGGTGAGGTACTCTTCGGTGATGGCTTTTGTAATGCCGTCTTCGGTTGTTCCGATGTAACGTGTCTTGACGTTGTACCAGATGTTGTTTGCTGTTGCCATAATGTGTAATGGGTTAGGGGTTATTTTTGTTCTTGTTATTTGCCACTGCTGCCATATCCGTTTGTCCCTCTGTCGGTGTTGTCGTTGAGTTCCTCTACCTCAATAAATTCCACGGCTGGAATGGGTAAGATGATGAGCTGCGCAAAGCGTTCGCCTTCTTCGTAGTAAGCGAAAGCGTGTACTCTGAAACACGCGGTAATCTCTCCGCGGTATCCGCTATCAATCACCCCCACTGAGTTAGTGAGAGAAAGGTCTTTGTCGCGAATGCTGCTACGTGGAAAGTAAACCCACGTGACCTTCGGGAATTTCAATGGCGATGCCACTGTGACAGATTAAAAAGCCGAACTCATTGTAGTGAGAGTGTGTGCAATAGAGGTCAAAGCCTGCGTCTGTGTTGTGCGCTCTAGTTGGGAGCTTCGCGTTGGGATGAATGAGTTTTGTTTTAATTGGAATCATATAGGGGTTATTGTTTATAGTTTTCGGCAAAGGTGATGATGCCTTCTGCTGCTGGTCTTACTGCTGGATTATCCCAAAATTTGAAAGGCTTTCCCGATAATGTTTCTATGAGGTCAAAAAGTATTTTCTGCATCTCCTTTTCTCTGTGCTGCTTTCGCACTAGGGGTATGCGTTCCTCAAAAAACACTCTGCCAAAGTTATACGCGACAAGTGCAGCTGCTAGGGTCGGGGCTATGTGTTCACCGCAATTTCGGGTGGCGACATCGCGAAATACCCAGTTGAACATTCCGATGCGCTCTACGATTTCGGGAACTTTCAAAAGTTGAGTTACTAAATCATCGACTATTCCAGTGTAAGGTGCATCTAGAATCGTTTCTTGTGCGTCTTCGCTTTCTTCGATTAGCTCTTGCAATCTCCGCGTGTGCTTGCGAACGCTTGAAATTTTGGCTTGCGCTGCCGTCAAGCATACGTTGCCGACGAATAGCCAATAGTAGGTGCAGTTGCACTCGTAGCGTAGATTTGCGCTTAGTATATCGGGGACTTCCGCGGTGGTACTGTTCCGCGGTGCTGCGGATGGTATAATGATACTCATTGTTTCGGGATTTGTTTGTTTCAATCGGGGCAAACTAGGCTGTCGGCATATTGCCCCGTGGGTTCGGGTTGGTGCATCGTTGTGTTGGTGGGCTTGGGTGCGTAGTAGGTGAAATAGACCTGCACAGAGATAATTACGGCAAAGATTAAAAAAAACACTACAATCGCACATTTGTCCATTATTTTCTCTTTCTTGTCGTCTAATTCTAGGGTTATACGCCGTAGCTCGTTTTCCTTTTTACTAGCTGCTATGTACTCGTTTCTCTTTTGTTTCTTCGTTTCTTGGAAAAAAAGCAGCTCGTCCAAAGCTGATTTTTTCAGCTCGTCAGATGCACCACTCATGGCTCTTTGGAGTCTTTTGCTTGCCTCATCTTCATTTAGACTCGCAAGACTATAGGCTAAATGGGCTATCGCTGTTTCTTCCATTGCGTTTTTTATAACTTCTTCCATTGCCTTGTTGTTGTGAACTCTTTCCAATTTGGAAAAGGTTGGAAAGAATCGGGGTTTATTTGTTGGCTTCGTTTATTGGGGTAAGCCATTGTTCGTATATTCTACTCGATATTTGCGCCATCATAATAGGCGGCACAGACATTCCGCAAACATAGTGTGGCTTCTGCTTTAGAAAGTCGTAATCTTGTGGAAATGATGAGATACAACAAACTTCGGTTTTCCTAAATATCGAGGCTGTTCAAATAGAATTAAGCTATCTTCTTTAGCTGTTAGAGTTGGGCATATTTTTTCGTTGTAAACGTAGCTTTGTCCGAAATTAGACTCTTTGCCACGTATCCTTATACTAGCCTGCGTTTGACTTATGTCGCCTTCTTTTCTGTTGTTCCACAACATTCTCGTGATGGGTGCTTCTATTTTTCGCCCTGAATAGTCAGCGATTGCGCCAAATGGAATCATCGGCTCGTTGAATGTGAGGTTTATGTAGGGTTGTTGCTCAAATAGATTTTTACGCATCGGCACTGACTCTGCTAAGTCCTTTCGTAAGCAAACAAAGAAAACACGTTCGCGCCTTTGCGGTACTCCCATATTCTGAGCGTCTAACAAGAAGTGGGTGCAATAATATCCCGCCTTGTCGAACTCTTCGTTTATCTTCACGACATACTTCATTGCTTCTCCCATTAGTAGCCCTTTCACGTTCTCAGCAACTACGATTTTAGGCTGCAACTTTTTAGCTAGGTCGATGAAGTCAAAAAACAACGTGTCTAAAACTTGTTTTGCTTGCCCCTCTCTAAAATGCTTCATCTTTCCCCACGCTTCTTCTCTGCTTCCTATTATTGAGAACGTGGAACAAGGGGGTGAGCCGTCTAAGATGTCAAGGTTATAGAGTTCATCGGGCAAATCGTCTCTTTGTTTGAAGTCTTGTATCGGCGCGAGATAGGCAAATTTCGGGTTGTGGTTGTGTTGGTAAACCTCCATCATTCTCGGGTCTATTTCGTTGCATCCTATGACGTCAAAGCCTGCGAGTTTATATCCCATTGTGCTACCTCCACCACACGCAAAGCAAGAAAAGACTTTGCCTTTGTCTTTCGTGAAATTTGCATCCTTCAGTGTCCACTTGTAATTGAATTTGTGGGGGTTGTTCATTGTCTTGCTGATTCTTTGGTGGCACGTTCCCACTTCTGCGCATTGGTGAGAGATTCCCACGCTTCTAGCATTTGTGCGCTTGCCTTTTTGCTTTCCTGGAGTAGTAGTTTCATTTCTTCTTTTGGTGCGCGTCTTTCTTTGGCTTCTTCCACGCGTCTAAGGGCTTCACCCTCTGCTCTTCGTGCCTTTTCGTAGTTGCGGTATGCAAGGCGCGTGTTCTCCGCTGCGCGCTTTATTTCGTTGTCCCAATACTCGGTGGCTCTGTCTTTTGTTGTTTCCATTGTTGTTATACCTTTTTCGTGACCTTGCGGTTATGGTCGTTAATCAGTCGTGGATGTTTTCCACTACTTTTGCACCGTGGTTCTTGAACTTAAAATGCAAATAGACTTCATCTAGGCGCTCACAGCATACGCTGGTTTTACTGCGCACAAGAACTTTAAACCCACGGCTGTGATAGTCGAACAACACCACCATATGACAACCGTATTTGTCTTCGATGATGTCCCCCTCCCAAATATCGGGGTGTCGCCTTGTTGCTGGGAATGCTAGTTGCTCAATCGTTTCGGGGTCTACTTCGTGTTCTTCGCCTGCAAAGTCTTGTCCTTTGATGTAGTGTACCGCATAAGGTACTGCGGTTCCTGGGACTGGGCTTTCTTCGATTCGGGTAATCAAACTGCCCTTGTGCCACTTGCCTGCGTGGTCGCGTCCTCTAAATAAAAACTTTCTCATTGCTTTACGTTCTCGATGTACTCTATTTTGAATTCGGTTTTTGAAATACGCCCTTTCATTATGCTTCCATTGTAAGAGCATTTCTTTAATTCTCCAAGCAGTCCTTCATAATCCCTCCACACTTCGCTATACACATTTACATCTATCCAAATGTAGTCTGCTCCTCTGTCCATCGTTAATGGATTTGCTTTAGTTAGATAGACTTTCCCCCTCTTGGAAAGGTTGTTGCCTTTTTTGGCGGGTTGATAGTATAGCCCCGTGGGGATATGCTTTAATCTGTATGCCTCCATTGCTTTAATTTGTTTGCATTGTTGTTTCTAGTGTGACAATGTTTGCGAACGCGTCGCGGGGTTCGGAAATTCCGAATACAATTTGTACACCATTTTTTAGGTCGAAGCCAATAGTTTTTTGTTGTTCAATGAATGCGACTTTTTTCACATTGAAAAACTCCATCGTCCATAACAGCTTTTGCGCAAATTCACCACGAACGGGCAAATCCCCGATACGAACGAAAGAATTGTCCGTGGGTATCATAAAGCCAGTGCTTTTAAATGCGACTTCGATTATCCCGTCACCATCACAAATAGGGCAATCGCCATCGTGGGAGTGGATTTTGCCATCTTGGTCTGTGTATTCCCACTCAACCTCTCCAGACCCTTCGCACTCTACGCACTCTCGTCCTTCTTCCATTACTACTTGTTCTTCCTCCATCTCGAAAGATGCAAGCACTTTCTTCAGAGATTCAAAAGAGAAACATCCTTTCGCTGCACCTTTATAAAATTCCCGATTATCGGGAAATCTATCTCCTCGTAGCTTAGTGTCGTTACACTTGGGTTTATCAATATCGCAGTGCATCCATTGGTTGAATATACCGTTTTTGTCTGCTTTTCGTAGTATGGTTTTTGCAACTGTACGCGGTTGCTATATGGGTCGCAAAACAGCTCCAAAAGCTCCTGCTCGTTGTTGATTCGTTTCTTATTGTCGTTCATTGTTTCGTTGCTTTTGATGAGTCAATAATTCGATTTGCTTCCTTGATTAGTTCAAATGCTGTGGCATATTCTACTTGGTAAATATGCCACCCTTCGCCATCTCTATTGTCACCGCGTACCGCGTGGAAAATGACAGAACCTGCAAGTAGAAATTGAAAATCTCCATTGTAGTTTACTGGGGTGATAAAGGATGGTTTTACCCAAAGTCCTTTGAAATAGACTTTGTTGCCACTGCGCACACCTAATCCGCAATCTACAAATCTAGGTGGGTAATATTTCCTTTCTACCGTCTTTACTCTCCAAAGCTCCAACGTGAAGATTATTAGCAACGTTACGGACGTGATTAAAAATGAGAAAAGGAAAGTGTTCATTGCTTTAGGTATTTTCTGTTTATGTACTCCTCCGCTGCCTGCTTATCTCCATTGCAGAGAGCAAGCACGTCGGCTTTGATGCGCTGCCACTCATCGTAAGAGATTGCAAACTGCGCGCGTCTTCGTTCTTCGGCTGCACGCTCGAGTTGTTGTTGCTCCCTCTCGTGGCGGTCCAGTTCTCGGGCGCGGTGCTTAAGAAATTCGGGGATTTTAGCCGTGATATTTTCGGCTCGAACTTGTCCATAAGCCACTTGTCCGTAAATGCCACCCGACAAGCGAGAGAAAAAGAGCATCACCTCAGCCAAATTCAAATGCGGATAATTGCCCAAAATCGTCAGCGCAAGGTGCTGCATATCGTCCTCCGTCATTTGGTCGGCTGTGTTGAGCGTGCGACTGTAATAGTCGATTTGTGACATCAACCACGTCACCGCGAATTTTACCCCTACAACGCGCGAAATCTTCCCGAGGGCTGGTGCAGTACCTAAATAGCATCTGAGTGGCTCACACGCGCACAAAGGCTGTATTTGGGGGTGTATTGATGTGTTACCATTTCCCGAAAGCTAATAATCTCCTTCTGGGATGTCGCTAGTGTCGTAGATGGCTTCATGCAAACGGCGTTCGATGTTGGCGGTGCGCTCCTCCTGCCTGCGTCTGTTTTCTTCAGCACTTGGGCGATAGTTTCTACTTGTGCCATTGTTGCTTTGTTTGGGTGATTTGTTGGTTGCTTGGTTGCTTAGGTGGATGCGTAGCCACGAATTGAAATGCCGTTGCACGTCTCCGTCTGTGTTGTGCGCGTGGCTTTCGATAAAGCAATGCTGCTCAAACTTGGTGACATATTCGCCAAAGGCTTCGGGGCTTATGCCGTGGTGCATACAAACTTCTTGCGTCCAAATTGGGCTGCTGGTGAGTACCTCCCGAATCGTGGCTTGCGTCCGTGTGCTGCATGCTGCCTGCAACGGCTCTAAATTCAGCGCGCCTTGCGCTGCTTTCTTTTTTCGCTTCGTTTCGCGCGCGTTATTACTATTACTACTACTATTATACTTTACTTTACTTTGTGTCGTTTTTTCTGCATTAACTAGGGTTTTTGCGGAATTAACTAGGGTTTTTTCTGCAAAAACTCCTTTTTCTTCGTTTTTATCGTTTTTTTGTGGGCTGGATACACCTTTGGCTGTCTGCTCAATTAGGCAAACTTTCGGGTCGATAGCACTTACATCTTTGCGCTTAGCCTCTAGCCACCGAAGTTGAATTGATTTCGATGTCAGAATCTGGAACAGATTATATACCCCCTCATCGAAGAGAGAACGCCTAATGCACCCCTTAATGATTTCTGATAACTTTGGAACAGTGACGGCACCCATTTTCTTTGCGAATAATAGACACTCGTCCTCACCCCATTGTTTTGCGTACCCTTGCGCGTAAATGCTTTCTAAAAGCTTAAAATAGACCGCATACCCATCAAGTCCGAACTCCGCTTCTAAGAGTTGTAAGGCTGTGTCTTCATCTGTATGCGTGTCGTGTGGAAAATAATCCAGCCCTAACTTGGTAGGGCGTGCCATGTTACTTTCCCTTGATGGTTATTTTCCCGTTTGCTGAGATTTGAAAGAGGGTGCTATCCTCTACCACCTTTTTAATGATTGCAGCGTCTGCGCGAAATTCAAATCCGATAGCATCGTAGTTTCTTTCGACTTCGCGGTTGATGCTTTCCTCCATCTTCTCAAGAAGCATCACTGCTACTGCGTAGCCTGCTAGTCCGTGTTTCATTCGGATTTCTAGCATCTCAGTAGAATTGCGTGTGTATTTCTTACAGTTGCGAAAGTCCGCGCCTGTGAGCCTTCTGTCTGCTTGTTGTTCCATTGTGATTGTTGTTTTATTGTTGTTGTAAATACTCTTCAATGAGCTGTGTGAACTCCTCGAAGTTTCTCACCACCTCGTAGCGGTATCCCTTGTCTTCGATGAGTGCTTGCCACTCGCGCTGCTTGTCGCTCTGTCGCCCTTTCTCCGTCTTCATCTCGATACACAAGCCGTGTTGCGTGGCATTTGGCACTAGAAGAAGAAGGTCTGCCACTCCTGCTGTTACTCCCTCCGCCTTGAGCTTGGCTGCCACTATCGCGTTGCGCTGCCCTCCATTAGGAACGGCAAAGAGAGTGCCTTTGAGTTCGGGGTGCTGATAAGCAAACCAGCGTACGCACGCACATTGAAGTCGATGCTCTAAATCTTTCATTCTTCGTTTGGTTCGGGAATTGTGATGTTGAGATATTCTAGGGCAAAAAGCCTTGATTTTTGTCCACATAGGCGTTGAACTCTGCCGTCTGCATTCGCGCTGTGCTGCTTGGTAGACTTAGCACCTCGCCTGTGTCCTTGTTGATGACCTCTCGGGCTGCAAATGCTTGTTTGCAATACTCGTGTACTTGTTCTTCGTGGGTAATCTCCCATCCTGCGTCTTGCAGTCCAAAAAGCACCGCTGGGTAAACTACTCCCCACAAGTAAGCGTTTTGTTGGTTGCTGCGCGTCTTGCGGTTCGGGGTTATCGTGATTGAATAGTCTCCATTGGGTAATTGGTAAAACTTTTCAAAAAACAAGTCAAGGCTCGGATTTGGACTACCAGTTATTGTGATATGTTGTCTAATCATTGCCTTTTACTTTTTCAATCTCTCGTGCATCGAGACGAACGGAGAAGTATTCTTGTCCTTTCTGTGAAACCCCTTGACGGCTGCTGATGTCGAACTTAATGCGAACCTTTGTTCCGATCTCTGGGAATGTTTCAGGAATGTCTGAGCGCGTGAAGTAGAATCTGAATGTGTCAAGCCCTGAATCCACCACGATTACTTGCTCCGCGTAACGGCTGCCGTACTTGTTGAAGGTGACATATTTCTCTCGCACCTCTTTCAGCGTCCCGATAAGCTCGCTTGTTGCGTTTGTCATTGTTGGAATGGTAAATGGTCGTTGTTGTATTATGGGTTGTGCAAATCTAGGTGAAATCCTGTCTTTGCGATGTAGGTTGGAATTGCCGTGGCTCGTTGCACAGCATCTCGGAATTGGTCTGGGTCTGCGTGTCCCGATGATAGGTGCAATAGTACTATCTCTTGCACCCTGCTTAGGTCTTGCGCCTTGAGGGCTTGAATCGTTGTGGATAGCTCCATGTGTGATTGTAGTAGTCGGGGGCGCATTGCTGGGTGAGTTATCCCCTCTTCGATGGCTTGTGCCAAAAGTTCATCGGAATAGTTGGCTTCAATGAGGATGTGGTCTAGCCCTTTCAGCTGATATGGCAAAGTCACGCTATCGGTGATAAAAAGCAACTTGCCCATCTCTGGATGTCGAACAACGAAGGCTTGGCACGGCACATCGTGAATAGCTTGCAATGGTAGCACCTCGAAGTCTCCTCCTATGAGTGTCCACTGGTGGAGGTTGGTTTCTACGAGTAATCCACGGATGGTCTCGTATTGGTCGTCTATCACGTCTTGGTGGGTGTGAATGGGGATACCTGCCCTTGCTGCGTCTGCTAGGTACTTTGCGTGGTCTATGTGGCGGTGTGTCACCACTGCTCCTACCACACGCGACAAGTCATAATCAATGGCGCGCTTGATGTCTCGCAAACCAATTCCTAAATCGAGAATCAAAGTGTGGTTGTTTTTATCTGTTAGCAAGTAACAGTTACCTTTTGATGATGACCCTAGCGTGTGGAGGTGCATTGTAGTGTTGTTGTGGTGGGTTAGTAATTGGGCTCGTCCTCAAACATATTGTCGGGCTGCGGTGCTGCCGTTGCCCTTGGCACTGGTTGTGGTGCTGCCTGCGGTGCTTGTGGTGCTGCAAAGGTTGTCGCGCTCTGTGCAGCGATGGCAGCTGGCTCTTGGATTTCTTCGTAGGCTTCAGCGTCCAAATCAATGTTTGTTGCTGCGGTGGTTTGCACCATTTGTTCGCGTGCGTCTGCTGCTGCGTTTTCGGCTTGGGCTTCGTTTTCCATCGCGCCTTGCATCTCCACGGAGAGATAGCCGTATTTTCCAAGTAGTCTACGAATAACAGTCTTTAATGCCATCGCGGTAAAATCGCCTTCCCATCCTACCGCCTTCCCTGCTTCGGGGGCGTTGGCTTTGGTGAGTAGTTGGTCTATCGTGGTGTCGCGCTTTACACTGGGCGAAAATTTCTTGGCGTACGCTGCCATCTCTCGTACACTCATGTAGAGTGTCTTTGTGAATCCATTGAGGAGCTCGAAGTGTGCGAAATATCCTACTACTTCATCGCTCTCTCGCTCTCCGCTTAGATCAATGCGTCCAGTGAGCTTGTCCGTTCCTCTCAACTCACCTTTGTAGACTGCGTCTGCGTTGATGGTCTTATATTGACCAGTTCGCATTGCCATTTGGATTAGTCCGCGGTATCCTACTAGGAAAGTAGGGGTTGCCACTTTCACCCATTGTCCGTTTGCATCGCGCTTGCTGTTGTTGTAGACTACGATGTAGGAAATCCTAGGGCTTTGTTGATAGGGAGCTTCAATACGGCTGCTTTGAGGGCTTCTCGCAAAACGGCTGCTGGTTCGCACTTCTGGAGTGCTGCATCTCCGCTGTAAAGGTCAATCACCGATGCCGTGAAAGCGTCCTTGTTTTCTTTGAGTGCGTTGTAGAATTGTTGCTGCACGCTGTCTGCGTTGAGCATTGCACTGAGTTTTGCTACTGCATTTGTTGCCATTGTTTCGGGGTTTTATTGGTTGTTATTGATGAGTGTGATGTTGAAAGGCTCTAATGTGGCTCTTAGCTCTATTGTCTGTGAGGGGATGTCTAAGATGTGATTTACGCTCTCCGCGTTGTCGATAAAGACTGGGGCTTGCACTTGGTAGTGTTGGCAAAGCGTTTGGATGATGTCTAGCCCTGCATTGTATTTGGCTGCTGTGTTGAGTGTTGAGCCGTATGCGACCCCCTCGACTGTTGCCTTGCATGTTTCCTTCGGTGTACCGTCTATGGTGTACTCGAAAAGCTGGAACTTGACAAACTTAAATCGGTTGTTGAGCTTTGCTTCCATTGCCTTTCCTACTGCCTTGCTGTACTCGGTGCGCAAATCCTCTTCGCGTTCCACTTCTGCTAGTCGTTGGTTGGCGTCCTTGAGCTGTTGGCGTAATTCCTTGATGCGCTTCTCGGCTTCGTTGATGGCTGCTTCTTTCGCTTTTGCCACGTTGAGTTCTGCTATCTTGTTTTGCAGCTCCTCAATCTTTTGTTGTCGCTGCTCGTCCTCTTGGCTGGGGGTGGCTTCGGGGATGTTCTCGAGCTCGATACGCATTGCGTTGAGTTTTTCATCGTTTTGCAGTGCTACTTCGATGTGTTGCTCCAGTGTCTGACGCGCTTTCTCTTGGCTCTTGAGTGAGCTAATCGAGAGTTTTACTTCCTCGAGCTTGGCTTCTGCTGCTTCGATGCGCTGCAGTTGGGCTTCTGCTGCTTCGCGCTTGGCTTTGAGCTCTTGCCCCTTGCGTTGGTTCTCTGCTAGTTTTTGCGCCTTTTGTGCGTTGAAATTAGCTTCCATCTCTGCCACCTTGCTTTCGACTTGGTCGGGTTCTAAGGGGCGGTTGCAGCATGGGCATCGTAGATCGTTGGGGTCAATCTCGAAAGTTTCGGCTTTGATGCTACGCCACTCTTGGATGAGGGCTTCGCGCTTTCCCTCGTACACTCGCAAATCGTCTTCAACGATTGGGCGATGGTTCACTTCATATTGCAGTGTCTCGCGCTCTTGGTCTAGCCTTGCTGCCTGCTGCGCTGCGTTGAAGGTGTCTTCTTCGTAGGCGCGTTTGGTCTGCTGCGTGATTTCTGCCATGCGCTGCGAAATGTCCATGCTGAGTTGCGCCTTGCGCTGGGTGGTCTCGTTGGTGGAGATGCCTTGCTGCAACTCTGCTAGCTGTTTGTTGGCGTTGTCAATCGCAAAAGCTACTGCGAAATCGGGTTTTTCGCGTGAGTCGTAGGTCTTTTGGATTTCCTCGATGCGCGCTGGAATGGTGGTGATGAGTTGTTGGCACTCCTTTTTCTTGGCTGCTAGCGTTGCGCGGTGCTTGTCGGGTGAGATGGTGCCGCACGTTTGGCAAATAGTGTCTACCTCTTCGGGGCTGTGCTCCATCTCAAGTTCGGTGCGGATGTCTTCGGGGGCGATGCTTACTAGCTGTGCTAAGATTTTGCGCTGTTCCTCGGGCTTCTGTTCGGGAAAGAATTGAGGGTTGGTGATGGCTCTAAATACTTCCTCGGTGCAGATGTTGTTCACCTCTTCCTTGTATTCCTTTGCTTTGAGGGGGGCTTCGTTGATGTAGTAGTCCTCGGTGTGTCCAGAGAGTACAACGTCCGTTGTTCCTCTCTTCTTGGTCCAATTCTCCTTGTAGATACGTTTGAGGGTGATTTCTTCTCCGTCTACTTGGATGGTTGCCGTGACTTCCACGTCTAGATGTCCTACTTCTTTGCCGTTACTGTCTAGGGGTTTGATGTCAAACTTGCTGCGTCCTAGGTGGTCTTTGCCAAATAGTAACCATGTGAAAGCGTCAAAGATGGTGGTCTTTCCGCTGCCGTTCTTTCCACTGACAACGGCATCTTGTCCGTTGAACTCGTGGGTTTCATTTTCCGCGCCCTTGAAATTCTGGAGGGTGATGCGGTGTAGGGTTATTCTTTTCATTGTTTGAATTGGTTTGGTTGTTGTTTACTGCTCCTCAAGTAAGGGAGGAAAAAGGTCGGGGTTGCGTTGTTGGGCTTCCTTGTAGGCTTCTATCACGTGTTGATGGTTGAAAATCGAGAAAGCTTCACTTAGGAATTCTGTTTCATCTTCGGATGGAATGTCCTGGAAGAGGTTATAGGAGAGAATGTATAATGGGTATTTTATCTTCATTTGTTGAATGCTTTTTGTGTGGCTTGCTGTAGTGCTTTCTCTATCTCCTCGGGGCTTTTCCTTAGCCTCATCGAGATTCGCCAAAGTAGGGCGTTGTACTCGCTCTTGAGATGGAGGAGGGTTGCAATCTCTTGTGGGGTCATTTATCGGGGTCGAAAGATATCCCATTGAATACCCAATCGTAGATGTCCTCGGGGTGTTTCTCCGTCCTGAGTGCTTGCACTGCTGCAAATAGACGGTCTTCTCTTTCTTCCTCTGGGGCATCAAGCACCCATTGGTAAACCTCCTCAATAGCGATAAGGCTGAAATGCTTGCCGTTCTCGATTAGTGCCTTTCTAATCTCAATCACGTTTTGTAGTTCTTGTGGCTTCATTGTTGTTGTTTGTTTACTTGAGATAAACCCCTTGTAGATGGTTGAGGGCATATTCTCTTACTTTCTTTGCGCGTGCTTGGCTCTCGGGGGTGAGGGCTGCACCTGCGATGTATTTGCGAATCGTAATCCTCGTGTAATGGAAGTGGTCTTCAATCTTTTTCTTCAGCCCCTGCGGAACTAGGATTGGGGTGTGTGGTCTTGTGTCTTTAATCTTCATTTGTTTATCTGTTTCTGTTAGTGACAAAGGCGGAATCGAACCGCCTTCCCTTTGCGCTACGCTAATTTCAACTCTTTAGCTATTCAATAACAACCATCTTGCGCGTTGGGTGCAAACCTGCTTTGCCGTGTCTCTCATCCTGCATCGCTGCTGTATGAGAGAAAGAGGTTTATATGGGAATAAAACCTAGTGGCGAAAGTGGAATCGAACCACTCAGACGTTCCGCGCATAACTTCTACCTATATTAAACACAATGAAAATGGAACGTGGCAACCTTGCTTCGCCTTATGTCCTTATGCTGCATCGCTGCTGGGTAAGGGATTTCTCGGATGTTTGACTTCACAGCCTTCATCTCGAGATACGTATATCATCTTATGAAAGATACCAATGTGATTAAATGAGTTCGTGGTCGTGGGCGGAATCGAACCGCCGTAAGTCTCTCAGTAGCTGTCCTCTTTTTGAATCTGATGTATGCGACTGCATCGCACTCTTTGATGCTTTAACCACGACAACCGCTGCTGCCGTTCACGACCTTGTGTGGGGGTGTCATCCCACCTTTGTTCTTTGCTTCTTTGCTTCTTGGTAGGCTTCAAAAGCCCCTGGAGAGTTTACCGACTTCTGAACCCCTTCTGCTGCTATGGCTGCTGAAATCTCTGTTACCGAATATCTCACGCTGTTGTTGGCGTGTGGTCCTGTGCGCTGGGGGTGCAGTAGTCCGTTATCTCTCCACCGCTGCACATTGACTTGTCCAAATCGTCTGTAAGCTTCTGACTGGGTGATGAGGTCGCGCGCTGGATACCTTTGCTTGTCGGCTATGTGTATTCCGATGGCGATTGCATCACTCATCATGTCGCGAAGTTCTTTTGTCGTTACCATGTGGTATGCCATCTTATTGTTCCTCCTTCTTTAGTTCGTCTGACAATACTTCGAGAGAGATGGGCAAAGCCCCTGCAAAGCAAGCCACTAGTGCTGCTGCCATGTAGCCATTCTCGAGGGTGATAAACGCTGCAATCAATAGGGCGATTTCTACGATGGTCCAGATTACGAAGTTCAGCACCGCTAGGTTACTCACTTTGTTGTCGATTAGCTCTGATACTGCTTTGTTGGTGGAGTGGATATTTTGCATCGTTGTTTCGGTTTTAGTGGTTTGAAATTAGGGGCGGTGGGGCTTTCACCTTCCACCGTTGTTCCTTGGGTTGTTATTCTATGAGTTTGCGATACTCTTCGTGTGCGATGACCAATATCTTAGCTAGTCGATTGTATAGTTTGCACAAATCTTCTTCTTTATCTTGTACTAGCTCTATGAGATGCGGAAATTTTTCCACTGTTCGCACTGCTGCTTGGATTCGTTCTGCGCTTTCGTAGATTTCGGATGCGTACGTGATATTTACTTGGTCACCTGGTTTCGCTTTATCAACTAGGAAAGTGTAAGTGTATGTTTGAGTAGATAGTCTGCGAAGTAGCTCGAGGACTTCTGCGACTTCTCTGCGCAAACCGAGCGCGGTATACTTTGATTCTTCTTGTTTCATTGTTGGTGATTTTATTTGGTTGTGTGAGGGGTATTTGCTACCTTTGCGTTGTGTCCTTTTGGTTATCCCTTTGGATACGGTGCAAAGATACGCAGTTTCTGCATATTACACAAAGGAAATGTGCAGTTTCTTCATATTCTTAATGTTAAACTTCCTTACATGGATTCTTATGTCTCCACAAGAACTGCGTTTGGCGAGAGAGTCTTTGAACCTCACACAGACGGAATTAGCTACTAAAATAGGGGTAAGTCTTCGGACTTTGCAAGAATGGGAAAAGACGAAGATACCCGAAACAAAGGTTGCGCAGGTAGTCAAAGTACTTAGCGAATCTGGATATGAAGAAACTGCATATCCTCCTCCCTCAAACATAGAAGAAATAAAGTCCTTCGAAGTCCCCCTTCTCCCCCTTGATGCTATCGGGGGGCGATTGGATGGCTTTGCCCCTAATGGGGTGACGATTAGTCAGTGTGAAACGATCACTAGTCCTTTTAAGAATGCAGCGTTGGCAATTAGAGTTAAGGGACGAAGTATGTCGCCTATATATCCGAGTGGCTGTATGCTTTTCATCGTGAAAAACAATGGTGACTGGCTAGATTGGGGTAAGGTGTATGTACTAGACACTGATAATGGCGTTATCGTCAAACAACTATCTCCATCGCAGAGGGGCGAAAATTTCATCTGCTGTATATCATTTAACAACTCACCCGAATATGCGCCTTTCGACATCCCACGTGCCTCTATATATGGCATCTATCGCGTCCTAGGTGCAATGACTGAATTGTAAGGCTATGAAAATACTCCGATTTCTCCGCAATACAGCAGTAGTCATCGTGTGCTTAATCTACACTAATTTTTTGTGTGTGGGTATAGAGTACTTCTTTAGTAGAGTTGCGATGTGGCTTGTCAGTTTTGATGTTCCGCAAACATTCTTTACTATTTTCCTAGGAATGCTTTTGTTTTTCTCAATACGATGGCTTAATATTCTCATTACGTTCCCTATTGTCTGGTCCTCTGATTACACAAAATGGGGGCTGCGAATTGCTTTTGTATTGATTGCCTTGTCAATAGGCTATGGTGTGTTTGTGCCGTGGCAGAGTTTAGTTCACTATCACTACATGCATGACTGGCAAAGCTTTTTGATACTGACGTGGTTCTCCTTTGTTTCTGTATATATAGTATTTGATTTGTTTTTGCTTCTGTCAGTGAGAAATGTATGGAATAGCACAACTCCGAAGAAGAATGACATAAGCAAGCCAAAGTGGATGGGAAGGCTTAAAGATGGTTGTGCTGAGTTTGTATATTATATAACTCCAGCTGTCAAAACTTACTTCGGAATCTTTGTTTTTCTAGTTTGTGTGGGTATATTAGGGTCTACTTGCACAAGAAAAAAAGAATCTCATCGCACAGATAAAGATGCGAAAGAGATATCAAGAAGAATATTTGGGAGGGTGTATATCTGCACAAGTCCGGATGCGGAATGTTACCACCGAGATGCCGAATGTTGGGTTTTGCACAAATGCTCTTATGAGGTGGAGAGAGTGCCTATGGATTCTGCACTTTCGGATGGTTACCGTCCTTGTGGAATTTGCGCACGTTGGTCTCAGGAAAAAAACGAGAATAAGACGTTTTTTTCATCTGTTTTATTTGTTCTGAGTAACAACAAAAAAACCGCTCCTATATCCTTTGTCGATATAAGAGCGGTTTATTTTTTTCCGTCTTGTCTACTTGCTGGTCTAAATAAAAGCTGTATCTTTGCAGCGGTAATCGCCCTTCTTGTTTCGGGTGATTTTTATTTGGTTCCCTCGTCCGCTTCTTCGGATGAGGGATTTTTATTGTCCTCTCCTCCTAGTGGTGGAAACTGCACGAAGTCTAGCACCGCGCGGTTTGCCTTGTCTAGTCGTGTCCAGTCCTTTTTTAATGTAAACATCGGTGATTGCCATTTCTCCGCCTGCGTGGTTCAGCCCCTCGTGGACGGTGTATTTGTCCACTCCTGCATCGTTTAAGGCGATTGTTGCCCACGAATGGCGCGCTGCGTAAAACGTGAGATTCGGTTCTCCGATAATTGTTCCGATTCTTTTTATCGCAGCCCCTATCGCCTTGTGATAGCTGAGTAGACTTGACCTTCTTCTTGCAAAACAAAAAACGAATTCCCCTGCTGGGTCTGCGTATTTCTTCACTAGCGGTTCAAGCTCGGGTTGTACCTTTACTGATATAAGAGCATTGTCTATTCGGTTATTCCTTGTTTTTTTACGCTTGTATGTTAGTCTCCCATCCTTATATTGGTCAATGGTCCACTCGTACATGTCGGCTAGGTTTGCACCCATCAAGCCAAAGGACAATAAAAATAAATCCCTTGCCAACCCTAAAGTGCTGTTTTTTCTCTCTTCGTCCTTGATGGCTGCAATCCTTCTTATCTTCTCCGCGCTTATGGCGCGCTTCTCGGGTGGTTCGGGTCTGTCTACTTCGACTTTTGCGAAAGGATTAAATGGTAGTCGAACAATTCCTAATTCTTCGTCGTTAAACTCTTTCATCGCATCCTTAAAAAGCGACTGCAGGTGTGTAAATACGTATGAAGCAATCGTGTTCCCCTTTGTCGCCCTTGGGTTGGTTTCTTTGTTTTGCTCAATAAAATCGAATAGACCTAGTAAAAATCTCTTGTTGAAGTCGGAAAGCATCACATCTTCTCCCGCGTATCTTTTGAGCCATGCTAGAGCACCTTTGTATTGTGATTTCGTGCTTTCTGTTTTCTTTTTACTTATAACCTTTTCCGCATACTCGAAAAAGTTTACTTTCCACTCTCCCTTGTCTGGCTCGTTGAGGATGGCGCAAAGTTGGTCCACATCGTATTGAGCGACTTCAACTCCCATCGCACTACATTTGGTGCGATAGTCTTTTATCATTGCCTCCGTTGCATCTAAGATTAGGTGGTTTTTAATCTTCAGCGACTTTTTCAAGTCGTCCTTGCCTGCATATAGCGGTGTAGGTAGATACTTGTGCCTGCGATTGTGCGTGACACGGATCTTGACGTTATACGTGCCGTCCTTTCTCTTTTGGTGAGATAAGACTAGGGCTTTAAAGGTTGCCATTGTTTCGGGGTTATTTGGTTGTTGTTAGTTGTGTAACACTATTGTTACACTTTTCACCTCCAAAAGTGATGTTTTTCTTCACTTTTCGGGTTGTTTTTTTTCTATCTGTTTTGATGCTGCTGTGATAAGCATTGATAATTAGATAGATACAGGGCTATTTGCGTACAAAATATCTATTTCGATGTGCTAAGTTACGAATTTTCTTTGAGATGAGCAACTGCCCGTACTAGGAATAGTTGTTTTGTGGCGTTTTTGCTCGAGGTGCGCGTGAAGTCTTTGATAAAGAGAGGGGAATGCTACACTGCATCTTGTATTTAAGAAAACTCTCACGGACTTCTATATTTGGATTTAACACTTGAATGAAGTTCATCTCGAAGAAAAAGTTATTGCAGTGGTAATATATTGGATAGTGTCTTTGGATAGCTCTATTTCTTCTTATCATGTATTTGGGAAGAATCCACCGTTCAATAGAGTGGTTCTGTAAATTTATGGCACCAATTTGCTGAGTTTTTAGAGATATTCCTTATATTTGCATAGAAGTATCACTTTTATTCATTTGCTTATGTCGAAAGCTCAACATATTCTTCCTTATACTATTTATCCTCAAGGGGAAGGTCTGTCCGTAGAGGATAGGGATTTGTTGCAACAAGCTAAAGAAGCCACACATACTAGTTATGCGCCTTATTCTCACTTTTGCGTAGGCGCTGCCCTGCGCTTGGAAAATGGGGTAGTGGTTTGTGGCAGTAACCAAGAAAATGCGGCTTATCCAGCCGGTTCTTGTGCGGAGCGAACGGCAATGTTTTATGCTAATGCGCAATATCCAGACGTGGCGCCAGTGTGTATCGCCATAGCTGCTAGAAGAGCTGAGGAAGAAACCTTTTTGGAACACCCTATTAGTCCATGTGGGATTTGCCGTCAGGTACTGATCGAAACGGAGACTCGCTACAAAAAGTCTATTCGTGTTCTACTTTATGGTGAGCATGCGGTTTATGAAATCGACAAAGTAGGTTATTTGCTACCCTTTCAATTTGACAGCTCTGCCTTGTGAATGGTGAGTTGTCCTAGACACTGACTACATTTATCCCTTTTATCTAACACCAAAGGGAGATGCTGCAAAAAGGATTTTTGAAACATCTCCCAACAACCTGTAGCACTATTAGGATTTAACTTTAGTCTGGTAACAGACAGCTTTTGGGTCAGTTTTGTAACAATATAAGCACCCCATCCGAACTCTCACAAACAATGTGGAATTTGGATGGGGTGCTTGGGGAATATCTGTAATTGAAATCGAATGAGCCTTATTGGTTACGAGTAACCAATGTTGTTATTCTTGCATTAATTGTGGGATTTTGATTCGTTCTCCTACTTTGATGAGGTCAGGGTGAACGATATGATTGTGCAAAATAATATAGTTGGCATAATTAGGATTACCATAATATTGCTTTGCTAGTCGTGGTAAACTTTCGCCAGTTTTGACCACGTGGGTTAAGTAAGTGCCCACGATTATAGATTTTCCATGCGGCATCTGCTGGTAATCTCTTGATTTAGAACGAAGAATCTCCTTTTCTTGACTTGGTAAAGTGGCTCCTTTCACTACGATGCGTTGTACCTCTTTGTTTTTTTTTGATTCTGCAGTCGAAGAAGTAGCGAGAGACGGTTTTGCTTGAGCAGTAGTATTTGAGGGGGCAGCACTACTCTTTGATGGGACAGCATCGTTATAGGCTGAGTCTTTGGTTGCTATTGCAGAAGAAGTTGGACCATCGTTGAAGTTCTCTGGAGTATCCACCTTGGGTGCTCCTGTTTGTGTCGCAGGATTCGGGGTTGTATTGTGCGACGTGGTGACAACAGCAGGAGTTGACATCGCTGCGTGGGTTTGTGGGCAATTAGGACAAAGCCAATGATAATAGCCTGCAAAATAAGACAGAATCAACAACAGGAGGACAATAGCGAAAAGCAGAATGTTGAAGTGCGTGCGATAGTGATGCGTTTTACGTCCTACCTCTTCTGTTTTTACGTGAATTTCTCCTTGGATGTTTGTCACATTGGGGAGGGTAGCTTCTTGTTGCGTGGAGGAAGGAGCCACAGTCGCATGCTGACTCGTCGGATTTGTACATACTTCTGTGCTTTCTTCTTGTGCTGCTTCAGCTATCGTTGGGGCTTCTGCAATGACGATTTCTGGTATTACATTGAGAGAATTGTCTGTGGCTTCGGTTGTTGTGGTATCTTCTTCCGCAGTTGTATTGCTTTGCCCCAAGGTTAAGTCGGCAGATTCAGGACTTTCCATGGTTGAATCGGTAGGAGTGTCCATTTCTTTGCTAGAAATAGGCTGCACTTCTGTTTGTTCTGGAACGCTAGTTTCTGCTGTATCTTGAGCTTCGTCCTCGCTCGTGTCGCCAATTTGGAGCGTTGCGATTGTTGCCGCTTGTGTTTCTTCCGGAACCTCCTCAGATTGTGCCGAATCCATGAGGGAATTAGTCGCTTCAACAAGTGTCGTTCCCACTGCAGGAGCTGTGTTCTCTGCGTCTTCATTGTCCACATTTTCTGAGGTTGGCGTTTCTGTCAGCTCGTCTTCGGCATATTCCTCATCGACAACGGGGACAGCGTCTAGTTCTTCCTCGGGTGTTTCGTTGTAAAGTGTGGTGGTGGTGAGTAACGCAAAGGGGCTATTCACTAAATCACGCAAGGTGTTGTCGGGCGTAAATGTAATCTTCGTATGTTTACCGATTTGAAACGCTCACCAGTGTGGATGTTGACACTTTCTCTCTCATTGACCACCACGAGTTTGGTAGTGCCAAATCCAGTGACTTTGACCAGACTATCATTGACCAAGGCTTCTTCAGTGAGTTCAAAAAAGGCGCGCACAAAGTTCAAGGCTTCTTCGCTGGAGATGCCTTGTTGTTGAGCTAGTAGAGCAGCGAGATCTTGAGGTTGAAATTTCTTTTCCATGGAGATTACGCGTTTACTTTATCTTTGAGCGTGGGACTTGGCTTGAACGCTATCACGAGTTTGGGAGGTACTAGTTGGCGTTGCTTACTCATGGGGTGCACGATAATGCGCTCTTTCTTTTTCTTCACCTCATAAGTGCCAAAGCCTTGCACGTTGAGTGTTGCTCCTTCGTCGAGCATATTCGCCAAGGCGTCTACCAGGGCTTCGACATGTTGCTTTACAGTCTTGGGATTTTCCTGCAGACGCGTTGCCAATGCATTGATAAACTCTTTGTTGTTCATTGATGGGGTACTTATTGAGGGTGAAAGATTTGCGGCTACACGATGTCAGCGTAAAGGTCAAATTCTTCTGCCGCTGTGATTCGTGCTTCGTAGAATTGCCCAATTTCAAGTTGGTAGTCGGAATTAGACACCAAAACTTCGCAGTCAACTTCGGGAGAGTCAAACTCTGTGCGACCGATATAGTAGCCTTCTTCTTCTCGGTCGATGATGATGCGGAAGGTTTCCTACTTTTTCTGCAGAAAGTTCAGCAGAAATCTGTTCTTGTAGTTGCATCAGACGATCTAGTCGCTCTTGCTTTACTTCAGCTGGCACGTCGTCTTCATAGTTATCGCCTGCGAATGTGCCTTCTTCTTCACTATAGGCAAAGGCACCCATGCGATCGAAGCGAGCTATGCGCACAAACTCCATGAGTTCTTCAAAGTCTTCTTCTGTTTCTCCTGGAAATCCAACCATGAGTGTGGTGCGAATAGTGATGCCAGGTACTTCCTTTCGGAAAGCCGCTAGGAGTTCTAGGGTCTCTTGCTTGGAGATGTGACGACGCATACGCGTGAGCATGTGGTCGGAGATATGCTGGAGAGCAATGTCAAGATAACTACATACATTCTTGTTTTCTCGGATTACTCGAAGCAATTCCATAGGGAACTTTGTGGGATAAGCGTAGTGTAGGCGAATCCATTCCACACCAGGTGTTTGTGCTATGCGCTCAATGAGTTCTGGAAGACATTGACGTCCGTAGAGGTCTAAGCCGTAGAATGTGAGTTCCTGTGCGATGATTTGAAATTCATGAACGCCAATCTTCACTAGTTCCTCTACTTCATTAACGATGTCTTCTATGGTGCGACTCTGGTGATGTCCTGTGATAAGTGGTATAGCACAATAGGCGCAGGTGCGATTACATCCTTCCGAAATTTTGAGGTATGCGTAGTGTTTAGGAGTGGTTAGCACACGCGCGTTTAGCGCGTTGCAGGCTACAGCGGCAAGACTGTCGGTAGAGGTGAGATCTTTTATAATATCTTTCCAGTCAAACTTGCCATAAAATCGGTCAACTTCTGGGATTTCTGCTTTGAGTTCTTCGCGGTATCGCTCAGAAAGACAGCCCATGACGTAAATTTCTTTCAGTTGACCTGCAGTTTTGTGTTCCACCAAGTTCAAGATCTGATTTACGCTTTCTTCCTTAGCATCACCGATAAATCCACAAGTGTTTATCACAGCAATATCGCCATGCAGTTCTTCTGGATTGTGATGAAAGTTGCAGCCTATGGCGGCAAACTGGCGGAGGAGGTTCTCTGAGTCTACAAGATTCTTAGAACATCCCATGGTGATTACGTCAATGGTATGCTTCATTATGTCTGTCTATGTCGTTGTGTTGGAGGAGAGTAGGGCACTATCGTGCTGTAAGAGGTGTTATTTCTCGTTGGAGAAAAGAGAGTCTACAAATTCACGTGCATTGAAAGGCTGCAAATCTGTCATTTTTTCACCTAGACCAATGTATTTAACGGGAACTTGCATTTGATGGGAGATGCCGATGACCACGCCACCTTTGGCTGTACCATCAAGTTTTGTGATGGCGAGTGCTGTCACTTCTGTAGCTTTGACAAACTGTTTTGCTTGTTCAAAAGCATTTTGACCTGTGCTTCCATCGAGAACCAAGAGTACTTCTTGGGGAGCGTTGACGTCAATCTTTTGCATCACCTTTTTGATTTTGGTGAGCTCATTCATCAACCCAATCTTGTTGTGCAAGCGCCCTGCGGTGTCGATGATAACGACATCAGCACCGATGGATTTAGCATGCGCCAAGGTGTCGTAAGCCACTGAAGCAGGGTCAGCGCCCATCTTCTGTTTTACAACGGGCACACCTGTTCGTTCGCCCCAAATGCTCAGTTGTTCCACTGCGGCTGCACGGAAGGTGTCGGCTGCACCGAGCACAACTTTCTTACCTTCTTCCTTGAATTGGTAAGCTAATTTGGCGATAGTAGTGGTTTCCCACACCATTTACACCCACCACTAGGATAACGTATGGGGTGTCTGATGATGGAATCTCAAAACCTTGATTTTCTTCACTAACATCGTTGCCATCTGTAGCAAGAAGTTGTGTGATTTCTTCTTTGAGAATAACATTGAGTTCGCTAGTACTTACATATTTGTCGCGTGCTACACGCTCTTCAATGCGATGAATGATATCTAAAGTTGTGTCGACACCTACGTCGCTAGTGATGAGGATGTCCTCAAGATTGTCGAGCACATCATCATCAACTTTTGATTTCCCCGCAACTGCGTGGGCAATTTTTGAGAATACGCTGGTCTTAGTGTTTTGAAGACCATTATCAAGTGTCTCTTTTTTTTCCTTTTTCGAGAAGAAGCTGAAAAATCCCATAAGCATAGAGTTTGTGCAAAAATACGACAAAATCTTGAAATGAAGGGTCTTGAATCTTTGAAAGTTACAAGCTATTCAGGGTCTCTTGTGTAGAAAAGGCGCATAATGCCCTGCGAATCTCGTTGATAGCAAAAAAGCTCTCGCAAATTATTTGCGAGAGCTATGTGGTGTTCTACTAGTTTTGATGAGCTAGCAGGGAGTATTTCAAAAGATTAGTTCTTGAAGAATGCATCTACATCCTCGTTGCGAACCATTTGCTCATTAAAGATGTAAGCGCCAGTCTTAGGGCTCTTTTCCATCTTGATGACTTTAGTGTACGAACGTCCATCTGTTTTACCAGCTTGGAACGAAGCGACGGTCTTTTTTGCCATAGTTGATTATGTGCGAGAGAGGGTGATTACTTGGATTATTTGATTTCCTTGTGAACCGTCATGCGCTTGAGGATGGGGTTGTACTTCTTCAACTCCAAACGCTCGGGGGTGTTCTTACGATTCTTGGTAGTGATGTAGCGGCTTGTTCCGGGCAGACCGCTTTCCTTATGTTCGGTGCATTCGAGGATTACCTGAACGCGATTACCTTTAGCTTTCTTTGCCATGAGTGTGATGTGGATTAGCCGATTACTTTAATATCTTTCCAGTTGAGGTAGCCCTTTTGAGCTGCGCTCTCGAGTGCTTGGTCGAGACCAACCTTATTGATGAAGCGGAGACCAGCTGCGGAAATCTTGAGCTGGATCCAGCAATCTTGTTCTACATAGTAGAACTTTTTGGTGAACAAGTTTGCGTCGAAAGTACGCTTGGTGCGACGCTTCGAGTGCGAAACGTTGTTGCCCACCATGGCTTTCTTACCGGTAATTTGACAAATCTTAGACATTGCTATCTGTAATTTTCTGTTGCTGTTGTAGTAGTTATTCCCAATCGAGTTGCAAATTTACGACATTCTTCTCATACTTCCAAATGTTTCAAATGTATTTTTTGCTGATTGTGGTGATTTTCTGGTGTTTGTGCTGCCTATCTATGTGTCTTTGATGCTTGTACTTGCTGTTCTGTGGTTGATGATGGTGGAAGATTAGGGTCTTTATTCCTTGACGCATGCACATTATGTATTGCAGGTGAGTTCACGCTGTGTAGTGGATGCCCATAAGTCATCAATCATGTTAGTTAAGTTTGGAGAGATATGGGTATACTCCTATTATATTACAAGTTATATCCTCTTAATAATATACTTATGTCACCTTTATAATATGGTTATATTCCCTTGGGCATAAATTTCAAAGATGATTCGCATTATTTCTTTGAGTATTATTGTAGGATATTAGTTTATTTCTTGCGAAATGCCGTAAGAAACAAGTTCTTGGCAAAGCATATTATAGAGAAAATAACGATTTATTCTCGGATTTATATGTTTGGGGTGAAAATACAGCTCAAACTATTGTTTGTTTAGTTCAATGATGTTATATTTGCACTGCTTAGTATGAACGCTTTTCCTCTATCTATGTTCCAGTGCTTGGGTGAGTTGCTTCATCGGAAGGCTCACATTTAGTGCATAACACTCCGTTTGTCTAAATCCTCTCTTAATATCATGAATCTCCGTCGTTTATTTTTCGGATTATTTCTGTTTTCCTTACTATCTGTTCATGCTCAATCGCAGCGTGATAGTATTGCTGTCTATGGCAAAGTCATGGACAGCTTCACGCACGAAATGCTCAAAGGCGTAAAAGTCGAAGTGCTACGTCCCGATAGTTCCCTTGTTTCGCAGCACAACACCGACAATGTGTATGGATATGGAGATTACAGATACAACTTCGGTGTGCTGGGAGAACGTGGAGTCTACGTGTTGCGCGCCGATTATATCTTTCGTTTTTCCAAGGAAGGCTACGTCACACAGTATGCTAATCTCTACAAACGCGACTTAGGACGCAGAGAACAGCGCAGATCAGTGGGAGAAATCCTACTGAAGAAGATTGGTAAGCGTCGCGACGTCGAACTGGGTGCAGCAGAAGTGCATGCTTCCAAAATTCGCATGGTCGTGAAAGGTGATACCCTCATTTACAATGCCGACGCCTTTCAGTTGGCAGAGGGTTCTATGCTAGATGGTCTCATCAAATTGCTCCCTGGATTTCAATTGCGCGATGGACAAATCACGGTCAATGGTCAGTATGTGAGCAGTCTTTTGGTCAATGGCGAAGACTTCTTTCGCGGAGACCCTCGCGTGGCATTGGAAAATTTACCCGCCTATATGGTGAACAAGGTGAAGGTCTATCGCAAGGAATATCCCTGGAGCTTCATCACCAAAGGTAAGGAAGAGCGAAAAGAAGACCTCCCTCTTGTGGTGGATGTCAATCTGAAACGCGAGTATTCCATCGGATGGGTGGGCAATGTTGGAGCTGGATATGGCTCAGCCAACCGCTATCTCGGGCGCGTCTTTGGGCTTCGTTTCACCGACCACTCGCGCCTAGCCCTATATGGCAATGCCAACAACACGAACGACACGCGAGAACCAGGCACTTCCGGCAATTGGAACGCCAATGGTGCAGCCTCTGGTCGCACCGAGATGCAAACTGCTGGCTTCGAATTTCTCGTCAAAGGCGATAAGGACAAATGGAAATATGTGGGGCATGCTAAGATTTACCATCAAAACACTTTCAACCAAAGCATTACTTCTTCCGAAACCTTTCAACCCACGCTGCCTAATAGTACCTTCAATCGCGCACGTCGTGAAGCAGAGGGCAGTCACTTCAGGTGCAGACAGAGCAAGCCTATGAAAGAAAGAGAGATGAAGGATATTTCAATGTCTTTGGAGCATTGTATTATCAACATCACCACAGTGACGCCTTGCACCAGGGAGCGGAATTTTCAGCCGACCCGAAAGATGCCTATCGCGCTGCGTCACTAGACAGTTTGTTTCAGACATCTAGTGAACGATTGGCGAAGATGCTGGTGAATCGACAGCAGAATCAAGAGAGGAGTCGCGAACATTCGTGGTCAGGAAGGCTGAGTGCAAACACTTTTGCTAAGATAGCACACACACCAGACTATTATTCGCTAGACTTCAATGCTGACTTTGAACACAAAACTGGTACTGCTTTTTCCGCCTATCAATTGCACTATGGTCAATCAGCGCAAGTGCCACACACGAACGAGCATCAACTGCGCTACACAGACGCACCTTCTACAAAAGCCAATGCGAGTTTTAGTGCCAATTATAACTATCGCTCTGATTGGGTGAGCATAAATTCAACGATAAGCCTTAGAGAGGCTTACCAAAAAGGCGATCGTAATCTGTACCGCTTGGATAGACTACGTGCAAATGCTCCTACATTCGGAAACTTGCCTTCCACAACTGCGGCATTGTTGCAGACCTTGGATGCGCCCAACTCATATATGGCTAGTCGAAACACGCTCACAGGTACACTTCATATTTGGAGCGTTATTTGGATAAACAAAGAGACGAGCAATGGCATCAGAATTGATCCTAAACTAGAATGGACAAACGATCGTCTTTCTTACGACCGCAACACGCTGCACGCGACTCCTCATCGCAACACTGTGGTGTTTTTACCATCTATTGCATGGAGTGGTGATGCGTTCCGGGTAATGTATGAATTAGGTTATGCTTATCCCGACCTGCAAAATCTATTGAACTATGTCGACAACTCCGATCCCCTGAATATATATCGCGGTAATCCTCATCTCCAACGCAGCACTACGCACCGTGTTGCTCTGTCTAGAAGTTGGACGAAATGGAGAGAAGGCAAATCATTTGCCATCGGTGGGGATTGGGACGTCACACGCAATGCCATTGCGCACGGGCAAACTTACGATGCAGCCACTGGTGTGCGCACTTTTTCTCCGAGAAATGTAGACGGAAATTGGCATGCTGCCGCTAGAATGTTTTGGGAACGACCTTTCGACAAGGACAGACAGACGCTCTTTACCAGCGAGACGAAGGCAGACTTCCGCAACAGTGTAGACTTTGTGACGGAACGAAGCACGGTACAAAACTTTGCGGTGCAGCAAAACCTCCGTTTTAATGCCAAAATTAAACGCGTGATTCTAGACGGAAGCATCGGAGCACGCTATTGGCATGCTACATCGGAGCGCAAGAACTTCCAAACTATTAATAGTTTTGATGTAACCTACGGACTAAATGCTCAGATTTCTCTTCCTGCAGGCTTCGCGTTTAATACAGACTGCAAGCTCTATCAACGTGAGGGGTATAGCGATGCAAGTATGAACGACCTGCGCTTTGTGGCGAATGCTCGTTTAGAAAAGACCTTCCTTCGCGGTCGTTTAGGCGTTGCTTTGGATGGTTACGACATCTTCGGCGGGCTCAGCAACGTGACAAAAGTAATCAATGCACAAGGCATCGTAGAAACCTGGTACAACTCGCTGCCATCTTATGCTATGCTCCAAATTTCTTACAAACTTAGCAAGCCACCCAAGAAGAAATCAATAATTGCACGATAAAGGTCTAAAGATCGAGTTGAGCTCATCATGATAGTCCGCATCCTCATCCTCTTATTGGTGAGTCTCTCTTTAGCACGAGGAGTATTTTAGCAAAATATTTCTAGAAAAACGGCGTTTTAATTGCGTTTGTCTGAGATAACTTTTCCTCTTTGTTGATTTGTCTCAGGGATTGTGGCAGAAGATGGACTGGGATTTAGCGCTATATTTCAGATAAGTCCATGATTATTTGGGCTTTCTCCTAAGTTCGTGAGAAAACGTCCGAGAAAAATCCAAAAATCTCCCACGTTTTTGAGAAAATCTCCCACGTTTTTGAATTCTTCTTTGACGTTTCTGAAGAAAAAGTCCTACGTTTCTGACTTTGACTCCTAGTTTTGAGTATAAAAGGTTGCGGATGATGTAAAAATAGCTCGAACTTTCTGCTGCTGATAGTGGATAGTTCGAGCTAAATAGTTCTAGAATGCTTTGGGGGATTGTCTTAGTTTTTCGCGCTTGAATAAGTCGTGCAGTGGCAAAATAGTCCTAAGATTCTCTAGGATTATCCGAGGGGGTAGCCCCCCCTCTAGGAATGGTTTGCTTTGAAAACAATTGTTTTCACCTCGTGAAGTCTTTTCGCTTTGGTCAGACCAAGAAAAAAGTGTACCTTTGCAGCTAAATCAAAAATCATTTATGGCTCGCAAAAAGAAACCGCTCCCACTCCTCGAAAAAGTTCTCATCACCGATGTTGCAGCAGAAGGAAAGGCCCTCGCAAAAGTCGATGGGCTTGCAGTCTTTGTTCCCTATGTCGTACCCGGTGATGTGGTAGATCTTCAGCTTCGTCGCAAGAAACACAGCTATGCTGAGGCTGAGGCGGTGAAAATCCACGAATATAGTCAGCAACGCACGGAAGCCTTTTGTCCTCACTATGGCGTTTGTGGCGGTTGCAAGTGGCAAATCTTGCCCTACGAAGAGCAACTGCGCTATAAGCAAAAGCAAGTGATGGACAATCTCACGCGTATTGGCAAGGTGGAACTCCCAGAGTGTACGCCTATTTTAGGGTCAAAACGCACACAAGAATATAGAAATAAACTAGAATTTGGCTTCTCCAATAAGAAATGGCTCACACTTGAGCAGGTGAAGAGCGGAGAAAAGTTTGATCAGATGAATGCCGTGGGCTTTCATATCCCTGGTGCCTTTGATAAAATTCTTGATATTGACGAATGTCATTTGATGACAGGAATCAATAATGAGATTCGCAATCAACTCCGTACCTTTGCCATCGAGAAGAATCTAGAATTTTTATGATCTCCGCAACAATCATGGTTTGCTCCGCAACATTATGTTGCGCACTGCCTCAACTGGAGAAATCATGTTGCTCGTACAGTTTTGTATCACCACCGACAAAGAGCGCGAAGATGCACTGATGGTGATGGAATTCTTGCACAAGTCTTTCCCCGAAATCTCCTCCTTGCTTTATGTCAACAACACCAAGTGTAACGATACAATAGGAGATTTGGATGTCATCACCTATAGTGGTACTGATTTTTATCTACGAAGAGATGGAAGGTTTGCGCTTCAAGGTGGGTCCTAAGAGCTTTTATCAAACCAATTCTGAGCAAGCCTACGAACTTTACAAGGTGACACGTGAATTTGCCGAGCTCACCGGTAATGAACTTGTCTCACGACCTTTACACGGGCACGGGCACAATCGCCAATTTTGTTGCGAAGAAAGCGCGCTTTGTAGTCGGCATTGAATATGTGCCTGAGGCTATTGAAGATGCAAAAAGTCAATGCTGCGCTCAATGGACAAGATGATAAGACACTGTTTTTATGCTGGAGATATGAAAGACATCCTCACCGATGATTTCATCGCTGAGCATAGTACGTCCCGATGTCATCATCACGGACCCCCTCGTGCTGGTATGCACGCCGATGTGGTCAATGTGATTTTTGAATGCTGCTCCCCAGCGCATTGTCTACGTGTCGTGCAATCCTGCCACACAAGCGCGAGATCTCCAATTGCTTGATGCTAAATATCGTGTGGTCAAGGTACAGCCTGTCGATATGTTCCCCCAAACGCACCACGTAGAGAATGTGGTGCAGCTCGAACTTCGCTAATCATCTATCTCTTCACTCAGGTGGTGTGATAGCGCACTTCCTGGTAAAGAAAATAGCATCACGGGAAGGTGGCCTCAAAAGACGCTTTTTCCGCGGTGTGTCTCATCGTTCTGAAGAAAATCCTCATTGATTATGCCTGCCCTATCTCATACGGTACAGTTGCGACAACGCATTTCTGCATTCATCGAACAGCGGAACGCAGAAGGACTTTGTGCGATGTTATCGGCATTGAGCAACGCTGATTTTCGCACAGCAAGCCAGTATCTCGGACAGGTGGAGGTATGGCGCGTGCTTTCAGAAGAAGAGTTTTGGCGTTTCTTTCGAGTTTTGGCTGTTGATAATGCAAAAGCCTATGTCGGCACGCTGATTAAAGTCGTGGTCGCTTTGAGTAGACGTCAGCACCTTTCGTTTGATAGTGTCGATTTTCTTGCCTTTTCGCAGGAAGAAGCCTCTTCCATCGACCGACGAAAGATGTTAGAGGCATTTCTCCCTTTGATGCAGACGCCAGAGTGCATAGAGCATCTGATGTCTTCGCTATTCCGTGCGGAGGATTCCGATCATAGTCGCGTGATGATCCTATTTAAGGCTGGCACCTCAGCAGGTTATTTCTTGCTCTTCGCACATCTCAAGCAGATGGATGCGGACAATGCGTATTTACGTCGCCTTGCGGTAGAATTGATACGCAAAGGAGACAAGGCTTCTTTCAATTTAGCGGCAATACTTCAGCAATATTTTGACCTAGGTCCTCTTCCTGGTACATTCTCCCTGCAGACGCCTCCTTATGAACTGTCGCGTTTAGATCAAAGTTACGACAACTTTCTCAAGATTCTTTTGCGATAATCCTTCTCTTATCGTCCATAGTATGAACTTTACCACGTCTTATCAAGAAGAATTTGTGCAAGCACTACTCGATTATGTAGGTGCAGCACTACGCAATTCGGCTGTTGACCCTGATTATTGTCAAGAGGCAGTTCAAATAGTCGATGCGCGCAATCATCTCTTTAGGAGTGTGGGCAATCATCGCACAGACGAAGAACAAGGCATTTATGCTTGCGCGATTTGTGCGTACTCGATGATGAGAGCATGAGTCTAGTGCCCGATGCCGGACGTTGTCGTTCTGTAGCACGAGATTTCGGTTTGAATCGCTAAAAATCACTTCTATTTCGACCCATAGTGACAGAGAGCTTTTGGCTCAGCTGTACTTCTTTTCTAACTCATGACTGAAACTTTCCACCATCGCACACCGATTCAGATTCGCTTCAACGATCTTGACGCGTATCAGCATGTCAACAACAACGTGTACTTTTCGTTTTATGACCTCGGTAAGGAGAATTATTTTTCGGAAGTGCTTTGTTCCGACTTTCGCACCCAACCCGTGGTGCCACTTATCGCAAGTATTCATGCAGATTTCATAGAACCGATTTTCTATGAGGACGATATTGTGATGGAAACTCGCATTAGCCACCTTGGTAATAAGAGTTTTACACTGCGTCAACGTGCCATCAACCAAAAAACTGGTAGAGTGGTGTGCCAAGCTGAGACGGTGATGGTTTGTTACCATTTGGCAGAGCAACGTTCTACTGAGATTCCAGCTCATTATCGTGCTGCTATTGAGGCTTACGAGGCAAAGGGAAGCCTAGAATAAAGCGAGAGTATATCCCATATAGAAGCAGAGCAAACATCCTTTCGTGGTCACCTCATCTAGATCTTCCCAGAAAACTATGCAAACAATCGTATATGCTCAATCGTTGGTTCAAGATTTGCGCCATACACTCGCGCAAATGGCGAAACCTGACACTTTGGTTTGGTTGTTCGACGCCAATACCTACCAACTATGTGCCCCGCTATTGCAAGAGTTTTTGCAGGATGATGCCAAAATCATTGTCCGTGCAGGGGATTTACACAAAGATTTGTCTGCACTCTCGGAAGTTTGGAGTGGTTTGCAAGATGCTGCTGCCACGCGCCACAGCTTGCTGGTCAATGTCGGTGGTGGTATGCTCACTGACCTTGGTGGTTTTGCGGCTGCAACCTACAAGCGTGGCATCCGTTTTGTCAATGTACCAACGACCCTTCTTGCCATGGTCGATGCTGCTGTTGGCGGAAAAACAGGGGTAAACTTCGGAGGGCTGAAAAATGAAATCGGAGCATTTCACGAGGCAGATGTAGTTTTTATCTGTACTGATTTGTTGCGCACTTTGGATATGCCAAATCTCGTGTCGGGTTACGCCGAGATGCTAAAGCACAGCTTGTTAAGTAATCGTGCTATGTGGGCACGTCATTTACAATTCCCTTTAGATAATCCTGATTTTGTAGCATTACAAGAGATGGTTCGTGAGAGCATTTCGTTCAAACAGTCTGTGGTAGCGCAAGATCCTCACGAGAAAGGTCTCCGCAAAGCCCTCAATTTGGGACATACAATTGGACATGCCTTAGAGAGTGTGCTCTTGCACAAAGAAACTCCCGTGCTGCACGGCTATGCCGTGGCTTGGGGCTTGCTTGGCGAACTCTATCTTAGTGTTGTGCAAAAGGGATTTCCTATAGAGGTTTTGCGCTTGACCACGCAGTTTGTTGTAGAACATTACGGACGTCCCAATATTTCATGCAAGGATTACGAGGCGTTGTTAGACCGAATGCGGCATGACAAAAAAAAAAAAAATGTCGGTAAGCAGGTCAACTTTACCCTACTATCCGACATTGGTCAACTCTGTTTAGATGAAACTGCTAGTGATGAACTCATCAAAGAAGCACTCGATTTTATCCGTGAGGGTTAGTAAAGTGAGGTTTACCCAGACATCTCTATCCCAGCATTTCTAGACTTTATCCTTATCATGATGACTTCCTCCAGGAAACTTACTAGCCAAGGTTTACTTCTTGGGTTATCCGCAGCAGTTTGTTACGGCTTTATTCCGCTTTTTACCAAAGAACTGCAACATCCAACAGAGGGGTTACCTCTTTCCTCCGCTACGATTTTGTTTTATCGCTTTGGATTAGCCTCGCTTATCATAGCAGGCATCATGTTGTTTCAACGTATTTCCTTTCGCATCACATTTCCCGAGTTTTTGCGATTGGCGCTTTTAGCATTCCTAAGCGATGGTGCTGCGCTTTTTTTGATTGCTGGCTATAGTTATATGCCTAGTGGAGTAGCTACCACCTTGCATTTCATGTATCCCGTCTTTACGGCTCTCACTATGATGCTGTTTTTTCATGAGCCGCGTCGGGTTTCTACGATGGTTGCTATCATGATGGCAGTGGGAGGTCTGTTTGTTCTCTCATGGTCTGGGCAGGGAGAAGTGGGGCTTATGGGAGTGTTATTGGAAATCATCTCAGCCTTTTGCTTTGCGCTCTATTTGATTCGAGTGAATCGTTCGAAAATCTCCAAAATGCCCCCTACAAAGCTCACTTTATGTGATGTTGCTGGGAGCACTTATCTTTGCAGCTACCATCATCTATGAGCATAGTGAGCTAGAAATGGCTACAAACTACGCGATGCTCCCAACGACTACTGGATGGCTCAATCTTATAGCATTGTCTCTCGTATGTACCGTCATCACCAATTTGGCTTTGGTGCATGCTATTCAGATGATAGGACCCACCATAACTGCTGTTTTGGGCGTTTTAGAGCCTGTGACCGCCATTCTTCTTGGCATTGTGTTTATGGGTGAAGAGCTTACTCCTCCCATCGTGCTGGGCATTATGCTTATCATTCCTGCAGTACTCATCATTGTATTGCAAAAATATAAGTAGTTTCGTCGAGGCATCGTTGCCTCTACTTTGCAGAGAAAGCTGAAGTGTCAGAATATCTATATCGCTACTCATTATATCTAGTGATATTCTCAACTTTTTTCTGCTACATCCCCCACTTTTGGTCGTAAAATATCCTATGATTTTTGGCAGAAATGGCTAGTGTTAGCTGTTTCTGCCCTTTCTTTTTAACGATTTCTCTTACAAATTAGGTGCAGAATCGCTAGATATAGCGATTTTCAAACCGATGATAAGTCTGTAACTTTGCACCATCTAAACCATGTCCCTTGTGATTGCTCACCATTTTCACGAGGGACTACGTTGTGTATTCACTTCATTGCACTCACTTCCTTATGCGTCATCTCGCTATTCCTTGTTTCTTTAGCATCATATTACCACTTCACGCTCAAACTTCTGATCATTCAGAACGAAAGCTCGGTGAAGCGGTGATAACTGCACGTCCAAACATCAATGCACTTGACATCCGTGCGAAGTCTGGTGTGGTGCAAACTGTCAATATGAAGTTGTTGCTGAACAAACCAATGATTGATATGTCGATGGCTTTGCAAGGAAGTGTGCCTGGATTGGTGGTTATCAATCGGGGAGAGCTGGGAGAAAAGCCTCAAATCCGTATTCGTGGTAACTCTTCGTTGCGTCGTGGTGATGCTGCCAACGAGCCTTTGTATGTATTGGATGGCAAAGTCATCTCCTCCGATGCTTTCCTCACGCTAAACCCCAATGATATCAGCGAAATCAAAGTTTTGAAAGACGCTGTGGGAACTGCGCTGTATGGCATCAAAGCAGCCAATGGGGTAGTGGAAATTACGTCGAAACGTGGCAACACTACTGGACGTTTGACAGCATCTTATAGTATGAATCTTGGGATCACCTTGCAAGGGCGTCGCGGTGTAGAGATGATGCACACTCAAGAGAAACTGGATTTTGAGCGAAGATTGCAAAATCCGCTTGCGCCAGGCTATCTCTATAGTGCAGACTACCTGCGTCGCATCTACCCCACAGCTCCCGATTTATCAGAGCGCATTGCAGCTGGTCAACAAGTATTAGATAGCTTGTCGCATATCGATACGGACTGGTTCAATGAATTGATTCGTCCCAATCTTTATCAATCCCATAATCTCAGTTTGCGAGGCGGAAATGAAGCGACGTCTTACTACATTTCTACCAATTTTAGTAGTCAGGGTGGGCGTCTCCCTGGCAATAGCACGAATCGCATTACTGCCCGAATGTCGATTGATCAGCAAATTGGTCACACTGGTTATGCATCGATTGGCGCAGATATGGGATATAGTCAAATAGAAACTCCCAATGGCACTGACGCTTCGCCTTCTGACTTGGTCTATTTACTCAATCCTTATGAGAGTAGAACAGGAAAACTATGGTCGTATGGCAATAAGGGCAGTAACTTTACGCTTAATGATCTTTTGCATCAATACAGTAAGACGGGCGGTGATAAGCGCGGAGGATTAAATGCTTCTCTCAATTTGAAGCCTTGGAAATATCTAAGTCTTGACGCCGTGGTGGGTTTGGATTTCGTGTTGAACGAAGAAACGAATTTTACTCCCTCTACAGCTTGGAGTGAGCGTGAGAGTGGTGCGCGTCCCAATGAGCGTGGACGCATCAGTCGTTCTAAGGATACGCAGCAAAACATTAGTGCCAATTTCCGTTTGACTTATAACCGTAGTTGGAACGAGGTGCACGATCTCACACTGGGGGCGAATGTTGATGCCTATCAGTCCGACTTAGACAATACGAGTCTGACGGGCTATGGTGTCGGCACCAAGATGTCTGCTGCATTGATCAACCAATCTTTAAGCGGAAACCGCAAGCCTGCAGTGGGTAGCACGACCGAACGTAACCGTCAATTCGGAGTTGGCTTCGTGGGGGGCTATTCTTATCAAAATACCTACGATTTATTTGCCAGTTACAAACGCGATGCCTCTTCTTTGTTACCTGCACAGCATCGTTGGAATACGGCTTGGGCGGTAGGCTTAGGTTGGACGCCTACGCAATACGAATGGTTGAAATCGCAAGACATTTTGAGTAATCTCAATGTGCGAGCCTCTTTTGGGCAAACTGCAAACCTATCTGGTGTTTCTGCTGCAGCAACCATTGGCACGTTCTCTTACCACAACACTGAGTTCTACTCCGACACGCGGTTGTTGCAACTCCAAGCCCTCTACAATTCTCAACTGAAGGCAGAACATACCGATACTTATGATGCTTCTCTATCATTTGAACTATGGCGAAAACTGTCGCTCAATTTCAACCTTTATCGTCGGCAAACTAGTAATGCTCTCCTAGAAGTCCCTATTCCTTTAAGTAATGGTTTCACCACAATGACGCGAAATATTGGGGTGTTGCGCAATGAGGGATATGAGATTTCTGCTAATTATCGCATTCTCTCGCAAGGAGATGTAAGATTGTCAGCACGCGCTTCTTTGTCTTACAATAGAAATCGCGTAGTAAGTCTTTATTTCACTGATAGATTATACTTAAACGACAGTGATCCTCTTCCTGTTTTTGAAGTAGGAAAGCCTTACGATGTGCTTTACGGACTCACTGCTACTGGCATTGACGCTACTACGGGGTTACCCACCTTTGTTTCTCCGCAAGGAAATCCGATGAAACTGCACGATAATCCCAAACGCTCTGATTTTGTAGATTTAGGATTTACGACACCTCCTTATACTGGCACGTTTGGACTTACTTTCGAATGGAAGTCCTTCACGCTCGATGCTGATTTCTACTATGTGTCGGGGGGAGTTCGCCGATATAATTATAAATACGCGCGGATGAGTGATGAGGCTTATCGCAATGCCGTGGCAGGAATGACCGAAAAAACGTGGTGGAACAAAGGAGATAACGACAAAGTTTATCACACGCGCTTTGTTTCATCTGCTTCACAGACACTGCTTCAGTACGCCAATTCCACCAATGTTGGTCGAAGTGACTATTTACGCTTGTCGATGCTTTCTTTGCGTTATCGCATTCCACGCAATTTATTACAGCATATAGGCTACGTGGTGCAGTATGCGTATTGTGGCATTCAGGCTTCCAATCTCTTTACGCTGACTAGTTATGCAGAATCCGACCCTGAAAGCGGTCGTCTTTCTGGGACATTGCAGCCCGTTGTTGCGTTCAATCTCAATCTCACGTTCTAATCTATAATACTTATCTCGATGAAGTTATCTTTCTGCACTCATCAGTCTTTTGTGCGTTGCGCCAAGTGGCAGCGTCCTTCTCTCATTGTGGGCGCAATTTTGTGGGGATGGGTATCTCTTTTTCAAGGTTGTTCGCTCGATGTACCTTACGAAAACCGATATGCTGACCCGAATGCCATCGTAGATGCTCAGAGCGCGAGAGAATTATTGGCAACGGCTTATACGAATCTGCCCTTAGAGCATTTCACGTTCTCCGTGTTGAGCGATGATTTTCGCCCCACTTATAAGCTCCGCAGCAATCCTTCCCTACAGAAATTGGCAAGTTTTGATGCTGACGAACTAACAACTCTGGGCAATGATTTGTGGGCACGTTGTTATTCAACGATTGCAGTCGCCAATACTGTGCAAGAAAGAGTAGATTCTTTGCCTAAATCGCAAGAGTTGCAAGACATTGCTTTGGAGAGTCAACGAATAAAAGCCTATGCTTATTTCCAGTTACTTCGTGCTTTTTGCGCCCATTCCTACGTCGGCTTCCGATAGTGCAGGTATTATCTTCAAAGAGCGTTTGCAGATGACAGCCTCTCCACGTCTCTCAGTGGGCGAGAGCATCGACAGCATTCGTCACATCTTGGAACGTAGCACCCCATTGGCTAGTTTTTTTCCGCCCCCAATTCAGCAAATACTTCTGCAACTTCCCGTCAGCAACATTGGTTTACTCCACTCGCCGCTGCCTATTTGCGAGCAGAATTAGAACTGTATGCAGGCGATTATGCCGCAGCAGAACGCTGGGCACGCTTGGTAATTACGCAAAAAGGAGGGACAGCATCGCTGCAGCGTGAGGTTTACCAACAATTATGGCAAGGAAATCAATGTGAAGCGCGCATATTTGCTCCCTATATCAACCGATACTTTTACACAGAAATCGTGTATGATCGCCAAACGGGCGATTGTTTTACGGTAAATCCTACGGTGCTGTCTAGATTCGGACAGACAGATTTGCGGCGCAATGCCAGTGTATTCGATAAGAAGTTGCCTGATTCTCCTCTCGGACAGATGAAGAATTGTTTTGGCAAGTACAACGCCGTGAATTGGTCTCGAACAAATGGTGGCAATTCTGGAGAAACGCATTATGTAAGTTTGTATCGCACAGCCGGTGCTTACTTTATCTTAGCTGAGGCTTTGGCACATCAAGGAAAATCTACGGAAGCCATTGCCACAATGAATGACTATTTGGGTCAGCGTGAAGCCACATTGTTAGCCAGCAATTTAGAAGGAGACGCTCTGTTGTCGGCTATTTTGCAAGAGAAACAGTTAGAGTTTCTTGGAGAAGGCGAACGCTTTTTCGATTTGAAACGCTATCGACAAACCCTTCTTCGCAATTGGACGAAAGGTTTGTCGCATAAAGCCCTAATTTCTCCCAATGATTATCGTTGGAATCTCCCAATTCCTAAAGGCGAATACTTATATAATGATCGCGCGAGTCAAAATTTCGGCTGGCCTCGCTTAAGGTTAGGAGAATAATTACTTTACCCCAATCGGTCATTAGAATCTGAACAGATTAGACTTTAATGTCAAAATAAGAATATCAGTTGTTTGGAAGAATAGTTCTGTAAATCTATTCATTGTTTGCGGAACCTTGTAGTCCATTCATCACAAATCACTTCAATAATTACGATATGAAAAAATTCTACACAGCATTGTTCTTGTTGTTAGCCACAGTGCCAGCTTTGGCACAAACGGTTAGTGACGAACACAAATCAGAAGAAGGTGCCATCAAATTGTTTGATGGCAGCAAAGAAATCAAATCCTTCTCTGCAAAGCATCTAAAGATTACTTTCTCAGATGGGAAAGTGCATTCACCCAAAACGGCACTACCGAGAGTTTTGCATTGGCAAATTTTGGTTCGCTACAATTTACTGTTTTGCCCACAGGCATTGCTCCCATTCAGCAACGTGCATTGTGGGAAGTACAAGGCCAAGAAGTCTTGGTGAATGCTCCTGTTGGCACCGTTTCTGCACTCTATTCGCTCAATGGGCAACTAGTGGCTACTCACGTGCAGCGTAATGCGCAGTTTGAAACATTGGGCAGTGTCCCAGTAAGTGGCTTGTATGTGCTCCGCGTGAAGGATAAGTCTACCAAAATCTTTGTACGATGAAGCGTAGAGTTCTAGCAGTCATGATGCTGCTATGCGGAGTAGGTGCAGTTTCTGCGCAAACACTTGGTGTTTATACACCAACTTCCAGCAAGATGTGGGATTTTTCTGTATTGAAATCCCAGCCAATGACCATAAATAATGGAGAACTTACAGTTGGTACTGAGAAATATCCTTTGACCAATTTAGATAGCGTTGTTGTACGTACCCTTGATGCGCCACAACTAACAGAGGTGCAGCAGCAACTTATCAAAGGTTACAAAGATAATTTGGGCGTTGATCTCACCAAAGTTCTTGGCGTCAAGAAACTCCATGCGCGTTTATATTTCCCAGGTTATGAGAATATGCAACCATTCGCCCAACCTTTTGAACGTGATTTGGAAGACTACACCATCATTACGTTGAGTGAGCAGTCTACCCCAGAGAAACCTGTGTTGAAAATGACGTACAATCCCCTGGGACTTACGAATTATCAGCGTTATCTTTTGTATATGCTCACTGTTGGCAATGACGAGTTCTGGTATGGTGAAAACGCTGGAGATAACTATAAGAAGGTAATGGAAATCCTACATTGGAGCAAGGATTCTTTCGGTGAATTCGATGTGACACTCGATGGATTGACTTTCGATAACGTTAAATCAGGAGAGAGTGCTTCAATAAACTTCATTGCCGATGCTAAAGACGCTTTGGATGCGCCCACACGTCGCATTCCTTTCAGTACTATTTCTCTACTTGGGATAAAGCTCAGCAAATCGTAAAAGAACAAACGCTTGAGCGTTGGGAAGAATTGGCAGAAATTACGAATACTAAACAAGATGGAACGCCTGATCCTTTGCTTTATCTCAATACGTCTTCAGCAGAAAAGGATGATATTGGTGAAGCAAAAAACTTCGTAGCTCCTAAGGCTAGCGTAGATTTCAAAACAGGAAAACTACATTTTGAATTCTCCTTCGATGCTGGTTCAATGGGCTACACTCGTTGCTATGTAGACTACGAATAGTTTTTCTCTTTGTCTTAATTTGTGGCTGTGTGTATGGGTAACTTTACGACACAGCCACAATTAGGGCTTTGAACTCGCCTTTGTATTCTACAGAGCATCTAATACTCGTTTCGTGCTGAAAAATGTCTGCGCTCTATTATTGATGGTTTGTTATGTTGATTCCTCGCTACTCAATTTTTCATTGCTTATCTTCTTCTCGTTTTCTCTGTTTGACCTTCAGTTTTGCGCTCTGGGCAATAGGGAGTCAGATGGGGTGGTGCAGTGTTCCCTTCAATTCTCGCACCTTGGTGTCTTTACCTAAAGCTCTTGTGACGGGAACGCTACCCAATGGTTTGCGATATATGTTGTTGCCGAATGCCCAACCTTCAGGACGGGCAGAAATTCGTTTGGTTCTCAATGTCGGTTCTGCTGCTGAAGCATTGGGACAAGAAGGGCACGCACATTTTCTAGAGCATTTGGCTTTTGGAGGAACGCACTCCTATCCCAACCGCACAATGGTGGACTTTTGGGAGCAAAATGGAATGAAATTTGGGCAAGACATCAACGCAATGACGGGGTATGATCGTACTGTTTTTCAAACCGCTGTGCCTTCCCAGCCTCAAGATATGGCTTTGCTAGAACAGTCTTTACCGATGGTGGCAGAGTGGTTAGACAAAATCAGCATTCTCCCCCAAAGAGTAGAGCAAGAAAAAGGTATTATTCAAGAAGAAATCAGAGCATATACTACAAATGACGACTTCTTTTCTTTGAAACACGGTGGAGGAGTATATAGCCGGCTTCCCATTGGAACACCCGATGAGATTGCTGCAACAACGCCCGAGTGTTTGCGACAATTTTATGCGCAATGGTACAGCCCCAATAGAGCTACACTCATCGTTGTTGGGGCTATCGATGCCAACAAACTACAAGCAAAGGTCAAAGAAACATTTGGAGGAATTCCTCGAAAATCAAGTTCTAAATCTATTCCTACCTTTCAATATGAAAAAGGTGGACAAGTGATGGTGGTGCACGACGAATTGCTTTCAAATACCTCTGCCGATATTATCGTTCCTCATCGTGTAAATCCTCAGCGAACAATGGGGGACGCCTTGGAAATTCAGCGTGGAAAATTATTGCTGCTGTTGGCAGAACGAAGACTGCGTGCTTTGGGAATGCGCAATTCTTTGAGTGATGCATGGTATTTAGGGCATATCAATCATTTCACCACCAATGTTGTAGCCAAAGACGAAGGGAGTTTGCGCGATAGTGTTCGACAAATCGTGACAGCTTTTCAACAAATGGCGACCGACGGTTGGTGCAATCCTGAATTGCGGAGTGCAAAACGGCATTTTATAGCTGATTTGCAGCAGAGAAATCCCACGCGTTTGCGGAGTTCTGCAGTGTGGTGCGATGATTTCATTGACTATGCTGTTGTTGGTGATCGTTATTTTTCAGACTCCCTGCAGTGGCAACAGTTGATAGAAGGCATAAGTGAAACGACAAGTGCCGATTTGCAACGTATGCTCAAACGCTGGATGCACTCTGCAGAACAAACTTTGCTTGTGGCCGTTCGGACAAATCATAAGCCCAATACGTCAGAGTCAGAAGCAGAGCGCAGTAAACTTTGGGAATGGGTGTGGAGAAAAGGAACTCGCGTCCGTAGTCCTCGCTATATCTATAAAGAGGTAGAGGAGGAAACAACAGCAGAAGTGTCAATTCCGAAAGAAATTTCCACCTTTCCTGATTATGATGAGCGAATGATTGTCGAGCAGAAGTCTTATTCAAACCTCAATATTCTTGATGCGCGTTTGAAAAATGGCTTACGCGTTGTGCTTAAACCCACTCCCTCCGCCGATAGTCTGATGTACATCAGTGTCGTTGCTCCTCAAGGTACAGCCAATATCCCCATTGACAAATACAACCTTTTGGAAGGAGCAGCGGGATATATGGATATGGGGGGTACAAGAACTCTCCCAGTCGAAGCCTTGCCCGATTTCCAAATGTCGCACGGCATCACGTTGATTACTTCAATGGAGCATCATTGGCACGGATTTTTGGGACAGACAGCTACAAAGCATAGTCGATTGTTCTACAATTTCTTGCGCGAAAAATGGCTTTATCCCGAATTACGCTACAAAGATTTTGAAGACGTTCGCAAAGAACTGCTCCAGCAACAAGGGAAAGAAACCACATTGTCGCGTATGTTGCATCGCTCGCCAGAACATTTGCTCAACCAAAAGATTGATGAATGGGCTGGACATATGCTACCTTTTGCCACAAAAGAGCCAGACTCTTTGGAGTTAAAGCAAATGAAGTTGGATGACATTGCTGAATTTTATCATCGTTTATATGGAGCAACGAAGCAAACAACCATTATTGTGACAGGTACCTTTGATGCAAAAGAAGAATTGAAGCACATCGCTGCAGCTTTCAGCCAAATCCCAGAAGCGAAACCTTCGTTTGAGACAACAACGTCTTGGACATCTCCTAGTCAGGCAGCAGAGTCTTGGCTGAAATTGCCAGATAATACAAATGAAAAGACAGACTTGCTACACATCGAAAGACTTTGGAGTGGTCAATATGAACCTGGTTTGCGTCAATCGCTCATTCTGAAATTGATGAGAGATGCGCTTCGACAACGGGTCATTCAGATTGTTCGAGAGAAAGAAGGCTTTGTTTATTCGCCTTATGTTTCTCTTTTCTATGACGCTTCGCCTTGGTCTCACTTCTTGATGGACGTTAGTTTGACAGCTGCTCCTCACCAACGAAAGAAAATCCAGGAGATTTTTGATTTGCATAGAGAAGGATTTGCAGCAAGTGCCTTTTAAGTGATGCAGAATTAGCTCAACTGAAACGCCCTTTCCTCATTGCCAAAAACGATGAACTTGCTCCCGATGATGCTTCTGCATGGCGCACGGCTATAGAACGCTTGATTAAAAATCGAGAAAGCTTAGAGGACTTCAACCGCTATGAAGAAATCCTAGAGAGCATACGTCCCGAAGACGTGCAACGTGGTTTTCAAACGCTCGTCCAACAGCGGCATTGGCTCTTTCTTGCTGAGTGATGTCTTCTATTCTCAAATTAAATAGATCTCTTTACCTATATTATATGCGTAAACTATTATTTCTGCTCAACTTTCTCTTTATCGCCAGCGCGTATGCCCAACAACCTCAAGCCTACGCACTATTTGACCACAGTGGGAAACTTACATTTTACGCTGCGATGATGGACAGCCTATCACGCGCTGATGTTGTTTTCTTTGGAGAAATGCACAATTGCCCTATCACGCACTGGATGGAGCAAAATGTGCTTCAAACTTTGGTTGATCGCTTTGGGAAAGAAGTTATGGTGGGGGCTGAGATGTTTGAGTCCGACAACCAACTCATTCTTGATGAATACTTGCAACGTCGCATTTCCGGCGAACGTTTTGAAGCTGAATGTCGTTTGTGGCCTAATCATTCTACGGATTATGCGCCTTTGCTCTCTATTGCCTACGACAATCATTTGCCCTTTATTGCGACAAACGTGCCTCGTCGTTATGCCAACGCGGTGAAGGAGCATGGACTTACATGGTTAGATAGCCTATCGCGTGCTTCACGTGCTTATCTTCCTCCCTTACCCATCTACGTGGAACGAGATTCCACTGCTGAAAAGGCATTTGAAGTGATGGGAGCAATGGTGCAGCATTCAGGAAAAGGACATTATGTGGAAGCGCAAGCGCTGAAAGATGCAGCCATGGCTTGGAGTATTGCGCAAAATTGGCTACCCAATACTCACTTTATTCATTTCAATGGAAGTTACCACACGGATTTTCGCAAAGGAATCATTGAACAACTGTTGCGCTTTTGTCCACAACTTCGCATCGCTCTCGTCACTGCTGTGCGACAAGAGTCGGTAGAGGCATTAGACGAAGTACAATTAGGACGTTCGGATTTCTACATTTGTGTGCCAGAAACAATGAATACCTCGTATTAACCCAAATCGGTCATTAGATACTGAACAGATTTATTTGATTGTTGAGCAGTTTGTTTCTCGTTTGCTCGATGGCGTAGCGGGCTACGTCGAGAACAAACGAGAAACAAGATGCCAACAAGAAAATGAAAGATGACAGGAAGTTATCTTTTCAATTACGAGTCGTACTATAACGGTCTAATGACCGATTTGGGTTAAAGTCGAATAAGGACTGAACTTTGGTTTATTCTTACTCCTTTTGTCTGAGGGCAACTCACCTTTATACAACAAAATCTCTTTGCAGAGCATTACTCAGTAACAATCTAACAATAACATTAGAACTATGAAGAAATTTCTACTCTCTCTCATTGTTGCTTGTATGGCTATTAGCATGCAAGCGCAAACCTACACTGTGAAAGTGGTGAAAACAGACGGAACGGTGCTTGCTTTTCCTATGGAAAGCATCAAAGAAATCACCGTTGACGAAAACGGAACCCCCACTCCACAGCCCTCTGCTCCCCAATTTGTTGAAGTTGCTGGAGTGAAATGGGCAACGGGCAATTTGCAATACGACAAAGGTATCTGGAAAATTGCCGCCAATCAATGGGATTATTTTAATCCTGTGTCAGGTGTTCGTAGAGAAGGCAATCGCAGTGAAACCCCACAAGCAGCTGATCAGGTAGATCACTTTAATATGGGAGTGGTTGGTGCAAATGCTTTGGCCATTGATGAAACTCATGGTGGAACAGCAAATACAAGTTTTGAAGGCAAGCTGTTCACTGATGCAAAGATGCAGAACGCAACTACAGATTTTGAGAAAGCTGCTTTTGGTGATTTGGCTTTTTGGGCAACAAAAGGGAAATATCGTTTGCCTTCTCGCAAGGAATCAATTGCACTGCTCAATGACGCATCATGGCAGTATGGATATGTGGAAACTAATGGTATGAAAATCTACGGTTTTCTCGCAACTAATCCTACTAATGGAGTGCCCGAACGTAATCTACGCTTTGCCAAACCATTGACAGAAGAAGACATCGCAAAAGGAGTCTTTTTCCCTAGTGCTGGCTCACGCTACGAAAAAGGTGAGTTGAGAAATGTGGGATATGGTGCCTACTATTGGGTGGGTAAAGTTTGGGAAGACCAAGACAGTTGGGGATGTTTTATCTCTGCTGATCGTGATGGGGTGTATGGCATAGATCAGGGAGATGATGGAACAAAAGGAGATTGCATCCGTCCTGTCTATATTGGTACAGAATAAACGCGATAGCCATTAGGCATACTGTTATAAAAGTGGCCGCATCACAAATATTTTGTTTGAGGTGCGGCCACTTTTCGGGAAAAACACTGCCTTGCAACAACATCTATGCAAGTAAATTCGTTAAAATACTGCTAGGAGTTGCTGATATATCGGACTAGTCGTTTGGAGTTGCAGTGACTACTTCTACATAGCCTGCTAATCGTTTGGCTTTGTTGCGAATGTCATCGAGATTTTCTGTCATATCACCACTCACTACCACCACTCCCATGCGTCGATTGGGGCGCGTGGTTGGCTTTCCAAAGATACGCAAATCGGCATCTTCTTCGCAAGTGAGTTCAAGTCCTTTATAAAGAGGAGGAGTGTTGGATGCGTCTTTGGCTAAGATGACTGCGCTTGCTCCCTGACGTAGAGTTTTCACTAAGGGAATAGGGAAACCTAGGGCAGCGCGACAATGCAATTCAAATTCATTGAAGTTTTGCGTACCTGCCAGGGTCACCATTCCTGTGTCGTGGGGACGAGGTGAGAGCTCGCTGAAGTAAACTCCATTCTTTTCGCTGATGAAGAACTCCACGCCCCAAAGTCCTGCACCGGTAAGGGCTTCTGTGATAGCTTTGGCCATGCGTTGTGCTTCTTCCAAATGTGCAGACGACATAACAACTGGCTGAAAACTTTCTTGATAATCTCCGCCTTTTTGCACATGTCCGATGGGAGGGCAAAAGAGCGTGTTGCCGTTGTCTTGTGTAACGGTGAGAAGCGTTATTTCGTAGTCAAATTGAATGAATTCTTCAACAATCAATTCTTTTACATCGCCACGGCTTCCTGCCATTCCGTAGTCAAAGGCACCAGCTACGTCCTCTCGACCTTTTACAAGCGTTTGTCCTTTACCGCTCGATGACATTAGCGGTTTGACGATGCAAGGATAGCCAATGCTATCGGCTGCCTTTTGTAATTCCTCCAGTGTAGTGGCATAAAAGTATTTAGCCGTTTTTAGTCTAAGTCTTTTGCAGCTAAGTCGCGAATAGCTTTGCGATTCATTGTGAAGTTCACAGCTCGTGCGGAAGGCGCAACTCTAACTCCTTGTTTCTCATAATCATATAAGCGTTCGGTGCGGATGGCTTCAATCTCACTAATGATAACATCGGGCTTGTGCTTAGCTACTACTGCATCGAGCGCATCACCGTCTAGCATTGAGAAAACTTCAAATTCGTCCGCCACTTGCATGGCAGGCGCACCAGGATAGTTGTCACAAGCAATGATGTGTTGCCCTAGGCGTTGCGCTGCGATGGTGAACTCTTTGCCAAGTTCTCCAGAACCAAGGAGTAGAATCTTTTTCATATAAAAATAGGGTAGGGATTTGTGGCGTTGTTTTAGCAAGTGTTGCGTTGAAAGTTTGCTAGTTGCGCAAAAATGTCGGGAGCATTTGGCGTGTTTTGAGCCAAGTATGTACATTCTCTCGCAAATTGTTTGATTTTTTCAATCGAGGTGGTACTCGGGATCGGAGATTGTTTTGTAAAATCAGTCATAGGCACGTAATAAGAGTTTGAAGATTATACCCTTATAACGTGCCTACGTCTTTTTTAGTATCTCATATAGTATGAAATTTTGAGAAACTTGTCTATATCATCTCGTAACTTTGCACAATGCCAATGTCTTGTGATGAAAACAGCAGTAAACTTCAACAGTTAGTCTTGAATCACCTGTTGAGCTTGCGCTATTTTTCGCAGATTTAGTAGGGCATAGCGCATACGACCAAGCGAGGTATTGATACTAACCCCTGTCATGCTAGCAATCTCTTTAAAGGAGTAGTCTTGGAAATAGCGCATTCGCACCACCTCTTGCTGTTCCTTAGGCAAGAAATCTACTAAAGACGCAAGTCGATCGAGTAACATTTCATATTCCTCCGCATCTTCTGGGGCGGGTGCAGCAACGTTTTCCCACTGATCAGTATTGCCTTCTGTAGAAGAAAGCTTTATATCGGTATCGTTACGGAAATGGTCTATGATTAAGTTGTGAGCAATGCGCGTAACCCAGGCATAGAATTTTCCGGAATCCGTATATTTACCTTGTTGCAGGTTGAGAATCACTTTGACAAACGTTTCTTGGAAAAGGTCGTTCGTCAAGTCCTCTTGGTGCACACGAGTGAAAATGTATTGAAAAAGTTTATCCTTATATCGTTCAAGCAAGCAGTCGAAAGCCTCATTGCACCCCATCATGTAATAACCCACCAGCATTTGGTCGGTCATCATCTTGTATTTGTCCATGACTAATGATGTTTATGTATTGATAGATGCGTAGAGGTGTTTCGATAGGCTATTCAATATAGAAGGAGTTTGAGAGCAAAGATAAGTATTTTCAGTGGAATTGTCAAGAGATTCTTGGTATTTCTAGTTGTAGTAGGTATTGTAGCAGTTTGTTGCAGGATATTATTAGGGAGTATTATTCGCAACAAATGAGGCTAAGCAAAGCCAAAATGGGGCGTTAAATGTGTACAGGAAAAGTAGAGCAGAAAGTACAACGAGAATTAAGTGAAACGGTATGCATAAATGTTGGTAGTGAAATGAAAGAGAATGATTGTTTTTCAGAGAGACAATGCATGAGGACCTGAATATAAATTTTATATGCAATTCAGACCTTGGGGTAGGAGCAAATATAATCAATTAATCCGAGATTTTGCTGCTTTGGGAGATGTTAATCACGGAAGTTGTAAAATGGAATGATTGATGATTTTTTCTTTCTCAAATGATGCGCTCAATCTTATTTTTTTGTTGTATCTTTGCGTAGAAAAAAAACGAAAAAACAATGGGTATATTTGATAAACGTGTGAATTTCAAGCCATTTGAGTATCCAGAGACGATGGACTTTGTCGACAAGATGAATAAAACGTTTTGGGTGCACAGCGAAGTGGAATTTACTTCCGATGTACAGAATTTTCATTCAAATCTCACTCCCACAGAGAAAGAAGTGGTGAAGCGTAGCCTGCTTAGCATTGCGCAGGTGGAAGTATCGGTGAAAACCTTCTGGGGCGATCTTTATAAGCATCTCCCAAAACCAGAATTTAATGGGCTCGGGGCTACCTTTGCAGAATGTGAGCACCGTCATGCAATGGCTTATTCTCAATTGCTCGAAGTGCTGGGCTATAATGATGAGTTTGCCGCGCTGATAGAGATTCCAGTCTTTCAACATAAGTTGGAACTCATCGAAGATCACTTCAATTCTAAAAAGACATTTGTAGAGAAACTTCTATTCTTTGTCATCGTGATTGAAAATTCTTCGCTTTTCTCGCAGTTTGCCAATATCCTTTCTTTCACGAATTTCAAAGGCTGGATGAGAAATACTTCCAACATCATTGCGTGGACATCTATTGATGAACAAACTCACGCTGATGCTGGCGTCTATTTGCTCACCGAAATCTTTAAGGAACATCCTGAGCTTCGTCCTTCTCAAGAAGTCGTGGAACAGACAGTAAAGGCTTATCTTGAATACGAAGTGGAGCTTCTCAATTGGATTTATGAAGAAGGCGAACTGTCCTTCTTTACCAAACAGAATCTGCTCGACTTTATGAAGTATCGCGTGGACACCTCGTTGGCACAACTTGGCTATAACAAGATCTACAATATCAGTGATGAGGCCTACAAGCCTATGTTGTGGTTTGATGAAAATGTTTTTGCCAACGAACTCGACGATTTCTTTGCAAAACGTCCCACTGCCTATACTAAGCACGACAAGGCATTTACAGCTAACAGCTTGTTCTAAAAAAAGAAACGGCTTTGCCAACCTAACAAAGAGGGCGTTTTAGCTCTCTCTTCTCTCTAAACTCCCCTCACTCTCCTATGACTAAATCTCTACCTTGGTGGTATAATGATGAATCAGAAGCCGTGTTGAACCGCGGATATTTGCTCCACGGCGAAACGATTCATGATGCCATTGATCGTATCACAGGTGCTGCAGCGCGCCGTTTGTATCGCCCCGAATTGCAAGAACGATTTGCCGAACTCATCTACAAAGGTTGGATGAGTTGCAGTTCTCCCGTATGGTCAAATCTTGGCACATCTCGTGGACTTCCCATCTCTTGTTTTGGTTGCAACATCCCAGACAGCATCGAAGGTATTACTATCAAGTTGGGTGAGGTGATGATGCAAACCAAACATGGTGGCGGTACATCTGCCTATTTTGGCAATTTGCGCGGACGTGGTGCTGCAATCACCAACAACGGAAAGTCTTCTGGCGCCGTTTCTTTTATGCGTTTGTTTGACACTGTGATGGACACGGTGTCGCAAGGTGCTACGCGTCGTGGGTCGTTTGCTGCTTACCTCGACATCGACCACCCAGACATCAAGGAGTTCTTGCAAATCAAAGACATCGGTAGCCCCATCCAAAATCTTTTTTACGCTGTTTGCGTGCCTGACTACTGGATGCAGGAAATGATTGATGGAGATCTTGAGAAACGAGAAATCTGGGCAAAGTATTAGAGAGTCGCCAACAAAAGGGATTGCCATATATCCAATTCTCTGACAATGTCAATGCAACTCGTCCTGACATCTACAAGCATTTAGGGTTGGAAATCACTCACTCTAACCTTTGCAACGAGATTCAACTACCTGATGCGGAAGACGAAAGCTTTGTATGTTGTCTTTCTTCTATGAATCTCGAACTTTGGGAAGAGTGGAAGGACACAGATGCAGTGCAACTCGCTATTTGGTTCCTGGATGCAGTGATGTCAGAGTTTATTGAAAAGACAAAAGACTCCCCATTCTTGCGCCAGGCGAACAAGTTTGCTGAGCGTCACCGCGCCCTCGGACTCGGTGTACTAGGTTGGCACTCTCTTTTGCAGAAGAATCGTATTTCTTTTGAGTCAATGGAAGCCAAAACGTTGACCACTCAGGTGTTCCGTCATATCAACGAAGAAGCAAAAGCTGCGTCGCTAACTTTGGCGCAAACTTATGGTCCAGCTCCCATCTTCAATGAAAGTCCGGGTTTTGAAGGAACTAAGTACCGCAATACAACGGTTCTGGCGATTGCTCCTACTACTTCTAGTTCGTCTATCCTCGGACAGGTGTCTCCAGGTATTGAACCATACTCGTCCAACTACTACAAGGCTGGTCTCTCCAAGGGTAACTTCATTCGCAAGAATCGTTATCTCGAAGAGCTCCTTGAGGAGAAGGGCAAGAACAACGATGAGGTTTGGCGCAATATTATGCTCAATCAGGGTTCTGTGCAACATCTTGATTTCCTTACCCAAGAAGAAAAAGATGTTTTCAAGACCTTTAAGGAGATTTCTCAGCGTGAACTGATTATTCAGGCTTCTATTCGTCAAAAGTTTATTGACCAAGGTCAATCTTTGAATATCAACATTCCATCTGCTCTTGCTGTGCGCGATGTGAATGCGCTTATCATTGAGGCATGGAAGTTGGGAATTAAAGGATTGTACTACCAACGTAGCCAAAGCATCAGTAAGGAGTTGCTTAGCAATATTGTAGATTGCAAAAGTTGCGAAGCATAATGGTGAAAAGATAAGCATTAAGCTAGCAGGTCTTGGCAGACGCTCCATTGTTAGTTTATTCTGATTTTCCATCTTTTGATTTTTTGTAGAGGGTGCACTAAACGATTGTTTAGCGCACCCTTTTGTTTGTGCTATAATCTGTGTTGTCAAAACCTAAAAACACACAGAGATAAGATTAAAAGATGTTGTGGTAGAGATTTTATTGTGGACTTTTATACTGGTTGTGTTTTCATACTGTGTCTAGTATTGCCTATTGCTGGTTCATTCTATTCCTACTTCACTCTTTTCTCCTGATGTCAGCCGAACTTGTGGTTTCTGTGTTGTCTGGTTAGCGTTAGTAGTTTCCTTCAGCTTTCTCGTGCACGCGCGTCACACGTGCGCATTCCCTGGTAATTCCTATTTTTTGCTTTCACAACCTTCACAACATGACTGAGAAATAATCCTCATATAGGGGAAAAGTTCACGGTGCGTTTCTCAAAAAAACTCGGACTTTTTGAGAAAAATCTCCCACGTTTTTGGAAAAGTCTCCCACGTTTTTTCAGAAATCTCCCACATTTCTTCGAGATTCTCCGACGATTCTACACGTAGATTCGACTTTTGTTGCCTACTCTTGTTTTTCGTAAGTCACTTTCTTGTGATCTTGTGTGTAGCGTTGCGGTATCCATCCTCCGATTATAGAAGAGAGGAATTAAGAAAACTCACGCTGTTTGTGTGAAGGTTGTGAAAGCAAAAATATAGAAATCCCTGTTACGCGCGCGAGGGGAATTTTGGTAGAAAACTTGTGCACCAAATTTTGAGGAAAAGGGTTGGAAAACAAAAAAGAAGCAACAGAATATTCTGTTGCTTCTTGATAAGTGTGTGGAGCTGGAGGGGATTGAACCCTCGTCCAAACGGAGAACTAACTAGCTTTCTACACGCTTAGTTTCCCTTTGATTGTCGGGCAGCACTGCGATGGAAACAACCTAATATGCTGCCGTATCCTCTAAATTTCAGCGAACCACCGAGGCTTGGCTTGCCAATCTCCTTCTTACTGCACCACCATGTCAAGACGCAAAGGAGCGGATGCTCTTGGGTGATGTCTCGTCCCAACTCCTAGAGAAGGGATAAAGCTAATCTACTATACTTCGATTAAGCAGCGAGAGCAAAGTTGTTTTCGCCAGATAAATTGTTGAAAGCCGAGATTATAGTGCCCACTTCCGTCCGCACTGCGTGCTTACTAACCACCTCGAACCGCTGTCAAATCCAGTCAGCCCCATAGTAGTTGCCGCAAAGGTAATACTTTCTTTTGGATTGGACAAATAGAATTTGTGATTCTAAGTTTTGATTCTTTTTCTCCGAAGGAAATTCCATTGATGCGTATCCTATTTCTATTATAGAAGAATGGATATCGTTATTTGTCGTTTGGATCAGGCTGAATTAATCCTGCCATAAGATGTTCTTGAACTGTATTCTGTAATATCTGATACATCTTAATCATCTTGTCTCCTTTTGCCTGTTGTCTTGGTGACATCTTATGAGTTCTCTCAAGTTTCGAGATTTTTAGGGTAAAGAACTCGACTTTTTTACCTTCTCTTTCTGCTGTGACAAACTTACCCTTTCCCATAGCAACAATTGCACGTCCCCAGTGAAAAGCAACAGAATCCATAAGTGTGTCAAACTCCTTGATTTCTAGTTTGTTACTCTTCTTTGCTTTGGAAGGTGGAGGGTAATTAGTTGTTGTAGAAGGAGTGGGAAGTGCGAACTGTTCAGCTGATACTAGTATGGAACTAGCAGTAGCCTTTGAACTGTTACACAGACTGATTACCGATAGGAACGCGGTAGTAAATGCTGCACAAACTACTTTTTTCATAATACTTTTGTTAATGATATTATCAATGAATTCTCAATTTCGTTATATGATTAATGGTCTGAAATCAGAAAGTACATAATGCGACTTTATTAGCGTGGATAAATGAATTTACATCGAGGTCTTCACATCTAAGAAGCTGGTATTTAGTGCGCCTGCTGCGCGAAGATCCACTCCGTACATACGAAGAAAAGCATCGACAACAAGTTGTCCGTTGTTGAAATAAACAGGATTTCCTGCATTGCAAGGAACGGTGACTGACATTCCAGGCTCAATGAGTAACTGACCGCTGGGAGCGTGTTTGCGCATTTTAGTGGTGATGGTGTAGAGTGCCATGATATAAAGATTACAATGTTTTCGCTTGCAGAAGAAAGGAAAGGCTTGAACACAAAAATGGCGCAAGTCAGTCTTAACTTCTAGGTACAGGTATCGGCAAACACCTCATCACAGAAGAAACAGACTGCTCACGCCTAAGTAAGATTAATATTCTTTTCCGACATGGCGTTCTTTTTATTTCAACTTTTTCTGGAAGTATAT